>Ga0213920_1000007_pt1 | contig 497882 bp, 448 predicted proteins | sample McNCre1117MG_FD_161054 | JGI IMG/M metagenome (GOLD analysis project Ga0213920, IMG submission 161054) | Freshwater microbial communities from McNutts Creek, Athens, Georgia, United States - 11-17 MG | ecosystem: Environmental > Aquatic > Freshwater > Creek | place: USA: Georgia | collected...
AGTCACGAACCACTTCTTTTTTAAACGCCTCACTAAACTTTTTTTGAGGCTGACCGTTTTTAATACGGATCGTTAACTGTTGCATACAATTTCATTTTGTAGTCAACTTTTTTCAGGACGAGACAAATAAACAAAAAGCCCCTCCAATTGGAAGGGCTTTTTTATTCAAGCAAGCAATCGCGCATAAACATGCGCAGTATGATCCAATTAATAACTAATACATTCCTTAAGTTCCTTCTCCGTGTAAGCGAACCCATGTTGTTTTAAAACATCGGTAGGTACTCCATTCCACTGATTAGGCGTGTTGCCCATATAGCCTAAATCCTTAACACCAATTTCGGCAGTATAAAATCCTGTTGTTACCAAGTCGCGCATTTTATTAAAGAAACTAACCCCTTGTGCCACTTCTGGCTTTGCTTTTTTAGGGTAGGCTATTTCATCCACAATACCAATCTGCTCTTGCTTTGAACAAGACACAAACGATTTTCCATGTTTATTAAAGCTATGTAAGTCCAACCATCTTAAACCTCCACGTACTGGAACTTGATGTTCTGGCATATCCTTTACAATGAATTCAATAAACTCAGGCACTTTAGCATCCGATGCTGATCCACTTACTGCATCCTTTGGAATGATAATATCCCCTAATACAGTAATGGTAGCCATTTCGTGCTCATCAAAAAATTTAGGTTCCGATTTTATCTTCACCAAATAGTCTTTTTCTTCTTGCATACGATCATCGTCGGTAGCAACTGCAACAGTAGTACTTGCATTTTTACAAGCCTCAATTAAGACACTTGCTGATACTGTTCCAATGAACATTGCTTTGATGGAATTCCTTCTGTCCATAATTATAAATTTTTTTTGGTCGTGTACCACTTGCTTTTATTAAAATTTAAGTAAACGTTACACTTCTTTTATGATTTTAAAAACAAAATTATAAATTTTGTTTTTGTAGCTGATCCAAAATATATTCCGAAGTACGCATTGACAACGCCAAAATGGTCCATGTAATATTCTTATCTGCTTGTGATGTGAATACCGATCCATCTACACAGAATAAGTTACTACAGTCATGCGCTTGCCCCCATTTGTTTAAGGCAGACGTTTTCTTGTCATTGCCCATACGAACGGTTCCAGCTTCATGAATAATATTACCAGGATTAGACAAGCCATACTTATTACTTGCATCGTCTTGGTCTCCCCATGTAATTACTGCACCCATTTCATGCATAATTTCACGGAAGGTTTCCTTCATATGCTTTGCTTGGTTTACTTCATATTCTGAATTCTTACAGTCAAATTTTAACACTGGAATACCATATTTGTCAACCACATTTGGATCAATGCTACAATTGTTTTCAAAACGAGGAACTGCTTCACCACGTCCACCCATTCCAACAGTTGCACCATAAAAGAAACGAACATCCTCTTTTAATGACTCACCGTATCCTCCTGCTTCCTTGGTTTTTCCATTTACTTGGAACTGACCATTCAAGCTTTGCATACCCATACCAAAACCATAACTAGGTTGGCTCATCCCTCCCCAGTATTCAATATGGTATCCTCTTGGGAAATCTAATTTTTTATTATCCAACCACCATGGTGTATATACGTGCATACCACCTACTCCGTCTTCATTGTATCGCTTACGTCCAAACAAACTAGGAATCACACCACCCATTGCGGCACCCGTAGAATCATGTAAATAATGACCAACTACACCACTACTATTGGCTAATCCATTTGGATGTTTAGTGGATTTTGAATTCAATAATAAACGCGCAGTTTCACAAGTACTTGCACCAAGTATAACTACTTTAGCATTTACTTGATACTCTTGTTTATCATGTTTGTTGACATAAGAAATGCCTGTTGCTTTCCCTTCCCTATCTGTTAATACTTCACGTGCCATGGCGCCAGTAATTAAGTCCACATTGCCTGTTAACACTGCTGGCTTTACCAATACCGAAGAGGATGAAAAGTCACCATACACCTTACATGAACGATTACATTGACCACAATAAAAACAAGCACCGCGTTCATCATTTATTTTCTTTGTTAAGATAGATAAACGCGAAGGGATTACAGGGATATTAATTCCTGTTGCCGCTTTCTTAAACATCAATTCGTGTAAACGTGGTTTAGGAGGTGGTAAGAAAATACCATCTGGATCATTCTCCAGTCCTTCATTCGTTCCGTATACGCCAATTAATCTATCAATTTTATCGTAATAGGGTTTCACATCTTCATATCCTATTGGCCAGTCATCACCTAAGCCATCAATGCTTCTTCTTTTAAAATCTCTTGGTCCAAAACGTAATGAAATACGTCCCCAGTGATTGGTACGTCCACCCACCATTCTAGCTCTCCACCATTCAAAAGTGTCAGATCCTTTTGTTTGTGTATAAGGCTCTCCGTCAATTTCCCATCCCCAGTAGCAACCATCAAATTCGCCAAAAGGACGAAACTTTGAACTAGCTCCACGGCGTGGTGAATCCCATGGATTTTTTAATTGTGCTGAATTTTTTGCAGGGTCATAATCGGGACCTGCTTCTAATAAACAAACTTTAAGGCCAGCTTTAGCTAATACATAAGCTGCCATACCGCCGCCCGCGCCTGAACCTACAATAATAGCATCATATTTTTTAGGCGCTACTTTTACTTGAAAATCTGACATAGTGCAATCGTTTATCTGTTAAGATTTGAACTATGAATTTAATGAATATTTCTAATCCATGACAAAAAAAATACTTATTCATTTATGAATGGCGAGGGCATAAAGTAAAAAATGCCACCCGTTTATGGGGAGAGGACACGAAAGTGTCCGATAAATAGTAAAGTAAAAAATCCCACCCGTTTATGGGGAGAGGACACGAAAGTGTCCGATAAATAGTAAAGTAAAAAATCCCACCCGTTTATGGGGTGGGATTTAAAAATCATAAGAGGTTATAATTTCGAAGCCCTACCTTTCAAAGAAAGGGCCGAGGAATTTAACTACAACCCATACTTGTTCCACAGTTCAAGCATTTGTAACAAGTACCGCTACGGATAGTGATATGTCCACAAGTGCTACATGCTGGCGCATCGCTTTGCATGCTTTTTGCTGCTGCAGTTACATTGTCCATTGAACCACCCTCATTCACAGCTGCTGCTACATTTGCTTTAGCTGCGGGTGCTGTTGAAGCTGCAGGCGCTGTTACACGAATGCTACTTAATTCAGGCTTTCCCACTAATGTAATATCACTAGCTTCCCCTAAATTTTCAACAGTTGGTTTGTCTAATACATGTACTAAATCGGTTCTGCCTAAATACTCATAAGCTAATGAACGGAAGATAAAGTCCACGATAGATGTGGTTGTTTTAATATTTGGATGATCCACCATACCTGATGGTTCAAACTTAGTAAATACAAATTTGTCAACGAACTCTTCTAATGGCACACCATATTGTAAACCAACAGAGATAGAAATGGCAAAGCAGTTCATTAAGCTACGTAATGTTGATCCTTCTTTTGCTAAGTCAATAAATAATTCTCCAACGGTTCCGTCTGCATATTCGCCAGTTCTTAAGAACAATACTTGACCTCCAATTCTAGCTTTTTGTGTAAAGCCACGACGCTTCGCTGGCAAGGATTTGCGCTCTACTATACGTGACAATTGACGCTTGAATTTAGTATCAGTAGATGTATGCATTCTCTTTTGCACTTCTTCTAACAATTCGTCAACTGTTAAATTACTTAAGTCAACTAATTGAGAACCAGCTTCGGCAGTTGCTTCAGTTTCAGCTTCAGCATCATCCGTTTTCTTTTTCTTATCCGACTTCGTAGATAATGGTTGGCTTAATTTAGAACCGTCACGGTATAAAGCATTTGCTTTTAAACCTAATTCCCAACTCATTAAATAACAGTCAGCAATTTCTTCTACAGTTGCTTCGTTTGGAAGATTGATTGTTTTTGAAATCGCACCAGATAAGAAAGGTTGACAAGCAGCCATCATTCTAATATGACCATGTGCGTGAATATATCTAACGCCTTTTTTACCATTTTTGTTAGCACAATCAAATACTGGCAAATGCGCAGGATTCAATTCAGGAGCACCTTCTACCGTCATGGTACCGCAAACATAATCGTTTGCTGCATCAATTTGCTCATCGGTAAAGCCTAATGCTTCTAATAAGTTAAAGCTCCAGTCTGCAAATTCTTCTTCTTTGAATCCTAATCTTGTTAAACAAGCGTCACCTAATGTGAAACGGTTAAAGATGAATCCAATTTCGAATGCAGATTTTGCTGCGTTATTTAATTTGTCAACTTCTTCTTGTGTAAATCCTTTTGCTAATAAAGCTGCATCATTAATAAACGGTGCATTGGTAAAGCTTGCATGACCAACCGCAAAATTTACGATTGCATCATTTTGTGCTTGTGTGTATCCTAAGTTCTTTAATGCTTGAGGTACTGATTGGTTGATGATTTTGAAATAACCACCACCAGATAATTTTTTAAACTTCACTAAAGCAAAGTCTGGCTCCACACCTGTGGTATCGCAATCCATTACTAAACCAATAGTTCCTGTTGGCGCAATTACAGTTGTTTGGGCATTTCTATAACCATATTTCTCTCCTAATTTAACTGCATCATCCCAAGCTTTAGTTGCAGCTTTTAATAAATAGTCAGGAGTGTATTGCGCTTTAATTCCTTGAGGCTTAATTTCAATTCCAACATAAGCATCTGCATCATAAGCAGCCGCACGGTGGTTACGCATTACACGTAACATGTCTTCTTTATTTTCTTCGTATTTATCAAATGCACCTAAGAAAGACGCCATCTCTGCCGATGTCTTATAAGCAATACCCGTCATGATTGCAGTGATTGCACCGGCAATGCCACGTGCTTCTTCGCTATCATAAGGAATACCGCTTACCATTAACATAGAACCTAAGTTGGCAAAACCTAAACCTGTAGTTCTGTAGTCATAAGATAATTGAGCCACTTCTCTAGATGGGAACTGTGCCATTAAAATAGATACTTCTAATACAGTCTGCCATAATCTTGTCGTATATTCAAAACCTTCAACATCAAATGAATTATCTGATTCGTTAAAGAATTTTCTTAAGTTGATAGATGCCAAGTTACATGCAGTGTTGTCTAAGAACATGTATTCAGAACATGGGTTAGATGCATTAATACGACCACCTTTTGGACATGTATGCCATTCGTTGATAGTTGTATCATATTGTGTACCTGGATCTGCACAACGCCAAGCAGCGTTTGCAATTTGCTCCCATACTTCTCTTGCAGGAACTGTTTTCATTACACGACCGTCGGTACGTGCTTTTAATTCCCAATCCCCATTTTCTGACAATGCTTTAAAGAAGCTATTAGGAATACGTACAGAGTTGTTTGAGTTTTGTCCTGAAACAGTTGCATAGGCTTCTCCTTCATAACCGTTATCATAACCAGCAGCTACTAAGGCAGCTACTTTATCTTCTTCTTGTACTTTCCAGTTGATGAATTCTAATATTTCTGGGTGATCTAAATCCAAACAAACCATTTTAGCAGCACGACGTGTAGTACCACCAGATTTGATAGCACCTGCAGCGCGGTCACCAATTTTCAAGAAGCTCATTAAACCGCTTGAAGAACCACCACCAGATAATTTTTCATTTGCACCACGAATTTGAGAGAAATTCGTACCTACACCAGAACCATATTTAAAAATTCTTGCCTCTCTTGTCCATAAATCCATGATACCACCTTCATTCACTAAATCATCATTCACACTTAAAATAAAACACGCATGTGGCTGAGGACGCTCGTAAGCACTAGTTGATCTTTTCAATTGCTTATCGGTTGGATCCACATAATAGTGTCCTTGTGCTCCACCAGTAATACCATAGCTTTCATGTAATCCGGTATTAAACCATTGTGGTGAGTTAGGCACACATGCTTGGTTTAAAATACTATATACTAATTCCTCATAAAATACCTGTGCATCATTTGCAGTTGCAAAATATCCATAACGCTCACCCCATACTCTCCAACAATTTGCCATACGATGTGCAACTTGCTTAACAGAAGTTTCTCTTCCTAAAGAACCATCCGCTTGAGGGACGCCTGCTTTTCTAAAATACTTTTGTGCTAAAATGTCCGTAGCAATCTGGCTCCATTGTTTTGGAACTTCTACATTGGTCATTTCAAATACTTTTTCTCCGTTTGGATTTTTGATAACGCTATCTCTGTAGTCGTAATCAAATTGATCAAATGGAGACACATTGTCTTTTGTAAATCGGCGCTTAAATTCTAAGCCTTTTTTTGTTTTTGGATTAGCCATGGTAGTATTCTATTTATAGAGTTATGGGGGTATTATTAGTTTTCCCTTTGGGGTTTCAAAAACCTTGATGGGTATACGAAAATATCTCTCCCAATCCATACTTCCTGCTGTGAAATATTAACAGCTGTGGATAAGGATTTATTTTAATTCGAAATGCCACAACCCCATTGAATCCTAGGAATTATCCCCAACCAATGTTAGTTTCTTAGGAAAAAAAATTACGTCGAATGATTTTTTTTTGTAATAAATGGAATTGTTTCCACTCCATAAGCTTAAAATTGATATTTTTGAGCATTGAGTGAATGGAAATAATCAATTAGGATTTACATGAAGCATAAGATATACGAAAGCATAACCAACGGAAAAGCAAGGGCTCACAAAGCATTTGCGGTGTTAATTGATCCTGACAAATTGGACGATCTTACGCTTATTAAAACCATTGACTTAGCGAAAGCCTCTAATGTTGATTATATTTTTGTTGGAGGAAGTTTGGTGGTAACTGATACTTTGGACAAGGTAGTTACCACAATAAAAGAAAAATCAAATATCCCTGTTGTCCTCTTTCCTGGGTCCCCAGATCAAATTACACCAAAGGCAGATGCACTTTTATACCTTTCCTTAATCTCTGGCCGTAATCCTGAATTATTAATTGGCCAGCATGTAATTAGTGCGCCATTTGTAAAACAAAGTGGCCTAGAAATTATCCCAGTGGGTTATATGCTTGTAGATGGAGGAACGCCAACCACAGTGTCTTACATTTCTAATACAAACCCCATTCCTGCCAATAAAAATGATATTGCCTCATGTACTGCTATGGCTGGAGAAATGCTTGGATTAAAGCTTATTTATATGGATGCTGGCAGTGGGGCGAAATCGGCCATACCAACAGCCATGATTCAACAAGTGGCAAAATACATTAACATTCCACTTATTATTGGTGGTGGCATTACTACTGCCGAAAAAGCCAAAGAAAACTGCTTAGCTGGCGCAGATATTATAGTAGTAGGCAATGCAGTTGAAAAGGACCCGGCACTTATTAGCGAAATGGCAGCAGCCATTCATAGCTTAAATAAGTAATTGAAAGCCCCAATTAGAAACTCATCATTTCCTTAAACTTCACAGTTTGGCGACGACTAATTTCAATTTTTTCGCCTCCTTTTAATTCAACCAATAAGCCTCCGTTAAAATAAGGTTCAATTTTTTCAATCCAATGTAAGTTAATAATGTGCTTGCGATTGGCTCTAAAAAATACACGATCATCCAATCTATCTTCCAAAGCATTTAATGATTTTAAAATAAGTGGCTTATGTGTAGAAAAATACACTTTAGCATAATTACCCACACTTTCGAATAATCTAATTTCAGCCAATTTTACGAACCAACATTTTTCTCCATCCTTCACAAATACTTGATCGGCCTCAGTCAATGGACCTCGATTAGTTCCATTTAAACTTGCTTGCTCTAATTGAATTTCAGTTTGTAATTTTTGGATTGCATCCGCCAATCGTTTTGGATCGATAGGCTTTAATAAATAGTCCAAGGCATTTACTTCAAAAGCTTTTAAAGCAAACTCATCATAGGCTGTGGTAAATATTACTCTTGGTGATTTTTCTAACTCGGCTAATAAATCAAAGCCTGTTTTCCCAGGCATTTGTATATCCAAAAAAATTAAATCAGGACGATTCATGTCCACTTTTTCTACGCCTTCATCTACACCGCTTGCCTCATCTACCACCTGAATTTCGGGGTGTTGTTCAAGCAATTTTTTTAATTCATTTCTCGCTAATCGTTCATCATCTATAATAATCGCTTTGATTGGGGTAGTTGGCATACGCGTATATTTTTTCTTTTGACTAATGTATAGGTATTACTAATTTGGCGGTTACTTGGGTGGGCTCGCACTGGTATATTTCAAACAATGCCTCTCCCCTATATAAAATATTTAATCGCTCTCTTGTACTTTGCAAACCAAATCCATCATTATCAGAAACTTGTAGTGAACCTGTGTTGATGACCAATAAAACATGTTTGTTGTTTTCATACTTAGAAACAATTTTTATCACACAATTGCCAGGCTGCTTGCCTAGCCCATGTTTTATAGCATTCTCTACCAATGTTTGTAGCATCATTGGCGGTAATGGATTATCCAGCGTGTCATCCTCAATTTCATACACAATTTGAAGCCGGTCAGCAAAACGAATGTACTCAAGTGCTAAATAATCTTTTACAATAGCTAATTCTTTTTCCAAACTTGCCACTTCAATTTTATCTACCTGTATACTGCTTCTTAAAATATTGCTTAACTCTGTAATCGCCTGTCTTGCACGTTGAGGATCCTCGTCAACCAGTGCACGAATGCTATTTAATGCATTGAATATAAAGTGAGGATTAATCTGAGACTTAATTGTTTTCAATTCTAACTCCTTAATGATTGTCTCTAATTTAACTTTGTTAATCGCTTCTGAGTTAGTAAACTCAATATAATGCCAAAGTATGTAAACAGAAATCCAAACAAAAAAGATAGGGGTGTCAAAAATTAATCCAAATAAAAATCTTTTTCCAACTCTTTTTGAATTCCAACTATTTATAATTTCAGGTATTGAAAAAACAAATTCATTTTTTACAGGTTTTGCAGTATCACGGCCTGCATCATACAATCTGAAAATTTCGATAAGAGAATCCGTAATAAAACTATACACACAAGAAAAGAAGATGACCAAAATGAAGATTTTCCACCACTGTTTTGAAGGCGTCGGTGGCCTTAATTGATTTTGAATGATGGATTGTCTTAATAAACTGGTCAATAAAATTCCAAAAATGACACTAAGTAAAATTCTTTTAAGGAAAATCCCATTAAGTTGTCGTTCTAATACATATGAAAAGAATATAATAGTAAAGGCATAACTAAACCATCCAGCAATTTGACAAATCCAAAATACACGGCTATTCTTTTTCATGGTAACCAAATTTACTCCAATCTCAGCGCTTTTAGGCCTAATAATTAGATTAAAGGCAATATCGGTAGATAAGTGGATACTAAAGATTTTCGGGTAAACAATTGACCGTTATTTATGTTATTAACTTACTTTTACATTACAATTATTGCGAATGCATTTTGAGGCTGGCCCTTTATTAAAAACTATTAACGCTCCTGAGGACCTTAAAAAGGTATCTAGAGAGAAATTACACCAGGTATGTGATGAACTACGTCAATACATTATTGATGTGGTAAGTGTGCAAGGTGGTCACTTTGCATCTAGCTTGGGCGTAGTTGAGTTGAGCGTAGCATTGCATTATGTTTACAATACCCCTTATGACCAACTGGTATGGGATGTGGGACATCAGGCTTATGGGCATAAAATTTTAACTGGAAGACGCGAGGAATTTATTACCAATAGAAAATATAATGGATTAAGCGGCTTTCCTAAACGCTCCGAAAGTGAATATGATACTTTTGGTGTTGGCCACTCTTCTACCTCTATATCTGCAGCGCTTGGTATGTCCATGGCCGCAAAATATAAAGGTGAAAATAGAAAATCTGTTGCCATTATTGGTGATGGATCTTTAACTGCTGGTATGGCTTTTGAAGCAATGAACCATGCTGGTGTAGCTGATAGTGATGTGTTAATCATATTGAATGACAACTGCATGAGTATTGACCCAAATGTGGGTGCACTCAAAGAATATTTAACGGACATTAGCACTTCTCCTACTTACAATAAGTTTAGAGACGAGCTTTGGCAGTTAATGGGCAAACTACCTGTTGGAAAGCATTTCACAAGAGATATGGCTTCCAAGGTAGAAGCGAGTTTAAAAGGAGTTGTTTCAAAAAGTAGTAATTTATTTGAGGCTTTACAACTTAGATATTTTGGTCCTATAGATGGACATAATATCACTAAACTTGTAGATACACTTAAAGATTTAAGAGAAATTCCAGGACCCAAAATTTTACATATTCTTACAGTTAAAGGAAAGGGATATGAACTGGCGGAAAAAGATCAAACTAAATGGCATGCACCCGGCTTGTTTGATAAATTAACTGGAGAAATTATTAAGAAGAAAATTGAAGCTCCTCAAGCACCAAAATACCAGGATGTTTTTGGACACACTATATTAGAACTTGCCGAAATCAATCCCAATATTATGGGTGTTACCCCGGCTATGCCCAGTGGCTCATCTCTTAAATTCATGATGGATGCCATGCCACATCGTGCTTTTGACGTGGGTATATGTGAGCAACATGCTGTAACATTAAGTGCAGGTTTAGCTACTCAGGGCATGAAAGTGTTCTGTAACATCTACAGTTCATTCATGCAAAGAGCATATGACCAAGTAATACATGATGTTGCCTTACAAAAGCTACCAGTTGTTTTTTGTTTGGATCGTGCTGGCTTAGTAGGTGAAGACGGGCCAACACATCATGGTTGCTATGATATTGCATTCTTTAGGTGTATCCCCAATTTGATTATTACAGCACCAATGAATGAACAAGAACTACGTAATTTAATGTACACTGCTCAGTTACCTGAAATTGGGCTGCCTTTTGTGATTAGATACCCACGTGGTGAAGGTGTAATGGTAGATTGGAGAAAACCATTTGAAAAAATAACTATTGGCAAAGGCCGTAAATTAAAAGATGGTAAAGAAATAGCAATACTTTCTTTAGGTCATCCTGGAAATTTTGCACAAACCGCTATACGCAATTTAAGAGCTGAAGGAATTGACCCTGCGCACTACGATATACGTTTTGTAAAACCTTTGGATGAAGCATTATTACATGAAGTTTTCCAGCACTATGATAAAGTGGTAACTGTGGAAGATGCAACAGTTGTAGGAGGATTAGGATCTGCCATTTTAGAATTCATGAATAGCAATGGCTATCAAGCCCAAGTTAAAATTTTAGGTATTCCAGATGCTATTGTTGAACATGGAAGTTTAAAAGAATTGCATCATGAATGTCATTACGATGCGTCTGCAATTGCAGACGCAGTAAAAACTTTGTTAGGAAAGTCGGTGCTTATCGAAGCTTAACCATCGCAAAACTTCAAAATTCTTTATTATAAATTTAATTCAGGCTAGGATCGAAATCACCTTCCTCTTCGGTTGTTGGATTGTCTTTGAATGCATCTAAGTCGGCCTTAGTTTCCCAAGCATCAAATGTATCAACATGGCCTGGCTCTAAATCCTCTTCCCTATTTTCATTCCACTCAACAATGAAGTTATTTCTACCCTCTCCCACCATTAACTTCATATATTTTTGTTGAGATAATTCAAGAATAGATAAGAATAAGAATAAAGCGTGTACGCGGTCTTGACAGATATCAAAAATCTTTTCAAAAGAAACCGTTTTTTCTTTCTCAACTAAATCTAACACGTGCACTCTACTACCTTCCATTGTATAGTTGTAGCGCACAACCGTATGTACCGGCTTAAACTGACGATCCTGTAAACGCAACATTACTTTTTCAAATGACTTCATCAATTTGAATAAAGTAACCGCGTGCAATTCTGTACCTTCCGCTGCTTCTTCTCCTACTAATGACATTTCTTGTTGTATATTTCCACGCTTCATCATTAGCATTCTCATGGCTTCTAAATCGGCCATTTGAACTGCAGCTTCTTTGTATTTTTTGTATTCTAAAATCTTGTCAATCAACTCCTGTCTTGGATCAATTTCATTTCCTTGCGCATCCATCTCTTTTCTAGGCAATAATAATTTTGCCTTAATACGCATTAAAGTGGAAACAAATAAAATAAACTCACTACTTAACTCAATATTCAATTTATCCTGAGCATGAATATAATCCAAGAAATCCTGTATGATTTTGGTGATAGGAATATTGTAAATATCCATCTCATCTCTTTCAATAAAGAATAACAAAAGGTCAAATGGACCTTCAAACTGGTCCACTTTAATTGAATAATTTGCATGCTGACTCATAGTCTACAAAGAAAAGCAAACCTCACTAATTTCCCCATAAATAGTCAATTATTTATCCACTTTTAGACAAAAATGGAGCATCTTTGACTAAATCTAATACGGATGCATCAGAAGTGGACTAATTGGCTAGTTTTTGCGCTTTTATCAATTGTTTGGGGAAGTTCATTTATCCTAATGAAAGAGGGCTTAAAGGCATTTACGCCCTACCAAGTTGCCTCGCTAAGAATGCTATCTGCCGGACTGGTTTTATTACCTTTTGCATACAAGGCTCTTAAATTAATACCTAGTCAAAAAATGGGCCTGGTTATCCTTTCAGGGATTTTAGGCAATTTTATTCCTGCCTATCTTTTTTGTATTGCCGAAACACAAATTGACAGTTCATTAGCGGGCATTTTAAATTCGCTTACCCCCATGTTTACGATTATTGTTGGCGTAGTGTTCTTTAAAGTACAAACCAGCTGGGTAAAGGTTTTGGGAATGATTATTGGATTTGTTGGACTTAGCTTTTTGTTGGCTGCAGGGAAAGATGTGAGTTTTCATAATTTATCTTATGCTGGGCTGGTTTTATTGGCAACGCTTTTTTATGGCATCAATGTTAATTTAGTGGGCAGGTATATGCAAAATTTAGGATCATTAAATATTGCATCTGTTGCTTTTGCCTTTTTAATTATTCCTAGTTTATGTGTGCTTTATTTTACGGGATATTTTAACAACCAATTTACTAACCCTATTGTTTTAAGATCTTTGATGGCAAGCAGTTTATTGGGTATTATGGGCACATCCATTGCTACCATTTTATTTTATTTTTTGGTAAAAAGAGCAGGCATTTTATTTGGGTCTTTAGTTACTTACGGGATTCCCGTAATTGCAGTTGCATGGGGGCTTTTAGATGGTGAATTGTTAAACCTTATGCAAGTAGGATGCCTAGTACTTATTTTATTAGGCGTGTATATTGTGAATAGAGGCAACCTTAACTTCATAAAAAGACCCTCCAAACAATAAAGTTAAGAGGGTCTTTTTATGCATCCATATGACAGTCATTATACAGTCATAATTTCTTTTTCTTTTGCCTCGAGATGCTTATCCACTAGGACAATATGCTTGTCGGTTAAAGCTTGTATTTCATCTTCAGCCCCTTTACAAATATCTTCACTAACACCGTCTTTTTGCAACTTTTTCACTTTCTCAATATGATCACGTCTAATGTTACGAATTGCTACTTTGGTTTGTTCACCTTCGCCACTTGCTTTTTTGAATAATTCTTTACGACGTTCTTCGGTTAATGGAGGCATGAACAATCTAATATTTACACCATCGTTTTGTGGAGTAATGCCAATATTTGCAGCCATAATAGACCTTTCAATTAAGGCTAGCATATTTTTCTCCCAAGGTTGAATACTAATGGTTCTAGCATCTAATACTTGAACATTTGCAACCTGGCTTATTGGAGTGGGTGTTCCATAATAATCTACATTAATGCCCTCTAAAATAGAAGGTGTCGCTTTTCCAGCTCTTATCTTAGAAATTTCTATTTCAAGGTGATTGATGGCCTTTTTCATGCCGCTTTCTGCCTCTGTTGTAATTTTTTTTAATTCCTCTGACATATTGCATTATTTGAGTGCACAAATCTACGCAAATCATAGTATTCTACATAAGTCTTTTTTTTCTCTATCTTTGCGCCATAGACACTATAATTTATGGCAACAACTGAATTAACTAAAATTGCTTCTCAAGTAAGAAGAGACATTGTAAGAATGGTACATGCACAACAAAGTGGTCACCCTGGTGGTTCTTTGGGCTGCACAGACTTTTTAACTGCACTTTATTTTAAAGTCATGAAAATTGATACCAACTTTAAAATGGATGGCAAAAACGAAGATCTTTTCTTTTTATCTAACGGCCACATCTCTCCTGTTTTTTACGCTGTATTATCAAGATCGGGTTATTTTGATGTAAAAGAATTAGCAACTTTTCGTATGATTAATTCTCGTTTGCAAGGTCATCCAACAACGCACGAAAATTTGCCTGGTATTCGTATTGCTAGTGGCTCTTTAGGACAAGGCATGAGTGTTGCCATTGGTGCTGCACTTTCTAAAAAATACAATGGTGATGATAGAATTGTATATTCATTACATGGAGACGGTGAATTACAAGAAGGTCAGAACTGGGAAGCGATTATGTTTGCCGCACACAATAAAGTAGACAACTATATTGCAACTGTGGATGTGAATGGACAGCAAATTGACGGACCATTAAGTAAAGTATTGAACTTAGATAATTTAGAAGATAAATTCAAAGCCTTCCATTGGACTGTATTGCATATGGATGGTCACAATATGGATGAAATTGTTGCAACATTAGAAAAAGCAAAGTCATTGACTGGCCAAGGCAAACCTATTGTTATTTTAATGAAAACTACAATGGGTAAAGGCGTTGACTTTATGGAGAGTGGCCATGAGTGGCATGGGATTGCTCCTAATGATGAACAATTAGCAAAAGCATTAGGTCAATTAGAAGAAACTTTGGGGGATTATTAAACTATTCGCTCATAGATTTTCGCAGCGGCTTTGCGAGATGGTATCCATCCTGCAAGAAGGGCTATTACAATTACTAAAAGCATGATGGCAATATAGTCAATGGCCATTGGCTGAATTGGGTAGTAGTCAATGATAAAGGAGTTTCCACCTAATTTAATAAAATGAAATTTATACTGAAGCCAACAAAATAAGCTGGCTAAGCCACCCCCAATGAATGCGCCCATTATTGCCATCACCCCCGATAATATTAGAAATATTTTTTGAATATCCCATTGGGTAGCCCCCATTGCATTTAAGACATGGATGTCTTTTTGCTTTTCCAGCACTAACATGGTTAATGCGCCTACCAAATTAAAAGATGCCACCATCATTATTAATGCCAGTATGCAAAAGATGATCCACTTCTCTACTTGCATAATTCTATATAAATCAATATTCTGTTGGTATTTATTTCTTACCAAAAAAGTGGGGCCTAGTATTTGCTCAATTTGACTTATAATTTTATGCTCCTCTTTTGAATCAATGGATAATTCAATTGCTGACACTTCGTTTGCTTGTAAATCAAATAAGTATTGGGCAAATTCTGTATTCGTAAAAACATACTGATCATCAAATTCTTGTTGTACAGAGAATGCCCCGGATTCTTGAACATTTAACGTATTCAATTGCCCTAATTGTGTGATTGTTTTTCCAGACCTATTGACTGCATATACCTGAATAGTATCTCCAATTAAACGTTGCATTAAACCTAATTTCTGTTCAATGCCAATACCCATAATAAACATGGGATTTTCTTTGTCTCCAATTGCACATTCTCCTCGCTTCAAATACTTTCTAATTTGATTGATATTTCCATAGGAAGTGCCAACCCCCTTAACCAATGCAACAGTTTGTAATCCATCCTTAACTAATAACGCTCTACTTTCTACTACCTTGCTTACAGCCTTAACGCCATCCAGCGATTTTATTTTTGCAAATTGTGCATCTTGAATCTTGAAAAATTTTCCTTGCTTGGGTGTGACACGAACATCTGCATAAAAGTCGGCATACAGCCCTTTAACAACAGATGTAAACCCATTTGATACACTTAAAATAGTAATAAGTGCCGCTGTGCCAATGGCAATTGCAAACACACTTACCCAAGCAATAATTTGTATTGCCTGAAAAGCGTACTTGCCTCTAAAATAACGCCATGCAAATAAAAAGTGCACTTATAAATTTTTAAGAATCTCTTCCATTTTAAACACATAATCCAATGTGTCATCCAAATAAAAGTGTAATACAGGAATACGTCTTAACTGATGTTTCATTTCAGCACCCAATCTTTTTTTAATTTCCCATTCCTGTGCTTTAATTTTTTTAAAGCAAGCTGCCTGATCTTTTACTTGAAATAAACTTAAATATATTCTAGCTTCTAGTAAATCGGGCGTTACTTTAACCGAGGATATGGACACCATGCCTCCATCTACTATATTGAGTCCTAATTTTAAAAATATGTCATTCATTGTAGTCTGAATGGCACCTGCTACTTGTTTCTGTCTTTTACCTTCTTCCATAATAATCAAAATCGTTGATTCGCTGTAAAATTAGTTACTTTGCTGATTATTCTGTGGAATAGTTTATTTATGAAGAAATTTATTCGAATCATTAGTTATATAAAGGAATACAAGGCTTATATGGGCCTTTATACCCTGTTTATTACCCTGTCCATAATCTTTAGTTTGTTCTCACTAAGTATGTTAATGCCCTTTATGGATTTAATCTTTGGCAGTAACGAGCTAACTGGTGTTGTGAAAGCTGCTACATCCAGCACAGGAAGTATTAAAGATGTTGTGTATGGATTTTTACAAGCCAATATTGCCAAATATGGTAAAATTTATGCCTTGGGTTGGATTTGTTTTGGCATAATTGCGGCTGTATTACTTAAAAACTTGTTCCTGTATTTATCCTTTTATTTTTTGGCCCCTATCCGAAATGCGGTAACCAGAAAATACTCAAAATTACTTTACAATAAAATTCTACAATTGCCAATTGGCTATTTTACAGAACAACGTAAAGGAGATATTTTAAGTAGATCTTCAAATGACATTGCTGAATTAGAAACTTCTATTATTGGAGCTTTAGAAGGCATGATTAAAGAGCCATTAAATATTATAGGCATTATTATTGTTTTGTTTGCCATTAGTGTAAAGCTTACTTTGTTTGTATTTGTCCTTTTACCTTTAGCTGGTTTGATTGTGGGAAGAATTGGAAGAAGTTTGAAAAAACAAACTAATAAAGCACAAGTAAAATGGGGAGAGATAATGAGCCAAATGGAAGAAACATTAACAGGCTTGAGAATTATCAAAGCTTTTAATGCTGAAGGAAGAGTGAAGAAAAGTTTCTTTGGTTTGATTGATGAGATATTTTTAATCAAAAATAAAATCTTATACCGCCGTGACCTAGCTTCTCCGTTATCAGAATCATTGGGCGTAATTATTTTATGTTGTGTACTTTGGTTTGGAGGCAAATTGGTATTGAGTGGGGAAATATTATCGGGTAGTTCTTTTATTGGCTATGTAGCTTTATTCTCTCAAATTATTAATCCAGCGAAAGCTTTATCCCAAGCGGTTTACAACGTAAATAGAGGCACTGCGACCTTGGATCGTTTAAATGAAGTTTTGGAGGCCCCAATTGTTGTTGAAGAACCTTCCCAGCCACTAGAATTGCTTGGTTTTAAAGATGCAATTCATTTTGAAAATGTACAATTCTCTTATCAGGATACTACTATTTTAAACAATATTAATTTAACTATTCCAAAGGGAAAGACCATTGCATTGGTTGGATCATCAGGTGCTGGTAAAAGTACTTTGGCCGACTTGGTACCGCGTTTTCATGATGTAACCAATGGTAATTTATATATAGACGGGAAAAATATCAAAGACTATAGTTTAACTAGTTTAAGACAGCAAATTAGCATCGTAACACAGGAACCTATTTTATTTAATGATACAATTGCTGCAAATATTGCACTTGGAAAACCAGATGCAACAGAAGCAGAAATTATTGAAGCAGCTAAAATTGCCAATGCTTACGATTTTATTTCAAAAAAAGAAGATGGTTTTAAGACAGTGATTGGAGACCGAGGAAGTAAATTAAGCGGAGGTGAGCGCCAACGTTTAACCATTGCTAGAGCAGTGCTTAAGAATCCTCCAATCCTTATTTTAGACGAAGCTACTTCGGCTCTTGATACTGAAAGTGAAAAATTAGTTCAAGACGCCATTAACAATATGATGCAAAACAGAACATCTATTGTTATTGCCCATCGCTTATCTACCATTCGTCATGCAGATGAAATTATTGTACTACAAAAAGGCACTATCGTTGAAAGAGGCAATCATGATGAATTGTTAGCACAAAATGGCTATTACCGTAAATTGATTGAAATGCAGGAAGTAAAATAATTAAATAAGATTTTTCAATATTACCCCATAAAAAAAGCCCTGATAATCATTTCAGGGCTTTTTTATAATATCTCAACAATTTGGCCTACTCAGCGTTCGTACTATTTTTTACATAACCCAACTTAGCTTCTAAGCTTAGTGTAGCATGAGGTACAGCGCGTAAGCGTTCTTTACTAATTAATAAACCAGTTACTCTACAAATGCCATAAGTCTTATTTTCAATACGCATTAAGGCTTTCTCCAAATGATCGATAAATGTAATTTGACGACTAGCCATTTGACCTAATTGCTCTCTTTCCATACTCACACTACCATCTTCCATTGTCATATATCTAGCATCATCATTATCTCCACCTAATTCATCCTTACGTGTAATTAAACCTTGTAAGTAAACAAGTTCTTTTTTTGCTGCTTCTAATTTGCGTGTGATTAACTCCTTGAATTCAGCTAATTCAGCATCAGAATATTTAACTAATGTCTCGGTTGATCTTTCTACTTCTTTTCTTTTTTCCATTGGCACATACCCCGGTTGATAAGGAACGCTACTTTTAGCATTAATCTTTGGCACTTTTACATCCTTTATTGGCTCGGCCGTTTTACGTACTGGCTTTACAGGAGGCGTAGGTACTTTAGGGACTGGCTTTGCTGGAGGAACATATTTCTCAACAGGTTTAACCGGTGCTACAGGTTTTGCTGGGGCTGCAACTGGCTTAGCTGGTACTGCCACTTTTTTTGCAGGTGCAGCTGGTTTTGCTGCTACTTTAACAGGTGCTTTTGCTGGCGCTGCATTTTTTGCAGGAGCGGCAGGTTTTGCTGCTACTTTAACAGGCGCTTTTGCAGGTGCCGCTTTTTTTGCAGGTGCTGCTGGCTTAGCTACAACTTTAACAGGTACTTTTGCAGGCACAGCTTTTTTTGCAGGTGCTGCTACTTTTTTTGCAGGTGCTGCTTTTTTTACAGGAGCCGCTTTCTTAGCAGGTGCTGCTTTTTTTGCAGGTGCTGCTACTTTTTTTGCAGGTGCCGCTTTTTTTGCAGGTGCTGCTACTTTTTTTGCAGGTGCCGCTTTTTTTGCAGGTGCTGCTTTTTTTACAGGAGCCGCCTTTTTTGCAGGTGTTACCTTTTTAGATGGTGCCGCTTTTTTTGGCGCTGGTTTTTTTGTAGCCATATTTATCCTTTTTGTAAAACTGAAATCCTTAATTTTTGGTCATTAATTTCGACATCTACTCCGTCTTCCAAAGCCGGAACCCAGTCTATTTCCAATGCCAGTATTTCGCGGCAAATATAATCGGAAAATTCATTAATAGAGTCCTTCAACTGCGTGTTATCCACAATTCGGAGTAAAATCTTGTCTGTAAGCTCAAAATTGGCCTCTTTTCGGATATTTTGGACCCTATTTACCAATTCTCGGGCATTTCCTTCCTTTAATAAGGCAGGGCTTAGGGTAATATCCAAGGCCACGGTTAAGGCATTTTTAACTGCAACACTCCAACCAGGAATGTCTTCGGCTATAATTTCCACCTCAGTCACTAATAACGGAATTATTTCCCCTTCTACATTCAATTCAATAGATCCCTCCTTTTCTAACTGGCTAATTTGAGTCTGGCTTAATGCTGTAATCACCGCCGAAGCCTGTTTCATTTTGGTTCCTAATTTGGCTCCTAATAATTTAAAGTTCGGTTTTAATTTTTTACTAATCACCCCTTCGGTCTCAGTGATATAGTTTATTTCTTTAACATTTACCTCCGCCAAAATGAGTTCTTCCATTTGCTCAATGGCAGCTTTCATTTTAGGATCTAAAACAGGTATTAATATTTTTTGTAATGGTTGACGTACTTTAATATTTACTTTCTTACGAATGGACAGCACCAATGAACAAATATCTTGTGCCATTTGCATGCGTTCCTCTAATGCAATATCCATTTTTGAAAGATCTGGTTTTGGAAAATCTACATGATGAATAGATGTTACATTGTGACGTTTTGTAATGCCATTTAAATTTCTGAATACCTGATCACAGAAGAAAGGTGCAATAGGAGCCATTAATCTTGTAATGGTTTCTAAGCACTCATATAAGGTTTGATAGGCTGCTATTTTATCTTGCGTATAGGTTCCCTTCCAAAAACGACGTCGACACAATCGTACATACCAGTTGCTCAAATGTTCATCTACAAATGTTTCAATGGCACGTCCGGCATTGGTTGGCTCAAAATCATCCATTGAAGTAGTTACTGTTTGCACTAAACTATTTAGGGATGAAATAATCCAACGATCAATTTCTGGTCTTTCAGCTACAGGTATATAATCTTGTTCAAATTTGAATCCATCTACATTGGCATACAGCACAAAAAATTGATAGGTATTGTATAGAGTGCCAAAGAATTTTCTTTGCACTTCCTGTATACCCGATAAATCAAATTTTAAATTATCCCAAGGTGATGCATTGGTTACTAAATACCATCTTGTTGCATCTGCCCCATATGTTTGTAAGGTTTCAAAAGGATTCACAACATTCCCCAAACGCTTACTCATTTTATTACCGTTCTTATCCAACACCAACCCATTGCTCATTACTGCTTTGTAAGCAACACTATCAAATAATAAAACACCTAATGTATGTAAAGTATAAAACCATCCACGTGTTTGGTCTACTCCTTCACAAATAAAATCTGCAGGGAATGCTTGACCCTTATCAATCAAATCCTTATTCTCAAATGGATAATGCCATTGCGCATAAGGCATGGCGCCTGAATCAAACCAAACATCCACTAAATCAGCAACACGTTTCATGGGTTTGCCTGTAGCACTTAATAATTCAATTTGATCTACAAATGGTTTGTGCAAATCCACATCCAATTTGCCATCCACAATTTGCAAATTCACCTCTTTATTGAAACCTTTTTCTTTAGCTGCAACATACAATGTGGTTAACTCTTCTACTGAACCAACACAAATTTCTTCAGTGCCGTCTTCGGTTCTCCAAATTGGTAATGGTGTGCCCCAATATCTACTACGTGATAAATTCCAGTCCACCATATTCTCTAACCAATTGCCAAAACGTCCTTCACCAGTACTCTTTGGCTTCCAGTTAATAGTTTTATTTAGTTCAACTAATCTATCTTTTACAGCAGTAGTTTTAATAAACCATGCATCTAATGGATAATACAAAATAGGCTTGTCTGTTCTCCAACAATGCGGATAATTATGTTCGTACTTCTCTACTTTAAACGCTCTGTTTTCTTTTTTTAATTTCACACAGATATCTACGTTTACATCAACGTAGTCTTTTTCATCCTTATAATTTTTTACATAGCGGCCACTAAATTCTCCAACACCTGCTACAAATTTTCCTTCTCTATCCACTAATGTTATAATGCCTAAATTATTTTTTTGTCCAACCTTGTAGTCATCCGCGCCAAATGCTGGAGCAGTATGAACTATTCCTGTTCCGTCTTCGGTAGTCACAAAGTCACCAACAATAATTTTAAATGGATCACCTTCAAATGTTGCAGGATTATTAGCTTCAAATGGCATTAATTGCTCATAACGTAATCCATTTAATTGAGCGCCTTTAAACTCGCTTATAATTTTCCAAGGAACAATTTTATCCCCTTCTGCAAAGGTTTCTAATGTTAAACCTTCTTCCTTAAAATACTTTGACAACAATGCTTTTGCCAATACCACATTCACTGGCATTGCAGTATAGGGATTATAAGTTGCCACTAAAACATAATCAATATTAGGGCCTACTGTTAAACCTAGGTTGGATGGCAAGGTCCATGGAGTTGTGGTCCATGCCATGTAATATACTTCTTGATTGTTTTTATTGGTTGCTGCTGCATCAAATAAAAATTGACTCTCAGGGGATAGCAACGCTTTAAACATTACTACTGCGGACGTATCTTTTACATCCTTGTAAGTGCCAGGTTGATTTAACTCATGTGAACTTAAACCTGTTCCAGCGGCAGGTGAGTACGGCTGTATACTTACGCTTTGGTACAAGTATCCTTTTTTATAAAGTGTACTTAAGATCCACCAAAGTGTTTCAATATAATTATTTTCAAAAGTGATATAGGGGTTATTTAAATCTACCCAATAACCCATTTTGTTGGTGATATCATCCCACTCTTTCTTATAACGCAATACCGCTTCGCGACATTTTTTGTTATACTCTTCTACCGTTATTTTTTTTCCAATATCTTCCTTAGTAATGCCTAATTCTTTTTCTACACCTAATTCAACAGGTAAGCCATGGGTGTCCCAACCACCTTTTCTTTTTACTTGAAATCCTTGCATCGTTTTGTAACGACACATCATATCCTTTAAGGTTCTAGAAATAACGTGGTGAATACCTGGCATACCATTGGCACTTGGTGGCCCTTCATAAAACACAAATGGTGTTTTGCCCTCACGTAAACTAACTGATTGCTCAAATGCCTGTTCTTTTTTCCAGGCTGCTAATATATCGGCCTCAATTGTAGGCAGATGTAAGCCGTTGAATTCTGGGTATTGGTTGCTCATAAAACGCTTGTCCTAGCTGATTTTTAGGGCACGAAGGTACGAAATTGGACGGTAAAAAGCAACCCGTTTATTCTGGGGTTTCTGTTGCTTTTGGCTCGTCTGTGGACGGCATTTTAGCAAAAAACTTGTTTTGGAATACAAATAAAGAAATAACACCAGTACTTATTGCGGCATCCGCAAAATTGAAGACTGGTCTAAAGAATTCAAATTCCTCACCTCCCCAAACAGGGAACCAGCTTGGGAAATGTGCATCGCGAATCATAGGGAAATAAAACATATCCACTACTTTGCCGTGTAAAAAGGGTGCATAGCCCCCACTTGTTGGGAAAAGGGATGCCACCATGGTAGTATAAGGAACACTTTGTTCAAATATGATTCCATAAAACATACTATCTATTAAATTTCCTACCGCACCGGCATAAATTAAAGCTGCACAAATTATAAAGCCATTATGGTATTTTTTTTCAATAAACCCTTTAATTAAAAATGACCCCCAAACAACTGCAATTAATCTAAACAGGGTTAGGATAATTTTACCAAAACCTCCTCCAAACTTTAAACCCCATGCCATTCCTTCATTCTCAACAAAATGCAGTCTTGCCCATGAGCCGACTATGGCATGTTCCTCGCCAATAAAGAAGTTAAGTTTTATATAAAATTTAATGGCTTGATCAATAAATATAATCAACGCGATTAATGCAATTACTTTTTTCCCGTTCATGCGATTGTTTAAAATTGAATGCAAAGATAAGACAGTCTTTGTTACGCTTTGTTATCCTTTTGTAATTTTTGCTTGTTGGTGAAAATGGAGTACATAATGGACCCTGTAATGCAAAATAAAATTACAAGCAAGGAGAGTATCACTTGTGCGTTTTTATCCATCCACAAGTTAATATAGTGCTCTCCTAGCATTTTTACGCCTATAAACACAAGCACAATAGCAATACCTTGTTGAAGATGCTCGAATTCATTTACAGCACCTCTTAACAAGAAAAACAAGGATCTTAATCCCAATACCGCAAAAATATTTGATGTATATATAACTAAACTATTTCTAGAAATGCCCATCACAGCAGGTATAGAGTCTAATGCAAACACCAAATCAATTGCCGCAAGCAATACAACCACCACAAACAAACTGGTATATATTGGTTTATTATTATGATCTCTAATTACAAATTTTCCATCTCCATCGGTAGATCCAATAGGTAAGATTTTTTTTAATAATTTATACACTTTTGATTCATGAGGGTCAAAAGAATCCTCCTCGTTAGCGACAAACATTTTATAACCTGTGTACACTAAAAAGACGCCAAACAAGTATAATATCCAAGCAAATTTTGCAACCAATGCTACTCCCAGCGTAATAAAAATAACACGGAAAACAATTGCTGCTAAAATACCTATCAACAGCACTCTTGAATAATTTTTTTCTTTTACCTTGAAGGAATCGAATATTAAAATAAATACAAAAATATTATCAATACTTAAACTCCACTCCATCAAGTATCCACTTAAATATTCCAAGCCAATTTTTTGGCCTTCTTCAATCCATAAAAAAACAAAAAAAGCCAAGGCTAATAATACCCAAATAAAAGTTTGCTTTAATGCTTGACGTATGGTAATAATAGCATTCTTTTTACTCAAGAAACCCAAGTCAAGTATTAGGGCAAGGATTATTACCGATCCAAACACTGTGTATACAATTTGATCTGTACTCATAAGTTAAAGTTAATAAACAAATACTAGCTAGCAAATTGGCCTTTTCTATAACTAGTCCATATGCCAAATAAGGCAAGCAACAATACCAATGGACCAAACAACAAAATCACCTGCCAATATACGCGTGCTTGCGCCAACTTTTCTTTATCAAGCAGTCTTAGAATGATTGTTTTGTTTCTACTTTCTAGCAATCCTTCTGGCTCATTTAAATAAGCAATAGCGTTTAAATAAAAACTCCTATTGGCAAATTGATATTCTTCAAATGGCAACATACCCATTGGCAATGGCATTAATTCACCTTGGTTATTCTTGGTTGTTTGATTGGTAATAATATCTGCATCTGCAATCACAATTTGTTTAGACAAGGCCGCTCCATTGGACAGGAATGCATTTCCAGTTTTTATCTTAATGCTATCTTGATTAACACTTGAAACTCGATTGCTATATAAAGAATGAAATCTTCCTTCCATCAAAACTGCAATAGGAACATGGTGTTTGTTAAAAGTGAACATATCGGACTCGTCTTTTACGCTGTTCAAACTCACTAAATTAGGCGTGGATATATAACGAGAGTTGGTATCGGTGCTTAGTAATATTGTTTTTTTAATTTCCTTATTAGCAATTGTATCTATGCTTGAAGGGAATATGGATAATACACGATCTAAGTTTTGAGCAATGGATATATTTTCATTGCCATTTAGGAACGGATAATACGGCCAAGGTATTCTTTGAATGAGTGGTGACCCATCCGATTGTTTGCCTATCACTATTGGCAATTTTGCACAATTTAAATCCTGCACTAAATTGGGATTAATTCTTACGCCATACTTAAATAAAATATCGTCAAGTCCCAAACCCCTATCAAATGCAATATAGGATCCATTGGTTTTTTGAAGGCTATCGTATTCCGCATGTAATTTATCTATAGCCCAAATAATATTTCCTCCATGCATTACATATTGATCCAGTTTTAGTTTATCTGCATCGGTGAAAGGCAATGTAGGTTTTACGATTAACAGGGTTTTTATTTTGCTTGCATCAGGATAACCTTTCTTTAAGTCAAATACAGTTAAATGGTATTGATTTTTAATAGCAAGGCCTAAATCATTCACTGTAAGATCAATGGGTTCTCCATTCCCAATTAAATAACTTATTTGCGGGACACTAGTCCTATTTAACAAATAGATTGATTGTACAAATTTGTGTTCCAATAAAGCCTCTGCTGCATTTGCACTTGCCTCTAAGTCCTCTGCAGGAATGTCTTTGACAATATTATAGGGTTTGAAATATTTTTTTCCTGAGCGCAAATCAATAGCAATAGGTTTTTGGCCTTCTACTTCAACCAAGGCGCCTGGCATTAACAACTGGTCAACTCTTTTATCAGTAGCATTTCCTTGATCTTGTATGCGTTCAATAGGAACACCCAACTTTGATAAGCTATCATAAAACTGATATAAAGCACTATCCTTATACATTTTACTAGGCAGTTCTAATTGCCATTGTATGTTTTGAGGATTTATTTGTTGTAGCTGATTTAATAATGTTGATGCAGATTGAGCAATTTTTTTATAATAAGCAGGAATGTCTCCTCCTAAATACAAATGTATTTTTACAGGAGCTTCAACATTTTTTATGATAGCGGCGGAGCTTTTGCTTATTGTATAACGATGATCCTTCGTCAAATCTAATTGCATTGGGAATAATGAAAACAAATAATTTAATGCTATAATAATTACAAGTACCAAAACATTTTTAACCTTCCCTTTAATTTGCTCAATGGCACCAATTCCAAATAAAACTATTAAGGAAATAAAGTAAACCATATCCGCCATTGAAATTACCCCCTTACTCAAATTTTGATAATGGAAGGACAAGCCAAGTTGTTGAATATAATAGTCAAATCCATTTTTGAAAAATGTCAAACCACTTATCCAGTCAAACCCTTTGAATAAAAGCACTGATATAACTATAGAAGTTAATAAAGCTACCAAGCCATTTTTAGTAGCACTACTGGCAAAAACACCAATCATAGTATATGCGGCAGCTAAACATAATAAGCCCCAATAAGCACCTATAGTGGCCCCCCAATCCAATCCTCCTACCGAACTTAAACTGTCAAGTGAAACAGCGTACAATAAAGTTGGAACAATAGAAATAAATACAATTAAGAAAGACCCTAAAAACTTGGCAATAACCAATTGTGCTGGCCGAATAGGCAATGTTCTTAATAACTCGTAAGTGCCTTGCTTATACTCTTCTGAAAAACTCCGCATAGTAATAGCAGGAATTAATAAAAGCAAAAACCAAGGCGCAAAATCAAAATATACTTGTAAGGAAGCATACCCAAAATCAAAGACGTTGTAATTGGGTAATACAAATAAAAACAAGCCATTCACCAGTAGATAAAATCCAATGATTAAATAGCCTATTAGACCGCTAAAATATTGCGTCCATTCTTTTTTACAAATTGCCCACATAGGTCTCAAAGCTACTATAAATAATTATTTGAGTGCTTTATAGCCGTTTTTAAATTTAATGTAAATGCTGTAAGGCAAAAATGCCCCAGTTGGTACTGAGGCATTTTGTATAAATAGTTTCAAGGATTTCGAAAAATTTTCATTTTTTTTAAAAAGCTAGCTACACTGCAAAGCTTTCACCACATCCGCAGCTTCTACTTGCATTAGGATTATTAAAGTAAAAACCTTTCCCGTTGAGTCCATCGGAGAAGTCCAATTCGGTGTTAACCAAGTACAAAAAGCTTTTTAAATCGGTTACAATTTTAACACCATTGTCCTCAAAAACTTGATCCATTGGTTTCACTTCGTTGTCAAAGTCTAGTTTATAACTTAGCCCAGAACAACCTCCACCCACCACACCCACTCTTAAAAAATAAGCTGGGTCATTAGCAATTTCAGCATCTTGCATTAGTTGTATCACTTTTGCTTTTGCCTTTTCACTTACTAATATTGTGTTTTCTGCTACTGTACTCATAAATTATATCTTAGTGAATGCGCTCTTCAAAAACTAATTCTTCTAAACCATTCTTTTTACGATAATCATTGATAGCCGATTTGATGGCGTCTTCTGCTAATACTGAACAGTGAATTTTTACAGGAGGAAGATTTAATTCTTCTACTAAATCCATGTTATCAATCTTAACAGCTTCGTCTACTGACTTTCCTTTTAACCACTCGGTAGCCAAAGAAGAAGAAGCGATAGCTGAACCGCAACCAAATGTTTTAAATTTCGCGTCGGTAATAATACCCGTTGCTTCGTCCACTTGAATTTGCAAACGCATAACGTCTCCACATTCTGGGCACCTACTAAACCCGTACCTACGCTTTTTGATGCTTTATCTAAAGTTCCTACATTTTTAGGATTAGAATAATGATCAATTACTTTATCTGAATATGCCATGATTGTATGTTTTAAATGTTTTGATAAATAGTATGAAAACTGAAATAGATTAGTGATGTGCCCATTGAATTGCATCAATGTCTACACCTTCTTTAAACATCTCCCACAAAGGACTCATCTCTCTCAATTTTAAAACAGTATCCGTTACTGCTTTAATAGTGAAATCAATCTGCTCTTCGGTTGTATAACGTCCCAATCCAAATCTTAATGAACTATGCGCTAAATCGTCACCCAAGCCTAATGCTTTTAGCACATAGCTAGGTTCCAAAGAAGCTGAGGTACAAGCTGATCCAGAAGACAATGCGATATCCTTGTTAAAGCCCATCATCAAACCTTCACCCTCTACATATTTGAATGAAATATTACTTACATGTGGTAAACGATGTGCTGGATTACCATTCACATAAGACTCTTCTATTTGCTTTAATGCGTTCTCTAATTTATCTCTTAATTTAGAAATTCTAGCTGTGTCTTCTGCCATATCTGTTCTTGCAATTTCGGCAGCTTTACCAAAACCAACAATACCCGGAACATTTAAAGTACCACTGCGCATTCCTCTTTCGTGACCACCGCCATCCATTTGTGCAGTTACTTTTACACGTGGATTTTTACGACGTACATACAAAGCACCAACCCCTTTTGGACCGTACATTTTATGTGCAGTAAATGCCATGATATCAATTCCATCAGCAATTACATCTACAGGAATTTTACCTACAGCTTGTACACCATCTGTAAAAAATAAAGCGCCATGCTTTTTAGCAATTGCACTTATTTCTTTCACTGGTTGAATTACACCAATTTCATTATTTGCATACATGATGGCCACTAAAATAGTAGTTGGCTTCATTGCAGCTTCCAATTCCTTCAAATCAATTAATCCGTCAGGCTGAACATCCAAGTAAGTTACTTCAGCGCCTAATTTTTCAAGGTGCTTACAAGTATCCAAAACAGCTTTATGTTCAGTTGTGCAAGTAATAATATGATTACCCTTGCTTGCATACATTTCATACACCCCTTTAATAGCCAAGTTATCTCCTTCTGTGGCACCTGAAGTGAATATAATTTCTTTAGGATCGGCGCCAATTAATTTTGCAACTTGTTCACGTGCATAATCAACAGCTTCTTCCGCATGCCATCCAAAGGAGTGATTTCTACTTGCAGCGTTTCCGAAATTTTCGGTAAAATAAGGAATCATTGCTTCCAACACCCTTGGATCCATTGGGGTAGTTGCGTTATGATCAAGATAAATAGGTAATTTTAACATATCTGGGTTTAATTTTTTCTCAGAATACAAAAGTAAAGCTTAGCTATGGATTAACCCGATTTCATTAGCTTTGAATAGCTTTTTTTTCCCAATTCGTAAAACCAACTAAAATGGGCTATAACGTAGAACACATAGGGATTGCAGTGAAAAGTTTGCAATCAAGTATTCCCCTATTCGAAAGGCTATTAAATAGCCCCTGCTATAAAACAGAAACAGTGGAGTCGGAAAACGTTAATACTGCCTTCTTTTTAAAAGATAGTTCCAAAATTGAGCTGCTGGAAAGCAAGGACCCAGAAGGTGTAATTGCTAAATTTATTAACAAAAAGGGGGAAGGGATGCACCATATTGCCTTTGAAGTGCCGGATATTTATGCCGAAATGGAACGTTTAAAATCCGAAGGCTTTACGCTATTAAACGAAACCCCTAAACAAGGGGCAGATAATAAATTGGTTTGCTTTGTACATCCAAAGGATAGTAATGGTGTACTCATTGAACTATGCCAAACAATTCGTTAATTTTTTGGTGGAGGGAATGCAACTTAAATTCCCAAGGCTTCAATGGCTTTTTGTGCGGCTAACTGACTCGCATCTTTTTTGGTGAAGCCTTTTTGACTGGCAACTACTTCCCCATCTAGCACAACATTAATGGTGAACAATCGGCGGCGACCTTCTAACTGCTCTCCTGCTAAAACAAAATCAATTTGTTTGCCTTGTTTTAATGCCCAACCAATTATTTTGTTTTTGATATTGATATCTATTTGTTCTAAATCGTCCATGAACAAATAAGGTTGAATCATTTTTTCTACAATCCAAGTTTTTGTAAAATCATACTTTTTATCCAAATAAATGGCGCCCACCAAGGCTTCCAGCGTATTGCCAAAAATTTGACTTGATCTTAATCCTCCATCCATCTTATTAAATCTTGTCATTTTGCGCAGGCCCATTTGGATCGCAATATTATTTAACTGCGCACGATTCACCATTTTACTGCGCATTTCGGTTAAAAAACCTTCGCCCTTGTATGGATACTTTTTAAAAAGATAATCAGCTACCACTGCGCCAATTACAGCATCTCCCAAAAACTCTAGTCGCTCATTGTTCTCAGTAGGATTGTCTTTAACAGACCTATGATTCAATGCAGTTTGAAACAATAAAATGTTTCCTGTATGATACCCAATTAAATGATGTAAGTCCGCTTGGAAACCAGTCTTTTTGAATATTGAAATGAATTGGTTGATTCGGCGTTTCACTTGACTTTAATTAAGCCTTGTACTTTTTCACAATCACACAAGCATTATGCCCACCAAATCCAAAAGTGTTGCTTAATGCTGCATTTACAACACGCTTTTGCGCTTTGTTAAATGTGAAATTAAGACGATTATCTAATTCAGGATCGTCAGTAAAGTGATTAATTGTGGGAGGTACAATGTCATGAATTACCGACTGAATACAAGCAATGGCTTCAATTACACCAGCTGCTCCCAAACAGTGACCAGTCATAGATTTAGTAGAGCTAATATTTAAGTTGTAAGCATGCTCTCCAAATACTTCGGTAATTGCTTTTGCTTCGGCTATATCTCCTAATGGAGTAGAAGTTCCATGTGTATTGATATAATCAATTTCTGTAGCCACCATGCCTGCGTCTCTTAAAGCAGCATTCATCACATTTTTGGCGCCCAATCCTTCTGGATGTGGAGCGGTTAAATGGTAGGCATCGGCTGTTGCACCACCACCTACAACTTCACAATATATTTTAGCACCGCGTTTTTTTGCGTGCTCTAATTCTTCTAATACTAATACACCACTCGCTTCACCCATAATAAAACCATCTCGGTCCTTATCATAAGGACGGCTGGCTGTTTTAGGGTCATCATTTCTTTCACTCATTGCTTTCATGGCATTGAATCCACCCATACCTGCAACGCCAATTACAGCTTCGGAACCACCTGTAATAATAATATCGGCCTTACCTAATTTCAAATTGTCCATTGCAGATATAATCGCATTTGTACTTGACGCACATGCACTTACTACTGCATAGTTGGGCCCTCTAAAACCATGTTTCATAGAAATTTGTCCAGCTGCAATATCCAAAATCATTTTTGGAATAAAGAAAGGATTGAATCTTGGGGTACCATCTCCTAGTACAAAGTTGGTCACCTCTTCGGTAAATGTTGTTAAACCACCAATACCACTAGCAAAAACAACACCTACTCTATCATGGTCTACATTATCTTTTGTAATACCCGCATCTAAAACCGCTTGGTCGCTTGCTACCAAAGCAATCTGTGCAAAACGATCTAATTTTCTTGCTTCTTTACGATCCATGAAATTGGTTGGATCAAAGCCTTTAATCTCACATGCGAATCTTGTCTTAAACTTAGAAGCATCAAATTGAGTAATCATATCGGCTCCAGAAACTCCATTTACTAAATTATCCCAGTATTCGCCAAGACTATTCCCCAATGGATTTAATGTTCCTATACCTGTAACTACAATGCGTCTAGATTGCATGATATTGTTTTTTAAATTAATAATCCGCCTTTAAAGCAAAGGCTCAAAAAGGCGGATTAAAATATGCTGTGTTTAATTGGAAGCCGTGAAATAATTGTTTAATTATTTTGCGTGCTCATCTATATAAGCAACAGCTTGACCAACAGTAGTAATTGTTTCTGCTTGTTCGTCTGGAATAGAGATGTTGAATTCTTTTTCGAATTCCATAATTAATTCAACTGTGTCTAATGAATCAGCGCCTAAATCATTTGTAAATGATGCTTCGTTAGTAACTTCTGCTTCATCAACTCCTAATTTGTCAACGATGATTTTCTTAACTCTTGATGCGATGTCTGACATTGTAAATAGTTTTGTTTACGGCGCAAAAATATACTTTTTGTTAAAATTGCCATATTTTATTTGCCTTTTTGTTTGCACATTTTGATTCTAAGTATAGAATATGTGGATTTTAGTCCGTTTTACCCTTTTTTTACGTCATTTTGGTCTTTTAAACACCCCCCTATTTACACATAATTGAAACGAACAACTAGTAGTAACCCTTATTTGTCTTTTAGCAAACCTCTAATTTCATGTTGATCTTCTATGGAAATATTCAATTTGGGGATGAGAAAAAAACTTTTGGGACTAAAATAGAAATGAAAAAACTCAGGGCTTTCAAAGTAATGTGTTACTGAACTCCAATCCCAACTTGCTTCCCCCAAAGTACCTAGTAGTCTGGCTTCGGTTGTATTAAAAGTGAATTCCCAATTTTGTTTAAATAATGCTGTCTTTTTATAAAACATATTGGGCAGTACATACCAAAAGAAAATCATTAGCACAATCCATAATAGCGACCCTAATAAAAATGGCTCAGGTCTAATTTTTTTCATGAATAATAAAACTGCGGTAACAATTGCATATACATTTACTATCACCATCAAGGATTTGATTTCGGCTTGCTTAATAAAATGATATCTAAGTGCTTGCAGGACTGCATCTTTTTTATAGGAAATAGAATAAGCCATTTTTAATTTTTTGTGTGATTTTGAACAAATATACGCAGCGCAAAGGTTTGCGATAAAAAATATAAGTAGAAAATCAAAAATGGAGTTTCAAAAAAAAGGCTAAAAAACACAAATTGACTATATTTAAGCAACGCATTGCTAACCAAATACAGCTCATATGTCATTCAAGCCAAGGTTGACCTTTTCTCAAATTATCAACATGAATGTTGGTTTTTTAGGAATACAATATAGTTTCGGATTACAACAATCTGCCGTCAATCCAATTTATGATATGTTAGGTGCTAGCCCCGATCAAATTCCATTAATGAATTTGGCAGGTCCCATGACGGGTTTGTTAATACAGCCTATTATTGGTGCAATGAGCGATAAAACTTGGTCACCTCGTTTTGGACGACGCAAGCCTTATTTTATGATTGGTGCTATACTTTGTAGCTTATGTTTATTCTTATACCCTTTTAGTATTGCATTATGGATGGCCGTTGGTTTATTATGGATTTTAGACGCTGCCAACAATACCGCTATGGAGCCTTATCGCGCATTCATTGCAGATAAACTTCCTCAAAGTCAACATGCAGCAGGTTTTTTAACACAAAGTTTTTTCACAGGCCTGGGTATCACTTTGGCTAATTTATCTTTATTCTTTTTTCAGAAAAAAATTACTGGCCATTATGGTAAACTTCCAATTTGGGTATATGCATCTTTCTTTCTAGGAACTATTTGTTCCATTGCTTCTGTAAGTTGGTCTGTTATTAAAACCCCCGAGATACCTCCTACTGAAGAAGAATTAGCTAAACTGAAAAGTGAAAAAATAAAAATATTTACCCCTTTTGTTGAAATTGGTAGTGCTATCAAAAGCATGCCTAGTGTAATGTGGCAATTAGGATTGGTCTATTTGTTTCAGTGGTATGCATTATTCTGTTATTGGCAAAACGCTTCTAAGAGTATTGCATTATCCGTTTGGAATACGACAACCTATCAAAATAATCCAGCTTATGATGAAGCTGTAGGTTGGACAGGATTAGTGAATGGCTGGTATAATGTTGTTACCTTTTTATCTGCTTTTGGATTACTATGGCTTGCCAAAAAAATAAGTCCAAAGCTTATTCATGTAATTTGTTTGATACTAGCTGGAATAGGACTGCTTATCTTCCCGCATATTTCAGACAAGAATTTATTATTTATTCCAATGACTGGTTTTGGTATTGCTTGGGCAAGTATGATGGGTATTCCTTATTTACTAGTGGTACATAAAATACCAAAAGAAAGATATGGTGTATATATGGGCATTATCAATATGATGATTGTAATTCCTATGTTGATTCAAAATTTAAGTTTTGGATTTATCTTAAAACATTTCTTAAACAACGACCCAGGAAAAGCGATCAGCTTTGCGGGTGTATTTTTAATAATTGCATCGGCATTAACTTTATTTATTAAAAGCGAAACCGCATCCAAAGAAGAAACCGAAAATATGCCCATGGGCATGGGGCATTAATTTACCGATAGAAAAACACGTGTATGAATAAAGTATTATGTATTGGAGAAGCTTTGATAGATATGATTTGCACCGATAGAGGTACTAGTTTATCTAAAGGTCAAAATTTTTTAAAGAAAGCTGGTGGGGCTCCAGCCAACGTGGCTGCTGCAATTGCCGCCCTGGGTGCAAAAGTTGACATGGCTGCAAAAGTAGGCAAGGACCCCTTTGGTCAACATTTAATTGACTTATTGCAAGAAATGGGAGTAGATACAAAATGGGTAATTCAAGATCCCAATCATTTTACCACATTCGCATTTGTTTCATTAATGGAAGATGGAGAAAGAGATTTTTATTTTAATAGAGGTGCTGACGGACAATTAAGCTCAACAGATTTAGATGGCATACAATTAAATGATTACAGCATTGTTCATTTTGGTTCAGCAACTGGTTTTTTACCTGGCCCTTTACAAGCGGCATACACAGACTTATTGGCAAAGGCAAAAGCAAACAATGTCATTATTAGTTTTGACCCCAATTATCGTCATTTACTTTTTCAAAACAATACAAAAAGTTTTATTGATCAATCCTGGCCATTTATTGAACAATGTCATTTTTTTAAACTAAGTGATGAAGAAGCAATGTTAATCACAGGATGCGATACTGTACAACATGCGGCCACTGCATTAAGAAAAAAATCAAAAGCTGTTTTTGCCATCACTTTAGGGAAAGAAGGTACATTATTGTCAGTTGGTGATCATTTGGAAATGATAGGAAGCATTGCCATAATGCCAGTAGATGCAACAGGAGCAGGAGATGCTTTTGTTGGAGCAGTTTTGTTTCAACTTATAAATTACACTCCATCCCAAGTTGAATCTATTTCATTGGAAGAATGGAGAAAAATTATTTCTAATGCCAATAAAGCTGGCGCAAGAACTTGTGAATACATGGGTGCGATGGAAGCATTCAAACATTTAAATAATTCAATTTTTAATTAAAATACATTCCCCAAAGTGAACTCAACTGCCTTACATGCATTTGGAGCTAAATTACTCCAGACAAATAAAATAGATGATGAGAAAAAGGATAAGGCTTTTGCCGATAGATTTACACAACATTTAGCTAATATCGAATCGCTATTTAATGAAATTTATGGCGGCCATCCTAATCGAAATGCTAGTTTTGATACATTACTTGAATCCTTAATTCATCATTATAAACAAAGACCTTCCACATTTTTAAAAAAAGATATTGCTAAAGAAAAAAAAGGCAACTGGTTTTTAAGCAATGAAATTACAGGCATGAGCTTATACGTGGATCGATTTGCTGGAAGCCTTAAAGGAGTTGCGGACAAGTTGGATTATTTTGATGAATTGGGTGTTAACTTTTTACACTTGATGCCTGTATTTGAAAGTCCTGCAGGTGAAAGTGATGGCGGATATGCTGTTTCTAATTTTAGAAAAGTAGATGAACGCTTTGGCACCAATGATGATTTAAATGCATTGATTAAAAAGATGAATGCACAAAATATGTACTTAATGCTGGACATTGTTTTGAACCACACTTCTCATCATCACGAGTGGGCGCAAAAAGCAAAAGCAGGGGACCCGTATTATCAAGACTTTTTTTATTTTTATGATAATCGTGATATACCTAATCAGTTAGACGAGACTATGCCAGAGATTTTTCCAGAGTCTTCACCTGGCAGTTTTACTTATATTCAAGAGTGCAACAAATGGGTCATGACCGTCTTTCATAATTACCAATGGGACTTAAACTATAGCAACCCCAATGTTTTTCTTGCCATGCTTGACAACGTTTTACATTATGCCAACTTAGGGGTGGATATTTTACGCATTGATGCGCCTGCATTTATATGGAAACAATTAGGTACCACTTGTCAAAATCTACCTCAAGCCCATACACTATTAAGACTTATTAAGCAATGTGTGCAAGTAGCTAGTCCAGGTATGGCATTATTAGGAGAGGCTATTGTTGCCCCCAATGAGATTATAAAATATTTTGGCACAGACAATTACACCGCCAAAGAATGTGATGTTGCCTATAATGCTACCCAAATGGCATTACAATGGGATGCATTGGCTACGGGTGATACAAGAGTAATGCTTGCAGCACAACATCCTATCATGCAAAAACCCTATGGTTGCACTTGGATAGCTTACACACGTTGTCACGATGATATTGGATTAGGTTACGATGACTATATGATTGAACGCGCTGGATTTAATCCATACCATCACCGCACTTATTTGAAAAATTATTTTGCAGGGTGGCATGAAGGTTCTGTTTCGGCTGGTGCTTTATTTTCTGTAAATCCTAAAACTGGGGATGCAAGAATTAGTGGCTCCTTAGCTTCTTTATGTGGACTAGAAAAAGCGATGGAATGGAAAAGTGATATTGAAATTGAGAATGCATTAAGAAAAATTATTTTAATGCAAGCACAAAGTATGTTTATGGGAGGTATACCTATGTTATTTTATGGTGACGAATTAGCTTATACCAATGATTATAGTTATTTACAAGACCCAGGCAAAAGCTATGATAACCGCTGGATGCACCGCCCCATTATAGATTGGAATAAAAATGAAAAACGACACGAATCTGGAACATTTGAACATCGCATTTTTAGTGATACAAAAAAACTAATTGCTACACGTAATGCGTTGTCAGTAATTAGTGATACAAAAAATACCACTTGGATGACACCTCATAATATACATGTGGCGAGTTTTGTGAGATCAAATGAGCATAAGAAATTATACTGCTTATTTAACTATAAAAGCACTTCTTCATTTGTCACATGGTACGCATTTAAAGAACACGGAGAAAGACCTGCTATTTTACACGACCATTGGACCGGAAAGGACTTTAAAGTGGGCAATGACAATGAATACTTTGTATTACCTCCTTATAGCTTTGCAATTCTAGAGGCGAACCACTAAAATTATACCTGTTTTGAGTGAGTGCTTCCCGCTCGTCCCAATTTTTAGATAATTAGGTTTGATTGGCTAACTTTAGGTTACCATTCAAACCTAATTTTATTTTAATGAACAAGCTATATCTTTTACTATTATCCACTTTAATTTCTGCTTCATTATTTGCGCAAGCAAATGGAAAGCATATGGGGTCTACAGGTGTGGGCGGTGATTTATCCATTCAAAATAATGATGGCAAAATGATTCCTATTGGCGCCAAGGATGACACCCAGGGAAATCCGCTATTCTTAGAAAACTGGGTGGGTGGCACAGTGCTTCTAAAAAATGGTATGAAATTTACAGATACCGCTTTGAATTATTCTCTATTTGAGGACAAATTATATTTTAAAAGAAAGGAGCAGTTTTTTATTGTTGATGGAAATATTAGCGAGTTCTATTTAGTATCAACACAAAATGAAGAAAATGGAATTACTTATCACTTTGCAAGTGGCTACCCTGCTACTTCAAATACCAATGAAAATACTTTTTTTCAATTGCTCGCAGACGGGAAACAGTATCAGTTAATTAAATGGCAGCATAAAAAAATTAGAGAGTCTTATTCTTATGGTGGCAAGTCTGAATCTGAATATGTAACTCAAGAAGCCTATTTTGTTTACGAAAAGTTAAATAGAAAAATGATAGGTATTGGCAACAAAGCTAATGCGTTAAATATAAAAAGTACGCTTTCCATTGAAGAATCAATTTGGAAAGCGTACTTGAATAATCACACAGCTAATCCTAAGAGCGAAATAAGTATGGTAGCGTTTATAAGCTACTTAAATAGTTTATAATTACTAAAACTTATAGCCCATGCCAATGCTAATGCTATAATCAGCAAAAGCAGCATCTCCTCTTGAGAACACACCTGTATCCTTTGTCTTTAATACATCTGGATAGCTTTGTGGTCTTTCTCTTCTCACCGCAATTGGAGTATACAAGTAAAAATTAAATTGCTTATAACTATAATTAGCACCTGGCTCAATTGCCAATACATTACCTGGTCTTCTAAAACCTGTATTGTCACCAATCAAATCTGATGCTGGAATACACTCATATCTAGCACCCAAAGAAAGGGTCAATGCATTACTTGTCCAGTTGGTTCCTGCTCTTAATAAGTATTGGTCTGGAACACTCATTACATCAGATGTATACTTGATGGCTGATGCTGCTGCAACACCTCCTCTTGCAGTACTCACTCCGTTATTGCCTCTTGGATTAATTAAATAATAAGCATTGCTATATAAGCTCCAAGTATTGTTGATGGCCCTGAACCCATTTAATTCCAATGTCAATCCCCATCCACCATCACCTGGTTGAATAGATTGATCCACTGGTCCAACTCTTGTTGCGGTTAATGAAGTATGGAAAACATCCGTTGCATTGTAATTACCAGTAGGCAATTTAATACCAACACCTCCTAATAAATTGCCCTTATTTCCTTGCTTAGGCGCAATCAACCATTTATAGGCAGTGACCCTCATATCGCCAATACCTTGAGCATAGGTAGAATATCTTGGACTTCCTTTTACACTGCTAACGTGCTCGTACAAAGAAGACCTTTCGTTGTATACCAATGGCAAGTCAACGCCAATACTCCATTGCTCATTTATTTTTCTAACCAATGAAACGTCAACCGTACGACTAAAATTACGCACGTCTGTTCCATCCGCTACTCTTTGTGTGTTTTCGGTAGTACCGCTAAAATGTTTGTATGATTTAAAATAACGACCACTTATATTGAAATCCCATTTAGGATCTTCCATGTTTTTTGCGGTGCTGTCATGCGTCATGTCATGCATTGAGTGTTCCATGGTATTTAATCCGCCAACAGTTCTTATAGCTACGCAGCCTTGTGCATGTACGCGCGAGTAGAAAGCCATTACTATGAGTAATGACAAAATATATTTTTTCATTGTGTGTGTTTTTTTTTGTGGTGTGTGTTGTGTGTTTTGAAGTAGCGCCTGGTTACTTTTTCATTTTTAAATGATCCACTACCCAGCTACCTACTTTTCTTCCTTGTTCGGTACTTACAACACAAGAATTGTGAAAATGCAATCCACCATAAAATCTAGCCCAGTTGTTTTCATCTGCAGCTGCTCTAAATGATTTAAAGCTTCTATTGGCAATACCAAATTCTAATTCAGTTGAATCGGTATAAGCAAAATTGTCGCCATAAACACTTGTTAATACTTCGGCAGCGGATGAAGAAATAGTAGAATGTCCACATGTATATTCAGGGAATGCTGGAGTTTGTAATAAAGGTCTCCAGTTCATGTCAAAGTATTTATTGATAACCGTTTCTGGTCTTACAGTATTATATGCATACTTCGCATCCCAACAATGAATAAATGCATCAAATAAGGCTATAGCTGTTTTTGCATATGCATAAGTTGCTGTTTCAAAATCAGCCTTAGCTGTTTTATTGGCAATGCCAACAATGCTCATCCAATGGCCTGGAGGAGAGAACTTTTTAGAACTAAACATGATATGACCACTCACATTTACTTTAAATGGATTGTCATCCCAAAAGTTAGCGATATGCTTTTGTTCTTCGGTTAAACTATCCACCGCATTTTTAACCATCATAACATTCAAATAATATTCACTATTCTTATCAGTAACATTAAATGTTGGTGGTGCTTTTGGACGGAACTGACTCGCACTATCCAAAACCATTGTTCTAATTTCCTTCCAATGTGGTTCAGCAGCTGATGCGTACATAGGGGGAGTGGGTACCCATCTACCTGGTATATCTTTTACAGTGTATTTTTCAGCACTTCTTGTTTGTGCATAATTGTCTTTTTTACTCCATGCAATAATTGCAGCACCTACTTTTTTTGCATAAACCTCAGATGCTTCAATCATTTTAGATGGCATCCCTTTGGTTTGCACCAATTTGTGCAAACTATCGGTATATTCTTTCAAGCTACCTTCTGGGAATGTAACGGCTTCGCCTACCATACAATAAGCAATTAAAGAAGCATAAGGAAAATCAATATTCGCAGTGTCTTGTGGCTTAGGCAATTCAGTTAAGCCTTTTAATTGACCTGCTAAACTTTGATATTTTGCAGGATTACCCGCGGCAGTTACTTCATAACCAGCAATAGCAGCATATGCATAATTACGTGATGCTACAATTGGGCTAAAATTATTACCCATTACTACTTGATTCAACTCATGTACTGTACTTGCGTATAAGTCGGGATTGTGTGTGATTTGCTTGTAATCGCCTTTGTTATTACATGCCATGAAACCTATTGCTATTATAGCAATTGAAAGAATTTTTTTCATTAGAAATGATTGAGAAAAATGAGGAACTACTAAATAATTAATAGTTGCAAAAAAAATAAAAATATCCAGCCAATGCCAATTGGCTGGATTGCTTAATAAACTAAGCAATATTTTTTGGCGGGGGCGCTTGTATAGGTAAACAAACGCTTAATAAACGCTCATCAAAATGGATACCAATTACCATTTTACGAGGAATAAATTTTTCTACAGACCATTTATTTTGTTGATCTATATAGTCAAAGCTTATCAACTTTACAGAAGATTTATTTACAGGGACCGACTTTTTATCCGTTAATTTTTGCTCAAAATCTGAAGCTAATTTGTCAAAACTTTCTTTTGCATTCTTAATATGCAAGCGGTCCTGGTTGGGCATTACTCTAATTTCAACGCTATCATTATATACTCTTCTTTCTACATACTGATACACAATTCCATTCATCTCCATCTCCCCATCTACTCTTTCAAACTTTGGATTATTGGCATAATAAGGCAAATTGATAGGGGTTTTTACGGAAACCAATTCCGACTCGTTATAGTTATTTTGTTCTATTAAACTAACTAAATGTTCAGAGGCTTTTTGATCAAAATAATTTGATAAAATGCGATACCCAAATCCATTAAACAGCAGAATGCCCAATAATAATATGGCGGTGATCTTTTTCAAGTAGTATAAAAATAGGAAAAATTATTGTATTGTGTAACTTTTACCCATAACACCTGTTATAACCATTTTTTTCCACTGATTAGGCAGTTTGGTGGGTAGTTGGACAATCCCTTTTTCTGTAATATCCAATCCCCCAAAACCCATTAGCAGGGACTGAATAATACCACCTGCCCCTGTAGAAAAATAAGGATTAGTCCCTCCTTTTGTTTCGGCAATAACCCTAAATGGGGGATTTAAATTGGGCGTATATGCATCCACAAAAAAATGATGTGCTTTTTCTGTTTCACCAAGTCTTGCATATAATAGTGCAAAAATAGCTTGTGTCATGGCTGGAGTCCCTTGATTTGGCACCCTTTTTGAATAGTAATCAAGGTCTTTTTTAATTTGTGCTTTATCCGTAATTGCTTTTAGCGGATAGGCCAATAAATTCACATCAGCCTGCTTGATACCTTCTCCATTGTAAGTTGCATGTTCTCTGGTTACACCCTTGGCTTCCCCTTCTGTATCTGGCATAGTTAAAACAGGAATATTTTTTGCTACATAATCCCATTCCGGATTAACCTTCAACCCTAATATAGTAGCCGCTTTTATAGCAGCTTGTAAATTCGCAATAGCAGCAGCATTCGTAAAGGCATTGTTATCTACATTCTCTGCCCACTCATCTGCAGCCACAACATCATTAATTTCAAAATGCCCCGGCCCTTTTCTTTCTACCCTACTTGTCCAAAAATCTGCGGTCTCTTTAATTAATGCCCATCCAGTATTTTTTAACCACTCTTTATCCTGTGTGACACAATAATAATTCCAAGCCGCAAACCCAATGTCGGCAGTGATATGGTGCTCAAATGGACCACTCAATGCCCAAACGGGTGTTTCTTCTACCCCTGTGCCTGCACTTTCCCACGGAAACATAGCTCCCTTATATCCATGATTAAATGCATTACGTCTTGCTGCTTCCAAACGATCATATCTATACTGAATCATAGACTTAGCCATTTCTGGATGCAATACTAACAATGCAGGATACATCCATAATTCTGTATCCCAAAATACATGCCCATTATAGCCCAAGCCCGACAATCCCATTGGCGATGGACTTAAATTAGATTCAGCTCTTACAAATGAATATAAATGATATAGCATGCTATGCACATCTTGTTGTGCTTGTTCATCTCCAGTAATTTGAATATCACTCTTCCATAAATCCTCCCAGGCTTTTTGGTGGTGTTCAATTAAACGATCTCTCCCTTCTAATTTTGCAAAAATAGTCATACGCTCTGCTTCATTTAAAGGATCATCATGATGCGCAGAAGTTACAGAGCTTCCAGCAATTGAAAAACGATATGTTGTGCCTGCTTTTAACTTTTTACCAAATTTCATTAAATGCATATTATTATCCCACATTTCATGAATCACCCTTGGTTCAGTTCCATGCGCTTCACTAAATAAAAAAGTATTTGAAGCACACATTAATAACTTCCCAGTTGGGCTTTTTGCAGAAGAAGTTAATAAACTAATAACAACATGAGGTCTATCTATTTCATTGTAATAATTTTGAACATCTTTCAATGCATCTGGTGCTTCCATTACACTTGCTGCTCCAAGGTCTATATCTTTCTTAGCTGTAACTTCAACATCCATCAAAACCGTGAAAGGCATTTGTCTTAATGCATAGTAAGTATATTGTACACTGGCTTTATCCTCCATTTCAAAACTAGATGTAAAGCTTGCATTTTTCATGTCTAAACGCTGTACAAAATTCTGTGTGTTATTGGCATTTATTTGCTCCCCATTAATACTCACTTGCATGTTGAGTAAATTAAAACTGCGCAAAAAATTACTTACTCTTCCACGTCCATATAAATCATATGCACCTGCCAAAACAACATCTTTTACTTTAAACGGTTCTTGCGCTGAAACAATACCCACCATACCATTTGCGACTGTAACGCCATAATAATTTTTTGTATCCCAATGCTTAGCCTCAAGCTTCCAAGGATCTACATTTTGAGCGTTTAACATCGCACAAAATAACAGCAACAAAGTGCTTATGACAAGCTTTCTCATAATCAATAATTTGAGGTAGTAATTTACATTTTTATCTACATATTTGGCACTATAATATTTCAATAAAGATTAGAATATTGTAAATTTGAGAACACACAAAGAAAAACGAATATGAAATACTTTAAAATTATTGCGAGCATTTTAGCTATTGCTGTATTTTACTTTATTTATCTTTTTATTCCTAATAAAATAGTCTTATCCGGAAATGATTATATACCAAAATCCGCAGACGAATTAACAAGGGGAATTATGGAAATTCAATACTGGGACCGCTGGATGCCTTATAAAAAAATTGAAGGGCATACTTTCTTATTTGAGAAAGGCAAGATGGAAGTGCAGGAAGCTTTTATTTCTTCTGCAAAATCAAAATATTCGCTTGAGGATATTACTGCGCCAATTACTTTATCGGCAGTGGATGCAGGCAAAGACAGTAGTTTTTTAAGATATGAATGCATTATTGACAATCACAATATATCACCGGTAAAAAGAGTGCACTACTACTTAATGTCTAAAGAAATTCAGAAAGAATTAGACCCAATTTTATTGGCTGCAAAAAAGTATTATACTCAACCTACTGTAAAAGATAGCACGCATACAAAATAATACAGCACATTGTATCTAACATTGTTTGTTTAATGATTGATAGGTTTATTAATTTGAATTATTCTTAAGCTATCCGAATTCATTGCCAACACATAATTTTGTGCCACTCCTAAGTGAATAGGTTTTATTTTGCGCACCTGACCTTTCACTACTAAACCATTGTATGGAACAGCTTCAAACTGCCCTTTGCCTTTGTTTAATAATAAAGTGCCATAATCCGCATCATACCTGCCCATTTGTACATTATTGTCGTAAAAATTTCCCATTAATAAGATATCAGGAAGTGTATCCCCGTTGGCATCACATATCGCTGCAGTTTTGTAAGTAGAAATTTGTGCCTCCCACGGTAATGGATTCGCTGTAAAATTACCTTTCCCGTCATTTATAAAAACTGTATTGGCAAAATGATACGCTTCATATACGGTAGATGAATTTAATTTTGACTTTGAAAATATGTCTTCAATATTTGCTTTGGCAAAATCCTCTGCATACAAAAATTTCTTTTTGACCATTGGAATTTGTCTTTGAATTTCGTCCTTATTGGCAAAAGGAATTTCTTTTCCTTGTAAATAAAAACTTACTATTTGTTCATATGTTCCATTATCATCAAAATCGTTATAATACATTCTTATTGGCTCTTGCTTAGTAGCCTTTAGCCTTGTATTTAAGCCCAAATTACCAGCAATTAAATCCAAGTCCCCATCTCCGTCAACATCAACAGCTAAAGTGAAATTCCACCAACCTGGGAGACTAGTCACTGTCCCTTTTGACCACGCACCTTGATTTGGATAAACAATATCTATTCCACCCCATTGATGCGTTACTATTAATTCTTTTACTCCGTCCTTATTTATATCTGCCTCTGTTGCATTGGTTATCATACCCATCTTATTTAGGAATGGCGCCACTTTTTGGGTAACATCTTTGAAATGCCCATCTCCCGTGTTGAATAAAACATAGGAATCGGCAGGTAGCCCATATTGCATGGCAACCGTCTTACTGGTAATAAACAAATCGGGATAACCATCTTTATTAAAATCATCTGCTATTATAGATGAAGTTTGATTGTATACAGGAATCGCATTGTCTAATTTTTTCAAATTACCTAGCCCGTCATTTAGATAAACTCTTGACTGCATAAATGGATCCTTTCCATAATATTCATTTCCCCCAGTGCCCACAATTAAATCCAAATGCCCATCTTTATTTACATCTGCCCAAACGGCATCCACATTTTCATAGTTACTATCCAATGCAAGTGCAGGCTGTATTGATTTTATAAACTTTCCATTTTTTTGTTGCAAATACAATTCACTTTTATATCCCCTTGCAGCACCAATAAAAATATCTTCCAATGCATCATGATTAACGTCGGCAATTGCTAAAGCAGGCCCTTCGGTTGAATTCATTTGAGGAATAAGCTGCTCTCTATTAAACTCCTGAAAAATATTTTCTTGATGCAAAAACGTAATCCCCGTACTTGCAGTTATATCCGCCATTGGATATCCCTTTACTGGCCAATGATGTGTTAAAACACCATAATCAAATACAGGCAACCCTTTTTGATAAACAAATGAAACTGTACTATTTAATTTATTTGCAAAACTAATTTTTTGAAATGTATTGTCTGGCCATATTAAAAATGCAGAATCAATTTTAGTATTTTTTAAACCAATTAATACAGGCACTTCCATACTTGATAAAAAACCTTTTACTGGATATTTCTCATAGGTTCTAAGCTCGGTTGGCGTAAATAAAATAATTTTAGCCCCTAATGCGTTTCTATTTTTTTCTGCACCTTTTAGCACAATAGATACGTATTTATTTGAACTATCTATATTTGTCTTGTTCTCGTAAATAAATGACTTATCATTCACATTATTCACGACCAAATCCAAGTCTCCGTCATTATCAAAATCGGCATAAGCAGCACCATTCGAATAGGAATTCGGATTATTGACAATAGATTGCTCTTTGTCAGCAAATAAAAGATTACCCGTATTTAGAAAGAATTGATTGGGAATTTTAATCTCAGGAAAATGATCAATTAAAGCCATATCCTTGTCCCCCATTTTATTGTCTCTAATTTTTTCTTGTATTTCCTGATTAGACACATAATTCACATAATCCATGTCATTCATTCTCTTTGGGATTCCATTGGCTATAAAAACATCCTTTAACCCGTCGTTATTAAAATCCATCATTAAGGTTGACCAAGACCAGTCCGTCGCAAACAATCCAGCATACATTCCCACTTCGCTAAAATGATTGTTTCTTCTATTCCATTGTAAATTATTTCTAGTTACTTGAACACCATAACCAACAGATATTTTGTACTTATAGGTATCATAATCATCCTCACCTAAAGATCTTTTTAAAATATATGGATCTTTAGGCAACATATCCATTGATATAATTTCTGGATAACCATCATTGTTTAAGTCGGCCGCATCTACCCCCATTGAATATTGACTAGTATGCATCATGCGTTGCACCTGTTCTTCTGAAAAACTTCCATTTTTTTGATTAATATATAAATAATCATTTTCATGAAAATCATTGCCAGCATAGATATCAGGATAGCCATCTAAATTTAAATCACTCACTACAACCCCTAGTCCATAACTAATTCTTGTACTATTTATTTTTGTCAGTTTTGTTACATCTTCAAATTTCCCATTATTGTTTCTGAAAATTCTGTCACCTGACAAAGGATCATAAGTACCTGCAAAATTTTTACGAGGTGCAAATGTGCCATTTTGATGTACCGAATGATTTAATAAAAAAACATCCAAGTCGCCATCACCATCATAATCAAAAAAAGCAGCCTGTGTGCTAAATCCAGAAAAGTCAAGCCCATAAGCTGCTGCTTCATCTTTGTAAAATGGTGTTCCATCCTTTATTCCTTGACATATAAGTAACTGATTTTTACTTTTAAATTTTTCAAAATTCCCAAGTCTGCAAATATAAATATCTAATAACCCATCGTTATTAATGTCAACAACCGACACACCCGTGTTCCATGCTGAATCTTGGGGTATATTGGCTGTTTTGGTAACATTGTCAAAATGTAATGCCCCCTTATTTAAATATAATTGATTCGCCCCTTCATTTGAAGCGAAGAAAATATCAATTTTCCCATCATTATTAAAGTCCCCTGTTCCCACCCCAGCTCCATTATAATAATACATATAATGAAACATATTGAATTCGTTATTAGGATTAAGTTTGTTTTCAAATTGTATGCCTGTTTTGTTAGCATCTAACATTTCAAATAATGGTTGCTCTTTCACAACTGAATTACATTGTACCGAAAATAATATGGCAAAGGACACCCATAAAGACAAGGTCTTTATGTTATGAATTGAAATTTTTTGACTCATTGTATTGCGTATAGATTTGCACCTGAAAATGCGATATGAAGACTCAAAAATACATTAATAATAAATATTATATATAATTGAATTCCACGCCTATAAAGTTAATTGATTTCAAACAATTCAATGTAATGACGCTAAAAAGAATTTATATGTAAATAGGCTTCCTTGCAGTATTTTTACAGATAAATATTGAACATATGAAAATCCTTAAAATAGCCATCCCTTTAGTCTTATTTGTATCAATTGGTTTGTTCTATTTTTTGATTCCATCAACCATTAAAATTTCTACTTTTAAAGTAGCCTCTTCTCATGAGTTATCTGTTATTAGAGTGCTTAATTCACCTTCTCTTTTGGCCAAAAGTATGTCTCCCTTTTATGATAGCAGTAAACACCATATAACAATTGATGATATTGTATTTACGCCAAATGCAGCTTTATCTAATATTATACAACTAAATGTTGCTACCAACAATATAAGTACTAAAAGCTTTATAACAGCTAATTCTATCAATAAAGAAACCACTGCTATCAATTGGTTTGCGGAAATAAAAACAAGTTGGAACCCCATACAAAGAGTGAAGGATTATAAGGAAGCAATTCGCATTAAAAAAACTACAGCTCAACTTCTTCAACACTTAAATGACTTTGTTGAAAAACCAGAAAATATTTATGGATTAGACATTAAAGAAATCACATTGAAAGACACTGTTCTTATTTCTACAAAATTTGTGAACAAGCAATTGCCTACCAACAACCAAATTTACAAAGCGGTGGATGAATTAACTAAATATTTAACCAGCTTTAAAAAGATGTCTCAAAATAATCCTATGGTCACTGTTTTAGAAAATCCTACTAAGGATTATACTATAATGGTTGGCATTTCTATTAATGGAGAAATCCCCGAAACAGCTATTTATAAGATTAAAAAAATGCCTACAAACGGCAAAATGTTTATTGCCGATGTTAAAGGCGGGCCCGCTACTATTCGTAATGGATATGAAGCACTTAAAACATTTCTTCAAGATACCAAAAGGCCTTCACCTGCAGTTCCATTTGAACTATTAAATACAGATAGAAGACAAGTTAATGATACTAGTAAATGGGAAACAAGAATATATTATCCAGTAATGTAATTAGTGATTTACTTTATACAATAACGGTGACATATTATTTTGTAAAAACAATATCCCTGTTTGATGTTGAAAATTAATCTTTTGGATATCTCTAACCATACCAGTTAAATTAAGACCTGATTTATCTGAACTCAGGGATTGAAAATCGCCTTTACCATTTCCCAATAGTATTAGACCTTCATTTGCATCTAGGCGACCCAATTGTGGTTGAAAATTAAAATCATTTCCACCCATTATTAAATCTTGGAACCCATCATGATTAATATCCATTACTTGAATTGCATGGATACTCGAAAATTGAACAATTGCTGGCAATTGTTTTATTTCAAATTGCCCTCCTCCTTTATTTATTGCAACAATGGAAGAAACAAAATTTACTTTCTTAACGATTGCTTTATTAATAATTTCAGTGGAAAATAGTTCGTTGATTGATTTTTTTGCATATTCCTGATGATGCAATGCTACTTTTTTAAGGGAAGGGATTTGATCTTGTAAATCTCTTTTCATAAACACGGGCACATCTCTTTGCTCATAAGTTTTAGTCATAATTTTATCAATACTTCCATTTCCATCAAAGTCAGTTACGAATAATTTCAAAGGCGCTTCTGTAGTTGGGTGTTGATTAAAATTCTCTCCAATATTACCTAATACTAAATCGGGTTTACCATCATTATTTAAGTCTGCAACTTGTACTGCAGTCCACCAACCTTCCAGTGCATTCAAATTGGATTTCACTTCGTTAAACCCTCCATTACTGTATTTAAAAATACGTGGGCTCATCCACTCACCTACTACAATTAAGGTTGGATCCTTTTCTCCAATTAACATTGTAGCACTTCGCACCATTCCAACTTGATTTAATCCTGACAACTTTTCTATTGGCATGTCCTTGAACTGCCCTTTTCCATCATTTATATATACGTGCGACTGCGGTGTGACTCCATATTCCTTGGTTACGCATGAAGCTCCTGTAAATAAATCCAAATCGCCATCTTTATCAAAATCATACCATACAATTGCGCCAATATTATCCTGATTTAAAGGAAAAGCAGTTGTGGCAATTTTAAAATTACCTTTCCCGTCATTTATAAATAACCTGGATTGTAATTCTCTTGTGCCTGGTAAAGCATTATTTCCTCCTGCAGCTATGAACAAATCTAAATTGTGATCTCCATTTACATCCACGAGTGCCACTTCTGCATCTTCAAAATTTGAAAACATTTTCATATCTGGAATGTCTCTTTTTTGAAATCCAGTACTTGTTTGTAAATACAATTGTCCAATATGTTCACTGGTGCCTGAAATAAATATATCTTCCAATCCATCCCCGTTCACATCACCCACGGCTGCCTTTGGACCTGGATGTGATAACATTTCTGGAATTCCTCTTTCAGCATAAAAATCGGTGTAATCTGGCTGTTGATGTTTATCAAAATTTACTGATAATTTTGACAGCATTGAATTAGCCACTACGCTAAACTGTTCTTTGTTTTTGTGTAACAATGGATCCCCTAATGCAGGCTGCTTAATTATATTGGTTGCGTCTACTTTTAAATTAGCGGCTAATTTCTGAAAGGTATTATTTGGCCAGTATACAATTACAGAGTCAATTTTTGTTTTTGCACCCATACCTAATACCATTTTATAATCTACCGAAGATTGAAATCCTCTACTAGGTATGAGCTCTCTACTAATAATTTGATTCCCGATATAAGCAACAACTTTTGTACCTATAGCAAATTTGTTTTGATCCTGCCCTTCTAACTTGAATGCAATGAAATGATTTAATTTTTTCTCAACACTTAAGTTTTTATAAATTAAGGCGGGTTCATTTACATTGTTGATTACTAAGTCTAGGTCGCCGTCATTATCTAAGTCGGCATACGCAGCTCCATTTGAAAAAGAATTTTGGGTAAAGCCCCAATCTGCTGACTTATCCTCAAATTTTAAATTACCCTTATTTCTAAATAGTTTATTAGGCACTGCAATAGAAGGTATTTTGCTTACTAAATCGGTTAAGCTTTTCCTTCCAGTTTGAATCATTTTCTCTTTTATCTCATTCGCATCAAAATCCAAAAAGTCTTGATTGGTCAAATCTCTATAAATACCATTACAAATATAAATATCATTATTTCCATCATTATCTGCATCAAACATCAATGCTCCCCAGCTCCATTCAGATGCATTTACACCACTATAATTGGAAATGTCTATAAACTTATTATGCTGCGTGTTTAATTGTAAAGTGTTTTGTAAAAACTGATGATGGAAGTCATTTCGTTCTTTTAATCTATATTGATCAATATCATCAAAACTTAAAGTCGTCTTTAAGCGATAATCATCTGCTGGCAACATATCAGTTGTGAAAATATCCGGGTACCCGTCATTATTAATATCTCCAATGTCCGCTCCCATGGATGCAAAACTTGTATGTGACAAAAGTGTGTCTAGCTGGTCTTTAAATGTTCCATTTTTTTGGTTGATATATAAATAATCTCTTTCAAAAAAATCATTTGATACATAAATATCTGGATAATGATCTCCATTAATGTCACCAATGGAAATACCTAGTCCAAAACTCATTAAAGTGCCGTGTATTCCTGCCTTTTTGGTCACTTCCACAAAATGACCATTATTGTTTTGATAAAGATGATCACCACCACCTTTCATATTATTTGGCACATTCCAATCCTTTGACAACAAGTCTCTTTGTTTAGGATAGCCTAAACTATTCACGGGTATAGGGCTATTATTAATTAAGAAGCAGTCCAAATCCCCATCCATATCATAATCAAAAAAAGTAGCTTGTGTAGTATATCCTGTATCGGCAAGTCCGTATGCTGCAGCTTCCTCAGTGAATGTTAAATCATGATTGTTAATGAACAACTGATTGGCCCTTGTTTTTTCGTCATCCATACTTCCCGCATTCGAAACATAAATATCTAACCAACCGTCATTATTAATATCAACGAATACAACACCTGTACTAAACTGCTTTTTATCAACAAAGCCTGCTTTTGCAGATATGTCTTCAAATTTAAAATTTCCTTTGTTTAAATATAATTTATTAGCGCCTTGATTAGCAGTAAAAAAAACATCTGGCAATCCATCATTATTAATATCTCCAACTGCTACACCACCTCCATTATAAAAATTTCGATAATTTAAAATATTAATGGTGTCATTATCTACAACTTTATTATTAAAGTCAATTCCTGTATTAGTAGCTAATTCAAATAATGCATCTTCCTTTTTAACTTGTTTGCAAGCACAAGTGACAATAACTGAAAATGCAATTACTGATTTGTAAAATAATTTTGCCGACAATCTTAATGACATTTTATCCTATTTAATTCAACTGATATAATAAAGGGAAATCATTGTTCTGTAAAAATATAAAGTGATCCTTTCCAAGTCTTTTAACTTGCTTGATATCTCTCATTTGCCCTTTTAACAAAATTCCAGATTGTATTGGATCTACAACTTCAAACTGCATATTTTGCTTTTGCAATAATACATCTACAAAACTTGCATCTAATCTTTCATATTGAGGTTGATAGTCAAAATGGTTACCTCCTACAATTAAGTCTAACTTCCCATCTTTATTTAAATCAGCCACTTGGATTGCATTGATACTGCTTAATTGAGTCATTACAGGCAAAGGTACAATTTCAAATTTGCCACCTCCCTTGTTGATAGCAATAATAGATGTTGGATAATCAAATGTTTTGACAATGGATGATTTGATATCTTCTAATGAGAATATTTCTTGAATAGACTTATTAGCATATTCAACATGCTTTAAATTATGCTTCTTAATAGATGGTACCATTTCTTCCAACTCCCTTTTTACGACTACTGGTTTGTCTTTGCCATCAACAGTATAGGTTACTACTTTGTCTTTAATGCCATTTTTATCAAAATCATTTACAAATAACTTTGCTGGATGTTCCTTAGTTGGTTGCAAGTAAAAGTTTTCTCCAATATTGCCAATAATTAAATCTTGTTTGCCGTCATTGTTTAAGTCTGCAAACTGAATAGTTTGCCACCAACCATTTAGTTCATTTAAATTACTTGGCAGTTCTTTGTATTGCCCATTTGAGCACTTAAAAATATGTGGTGCCATCCATTCTCCCACAACTACTAATTCTTTTTGATGATCACCGTCAATATCTACCCACTTAGCATCTGTTACCATGCCAATAGTTGATAGTGCAGGTATTTTACTTGCAGCGATATCCGTAAAATGACCGTTCCCATCATTTACCAATAAGAAACTAGTTGGATTCATTCCGTAAACCAATGGGTAATTTCTTGCGCCTACAAAAAGATCAATTTTGCCATCATTATTAAAATCGTTAGCTGTTATTACTGAAATATTCATAGACACATTTGGAAATGCACTAGCGTCTATTTCAAAGTTGCCCTTGCCATCATTTTTAAATAATCTTAATTGAAGTTCTCTAGAATTCACTTCATTATTATTTCCACCTGGGCCAATAATCAAATCCAAATCGCCATCCTTGTCAACATCTACAAACTCAACTGCTATATCTTCAAAAGTTTTAAATGCTTCAAAAGATTTTTGAGGTTTTATTTTAAAATTACCTGTCTTGTCTTGCAAATACAAATTACCTGGATTTCCAGGCGTACCTCCTATAAAAATATCATCTAATCCATCTCCATTTACGTCACCAACTGCAGCTTTAGGGCCTTCTTTTGATAACATCTCGGGCACTCCTCGCTCAGCATAAAAATCAATCACATCATTCTCAACATGTTTTGTGAATTTTGCATTCATTTTGGTAAACATTGGCTTTTCACTCACCAATGCCAATGGCTCAAATTTTGACCCTTCGGTTGTTTGTGCAATAAAATGTACTTTATTAATTGCTGGCTCAACAATTTTTGTCATTGACCTGTTTGGCCATATGACAATCATTGAGTCTACTTTTTTAGCTGTACCAATACCCATAATTTGTTTATAATCTACCGATGATTGGAAACCTCTGCTTGGCACCACTTCCTTTGTTAAAATCAATTTCCCAATATGCAATTGTATTTTACTTCCCACTGCAAATGTGTTTTGCCCCTGTCCTTTTAAACTAATTCCAACATAATTATTATGATTCAACTCTCTTGAATTGTTTTTGTAAATAAAACTAGGCTGGTTTTCATTATTAATAACTAAATCCAAATCACCGTCATTATCTAAGTCGCCATATGCAGCACCATTAGAAAATGTTTTTTGGCCTAGACCCCATTTATCACCTATATCCGTAAATTTTAAATTGTGTTCATTTTTATATACCTTATTAGGTATGGGTGTCTTAGGTATTTGTCTTAACACCTGATCCACCTCGTCCTTTCTTCCAGTCAATATCATTTTTTGAATTACATCATTGGCAAAGAAGTTCATAAAATCCAAATCTGTCACATCATGATTCACACCATTACATGCTAGTATATCATTCCATCCATCATTGTCCATGTCAAACATTAAAGCCCCCCAACTCCAATCCGATGCAGAGACCCCTGCATAATTACCAATATCTTTAAAATTGCCAGAAGGTGTATTTAACTGCAAACAATTTTTTACATAGTGATAGTAAAATCCTGCTCCAATTTTTCTGTTAAACATATCAATATCATCAAATGCGCCAGTTGTTTTAATTCTGAAATCAGAAAGCGGCAACATATCTGTGGTGAATATATCACTATAACCATCATTGTTTACATCGGCAATATCTGCACCCATGGAAGAGAAACTGGTATGTTGCATTTTCTCTTCTAATACATCTTTAAACTTACCATTCTTTTGATTAATATATAAATAATCTCTTTCGTAAGAATCATTAGCAACGTAGACATCGGGGTAGCCATCATTATTAATGTCTCCAACCGATACACCCATTCCAAAACTCAACAAAGTACCGTGTATACCAGCATCCTGTGTTACCTCTGTAAAATGTCCATTGTCATTTCTAAATAAATGATCTCCCCCACCTTTTAAAAAATCGCCTACTGGCCATTTACTTTCTAACAAATCCCTTTTATTAGAAAACTCTAACTGATTTACTGGAATAGGACTATTGTTTATCATAAAACAATCCAAGTCTCCATCCATATCATAATCAAAAAATGAAACCTGTGTGGTGTACGCTTTAATATCTAAACCATAAGTTTTAGCAGACTCTGTGAAAGTTCCATTGTGATTGTTAATATAAAGCTTATTTAAGCGATTTCCACTAGGCATATGGCCCGAACTACAAACATATATATCTAACCAACCATCTGCGTTAATATCGGCCATTACAACGCCAGTATTCCATTTGTCATCTTCTATGATGCCTGCTTTTTTTGAGATATCTTCAAATTGGAAGTTTCCTTTGTTTAAATAGAGTTTATTAGCCCCAGCATTAGAAGTCAAAAAAACATCCGCTAATCCGTCGTTATTAATATCACCAATAGCTACCCCTCCACCATTGTAAAAATTTCTAAATAAAAAACTGTTTTCTTTTTTACCATCCTCTACCTGGTTTACAAAATTGATTCCAGTTTTTTCCATCAATTCAAATAATGGCTTTTCCTTTTTTAATGTACAACTAAAAGTAAATGTAACACCTAAGAGGAGTGTAAAAAGGGGTTGATATCTCATGGTCTATTGTATAAAAAAAGAAGAGGCCAATAAAAATTGGCCTCTTCAAAATTAGATATTTAAATTGTAATAATTACAACTAGTATCCAGGATTTTGATGCAAATTAGGGTTCGCTGCTAAAGCTTGCGCTGGAATAGGGAACAATAAATATTTTGCATTATCTGTAGGCTTATATTGCCAAGGTAATAAGAACACTCCGAAACGGATTAAGTCTGTTCTTCTTTGAGCTTCCCAATAGAACTCTCTACCTCTTTCAGCCAACAAAGTTGTTGGATCAACAGGATTAGAAGTATTAACTAAAGGAAGTGTAGTTAAAGCAGCTGCTTTTCTTGCAGTTCTCAATTGATTTACTAACGCTAAAGCGCCAGCAGCATCAGGAGTACCTGCACGTAATTTTGCTTCAGCAACCATTAATAATACGTCCGCATAACGGAAGATTACTAAGTCATTACCTGAAGGACCGCCAAAAGATGCAGTACCAGCTTGAGAAAAGTCTGGAGTGTATTTAATTACACGGATACCAGTAACTTCTAAGTTAGAGCCAGTCTCTTTCATATCAGATGCAATTGTTGGGTCGAAAGCTAAAGGATTTCCTTTTCTGTCTTTCTCAGCAACACCAGCTTCGTTATATTGTTGACCAATTAAGAAACCTGGTTTGATACCTGATTGTGGAGTTGACTTAGCAGAGTAACGACCACCAATACGGCTATCTACTGCAGTATCAGCATATAAACCATTTGTTACACCTGCTTTGAAATTTGTTACACCTACCATTGGAGTAGTAGCACCAAAGCTATTGTAGAAGTCACTCATTGTAGAGAAACCATTCCAACCTGCATTTGGATTTGCTGGAGTGTATGAATTGTAGTGTAAAGTTTTAGCCCAAGTACCATTGATACCGCTATTGTTAGCATTCACACCAGTAGTGTTTACATAAGTGAAAATGTTTTCTTTAGATGAACCGTTATCAACATCAAAGTTGCTAAAGTATTCTGAAGCTAAGCTAAACTTACCACCAGCGATAATTGAATTACCAATGGTGATTACTTTTTGCATATCAGCATCCGCAAAAGTTGGAGCAGCTTTATTAGCCCAAGCACCTTTGTTCAAATAACATTTCATTAATAAAACGTTACCTGCTGTTTGGCTAGCTTGGTTAGCTGGAGCTGTTGCTGGTAAATTTGGAATAATTGCAGTTAACTCAGCAATAATGAAATCAGCACCTGCAGCACCAGCATACACTTGTGGAGCATTCAATAAGTTATCACCTGGATTTCTTACTGGGAACTGACCATATAAATCTAATAATTGATACAATGATAACGCTCTTAAGAATCTAGCTTCAGCAGCTTGTTGAGCGCTTGGGCTAAATGCTAATACGTTAGTAGCATCAAAGTTGATTTTGTTTAAAGCGTTGTAAACGTTTAACACTTGGCTATGGTTAGCATCCCAACCATGGCTGTGTACAACACGCCATACACCGTTATCATCCCAGTCACCACCTCTTGTAGGTACTAATGACTCGTCAGTTGTATTTTCTTGCAAAGAAAAAATCAAATCTTGTGCAGTGAATGGACCGCCTACATCAGAGTAAGCAGCTTGCAAAAGCAAGCCTACACCGGCACTACCCAATGCATTAGCAGTTTGACCATTAGTCAAAGTGCTATTCAAATGCTCGTCTAGCTTAGTACAGCCTACAGCCGTAACTAATACTAATCCAAACACTTTTAATTTAAATGACTTTATCATAAATTATTGTTTTATTAAATTAGATTATAAAGAAAAGTTTACACCGGCAGAGAATGTTCTTGCAGTTGGATAAGGCAAGTATTCAATTGATCTTGAAGGATAGTTATTGCTTCCTTTGTCAATGTTCACCTCAGGATCAAATCCAGAGAACTTAGTGATAACAAACAAGTTGTTTCCAGAAACGAATGCATTCAAGTTTTTGATGTACTTACCGTAGTTACCAAAGTGGTAAGAAACTGAAGCATTTCTCAACTTGAAGAAATCACCGCTTTCTAAGAATCTAGAAGATGCAGCAACTGGGCTTGTAGCCATTTCTGCTGAGTTGTATGCAGCTAAGCTGATATTTCTACCATTAGCGATACCAGAAATATTAGTTACACTTGTTGCAGTGTTGTTATACACTGAATAACCTGCAGATCCACCACCATTCACTACGAAAGTAAATTTCTTGTAGTTAACTGTAGTACTAATACCATAAGTAGTAGTTGGGTTTGGATTTCCAGCCATAGTAGGATTATCAGCAATCAATTGGTTACCTTTTGAATCAAATCCTAAGAATTTCTTCAAGTAGAATTCGTTAATTGGTTGGTTGTTTGTGATAACTTGACCTAATGTTCCAGATACACCTTGTCCATCAATGCTACCAGTTAAGATTTGAATATCTTGACCGTTTTGAGTAAACTTAGTCAACATGTTTTTGTTAAATGCAACATATCCGTTTACATCCCAAGTTAAATCTTTCTTAGTAACTAAATTAGCACCTAAAGTAAATTCAACACCAGTGTTGTTTAATTGTGCATTAGGCAAGTTGATAAAGTAGATAGAAGCTGGAGCTGGTTGAATAGCTGTAGATTGGAACAAGATGTTTGTTGTATTCTTGTTATACCAATCGATAGCACCATAGATTTTACCATTCTTTGTAGAGAATTCAAGACCTAAATCGATTGACTTAGACTCTTCCCATTTCAAATTAGGGTTAGCTACGTTTACTTGACCAGCATTGTTAAATGATCCAAAATAGAATTGCTCTTGAGAAGCACCAGCTGGGAACTCTTGGTTACCAGTGATACCATAAGAAGCTCTTAATGCTAAGTTAGAGAATACTTTATTTGCTTTCATGAAGTTCTCATTAATGATAGCCCATTTAGCACCTACTGAAGGGAAGTAAGCATATTTGTTGTTTGAACCAAATTTGCTAGATCCATCAGCTCTTAAAGTTCCAGTTAAGTAGTATTTGTCTTCTTGATTCAATTGAACACGACCAAAGTATGATTGTAATTCAGTTGTTGGAGAAACATAAGAACCTGGAGTATTCATTGTCTTAGCATTAGCAATTGTGCTAGTGTAAGGCAATGTCAATTTATTCGCATCTAAGTTAGTGTTAAATCCAGTACCAGAGAAAGCGTTATTAGAATAATCAGAAGTCCAATATTCAAAACCTGCTAAGGCGTCTAAATTTAATTTAGAAGTGATGTCTTTTTTGTAATCTAATGTATGAGTGATTGTTTGAGAAGTTAATGCTGCGTTAGAAATTGCGGCAGAACCTACACCAGAAATACCACTAAATCCTTGTAAGAAACCATACACGTTTGTGTTTCTAGCACCATTTGAGCTATTTACAGCATATAATAATCTGTACTCTAAATTATCAGTGATTTTGTAAGCAGCACGAATGTTTGCTAAAACAGAATTTACACCAACTTTATCATTAGTTGCTTTTAACATAGCTAATGGGTTACCAGAACCGTTTGTTGGGTAAATAAAGTTACCACTAGCATCAGTTAATTTTTGAGTTGGATTCCATTGCAAGATAGAACTGATAATGTTACCAGCAGAACCTGCGTTGTTAGAGAAAGGAATTACATTCTCAGAAGTGTGTCCATAAGTTAAGCCAAAGCCTAAAGTTAAACGCTTGTCTAAGAATTTGTAATTACCACCAAAGCTAGCTACATATTTATCTAATGTAGAACCTTTAATAGTACCGTTTGTAGAAGAACCATTGAATGAAGCACGGAATTTACCGTTGTCATTACCACCACTCAAAGCTAAATTGTAGTTTTGAGAAAGGTTATTGTTCATTAATTCTTTCATTGCATTAACGCTAGAACCGTAGTCTTGACCAGCAACACCGTACTTAGCCAAACCTTTTACGAAAGTAGCAGCAGATAATACATCATAGTTTTTCATTAAACCAGCATTAGCACTTACGCTAGTACCGAAATCTAATTTAGTACCAGTAGAAGAACCAGACTTAGTAGTGATTACGATTACACCATTCGCACCACGAGAACCGTAGATTGCTGCAGAAGATGCATCTTTTAATACGTCTACACTTTGAATGTCATTAGGATTAATGAAGTTTAAAGGGTTAGCATCTGGAGAGCTACCAAATCCTGTACCAGCACTTGGTCTTGCAGATCTACCATCTAAAGGCACTCCGTCAATTACATACAAAGGATTAGAGTTTGCACGAACAGAGTTATTACCTCTGATCTTAACAGTAGTAGCAGCACCTGGTTGACCAGAAGCGCTAGTGATGTCCAAACCTGCTACTTTGTTTTGTAACAATTGGTCAGGAGTTGTGATAACTCCTTGGTTAAAGTCTTTAGCTTGTACTGAAGAAACAGCACCAGTCACGTCTTTTTTACGTGCAGTACCGTATCCAATTACAACAACTTCATTAAGTTGTTCACTGGATTCAACAAGTGTAACTTTTAATTCTCCACCAGTAATCGTTACTTGCTTAGAAGCAAATCCTACTGAAGAGATAAATAATGTGTTAACAGATGAAGGAACTGTTAATTTAAAAGAACCGTCAGCACCTGTTCTTGTACCTATTGTAGTCCCTTGACCAACAACAGATGCAGCAACAATTGCCGAACCGTCTTTTGAATCTGTAACCTTACCTGTAACTGTTTTGTTCTGAGCTTGCGCATTTAATACAAACAAGCTTAGAAGAAGTCCAACAAAAGTGGACTTGACAATTTTGAAATTCATAATTGGCAGTTTATTGGTTTATTAAGCGTGTACAAAATACACATTTTTGATATTCGACCTAATATTTGTTAAATTATTTTTAACTTTTTTTATTAAAAAACTAACAGTTGTTGTTTTTTGATTGTCCTAAAGGGTATTAAAATTGTCTATAACCCAATAATAGTAAGCTTTTATGCAATTTGATTCTATAGCTTAATTTGTTCTTAAATCAATAGTCTCAAATAGAAATTAATAATATTTCAAACGTTTGCGAAAAAATTTGTGAAAAAATTTTCATAAATTTAATTTCAAAACCGATTGCTGTATGACAAATACTACTCTTAAACTATTAGCACAACAACTTCAATTAAGTATTTCCACTGTATCAAGAGCTTTGAAAGACCATCCAGATATTTCTGCGAGTACAAAAGCTAAAGTAAATGCCCTTGCGCAAAGTTTAGATTACGAACCAAATGCATATGCAATTCAATTAAGAACACAAAACAGTAAAATATTAGGCGTGATTGTACCAGCAATTTCAAATTTATTCTATGATAGTTTTATTGCAGCTGTAGAAGAAGAGAGTAGAAAAAATGGATACGCATTAATGATTTTGCAGTCGAGTCATAATCCAGAAAACGAATTAAGTAACTTAAAAATTTTTAGACAAAATAGAGTGTCGGGTGTGTTTGCTTGTTTATCATCTAGTTCAGAGAATTTAGAAATATATCAAAAAATGAATGAACGCGAAATACCGGTAGTGTTCTTTGATATTGTTCCCAAAGACAACCGATTTACTAAAGTGCGAATGGCCGATGAACGTTGTGCTATTTTAGCTGCAGAAAATATTATAAAAAGAAACTCGAAAAAAGTTCTTGCTATTTTTGGTGACGAAGCTTTATCTATATCTCAAAAAAGAAAAAATGCTTTTCAAAATTTCATGCAAAACTTTGCACCTAAAACGCATTGCACGTATGCCAATGCTAATAGCTCAAAAGAAGCCGAGGAATTAATGAAAAAGTATGCAGGCAAAGTGCAAAAAATTGATACCGTTTTTTGTATGACCGACGAAATCTTAATTGGTGTTATGAAAACTATTCAAGAACTACAATTAAAAGTGCCTACTGACATTGGTGTAATTAGTATTAGTAATGGATTTATCCCTAACTTATATTATCCTCATATTAGTTATGTTGAAACGAGTGGACATGAATTGGGGAAACTAGCTTTCGTACAAATGATGGCTAATATGAAAGGGGGGAAAACACAAACTGAATTAACTGTAGATGCAAAATTTGTGGAAGGTGGATCAATGTAATGCACTCATTCATCATATACTGACATTTAATTAATATTTAATTTATGTTCTCAAACGCAAAAGGATTTTTATTTGACTTAAATGGTACCATGGTGAATGATATGCCCTATCATATTGAAGCATGGCATAAACAATTAGTTGCATTAGGTAGTACCATTAGTTTGGAAGAAACTAAATATCAGTGCTATGGAAAAAATGACGAGTTATTAGAACGTGTATTTCCAGGAAAATATTCTCTAGAAGAAAAAATTTTAATAGGTAATGAGAAAGAAGCCATTTATCGAATTGAGTTTAAGCCCTCACTTAAGTTAATTGATGGTTTAGCTATTTTTTTAGCAAAAGCTGCTGAAAAAAATATGAGTATGGCCATTGGCTCTGCAGCAATTGATGAAAATATAAATTTTGTAATTGATAATTTACATATACGTCATTACTTTGGTTCAATTGTTAGTGCAAATAAGGTATCACAAAGTAAACCCCATCCCGAAACATTTTTAAAATGTGCTTTAGAACTTGGATTGGAGCCCAATGAATGTATTGTTTTTGAAGACACTCCCAAAGGGGTGGAATGCGCATTAAACGCAGGAATGAAAGCAGTAGTAATATTAGGCGAATATACTAAAGACGAATTCGATGAGTTCCACAATGTCATTTACTTTGCTAATAACTATTTAGCACTAAGCGAAATGCTATCCTAATGAATTGTTGGCAATGACCAACTTCTGTAATTGATGTATATCGGAGGGACTTGTTCTACAACATCCACCAATTGCATTCGCACCTGCTTTCTGCCATTTTCTTGCATAATCAATATAGCTAATAGCGCAACTTTGCAATGGCTGCCATTCTTTATTAATTGCATTATAGGTTTCCCCTTTGTTTGGATACACCATGATTACTTTTTTAGTAACCGGTTTTGCAATTTGGATAAGGGACTCAATATGTTCAGGTGCCGTACAATTCACACCAACGCCTATTATTTGTTGACTATCTTCCAAGATTTTTATTGCTTCTTCAAATAGCTCCCCACTTGATAAATGAAGGGCATCTTTACAACTAAAACTTATCCATGCTTGTTTTGATGGATGATTGATTAATAGTTCTTTTATTGCCATAGCTTCATCTATACATGGAATAGTTTCAAAAGCCAAAATATCAGCTTGTGTATTAGCTAGCACTTCAAGTCGCTCCTTATGAAATTCAATTAATGTTTGTACGGATACATTTTTATAACCAATGTATTCTGAGCCGTCTGCCAAGGCAGCTCCGTAGGGACCAATTGAAGCTGCAATGAATGGTTGAACTGACAAAGGCTTATTTAATTGCTGTAAATAAGTATCCCTTACTTCCAATGCCAGAGATACACTTAACTGCATAAAATTTATTGCTTCTTGTTTGGTATAACCTTGTTTTTCAAATCCTAAAAAACTTGCTTGGTAACTTGCTGTGGTTATTACATTTGCACCTGCTAGCAAATAATCCCTATGTACTTGTTGAATGAGAGATGGATTTTCTGCCAATAATTTTGCCGACCATAATGCATGATTTAAATTCGCACCTCTTGCCTCTAATTCGGTGGCAAGTGCTCCGTCCAGTATGACTAAGCCTTGTGCTGCTATAATGGGATCAAAAAATGAGTGCATACTTATATTCTAGATTACTTTCCGATACAGAATTTAGAGAAAATAAAATCTAACTGGTCCTCATTGGTAATTTGACCAGTAATGGTTCCTAAATAATGTAAAGCTTGACGAATATCCAAGGCCAATAAGTCACCTGTCACATTATGTTGTAAACCTGTTTCTATATCGTTTAATGCCAATAATAATTTTTTTAAGGAAGCCACATGTCTCGCATTAGTTACAATAGTGCCTTCTTTTTGAAGGCCTTCTCCAGCAACTTTATGATATAATAATGCTTCCAGTGCTTTGATATTTTCTTTTTCTTTTGCAGATATGAATACAAGGTCTTTGAAATTTTCATCTATTAATACCCCCTTGTCTTTAAGCAAATCTTTTTTATTACCTACTAATATTAATTTATCAGCACTTACTTCTGTCTTCCAGCTATTCACTTGCTCTAAAGCTTGATCGTTCACATCAAACATGGCAATTACCAAGTCTGCTCCTAAAATTTTTTCTTTACTTTTTTCAATACCCATTTGTTCAATGCTGTCTTCAGTTGCATTCCTTATACCCGCTGTATCAATCAATTTAAACAATATGCCTTGTATATTTAAATACTCTTCTACCGTGTCACGTGTTGTACCAGGTATTTCACTAACTAATGCTCTGTTTTCATTTAATAGCGCATTTAATAAAGTAGATTTTCCCGCATTGGGCTTCCCTACAATAGCCACTTGAACGCCATTCTTAATTACATTACCTAGTTTGAAAGAATCTAATAATTGATGTGTCTTTAATTGCAGTTGTTGTACTAAAATTTCAAGTTCTTTTTTATTAGCAAACGCAACATCTTCTTGGGAAAAATCTAATTCCAATTCAATGAGTGCCGAGAATTTAATTAACTTCTCGCGCATCACTTGCAAATCGGTTGAAAAGCCGCCTTTCAAATTATGTAAAGCTGTTTTTCTTGCGGCATCTGTATTGCTGGCAATTAAATCGGCTACGGCTTCGGCCTGTGTTAGGTCTAGTTTGCCATTTAAAAAAGCACGTTGTGTAAATTCACCTGGTTTTGCCATACGTGCTCCAGCATGAATCAGCAACTGTAATATTTCGTCTTGAATAAGAGGTGCACCATGACAAGATATTTCTACTACTTCTTCACCTGTATAAGATTTAGGAGCACGATAAATACTCACTACTACTTCATCCAGTACCTCCTTTCCATTCAAGAGTTTACCAAAATGCACAGTGTGACTTGGCTGCTTTACCAAACTCTTTTTTGAAAAAACCGAGCTTACAATTTCGATAGCTTTCGTGCCACTTAATCTTATAACTGCGATAGCGCCTAATCCAGGAGCAGTTGCTAATGCAACAATGGTATCATTCCAAGTACTTAAATTTTCACGCATTCAGCAAAGATAGTCTATTGTATAAACTAAAAAATGGCAGCCATTTTGGGGCTGCCATTTTTTAGTTATTGAAGAAAGTTTTTGAAGCCTTAATTTTTGAAAAAGGCGCAGAAAAACTGTCAATCTTAATCTTCAGAAACTTGGAACACAATTGCTTGTCTATGACGGTAAATTACATTACGGCCATTTTGAACAGCTGGTTTCCATTTTGGTCCTCTTGTAATTACACGTACAGCTTCGTCTGCAGTACCATAGCCTGGGTTATTCTCAGCTTTTACATCTGAAATTGAACCATCTCTTGCTACAACGAATGAAACAGTAACAGCGTATTTTCCAGAAGGAGCGCCATTTTCAACTGGCAAGTCTCTATTCAAAGTTCTTTCTAGATAACGAATCCAACCTTGTTGACCACCAGGGAACTCGGCAGGTTGTTGAACCACAGTAAAGATCTGATCTGTTTCTTCTGCTGGAGGAGCAACAGGTCCAGTACTTTGTTCAACAGGAGCAACTATACCATCGTCTTTAATACCTTTTTGGTCAGTCGATCCAATTTTTACGTCTTCTAATTTTTCAACTTCTTTTACCTCATCTTCTTTTTTCACTTCCTCATCTTTCACGATTTTAGGAGGTGTAAATTTCGCCATTTCCACTTTTGGTGGTTCTTGCTTTGGCGGAGGAGGTGGTGGTGGAGGCGGCGCTTTCTTTTCTTGATTAACATCAGCTAAAGAAACGTCTGCAACCAAAATTTCGGTTTTAGCTTTTTTAGCGCTGTTAGACCAAATAGCACCACCAGCCAAAAGTACAGTTATGGCTATCATAGCAATCAACGCCTTCTTAAGACGATCATTGTATGTTTTTCTTAGCTCATAAGCACCATACTCCTTGTATCTTCCCTCGAAAACGAGGTCAAGAACATCGGCGGTTAATATTTTGTTTATGTCCATTTTAAATGCTTTTAATTGCTTGAAGGTTTTGCTGATTCATCAGACTTTTTAACCAATTGTTCTTCAATATCAAAAATATCCACTAGTGCGAATTTTTTAACAACGTTGATAGACATTTCATCTAAAATATCAATTACGTTTTTGTAAGTGCAATATTGGCTTGGTTTAATCACAATTACCAAATCATGCTCAGGATCATTTGGATCTTGTGCTATACTTCTAACATATGCTTTCTTTTTCAAGATAACATCACGGATTGAATTCTCTCCGTTGTAAGAAGCTGATAAGAAATTAGAAGCATCATTTTTCAATTGACCTTCATAATAATATATGTGATTATCTGCACCCATCAAGATGGTTAAAGCTCCTGATTCTTTTGCTTTATTTTGCTGATCAGGTGTTACTTTATCATCAGGCAAAAGCAACTTCATAGCGGTTGGTTGACTCATCGTGGTAGTGAAGATGAAGAAGGTAATCAAAAGGAAACCTAAGTCCACCATTGGTGTCAAATCGACACGCGTTGATAGCTTCTTTCCTTTTTTGACCCCTGGTCCTTTCTTATGGCCACCACCCGAGGTATCTAATTCTGCCATAGTAAATAGCTTTTAATTAGTTTATAATTTAGTTTTCCTGTTTTTCTCCACTCATTGATCTCTTGTACAATTCTGAACCTGCTGGTGCATTTTCAGGATTGGTAACCATTTGGAATTTCTGAATATTGTTTTTCTTGAATGCAGTTAATACACCTTTAAATGAAGGATACTTAGCTAGGTTGTCCCCTTTTAATAAAAGGTCCATTTTAGCTCCAGCATAAGCTTCATTAACAGCTTGCATCCACACAATTAATTCATTATTCGTGCTATCCTTACAAGGAATACCAGGAAGAAGATTTCCTTTTCTGTTTTCTTCAGAGATGGCTAAGAAAGAGTTTAAACCGCTAAATGGAGCACCAATAAAATTGGCACTTTTAAAAGCAGCTACATTAATTCCTAAGTTCTTTGTTGTATTTAAAGAATTAGCAACCAATTCTCTTTTTTGTTTATCATCTATTGTAAGAAATACTTTACCATCTTTATCAATCGTAACTAAGACAAAGTCCTTATTAGGGGCTACCTTAGAAGCTACTGAACTTGGAGTGTTAACAGCAATTGCTTCAGAAGGCTTGAACTTAGTAGTCAAGATGAAGAATGACAATAAAAGGAAAGCCACATCACACATGGCAGTCATGTCGATGGTGGTACTCTTACGAGGCAATTTGGCTCTACCCATTTTTATTATCTTTTAATTATTTATAAGGTTACCCTTATTAAAATTTTTGTCTAACTACTATTTGTAGTTTGCTGCGAAGCTTTGAGTCAAAGTAAATCCAGACTCATCAATACCATAAGTGATACCATCGATTCTTGTAGTGAATACGTTGTACATAATGATAGCTACTGCTGAAGTACCAATACCTAATGCAGTGTTATACAATGCCTCAGAAATACCTTGAGATAATTCACGAGCAGCTTCACCACCACCTTCTTCACCTAATTTAGAGAAAGAACGGATCATACCTAATACCGTACCGAACAAACCTAATAAAGTTGCTACAGATGCGATAGTTGATAAGAACACTAAATTCTTTTCTAACATTGGTAATTCCAATGCAGTTGCTTCTTCAATTTCTTTTTGAATGTTTAATACTTTTTGATCAGTATCTAATTCTGTATTAGAAATCATTTCTTTGTATTTCTTCAAACCTGATTTCATTACATTACCTACAGAACCTTTTTGTTTGTCACACTCAGCAATTGCTTTTTCAACATCTTTATTTGCTAAGTGAAATTGTACTTTACGGATGAACTCAGTGTTGCTTCCAGTACCTGCTGCTTTAGCAACAGTTAATAATCTTTCAATCACAAAAGTTAACACAATTAATAAACTACCAATCAAGATAGGCACGATGATACCACCTTCGTACATTTTAGTGAAAGTTCCTTTAGGTCCTTTGTGTGAAGGCCAGAAACCACCACTAGGATCAGGATTAGTGAAATTACTTGCGTTACCTAACACAAAGCGCCAGATAACATAGCCTGCTACGATACAAGCGATAGGTGCTAAAGTTGCAATCAAGTTGCCGCCTTTTTGCGGCTGTGCTGCTGTTTTTGATGCAGCGGTTGCAGTTGGTTTAGTCTCAGCCATGATTCAATTGATTTTTGGTTTTAAATAAAAATTTATAAAAGAATTTAATCCTCTTGACTATTGGTTAGATTTTACTCGAATCTGTACGCACTAGTTTCTAAGGGGTTACAAAATAAGTAATTATTTGATTGAAACAATTTTCAAACCTATTTTTTATTAAAAATTTAATCTTGCTAACTAGTGTTGGTAGAAAGAAATATATTTACTATTAGTTATAAAAATTAACAATAATCTAATATGAAAAAAATCCTAGTATTTACTAGTCTTTGTGTCATTTTGACGTTTAGCTCAAATGCACAAAAAGCAGACACATCAACTGCACAAAATGGTGCCAAAAAAGACAACCCTATTAAAACTGGGCCAAAAGCTTTCAGTGATCTAATCACCAAAAAAGCTATAAGCCAAAAAGGAGTATTTACCGTTCATTTTCAAGACGATAAATACTATTTTGAAATACCTGACAGCCTTTTAGGTCGTGAAATGCTTGCTGTTACTCGCTTTGCAAAAGTTGCAGGCGGTGCTAGAAGATATGGAGGAGAAGAGGTTAATGAACAAAGTTTGGTATTTGAAAAGGGGCCTAACCAACGCATTTTCATGCGTGTTGTGACTTTAATTAGCAAGGCTGACTCTACACAAACTATTGCCAAAGCTGTAAAAAACTCTTATTTAGATCCAATTGTAGCTGCTTTTGATATTAAGGCCATCGGGAAGGATTCAACCACCAATATTATAGATGTTACTGATTTCTTTAAAGGTGATAATCAGGCAGTTAGTTTAACCAGCGGAGAAAAAAGAAATTTCAATTTATCCGCATTAGCTTCAGATAGGTCCTATATTGAAAGTATCAAATCCTATCCAATTAACTTGGAAATTAGAACTGTAAAAACTTATGCCGCAAGTGCACCTACCCCTGGTAGCCCAATGGGTGGTAGTGCAAGTGTTATTCCTGCTGCAGTTAATGCAGGAGCTGTAACTTTTGAATTGAACACTTCTGTTAGATTGCTACCTAAAGTACCAATGAATACCCGTTTATTTGACGCTAGAGTGGGTTATTTTGCAGACAATTTTGTGCAGTATTCTGATGATCAGCAAAAAGTAGAAAATCAGGTATTTGCTGTACGATATAAACTAGAACCAAAACCTGAGGATCTAGATAAATATAAAAGAGGTGAGTTAGTAGAGCCTATTAAACCAATTGTTTATTACATAGATCCAGCCACACCAAAAAAATGGGTGCCCTATTTAATTGCAGGTGTAAATGACTGGAACGCTGCATTTGAGCAAGCAGGCTGGAAAAATGCGATTCAGGGAAAGGAATGGCCAAATGACAGCACGATGAGTTTGGAAGATGCACGCTTTTCGGTGATCCGCTACTTTGCTTCAGATATTGAAAACGCATATGGTCCGCAAGTACATGATCCAAGAAGTGGTGAAATTTTAGAAAGCCATATTGGCTGGTACCATAACGTTATGAACCTTGTACATGATTGGTATATGATTCAAACAGCTGCTGTAGATCCTGCTGCAAGAAAAATGAAATTTGAAGATACACTAATGGGTAATTTAATCCGTTTTGTTTCATCACATGAAGTAGGTCATACACTTGGATTGAGACATAATATGGGTAGCAGTAGTAAGACGCCTGTTGAAAAATTAAGAGATGCAAAATGGTTAGCAGCTAATGGTCACACTGCTAGTATTATGGACTATGCCCGTTTTAATTATGTTGCACAACCAGAAGACCATGTTACAGAAATGGGATTATTCCCACGTATTGGGGATTATGATAAATGGGCTATTAAGTGGGGATATACTTACACAGGTGTAGGTGATGAAACCGATAAAAAAATAAACAATAAATGGGTGGTAGATGCATTAAGCAAAAACGATAGATTATGGTTTGGCGGTGAAGGCTACAACGCTGACCCACGTGCACAAACTGAAGATTTAGGTGATAATTCAGTATTAGCAAGTGAATATGCAATCAAAAATTTAAAACGCATTATTGTTAAATTACCTGAGTGGACCAAAGAAGAAGCAGATCATTATCAAAACCTAAATGATGTATATACACAACTTGTGATACAATACAACCGTTACATGGGACATGTATTAAAAAATGTTGGTGGAGTATACGAAACATTTAAGAGTGTTGAAGAAAAGGGAGATGTATATACTGCAACACCAGTCGCTATTCAAAAATCTGCAATGAACTTTTTACAAACTCAATTATTTACTACTCCAAAATGGTTATTAGATAATACAATTTTGAATAAAATTTCTAGTCCAATAGCGAACGAAAGATTACAATCAGTGCAAACTAATGTGTTAAAAAGTTTATTGGATAAAGGACGTTTATATAGATTGACAACAAGTAGTACGAGATTTGCAAATGCTTCTTATTCATTACATGAAATGATGGAAGATACGCGTAAGGGATTGTTTAGCGAGTTAGTTAGTCACCAAGCTACCGATGTATTCCGTCGTAATTTGCAAAAAACTTATGTAACACAATTGGGTGATTTAATTAATCCTACTAGCGCAGCCAGTTCTCCAATAGTAAGAATGGGCCCTGTAGTTGATGTAGAAAATACAGATGTTGTTTCTGAAGCTAAAGCTCAATTAAAAAAATTAGCTGCAAGCATTCAAGCAAATAAAGGAAGTATAAATGATGCAAGTTCTGTAAACCACTTTGATGATTTACAAGATCGCATTAAACATATTTTAGATCCTAAATAGCTTTTTTATCGCTTTTTATAGAAATATAAAAGCTCAAAAAAAACACTCTTATGATTTTAAAGGGCCCGATTTCGGGCCCTTTGGTTTTTTATTTACTGTTCCAAAAAGGGCCCAACTCATGGGCCCTTTTTTATTGCTACTACATTTACGAATTAGTGATAGATAGATTCCACAATGAGCGCTATCAATAGTTTAAAACTATTTATGATGCTTGCATCTTTTGCTTTTACTTATTATATTTCTATACCAAACGCTTTAGTAATAATAATCCGAGACGAGCTTTCGAGCATGCGCAGAGCGAGACGAGGATTGGTTATTACAAAGAATGTAGTAGTAGTAGTATCTTCTTTTACTCGTAACGCAATGCATTAATGGGATTCAACGATGCAGCTTTCATGGCTGGATAAATGCCTGCAACTAAACCTACCAAGGAACATATTGCAATCCCTATCACTACCCACATCCATGGAATCACAAAACCAGTATGTAAAATTAAACTGAATAAATTACCTACAGCCACACCCAGTATAATACCGAATATCGCTCCTAAAATACTTATTAAAATACTTTCAAATAAAAACTGACGACGTACGTCCTGTCTCTTACCTCCTATTGCTTTAATTAATCCTACCTCACGCGTTCTTTCACTCACTGCAACTAACATGATGTTCATAAGTCCAATAGCAGCGCCAATTAAAGTGATCATACCAATTGCACCAGCGGCTCCACTAATACCCGCTAAAAAGCCAATAAACATTTCTGCGAACTTGTCGCTTTTATCAATCACAAAATTGTCTGTCTCAGTGGGAATTAATCTTCTTGCCTTACGCATCTGTTCAGTGGTCTCTCCAATGGCAGGTTCTAACTCAGCAACATTATTTACCATCACGCCTATTGCATAGGAAGGATTTGCGTTTGGATATTGTCTTACATTTTTTAAGGATGAAATGGCAATATCATCCTGTCTCATCATCGCACTTGAACCTTTGGATTTTAATAATCCAATGACCCTATATGGCTTACCTTGTAACAAAATTACTTTGTCAATACATTTTTCAGGTTTACCTGGAAATAATTTTGCGGCTACATTACTTCCAATTACACATACACTTCTTCCACTTTCAATATCTACATTATTCAAATTTCTACCTGCGGTTAAAGTATAACCATTCACAGCTAAATAATTTTCATCACCACCCATTAAGGTTATTTGAGGATTTGTTTTTTTGTCTTTATAATGCAACTCATTGTTGCCACCAGACCTTCTTGAGATACTTACAATCGCACGACCAAATCCATAATGTTCTTTAAAATAAGTTGCTTCTTCAATTCGAATGGGCTTATCTAAATTTGATTTTTTTTCTTTCTGCCCTTTTTTAGATTTGGAAAATTCAGCTCCGTCATTGGGCCCTCCTCCCATTCTTGCATTCAATTCCTTGTAGCGCACGCTAAATGCATTTGCCCCCATAAAAGAGAAGTTCTCTTTTAAACTTTGATTCATGGCAGAAATAGCAGTAATAATTCCAATCAAAGCCATAATACCAAATGCAATAATTGCTACGGTAATTCCCGTTCTTAGCTTATTGCTTTTAACGGTTCGCCATGCCAAAACAAATGAATCCTGAATAGTCATTACACAAGGTTTACTTGAAATAAAGGTAGGATAGATTCAACATACTACCGCTATTTACCTCCTAGAAGGCAATACTATTTGAAGAACGGCTAAAAGTATAGATAACTAAACAATATATTAGGGAAAACGCCTAAAACAATCAATACAATGGCAATTACCCATAACTTGATTTCATACTTTCTATCCATCTCGTTGATGGCTGGTTCTCCATTGGTGAAATACATTGCTTGTACCAATCTAAAATAGTAGTATACACTAACAGCTGCAAATATAATTGCCACAATTAACAACCATACCCCAGCACCTGCTGTTAATAAGGCATTTAGCATGAAATACTTAGCGAAAAATCCTGCAGTAAGTGGTATACCAGCTAATGAGAATAAAAATAAGGTAGTTAACAAAGCCAATCTTGGATGCTTTTTTGCAAGTCCGTTAAAAGACTCAAAACTGTAATCTTTCATCTTAACTAAAACAGCAAATACCCCAATTGTTGCTAATGAATAGGCAACGATATACAATAAAATGGCTTCATTGTTAAAAATAGATCGGCCATATAAAGCGAACAACATAAAACCCGCTTGAGCAATACTAGAATAGGCCAACATTCGCTTTACACTTCTTTGAAATACAGCTGTTATATTTCCAACTAGTAATGTAGCAATGATCACAAAAGGCAAAATAATAAACCAAGTGTATCCCAAAGCAACGCGCTGAACCTCAAATACTTTTATAAAAGCAATAAATGCAGCTGACTTTACAATTGTAGCCATAAATGAAGTGAATACGGTAGGAGCGCCATCATACACATCTGGGGTCCAAAAATGAAAAGGTGCAGCTGAAACTTTAAAATTCATTGAAACAAACAATAATATTAAACCCGCAGACATTAAGAAATGTTCAATAGGCATTTTTGTTGTAGGATTAATTAATGGAGCGGATAAATGAAAGCTTCCTGTCGCACCATAAATAAATGCAATACCCAAAAGTAAAATACCTGTTGAAAAAGAACCCATTAAAAAATATTTTAAAGAGGCCTCATTACTAAATAAATTCTTCTTATCAGCTCCAGTTAAAATATATAATGGAATAGACAATATTTCGATACCAATAAACAGCATCAATAAATTATCAAAAGATGTTAACACGCTTACACCACAAAGGATAAAAAAGAAGATTGCATAAAAATCTGCAGTATGATTACCCACTTTTTCAATTTCCTCGCCATTAACCCATAAGTATATAAATGTGAGTATAAATAAAATCATGTTGGCATACAAGCCAATCACATTAAAATCTAGCATTCCCTTAGTGTCAAAGGATATTGTCCACCAGCCATTTAATTGAGCAAGATTTGCACCAATTAACGCAAGCATTCCAAGTAACCCAATATTTCTTTGCATTTTTGCCGAAGATGTGCCCCATGAGCTAAACATCATTATAACTCCAAATAAAGCCGATACAATTATAGCATTCATTACTAATTCTTTTAATTATTTAACAAACAATTGTTGCAATGTGTCAGCCGTTATATCAAACAATGGCTGTGGATACACTCCTGTGAAAAATACAATTACCAATAATACAATTAATACACCCTGTGCGTTTTTATTAGGCACTTGCATTAAATTAGTTGCGGTACTTATTTCACCATAAGCCACTTTTTGCACCATATTCAAAGTATAAACAGCCGCTAAAACTACACTCACCCCAGCTGCTGCAGCCATCCAAGGATTAAATTGGAATAAACTATTGAACATTAAAAACTCTCCAACAAATGCATTCGTTAAGGGAAGTGCAATATTTGCAAATGCAAATCCAACCAAAAGAATTGCTAGCGTTGGTTGTTTTTTTGCAAGTCCTCCTAAGGATTTCATTGATCTTGTGCCAGTTTGTTGTTCAATCACATCGGCAATAATCCATAATCCTAAAACATTCACTCCATGGGAGAACAATTGAATTAAAGCGCCTTGTGCTCCAATTTGATTTTGCGTAAACAAAGCTGCATTCATCAAGCCAATGTGTGCAATAGAAGAATAGGCAATTAATCGCTTTAAATCGTCTTGACGAATAGCAATAAATGATGCATATAAAATTCCAATCACAGATAATACTACTACTATATTTGAATGTGCGATAGCGGCTGCAGGGAACAATGGCAATAACCATCTAATTATACCATACAATCCCATTTTAACCATCACAGCACTCAATACCATTGTTACGGCAGTAGGTGATTGTTCATAGGCATCAGGTTGCCAAGTATGAAAAGGGAAGATTGGCATTTTAATTGCAAATGCAATAAAAAACAAAGCAAATCCAGTAATACTTTGTGCTGTGTTTAAATTTGAATGCTTGAATGATTCAATTAAAAAACTATGATCTGTTGTATTTGAATACAACAAAATAATACCAATTAACATGAACAAAGAACCCAAAAATGTATAAATGAAAAACTTAAATGTAACTGCAATGCGCTTTTCGCCTCCCCAAATTGAACATAAAAAATAAACTGGAATTAAAGCTAATTCCCAGAAAAAATAAAACAACAAAGCATCCCCAGCTAAGAAAACACCCATTAAACCTGCTTGTGTTAATAACATTAAGGATAGGAATATGTTTTTTTGTGCAGGCTGATTTTTACTTGTTGCAATAAAAATTGCTGGAAAACTTATTGCGGTTAACAAAATTAAAATTTTAGCTAAGCCATCTGCTTGTAATAAAAAGCGGCTATTTAACATGGGTAACCAAGCAGCATCAAAGCTCTCCGTTTTATTGATTATTACATGAACTGCAGCTAAAAGCGATAATAAGCCAGCACCTATCGCAATAGCATTTATTGTTTGTTCTTTTTTTACAAACAAAAGCAATAAGGCCGAAAATATAGGTATCAATAAAAATAATAATAGAAACATGATAGCTTAAAATTTATGTGTCAATTGAAATAAAAAACGAAGGATACTCATATCATTAAACCAGATTAAAAAAAGCAAAACCATGCTTAATACCATGAATAATATATAATATCCTACTTGTCCGCTTTGTAGCAATCTAATTTGTCTTGCGCTATATTGAACCAGTTTGCCTGTGCCATTTACAGCACCATCAATAATATTTTTTTCTACCACATCTTTTAAAAATCCTGCAAACCTATTAAGTGGATTTAAAATTACAGTTTCATATAATTCATCAATATACCACTTGTTGTATAAGAATTTTCCTAGTGCAGTTTGCGGTTCCCCATCTGCTTTTTTACGATAAATTGACAATGCCATTAATAAAGCAATTACTGCAATAGTAACTGACGCCGCCATTAAAGCCCATTCGGTACTTGCACCTAATTCGGCTTCTTTTGCTTCGCCTACAATTGGTGCTAATTGATGTGACAACCAATGATGTCCGCCCATTAATTCAGGAACACCTATTGCCCCAGCTATTGCACTTGCAACTGCCAACAAAATCAATGGCAATGTCATTGCAACAGGACTTTCATGCAAATGATGCGCTTGTTCATGCGTTCCTCTGAATTGCCCCAAGAAGGTAGTAGCGTATAAACGGAACATATAAAATGCAGTCATTGCAGCACCTACCACGCCAAGTACCCAATAGATTGGACTCTTTGCAAAAGCGGCTGCTAATATTTCATCCTTTGAAAAGAATCCGCTAAATGGAGGCACACCAGCAATTGCTATACATCCAATCAAGAAAGTAATATGCGTAATAGGCAATTTAGATTTCAATCCACCCATCTTTCTAATATCTTGTTCATGATGCATTGCATGTATAACCGAACCCGCACCTAAGAATAATAAGGCTTTAAAAAAGGCATGCGTTATTACATGAAACACAGCGCCAGAATAAGCGCCAACACCTAAGCCTAAAAACATATAGCCCAACTGACTCACAGTAGAGTAGGCCAATACTTTTTTAATGTCGTTTTGCTTAATGGCAATTGTTGCTGCTAACAATGCAGTACTAATACCTACAATAGCTACTACGTGTTGAGTTAATTCGCTTGCACTAAATAAAATATTAGAACGCGTAATCATATAGATACCCGCAGTCACCATCGTTGCAGCATGGATTAATGCAGACACAGGTGTTGGACCCGCCATCGCATCAGGAAGCCAAGTGTACAATGGAATTTGCGCACTCTTTCCCATTGCACCTACAAATAATAATAAAGTAATTGTAGTGATATCGGTAGTAGATAATTTAGCTAAGCTCTGAGCTGTTAAAACACTACCATAACTAACTGTTCCCAATTTAACAATCAACCAAAATATAGCTAATAAAAACCCAAGATCACCAATTCGGTTCATGATAAAGGCCTTCTTAGCTGCATAGTTATAAGTAGCGTTGGTAAACCAGTATCCAATTAATAAATAAGAACACAAGCCAACCCCTTCCCATCCTATAAACATGATTACGTAGTTGTCGCCTAATACCAATAACAACATGGAGAATATAAATAGATTTAAATAAGCGAAATAGCGGGCGTAATGCGGCGCTTCTTCCTCCTTCATATAAGCTGTGGAATACAAATGGATTAATGAACCTACTCCTGTTATCACTAATAAAAACAAGCTAGACAATGCATCTACTTTAAAATCAAATGGAATTTTAAAGTTAGCGGTATTGATAAAATCAAAATAGTGCACCGTAACTGCACCTTGTTCTTGCACGTTTAAAAAAGCCAATATGCTAAAAATAAACGATGCAACGATATACGCAGTTGCCTTATAGGCAATTGTTTTTTTACTCCAAATATTACGACCTAGTCCATTGAACAAAAATCCAACCAAAGGCCATAATACTATTAATCCTATTATTATTTTCATGCGAAATGAATTAATTCTTTAATCTATTTAAGAAATTGATATCTACTGAATGTGTATTTCTAAACATCATTACAATAATGGCTAAGCCTACACTTACTTCTGCTGCTGCAACAACCATAATAAAGAACACAAATATTTGTGCATCAATACCAGCTGTGCTTGTAGGTGATAACTGCAAGGCTGCGCCATGATACATTTTAGAAAATGCAACCAACAATAAATTTACTGCATTTAACATAAGCTCTATGCACATAAATACGATAATAGCATTGCGACGGGTTAATACCCCAATCACACCAATGCTAAATAAGGTTAAACATAAAAAGATATAATTCTGTATAGGCATATCAACAATTTTTATTTTCTACGAATCCGAAGTTTTTATTTTTTACCAATTATTACTGCTCCCACCATTGCACTTAAAAACAAAACGCTACTAATTTCAAATGGCAGCACATAGTCTGTGAATAAGGCTTTCCCTAATGGATGTATCAACCCAATGGTACCTTCTTTCATTAATACTTGTTTGCCTCCCAATTGTGTAGTTTGTTTTACCAATGCCACTAATAATAATAACAAGCTTCCCCCAGACAAAACGCCAATAAACTTAATGAGCATTTTTTTCTGTGGTTCATTGTCACTCTTTACATTCATTAACATAATCACAAACAAGAACAATACCATGATTGCTCCTGCATATACAATTATGTTTACAATGGCTAAGAATTGTGCATTTAATAATACATAATGACCCGATATTGCAAAGAACACTAAGATCAACCACAATACACTATGTATAGGATTCTTACTTACTAACACCATTATTGCACTTACAATTGCAAATGCTGACAATGCATAAAATATAATTTCTAATGTATTCATATCAATTAAGCTTGTACTCCTTTAGCCTCAGCATAAGCGCTTGCTTCTGTCTTAGGATTTGGAATTAATAAATCAGATTTGCCATACACAAAACCTTTACGCGTATAATTGGCAGGGGCAAAAGTTTCACTTAAATAAATTGCATCCTTAGGACATGCGTCTTCACATAGTCCACAGAAAATGCATCGCAACATATTAATCTCATATTTTGCTGCGTACTTTTCTTCTCTATACAATCCTTCTTCACCTTCTACTCTTTCTGCTGCTTCCATTGTGATGGCTTCTGCTGGACATGCTACAGCACATAGTCCGCAAGCAGTGCAGCGCTCACGACCTTCCTCGTCTCTATTTAAAACGTGTAGCCCTCTAAAAACAGGACTAAATTCACGCTTCTCTTCGGGATAACGAATTGTTGGTTGTTTCTTAAACATGTGACTAAATGTAATCATCATGCCCTTGATAATATTAATCAAATACAAGCGCTCCCAAAACGTCATTGGTTTTCGGTTAACGGCTTGTGCTTTGTTGGTTAATGCTTGCATGGTATTGAAAAAAGTCTTTTTTAAAATTATAGTTTAGCTAAAATAACAGCGCCTGTTAAAAGCATATTAAACAATGCCAATGGAATTAATGTCTTCCATCCTAATCCCATTAACTGATCATATCTGAATCTTGGAATAGTCCAACGAATCCACATAAATAAGAATATAAATAATACAATCTTAATTAACAAAGTGCCTACACCAATCATTGCTGCGATGTTTGGTGCAACACTTGCTTCATTAAAGAAAGGCAAGTCGTATCCACCAAAATACATAGAAGCCATAATGGCGCTGCTCATAATCATATTAATATATTCTGCGAATAAGTAGAAGCCCAATTTCATTGAAGAATATTCCTGGTGGTAACCAAAGTTCAACTCGTTCTCTGCTTCTGGCAAATCAAAAGGTGTTCTATTACACTCTGCCATAGCAGTAATAAAGAAAATTAAGAAACCCAATGGTTGATATACGATATTCCACCAATGTCCTTGTACTTGTTGTTCAACAATGGTTTTTAAACTTAATGAACCAGTGGTCATTAATAAAGCAATCAAAGCCAAGCCCATTGCCAATTCATAACTAATTGCTTGAGATGCTGCTCTTAATGCAGACATTAAAGAGAATTTATTATTAGAAGCCCAGCCACCAATCATAATTCCATATACGCCCATGCTTACTACCGCGAATACATATAAAATACCAATATTCACGTCTGCAATTTGTAGTTCAACGTGACGTCCAAAAACATCTATTGCTGTACCCCAAGGTATCACAGCACAAGTCATTAAACTGGCAGTCATTGCTAAGCCAGGTCCTAAAATGAATAACCACTTACTTGCAGTGTTAGGAATAATTTCTTCCTTCATAATTAATTTCAAACCATCGGCTAATGGCTGTAATAATCCAAATGGACCAGCACGGCTTGGACCTGGACGGTCTTGTAAAATGGCAGCTACTTTACGTTCTCCAAATGTGGTATATAAGGCAATACCCAAGCTTGCGAAAACAATAATGGCAATCATTATTAATTTCTCTATGATAAAGCCCCAGTCAAGTGCAAGAATTGTCATGCTATAAAAATTAGTTAATGTATTTTAGATTGAGCGATTAGGCTTTTTCAGTTTTATTATTAAAAGTATCTCCGTGCGATGGTCCATGTATTTGGCCTAAATGAATATTAGGTTGATTCACTTCACTCTCATCGTGTATATTCATTAATAAATGTGGAGCTCTGCCTCCATTTACTGCTTTAAAAGTTTCTGTAGGAATGGTAGTGCCTACACCCGCCGCATAATGTCCTTGTGAAATAACAGATGCTCGGCTAATAGCACGTGGCCCTTCAATTACCCAATCACTTGCATTCTTTTTATCAAAACGACAAGTGTTACAAATCCATCCTGGCTTGCCATCTGGAGTATCTTCAATTTCACCCCACTCGTCTTTGCGTGCAGTTACTCTATACACTTCATCTCCTCTATTCCATAAGGTAACTCTACCAGAACAAGTTGGACAATCTCTATGTGCATCCATTGGTTTTAAAAACCAAACACGATTTTTAAATCGGAAAGTTTTATCGGTTAAGGCGCCAACTGGACAAACGTCAATTACGTTGCCAATAAATTCATTGTCTAAGCTCTTTTCAATATGTGTTGCAATTTCTGCATGATCACCTCGGTCAAGTATACCATGTACACGCTTGTTGGTTAATTGATCGGCAGTGAAAACACAACGGTAACATAATATACAACGCGTCATATGCAATTGAATATTAGCACCAAGGTCATGCTTTTTGAAAGTTCTCTTTTGGAATTCAAATCTTGTTTTTGATTTACCATGTTCAAAACTTAAATCCTGTAAATGACACTCGCCTGCTTGGTCACAAATTGGACAATCTAAGGGGTGATTCAATAATAAGAATTCAACTACACCAGCACGGGCATCCACTACTTTTTCACTGGTAATATTTTTTACTTCCATTCCATCCATCACCGTGGTACGACAAGAAGCCACCAGTTTAGGCATGGGTCTTGGATCCTTTTCGGACCCCTTTGACACTTCTACCAAACAGGTACGACACTTACCACCACTTCCTTTCAATTTGCTATAATAACACATTGCAGGAGGTGCTACTTCACCACCAATTTGACGGGCAGCTTGTAAAATAGTTGTACCCGCAGGTACCTCTATTGTGATGCCGTCAACTGTTACTTTAAATAATGTTTGTTCGCTCATTGTTTATCTTTCTATGTTATGCAGGTACATGAATTGGATCTGCATAGTGTTGTAAACCAAAATTGCTTGTTTGTGATAATTCAGGATTATTTACATGCCATTCAAATTCGTCACGGAAATGACGAATTGCAGCAGCAACAGGCCATGAAGCCGCGTCGCCTAATGGACAAATAGTATTCCCTTCTATCTTTCTTTGAATATCCCACAGTAAATCAATGTCACTTATCTCTCCTTTACCGCTTTCAATTTTTTGTAAAATCTTTTCCATCCAACCAGTTCCTTCTCTACAAGGTGAACATTGTCCACAGCTTTCGTGACGATAAAATCTTGCCAAAGTCAAAGTATTTTTTACGACACATTGATCTTCATCTAAAACAATAAAACCACCAGAACCTAACATTGATCCTGTTGCAAAACCTCCGTCGCTTAAACTTTCATAGTTCATATAACGTGTTTCACCCTTTGCAGTTTTTAATAATAAATTCGCTGGCAAAATTGGCACAGAGGATCCTCCAGGAATACAAGCTTTTAATCGCTTACCCCCTTTAATACCTCCGCAATATTCATCACTATAAATAAATTCTTCTACTGAAATAGTCATGTCAATTTCATACACTCCTGGCTTATTAATATTACCACATGCTGAAATTAATTTTGTACCTGTTGATTTTCCTACGCCAATTTTTGCATATTCATCACCACCAATGTTAATGATTGGCACAATGGCAGCTAAGGTTTCCACATTGTTTACCACAGTTGGGCGCATCCATAAACCTTGAATCGCTGGAAATGGAGGTTTAATTCTTGGATTACCTCTCTTCCCTTCTAAGGATTCAATCAATGCAGTTTCTTCACCGCATATATAAGCACCACCTCCACGTTGAACGTGAATATTACAATCAAACCCTGTTCCTAAAATATTTTTTCCTAACCAACCATTTGCTTTTGCCTCGTTAATTGCTTCCTCTAAAATATCCGGAATCCAAGCATACTCTCCTCTGATATAGATATAAGTATCATTAGAACCTAATGCGAAACTTGAAATAATTAAACCTTCAATTAGTAAATGAGGTAAGAATTCCATCAAATATCTATCCTTAAAAGTACCTGGCTCACTTTCATCGGCATTACATACCAAATGACGAGGAACTCCCTCTGGTTTTGCAATAAAACTCCATTTCATGCCAGTAGGGAAACCTGCACCACCTCTACCTCTTAAACCACTTTTCTTCACTTCTTCCACAATGGTTTCAGGATTCATTTCCTTCAAAGCTTTTTCAACGGCACGGTAACCACCTTCACGACGATACACGTCATAAGTACGAATACCAGGTACATTTGCTTTGTCTAATAATAATTTTACGCCCATTTTAATATATTTAATTCAGGTCTTTATTAATTGTTTGCGGCTTTTGCGCGGTACTCAGCAATGATGCTATCTACTTTTTCCTTTGTTAAGTGCTCTTTATAAATTTTACCCACTTGCATCATTGGCGCATATCCACAAGCACCTAGGCATTCTACTAACTTTAAAGTGAACAAACCATCCTTGGTTGTTTCACCAGGTTTAATATCCAATGTCTTTTTAATATAGTCAATAATATTGTCAGATCCGCTAATCATACAAGGGCCAGTTTGACATACTTCAAATACAAATTTACCAACTGGCTTTAAATTGTACATGCTATAGAAGGTGGCCACTTCATACACTTCTATGGGCTCAATACTTAATAAGCTTGCAACATAGTCCAAAGCTTCTGTTGGCAACCAGCCACCAAAACTTTCTTGTGCTAAATGCAAAGCTGGAAGCAATGCACTTTTTTGTTTCCCTTCTGGATATCTTGCCACCAAGCGTTTAAACTCGGTCATTTGTGTATCGTTAAAAATATAAGCCATATTCAAACTTTCTTTTTTCAATTATTCAATTTTCAAATTCTACGCATCTAACTCTCCTGCTATCAAATTCAAACTACTCATAGTTACTACCGCATCACTTAACATGCCACCAGTAATTAATTCAGGATAAGCTTGATAATAAATAAAGCAAGGACGACGGAAATGTAAACGGAATGGAGTACGTCCTCCATCACTCACTAAATAAAATCCTAATTCACCATTTGCACCTTCAACAGCATTGTAAATTTGACCTTTAGGTAAATCAATCTCACCCATGATAATTTTAAAGTGCCATATCAATGCTTCCATATTGTTATATACATCTTCTTTTTTAGGAAGATAATATTCGGGAACATCTGCATGAAATACTTCCGCTTCTGCACCTTTAAACGCTTGTACTTTATCGTAGGCTTGTTTAATGATGGAAATACTTTGCCACATTTCAGCGTTACGTACTAAGAATCTATCATAATTATCACCAGTTGAACCAACAGGAACGGTGAAATTAAAATCTTGATAACTGCTATAGGGATTTGCAACGCGCACATCATAGTCAACACCTGCAGCACGCAAGTTAGGTCCTGTAAATCCGTAGTTCATTGCACGTGCAGCACTAATACCTCCAGTGCCCTGCGTACGCTCCATAAAAATACGGTTGCGCGTAAACAAGTTTTCAAACTCTTTTAAAACCTTTGGATATTCGTTTAAGAATTTCTCGAGTTTCGTAAATGCTGTATTTGTGAAATTCCTTTCAAAACCGCCAATACGCCCAATATTAGTAGTAAGACGGGAGCCGCATACTTCTTCATATATTTCATAAATTAATTCTCTGTATTGCATCACATATAAGAAACCGGTGTAAGCACCTGTATCTACACCTACTATAGAATTACAAATTAAATGATCAGAGATACGAGCCAATTCCATTATAATCACACGTAAATAATCTACACGCTTTGGCGTTTCAACTTTTAAAAACCTTTCGCAGGTAAGATGCCATCCCATATTGTTAATTGGGCTGCTACAATAGTTTAAACGATCTGTGATGGGCGTGATTTGGTATAAATTACGACGCTCTGATAATTTTTCAAAAGCACGATGAATAAAGCCTACAGATTGTTCGGTTGATACAACACGTTCTCCATCAATTTCCATAATATTCTGGAATACACCATGCGTTGCAGGGTGTGTAGGTCCAAAATTTAAGGTAGTGGTCTTTTTTTCAATAGACCCTTCCGGTAATGTTATATTGTGATGTGCTTCCATATATTTATGAGTTGCTCGGTTCTTAAGTTAATTATTGAAATGTTGTTATCCTCTTCCAAACATTTCATCATCCTTATCAATTCTTGTTTGGTCTTCCAAAGGAAATTCTTTTCTCATAGGAAAATAATCCATTTCTTCTACGTTTAAAATGCGCTTTAAATTTGGATGTCCAATAAAATTAATGCCAAAAAAATCATAGGTTTCTCGTTCCATCCAATTGGCAGCTTCAAATAATTTTGAAGCAGTAAACACATCTGGTTGTGCAACTGGAACTGCGATGGAATAGCGCAAACGAATATTTTCCACGAAATTGTGTAAGTGATAAACCACTACTAACTCAGCCCCTTTATTGTCAGGATAATGCACCCCGCATAAGTCGCTCAAAAAGGTGAATCCTAATTCGTCAAACAAATATTGCATCACTTTTAAATTGAGTGCTGCAGGCGATTCAAAAGAAAGCATACCATCTGCTGTAGAAAAAGTAGCTACTTGATCTGCAAATTTCGCTTCCAATTGCGCTTGTATTGTTTCGTTTGTTAAGGCCATATAATAAGAATAATAAAAATTGAAAATTTAATTATTGAATGCCGTAGCTATTTAATAATTCTTTATACTGATCACTATTTCGTCTACGAATACTTTCCTGTCCTACTAAATCTTGAATCTTCATAAAACCATCAATTATAGCTTCAGGTCTTGGAGGACAACCAGGCACATAAACGTCTACAGGTATTACTTGATCAATACCTTGTAGCACACTATAGGTATCAAATATACCTCCGCTACAAGCGCAAGCACCCACAGAAATTACCCAACGTGGCTCGGCCATTTGCAAATAAACTTGTCTTAATACAGGACCCATTTTTTTAGAAATGGTCCCCATTACCATTAACAAATCACATTGACGTGGTGAAAATCCAACACGCTCTGAACCAAATCGTGATAAGTCGTAATGAGAGGCCATGGTTGCCATAAATTCAATACCACAACATGAAGTTGCAAAAGGCAAAGGCCATAAAGAATTTTTACGCGCCAAACCTACGACCGAACTTAGTTGTGTTGCAAAAAAACCTTCTCCCCCTATACCATCGGGTGCTGGAGCCATTGAAATTGCATCCGCAATCTCGGCTTCTTTTGGATGAATATTAAATCTTACTGGACGCATAAAATAATGCTTTGAATTTTAATAAATTAATCTTCCCACTTAAGTGCTCCTTTCTTGATAATGTATATAAAACCTACCAAGAAAAATGCAACAAACAGAATCACTTCTCCTAAACCACTCCAGCCTAAACTTTTAAAGTTAACAGCATATGGATAGAAGAAAATTACTTCCACATCAAACAAAACAAATAAAATAGCAATTAAAAAATACTTAATAGCCATAGGAGACCTAGCGTCACCATGCGTAGCAATACCACTTGTGAAAGTAGCTAATTTATCATCGGTTTTACGCTTTGGACCTAGCAAACTAGAAACCAAAATCATAAATGCAACAAAACCTCCAGCAAACACTAACTGTAGTGCAATGGGAAGATAATTAGCCGCATTATTGGTTTCGTTTGCTGACAGCAATAACTGCATCAAATTCATACAATTGTTTTAGATGCCGCAAAAATACACAAAGGATAGCAGGTATAACAAAAAACTCCCCATAAAAGGGGAGTTTTTTTCAATTATTTTCAGCGATCGTTAATTGTTCTTTGGTGGAGCTGCTGGAGCAGGTTTAGTCCCCTTGGCTTTCATTAAAGCTGCATTTTTTGCAAACTGTTCTCTATACTTAAGCATATTAGCATCTCCTGGAGCTAATTCCAATATTTTATCACACATTAATACTGCATTATCATAACCCTTTGTTTCGTTATAATAAACTAGCATTTGAGCGTAATTGTCAATTAAAGCCTGCTTGTTTTTTGTTGGATCTTTTAACAAGAATTGGTTTTGTAAGTTCAACGCATCTAATTGAAGACCTTGAGTATTAGCAGAATCAAGCAAGATTGCTGCCTTTATATTAAATACATAGCCTCTAGATTTATCAGGAAAAGAAGTGATGTAATCCTTAGCAGCGGCAGCGGCAGTAACACCATCTTTTGCATTTAAAGCAATACTAGCTGTCTTAAAATAGTAAAACTCATCTTTCACACCATTTAAAGCTGCATATTTTGCATACCATTTTAATTCATCAGCATACATATTAGCTTTTTCAAACATTTCATAACCTAGCTTATATAATTTTAAGTTATTTCTTTTGTTTGTAGAATCCGCTGCAATAGCTTTTTCTAAGATTGCTGCAACCGCATTTTGAGTATTTGGGAATTTTGACATTACTCTTACAGCAAGATCATAATCCGTGTTCATAATTTTATCGGTTGGGCTATTATTCACATATTGCTCAATGTAATTTTTAGCTTGTACTGAATCCCCCTTACGATCATAGTTATAAGCCAATAACACTGCTATTCTTGGATAATTATTAATACCAACAGTAGTTTCAAGTACTTTCGCTTTTGCCAAAGACGCATCATACTGTGCAACTTGGAATAGGTAATCGGCATATAAATAATCAAAAGCTGGGTCTTTATCGGCATACTGTAAGAATAAATCTAAATTTTTTCTAGCTTTTGCTGTATCAATTGAAGCATAGTAAGTGTATAAGGAAACATATACTGGAGCAATTGTTGGATCAATTGAAACTGCTTTGCTATAATTATCTTCGAAAATTTCTTTATTATTTTGAGTTTGATAGATTTTGCCAATTTTGTAATAAGCAAACGCATTTTTAGGATCACGATCAATTGACTTTGTAAAAGCACTAACCGCTTCACCTCCGTTTTCACCACCCAACTTTAAATAGTTAATCCCTAAGTTCAAATACAAGTTTGGATTAATTGCAGTTTCATCGTAAGAAGAAATCACTTCTTTTAATTTATCAACAGCGTAACGATGGTCTCCAATTTGAATAGGTAACTCTGCATAAATACGACCAATAGCATTTAAGATATCTTGGCTATTTTTCCCTTTATTTTTTCCTTTTTCAATTTTAGAACTAGTAATAGCTAATTCTAAATTATTCTTAATTAAAGCTGCATCACCACCTTCTAATAGTTGAATATGTGCCATACCAACCAACAACCAAGCATCATTTCCTTTTGCTTGTAATGCTTGCTGATAAAGCGTTTTAGCTTTTTGAATATATTCAGGGGTTGGTATACCATTGTAGTTTTGAGCTAATAATGCTTGACCATACCAGAAAATTGTTTCAGGGTCAGATGAGTTTTTATCATACGCACTCTTGAAGAAATCAAGCGCTGATTTATTTTTTTCATAGTTTAAAAACTTCACACCTTCTGCTAAAGGAGATACTGCTACTTGTGCATTTAAACTAATAGTAACAAATGCAACTCCCATCATCAATAAAGCCAATTTTTTCATCACTTGTTTTTTTTCTTTTTAAAATAACTACTGTAAAACAACTCAATAAAAGAAATTGAAAATGTCATGCTGACACAATAATTTCTAGTTCACCAATAGTGCTATTTGAGAAGTCTAAAAATATTAATTTTTTTGGAAGAATTCGATTTTAATTTTTTCTAAAAGAACTAAAATCTGTTAGTATTTAGTTAAGAATTACTTTACCATACTGTTACGTTTTTGGAAACTCATCTTTGCAGGTACTAAGAAAGAACGTTTAAAAATCAGTTGCCCACGTTCTAAACTCATAAAATTGAGTAGTCCAGAACCCAAACCAGGTGCATTTTCTTTTAAAATATAATAAATAGGTAGTGACAATGAATACTGGCCTTTACCTATTGTAGACTGAGATGGCTGAGCATACAGGCCCTTTTCGGCACATAAAGTACATTCTAATAGGGCTGATTTTACATATTTTCTAGCTTCAACCTGCTTTGAATCATAAGTATCTCCTATCCAATTCATTGCGACAAAACCAATCGCATTAGGATTCGATTTAATGTATTCAATTACTGCAGCACTTCCATCTGTTGACATTACATTTTTTCCAAATACTTCATTTTTAGTCAAACTATCCTTTAAAAATCTAACTACTCCAGTTAAATGATTCCCATCCATCACAACCTGTTGTGGATTTTTACCCACCAATCTATCATGCAAGTCTTTGAATGTAAACAAAGAGTCTTTTGCATTTTGATGCACCAATATGGCAATTGCATTATAAGCAAGAATGCCAAATGTAGGGGTAAATCCTAATTGATTTTTAAAAGCAGCTTCCTCTCTTTTATCTAACCCTCTAGTAATAAATATCATTCTTGTACTATCCTTTGCAAAGTCTTTTAAACACTCAATTTCAGGCTTATATTCAACAATAATATTAGCTTCTGGATAGCTGGATTTAAACACTTTAACTTCCTCTTCTAGAAAGGGCTTAAAACTTTCCTCGGCGGATAGATGAATCGTACCAGATGAGATGGTATCCTGCGGACCAGATTTACTCGCAGTATTACAAGCCGTCATTAATAAAATGGCCCCAATTAAGTAAATATATTTGCGCATAATGAGTTGCATTAAAGACTGAATAAATATTAATGTATGAACTAATAATCCTTTTGGAATCCGCGATATAATCTAAAGCTGCCATAGGCAATACACATGCAGCCAAAAATAATTCTCCATTCATTGTCCAAATTAATCACTTGATCCAAATGAAAGTATTTTGCACCAAACATAACCACCCCACAGCCTAAAATTAGCGCTGCCATTGTAAAATCATAAATGCTTCTAAATATACGATAGGTTTTCTCGGATCTTTCTCTTCTTGGATTCATTTCAGACATTGAGCTAGAATTTGGTAGCAAATTAAACAATTATATAGGATGAATTTAAAAATTTATCTTTACAGCCAAATTCGAAAGCATGAGTAAACCTTCTTTGCCACAGGGCACCCGCGATTTTAATGCAGCTACAGTTCAAAAACGACAATATATATTCCAAACTATCCGTTCGGTATTTGAAACATATGGATTCCAACCCTTGGAAACTCCTTCTATGGAAAATTTGGAAACCCTAATGGGCAAATATGGAGAAGAAGGTGATAAATTAATTTTCAAGATTTTAAATAACGGATTGGATAACCCACAAAAGCGCAGCCAAATTGACGAGGGTTTTGAAAAGGTTTTAACTGGCAAGAATAGTACCGTCATTACAGAACGTGCTTTGCGTTATGATTTAACCATTCCTTTTGCAAGGTATGTTGCAATGAACCACGGGCAACTCACTTTCCCTTTTAAACGCTATCAAATTCAACCTGTTTGGAGAGCAGACCGTCCTCAAAAAGGCAGATACCGTGAATTTTACCAATGTGACGCCGATGTAGTAGGAAGCGATAGCTTAATAAATGAAGTAGACTTATTGGCGATATATGTCACCGCATTTGAAAAATTGAAGTTGCCTGTAGAAATTAAAATAAACAATCGAAAAATTTTATTAGGACTTGCTCAGGTTTGTGGTGGTGAAGAAAAATTAATTGACTTAACTATTGCCATTGACAAACTAGATAAAATTGGCTGGGAAAAAGTAAAAGAAGAATTAAATAATAAAGGGTTTAATGCACAACAACAGGATATTGTAGAACGCTATTTAACCATTAGCGGAACGAATGCTGAAAAAATAAATCAACTAGCTACTTTATTAGATGAGAATGAAAATGGCAAAAAAGGAATAGAAGAATTGAATTATGTTTTGTCTTATCACAAAAGTACTGGTATGGACAAACATTTGGTTGCTGATTTTACTTTAGCAAGAGGATTAAACTATTATACTGGATTGATTTTTGAAGTTAAAGCTATTGATGCCCAAATGGGTAGTATTGGCGGCGGCGGCCGTTATAATGACTTAACAAGTTTATTTGGCGTACCCAATATACCTGGCGTAGGCATTAGTTTTGGCGTGGATAGAATTTACGATGTATTGGAAGAAAAAAATCTTTTCCCTGCAAGCATTGACCAATCAACACAAGTACTATTTTTTAATTTAGGGGAAGAAGAAGCAAAAATTGCTTATCAACAAATGATGTTATTGAGAGCAAAAAAAATTGCTTGTGAAATGTACCCTGAGAAGAGCAAATTTGACAAGCAATTTAAATATGCAGAGAAAAAAGGAATTCCAAATGTTGTGATTATTGGAACAGATGAAGTTGCTAAAAAAGAATGCAGTATTAAAAATTTGCAATCTGGCAAACAATCAAATGTTGCGTTTAAGGACTTGCCTGATTTTCTGTTTTAATCCAACTATCGACGCAATTAGTTTTCTAACTTTTCAGCTAAAATAAGTTCTCTATTCATCAGAATTATAGTTTCCTATACATCGGAATAGGCACTACCTATTCCTCTTCTTCCTTCGTTCCAGCAATTGAAGTTGCTGCTTCTTTTTTACCCACTAATTCCATTCCTTGAACGGCAATAGAAACCGACTCAATACTTTTATCTGTTGACCTTTTAAAAATGACCAAAGCATCATAAGCTGCTAAGTAAAAAGTATCTACCCCTTTCTTTTCAAGTGGAGTTGACCCCATTGCAGAGTTAATTACTAATGAAGAATCTTCCGCAGTTAAAGTAATTTCTGCCACCGGACTACCTGCTGCGAATACATACTTGCCTAAATAGTCTTTAAATGGACTTGTTTGAGCATTTACGGCTGTCATAATGCCTAGCATCACAACCAACATCATTAAGATTTTTTTCATGGGACTTTCGTTTTTGTGGAAATGAATTTATACCCATTTTTCGGGTCTGCAAAAAGAAATAAATGGATCCACGGCCGATCAAGTATCTTTGCATTATGGAGAAGACTAGACCGAATATAAGACACGTGGAAGTGTCTGAAATTGAACGCTTTATAGCAAATGTAGGCGAAAGACCATTTAGGGTAAAACAAATTGTGGATTGGTTATGGCAAAAGCATGCCCATAGCTTCGACGAAATGACCGATTTAAGTAAGGAACTAAGAAAGCAGTTAGTGGAGCATTTTACTTTCCCTGCTTTACAAATAAATGCTACCCAACAAAGCGAGGATGGCACTTTAAAAACGCGCTTCCGTACTTTTGATGACCATATGATTGAGGGGGTTTTAATTCCTACAAGTGAACGTAAAACTGCTTGTGTATCCTCTCAAATAGGCTGTAGTTTAAGTTGTAAGTTTTGTGCTACTGGCACAATGGATCGTAAAAGGAATTTAAACTTTGATGAGATTTATGATCAAGTTGTGTATATCAATCAACAAAGTGAAGCTGCCCACGAAAAGCATTTAAGCAATATCGTATTCATGGGAATGGGTGAGCCTTTGATGAACTACCATAATGTCTTAAAAGCCATTGATAAAATTACTTCGCCCGATGGTTTGGGCATGAGTCCAAAACGTATAACAGTTTCAACTGCTGGTTTGGTTAAACAAATTAGACAGCTGGGCGACGATGGCGTTAAGTTTAAATTAGCGGTTTCCTTACACGCTCCCAACGACAAAAAGCGTAACGAAGTAATGCCAATCAATGAGAGCAACAATATTAAATCATTGGTGGATGCTTTAAACTATTTTTATAAAAAAACAGGTACTGAAATTTCATTCGAATACATTTTATTCAAAGACTTTAATGATTCTGAAAAAGATGCTGAGGAGCTAACAAAAATTTACCGTCAAGTGCCTGCCGACTTAATTAATGTGATTGAATACAATGCAGTAGACCATTTTGGCTTTGACAAACCTGACGAAGATGGATTTGAGCGTTTTGTAGAAATATTACAAAAAAATAGAGTCAACGTAAGAGTGAGACGCAGTAGAGGTAAAGATATTGACGCAGCTTGTGGCCAATTGGCTAATAAAGCTTAATGCGACAATTATAATATAATTAACTAGGTACATGAAGAACAAAAGATCAGACAACTTTGACAAATTCGCCAATAAGAAAAAAGGCAGTGCTGTTAAAGAAGAATATAGACAAGAAAAGAAAAAAGCAAAAGCCGATTCAAGAGCTGCAGGTGAAGCGGCACGTCAAAGAAAAAAAGACATTGCTAGAGGCATTGCAGTAGAACCTGTTGGCAACAACAAAAAAGGAGGCTATGCCAAAAAGGATTATGTAACTGGGCCACCAAAATATTCCATTCCATTAAGAGCAAAATCTGCACCCAAAAAAGCAGTGGATGATACCCCAGCAAAATATGGCGAAATTAAAAGAGGTGCGGGTGTGGGTTCACCACGTTTAGCAGCATCAAAAAGGACGCCTGCATCTATGGATAAGGCAGATGCAAAAAGAACAGCAAGTATTGGCAAAGTGAACGCAAGCGAAGACATGCCGCACGAACAAATGCCCTTAAATAAATACATTGCGCACGCTGGCACCTGTGGCAGACGTGAAGCAGCTGAATTGGTAAAAGGCGGGCATGTAACTGTAAACGGAGACACTGTTTTAGAGCCCGGTTATAAAGTGCAATACAAAGATGTGGTAAGACTAAAAGGAAAAGTATTACAACTACAAGTAACGCCTGTTTATATTTTATTAAACAAGCCAAAGGATTATATCTGTACTGCCAACGACCCAGAAGGAAGAAAAACAGTATTGGATATTATCAAAAATGCAACTACCCAAAGAATGTTCCCTGTAGGACGATTGGACAGAAACACAACAGGTGTTTTAATTTTAACCAATGACGGTGATTTAGCCCAAAAGTTAACCCACCCGTCCTACGAGATAAAAAAAATATACGAAGTTACATTGGACAAACCAGTCACCAAAGCCGATATGGAAGCTATTGCAGCAGGTGTTGAGCTGGAAGACGGCTTTATTGCAGCCGATGCAGTGAGCTATGTAGGTAAGGAAAGAAATGTAATTGGCATTGAAATTCACAGTGGACGTAATAGAATTGTAAGAAGAATATTTGAACACTTGGGATATGATGTAAGACATTTGGACAGAGTAATGTTTGCAAACCTTACTAAGAAAAATGTAGACCGCGGCAAGTGGAGATTCTTAAGCGAAAAAGAAGTGCGTTTACTTAAATTCTTGAATAAGTCATTTACACGCAAGGCCACCAAATAATTTTGCCCTAGATTATTACTGTTTAAAGATTGACATTGACCCTTAACTAATTTTTGAATGTTAGATATATTATTTGAAGACGAGGATATGATTGTTATTAATAAGCCCGCAGGTTTATTAAGTATCCCCGATCGTTTTGGGAAAGACCCTTCGGTTAAATCTATCTTACAAGAAAAACTCGGTGCCATTTTTACAGTACACCGTTTGGATCAACAAACAAGTGGCTTAATTATCTTCGCCAAAAATGCAGAAGCACATAAACAATTGAGTGAAATTTTTGAAGGCAGGAGCATTATAAAAAAATATTTTGGATTAGTGAATGGTAGTCCTTCACAGGAAGGTGTGATTGAGGAATGCATGATGGAACATCCTATCCGTAAAGGTTATATGATGATTCATGCAAAAGGGAAAGAATCCAAAACCACCTATGAAGTAGTAAAATATTATAAGCAATATGCCTGGGTGAGTTTTCAAATTTTCACTGGACGCACACATCAAATTAGAGTGCATGCAAAACACATTGGGCATCCGATTGTGTCAGATGATTTATATGGCGATGGTGAAAAATTAAAATTGTCGAGTATTAAAAAGAAAAATTTTAAACTGGCAAAAGTAGAGGATGAAGAAAGACCCCTTATGGGAAGACAAGCATTACATGCAGCAAGTGTGCAGTTTGCGTATAAAGGAAAGGAGCTCCTTTTGGAAGCCCCTTTACCTAAAGATTTAACTGCTACGTTGAAGCAGTTGGATAAGTGGAATGCGCTAAATCCAATCTTGTAATTTAGCGTTTATAATTTAGACTTATACACCACCCCATCTTTCATTACAAAATTCACTTTACCCATCACTTCAATATTTTTGATTGGGTCGCCATCTACGGCGATAATATCTGCTAATTTGTTTTTCTCAATGCTACCTAGTATTGATTGTGTACCCATTAAATCTGCTGCATTCCAAGTAGCTGCTTGAATAGCTTCAATTGCAGGCATACCCGCTTCTGTCATATAGACAAACTCTTTCCAGTTTTTTCCATGCGCATATACCCCAGCATCTGTACCAAAAGCAATTTTCACACCAGCCTTATAGGCTTTTGAAAAAGTATTTTGAATTCTTGGGCCAATTTCTGCTGCTTTTTTAGCCACCATTGGAGGATAGTAACCAGGAATTTTTGAAGAATCTGCAGCTGATTTTCCAGCAATAATTGTTGGCACTAAATAAGTACCATATTGTTTCATTAATGGAAAAATAGATTCATCCATCATAGTGCCGTGTTCAATAGAACTAACACCTCCAACAACTGCTCTACGCATAGCTTCTACACCGTGACAGTGAGCTGCCACTTTGAATCCATAATCCTTTGCTGCAGCAACAATGGCTTTAACTTCTTCTAAAGTGAATTGAGGATTCTCTCCGCTTGCAGCCATACTTAATACACCACCACTCGCAGTAATTTTAATCACGTCACTGCCATCCTTATATCTTTGTCTTACTGCTTTGTACGCATCTTCTGGACCATTAATCACTCCTTCTCTTGGACCAGGATCACCCATTAAATCCTTTCTATAATTATTAGTTGGATCAGCATGACCACCCGTTGTTGCAATAGATTTTCCTGCTGTATAAATTCTTGGGCCAATGATTTGTCCTTTTTGAACTGCTTTACGCATGGCAATATTTACACCAGAACCTCCTAAGTCTCTCACCGATGTAAATCCTGACATTAGGCTTATTTGTGCAAATTTTAAGGAACCAAATGCAATATCTGCTTCATTTTGAGTGAAGCCCTCTAAGTATCTTGTGGGGCTGGTTTCATTTTCCAAATGCACATGCATATCCATCAAACCAGGCATGACTGTACTTGATTTTAAATCTACTGTTTTATCTCCTGCTCCTGCTTTTGCATAACCATCTAAAATATCTACAATTTTATTGCCTTCAATGACAACTGTTTTTTCCTTTAATACTTGCAATTGTTTTACATCAATTAATTGGCCACAATGCAAATATGTTTTTTGAGCAAATAAAGTCATGACACTCAAACCCAAAATCATGGTAAATAATAAACGACGCATAGGTATTAGTTTAAAGTTTAGATATTAAATATACAAAAAATCCCCTCCAAAAAAAGGAGAGGATCAATTTGTCAGGCCTTGACTCGAATCTTAAGTGACACACTTTATTTAGAATCGTCCAAAGCCTATGTTTTTATTGCAATTGTACACTTCAAATTTTTTACTAAATAGCGCTTATTTATTTGGTTGTGGCGTATAACGTAAATAAGGTTTTACAATATTTACACCTTTAGGAAATTTAACCAACGCATCTTCCGTTTTAACCGCTGGCACTACAATTACATCTTCCCCTTCTACCCAATTGGCAGGAGTGGCAACACTATAATTAGCAGTTAATTGCAATGAATCAATTACTCTTAATACTTCCACAAAATTTCTTCCTGTAGATGCTGGGTAAGTGATAATCAATTTTACTTTTTTATCTGGACCAATGATAAATAAAGAACGAACGGTAAAAGTTTCAGATGCATTTGGATGAATCATATCATAGGCATTGGCCACTGCACGATCCTCGTCTGCAATAATAGGAAAGCCAACATTTACATGCTGTGTCTCATTAATATCTTTAATCCAATTGTTGTGACTTTCAACACCATCCACACTTAATGCCAATACTTTTACATTTCGTTTTGCAAACTCATCTTGTAAAGCAGCTGTACGACCTAATTCAGTGGTACATACGGGTGTAAAATCTGCTGGGTGAGAAAATAACACTCCCCAACTGTCTCCTAGATATTCATGAAAACTAATATCTCCGATACTTGACTTTGCTTTAAAGTCTGGTGCAATATCACCTAATCTTAAACTCATGATCTTATTGTTTTAATTTTATTAATCTTAGTTTTTAACAACTGAGGAGTCAAAGATATATATTTCCTACTAATTTAGTAGACTTTTACAAATTATTTTTAAAAATCTTTATGAACGCTTGTTAACTGCAGCTTCATAAAGTATAAATGAATAATTATGCTACATAATTAATGTAAGGAGCCTATTCTGAAATCTCAGTGTATAAATCTAATAAGCCATCAGGCAGTTCAACCTGCACAATCTTTTTAGCATGGTTCACTCCTTTTAAACTTTCTACATGCAAAGGAATATAGGCTTCTTGATTATTATATAAAACCGTTACCATGAGTTGATGGGGTTGCTCAATTACTTCTTGAATCACACCAATATCCTTTCCTGCTTCTTGCACCATATAGCCTAGTAATGCTAAAGGAGAATTCTTCTCTACTAATTTTTGGAAATCGGCTTGAGGTAACCATACTTTTTTCCCTGTTAAAAAATTCGCAGCTTCTCTTGTCTTTACACCCTCTATTTGTAAATGGGTAATGGTATCCGTTTTCGCACTAGCAGACTCAATAAAATAAGGAATAAAGCTTCCTGCTTTTTGTTCTACAAATAATGCATCTACTCCTTTAAAAGAAATGGGTTTGCCTAATGCATGTTCTAAAATCACAGCACCTGCAACACCATGTGGTGCAACCAATTTACCAATGTGGATATAATCACTCATGCGCAAATTTACTTCTTTTATTAGGATCGAACTTTCATAAAAAACCCCAGCTTCAAATGGAGCCAGGGTTTTTATTAGCTATTTTAAATAGTATTAAACTATTCTGCAGCTGGAGTTTCCTCAGCAGCAGCTTCTGCAGCTGGAGCTTCTGGAGCAGCTTCTTCAGCTACAGGCTCAGCAACTTTCTTTACAACAGGTACATACACTTTTTTAGCAGCTTGTGCTTTTTTGTGTGCATCTGTTTTAGAAGCTACTTGTGACTCATGCTCAGCATACCAAGTTTGGAACTTAGCCATTGCAGTTGCATCATCAAACAAGCCTAATTTAACACCACGCAATAAGTGTTTCAAATAAAGAACACCTTTGAATGATAAAATTCTGTGAACGGTGTCAGTAGGTTGAGCACCTTTGTTTAACCACTCTAAAGCTTTTTGACGATCTAATTCGATTGTCGCAGGAACTGTTAAAGGATTGTAAGTACCAATTTTTTGGATGAATTTACCATCTCTTGGTGCGCGTCCGTCGGCCACTACAATAAAGTAGAAAGGTCTTTTTTTACTACCATGACGCTGTAGTCTGATCTTTACTGCCATTTTAAATAGAAATTTATAGGCGTTAACAAATAAGGTTGAAGTTGCAAAGATAAAAGAAACCAGTGAATTAACCCAATAATCAGTATTATATGTAAAAAATAACTGAAAATCAGTAAATTATGAGTGTATCCTTTACAATTACCTTCTAAATCCAGGCATTTTCCCTCCCATTCCTCCTCCCGGCATTGAGCCATTCATCATTTTCATCATTTGCTTCATTTGATCAAATTGCTTAATGAAGGCATTTATTTCACCAATGTTTTTTCCTGATCCACTGGCTATTCGCTGCTTGCGACTTGGAGTTAATAAGTCGGGATTTCTTCTTTCAATTAAAGTCATTGATTGAATGATAGCTTCCACTCCTTTAAAGGCATCGTCTTTAATATCTACATCCTTCAAACTCTTTCCCATTCCTGGAATCATGCCCATCAAGTCTTTCAAATTACCCATTTTTTTTATTTGCTGAATCTGTGTTAAAAAATCTTCAAAATCAAATTGATTCTTTCTGATTTTCTTTTCTAATTTTTTAGCAGCTTCCTCATCATATTGTGCTTGCGCTTTTTCAACCAATGAAGTGATATCACCCATACCCAAAATTCTTTGGGCCATACGTTCTGGATAAAACACATCCAATGTGTCCATCTTTTCACCACTGCTCATAAACTTAATAGGCTTATGCACAGTATACTTAATACTCAATGCAGCACCACCTCTTGTATCACCATCTAACTTTGTTAAAACAACACCCGTAAAATCTAAACGATCGTTGAAAGCCTTTGCTGTATTCACTGCATCCTGTCCTGTCATTGAATCCACAACAAATAAAATTTCCTGAGGATGGATAGCAGATTTAATATTTGCAACTTCATTCATCATTACTTCATCCACGGCTAATCGTCCAGCCGTATCTATAATGATTACATTTTTATTATTTTGCTTTGCATAAGCAATTGCATTTTGAGCAATTGATACAGCATCTTTATTCTCTCTTTCAACAAAAATATCTACTCCAATTTGTTCTGCTAAAACAGTCAATTGATCCATCGCTGCAGGACGATAAATATCAGCAGCAACTAATAATGGAGACTTTTTTTGTGCCTTCAAATAATTAGCCAGTTTTCCCGAAAAAGTAGTTTTACCACTACCTTGTAAACCTGCAACTAATATTACGGTTGGGTTACCGTTTAAACTCAATGGTGTGGCTTCGGCACCCATTAATGCTGTTAACTCATCCTGTACAATTTTCACCATTAACTGGCCCGGACTAATAGCATTAATTACTTTTTCACCAATGGCTTTCTCTTTGATACTATCGGTAAATTCTTTGGCAATTTTAAAATTTACATCGGCATCTAACAATGCCTTTCTAATATCTTTTAAAGTATTGGCAACATTCAAATCATTAATACGCGCTTGACCCTTTAAATGCTTAAACGCAGATTCTAATTTCTCACTAAGACTATTAAACATAATTCAACTTTAGGCGGCAAAGATAAGACAGGCTTTCTACAAAAAATTCCGATGTTCGAAATGTATTTAAATAGTTGATAATCAATATTTTAGACTATAATTAAGGGAAGTATAAGCTTATCTTGACAGTTTATTAACGAATAAACATTGAAAAATACTTGGAAGCTAACCTTTAATTATTATTATTGCATCTAACGAACTAATTAATTAAGAGGATACAGCGATATTTATGAGTAAGAAACAATTATTTACACTAGAGTTTCCAGTGAGATGTTCACCAGGCATATTATTTGAATTTCTTTCAACGGCATCTGGATTACAAGAATGGTTTGCAGATAAAGTAGACGAATGGGAAAATGTTTTTAGCTTTTCTTGGAATGGTGGCGTTCCAGATAAAGCAGAGTTGATTGACCAGGAAGAAGACAAGTTCATTCGTTTTAGATGGTTACACGGCGAAAAAAATGAATACTTTGAATTTAGAGTGGAGAAGACAGAAATATCTAATCAAACCATTTTAATCATTAAAGACTTTGCTGAGAAAAACGAGATCAAAGACCAAAGTCAGCTTTGGGAATATCAAGTAAAAGATCTTTTTCACCGCATAGGTAGTTAGTTCAAACAATTTGTTCAAAAAATTAGACATACTAATTCTCAAGGCGTTTATTGGGCCTTTTTTGGCAGCACTTACCATTTCTACTTTTGTGCTGACGATGCAATTTTTTTGGCTTTATATTGATGACTTAGTTGGAAAAGGCTTGGACCTCTTTACTATTCTTGAATTAATTGGATTGGTTTCTGTTAGTACCTTCACCACTGCACTTCCATTGGCTTTATTATTTTCTTCTATAATGACATTTGGAAATCTAGGGGAAAGCTTTGAACTAATTGCAATTAAAGCAGCGGGCATCCCATTGATTAGATTTATGCGCCCCTTGTTTTTATTTACAATTTTCCTTTCTGGAATTGCTTTTTTGTTTGCAAATAATATTATCCCCGTTACTCAAATGAAACTAACTTCATTAAAGTACGAGATTATTGTTGCCAAGCCAGCATTGGATATAAAGGAGGGTGTTTTTTATGATAAGATTGATGGTTACGTTATTAAGCTAGGGAAAAAAGAAGCAAATGATAGTGTGATACGCAATATTGTGATTTTTGAAAAAAAATTCAATTTGCAAGATAATATGATCATGGCAGAATGGGGTGTAATGCGCGTCTCAAAAGATAAAAAGTTTTTGGAGTTTATCATGTATAACGGCTGGAGATATCAAGAAAGAGGCCTAAGAAACACAACAAATACGGAGTTTACAAGATTATATTTTAAAGAATATAAAAAAGTGTTTGATCTGAAAAGCTTTCAGATGAACAAAAACAACGATATCATTTACGACCCGAAAATGCTAAGCGTCCGCCAACTTAGTAAAGCAATAGATTCCCTGGATAACAAAGACAGTGTTTATTTAAAACGAGCTAAAACAGAAGTGGCACCTTATTTAAGATTTCTAAATTATAAAGACAGTTCAAAATTATTTGAAGCCCAAGGAAAAATGCCAGCAATAAAAAAGATAAATGAAATTGTGCCAGACTCATTATCTAGGAATATTGTTGAAAATTTAGGCTATCAGTTTTCTTCCATCCTAAATAATATAGCTACCATTAGAGATACTTACAAAGAAAACGCTTCTGCAAGCGCATATCATGCTATTGAATGGCACAGGAAATTTACCCTATCCTTTGCTTGTATTGTTCTTTTTTTAATTGGAGCCCCATTAGGATCCATTATTAGAAAGGGTGGATTGGGTACCCCTTTAGTATTAGCCATTATCTTTTTTGTTATCTTCTTCTTACTCAACAATTTCGGTGAGAAATTTGCCAAATCTGGTGAATGGACAGTGTATAAAGGGATGTGGCTATCCTCTGCAATTCTTATACCTGTTGGTGGTTTTTTAACTTATAAAGCCATGCGAGATTCACAATTGTTCAATCAAGAATTTTACTATAGGCTTTTACACCCAATTAAAGTAACTTTACGTAAGTACTTTAAAAAATAATACTATGTCTACTTCAAATCAAAACAGACGCCAATTTTTAACTAAAACTGGCAAAGCTGGTATTGCAATTGCAACTATGCCACTGATTTCGAAAATAGCTCCTAACGCTTTATTAAAAGTTTCATCATTTCAACAACAGGCTTTACCTTATGCTTACAATGCATTGGAACCTTTTATTGATACTTTAACTATGGAGATTCACTACACAAAACATGCAGCTACCTATGCAAAAAATTTAGCGGATGCTTGTGTAGCAGAAAAAGTGGATACCAATAACACTTCTTTGATTAGTGTATTAAATAGCATTTCAAAATACTCTGTAAAAATGCGTAATAATGCAGGCGGGCATTATAATCATGAGCTTTTTTGGCAAGTGATGAAGCCTAGCCCTTCTACAGCACCTACAGGAACATTAGCTGATGCCATTAATAAATCATTCGGCTCATTTGCGGATTTTCAAAAAGCATTTAGTGAAGCTGCTAAAACAAGATTTGGAAGTGGTTGGGCTTGGTTATTATTAAAAAAGGATGGTACCCTTGCTGTTACTTCAACAGCAAATCAGGACAATCCATTAATGGACATTGCCGAATTTCAAGGAACACCTTTATTAGGCTTAGATGTTTGGGAGCATGCTTATTACTTAAAATATCAAAACAAGCGTCCTGACTATATTAACAATTGGTGGAATTTGGTGAATTGGGAATATGTTCAAAAAAGATATGCCGAAGCAATTGCTACAATATAATTGCTTGGTTTAAATTCATTGATCATTTTTCAATTACAGTAAGTGCATACAAGTTCAAAACAAAACTTAAAGATTCAATACGCTTTAACTGGTTTAACCGTTGTTGTATTTTTATTAAAGGTTGTCGCATTTTTAATTACGCATTCTTTATCCATTTTATCAGACACCCTAGAAAGTGTTGTTAATATTATTGCAGCTATTGTTGGCTCCTATAGTATGTTTATAGCTGCAAAACCAAAAGACAAGGATCATCCTTATGGCCATGGCAAAGCGGAGTTTGTGTCGTCAGCATTTCAAGGCAGTTTAATTATTGGGGTTGGATGTTTAATTATTTATAAATCCATTGATAGTTTTATACATCCCGTAACCCTACACAATTTAGGAAATGGATTTTGGTTAGTATCAGCAATTGCACTCATTAACATTGCTACAGCATTGTATGTAATGCGAATGGGGAAGAAGAATGATTCAATGGCCTTAGTTACAAGTGGTAAACTATTTTTGATTGACTTTTATACGACAATTTCTGTTGCCATAGGTATTCTAATATTAATTACAACCCATTTTCAAAATGTAGATTCCATTATTGCAGTGCTACTAGGCATTTGGGTGGTTTTTGATGGATATAAAATTTTACGCGCATCTTTAGCAGGCATTATGGACGAAGCAGATATGGCTTTGTTAGAAAATGTCATTGCCGAGATTAATGCGAATCGAAATGACAATTGGATTGATTTGCATAATTTAAGAGTCATTAAATACGGGCCTCTATTACATATTGATTGTCACTTAACCATGGCTTGGTACTTAAATGTACATGAAGCGCATACCGTGATGGATCAATTCACAGATTTAATAAAAAGTAAATTTGGAGATAGTGTTGAGTTTTTCATTCACATTGACGGCTGCATGCCTTTTAGCTGTGCCATTTGTGGTATTCAAGAATGTGAAAAAAGGAAACATTCATTTCAGAAAAAATTGGATTGGACTATGGAAAATGTTTTGTCAAACCACAAACATCAATTGTAATATTTAAATGTAAAAATGAACATTTTATGAATAACTGGAAAATATATCAGGAAGAAAATAAAGAAAGGTTTTTAAATGAACTTTTAAATTTATTACGCATCCCAAGCGTGAGTGCAAAGAGTGAACATAAGGAAGATATGCTTACTTGTGCCAAAGCAGTTGAAAAATCCTTAATAGAGGCGGGTGCTCAAAGCACAAAAATTTATGAAACAGAAGGGCATCCAATAGTATATGGCGAAGTGATTGTCAATCCAGATTTCCCTACCGTGCTTGTTTACGGACACTACGATGTACAACCAGCCGAACCTTTAGATTTATGGAAAAGCGGTCCATTTGACCCAACCATTATTGATGGTAAAATATTTGCAAGAGGATCATGTGATGATAAGGGACAGTTTTATATGCACGTAAAAGCTTTGGAAATTATGAGTAAGACCAACTCTCTTTGTACCAATATTAAATTTATTATTGAAGGTGAAGAAGAAATTGGAAGTCCTAACTTAGCTGCATTTGTAAAGTCACACCATGATTTGTTAAAAGCTGATGTAATTTTAATCAGTGATACAGCTATGATTAGCATGGATACGCCTTCTATTGATATTGGCGTTAGAGGATTGAGTTATATAGAAGTAGAAGTAACTGGACCCAACCGAGATTTACATAGTGGAGTTTACGGAGGAGCTGTTGCCAATCCAATTACAATTTTATCCAAAATGATTGCATCATGTCACGATGAAAACAATCATATTACAATTCCTGGATTTTATGACGATGTAGTTGAATCAACAGAAGCAGAAAGAATGAAAATGGCAGAAGCGCCATTTGACTTAAAAGAATGGTCTGAAGATTTAGGCATTAAAGAAGTGTGGGGTGAGAAAGGCTATAGTACCAATGAAAGAACAGGTATTAGGCCTACATTGGAAGTGAATGGGATTTGGGGAGGTTATACTGGTGAAGGTGCAAAAACAGTTTTGCCTTCCAAAGCATTTGCAAAAATTTCTTGCCGATTGGTCCCCAATCAATCTTCCGAAAAAATTACCGCAATGGTATTAGCCCACTTTAAGAAAATTGCACCCCCTTATGTAACTGTAGATGCATTTGAACATCATGGAGGAGAACCCTATATGACCCCAATAGATGCTCACGAATATAAAAGTGCTGCCAAAGCCATTAAAACTACATTTGGGAAAGAACCTATTCCTGTGAGAGGAGGGGGCAGTATTCCTATCTGTTCATTATTTGAGAAAGAGTTAGGATTAAAAATTGTATTCATGGGCTTTGGGTTAGATAGTGACAACTTGCATAGTCCTAATGAGAAATATGATATTGTCAATTTTTACAAAGGGATTGAAACAATCCCTTATTTCCACAAATACTTCGCTGAAAAAAATGCATAACGCATGAAAGAAGCAACTGAGAAAAAAGAAAAAATTAGGCTAGATAAATACCTATGGTCTATACGCGTTTTTAAAACCCGAAGTCAAGCGACGGAGGCAATTGAGAAAGGACGCGTTAAATTAAAAGGAGAAAATGTAAAAGCATCTCGTACAGTTGTGATTGGTGACATATACGAAGCAAGGACCGAGCACAAAAATTGGACAATTCGTGTTACCCAAATTTTAGCAACACGCATGGCTTATGCCGAAGCCATTAAATATTATGAAGACCTTACTCCAGTGGAAGAGTTGGAGCGTGTTAGACAAGTGGCAGCAACCTTCCAAACTGGTAAGCGTTTAAGCAAAATTGGACGACCTACAAAAAAGAATAGAAGAGATTTAGGGGAGTTTTTGGATTAACTTTGCAATATGACCATTGAAATATTAACCGTATTACCTGAATTACTTACAAGCCCTTTTGAGCATAGCATCATGAAGCGTGCCCAAGAAAGAGGACATCTTACCATCAAGCTACACCAACTGCGTAAATGGGCTATCAACAAACATGGTCAAGTAGACGACTATCAATATGGTGGAGGTGCTGGCATGGTGATTATGTGTGAGCCTTTGGCAAATGCTATTGATGAATTACAGCAGGAAGGCAAATTTGATGAAATTATATTCGTAACCCCCGACGGAAAGAGATTTGAACAAAAGGATGCCAATACACTTTCTTTAAAAGATAGAATTTTAATTATTTGTGGCCATTATAAGGGAATTGACCAGCGAATACGTGAATTGTATGTCACTCAAGAAATTTCCATTGGAGACTACGTTTTAAGTGGCGGTGAATTAGCAGCAGCCGTAATTGTTGATGCTGTTGGTAGGTTAATCCCTGGAGTTTTAAATGATGAAACATCTGCATTGACCGACTCGTTTCAAGATAATCTATTAGCCCCTCCTGTTTACTCAAGACCAGCTAAGTTTAGAGATCTTGAAGTACCCCCGGTACTGCTTACTGGGGATCCTAAAAAAGTAGGGGTTTGGCGTCAGGAACAAGCCTTAGCCCGAACAAAAGAACGTCGACCAGACATTCTAACTAAGGATTAGGCCGCTTATCCCTTTTTTTATCATTTTTCGTAACTAATAACGCCTCAAATCGTTTCATAAAGGATATTTGCAGCTTATGAAGAAAACGCGTTTAATAGTATTATTTTTTGTTTGCACCCTCTTGTTTAACAAATGGGTGTCAGCTCAAGTTATTTCAGCATTTCAACAACAATACCAATATAATGTAAAGCCCTACTCGTCAACAATCAAAATAGATGGAGTGCTTGATGAAGCAGTATGGGCGAACGCCGAAGTTGCAGAAAACTTCATAAAAAAATATCCCAATGATATTGGCGCACCAAAGCGCAAGACCGAAGTGAGAATGACCTATGATAAGGATAATTTATACTTTGCTTTTAAAGTGTATGACAGTGGCACGCACATTATTAGTAGCTTAAAAAGAGATGGAGGTCATGACGGAAATGATTGCGTTGGAGTAATACTTGACCCTCTCAATAAAAAAACCAATGGATTCTTTTTTGTTGTAAATGCATTAAATGTTCAATCTGAGGACCAGCTTAGTACCAGTTTTGGAGATAAGCTTTCTATGAGCTGGAATAGTAAATGGTTTTCTGCCACCAAGGAATATGGAGATTATTGGATAGCCGAAATAATGATCCCATTAAAATCAATTAGATACGATCCAAAGCAAATTAACTGGGGTATTAATTTTTTAAGAGTGGATGCTAAAAATAATGAGTACAGTACTTGGGCAAAAATTCCGCCTAATTTCCACTCCTATGATTTAGGACATACAGGCTTACTAAATTGGACAAGCAGTGGCGCACCTGCAACTTCAAAAAATATCATCTTTTTGCCCTACATAAACGGAAACACAAGCGAGGACAAAGAAAATGGGCAGTCTTTAAGCACCAGTGCCAATTTTGGATTTGATGCTAAATTGGCGGTAAATGCTTCCTTAAATTTAGACTTAACAGTAAATCCCGACTTCTCACAGGTAGAAGTAGATCAACAAGTAACCAACCTAACTCGTTTTGATATTTTCTTGCCGGAAAAAAGAAATTTCTTTTTAGAAAACGCAGATTTGTTTTCCAATTTTGGCATACCTCCTATTCGTCCATTTTATTCAAGAACTATTGGATTAGATAAGGATGGAAATAAAATACCTATCTTATTTGGAGCACGTTTGTCGGGCAATATTGACCCTGCAACTAGAATTGGCGTAATGGATATGCAAACTGGTAAGCAAGGTAGTTACTCTCCAGAAAATTATTCTTCCTTTACAGTTCAACGTAGTGTTTTAAAAAGATCTGTAATCAAAGCGTATTTTTTAAATAGAGAGAATTTTATTTCCGAAGCTGAAGCTAAAAAGAACCCACTTGATAAATATGGAAGAAATGCGGGAGTTACTTTTGAATACTCCAATACCGAAGGCACTTTTAGTGCTTGGGCCGACTATCACCAAGCATTTAAAGCAACTGTGGTGGATCAAGATAAATATATTCAGGCAGGATTTAGTAGTGAGAAGAAACATTGGAGCCTTGTTTCCTTGGTAGGTAATGTAGGAAAAAACTACTATACCGACATGGGCTATGTACAAATGATTAACAACTATGATGCTATAAGAGACACCAACATTCGTTTAGGTTTCTCCAACACTTTTAATCAAATCGCATACAAAATTTTACCCGCAAACGGTCCTGTTGGAAAACTGCAATTTAGAGTGGAAGACTTTGCCACTTTCCATCCAGACAATAGTTTGAATGAATCAGATGGCAAGTTTAGTATTCAAACCGATTTTAAAAATGCTTCTTTTTTTACTGCAGCCATTTCCAATACAAGCTTGAATTTATTGTACCCAATTTCCTTTACAAGTGGCACTCCATTACCTGCAGGATACTATCAATTTAATCAGTTTGAAACCATGTACACATCGGATGTGCGCAAGTTGTTTGGCATGTTTGGAATGATCACTGTTGGACAATTTTACAATGGTTCCATGCAAGGTGCTTCGATAGGCTTAAGTTGGAAATCTCAGCCACACTTAAAACTTTCTTTAAGGGCAGAAATCAATAAAATTGAATTACCCAAGCCTTATGGAAATAATGACTTGATCTTGATCTCGCCTAAAGTTGAATGGAATTTTAACACTAGTTTATTTTGGACCACTTTTGTTCAGTACAATACTCAGCAAAACAATATCAATGTAAATAGTCGTTTGCAATACCGATTCAAACCAATGAGTGATTTCTTTTTGGTGTATACCGACAACTATTTTACCGACCCAATCTTTAAAAATAAGAATAGAGCACTTATCTTTAAGTTTAGTTACTGGTTTAATTTATAATTCCAATCTTACAATTTATGGGAAACTCATTTAAGCTCTCGGGGCAATACGTGGATATTTTAAACAAAAAGATTTTCCCAGCAACAATTACCATTAATAATAATGTCATCACAGAAATAGAAGCTTGTGAGGATGCCCCTAAGCAATACATTCTTCCAGGATTTATTGATAGTCATGTGCACATAGAGAGCAGTATGCTTATCCCTAGCTCTTTTGCAAAGTTGGCTGTAGTACATGGCACTATTGGTACAATTAGTGACCCACATGAAATAGCCAATGTATGCGGTGTAGAAGGGGTTCAATATATGATAGATAATGGGAAAAAAGTTCCTTTTCATTTTTTCTTTGGTGCACCAAGCTGCGTACCTGCAACGATTTTTGAAACTGCAGGTGCTGCAATAAATAGTGACCAAGTAGCTGAATTACTTGCTAATAAAGACATTTATTACTTAAGTGAAATGATGAACTTTCCTGGCGTCTTGCATAAAGACAGTGAGGTAATGAAAAAAATAAGTGCCGCACACAAAGTTGGCAAACCTGTTGACGGGCATGCTCCTGGCTTAATGGGTGATGCTGCTAAACAATATATTCAAGCTGGCATTAGTACCGATCATGAATGTTTTACCATAGAAGAAGCGGTGGATAAGCTAAGCTTTGGAATGAAAATTTTAATTAGAGAAGGAAGTGCAGCAAAAAATTTTGAAGCATTGTATGAATTACTAGATGATCATCCTAAAATGATAATGTTATGTAGTGATGACAAGCACCCAGATAGTTTATTAGATGGGCATATAAACTTATTATGTGCAAGAGCGGTTGCCAAAGGAATTGACCTGTTTAATGTATTAAGAGCTGCTTGTATTAATCCTGTAACTCATTATAATTTGCCTACTGGAAAAGCACTGGTTAGTGATCCAGCTAATTTAATTGTAGTTGAGGATTTAACCTCATTTAAAGTAAAGCAAACATATATTAATGGCAATTTGGTAGCAGAAAATGGAATTTCGCTAATTCCTGATGTTCTTGAAACTACAATCAATCAATTTGACGCAGCTTTTATCACAGCATCAGATATTCAAATATCAAGTAATGATTACCCTTCAAATCATGATGGCAATATACCTGTAATTGAAGCCATTGAAGGACAATTAATCACTAATTGCCTTTGGATGAAGCCTACGCTAAATAATCAATACTTAATTTCAAATACAAATGAGGACCTATTAAAGATGGTAGTATATAATCGCTATTATGCAGCACCCCCAAAAATAGCCTTTATTAAAAATTTTGGTTTCAAATATGGCGCCATCGCTTCAACCGTTGCCCATGATAGTCATAATATTATTGCAGTGGGAGTGGATGATGCTAGTATAGTAAAAGCTATCAATTTAGTGATTGAACAAAAGGGAGGAATTAGTTGTGTTCATGAAAATAACCAAAAGGTACTTGGCTTACCAGTTGCAGGATTGATGAGCATAGAAGATCCTTATAAAGTAGCTAATGCTTACACACAGATAGACTCCATGGCCAAGTCCTTAGGAAGCAAACTTGCAGCTCCATTTATGACCCTAAGCTTTATGGCATTATTGGTTATTCCACATTTAAAATTGAGTGATAAAGGGCTTTTTGACGGCGATCAGTTTAAATTATTTTAAAATTGACGTTAAGAAACTTAGTTTTGAAGCAAAATTAAAAACATGGTTCATCATTTAAGCGAAAAGCATAGTTTGTTGAGTAATTGGGTAACAGAATTGAGAGATGTAAATGTGCAAAATGATAGAATGCGTTTTAGAAGAAACTTAGAACGTATAGGTGAGGTAGCAGCTTATGAAATGAGCAAATTGATGCCTAGTAAAATAGTTGAGACTACTACCCCTCTTGGCACACATCAATCTAAGGTATTAGCTGAACAACCTGTACTAGCTACCATTTTAAGAGCAGGCTTGCCTTTGCACCAAGGCATGTTAAATTATTTTGACAAAGCAGACAATGCTTTTATTTCAGCTTACCGTAAACATCATGATGATGGAAGTTTTGAAATAAGTATCGAATACCTTAGCTGCCCCAATTTAAACAATAGAGTAGTCATAGTTGCAGATCCAATGCTTGCCACTGGTGCATCATTGGTACAAACTATACAAGCCATCACCCAAAAGCAAACTCCAAAAGAGATTCATATTGTAGTAGCCATTGCAAGTAAAAAAGGTATTGAAACAGTAGAAGCCGCTTTGGGAAAAAATATTCCCATCTGGTGCGGAGATATTGATGATACATTAAATGACCATAGCTATATCATTCCTGGGCTTGGAGATGCTGGTGACCTAGCGTATGGAACCAAAATGCAATCCTAAAAAAGGACTTCGTATCTTTACCACAAAACCAATTCCTTGCTAAAAGAACTGATTATATCTATTCGTGCATTTTTTTTGGCACACAAGTTCATCATGCAACATCGCATGTGGAAATGGATGATAGTTCCTGGAATCATCTATGCCTTCCTTTTTGTTTTAGGCATGAATTATTTTAGCCAAACATCTAGCTTTTTTATTGAATGGATTATTTTAAAAACAGGATTAAAGACCTGGGTAGACAGTTTAAGTAGCGACTTGCTTGGCTTTTTTATTACTATGGGAAGTTTCTGGCTTTGGTTCACTTTACTTTTATTTTATTTTGCCCTTTTTAAATTTATCTTTCTGGTTCTATTCTCTCCATTCTTTTCTTACCTACACTTGCATATTGCGGCAATACAACAAAATGAGGTTTTTGTATTTAAGTGGACTGCCTATAGAAAACTTGTTGTTCGCGCTATATTGTTAAGCCTAACCAATATGCTTTGGCAAACGGTTTATCTCATCCCCATTATTTTAGTATGTACGCTTCCAATTATAGGATGGTTTACGCCCATTTTTACTATTTTAATGGAGTGCTACTTTTTTGGATATGCTATGCTAGACTACGGATTAGCAACTGAAAATAAAAGCAGAATGGTAGCGGCCTCATATGTAAGTCATCATAAGGGCCTGCCCATAGCCAATGGATTGGTATTTTATATTTTACATTTAATCCCAATTATAGGCTGGATGACTGCACCTTTTTATGCTTTAATTGCAGCACATTTAAATACGCAAGAAATTAAAGACAACGCATAATGAGTATTGGTAAAGTATATTTATTACCCATGTTATTGCATGAGGAAGGATGGGAAGCTATTCCTGCTGATACACAAAAATGGATTGCGCAATGTGACGCTTTTTTTGTTGAAAATGAAAAGACTACTCGTCGTTTTTTTAAAAAAGTATGGAAGGAAATGATCATTGATAATTATGAATGGCATGCTATTCATAAAGTAGAAGCCGAGCAAATTCAAATATTTAGTTCCTTATTAAAACAAGGAAAAAATATTGGTATCGTATCTGAAGCTGGATGTGCTGGTATTGCCGATCCTGGACAAATATTAGTTGCTGCTGCCCAAGCATTAGGCGCTCAAGTAAAACCTTATACAGCTCCATCTTCCCTACTACTTGCACTCATGGCAAGTGGCATGAATGGACAAAATTTTGAATTTCATGGTTATCTTCCCATAGATAATAATGAAAGAAAAAAGAAAATTCAAATATTGGAAGCGGACGCAAATTTAAGAGGGTGTACACAATTATTTATTGAAACTCCATACCGAAACAATCAGCTACTAGACGCATTGATTCAATATTGTCACCCACAAACCAGACTTTGTATTGGTGTAGACATTACTGGCCCAAATGAGTTTATTAAAACTGCTACCATTGCTCATTGGAAAAACAATAAGCCCGAATTACATAAAAAATTAGCTGTCTTTTTAATAGGGACTAAGTAGTTACCGAATCCATTTGCTGATTTGTATTGTTTATTTTTTACAATGCAAAATTCATATAACTATTGGAGACGCTCCCATCCACTTGTATTTATTGCTGCGCATTTAATGATGGGTGTGCTTGTAGGTCAAGCATTGTCTCAGAGCAATCACGCTTTAAAGCAGTTTGTGGTTGCTGCAGTTTTTGCAGGCAGCTTGGTTATTTTACTACTAATCAATTATTTAAAAGATTCCTTTATTGAGAACGGGTTGTTAGTAAATGTTATCATGGTATTGTGGGGAATTGCTATACAACAAACTTTAGCATACGGATCCTTGTTTTCCATTACCTATCCTGAGAAACTCATAAATTACTGCAGAGGTCAAGTAATTCAAAAAATAAATAAAACTATTTTAAACAAAGAAGCAAATGGTTTTTCACTTGCCTTGCTATTAGGCGTGAAGTCCGATATGGACAAATCACTAGTGCTCGCATACACACAATTAGGGATTATACATATTGTTGCCATTAGCGGAATGCACTTGGAAATACTATTTAAAAATTTAACTAAGATAACAAAACAGCTCCCTAGGCATAAATTTTTCTTAGCATTAGAACTTGTGCTGCTTCTGGTTTCGGTTTGGACTTATACGCTAATGGCATATGTAAGTCCATCCATTGTCAGAGCTTCTTTATTTTTTACAATGTACCTAGTAGGAAAATTCATTGGAGCAAAAAGCTTTACACTCAACATCATTGCAGGCGGTCTACTCGTTTTAATACTCTTTGACAATCATAAAATTCACCATATTGGTCTACAACTATCTTATGGGGCTGTTATTGGAATACATTTATTTTATAAAATCTTCTATAAACTCCTTCCACTAGACAACCCCTTGATTGCTTTTTTATGGAGCAACTGTTGCATGAGTCTGGCTGCACAACTAACTACTTTCCCAATTTTGGTCTATCACTTTAATTATATTTCAAGTTGGGTGATTGTAAGCAACTTTATAATGGTGCCTTTAAGTAATATCATTTTATACAGCTTAGGCATTTTACTGCTATTGCCCTATACATTTCATATAGCCAATTACGGGGGCAAATTAGTGGAGTATTATATACTCTTCTTGAATGGGATGGTACAAAGATGGTATACCAATTTGAATGTTGGTAGTGTAAGTATTAAATTATCCATCCTCCAAATAGTCATTTACTATTTCGCCTTATTATGTATCTATTTATGGCTTTATGCTAGGAAAGCCCAGTATCTGTTTATTGGGCTTTGGGGCATAATTGGAATAATCCTCCTAAAGTTATTCAGTTAATCCTTTTTTTTGTGGAAAATCTGCCAATTTCAAATTTACAGAACGGCTTAACTTTGCCTATGGAAAAGAAAATACAATCAGCCCTCATTTCTGTATTCTACAAAGACGGCTTAGAAGCTTTAGCAAGAACATTACACCAATTAAATATTACCATTTACTCCACTGGTGGTACTCAAAAATTTTTAGAAGACCTAGGTATTCCTTGCGTCTCTGTTGAAAGTGTTACTGGCTACCCATCTATTTTGGGGGGGCGTGTAAAAACTTTACACCCTTCTGTTTTTGGAGGTATTTTAGGAAGACGCTACGAAGCACAGGATTTGGCAGAAATGGCTCAATATAAAATACCTGCACTAGATTTAGTGATTGTAGATTTATATCCATTTGAAGAGACTTTAAGAACTACAGATGAGGAAAAATTAATCATAGAGAAAATTGATATTGGCGGGCCTTCCATGATTCGTGCTGCCGCAAAAAACTTCCGCGACTTGGTAGTATTAGCTGCTAAGGATGATTACCAAAAATTGAATGAGCTATTGATTGCACAAAATGGAACTACTACATTAGAACAAAGAAAATCCTTTGCTGCAAAGGCTTTTGAAGTGGTAATGCATTATGATATTGCTATCAGTAATTATTTTAATCCAGTTGCCGGAAAAGTATTACGTTATGGCGAAAATCCTCATCAGGTGGCAACTTTCCACGGTAATTTAGATGAATGGTTTACACAATTAAACGGAAAGGAATTATCTTATAATAATTTAGTGGATGTTGATGCTGCCATTGCTTTAATAAGCGAGCTTCCAAAAACAAGCTTTGCTATTATTAAGCATACAAATGTGTGTGGAGTTGCACAAAGAGATACCGTTTTTGAAAGTTGGACTGCAGCATTAGCTGGAGATCCTGAAAGCGCATTTGGGGGCGTATTAGTGACCAATGGCACTATTGACAAAGCAACAGCCGAAGCCATTCAAGAAATTTTCTTTGAAGTACTTATTGCACCATCATTCGAAGCAGAAGCTTTAACAATATTAGCTGCAAAAAAGAATAGAATTCTATTACAAAGTAAAGAAGGCGTTGCCTTTAAGCCTACTCAACAGAAATCAATTTTAAATGGAACTTTGGAACAGGGATTAGATACAGGTAATTATACAACTTGGGATGAAGTTGGAGGCAGACCCTGCACAGCTTCAGAAAAAGAAGACTTAATTTTTGGCAATATTATTTGCAAGCACTTAAAAAGTAATGCAATTGCCCTTATAAAAAACAAGCAATTAGTGGGTAAGGGATGTGGTCAAACTTCAAGGGTTGACGCATTAAGACATGCTATTGAAAAAGCAAAACAATTTAAATTTGATTTAAAAGGAGCTGTTTTAGCATCAGATGCATTCTTCCCATTTGACGATTGTGTTAGCATCGCACACCAGGAAGGTATTGAAGCTTATATTCAACCAGGAGGATCGGTTAGAGATAAAGATAGCATTGCTTATTGTGTACAAAATGGACTTGCAATGGTGATGACACAGCTTCGACATTTTAAACACTAATTATCTATATAATTGTACATGAATGTCTAATCAAAAAAAAGCATATCTCGCGTTAACAGTTACTAGTATTGTTTGGGGTACTACTTGGGTAGCTAGTAAAATGGGCGTGAAACATATGCCAGCTTTTGAGTTAGCAAGTATTAGGCAATTTTTTGGAGGTAGTATTTATGTAATCTTCTTTTTAATTAAAGGAGAGAAATTGCCAACACTAAAACAATTTTTGTGGCTAATGCCAATGGCTTTTCTAATGTTTATTTCGGCCAATGGTATTGCAACATATGGACTTCAATTTATTACAAGCGGATTAGCCGCATTAATTGCGGCCCTTTATCCACTATCTGTTGTACTCATAGAAAGATTTTATTTTAAAGCTATCAAAATTACACCCGCAACCTTAACTGGATTATTATTAGGCCTTTTGGGAATAGGTTTTATTTTTTACAAGGATAGTTTACAAGCACATGGCAATAGTTATTTATTGGGTGTTGGGCTTTCTATGTTTGCTATGTTTTCTTGGAGTGTTGGGTCCATCATTATCTCAAGAAATAAAATAGATATGAATGCCTACAATTCAATTGGCTGGCAAATGCTAATAAGTGCAGTTTGCATGGCATTATTTACTTTATTAACTGGAAATTATATTCCCTTGCATGAAATTCCAGCAATCACTTGGGGCGTAATCCTTTATATGGTAATTGGAGGATCGGTATTTGCATTCATGTCATTTATATACAGCATGAAGCATTTACATCCAGCCATTGCTTCACTTTATGCTTATATAAATCCTATCGTTGCTATTTGGGTGGGTTCATTATTATTAGGTGAGCAAATGTCATGGAATAGCATATTAGGCACTATTTGTACCCTAGTTGGCGTATACCTAGTAAACAAGAGTTTGAAGAAACAAAAGGACCCTGTAGTGGCTATTTCAGATGCAGATGGAATGTAGCGTTAATTACTTATTTATTTTATTGGACTCCTTCCAAAGTTGATTAAAGGTTTTTTTAGGAAAATTTAATGGTGCCCTTTGTGCGCTCCAACCCTTTAACATTTTATTTACTACCCAATTTTTAACGGGGGCTGTACCCTGATTCATTAGACGTCGACTTAAAGAAGTTTGCTTCCAAATTTTCCAAGCAAATTTTTCACTAAAATCACTCTCACCTGCAATAACAGATTCTCTTCTATTTTCAAGTAAAAGCTCGTGAATATTAATACGCACAGGGCAAACTTCGGTACAACTTCCACACAAGCTAGAAGCATAACTTAAATGTTTATAGTCATGCATGCCTCGTAAATGCGGTGTAATTACACTTCCAATAGGACCACTATAGGTAGTCTCATATGCATGCCCACCAATATTTTTATAAACTGGACAGGCATTTAAACATGCTCCGCATCTAATACAATACAAAGCCTCCCTACTCTTATCATTGGCCAATAATTCAGTGCGACCATTGTCCAATAATATAACATACATTTCTTCAGGGCCATCTACCTCACCAGCTTGCCTAGGACCTGTTATAATACTATTGTAAACAGTCACCTGCTGTCCAGTTCCATACGTTGAAAGTAAAGGCCAAAACAATCCTAAATCATTAATTGATGGAATTACTTTTTCTATCCCTACAATGACAATATGTGTTTTAGGCATAGAGGCAGACAGTCTTGCATTACCCTCGTTCTCGGTCAAGGCAATACCTCCAATATCAGAAAGAATAAAATTAGCGCCAGTTACACCTATTTCTGCATTGGCATACTTAGCTCTTAAGTTTTTTCTAGCAACCATGGTAAGCTCTTCGGGCGTGAGATTACTATCGGTTCCCAATTTCTCGGCAAATAATTTTGCAACATCCTCTTTGCTTTTATGCATAGCAGGTGTTACAATATGATAAGGAGACTCCCCGTCTAGTTGTTGTATATATTCGCCCAAATCGGTCTCAACACTTTCAACACCTATTGATTCTAAATAAGTGTTTAAATGTATTTCCTCTGTGACCATGCTTTTACTCTTAACTATGGACTTGCATTTTTTATCTGCACAAATTTTACCAATAAAATTCAATGCTTGTTCACTGTCCTCGGCCCAAAAAACCTTTGCGCCTCTTTTAGTAATTTGTTCTTCAAATTGGGTTAAGTATAAATCCAAGTGTTCAATAGCTTCCCATTTTTTGTTTTTTGCCAATTCTTTCACGTGCGGCAAATTGGCAAACTGCTCCTTACCTTTTGGTACCACAGCATTATACTTACCAATATTAAAATTAATTTTCCGTCTATGCTCTAGGTCTAATGCTTTTTCGGCACTCTTGGCTTCAAACGATTCGGCATATATACTTCGCATGTAAAAAATTATTTTTTCTGTAGGTGTTGAGCGGATGCATCCAATGCATTGTAAAACTCCTCCCCATACTTTCTAATAATAGATTCTTTTAAAAATACATAAGCAGGCACTTTTAATTTCTTGCCTAATGAACATGCAGCAGCGCATAAGTCTTCTCTAGGCTCGTAGTTTAAATATTCTACGCCAGGGTCGGCTTTGCTTTTAGTAACTTTAATAGGGAATAAATGGCAACTTATGGGTTTTTTCCATGGGATTTTACCATCGTTATACGCTTGTTCAAATGCACATTTAATGATTCCTTTTTCGTCCTTATATCCATAAGCGCAAATTTGTCCATTAATAGTTGGAGTTACCCATCCAAACTCTCTGTCATACATGAATTGCCCAACCTGCTTTACTTCTTTTATACCTTCCTTAGTCATATAAGGCTCTACAATAGAATAATACTCTTTTATGAAATCCTTTTCTTGATTTTCCAAAGGAGCACCTGCATCCCCATCTTCACAACAGCCTCCCTTACACTTTGTTAAATCACAAACAAATTGCTCTTCTACCACTTCATCACTCACTAAAACTGAATCAATAATTATCATAGCTATAATTGAAATGTAAAGATATAATTATTTCCACCTAAATGTATTTACTAAATGGGTGAGGTCCTTAAAAAGAAAAGCATTTACAGGCGCCAGGGAGTCTTCATTTGGCGTTGTATCAAAATAAAGTGCACCTCTAAAAAAATGATGTACAGAATCGGTTAAAAAAAATTGATAACTAGTTGCCACATTACCTCCAATATGAAAAAAGACACCATGTACTCCATTTTGGGTGGTAAATACAGAATCTTCAATAAAGCTTGCTTTATTATTATGATTATTGGCAAAAGTATAGGCATCCTTAATTAAGGTATCTAGTTGATGTGCTTGCATGCTACGATAACTAACATAAATGGTCCCCCCATTCTCAGGGAAATTAATGTTAATCCATGCGGATGCTTTTTTACTATCCCCAAAATAATCAACGCGATTATCAATTTTAGCATAAACTGGATATTCAAAGGAGTAAGGATAGCCTGCCTCATTAAATGCCTGGTAGGCTTTTGCAGGAAAATGCAAAGCACTATACCCTTTATTTTTAGGCACGTAGGGAGTATTACAAGCTATACTCCATAAAACAAATAGACCCAATAAAGTAAAGCCTGCTTTATACATTTTCAATTGTGCTTGTTGCCTGTGGTGTAATAATTAATTGAACCTTATGAATTCTATTTTTTTGTATTTCCATCACTGTAAAGCTAAACTGCTTATACTTAACTACTTGTTGCAAGGTTGGGAATTCACCAGCCAGCTCAAGGAATAAGCCAGCCACAGTATCACTTTCTCCTTTTACTGCATCAAAAAAATTCGCAGAAAGGTCTATATAATTACATAAATCTATGATAGTTGTTTTACCTTCTACCAAATAATGAAAATCATCTACTTTTTTAATCATTGCCTCCTCTTCATCAAACTCGTCTTTAATATCGCCAACAATTTCTTCTAAAATATCCTCAAGTGTAATAATACCACTTGTTCCACCAAATTCATCCACTACAATGGCAAAGTGAATTCTTTTTAATTGAAACTCTTTTAATAAGTCTTCAATCATTTTTTGTTCATGTACAAAAAAAGCAGGTCTAATTAATGAATCCCATTTAAAGTCATTCGGTTCATTAATATGGGGCAATACATCTTTGGTATGAATCATACCAACAATGGAATCCAAGTCCTCTTTAAATACTGGAAAACGGCTGTAATTATGTTCTTTGATATGTTCTAAAAGCTCATGAAAATCAATTGCTTCTTCAACACCATATACATCCAACCTAGTTCTCATAATTTGTTTCACAGAAATATTTCCAAACTTCACAATACCCTTTAAAATCTTTTTCTCATTCTCTTGTTGACTAGGTGAAGTGGTCAAATCAATTGCATGATCAAGCTCCTCCATACTATAGGTATTACCATAATTTTTTTTAGCCAATTTACTTTCAATAATATTAGTATACTTAACCATAATACTACTTGGCTTAGAAAAAATAAAATGAACAGTTTGTACAATGCCGCCAAAGTCCTGAGCAAAACGAATATTATTTTGAGTGGCCATTACTTTGGGTAAAATTTCGCCAAAGAACAACAATAACAAAGTAACTGCTACTACTTTCACAATAAACTCAATGCCTGGTATTCCAATTTGATCAAATACAAATAGATGATCGATTAAAATATTGGCAATTAAAATAATACAAATATTAATGAAACTATTAGCTATAAGCATAGATGTAAGCAACTTTTTGGGATCATCCAACAAGGTCACAATTCTTTTTAATGCTTTATTATGTTTTGTTTTTAAAACCTGAATGTCTTTGTAAGACAAAGAAAAAAAAGCAACTTCAGAACCTGCAATCGCAAAAGAAAGAAACAATAGCACGCACATTATTAAAATTAGCGATGCGTCTTGCTGTAGCGGATTCAAAGTGCTATTTAGTAAAATAAATAAGGCGCCTATATGATATTCCAAAATAGATCCAGTTTGTTTTGTAGCGGAAAGTTACCAATTATATAAGACATTTTAGTGCTTCAAATTCCCTTCTTCCTCAAAAAAACTGTTTATGGTTTTGGGGAAGGGGTATTTTTTAATTGAGCTAGCATTTACCCACATTGCATGTTCAAATGCCTTAGGAACAGTCTGAAGTTGAATTTTAAAAAATCTTACTTCTAGCATTTGATGTGTAAGTAACTGCTGATAAACCTTTTTAGGCTTTTCAATTTTTATGATTTTATCCTTTATCATTAATTGATTCGCTAATACCTCTTTTATGTATATTTCTGTCGGTGCGATTATTTTATCATTTTCAATTAAATAAAATTGGAATAACCCGGCCCAAATATCACCATCTACTCTTTTTTGAATCATCCATTTCCCATTTACATTAAAACAGAAATAATCAAAATATCTTTTCTTTTTTTGAATCACTTTTATTTTCACAGGCAATTGTCCCACTTCATTTTTATTGAATGCTGCACAAGTTTTTTGCATCACACAGGCAGAACACAGTGGTGACATGGGTTTGCAAACTGTTGCTCCAAAATCCATCAGGGCTTGATTGTATTTACCTGCCCATTTTTGGGATAGATTTTCATTCGCAATGGAATTAAAAATTTGAATCCCTTCCTTTGTATCAGTGGGTGTATGAATCCCATAATATCTTGCGAACACTCTAAAAACATTCCCATCAACAACCGCATGTGGTTGGTTGTACGCGAAAGAAGCTATCGCTGCAGCTGTATATGGACCAATGCCTTTTAATTCTAATAAACCTTCATAATTGGCAGGAAATACTCCTTTCAATGCTTTAACAATATGCCTAGCAGTAAATAATAAATTTCTACAACGATTATAATAGCCAAGTCCTTCCCATAATTTAAAAACTTGTTCATCCTTTGCTTCTGCTAACTTTTTAACTGTTGGATACTGTTTTACGAACCTTTCATAGTAAGCCCAACCCTGTTCGACCCTGGTTTGTTGTAAAATAATCTCACTCAACCAAATTTTATACGGATCCTTCTCTCCCTTCCATGGCATTGGTCGATGATTGGACTTTTTGTCCCATTTTAATAGTAAATCGCAAAAAATGGTGTTCATATTGAGCAAAAATGAGCAAAAATGCCCAAAATCTTGATATTCTATTGCTTAAATTGACATTTACATATTACATACTATTCATATATAATATAAATATATGCGTATTAACTTAAAATTATGCAACAATAAGTAGAAATAAATCAAAATATAGTTGCAAAAACTTAAAATTTCATTTATTTTTAATACCGAAACCCCAAAAAATCAACTTCATGAGAAAATCTGATCTAATCAATCAAATCTCTGAGAAAACTGGAATACCTAAGGTAGATGTTTTAGTTACTTTAGAAACCATGTTTAAGGAAGTAAAAGAAAGCTTATCAAATGGCCAAAACATCTACATACGTGGGTTTGGTAGCTTTATTACTAAAAAGAGAGCCGCAAAAATTGGGCGTAATATCAAAAAGAATATTGCGGTTGAAATTCCTGAACATTTTATTCCAGCATTTAAACCTGCAAAAGAATTCGTAAACGATGTTAAAAGCAAGCGTAAGTAATTACCTTTGCCGGAAACTTATTCATTTTGAAGAAATCTCAGTTTATCGTAGTGCTATTGGCAATACTTTCTTGTATTGTACTATATGTTTTCGTCCCTAGATTTAAAAAAAGTGACGATTCTATCACAAATAAAAATAATCTTAGTCAGGCTATAAGCTCACAATCCTTGGTGGATGGGGCCAAAACTGCATTAACGGCTGACCAAAAACTTTCACTACTAAGTATTGAAAATCAATTAATTAAGTCCAAGTCTAAGGCTGATAGTTTGCATGTATATCATCAGCTAACTCAGTTCTGGGCCGATTCAGCCCATAAAGTGGAACCTTATTTATATTACACTTACACCGCTGCTTTGTTGGAAAATTCTGAAAAAAGCCTCACTTTTGCAGCCCAGCTGTTGGTAGATAACCTAACAACACCGGACGCACCACCTGCACTTCAAAATTGGATGGCAGTTAATGCAAAAGCTCTTTTAGAAAAAGCATTGGTAATCAATCCCAATAATGACTCTGCAAAAATCAATTTAGGCGCCTGCTATTTGTTTGGAAATATTTCAGACAATCCAATGCAAGGTATCTTGAAAGTGAAAGAAGTAGTGGACAAAAATCCACAAAACGTATATGGTCAATTAATATTAGGATTGGGTGGTAAAAAATCAGGTCAATATCCAAAAGCTATTGAGCGTTTTTTATCTGTTTTAAAAATTCAACCTAGTAACATGGAAGCAATGGTAAATCTTGCCGAATGTTATGAGTTGACTGACCAAAAACCTTTTGCAATTGAATGGTATACCAAGGTTAAACAATTGGTAAAACAGCCAGAAGCTAAAGATGCGATTGATAAAAGAATTAAAGAATTGAAGAAATAATATTTTTAATAACAAAAAAGATAGGACATGCCTTGTGGTAAAAAAAGAAAGCGTCATAAAATTGCTACGCACAAAAGAAAAAAACGTTTAAGAAAGAATCGTCATAAGAAGAAGAATAAATAATTCTCTTCCTAAATACAAGCGTGCGCTTTTATTGGCTCACGCTTGTATTCTTTTCAATTACACTCCACTATTCTACTTAGCAACTTTACTTTACCTTTTCCTTCCTTCGTAAAGTGGTAGTGTTTACAAAAATTATAAAGCAGTGGCTTGGCTATTCTATATGGCATGCTATTCTGTTTAAAAAAGTTGCTATAAGTGAACAAAGATTTAATTATTAATAGTTCTGCTGATGGTGTTGAAATAGCCCTATTAGAAGACAAAAAGTTGGTGGAAATCCACAACGAAAAAATTGATGCCCGATTTGCAGTGGGTGATTTATATCTGGGCAAGGTTAGAAAAATAATTCCAGGTTTAAATGCAGCATTTGTTGATGTAGGTTTTGAAAAAGATGCTTTTTTACATTACACCGATTTAAGCCCTTACGTTAAATCTATTATCAAGTATACAAATGAAGCAATACACAATAATGATAATCGTTTCGATTTTTCTAAATTTCAAACTGCTCCTGAAATTGTTAAAACAGGGAAGATTAGTGAAGTATTAAATGGTAAGCCAAATATACTAGTACAAATTTTAAAGGAGCCAATTGCAGCTAAGGGGCCTAGACTAAGCTGTGAACTGTCATTAGCTGGTCGCTTTATTGTACTAACGCCATTTAACGAAATTGTAGCTGTTTCAAAAAAAATACATAGTGGTGAAGAGCGTAAGCGTCTTCAAAAAATGATGGAATCCATTAGACCAAAAAACTTTGGTGTAATTGTAAGGACAGCTGCTGAAGGAAAATCTACAGCCGAGCTACATGAGGATTTATTAACCCTAGTTGAAAATTGGAAAAACATTGAAGCTAACTTAAAAGGTGCCGTGCCTCCTACACGCATCATGAGCGAGGAAAGCAAAACAACTAGCATACTAAGAGACTTATTAAATGAAGACTTCAATAAAATTGTAGTCAACGATAAAAAAATATTCGATATTACTTTAAGTTATTTGCAAAGAATTGCTCCTGCAAAAGCAAATATTTTAAGTTTACATACTGGCGATCAGGATATCTTTGATCAATATGGAATTACTAAACAAGTGAAATCTTCATTCGGTAAAACGGTGAATTTGAACAGTGGTGCATACCTTATAATTGAACATACCGAGGCATTGCACGTGATTGATGTGAACAGCGGATTTAAAAGCGTTAGTAATAATCAAGAGGAGAACGCTTTACAAACGAATTTGGAAGCTGCCGAAGAAATAGCACGTCAACTTAGACTAAGAGATATTGGCGGTATTATTGTTATTGACTTTATTGATATGAAGTTGCCAGACAATAAAAGAAAAGTGCAAGAAGCATTGGACGAATTCATGAAAACGGATCGTGCCAGACATTCTGTATTGCCAATATCTAAATTTGGATTATTACAAGCAACTCGTCAAAGAATAAGACCCGAGGTGAATATCAATACCTCCGAGGATTGTCCTGCATGTGGTGGAACTGGAAAAATTACTTCAACCTTATTGTTAGAAGACGAGATGGAAAAGAAGTTAGCCTACTTAGCTACACATGGACACAAGAGTTTGCAAATTTTAGTGCATCCAATTATTCATTCTCATTTAACCAAAGGCATTTTTAATAGTATCATTAGAAAATGGAGAAGAAAATATAAGATTAAGCTTAAATCACAACCAGAAAATAATAGTCATTTGGTTGAATATAAATTCTTAGATGATCAACAGGAAGAGATTAAGCTATAAACTATTTTCGGCTTTTACTTTACAATTGATTTAAATAGCATTTATCTTTAGGACATGAGTAAATCCAAATCGGCATTCTTTTGTAACAACTGTGGATATGAATCTGCTAAATGGGCGGGCAAATGTCCAGCTTGTAATGAGTGGAATACATTCACAGAAGAATTAATAGAGAAAGGAGAAAAGAAAGATGCAGGATGGGAAGGATATACAACGCAACAAAAAGGCACGCAGGTAATTGCCATTAACGAAGTTAATAGTCAATCAGAAAAAAGGATTAGCAGCGCGGACGCTGAATTAAATAGAGTATTAGGTGGTGGAATTGTCCTTGGGTCTATTGTACTGGTTGCTGGCGAACCTGGAATAGGTAAAAGTACTTTATTCTTACAACAGGGTTTGATGATGAAGGATCAAACTGTCTTGTATATAAGTGGAGAGGAGAGTATTCAGCAAATTAAAATGCGTGCAGACCGACTAAATCTGCAAAACGAAAATTTTTATTTACTTACCGAAACACGTACCCCAGATATTTTCAAAGCTATTAAAAAATTAAAACCTACTGTCGTAATTGTGGATTCCATTCAAACATTGGAATCGAATTTAATTGAAGCCGCAGCAGGTAGTGTTTCACAAATCAAACAAACAGCAGCCGAATTCCAACGCTTTGCAAAAGAAACAGGAACACCTGTATTCTTAATTGGGCATATTACAAAAGAAGGCACCATTGCAGGACCAAAGATTTTAGAACATATGGTAGATACCGTACTTCAATTTGAAGGGGATCGCCATTATGCTTATAGAATGTTACGTACATTAAAAAACCGATTTGGTAGTACAAGTGAATTAGGTATATACGAGATGACTGGCGAAGGTATGCGTGTTGTTACGAATCCTTCTGCATTTTTAATTGCACAAAGAAATGAATCTCTAAGCGGTAGCACTATTGCTGCATCTATGGAAGGTATGCGCCCTTTATTAATTGAAGTGCAAGCCTTGGTAACTCAAAGTGTCTACGGCACTCCCCAAAGAACAGTTACTGGATTTGATTTGAGAAGATTACAACTATTGTTGGCCGTTTTAGAAAAGCGAGGTGGATTTGCATTTGGCATGAAAGATGTTTTTGTAAATATTGCCGGTGGTTTAAAAATAGAAGACCCTTCATTAGACTTGGCAATTATATTATCCCTCCTGTCATCTTATGAAGACATTCCATTACCTCAAGGAATTTGCTTTGCTGGTGAAGTAGGATTGAATGGAGAAATTCGAGCAGTAAATAGAATTCAACAAAGAATTGCAGAAGCCGAAAAATTAGGTTTCGAAAAAATTTATATCTCTGCATTTAATAGCAAAGGCATAGAGCCTAAAAAACACGGTATTCAAATAATACCTGTAGAAAGAGTAGACGAAGCGTATCGACTGTTCTTTTAAAAATGAGTAATTGGCTACATAAATTTCAATCTTATTTACATGCATTTTTGCATCTTTTTTATCCGCACATTTGCTTGCAATGTGGCACTGACCAACTTGATAATGAACAAGTAATTTGTAATAGCTGCGAAAAACAACTACCCTATTCTAATTTTTTTTCAATGCAAAACAACCCAGTTGAAAAAATATTTTGGGGACGAGTACCTGTTCAAAATGCGGGTACTATTTTATTTTTTACAAAGGAGAGCATCGTTCAAAAAATTATTTATGAATTAAAATACAATCAAAATAAAAAGGCAGGCTATTTATTGGGCAGACTGCTTGCTATTGAATTGAAAAAAAACACAGCTTTTAACAAAGTAGATTATTTAATTCCCATACCCATAAGTAAACACAAACAAAAAACTAGAGGATTTAATCAAAGCCTTATCATTTGTGAAGCTATTGTTGCGAATGGGTTTCCTGCAACCATCTTTGAAGGACTTAAAAAAAGTAAAAACACGAGTACACAAACACATAAGGATCGAAAAGAAAGGGGCTTGCAGAGCAACACATTATTTTTTCTTAATCAAGCCAATACACTCAAAAACAAATACTTACTTATTATAGACGATGTTATTACAACAGGGGCAACAGTGGAAGCTGCTTGCTGCTGTTTACTAATCGCTCAACCCAAAGCAATTCAAGTAGCTACCGCCGCTTATACATTACATTAAACCATTTTGAGAAAATCTTGTTATATTTAATTATAAACACACAAAAATGAAAATTTTAGCCACCCTTTTAATAGTAGCATCTTCTCTTATGGGGAATGCCCAAAGCATACATAGCTTTAAAGTTAAAGCAATTGATGGAAAACAAATAAACTTCGCATCATTTAAAGGAAAAAAGATATTAGTTGTAAATACTGCAAGTAAATGTGGGTACACTCCTCAATATGAAGCTTTAGAAAAAGTGTATGAGCAATACAAGGATAAATTAGTCATTATTGGTTTCCCTTGTAATCAATTTGGTGGGCAGGAACCTGGCACGAACGAAGAAATTGTAAGCTTCTGTAAAAAGAATTATGGGGTAACCTTTCCTCTAGCAGACAAGATTGATGTAAAGGGAGCACAAATAGCACCCATCTATCAATGGCTAACACAAAAATCAAAAAATGGTGTATTGGATGCAACCATTTCATGGAATTTCAATAAATTTTTATTGGATGAAAACGGCAAAATGATTGCTTATTTTCCAAGTAATGTAAAACCAGATAGTGAGGATATTTTGTCTCACTTAAAATAAGCTGCTTTCATCAATAGATGCATTTACTTTTCTCCACATCAAAAACCGCATAAACTTTTCTCCACATCGCAAAAGCACACTGTGCTTTTGCTTATCTTCGCTCTATGTTATTGAGTGAGGTAATAGGTCAGGAAAAACTAAAGCAACAGCTTGTCGAAATGGTTCAAAACCAACGACTAAGCCATGCCATACTGTTTGTTGGCCCCGAAGGCGCTGGTGCCCTTCCACTTGCTATTGCATTTGCACAGTATATTGTGAGTTTACCCAATAATATGGAAGCAAATGGTGCCGATTTGTTTGGCGCACCTGAACCTAGCACTCTTAGAACGTATAGTCCCGATGAAATTGCGGAACTGCCGGCTTATCATCGTGCAAGCCAATTAATGCATCCCGACCTGCATTTCTCTTTTCCAAGCATCACTGAGAAACCAGGGACCAAGAATTTGAGTGCCAATTTTATTGAGGAGTGGAGGGAGTTTATAAATGGGTATCCTTATGGTAATGTATTTGACTGGCTTCAATCCATTAAAGCAGAAAATAAACAAGGAAATATCAGTGCAGATGAATGTGCAGAGATAATCAAAAAATTGTCTTTTAAAAGCTTTGAAAGTGCCTATAAAGTACTGGTAATGTGGATGCCCGAATATTTGGGCAAAGAAGGGAATAAGCTCTTAAAACTCATTGAAGAGCCGCCAGACAATACTATTTTCTTGTTGGTTGCCAACTCGGAGGAACAAATTCTGCCTACTATTCTAAGTAGATGTCAATACATTAAAGTACCAAGATTAACCACGGCCGAGATTGAGACTGCACTGGTTAAGAAAGGTCATATAGACCCAGAAAAAGCAGCTCAAATTGCAGCTATTTCCGATGGAAACTACCGAGAAGCCTTGCACTTATTACAACACAGTGATGCCGACTTTTTAACCCAAATTAGAGAGTGGCTAAATGCTATCCTAAAAGGGGGGCCTTTGGCTCAATTAAAGTGGGTGGAGGAAATGAGTAAAACAGGAAGAGAGCAACAAAAGCAGTTCTTAAAGTATTTTAACCACCTTTTGGAGCAGAGTATACGCTTAAAAGTCCTAGGAAATGAATTAGCATTGGATCCTGCTTTAAAGGATTTTGCCTTAAGAATCAATAAAATAGCTGGAGTTGGCCAATTAGAGTCCATTGTTCAAGAGTTAGACAAGGCTGTTTACCATATTGAACGTAATGCTAACCCAAAAATGCTATTTATGGCACTTGGCATTAAGTTCTATCACATCATTCAGAACAAAACCTTAATTTTGACAGAAGCCTAAGCTTGTAGCGTATAGTATTTGTGCGATGGCTGGCATTATTTATTCATTAACAGTTAGAACTAACTATATATGGGATGTGGATCATGTGGAACTGGCAAACCAGGCGGTTGCAAAAGTAACGGCGGTTGCAGTTCGGGAGCTTGCAACAGATTAAACGTACACGATTGGTTACGTGACTTACCTATTGACGATATGGATAGTCAATGTAAGGTTGTAGAAGTAAGCTTTAAACAAGGCAGTCGAAAAGATTTTTTCCGAAATACCACTTTGCAACAATTTGAAAAAGGCGACTATGTCACAGTTGAAGGTGTAAATGGATTTGACTTAGGGGAAGTTTCTTTAACAGGCGAATTGGTAAGATTGCAATTAAAGAAAAGAGGCTTGGATGAATTTAATCCAGACATGAAAAAAATTCTAAGACCAAGTGTAGACAGAGATATTGAAACATTTACAATTAGTAAAAGTAGAGAAGCAGATATTTTAGCGCGCAGCCGTACACATGCGTCCAACCTTAAATTGGCCATGAAACTAAGCGAGGTTGAAGTACAAGCTGATGGTAAAAAAGCTACTTTTTTTTATACTGCTGACGACAGAATTGACTTTAGAGAATTGATCCGCATTTTTGCTAGTGAGTTTAAAGTAAAAGTAGAAATGCGTCAAATAGGTATTCGTCAAGAAGCTGCAAAATTGGGCGGTATTGGAAGTTGTGGAAGAGAATTATGTTGCAGCACCTGGTTGCATGATTTCAAAAGTGTAAATACTACTGCAGCACGTTATCAAAATTTATCTATCAATCAAACTAAATTAAGCGGCCAATGCGGACGTTTAAAATGCTGTTTGAATTTTGAATTAGACACTTACTTAGACGCTTTGCAAGGTTTCCCCGACTATGCAGATACATTGCAAACGGCAATGGGACAAGCCTTCTTAATTAAAAAAGATATTTTCAAAAATTTAATGTGGTATACTTTGCCTAATAATACAAAGCATTATCCGTTAACAATTGATCGTGTTGTAGAAATTAAGAAATTAAATCAACAAGGTGTAGTAGTTGATGAATTACAAGCCGTTGAGGTAACTAGTGCTAAACCAAAAGAAGTAGAACCTTCCTTTGTAGATGTTGTTGGACAAATTAGTTTAAAAAGCTTAGAGAAAAACGATCGTCGACGCAGAGACCAACAACGTGGACCATCTTCATCTGGAAATAACAATGGACCGCGTACTGCAGGAGGGCCTAATAACAGACCAGGCAACGGACCAAGACCTAATAATAATCGTCCTCCGCAAGGAAACAACCCTGGTGCTAGACAAAATAATGGACCGCGTACTGCAGGAGGGCCTAATAACAGACCAGGCAACGGACCAAGACCTAATAACAATCGTCCTCCACAAGGAAACAACCCTGGTCCTTCACAATCTTAATAGACTCCATCAATATAAAAAATAGCCCTTATGCAGGGCTATTTTTTTGATCAATATGAGCTATACAAGTTAGTTGAATAATTTTTCTAACTCCTGGTTAGTAAAGTCCATTAAAACTTTTACATAGTCAGGGGAAAAATTAAATGCTAAACCAGCAGTTTTGTACAATTCTGGTAAAGTTTTGGTCCCACCAAATGCTAAAGCATTCATATAATTTTCCAAAGCTTGCGTAGGATTTTTTTGATATTGCATCCACATGCCAATTGCACCTAATTGTGCTATACCATACTCAATATAATAAAAAGGCACTTCAAATAAATGCAATTGTCTTTGCCATCCAATAGCACGATACATATCTAAACCTGTATAATCAATGCTACTGGTTGAGAATTCTTTTAATATGGCAGTCCAATTATTTGTTCGCTCTTCAATAGTATGATTTGGATTTTCATACACCCAATGTTGAAACTTATCAATAATTGCAATCCATGGGAATATAGTAATGGTGCGTTCTAATTGATGTTCTTTAGCTCTAATTAGGTCAGCTTCATTATCAAAGAAAGACTGCCAATGATTCATTGTAAACAACTCCATGGACATACTTGCTACTTCCGCAATTTCCATTGGATATTCTTTAAACGCACTTAATGCTAATGGGTGGGATAAAAAAGAATGTATAGCGTGGCCACCTTCATGTACCATTGTTGTTACATCACTCATTTGGCCTGCCGCATTCATAAAAATAAAAGGTGCTCCTGATTCTGCTAATGGGCAATTATATCCGCCCGGGGCCTTTCCTTTTCTACTTTCTAAATCAAAATGTTTTAACTCATTCATTTTGCGCAAACAGTCTGCAAAAAATGGGCTTAATTGTTCAAAACAAGCCACCGATTTTTCATATAAGTCTTTACCATCTGTAAAAGGTCTCAAAGGCTTGGTGCCAGCAGGTTCTGCTTCCGTATCCCATGGCTTTAATTTAGCTAATCCAAGCTTTTGTTTTTTACGTGCATAAATTTTATCAATCAAAGGAAGCACATGTAGTTTAACAGCTTCATGAAATTGAAAACAATCTTCCTTGGAATAATCAAAACGACCTAATTCCACAAATTTATAATCTCTATAATTTGCAAAACCTGCATTCACTGCTACTTGATGTCTTTTCTGAATAAGTGTAGTATATAATTCATGCATTGCCTCTTTGTCTTGTAAGCGACGCTCTTGAATTTTTCTATACGCTTCTTCTCTTACTGCCCTATCTTCATTTTCTAAAAATTGAGACGCTTGTTGCAAAGTATATTCCTGACCATTCATCTCAATAGTCATTTTTCCTGCAATTACACCATACTGTTGTTGCAACACACTTAATTCTGCTTGTAATGGGATATTTTCGGTTCTAAATAATTCAATACTTTTTTTAACTGAACGTAAATAAGTAAAATATTCGCCCTTATCTAACTCTTCTGTATATGGGCAGGCAATTAATTTCTTGTTTAATGCATCGGCATAGGGTTGCATTTGCGGTTGAATCTCCATACAAAAGTAGGTGAATGCATCTTCCAAAGACTTATCGGTAGTATCACAAGTCATTTTAATTTGTCTCCAACATGCATCCTCACTTATAAATGCCTCCAATTCACTTAAGTCCTTTAACCATTTTTCAAGTTCCATTTTATTTTGAATAGGTCTATCTGTTAGCTCTTTAAAAAAAGGCTCTATTCCCGCCCAATCCTTTAAAATAAAGTCTGCTGGAAGGTAGCTATGAGGTGTTTTCTTAATGTCTGCTGTTCTTAGCATAAGTTGAGATTTTAAGTGGCAAATTTACTACTTTTACACACTTTAAAAGATTTAATAGTGTCCAATAGCATTCATTTATTGCCCGATCATATTGCCAATCAAATTGCAGCCGGCGAAGTTATTCAAAGACCTGCTAGCGCAGTTAAAGAATTATTGGAAAATGCAGTAGACGCAGGGGCCTCTGAAATTAAATTAATCATAAATGATGCAGGGAAGGCCCTCATTCAGGTTATTGATAATGGCAAGGGAATGAACCCAATAGACGCACAAAATGCTTTTGCACGTCATGCCACGAGTAAAATAAGTTCTATTGAGGATTTATTTCAAATTAGGACCATGGGTTTTAGAGGAGAAGCACTTGCCTCCATTGCTGCTGTTGCCCAAGTAAGTTTAAAAACCAGACAAGCTGAGGATGAATTAGGCACAAGTGTTCAAATTGAAAATAGCCAGGTTTCAGAAACAAGTCCAATTGCTTGTCCAGTAGGCACAAATATTAGCATGAAGAATTTATTTTTCAATGTACCTGCTAGACGTAATTTTTTAAAAAGTAATTCTGCAGAATTAAAACATATCATTGAGGAGTTTACAAGAGTTGCATTAGCATTTCCCGAGATCTATTTTAGCCTTACCAATAATGGCCAAGATGTTTTTCACTGGGAAGCTGGCAGTTTTAAGCAAAGAGCCATTCATGTATTAGGTAATAGCTACCAAACCAAATTAGTTGCAGTTGGTGAAAAAACCGACTACTTAACTATTTCTGGATTTGTAGGCAAACCAGAGACTGCCAAAAAGACTAGAAGCGACCAATATTTTTTTGTAAATAGACGTTTTATAAAGAGTCCTTATTTACATCATGCCATTGCCAACGCTTTTGAAGGTTTAATACCCAAAGAAAACTTTCCAAGTTATATTTTATACATTGACGTAGACCCTTCTCAAGTAGATATTAACGTACATCCTACTAAACAAGAAATTAAATTTGAGGACGACAAAATTATTTATGCATTTGTACAAGCGGCTGTTAAACATGCACTAGCACAATTTAGCATTGCACCCTCATTAGATTTTTCATTGGATGCTAATATTCAACAATTGGATGCCATTCAAAAACCAGTTTCAGACGAACAAAGAAATAGTACAGCAAGTAGTTCCTTGTATGCTGGATTCACTCAAAAAAATCAAGCACACTTTATTCCCAGAGTGAGCGAAGCAGAAAAGAAAGAATGGAAAAGTTTTTTTAGTGATATTCCTTCTGCAAATAATGAAACCTTAGCAGCTCAAAATGACTCTTTTATTGTAAAATCATCCTCAATGGGGCTTTACAAAGAGTTAGAGGGCTTAAAGGTAGATGAAGATGCTATTTTACTGCAAGTAAACAATACTTATATCATTGCACCTGCACAGACAGGTTTCATTATGGTACACCAACAACTAGCACATGAACGTGTGTTATATGAAAAGTATCAGAAAGCGAGTACACAACCCCATGCCACTCAAAAAAGTTTATTCCCAGTTGTATTAGAATTAAGTGTTGCAGATGCCATTTTATTAGAAGAGATTATTGAAGACCTTTCTATAATAGGCTATGAGATTGAACCTTTTGGACAAAATAGTTTTATAATTCAAGGAATACCTGCCGATGTGATTTCAGGCAATGAAAAAAATGCCATTGAATTATTACTAGAACAATTCAAACACTTTAGTAGTGATATAAAGTTTAGTAAGAGAGAAAAACTTATAAGATGTATGGCAAGACAGTCTGCCATTAAAGCAGGCCAATCACTTAGCCAGTCCGAAATGCATAGTTTAATTGAATCCTTGTTTGCATGTGATTCGCCAAATGTAACTGCAACAGGGGCACCAACTTATATTGACTTTAAAGAGACTTATTTAGACGGATTATTTAGCAAGTAAGCCGCTTATAATAGTTTAGTGAGAAAGTCTTGTGATTAATACTTATCCATTATAGAACTTATGTAACGCTCCACTGCATGTCTAACCTGAGATGATGATGGACTAACATGATTTGCAACTAACACTGAAAATAGCAATCTAGTTCCTTTATTGGTAATAATATAACCACTTAATGCAACCTGATTTCCCAGCGTACCTGTTTTGGCGTATAAGACTCCTGGTATATTTTTATAATAGGAAGCCAATGTACCTCTACCTCCTTGTGCAAATACTACTTTAATACGTTCCATGGAAAACTCTGCCTCCATTTTTTTCAATAGCGCTATATAATTCTCAGGTGTAGTTAAATTAAATCTACTCAATCCGCTTCCATCTGCCCATTCAAGCTTTTGTGGGAAGCTTGCAAAATCTGTTTTAAGTATAGTATCAATAATAGCTGCATCATCCATCGTACCCAATAATTGCTGACTAGTCATAAGCAAAACTTGCTCGGCAAAAAAGTTATCACTCCTATTCATCATTATCTTTAACAAGCTATCGGTTGGAGCAGTTTTGATAGTGCTTGCTGTAGTTTGGTTCCATCCTTTTTGTATGGCAATTGGATGCGCAGGATGCAAACTGTCTTCCAATAAAGATTTAGCTAAGGTATAGTTGGTGCCCGTAATGAAAGGTATTTGTTGCATTGAACCCTTTATTGCATCTGGTTTTGCAAAAAAATCATTACTTAATTTTTCACGTGTCCACTGCGTATAAGTGGTTGGCAACTGCTGGTTTTTAACAAAGTAGTATGGTTGCACTTGAACCCCACCCTCTTTCCTTTTTACAATAGTCGCAACATTTCCATAAATATTTAGTCTATTCCGTTCTGGCTGATAGTCATCGGCATAATCATCCCAAGCCCAACCTTTACCATACATTTCAAAATGATCTGGCGTATTGGGCAAGCACAACACAATTTGTTTAGTTGTAGTATGTATCAAATTCGCAATTGGTTGATCCTTAAAATCGGGGTGTAAGAAGCTAGGATCTCCTAAGGGCATTAAAAAAATAGAGTCTCTATTTTCTGCAAACTGCCAACCTGGAATAGAATCTTTTAAATACTTCATTCCTAAATAGCAGGATTGAATTTTCGTATTACTAGCTGGTGTAAAATAATGATTGCTTTGGTATTTATCAACCCATTGCTGCTTTGATTCATTGTATACTGCAATACCTACATGCGCTCCTTTTAATGAAGCATCATTGAGTAAAGCCTTTTGTGCTTTTTGAATACTACAAGCAGACAATAATAAAATTACTGCTGTAAAAAATACAAACTGAATATGTGTGTTTATTCTCTCTCTAGGGCTCTTAACCATCTTTCTGGAATTTCGTTATTGGAAGCTACTAAATAATCTTTGTAACTACAAGGGCACCATTCCTCATTATGTAATTGCATCCACCAACGACCTGTACTTTTACTTTGTAAAAATTTAGTGTCAATATCTGAGAAAGCAATATGAAACTCTTTAAATCTATCTGTGTCTGATAATGGCGATTCTTTTTTCCCTCTTTGTACACCATCTACTATATACCAAATCATTTGCGCCATTTGTATTGCAGTTAATCCCTTGTGGTCATTTTCGGCTTGATAACCAAAAAGCCCAATGGTACTTGTTTTCCAGCTCATGCCTGCATATTGCATCAACACACAAGCTTCCTCGCCATTCAAGCCATTAGGTGTAACCAAATTAGCTGGGGCATGTGCATTTTGAATGGCACTAATGTCAAAGCTCATCATATGACTATCTCTAATCACAGGCTCCATCTCCTCAATATTCTCTCTCACTTTACCCAACCTAAAACAATCAAATCTTAATTTGTCAATTGTTTCCAACATATGTGGATGCATAAAATAGCTTTGGAAACCAATATGGGCATAATGATTTAAATGATTCGGCAACCCCGTAAACAATTCCTCTAAAAAATGATCAGAAGGCAATCTAGCTTCTAAATCCAAGTCTATTTTGGCATCCGCTATGACTGCATTAACTAAAGTTGGAATTGAAGTATAGGCATGATATTGAGCAAGCGTTAAATCGTGTGAGCCACCTATAATAACAACTTTTTTATTTTGCAAAATAAGTTCAGAAATAACTGTCCTTAATGCTGCGTAACTATCTGCAATGGTTTGACCAAGTTTCACATTTCCAAGATCGGCGATAGTTACCTGTACATGCCAGTAATACAAAGAATACAATGCTGCTCTAATAGTATCTGCAGCTTCATGTCCATTTAAAGCAACTCCAGCACCTCTACATTCACCTGCTCCAATAATTACGATATCTGCATCGGCAATGTCCGGCATTTGCCCCTCATTAACCCTAATATGCTTACCTAACTGAGTGTCCCGATAGCCCTCGTCCTTAGAAAGAAGGTCTAAATTAATGGGTTCAACAAAATCTTGAATGGACGACAATGACATGAGCTTAAATTAACTATAGCATTAACGTAAAATCCAGAAAAAGATTGTCTAAAAGTCCCTCTAATCTTGGAATTTATAGCCTACCCCTCTAATAGATATAAAATGAATAGGATTTCGGGCATCTTGCTCAAAATACTTCCTAAAATTTAAAATAAAATTGTCAATTGTACGTGTATTTGGAAACACATTATAGCCCCATACCGTTTGTAAAATGCGCTCTCTTGTAACCACCGTGTTTTTATTGTCAATAAGTAACTTTAATAACATGGCCTCTTTTTTAGTTAGGGTAATTTTTTGACCCGTATAGGTTATTGCTTCTAAAGACTTAAAATCAAATTGATTCCCTGAAAAGCTATACACATCATTGACTTGTGGAAGATTTACAGGAGTCGCTTTTTGAATGAGCTTGGATACCCTTAACAAGAGTTCCTCCAAATTGAATGGCTTAGTCATATAATCGTCAGCACCAATGCGTAAACCTTGGACTCTGTTAGCGCTTGTATTTTTAGCGCTAAGTATTAAAATTGGCGTATTGATATTTTTTAATCTAACAATTTCAGTAATTGAAAAGCCATCCAAACTAGGCAGCATAACATCAAGAATAATTAAATCAAAATGAGCGTGTTCAATTTGATGCAAAGCTTCGGGTCCATCATATGCCGAGCTTACTTCATAACCCTCTAAGCTTAAATTTAATATTAAAGCATCATGCAAATGCACTTCATCCTCCACAAGTAAAATAGAATATTTGGACATATTAATCTACACGATAAGTGAATGTAAAAATACTGCCTTTGGGTGAATTAGGAGTCACTTCTAATTTTGCATTGTGAAATTGAGCAATTTGCTTACACAAATAAAGACCAAGCCCAGTGCCTTTTGTAGACCTTGTATATTCTTGTCCCACCCTATAAAATTTTTCAAATATCTTCTCTCTTTCACTTGCCGGTATACCAACTCCTTGATCCTTCACTTTCAATTTAACAACTGCATCCTGCTGCATGATCAATTCAATGCCAATCTCAGTGCCAACTTGCGTATACTTGATAGCATTGTCAATTAAATTATTAAGGAGTAATTGAATTAACACAGCTTCCCCTTTTATATAGATAGACTCCTGCACATCTGAGGCAAATTGTCTTTCAGGGAATCGACTCTTAAAACTTTTAACGGTATTATTGACTATCAAAGAAAAATCAAAAGCTTGAGCATTGGTTTGATACTCTCCCATATCTAATTGAGAAGCTAATAAAATATTGTTACATAAAGTATCTAGTCTTTGTGTTTCAAGCAATGATACTTCAAGCATTTTTTTTTGTTGCTCAGGATCTAGATTTCTTTTTAGTAAGGTCTCAATATTTAATTGTGTAATGGCAATAGGTGTTTTTAATTCATGTGTAACCGTCATCATGAAATTTTGTTGCTGATTAGCATATCGAATTTGTTTTATTAAAGATCGATACACATAAATAGCTCCCACCAAGAACAAGCATAAAAAAGTAAGTCCTTCACCAATATATTGTTTACTTTTTCTTAATTGTACTGTCTCTATTGCATTTACTTTTTGTGCTAATGCTGGATCACTTGACTGAATGGCTCCAAATTGAACATTGGCAATTTGATTGTTTTGCTTAACCAAAGAAACATACCACCATATAAAGGCCGCAACCATATAGGTTAGGAATAACCAATAAATAACCCTTACAAACTGTAACTTATTAAATTTTATTTTTGGATAAGTCATGGTTTAACTTTTTCAACCCTGATACCAGTTGATAAAATATTTTCTAGCGGATCCTCACGCATAGTATGTTGTAATGCAAATTTGTAGATGCCTTTCTTAAAATGCAAAGGTTCATTTGCAATAGGAATTCTTTGATCATAAATATCATCCATACCTGTACCAAGCCAACCCTTTTCATCATCTGCTAAATTTAAATTGAGCGCTTGCTTTGTAATAGAGTCGTTTGGAGCAGTTGTGATGAGTTGTAGCCAAATATTTTTATAGTGATAGGCATTGTGATGCCTAATTACAAAAAATACTTTATAGGCAGCATTGCTATCTGCAATTGAAAATTGGTACTCATTTACTTGCTTAGCAGCCCAACGATGATCAGGGTAAATTGTATTTTGCTCATACAATTGTTTTGTTTGACAGCTTGCCAGTAGTACAATTACAGTCAAGCAACTAAAAAACCAAGTAAAACGGCTACTCATAGTGTTATAACACATTTAAAATTTGCTCCTTAGCTTTTTCTAATTCGTCCTTCATTAGAATTACAGCTTTTTGAATTTCAATATCGTTGGCTTTAGAACCTGTAGTATTAATTTCACGGCCCATCTCTTGTAATATAAATGAAAGTTTTTTCCCTTTAGACGGCTCCTTTTCTTTTAAAACATCTTTAAAATATACACAGTGATTGGTAAGTCTTACTTTTTCTTCAGAAATGTCTATTTTTTCAATGTAATATATCAACTCTTGTTCTAACCTATTGTTATCGTATTTGTCAGCCCCAACATTTTGTTCAAGTAGTTTTACCAATCCTTCTTTAATTTTAATACGTCTATTGGGCTCATAGATAGCAATATGAGCTTGCTGTGCTTCAATGGCAGCAACTCTTTCTAATAAATCTTTTTCAATTGATTTTCCTTCATCCTTACGATGTATAATTAATTGTTCAATGGCAAGTTGTAATAAGTCAGCAATTGCCTTCCACTCTTCTTCTGTAATTACTTCATTCGTTGAGGAAACCACATCAGGTAGTTTTAACAATGTGCTTAATAAATTTTCTTTTTCAATACCCAACTCATTGGCCAATTCAACAATTGGCTGGTAATAAGACTTAGCCAAAGCCGTGTTGATGCTTACAGGCTTGGACACCCCATTTGACTTGACAGAAATTGAACATTCAACACTGCCTCTTAACAAGGTTTCATTTAATTTATTTCTAATTTCAACCTCGTAAGGTTTTAACAAAGAAGGGATATTTAAGCGCAAATCAAATTGTTTGCCATTTAAAGACTTTACCTCTATTAAAAATGTTTTATCCTTAAAAGCTGTTTCAGCCCTACCATAACCCGTCATTGAATGCAACATAATGATACCTTTTATTAGTGGATAAAGGTATTAAATTATAAGCTAGTACCCTCATTTTTTAAAAATCTATCCCAATGAAACTCTTCTTTTTTTGTTGATATTGTACAAAATCAAAAGTATATAATTTACCAGGTCTATGTGTAACGTGGGTTTCCATCTCATCGGTGTCATTTAAAAAACCCATTGCAGCAAATTTTTTTCTAAAATTACGCCTATCCAATTTCACATCTAAGATCGCTTCATATACATTTTGCAATTGCCTTAATGAAAATTTAACGGGCAATAAATTAAATGCCAAAGGATGTTCCTGTATGCGCTTTTGCAGCCACTGAATACATACATCTAAAATATGTTTATGGTCAAAAGCCATCTCGTTTATTTGATTTACTGTATGCCATTTTAATTCATTGTCATGCAACAACAACTCATGGTGCTTAATATTTAATAATGATGCATAAACTGTTGTAACCACGCGCCCGCCTGGATGGCGATCTGGTTTACTAAACGTGCGTACTTGCTCTAAGAAAACATCACTCATCCCAGTCCTTTTCTTTAAGATTCTAATTGCCGCATTGTCTAAATCCTCATTAGAATGAACGTTATCCCCCAAAAGTGATAATTGGCCATAAAACTGTGCCAAGTCACTCTTAATGAGTAGTACTTTCAAACAATTGTCATCAAATCCAAAAATAACACAGTCTACTGTTAGAGGAACTGTAGGATAGGAGTACACCAACTCCATAGCATCTTTATCAACTATAGCCAAGTTAGTGGCTATAGATTTGTTAAGTTCTATCATAAGCAATCGTAAAATAAAAGCAATCGAATACCAAAATACGAAATAAAAGAATAAAACAATTTGTATTTTAGCAAACATTTCAAATCATGTATACAAAAGAACAAATACAAGAGATACAAGTTGTTACGAAAGATTTCTTAGACAACCCTCATAATATAGCGCTTGAAACCTTAAAAAAAGTCCTAAAATTTCATGAATATCAATACTATGTGGCTGCCAATCCTTTGATTAGCGACTACGAATATGATATACTATATCAACAGCTTATCTCATTGGAAGCTGCCGCGCCAAGCCTAATTACCAAGGATTCCCCTAGCCAAAGGGTTGGCAATAGCTTAAACACCAACTTTGAAACTGTTGCCCATTTGGTCCCCATGTTAAGTCTTGAGAATAGTTATAATGCAGAAGACTTAAACGATTTTGATCGTAAAGCTCGTGAAGGTGCATTGTTAGAAAACATAACGTACTGTGTTGAACCAAAATTTGATGGCGCTAGTATCTCTTTGATATATGAAAATGATATTTTAGTTCGTGCATGCACCCGTGGTGACGGTGTAGCTGGTGAAGACATAACTCAAAATATAAAGCAAATTAGATCTATCCCTTTAAGCATTCCGCTTTCCAATTATGGAATTCAGCAAATGGAAATTAGAGGGGAAGTTATAATGAGTAAGAGGGCATTTCATGATTTTAATGAAAAATTGAAAACGAAACAATTAGCTACACTTGCTAATCCAAGAAATGCAGCCGCAGGTAGCTTAAGAATGAAAGACCCCAAGGAAGTTAGCGAGCGAAATTTAGACGCCTTCATTTACCATATTAGTTTTTATACTTTATTGCCGGGCTGGGACACAGATCAGCTATTAAAGACACATAGTGGATCCCTAGAACTCCTATGGAATATGGGTTTCAGATCTCCACAAAAGGAAAAGAAAATTATTTCAAACATAAAAGACGTTATTCTTTTTTGTCAGGAATTTGAAAAGGAAAGAGATTCGTTGCCTTATGAAATTGATGGCTTAGTAATTAAAGTAAATGATTTTGCATTGCAAGAAAAACTAGGTATGACGTCGCATCATCCTAGATGGGCAATTGCTTATAAGTTCAAAGCCAGACAAGCTACAACTATATTAGAAAATGTAGAATTCCAAGTAGGTAGAACAGGTGCGGTTACCCCAGTGGCCAAATTAAAACCTGTTGCTATTGGAGGTGTCACTGTGTCAAGCATTTCCATGCACAATGAAGAATATATTAGAGAAAAAGATTTAAGACTAGGGGACACTGTGATTATAGAAAGAGCTGGAGATGTTATCCCTCAAATTGTGCAATCCATCCCAACACTTAGAAAAGGCAATGAACAAATTATTGAGTTCCCAACCAATTGCCCTATTTGTGATTATGCATTAGAGAAAGAAGAAACCGAAGCAGTTTGGAGATGTATTAATCCAGACTGTACAGCCCAAATTGTAGAACGCATGATTCACTTTGTGAGCAAGGATGCCATGGATATTAAGAGTTTTGGTGACGCGAATATTAGAAAATTTTATGAACTAGGATTGCTAAAAAGTATTCCACAGATATATGATCTGGACTTTGAAGTTATTGGAGGATTGGAAGGATTTGGCAAAAAGAGTGTTGACAATTTAAAAGCTGCTATTGAAGCATCCAAGACTCAACCATTATATCGATTAATTTATGCACTAGGTATTCGTTTTGTTGGAGAAACTACTGCAAAAACAATTGCATCCCATATTCATCATATTTTAGATTTACAAAATTTAAGCGAAGAAGCATTACAAGCCTTTGAAGATGTTGGTGTTAAAGTAGCCAATAGCATTTATCATTATTTTCATGAACCAAAGCATATTGAACTCATTAACAAGCTAGAAAGCCTAGGTTTAAATATGATTCAAACCAATACTACTGCAGTGGATGGTAATTTGTCGGGTCTAAATTTTTTATTCACTGGAACACTTACTCAACTAAAACGAGCCGAAGCAGAAGCTATGGTAGAAGCAAGAGGCGGTCATATAGTAAGTGGAGTGAGTAGTAAATTAAACTACTTAGTTGTAGGGGAAGATGCAGGCAGCAAATTAGAAAAAGCAAAAAAAATAGCCTCGATAAAAATAATTACCGAGGCTGATTTTGTGGAATTGATTAAAAATTAGTCAACCACATTTCATTCTTCTCTATCGCCATTTACGCTAAAATAGATAAATGCAAACTAAAAGTCTGAACTCGCACTATGTGCTCAAACATGCAGACTTTTTTAACGTTTGAATTTATCTATTTTTTTACGCTATGGCTCAAAGTTCAGAATCAAAATGTGTTGTCTAATTTATTTATTCTAAATTATCCCCTTAGAGGCCAAATACTCAGCAATTTGAACAGCGTTGGTAGCTGCCCCTTTGCGTAAGTTGTCACTCACTATCCACATGTTTAAGGTTTTGGCTTGTGTTTCGTCACGACGTAAACGGCCTACAAATACCTCATCTTTTTCATGTGCCCATAATGGCATTGGATAAATTTGCGCAGCATCATCTTGTTGAACAATCACACCTGGTGCAGCGGCCAATACTGCTATCACTTCCTTCAAATCAAATTCATTTTCAAATTCAACATTCACGCTCTCACTATGGCCACCCATAACTGGAATACGAACAGTAGTAGCTGTTACTTTTATAGTATCATCTTGCATAATTTTGCAAGTTTCTTTTACCATTTTCATTTCCTCTTTTGTATACCCATTGTCCAAGAATACATCAATTTGCGGAATTGCATTTAAATCAATTGGATATTTATATGCCATATCATCGGCAGTTAATTGCTTACCAGCTCTTTCATCCATTAATTGGTCTACAGCTTTTTTACCAGTACCCGTAACGCTTTGGTAGGTGCTTACAATAACTCTCTTAATTTTATATTTTGCATGCAATGGCTGTAAAGCAACCACCATTTGAATAGTAGAGCAGTTTGGGTTTGCAATAATCATATCATCTGCAGTTAATACACTAGCATTTACTTCAGGTACGACTAATTTTTTTGTTGGATCCATTCTCCAAGCAGAAGAGTTATCAATAACACGAATACCTGCTTCAGCAAATTTAGGCGCCCACTCGGTTGATGTACCACCACCTGCCGAAAAGATTGCTACCGCTGGTTTTGCTGCAATACCCTCTTCCATTGTTACCACTTTATATGCTTTACCTTTAAATATTACTTCCTTACCAGCAGAACGAGCAGATGCTACTGGAATTAATTCAGTTACTGGAAAATTTCTTTCAGCTAGTACTTGTAACATTTTTGTGCCTACTAGCCCTGTGGCACCTACTACTGCAACACGCATGGTTATTGGTTTTTATTTTTAAAATTCTTTTATTTGATGTCAACAAAAAAGCCTTCCATTTTGTGGAAGGCTTCTGAGTATATTTATTCGCATACAAACAATCAGACCTTCCTCTTAGAGTGGTTTTTTAATTTGTTTTGTATGTTTATTTTTCATCATTGTGAAACAAAATTAATTGGATGGAATGATTTCACCAAATTAAACTAATTCTATATCAAAATTCACTAAAGAAACAAACGATTGTACGCGTCCTTTAATATCATCCATATTAATCTCGGTTAATCTTTGAGTACCAAATTTCTCAACACAAAAGCTTGCCATTGCACTACCTAAGATAATTGCAGACTTCATGTTTTCAAAAGAAAAATCTTTGGTCTTTGCTAAGTGCGCTACAAATCCACCTGCGAAAGTATCACCAGCACCAGTTGGATCAAATACTTCTTCTAGTGGTAATGCTGGAGCGAAAAACACTTCGTTCTCATGAAATAATAATGCACCATGCTCGCCCTTTTTAATAATTAAATATTTAGGACCCATAGCCATAATTTTCTTTGCTGCTTTCACTAAGCTATACTCGCCACTCAATTGGCGCGCTTCACTATCATTTACCAATAAAACATCCACCAAACTAATAGTGTGTAATAAATCTTCCAACATGATTTCCATCCAAAAATTCATTGTGTCCATCACAATTAATTTAGGGCGATTTTTCATTTGCTTAATTACACTACTTTGTACACCAGGCACTAAATTACCCAACATTAAAATGTCACAGTTTTGATAACTATCTGGTACAACTGGTTGGAAGTTTTCCAATACATTTAATTGTGTATCTAATGTATCGCGGGTATTCATATCTAAATGATATTTACCACTCCAAAAAAATGTTTTTTCGTCTTTTTTAATTTGCACGCCTTCTAATGAAACTCCTCTATTTTCTAGTGCATCTAGTTCAGACGCTGGGAAATCACCACCAACAACTGAGATTTGTTGCACAGTTGTAAAATTCGAAGCACACCACGCAATATAGGTAGCGGCTCCACCAATAATTTTATCACTTTTCCCAAATGGGGTTTCAATGGCATCAAAGGCCATAGATCCAACTACAACTAAAGACATTTTATAGATTTTTGATTTTCAGCTGCGAAACTACGGTTTTTAAGGATCTATAAGTAATTGATAATCAAAAAACTAACAAATTTGCAATTTTATTTAAAAAATTCACGCATTTTAAAGCAAAAAATCTATAAATTACACTAACAATTTAGCAAATACAAGTTATGGCAAGAATAAAAACAGAAAAAAATCTCTCCAGAAAAGATGTGATTGTTAGTAAAGCTGCAACACTTTTTAGAGAAAAGGGGTACAAAGCTGCAAGTATGCGTGATTTAGCAGAAGCAGTTGGTGTAGAAGCAGCTAGTTTATACAATCACATAAAATCTAAAAGTGAACTATTACACGAATTAGTATTTAGTGTTGCCAATAAATTTGTTTTGAAATTGGATGAAATTGAATCAGAACCAATCAGTTCGCTTCAAAAAATGGAAAAAATACTTCGTTTTCACATTAGTGAGATGATTCATCATTATGAGGAAGTATATGTTAGTGATAGAGAATGGAAACATTTGTCAGACCCTTATTTATCTAACTACCAAAATCAAAGAAGAGTATATAGAAAAAGATTGGCGGCAATTATTGAAGAGGGAATTAGGAATAAAGAAATTAAAGCTATTGATGCGCCTACCGTGGTATTAATTTTCTTACATGCAGTGAGTGGAATTGAAAGCTGGCATAGATCTACAAAGAAAATCACCGCCGAAGAATTAGAGCAAAATATGGTTGCAATATTAATTGATGGATTAAAAGCAAATAAATAAGGTTAACTTCGCAGCTAATCTTATATCGTGTCAGAAAGAAACAATTTTATTGATTACATCAGAATATTTGCCCACAGTGGTCATGGTGGTGCTGGATGTAAACATTTTTTAAGAAATAAATTAACCGCCAAAGGGGGACCTGATGGCGGAGATGGAGGTCGTGGTGGTCATGTTATTTTAAGAGGCAATGCACAGCTTTGGACCCTATTGCATTTACGATACCACAAAAACGTGATTGCAGAAAATGGTGAGAACGGTAGTAAAAATAATTGCACTGGAAAAGACGGCAAGGATATTATTATTGAAGTACCCCTAGGAACAATTGCAAGAGATGAAGAGACTGGGAAAATAGAAGCTGAAATATTACATGACGGCCAGGAATTTATATGGCTAAAAGGCGGACGCGGTGGATTAGGTAATAGTAATTTTGCAACTGCAACTCAACAGGTACCCGAATATGCTCAACCAGGTGAACCTGGCGTAGAAGGTTGGAAACAAATTGAATTAAAAGTATTAGCCGATGTAGGCTTAGTTGGATTCCCAAATGCTGGAAAATCAACCTTACTTTCTTCCATTACTGCTGCAAAACCAAAAATTGCGAATTACGCTTTTACGACATTAACCCCTCAGTTGGGCATGGTGGAATACCGTGACAATCGTTCATTTTGTATTGCAGATTTGCCTGGAATTATTGAAGGCGCAGCTGAAGGCAAAGGATTAGGACATAGATTTTTAAGACATATTGAGCGTAATGCTGTATTGTTATTTTTAATTCCTGCCGATTCCAATGATCACAAAAAAGAATTCGAAATTTTGAAGAATGAACTCAATGAGTTTAATCCGGAATTATTACAAAAAGAATTTATTATTGCCATTAGTAAATCAGACTTATTAGATGATGAACTAATGGAAGCCATTGCAAAGGAATTACCTGAAAATATCCCACATATATTTATTTCATCTGCAATTAACAAGCATTTAGTTGAATTAAAAGATATGCTTTGGAAAGCATTAAACAAGCCTATTTAATTTTTAACGAACAGTTTTAAAATAGACTTTACTAAATCTTAAAATCATACCTACTAAAAAGGCCTCCGATTACTCGGAGGCCTTTTTTAAGTGACTTATTTAAAACTAGTTTATAACTAGTTATTGTTTTGCTTAGAGGCTTTGTTACGATCGTTCTCGTCTAGCATAGACTTACGCATACGAACTGATTTTGGCGTCACTTCAATACACTCATCAAACTGAATGTACTCCATACACTCTTCTAAAGTGAACTGTACTTTTGGAGTGATACGAACACTATCATCACTACCGCTCGCACGGTGGTTTGTTAACTTTTTCATCTCCACAGCGTTGATATTTAAATCACCTGGCTTGATATGCTCAGCCAAAACTTGACCTGCATATACTTCCTCACCTGGTTCAATAAAGAAACGACCTCTATCTTGTAATTTATCAATTGAGTAAGCAGTAGTAGTACCACCAAACTTAGCAACTAATACACCATTGCTTCTTCCAGGAATTTGTCCTTTCCAAGGCTTGTATTCATTAAAACGGTGTGCCATTACAGCTTCACCAGCAGTTTGTGTTAACATTTGAGAACGTAATCCAATCAATCCTCTTGAAGGAATATCAAATTCCAAATGTTGCATATTCCCTTTCGATTCCATAATCAACATCTCACCTTTCTTTTGGGTTACTAAGTCAATTACTTTACCGCTAAATTCTTCAGGAACATCAACTACCAAAATTTCATATGGCTCATGTTTCTTGCCATCAACATCTTTAACCAATACTTGTGGATTACCTACAGTTAATTCATAACCTTCACGACGCATTGTTTCAACCAATACACCCAAGTGCAAAATACCACGACCATAAACTAAGAAACTATCAGCACTATCTGTTTCTTCAACACGTAATGCCAAGTTCTTTTCTGTTTCTTTAATTAAACGATCACGAATATGACGAGAAGTTACAAACTTACCTTCTTTACCAAAGAAAGGAGAGTTGTTGATACTAAAAGTCATGCTCATTGTAGGTTCGTCTACACTGATAATTGGTAATGCTTCTGGATTTTCAGGATCAGCGATTGTGTCACCAATATTGAATTCTTCTAAACCTACCACAGCACATAAGTCACCAGAAACTACTTCTGTAACTTTACGCTTACCCATTCCTTCAAATACGTATAATTCTTTTACTTTATTCTTTTTAATGCTGCCATCTGCTTGCACTAAAACAATATTTTGTCCTTCTTTAATGGTTCCTCTCTCTACTTTACCAATAGCAATTCTACCTAAGAAAGTGGAATAGTCTAATGAGGTAATTTGCATTTGTGTATGACCTTCTTTCACATCTGGACCAGGTACATATTTTAAGATACCATCCATTAAAGGAGTGATGTCTTCACAAGGTGTTAAGCTATCATTAAACCAACCATTTTTACCACTACCATAAAAAGTAGGGAAGTTTAATTGATCTTCTGTTGCGTCCAAATTAAAGAATAATTCAAATACTGCATCATGCACTTCATCAGGACGACAGTTTTCTTTATCTACTTTATTAATGATTACAATTGGTTTCAAATTCAATTGTAATGCTTTTTGTAATACGAAACGTGTTTGAGGCATAGGTCCTTCAAAGGCATCTACTAACAAACAAACACCATCTGCCATTTTTAATACACGCTCAACTTCACCACCAAAGTCAGAGTGACCTGGAGTATCAATTACGTTAATTTTAACGTCCTTATAAGTTACTGAAGCGTTTTTACTTAAGATAGTAATACCTCTTTCACGCTCTAATTCGTTGCTATCCATAATAAGATCACCAGTCTCTTGGTTCTCTCTGAATACCTTAGTTGCGTGTAAAATTTTGTCTACCAAGGTTGTCTTACCGTGGTCAACGTGCGCGATAATAGCGATGTTTCTTATTTCCATGTGCTGTTTTGAGGCTGCAAAGGTACGCCGTTTACAGTCCTAAAAAAAACAAATACGGAAAAAGGAGTGAATAGACTTACACCCTGATATATATTTTATTTTTATCTAATATATAACCCAATAACCAACAAACCAACATATAGCTAATGGCAAAGGCCAAAGAAGCCCAATAGGGTGCAAAATGAGCAAATCCATGCTGGAAAATCCACTCAAAAAGTGATTGATCACCAATTTGAATCAGGTTTAAACTAGTCGCCAATACCTCAGAAAAAAGATAAATAACTAGTGGATTTTTACCAAAAGTCTCAAAAAAGCTTGAAAACTGCAGTTGTCTTTGCATTTCTATACGGTAAATAATGGTTCCAATGATAATCATGTCTAATCCCACTGTCAATACTACAAAACTGCTTGTCCATAATTTTTTATTAATTGGGAATTGATAATTCCACATGAAACCTAAAAAGACAAAGCCAGCACCCCACATCATTAAATAAGTTAACCCTTCATAGGTTTTACCTTTTTCTTGAATAAAGTTGCCAACTTTAAAACCAATTAAAACATTTACAATAGCAGGTACAGTACTCAACCATCCTTCAGGATCAAAGGCAATTCCCTCTCCATGATACATATGCGCTTCACCCATAAACCATTTATCAAAAAGGATTCCAGCATTTCCTGTCATGGTTAATTCTTGGCCATTTACACCAAAGTGAACACTTATATACCAATACAATAAAAGAATAATGCCGCACAAAACCATTACAACTCGTTCATGCATATAGTGAGCAATAATGGATCCTATTCCATAACACAATGCAATGCGTTGTAATACACCTAAAATTCTAGTATTGGCAATGGGGCCAGTAAAAGGGAACCAATACATTAAATAACCAAGTAAAAATATAAGTGCTGTTCGTTTTAAGATTTTATATAAGACCGTTCCATTGGACATTTTTTCCCATTTAGGCAGTACAAAACTCATTGCATTTCCAACAGCAAATAAGAATGAGGGGAAAACCAAGTCGGTTGGCGTAAATCCATTCCAGTGAGCATGTAAAAAAGGTGCAAATGTGGCAGCGCCATCTCCTGGAGTATTTACAATAATCATTAAACAAATAGTCATACCCCTAAATACATCAAGGGATAAAAATCTTTGATTAGACATAGCAATGTTTTAGGCAATTAAGGTACGCAAAATATTTTTTATTGAACCTAGTATTAATTAGCTTTAATTCAAATTTATTGCCATGCGTGCTTTTAAAACTATCTTAATTATCGTTGCTATTGGAGTTCTTGTATATCTAGTTGGGCCTCACCCCTCCGCTCCAAAATTTGATTATACATTGCCCTTTATAGCAGCAAATACGAATTTAGATAGCCTGGTACAAGTTGGAGAAAAATCACACCATATAAAGCCCAATAACGAAGCCAAAATTATTTGGGCCGATAGTACTCATCAAACAACTGACTATGCTATTGTTTACCTACATGGTTTTAGCGCAAGCGAAATGGAGGGGTCACCTGTTCATGAAAATATTGCCAAAGCCTTTCACTGCAATTTATATTTAGCTAGACTCGCCGAACATGGCATTGACACAACCGAAGACCTTGTCAATTTAACTGCAGAGAACTATTGGGAATCCGCTAAACAAGCTTATGCCATAGGGAAAAAATTAGGTAAGAAAGTAATTTTAATGAGTACATCAACTGGTGGAACATTATCATTACAGCTGGCCGCTCATTACCCTGAAATTGCTGGTTTAATTATGTATTCTCCCAATATATCCATTAATAATCCTGCCGCACCATTATTAAACAATCCATGGGGATTGCAAATAGCTAGATTAGTGAAGGGGGGAAAGTACTCAAATATTAGTTATCAAAATAATGAGTATCCTAAATATTGGAATACCCACTATCGATTAGAATCTACCGTTGCATTACAGAATTTGATTGAAGCTACAATGACAAAAGAAAATTTCAAAAAAGTGAATCAGCCATGCCTTACCTTATTCTATTACAAAGATGAAAATCATCAAGACAATGTTGTGAAAGTGAGTGCCATTAAAGAGATGTTTTTGGCAATTGGGACACCTGATAGTGTAAAGAAAATGGTAGCTATTCCTAACGCAGGTAGTCATGTATTAGCTTCCCCAATTGTTTCGAAAGATATTATCACCGTTGAAAAAGAAACAAAGGATTTTATAGCGACAAAAATTATCAAGCCCTAATCTTTCGCAACAAATTAAATATAACTGAATCCTAATTAATTTTCGGAATCTAAACAGCTTAGGGCTTTGCAATAGCCACTGCAATCTTAGAATCGGCAGTGCCATAATACAAAATCCATTGATTTTTAAAAAACACTAGCCCTTCAACAAAACAAACATTATTAACCTCCCCTTTTAACTCATAGGGCTTATCGGGGTGAATAAAATATTGATTAGACCTACTTAGTAATTTATAAGGGGTATTCGCATCAAACAAAGCCTGGCCAGCAGCATACGTAAATTTAGGCTGAGTAGTATCATTATTATTTGCTGCATTGCTACTATTGTAAATTAACACTATGCCTTTAGAAGTGTATAAAGCATATGGACCTGGTTCCACCAACCTGCTATCAAAATAGCCGGCCCTTGGTTGTAAAACACTTACAATTTTTTGACTTTCGCTATTTTCTACTGCCTCCCAATGCAATAAATCGGAAGAGCTTGCCATGAACAAATCGGTATCTCCAAAATACATCCAGTACTTGCCATTTATTTTTTTAGCAACCATCTTTTCACCTAATTGTTCAACTACAATTGCCCCCGATTTTGACCAGCTATTGATATACTTTGGTGTACTTAACACTGGGCCTCTTTTTTCCCAATGTATTAAATCGCGCGTTGTTGCAAAACAAAGTCTGGCTGTTTTGCCATCATAAGAGGTGTAAGTTAATAGGTAACCGCCGTCAGGCATTGCAACAATTCTTGGATCCTCTACGCCACCCTTCCATTCATACTTTAAAACAGTATCCTTGGCTGGATAAAAAATAGGAGCAGTTTGTTTTTTAAAATGAATGCCATCTTCGCTAATGGCTAAGCCTAAACGTGAAGTCATTGCACTATCCTGTGCACGGTACAATAAATATACTTTCCCGTCTTTTACAAAAGCAGTTGGATTCAAAACATTTTTTGATTCCCAAAGTACTTGCTCTTGCCTAACTGGACAAGTAAAAGTAGAACTTGAATCAGGTAATAAAATGGGATTGACAGTATCTTGTTTTACAAAACCCGACAATTCCCAATTGCTATTATTAGTAGGGGCTGAAACACACCCTACTAATAATAGAACTACAATTGTATAAAAATTTTTCATGTTTATTCTCCCACTTCTATTGGCTCAACAGCATGGTCTTTTTTGCTTGATATATATGTGTAGACTGCTGGAATTACAAACAATGTAAGCAATAAGGAGAACATAATACCACCTACAATTACCGTACCTAATGGCTTACGACTTGTTGCAGCAGCACCTAAGCTAATGGCAATTGGTAATGCCCCCAACGCTGTTGCTAAACTTGTCATTAGAATAGGTCTCAATCTTTGAGCTGCAGCTTCTAAAACTGCATCTTTAATTGGCAATCCTATTTCTCTTTTCTTATTGGCAAATTCTACAATTAAGATACCATTCTTAGTTACCAAACCTATTAGCATAATAATTCCAATTTCTGAGAAGATATTAAGCGTTTGATTAAATAACCATAAACATAATAAGGCTCCAGAAACAGCCAATGGAACGGTTAACATAATAGTAAATGGATCCTTAAAGCTTTCAAATTGGGCTGCCAATACTAAATAAATAAGCATTAAGGCTAGTAATAAAGCCGATGAGATATTTGAAGAACTTTCTTCATAGTCTCTTGAAGGTCCATTTAATGCTGTCTGAAAACTTTCATCCAATTGATCTTTTGCAATTTGACGCATTGCATTTACACCGTCTCCGATAGTTTTCCCTTCAGCTAATGATGCTGAAAAAGTTGCAGCATTAAATCTGTTATAGTGATACAAAGTTGGCGGATTACTGTTTTCAACTATATTAATCACACTCGAAATTGGAATGCTCTCCCCTCTATTATTGCGTAAGTAAATTTTACTAATATCTGTTGGAGCCATTCTATCGTTTCGCTCTACTTGTGTAATAACTTGATATTGTCTATCATTCATAATGAAATAGGCAGAACGAGCACCACTAAATGCAGACTGTAAAGCTTGCGCAATATCTGCAGTAGATAAACCTAAATCATGTGCTCGAATACGATCAATCACAAGGTCCATTTCTGGCTTATTAAACTTCAAATTCACGTCTACGTTTTGAAACACTTTGTTCTTTTTGGCAGCTTCTAGAAACTTAGGTATTACCGTTTTAATTTTTTGATAATCCAAATTCTGAATAATAAACTGCACTGGTAAGGAACCTCTAGATTGCATACCCACCGAAATGGTTTGCTCTTCGATAGTGAATATTTTAAGATCCTTGAATTTTTTGAACTTTTTATTTAGATCCTGAGATATTTGTGTTTGTGTTCTATTTCTTTCTTCAGTTGAAACCAGACCTATACGACCCGATGCAGAGTTATTACCATTTGTACCTCCATAACCAGGTATACTTCCCCAGGTAAATGCATGTTCTGGTATAGAATCCTGCATAATGCGCACTGCTTTTAATAATTTTCCACGCATTTCTTCATATGCAGTTCCTTCGGGTGCTAACATAGAAAGTCTTAACATCCCTTTATCTTCCAATGGGGCCAATTCACTTTGTACAGATCGGCCAATTGTAAATATCATTACAACACATGCCAATATAATTACCCAAGCCATCCACCTAACTTTAATGAATTTAGCTAGAAGGTTTTTGTACCCATTTTCCATGCCTCTAAAAAATGGCTCTGTTCTTTCATAAAATTTACCTTGATGGCCATCTTTTTTATTTAAATACACATTCAATACGGGTGTAATAGTAAGGGAGACAAAGGCAGATACCAATACAGCCCCTGCAACTACTACTCCAAATTCTTTAAATAAGGACCCGACAAAACCATTCAAGAAAATTACTGGCATAAATACAACCGCCAAAGTGATGGAGGTTGAAATAACCGCAAAGAAAATTTCTTTACTTCCTTCTCTTGCAGCATCCTTAATTGACAAGCCCTCTTCTAATTTTCTGAATATATTTTCCGTTACAACAATACCATCATCTACCACCAATCCCGTTGCTAATACAATTGCCAATAGGGTTAACACATTAATTGAGAACCCAGCCAAATACATAATAAAGAAAGTCGCAATTAATGAAATAGGAATATCTATTAATGGGCGAATAGCAATTAGCCAATTTCTAAAGAAGAAGAATATCACCAACACTACCAATGCAAATGAAATAAATATGGTTTCCTTTACCTCATTTAATGCACGGCGAATATTTAATGTATTATCTATAGGTACAGCAAACTCAATATCAGATTTATTTGATTTTTTAATTTGCTCCAATCTTTTGTAAAACTCATCTGCAATTTTGATATAATTAGCGCCAGGTTGTGGGGCTAAAGAAACCATTACTGCAGGCACTCCATTAAAATAAACACCTTGCAATTCAGTTTCAGGAGCTAATTCAACTTTTGCAACATCGCCTAAACGAACAATTCCTGACGCATCTTCTTTTAATACAATTTGAGCGAAATCTTGTTCCGTACTTAGACGTCCTAATGAACGAATTACAAAATCTGTTTTATTACCGTTAACAACACCAGCAGGTAATTCAATATTTTCTTTATTTAATGCACTTTGTATATCATTAAAGGCAATCCCATATGAATTTAATAATTCAGGATTGGGATAAATACGCATTGAAAATCTCTTCCCTCTTACACCCACACTACTAACCTCATCAATGGTTTGAAATTTTTGTTGTAAAACGTTTTCAGCATATTCGGTTAATTGCATGATGCCTTTTGTCTTACTTCTTAAAGTCATCATAATGATAAAGTCGGCATTCGCATCCGCCTTCGCTACAACTGGTGGCGCATCAATATCCTGAGGTAAATTTCGGATGGCCTGACTTACTTTATCTCTTACATCATTGGTTGCTCTTTCTAAATCTACTCCTAAATTAAATTCAACTGTAATATTAGAAGCCCCTGCTGAGCTAGATGAATTAATAGTACGGATGCCTGGAATACCATTAATTGATTTCTCTAATGGTTCTGTAATTTGGTTTTGGATTACGTCCGAATTGGCACCTGTATAAGCAGTATTCACGTTTACAATTGGAGGGTCAATTGCAGGATATTCACGTAAAGCCAAAAAGGATAAACCCACAATGCCAAACAAAATAATGGCAACATTCATTACCGTAGCAAGTACGGGACGTTTAAGAGAAAGTTCAGATATATTCATCTAGATAATTCGATTTAATAAAATTGACTACTTTGTAACCTCAGCAATGTTTACAACCTTGCCAATTTTTAATTTATTGTCTTGTCTAACAAAGGACATACCTGCTACTAGCAAACTATCTCCCACTTTTAATCCTTTTGTAATTTCAACTGCAGTTTGTGTACGGTATCCTGTTTCTACGTTCACAAAATTGGCTACACCTTTACGATATACAACCACTTGTTTGGATTTTGAATCGGGAATAATAACACTTGAAGGTACCATGATGGAGTTTGCATTTTTTGCATTCTCTGACAAATAAACTTTTGTAAATGAACCTGGTAAAATTTTAGCTTTCAATACTGCTCTTACTTTTAAGTTTCTTGTAGTTGCAATTATTTGAGGCTCGATGGCTGAGATAGTTGCTTCATATTGGTTTTTCTCCGCACCTACACTCTCAACTTTCACTTTGCTTCCTAGTTTTACCAATTGCTTATAAAGCTCAGGGACTGTAAAATCTATTTTCAAATCATCCGTTTTTTGCAAAGTTGCAACTGTTGTCGTTGTATTAATAAACGCACCCAAGCTTATTTGTCTAAGTCCAAGCTGTCCAGTAAATGGAGCTTTAATAACTGTTTTATCAATTAAAGATTGTGTGTAAGCAATATCTGCTTTTAAACTTTTCACTTGTTGTAAAGAAATATCATAATCACTTTGATTCATTCCTTTTACTGCAAGCAATTGTTTATTTCTTTGTTCTGTAATTTGAGCTAACTCTAATTGAACTTTTATTTTTTCAAGTTGTGCTTGTAAATCAGCATCATTTAGTTTCACTAAAATGGTTCCAGCAGGAACAACTTTGCCTTCTGGTATTTGCACATATGTCACCCTACCATTCGTTTCAGGATGTAACTCTACATAGTCATTGGATATAACCGACCCATTCACTTCAATTAACTTTTGAATTTGTTGATTTTCTACAACAGTAATATCTACGGTAATGGGGGCATTGGGATCAAATTTGTCAACTCCTTTTGGTTTTTCCTTACATCCAAAAAGCACAAAAGCACTTGCCAATACAATAAATGATAATTTTCTCAAAACTTTAGAATTTTAGTGAATAAAGGTAGCCAAAAAATAATTTTTATTCAATAAAATAGATGAACGGCCAAAGCTTAATACAAGCTTAATTTATACGTTTGTATTCCGCAAAGCGATTTTCAATAAATAATCCCAATTCAAGGTCGTTTAATAAGCCCAATACCTCGTAAGAGGGCCTGCAATAATTCATAAATTTCACTAGCGCATCCCCTTCTAAATGAGTCAGTTTTTGAACAAAACGCTTGGTAAAGCGGTAATTAACATACTTCTCGTGCTCTTGAGACACCAATCTGTTTTGTAAAAATTGAAGATTCCTGTTTCTATGAAAGCGAAACATGTTTATTATTTCATCTAAATCAAACCCAACTGTAAGTCCCCCTTGTCCAAATAATTGTTGATTATTACTCAATTTTAAACCAGGGGGCTGATAGTTAAAATATTTGGCATAGTCATTCCTATTCTGAATGGAGTCCAATTTGTAATAGCTATTTCTAACACGCACTTCAGGTAAATCATACCCAGCCACATGTATTATAATATTAAAATTATGTGGGTCAGTTACTGTGTCAATTGGATATTTTTGTGTGTTTTTGCCAAAGAGTGAAAACCAAATGGAATCCTTGGATCTCACCGTAATTATATATCTACCAAGCGAATCGGTTATTGCTTTGTTTGTGCTACTATTCACCACAACTGACTCTATAGGTCTTCTTCCCGAAATATCATAAACAATGCCACTTATTGTTGTGGATTGTGCATTTAGATTAAACGCATTACATAAACCAATTAAAAAGACAATTGTTTTCCAATACTTCATTAGGATGCAATATTAGGAAAGGAAAGTAAAAAATAAGGATTAGCAAGCCTAAATTAACAGGTTTTTACCTTTTATACAGCTAATGAAAAATAATTACTAATAAACCCTAATACTATTACCATTAAAACTATCCACTGTGTAGCCAATTTTTGACTATATATAAGATAGGTACTTGCCAAAAATGTAACTGCAGTTAACACCCATCCTATTGTATTAGTACTTTGCAAATTAATTCCTATATCTTTTGATAAATATAAAGTTGCACCTAGCATAATGCCAACAACAGCTGCATTGATACCCTCTAATGATCTATAAAATATAGCATACCGTTTAAGCATCTGCCAAATGGGGAAAAAGAAAAGTACAATCAGAAAACTTGGTAAAAAAACACCAATGCTAGCAACAATAGCACCCATAATTTGCCAGGATAGCCCCTTGTCTTTTAAAGCAATAGCACCCGTATAACTTGCAAATGAAAAAATGGGACCAGGAACGGCTCTCACTAAACCTGAGCCAGTTAAAAATGCATCACTCGAAATTTTAATTACGTCCCTTTTGTTTTGAATAACTGTTGCCGAATTAGGCCTTGTAACATATTGCTCATACATCATTGGAATTAATACATCACCACCCCCAAACACAAAGCTTCCAAATCGATAATTTGTTTCAAACAAATTAAAGACTTTTTGATAATGCCAATTGTTTCTAGTTGACTGCTCCGATAAAAACCCAGCAGTTAAAAACATAATTAAGAAAATAAATAAGCCACTCCACTTTATGGTCTTGGGGGCTGCACCGTCATTAGGTATCCGTTTTTTACTAAAATTAGTAGCTATGCCTGCAAGGATGATGATAACAGGAATAGTCCAAGGCGTTTTAAATCCTATAATAACTACAATACAAGCAATTATAAAAATGATGCTGGTTATTGTACTATTGATTGCTTTTTTATACAACAATAAAGTGGCACTTGCTATAAATCCGATAGACATAGGCTGTAAGAACCTTAATGATTTTAAACCTTGTTGCATATCAAAATGAGCATAAGCTATTGCTGCTACTGCCATAATACTGGTAGCAGGAATCATCCATACTAATAAAGTAAAAAAGGCCAAAGGAATGCCCCCCTTTTTATAGGCAACCAAAACAATGGTTTGGGTTGAAGATGCACCAGGCAAAAGTTGACAAAAAGCATTATACTCCAATAACTCTTCACTTGAAATGTCTTTCCTTTTCTCCACAAAGCGATATTGCATCAAACTAGTATGCACCTGCGGCCCTCCAAATGCAGATATACTATGTTTAAACACAGCTTGTAAAAAATGAATGTGACTTTTTGTACTCATGTAAGCGTATGGCTATAAAATTAAAAGAAATTTTAATCAGTTTTGTAATGAATATGAATCCGTTGATAAATTTAACAAACCTGTGATTCTTATAATTTTAGATAGTAAATAATTCTATAACTTTATACTATAAATATTTAAATGGCTATGCGCTACCTTTTCATTATCATTTTTGGCTTATTTATTGGCAGTTGCGCAAAAGACAATTACAGTAAACATATTACTGTTTATCAAAAGGACACACTAAATGAAGTGCCCGAATATAGTAAGCTTGTTTATTGGGCAGCACATCCAAGTAAAAACAATCCTTCAGATAGTATCCCTAAAAATATCTTAGATAACTATCACCCTACAAAAAATGTGGATGTGTTTTTTGTATATCCAACAAGTTATTTAGACCCCAAAATGCCTTATGGATGGAGCGCTTCTCTAAAAGATTTGCGCACTAATATTTACACCGATTATACTTCTATTTTATACCAAGCAAGTGTGTTTAATGAAGTTGGTAAAATTTATGCTCCTAGATATAGACAAGCACATATTAATGCTTATACACCCATTAGTCAAGAAGATACACTCAATGCAATTGCTGCTTTTGACTTAGCTTACCAAGATGTAAAAAATGCATTTGAATATTATTTAGCACATTACAATAATGGCCGTCCCATTATTATTGCTTCACATAGTCAGGGGTCTTCTCATACAATACATTTATTAAAAGATTTTTTTGACAATAAACCACTTGCCAATCAACTAGTTGTCGCTTATGTTGTGGGCATGGCTTTAGACCCTGCAAATTATACAAGCCTTAAAGCCTGTGAACAACCTGGAGAAACTGGATGTATATGCGGTTGGAGAACATTCAAAGAAGGCTATCAAGCTCCATTTGTATATAAAGAACAATTTAAATCTATTGTAACCAATCCGCTTTCTTGGAACAATCGTGACACCATAGTTGATAGAGAATTAAACGATGGCGCCCTATTATATAACTTTAATAAAGTCACGCCAAAAGTTGCTGGGGCAATTAATCATGCAGGTGTATTGTGGACACCTAAGCCACACTTCTTAGGTAGTTTTTTATTAAAATCTAAAAACTACCATATTGCTGATTATAATTTCTACTACTTAAGTATTAGAAAGAATGTAGCACTAAGAGTAAATAATTTTTTAGAAAAGCAAAAGACAGGCTCAACGCATTAATTGCCTACTACGCTCAAAAACTTGATACGCATAATTTTAAGTTGTTCCCAAGTATATTCGTTTTCACTTAATTCTTGTTGTGCAATTTGTAGTGAAGAAGTTTCACAATTTTTAAAATATTCTAAAATATCTGCTTGGTCATATTCATCTAACCACTCGTCTATTGCATAGTCCAAATTTAACTTAGTACCACTTGCTGCAATGGTTTCCATTTCCTCAAGCAAGGCATCCAATCTTAGATCCTTATTTTTTGCAATGGTTTCTAATGGAATTTTTTTGTCTACATTTTGAATAATGTAAATTTTATTGCTCGACTTATTGACAACAGATTTCATTACAAAATCATCTGGTTTTTCAATATTGTGCTCAGTAACATATTGATCAATCAATTCAACAAAGGGCTTGCCATATTTGATGGCCTTGCCCTTACTTACACCCTGACACTTTTCAAGTTCTTCCAAAGTTGTAGGATACAATGTAGCCATGTCTTGTAAAGAAGTCTCTAGGAAAATTACAAATGGTGGAAGTTTTCTTTTTTTAGCTTCTACCTGACGCATTTCCTTAAGCATTTCGAATAATGGCTCGTCGGTCGTTGCAGTACCTGTCCCCCCACTCTCTGACTCATCATCGTCTGCATTGGTATCGTCAAAAACTTGATTCAATACAATTTTAAAGCTAGTAGGCTTTTTGATAAACTTTTGACCCTTGCTAGTTAATTTTAATAGTCCATACTCCTCAATATCTTTTTCAATCATCTTCTCCAACATAGCTTGTCGCACCAAGCTATTCCAAAACAAATTATCTTGCTCTTTACCCACTCCAAATACAGGTAGTTTTTCGTGTCTATATAACCCAATTTGAGGAGTATACTCTCCCATTAATATTTGAACAACATAGTCACTAACAAACCTTTCATCCAAAGCTTGTATTACTTGTAATAATTTAACAAGTTGTTCTTTAGCTTCTATTTTCTCTTTAGGATGTAAGCAGTTGTCGCAATTACCACAATTTTTATCGGCCCAGTCCTCACCAAAATAATGAAGCAGGCTTCTGCGTCTACAAACGCCACTTTCTGCAAATGCAACTGTTTCGTCAATTAATTGTGCTCCCACTTCTCTTTCACTTAAAGGTTTGTCCCTTAAAAAATGTTCAAGTTTTGTAACGTCGGTATGGGAGTAATACAAAATGCAATTCCCTTCTAGTCCATCTCTGCCAGCACGACCGGTTTCCTGGTAATAGTTTTCAATTGACTTAGGAATATTGTAGTGAATAACAAAACGAATGTCTGGCTTGTCAATACCCATTCCAAAAGCAATGGTAGCAACAATTACCTGCACGTCTTCATTTAAAAATTGATCCTGTCTATCTGCTCTTAATTTTTGGTCTAAACCAGCATGATAGGCAACCGCTTTAATATTATTGGCAATTAATAAATCAGCTAATTCTTCGGTTGTTTTTCTATTTAAAGTATATATAATTCCACTCTTCCCCTTATGACCCGTTATGTATTTTACAATACTTTTTACAGTTAAATCTTTTTTGATCTTTGGCTGTACTTCATAATACAAGTTTGCTCTATTAAAAGAAGAGATGAGCACTTCTGGATCACGTAATGATAAGTTTTTTACTATATCTGATTGCACTTTAGGCGTTGCAGTTGCTGTTAAAGCAATGATGGGTACTTGGTTGTTAATCTCTTCCATCATTTCTTTTAACCTTCTATATTCAGGTCTAAAATCATGACCCCATTCTGAAATACAATGCGCTTCATCTACTGCAAAAAAAGACACATTCAAATCACTGAAAAAATCTAAATTTTCCTGTTTGGTAAGTGTTTCAGGTGCTACATACAAAAGCTTGGTTTTACCAGATAATAAATCTGATTTCACTTCCTTAATCTGCCCTTTATTTAATGAAGAATTTAAAAAATGTGCTACATCATCTTTCTCACTATAACCTCTCACTAAGTCTACCTGGTTTTTCATTAAGGCAATTAAGGGGGAAACTACAATGGCGCAACCCGGCAACATTAATGCAGGTAATTGATAGCACAAACTCTTTCCGCCTCCTGTTGGCATAATCACAAACGTATCTCTACCGCTTAATAGGGATAAAATAGCTTTTTCCTGTGTTCCCTTAAATTCTTTAAACCCAAAATGCTGTTCCAATGCGGCCAAAATATCCCCTTTCCCCATTTTTTGGGTAGTGGCATTTGAATCATTGGTGGTTTTGGTCGTTTTTTTAGCTTTTGGCATTTATAAATATCTTAAAATCAATCTTTTCTGTAATATTTGTTCTAATAAGTTAGCGAATTTATTGAAAGAATCGCTCATTCCAATCTGGTATTTTGACAAAAACCTTTTTTTTAAGGTTTTCTTATAATTGGGGTATCGAAGTTAATGAAACATTAACTTTGCCACTCCTTATTACGCGTATGACAAACAATATAATTTCCATTGCAAATAGAACATTAGAAATAGAATTGGAGGCCATAAAAGGATTATCGAATTTTATCGACAGTTCTTTTGAGTCTGCAGTAAAAGCAATTCACGAAACCAAAGGTCGGTTCATTGTTAGTGGCATTGGGAAAAGTTCCATTATTGCACAAAAAATTGTAGCTACTTGTAATTCTACTGGCACCCCCTCCATTTTCTTACATGCAGCAGAGGCAATTCATGGTGATTCGGGTATGATTACACCCAATGATATTGTTTTAATTATTAGCAAGAGCGGTGAAAGTCCAGAAATCAAAAACCTAGTTCAGCTAGTAAAGCATTTTGGCAATACATTAATTGGCATGGTAGGAAACACAGATAGTTATTTAGCCAAGGAATCTAAATGGGTATTAAATACTACCGTTGCGATGGAGGCTTGTAGCAATAATTTGGCTCCAACTTCTTCCACAACTGCTCAAATTGTAATGGGCGACTTAGTAGCCATGTGCTTGATGGAATTAAACAATTTTAAGGCGATAGATTTTGCTAAATTCCATCCAGGTGGCAATTTAGGAAAAAGATTAACGCTTACAGTTGGTCAAATAGCAAATGCAAATCCTAAGCCAATTGTAAATGCATCAACGAGTTTGAAGGAAGTGATATTGACTATTTCAAAAAATAGATTAGGTGCCACAGCAGTTGTAGACTCGAATAATAGAGTAGAAGGTATTATTACCGATGGAGACATAAGAAGAATGCTAGAACAATATTCAAGTATTCAAGATTTAACAGCCTCTCACATTTATCATAAAGCACCCATAAGCATTTCCCCCAATGCCTTAGCAGTAGATGCATTAGCACTTATGGAGCAAAAAGATATAAGTCAAATTATTGTAGCCAATGAGTCCGAATACGTTGGTATGATTCACATGCATGATTTAATGAGAGAGGGGATTTTATAAACATAAAATAATAGGGATGAATAATAAACATCATTATGTAGCTATCATGGCCGGGGGAATTGGAAGCAGGTTTTGGCCTATGAGTAGGACCTCTTTCCCAAAACAATTTTTAGACGTATTAAATACTGGAAAGACATTGATTCAATGGACTTTTGAGCGATATGCGAAATTCATACCTATTGAAAATATATACATAGTTACATCGGAAGAATATGTGGACATTGTAAAAACACAATTACCTAGCTTACCTATTGAAAATATTTTAGCAGAACCAAGTCGTAAAAATACGGCTCCTTGTATTGCATACATTTCACTTAAATTAGCACGAAAAGATCCCGAAGCTACTTTTGTAGTAGCCCCAAGTGACCACTTAATTTTAGAGGAAGATAAATTTCAGAAAATTGTTGAAAATGCTTTGGACTTTGTTGCTAATATTAAAGCCTTGGTTACACTTGGCATAAAACCATCACACCCAAATACGGGTTATGGTTACATTCAATATGAAGGATTAGAAGTAACAAAGGGAGTATATAAGGTAAAAACATTTACGGAAAAGCCTAATTTAGAAATTGCTAAATCATTTATTGCAAGCGGTGACTTTTTATGGAACGCTGGCATTTTTGCCTGGAAAGCAACTACCATATTGGCTGCATTTGAAAAATTGCAACCTGAGATGTATGAGCTTTTTGATCACGAAAAAGAACACTTTAATACAGATAGAGAAAAGCAAGTCATACAAAAAATATACCCACAATGCACCAATATCTCTATTGATATTGCCATTATGGAAAAGGCAGATAATGTATATGTATTACCTGCCGAATTTGGATGGAGCGATTTAGGAACTTGGAATAGTGCCTACGACAATATGGACAAGGACTATTTTAGCAATGCAGTTGCTTCGGATAACGTGGTTGTAATAGATGCTACTAAGTGTATGATTAATGCACCTAAGGATAAATTAGTTGTGGTACAAGGTCTTGATGACTTTATAGTGGTGGATACAAAAGATGTACTACTAATTTGTAGTAAGGAAAAGGAGCAGTCCATAAAGGAATATGTTGCAGAAGTGAAGAGAAACAAGGGAGACAAATACATTTAATTTATTATTAGTTCGTAACTTACAATCATACTGATTGTTTCACTTATAAGATCCCCCTACTATGGCAACAATTATCACTGGTACAGGTAGCTACATTCCAAGCATTATAAAAACCAATAAGGATTTTATTAGCAATACTTTTTATGGAGAAAATGGAGCGTTAATTCCCACACCTAATCAAGAGATAGTTGAAAAATTCAAAGACATTACTGGTATTTATGAGCGTAGATATGCCGAAAATGGAATGAATACTTCCGAGATGGCTGCTGAAGCTTCCAAATTGGCAATTCAAGATGCGGGCATTGATCCCGAAACAATTGATCAAATAATTGTCGCACATAATTTTGGGAATGTTTTACCAGGTACCATACAAACGGATACCATACCTGCAATAGCATCAAGAGTAAAAAATCAATTAGGCATTCATAATCCTAATTGTGTGGCCTATGATATATTATTTGGTTGTCCTGGTTGGATTCAAGGGGTAATACAAGCCGACTCATTTATTAAATCTGGAATGGCAAAGCGTTGTTTAGTGATTGGCGCGGAAACCCTAAGTCGTGTAGTTGACCCACATGATAGAGATAGCATGATTTTCAGTGATGGGGCTGGTGCTTGTATTGTTGAAGGCGACCCAAATACGGACAGTGGTATTTTAGCCGCAAGTGTTCAAAGCCATTGTAATGATGAAACTTATTTTTTATACTTAGGTAAGTCATATCATCCAGAAGGAGAAGAAGAAACTAGATATATAAAAATGAAAGGGCGAAAGGTATATGAATATGCAATCAAGAATGTGCCTTTGGCAATGAAAGCTTGCATTGAAAAAGCGGGCGTCGATATTAAAGAAGTGAAGAAGTTTTTCTTACACCAAGCGAATGAAAAAATGGACGAAGGATTTATAAAAGCTTTGTATAAATTATATGGAACAAGAGAAGTGCCTGAAAATATTATGCCCATGAGTATTCACGATTTGGGTAATAGTTCGGTGGCTACTATTCCCACTTTATACGACATGGTAAAGCACGGAAAATTCAAGGAACACGAATTGCATAAAGGTGATATTGTCATTTTTGCTTCTGTAGGTGCAGGAATGAATATCAATGCTATTTGTTACAGAGTATAATTCAAAAGGGAGCTACAAAAAAGTAACTCCCTTTTGAAATATAATTAGAGCGTCACATAGTAGACGCTTTTTTTGTGTTTGTAATTATTAATAACCACGCACATTATTACCTTCAACATAATTCACAAAGGCTTTATTACAAACCTTATTCCCTCCTGGAGTTGGATAATTACCAGTAAAATACCAATCACCTGTATTTGTTGGGCAACATTCATGTAAGTCTTCAACAGTTTGATAGATTACTTCTACTGGAATATTTACATTGCTTGGTGTGATTAATTGTGCAATTTTATCAGATATTTCTTCGGGTGTAAACGGTTTATAAATTTCCCTAACTACATTCTTTGTATGTAGTTCGCCAGCAGCTTCTAATGACTTGATTTGATTATAAGCATCATTAATTACATTGGACATTCCTCTTTCCTCTAACAAAGCAATGGCAGCTTTAAATGCAATAAAATCGCCCATCTTGCTCATGTCAATACCATAACAATCTGGATATCTAATTTGAGGCGCAGAGGAAACGACTATAATTTTTTTAGGAGCAAGTCTGGACAACATACGAATAATACTTTCTCTTAAAGTAGTTCCCCTCACAATACTATCATCAATAACAACAAGGGTATCCTCATCTTTTTTTACAGTACCATACGTAATATCATATACGTGTTGAACCATTTCATTTCTATTCGCATCTTCGGTAATGAAGGTTCTTAACTTAACATCTTTTATAGCAATTTTCTCTTGGCGAATTTTTCTATTCACCATCTCTTCTAATTTCTCTGGCTCCACTTCCTTTCCCCAACTTAAAATACGTTCTACTTTAATTTTGTTAAGGTAGGCTTCCATACCTTTAACCAACCCATAAAAAGCAACTTCGGCAGTATTAGGTATATAAGAAAAAATAGTATGTTTTAAATCCTTTTCAATACGATCTAAAACTATTTTACTTAAATGATTACCTAAAGCAATACGCTCTCGGTAAATTTTTTCATCACTACCTCGTGAAAAATATATTCGCTCAAAAGAACAAGCCCTTCTTTCCTTTGGCGCTAGTATTTGTTCAATTTTATAGTCCCCTTTATCGTCCACAATTAAAGCGGTACCTGGCATTAATTCTAAAACCTCATTTTCACCAACATTGAATGTAGTTCTAATAGACGCACGCTCACTTGCAGCAACAATTACTTCTCCATCAATATAATAGTATGCGGGTCTTATGCCATTTGCATCACGCATCACAAAACTATATCCATTTCCAATTAAGCCTCCTATGGTAAAACCTCCATCAAATAATGGGGCTGCTTGTTTAAGTACGTTCGCAATATTAGGGGCATTGGGATTCAATGATTCTTCTTTCACTAAAAAATGATGAATTACTTCCATCATTGCTGCCAAATCACTTTGTTTTTCAAAAGGACCTGGGTCAAATCCAATATGATTAAATAAATCGTCTGTGTTGACAAGGTTAAAATTCCCAGCCAATGCCATATTCTTTCCAGGCACTAAATCCTTTTTGATAAATGGATGGCAAAATTCTACATTGTTTTTTCCTTGCGTTCCATAACGTAAATGACCTAATAATATCTCACCCATAAATGGAAGGTGCCCTTTCATTAAACCTGGATGTTTGGTAATATCTGGTTGAAACTTTTCTAGCTCTTGAATTTCTAAGCCAATTTTATAGAACAAATCGGCAATGGGTTGTGGCGCATTACTCCTTAAACGATATAAAAACGGATTGCCTGACTCAATATTTAACTTTAGTGTTGCTAAACCAGCACCATCTTGACCACGATTGTGCTGTTTTTCCATCAAAAGGTACAATTTGTTTAGCCCGTAAGTAACTGTTCCTCTTTTTTGTAAGTAGTAAGAAAAAGGTTTTCTGAGTCTAATATAAGCTAGACCACATTCGTGTTTAATTTCGTCGCTCATGATGGTGTTTAAGGAGCCACAAATTTACAATAGTTGAGGAATCTTAACTAGTTAGAAAGGGAAAAAACTTAAGAAATTAATAAACTTTCTCCTTAATAATTGCATTTGCTACCTTAGTCCAGGCTTGGATTTCAGTACAAGCTTGGTATTCCTGGTCAATATAGATATAATAATTTGTGATATGCTCATTAAACCATGCTTCTAATGACTTTGTTTTCTTTAATTCTAATGCTCTAGCGGCAACTCTATTATAGTCTTCTTTTAGATTTTCTTTATGTGGTTCAGTTCTATCCTTGAAAAAAACGAGCCTAACTGTTTTTCTACCACGATCATCCGTGTATACTTGAGGGGCTGAAATTTCACCTGGCTTCATAGACTTTAATAAAACCACCATTTCTTTGTCTGGCAATTGATCATAATTTACATAAGTTGATCCGTCTCTTCCAGAAACGGCACCACCTGTAAACTTACTTCCATCGTCATCACTATGTTTGTTCACCGCTTCACCAAAACTCATTTTACCAGTAACAACCAAATTTCTAATACTATCTAAAAAATGCTTAGTCTCATTAATTTCATCGCTTGAAATAGGAGGAATGCGTAGAATGTGTTTTACTACTGCATCGTCCCCTGATCTTGAGATTAATTGAATTAAATGATATCCGAATTTAGATTTAATAGGTGCTGATATTTGACCCTCTTTTAATCGGAATGATCCAGCCATAAATGCAGGGTCAAAATTCTTTTCATTTCGATTTAAATTAAATTGGCCTAAGTTTTCTTTTGAACTTGGATCTTCGGAATACAATTTAACCAATTGGTCAAACTTATTGATTCCTGCTTCAACTTGACGGCGATAATCCATCATTTGTTTTATCACATATTCTTCTACATCACGATTTGCTTTTGGATGCATCACTAATTCCAATACTTGCACTTCACTTTCATATAAAGGCAAACTGTCCACAGGAATTTTGTTGTAAAAAGCACGTACTTCAGTTGGTGTGATTTTTATTTTTTCAACAATTTTTTGTTGCATTTCATCCGCCAACTTTTGCTCTTTAATTAAAATTCTAAAATCTTCTTTTAATTGAAAAATAGAACGTCCTGCTACTTCTTCTAACACTTCCTTGGAACCAAATTGTTGCAAAAAGCTCCTAATACGACTGTCAATCGCATTTTGAATCTCTTCCTCCGTTACATTGATAGAATCCTTTTCGGCTTGTAATACCAATGCCTTACGAATTAATTGTCCTTCTAAAATTTGGCATGCAGTTGGTATTGCAACACCTTCTTGACCTTGCGCCTGTCTTTTATAATCGGCAATGGCATTGTCAATGTCTGATCTTAAAATAAATTTATCTCCAACGGTGGCAATAATTTTATCTGCCAATATCTTTTTAGTTTGTGCTTTTGCAGAGAAAGAAAAAGACAATAAAACTAAAGAAAAAACAACGCTAACAATTTTCATCAATAATATAATTAATGGGGTAAAGATCTGATAGCTGGGTGATTATCCCAACTATCAAATCTTAATTATTTTATAAAGTACGTTTAACTTCTTCTTCTTCAAAAGCTTCAACGATATCACCTGGTTTTAGATCACTGAAGTTCTTGATGGTTAAACCACATTCCATATTAGAAACAACTTCTTTCACATCATCCTTAAAGCGCTTCAAACTACCTAATTCAGCTGCTTGACCTTCGCCTCTTGGGAATTCAACAATACCATCACGTATGATACGTATTTTACTGTTTCTACTTAATTTACCATCCAACACGAAACATCCTGCAACCGTTGCTTTATCAAATTTGTATACCTCACGCACTTCAACGTTGGCAACAATCTTCTCTTGAATTTTTGGCTCCAACATACCTTCCATCGCGCTCTTAATTTCATCAATTGCGTTATAGATAATTGAGTACATTTTAATCTCAACACCCTCTGTTTCTGCTAAGCGATTGGCTTGCATACTAGGACGAACGTTAAAACCAATAATAATTGCATCAGATGCAGCAGCAAGTAACACGTCAGACTCGGAAATTTGACCAACCCCTTTTAACACTACTCTTACCGCAATTTCTTCAGTAGATAATTTTTGCAATGAATCGCTTAAGGCCTCAACAGAACCATCCACGTCACCTTTAATGATGATGTTTAATTCTTTAAAGTTTCCTAAAGCCAAACGACGACCAATCTCATCTAAGGTAATATGCTTTCTAGTTCTTAAACCTTGCTCTCTTAATAATTGTGCACGTTTAGTTGCTAATTCTTTTGCTTCAGATTCGTCTTCGTAAACTTTAAATTTCTCTCCCGCTTGTGGTGCACCATTCAAACCTAATATTACCACTGGTGTTGATGGAGGTGCTACTTCAATACGTTGATTACGCTCGTTGAACATAGCTTTCACACGACCATAATATTGGCCAGATAATATCAAATCACCTTGACGTAAAGTTCCATTTTGTACTAAAATAGTGGCAACATATCCACGACCTTTATCCAAAGACGCTTCAATTACACTACCAGTAGCTTCTCTATTTGGATTGGCTTTTAAATCTAAAATTTCAGATTCCAATAAAACTTTCTCTAATAATGCATCCACATTTAAACCTTGCTTAGCGGATAATTCTTGGTTTTGGAATTTACCTCCCCAAGCTTCTACCAAGATATTCATTTGTGATAATTGCTCATATATCTTTTGCGGATTTGCTCCGTCTTTGTCAATCTTATTCACCGCAAAAATCATTGGAACGTTTGCTGCTTGTGAGTGACTGATAGCTTCCTTAGTTTGAGGCATCACCGCATCATCGGCAGCTACTACTATAATAGCAATATCCGTAATTTTAGCACCACGAGCACGCATAGCTGTAAAGGCTTCGTGACCTGGTGTATCCAAGAATGTAATTGCTTTTCCATTAGGTAAGGTTACCTCGTATGCACCAATATGCTGTGTGATACCACCGGCTTCACCCGCAACTACATTTGCATTACGGATATAATCCAATAAAGATGTCTTACCGTGATCCACGTGACCCATTATCGTCACAATTGGAGGACGTTCAACCAAGTTTGCTAAATCATCTGCTTCTTCTTCCTCATCCATTTCTTCGGCATCTTCCAATCCCACAAATTCAACTTCAAAACCAAATTCAGATGCCACTAATTCAATTACTTCCGCATCTAAACGTTGGTTAATGGATACCATGATACCCAAGTTCATACACTTACTAATAATTTCTGCAAAACTTACATCCATCAAACTCGCTAACTCACTCACCGTAACAAATTCTGTTACTTGTAGCTTATTATCATCTCTTTGTTCATTGCTTTCGTTTTCTGCAGCTTCCTCTCTTCTTTGACGACGATACTTGGATTTCATGCTCTTACCTCTACCACCTTGGCCAGATAATTTAGCTTGTGTTTCCTTAATCTTATCTTGAATTGCTTTTTGATCAATTTCTTTTTGTTCAGCTGTTTGTGGCACATTTCTTCTACCACCACCTGCTTGTCCAGGTCTGTTATTTGGACGATTTCCTTGATAACCGCCACCTTGTGGACGATTACCTTGATAGCCACCACCTTGTGGACGATTGCCTTGATAACCGCCACCACTTTGTTGACCTTGACCTTGTTGGCCTTGACCTTGCGGACGATTACCTTGACCTTGTACAGGAATACGCTTACGTATGCGTTTCTCTTCCTGACTTAATGGTTTAGGGCGTGTATCGCTATTAACTGGTAATTCAATTTTACCTAAAATTTTAGGACCTGTTAATTTATCTGCTTGGATATTGGTAATTTCTCCATGCACATTTTCTGGTGCAATAGAGTGATCCACTGGAGCAGCAGGGACAGGCTTTGGCGCTTCCACTTTAGGAGCAACTGGCGCTGCTTTCTTAGTTTCTGGTTTTGCCTTTTCACTTTGATCAGCAGTTTTTGAAGCTGCTTCAGCTGGAGCTTCTACTTTCTTTACTGTTTTCTTTGGACGAGTTGAAGAGTCAATTAATGACAAGTCAATTTTATTAATCACTTTTGGGCCTTCAACTTCAGGCACTTCTACTTTCTTTACTTCTACTGCCTCCGCATTGGGTTTTCTGTTTTCATCCGCCGCGCTGGTGGCAGCTTCTTCAATTTTTACAGTAGATGGATTTGCAATTTCAGCAAATGCATCAACTTTCTTTACTTCTGGCGCAGGTGCTGCTTCGGGCTCAACAGCTTTTGCTTTAATCACTTCTGGCGCAGGAGCTTCCTCAACTTTCTTTGCTTTATCACCAATTACATTCTTTGGCAATTCAACATGATCGGCTTTGTTTCTTGCTACTTTATCGCTTTGAAATTCGGCTTGCAAAGCATAATACTGTTCCTCCGTTAATTTAGCTGTTGGCTTAAGATCATCCTTAGGAAAACCTTTTTTACTAAGAAATTCAATCAAGGTATCTTGACCAACGTTGAATTCCTTAGCAGCTGCTAACAGTCTTGGTAGTTTCAATTCTGACATTCTGTTGTTTTTTGTTCCGGTTCATTTTTAAATGCTGCGGAACGAGTCACCTAATACAAATATACTTCTAATTCAAAGGCTATTCACCTTTATCAAACTCTTCTTGTAAGATTCGACGCACTTCAGCAATCGTTTCTTTTTCCAAGTCTGTTCTTCTTTCTAATTCTTCAGCACTCAATTTTAATACACTTCTTCCTGTATCGCAACCTACGCGCTTAAATTCATCAATAATCCATGGTTCAATTTCATCTGTAAATTCATCCATGTCAATATCAAATTCATCTACCACCTCTTCATCTTCACGATAAACATCTAATTCATATCCTGTTAATTCAGATGCCAATTTAATATTCACACCTCTACGTCCAATTGCCAATGATACTTGATCCGCTTGCAAATACACTTCGGCACGCTTGCGTTCCGTATCCAAATTCATGTAGCTAATTTTAGCTGGCGTTAATGAACGTTGAATTAATAATTGTGTATTGGTAGTAAAGTTGATAACATCAATGTTTTCATTTTTCAATTCACGAACAATACCATGAATACGAGAACCTTTCATACCCACACAAGCACCAACTGGATCAATACGATCGTCAAAGGACTCAACAGCCACTTTTGCACGTTCTCCTGGCTCACGAACAATTTTCTTGATAGTGATTAAACCATCAAAAATTTCAGGCACTTCTATCTCTAATAATTTGGCTAGGAATAATGGACTTGTTCTAGATAAAATAATTACTGGTGAATTATTTTTCATATCCACACGAGCAATGACTGCTCTAATATTTTCTCCTTTTTTGAAAAAGTCCTGCGGTATTTGTTCAGTTTTAGGAAGTATTAATTCATTTCCTTCTTCATCTAATAACAAAACTTCTTTTTTCCAAACCTGATAAATTTCAGCATTGATAATTTCACCAATTCTATCAGCATATTTTTTAACTAACGCATTTTTCTTTAAATCATTAATGCGAGATGCTAAAGTTTGCTTAGCAGCCAAAATTGCACGACGACCAAAATCATAAATATTTACTTCTTCTAACAATTCCTCACCTATCTCAAAGTCAGGCTCTATCTTGATTGCGTCAGAGTAAGAAACTTCAGCCAAAGGATTGTCTACATCATCATCTGGACGAATTTCACGGCGACGGATAATTTCCAAATCACCTTTTTCGGCGTTTACGATAACGTCAAAATTTTCATCGCTACCATATTTTTTTCTCAATAAAGTTTTAAAAACATCCTCTACCACTTTCATCATCGTAGGACGATCTATGCTTTCTGCGTCTTTAAACTCTTGAAAGGCCTCAATCAAATTTATACTTGCCATAACATAATTTTTTTTCAAGCTCCTCGCTTGATGATTTGTTAAAATTGAATTTGAACTATCGTTGATTTTATATTCTCAAATGGAATAAGCAGTTGTTGCTGGGTTGCTTTTTTACCCTTCCCTTCCGTCCACTCAATAATAATGTCGTCTTGTGCCACTGTAGTTAGCGTGCCCTCTTTCTTAGAACCATCCACTAATTCTACTTCAACTTTACGACCTATATTTTTATTGTATTGTCTTTTTAATATCAAAGGCTCGTCCACGCCAGGTGAAGAAACTTCTAAAGCAAAGTCTCCTTCTGGAAACCAGCCTGCTTCTTCAATTGCCCTATATAATTTACGGTTAAAATAGATACATTTTTGAATAGGTAATCCATTGTCGCCATCTAAATATACTTTGATGATATGCCCAGGTTTAACCTTCACAAATACCAAAAAATATTCAGGATCCTCTAATAATAGAGGTTCAATAATACCGTATACTCTTTCCTTTAAATCGTTTACTTCCATAGTTTAAAAAGAAGAAGGGAACGATTCCGTTCCCTTCATTTCTCTGCTTATTCTTGAACAAAGGTAATAAAACGGGATGAAATAACCCAATAATATTAACAGAAACGTATTTTTGCACTATGGGGAAGTTAATAATATACGGTCTGGTTATCTACTTACTTTACAAAGTCATTTTTGAAGTAGTTGTACCAGTGAGCAATGGGGTAAAGACAGTTAAACAAAACATGGAACAAATGCAGCGCCAACAAGCCGAAGCATTTAAACAAGCTCAAAATGCGCGTACCCAGACCAATGCACAAAATAACACGCAAGCAGCTAACAACCCTAAAAAAGAAGCACCTGCGGACGCAGAATACATTGATTTTGAAGAAGTTAAGGAAAAATAATTGCGTCTTTCTCTAGGCTAAAATTAGATCTGTTTCTATCCTCATACCAGGCTGTAAATACAAAACCTGTAGTCCTATGGAAGCTGCTGCTATCACGTTAGGCTCATTGTCATCGATAAATAAGGTTTCAGCAGCAATCAATCCCTCTTTATCCAAAATGTACTGAAAAGAGGATGGATCGGGCTTTCTTTGGCCCATTTTGTGCGAATAATAGGGCGTTTTGAACAGATTTTCGAAATTTCCGCCAATTTCTTGGGTAAATTGAGGGATAAAATAATCGAAATGAATTTGGTTAGTATTGGAGTATAAAAAAGTAGCAAATTGGTCCCTATGGGCCTTCACCCAATCAATACTTTCTTTTCGATAACCTACAAGTAAAGCATTCCAAGCAGCTTTGATTTGTTCATGTGTTAGGTCCAAATGATAATTTTTATTAAAGCCCGCATAAAATTCACCCTCCGTGATTAGCCCCTTTTCAAGATCAAAAAATAGCTGATCGGACTTATTTAAGGTAAAGTGGCTCCCAAAATTTGGTATACCTAGTTGCTCAAAAGCAGCATACATTTTTTCAAAGTCAATATCATACAAGACATTTCCTAAATCAAAAATTAAATTTTTAGTAGCTGCCATAATTGAAAATTTTTTCAAAGGTAATCTATCTTTGAAACATGAAACAAAGCTTAGCACATATTGCCGTAGTTGTAAGAGATTATGATGAAGCCATTGCGTATTATACTCAAACCTTGGGTTTTAAATTAATTGAAGACACGGTTCTATCTGAAACTAAAAGATGGGTAATGGTTCAACCAACGGGTGCAGAAAATGGATGTATGTTACTATTGGCTAAAGCAGCCAATCCAGAACAAGAAAAACATATTGGCTTTCAAACAGGTGGACGTGTTTTTTTATTTTTATATACAGATAATTTTTACAGAGACTATCAAAATTATACAGCAAAGGGCGTTGAATTTACCATTGCCCCGCATGTAGAAGCATATGGCATTGTTGGGGTGTTCAAAGATTTGTATGGAAATCTTTGGGATTTAATTGAACCTCCTAAAAAATAATTTTATCGCTTCATGGCTGCTGCCATATACTTACAAGCAGCATTCCCTTTATTAAGTTCTGTTTGAATATTTGAATGAGAGGCTTCGTCTCTATTTTGACTTAACTTAAAAACGTTTTTCAATTCGGTCACTTCTATTTCAAAAGAAACAATAGCTTTCATATGTTCTTGCATGTACATGGGATCTAAATTTTTAACCTGCGTTGGCGCATCAAGATCCTTTTCAAAATGCTGTGTAAGCTGCGCTAGCAAAGCATATAAATGGGCTTCATCTCTCATTTCCATTTCCCCAACTGCATGCACAGTTTGATAATTCCATGTACTTGCTTGTCCTTTGCTAGTATACCAACTTGCACTTACAAAAGCAGAAGGTGCCGAAAAAATGACCAGTACATTTTTATTCATTTCAAAAGCATTGGTATGATCTTGTTTGCGCATTAAGTGACCTGCAATGAATAATTTATCATTTTGTTGCTTAATTAAAACGGGTACCTGTGCCGCTACTGGAAATCCATTTTTGTCAACGCCACAAATGGTTACAAAAGGATTAGCGTGCATAAAGTCAAGGACCTCTTTGTGGTCTTTTGCTTTGAAATAAGAAATATCGTACATAATGCAATAATTAGAATGTGAAATGTATTTATAAAATTAAATAAGGTAGCTTGCGGACTTTTTTTATAAAGGCAGTGCCGTAGTAGTTTTAATTTCATCCATTACAAATAAACTATTAATATGCGCCACCATGGGTAGTACCGCTAATTTTTCTTGATAAAATTTATTGTAAGTTTCTACATCCTTTGAAACTAGTTTTAAAAAATAATCAAAATTACCTGATACCAAACTACAAGAAATCACTTCGGGATACTGCGCAATAATTTGTTCAAACTCTGAGAAATTATTTCTAGTTTGTTTATCCAAAGTGACGTGACAGTGCACAATTAAACCAAGCTCTATTTTTTTTCTATTTAAGATGCCAACATAGCCTTGAATGTACCCCTCCGACTCCAACCTTTTAATCCGATCATGTGTTGGACTCATTGAAAGATTTACTTCAGCACTAATGTCTTTGATTTTTGCCAAAGCGTTCTTTTGTAATATGCGCAAAATGGCAATATCAATTGGGTCTAAACTCATACGATACTAAATTAATAGAAGGAATAATTTCTGCCTAAGGCCTGTAAAGCAATCTAAATTACCAATATTTTCTTAAAAATCATTATTCAATAGGAATATTTACTGAATATATTGAATTATTTAAAATTATTTCCTTTTTGATGATCTTTATGCAGTAATAAAAACAAATTTTATGATTATAGGTTGCCCAAAAGAAATTAAAGTACAAGAGTATAGAGTTGGCTTAACACCAGAAGGTGTTGATGCATTAGTGAGACAAGGTCATGAAGTGTATATGGAAACCAATGCAGGCGCAGGTTCGGGTTTTTCTGACGAGTCATATAAGGCCGTTGGTGCAAGCATTTTAAGCACAGCGAAAGAGGTTTATGCAATTGCAGAAATGATTATTAAGGTAAAAGAGCCGTTGGCTATTGAGTTCCCTTACATTAAAGCTGGACAAATATTATTTACCTATTTCCACTTTGCTGCATCCAAAGAATTAACTGATGCCATGATGAAATCTCATGCAGTTTGTATTGCTTACGAAACTGTAGAATTGGCCGATGGATCATTACCATTATTGGTTCCAATGTCGGAAGTAGCAGGTAGAATGGCCATTAATGTGGGAGCATATTATTTAGGTAAGCCATTTGGTGGCAAAGGAAAATTATTAGGAGGTGTGCCAGGCGTTAAACCAGCAGAAGTATTGGTGATTGGCGGTGGTATTGTAGGAACACAAGCAGCTAAAATGGCTGCAGGACTAGGTGCTAACGTTACTTTAATGGATACCAATTTGGCAAGATTAAGATATTTATCAGATGTAATGCCAGCTAATGTAGTAACCCAATATTCTACATTATTAGCCATTAAAGAAAAATTACCTACTACTGATTTATTAATTGGTGCTGTATTATTACACGGTGCAAAAGCGCCACATTTAGTAAAGAAAGAAGATTTAAAATTAATGGAAGCAGGTTCTGTGATTGTTGACGTTGCTGTAGACCAAGGTGGATGTATTGAAACTTGTAAACCAACTACACATGAAAATCCTGTATTCACTATAGATAACGTAACACACTATTGTGTTGCCAATATGCCAGGAGCAGTTCCTCAAACATCTACCCGTGCTTTAACACAGGCAACAATTCCTTATGCTATTGCTATAGCAAACAAAGGATGGGAAAAAGCATGCGCAGAGAATCCAGCATTATCTAAGGGCTTAAATATCAGAGCTGGAAAAATTTTACATAAAGGTGTAGCAGACGCCTTTACAACAGCATAAGTATTCAATTGGAAGTTTTGGTTTAAAGCCTAGTTTAAAAACTAGGCTTTTTTATTGCATAACTAAATAACAAATAATTAATATGTCCATAAATTGGATATTCCCATATTAATCGTAATTTTACGATTAATAAATTATTGGTATGGCAGAATATACTTTAAAGGAAGAGCAGATTGCTCAATATGCAAAAGCCCTAGGACACCCTGCAAGGGTTGCTATTATTAACATGCTGCTTAAAAGGCAGTCATGTGTGTGCGGTGATATTGTGGATGAATTACCATTATCACAAAGTACGGTATCCCAACATTTAAAAGAACTAAAAGAAGCCGGATTTATTAAAGGTGAAATAAGTGGCGTTAAGACCTGTTACTGTATTGATGAAGCCAATTGGAATAAAATTGCAAATCTTTTCGATGGCTTGTTGAAGACGCCTTATGCACCAAAAGTTTGTTGCTAATTAAACTACTAAAAATATACATTATGAAAACAGAATTAGAATTAAAGGAAATTGTTAAAGCAAAATATAGTGAGATTGCTTTACAGGATAAAGAAACCAACATGTCTTCTTGTTGTGGCGCTGGTGGTTGTAGTACCGAAGTGTATAATATTATGTCCGATGATTACACTAAAATGGATGGCTATGTAGCGGATGCAGACTTAGGTTTAGGTTGTGGTTTGCCAACTGAATATGCAAAAATAAAAGAAGGTGATGTTGTAGTTGACCTAGGGTCAGGGGCTGGTAATGATTGCTTTGTTGCAAGAAGAAGCACAGGCGCAAGCGGAAAAGTAATTGGTGTTGATTTTACACCTGCTATGATTGAGAAAGCACGTGCCAATGCCGAAAAAATGGGATACAACAATGTGGAGTTTAGACAAGGTGATATTGAAAACATGCCCATAACAGCTAATGTTGCTGATGTTGTAGTAAGCAATTGTGTATTAAATCTAGTGCCTAATAAACATGCAGTACTTACGGATATTTATAGAGTATTAAAGCCAGGTGGACATTTTAGTATATCTGATGTTGTATTAGTTGGTGCATTGCCAGCCGAACTTCGTAATGCAGCTGAAATGTATGCAGGATGTGTATCTGGAGCAATTCAAAAACAAGTGTATATGGAATTGATAAACGCTTGTGGATTTAAAAACGTAGTTCTACAAAAGGAAAAGCCAATTATTATTCCAAATGATATTTTGAAAAACTATTTATCAGCAGCAGAGATCGCAAAATTCAATCAATCTGAACTTGGCATTTTCTCTGTAACAGTATATGCCGAAAAACCAACAACCACTTGCACACCAGGATCTGGATGTTGCTAATAAATAATTGGATTATAACAAATCATTTCAAATCAAACATAACCTATGTCCGTAAACAACTGCGCACCTGCTAACGAACGAAAAAAATTAAGTTTTTTAGATAGCTATTTAACTTTGTGGATTTTTATGGCAATGGCCATTGGCGTTTCTATTGGATACTTCATACCCTCATCGGCTACATTTATTAATTCATTTTCTGACGGTACTACCAATATACCATTGGCCATTGGTTTAATACTCATGATGTACCCTCCTTTTACGAAAGTAAAATATGACAAATTAACTGAGGTATTTAAAAACACCAAAGTACTAGGTGCTTCATTATTCCTAAACTGGATAGTTGGGCCCATTCTAATGTTTGTATTGGCTATTTTATTTTTACACAACTACCCCGAATACATGATTGGCCTAATTCTTATTGGATTAGCAAGATGTATTGCAATGGTAATCGTATGGAATGAATTAGCAGAAGGAAGTAGGGAATATGCCGCTGGATTGGTAGCTTTAAATAGTATTTTTCAAGTATTACTTTATAGCATTTATGCCTACGTATTTGTAACAGTACTGCCTCCTTTATTTGGCATTACTGGCACAATTGTAAATATCACCATTGGTCAAATTGCTAAAAGCGTTGCCATTTATTTGGGTATCCCATTCTTAGCTGGATTTTTATCAAGGTATATTTTAATTAAAGTAAAAGGAGAGGAATGGTTTACGACAAAATTTATTCCTGTAGTTTCTCCAATTACGCTGATAGCATTATTATTCACTATTGTAGTCATGTTTAGTTTAAAGGGGCAGTTGATAGTTCAAATTCCATTTGATGTTATTAGAATTGCCATTCCATTGGTTATCTATTTTGCCATTATGTTTTTTGTGAGTTTTTTAATTGGCAAAAAATTAGGTGCTGATTACTCAACAAACGCATCCATTGCATTTACGGCTGCAGGAAATAATTTTGAATTGGCTATAGCGGTTGCCATTGGAGTATTTGGTATTAACAGCGGCCAAGCATTTGCAGGTGTAATTGGCCCATTGGTAGAAGTACCCGCACTTATTATACTAGTAAATGTGGCATTTTGGTTAAGGGATAAATTATATAAACCTATTCAACCTTTATCAAAATAGTCTTCTTCTAAAAGGGTGTCCTTTAATATCGATTATAAAATATTTAAACAAAGAAGTTATGAAAAATATATTAGTATTATGTACAGGTAATAGCTGCAGAAGTCAGATTGCGCACGGTTATTTAGCATCAATGACCAATGGGAAAGCAATGGTATATTCTGCAGGTGTTGAAACGCATGGGGTTAATCCACGTGCCATAGCTATTATGAAAGAAGATGGTATTGACATTTCAAATCATACCTCCAATAATATTACAGAATACTTTGGCGTTGATTTTGATTTTGTGATTACTGTTTGTGATAATGCAAAAGAGCGTTGTCCCTATTTCCCAACCAAAGCTTTAAAATTTCACTATAATTTTCCTGACCCAGCAAAAGCCACTGGTTCTGAAGAAGAAATTATGAATGAGTTTAGAACCGTAAGGGAGCTGGTGAAAAAATATTGCCAAACCTTTGTGAAGGACAACAAGATTAATGAATAAGCAAAATATTAAATAGCTTTAATATAAGACTTTCTATCGGTCACAAACTTTTTTCTTAAATAGAAGTTTTGTGTAGTAGTTGCTGTCAAATTGCACAACACTTCTATTTTAGAAATACCCATCTTAGTTGCTTTGTTTTCTACAAAAACATATAAGTCATCCGCCAAATGGAATTTTCGATATTTTGGTGAAATATAAAATTCTTTGATTTGTAAGATAGGCTGAAGCATTTGGAAGGTTTCTTGTTTTTCACAAACAATACATCCAATCTTATTGCCTAGAGCATTTTCTGCAACATATAATAAACTAGATTGACTCTTCAATTTCTTTTTATACAATTCTACAAATGCATGTTTTTCAAATTTAGTTGCATAAATCTGAAAATAAGACTCCATAAAATAATCTACATCTTCAAGTATCGCTTTTCTAATATTCCATTTATCAATCAACATATATTAGTTCAATTTTAGTATTCCAAATAAGTCTTCTAAGTTGTCAATTATATAGTCAGGGCGGGCTTCTAATAATTGTGATTTAGTTTGAGCGCCAGTAGTAACGCCAATACTGTATAAACAATTTGCATTTTTACCTTCTTCAATATCTATTTTAGAATCGCCCACTTTTACAATCCTTTTTGCATCATCAATAGAAAATAAATTCATTGCATAAGTAATCATATCAGGTGAAGGCCTGGAATTTTTTACATCTGTTGCTGTTACCAACAAATCAAAATGATAAAATTGCCTCCAATTTATTTTTTCTAAAATAAAGTTGGCTGTATTCTTATCATATCCAGTATTTAATACGACTAATACATTTTTATTACGCAATTCTAACAATACTTTTTCCGCATTCAGCATTGACTTGATATCAAATGTCTCATAGGCAGTTGATAGACTTTCTAAAAAGAATTTAAAAATTTCCTCTGCTTTATCCATATCAGCTGGCTTTCCATAAACAGCAATAATATCTTTTATAGCATTTAGCTTTTCCTTGCCTGCTCCAACCGCCAGAACAGCATCTAATTCAACATCTACTCCAAATTCATTGATGGATTTTTGTAAAGTTTTATAAACAATATTATCCTCGTCAATAGTCGTTCCAGCCATATCAAATACAATCATCGAAATTTTCATAACTATTAATTTAAAGCGTTTTGAATGGTTGTTCTATAGGATTCAATGGGTGCTACTTTTAAAGTAGGCTCCTTTGCCATATCATCCCATTTTCTTAATGCTACAGCTTGAGCAAAATATGTATTACTTTCAAACTGCAATTTTTCTTCACCCGACATAATCCCTCCCTGTAACAAAAGACTAGACTTAGAAGTTGGGGATAAAGTACTATAATAACCTGCTTCTACTAAACATAAATATCTTTTTGCCGCAACATGCAGTTTAACCGCTTCAACAACTTGTTCCTTAAAGTATTTAGTCAAAAAACGTGCCCCCAATTCTTCATGAATATCATCAATACCTTGTTCGGTTGCATTATCAGGCAGGTCATGCAACAAATGTCCAATATCATGCAATAAAGCAGCAGTTACTAATTCATCGTTTGCACCTTCTAGTTTTGCAAAATGGGCAGCTTGTAGCCCGTGTTCCAGTTGTGTCACAGCTTCACCTCCATACAAGTCTCCTCCTTTATTAAGGAATAAATTAATGATAAAATCTGTTATATTATTTTCCATTTTTTAAATTTTTGCAACAGCTTCTTCAGCAAATCCAAATGACAAAGTCATTCCATTACCTCCAATTCCATTTATGATATATACACCTGGCTCCACTTTTAAAAATAAATCCGTATCACCATTAGTCATTTTTGGATAAATGCCATTCCAAGATTGCTGTAAAGTCCAGTCATCAATATGCATGAGTTTTTTTAAATACTTTAAAACCATTTCATTGATAAGCTGATTATCAAACGGCTCAAAGTCTAACCCATACTCATGTGAATCACCTACTGTAAGCTCACCTTTATCGTTTTGAGCAACCATTACGTGAATTCCATACTTTAAATACTCCGGCAACGTTGCTTCAATTTTTGCTTTTAATTTATCCAACGAGTTGGATGCAGTAAAGCTTTTATAATGCAGCAATGACAATCCACCACAAACTGCAGTTCCAATTTTAAAGGATGGATTATTGGGAACAAATCGCATCATTTGCAATTTTGTTTTAATAATTGGCAACTCTTTAAAAATGGAAGGGTATAAGGTTTCAAAATCAGCACCTGAACAAACACAAACCAAATCTGCATTGTATTTTGTTTTAAAAGACCATACCGTGTTTGTTGTCACATTGGTAACTGCCGTTCCCCATAGTATATCAATGTTATAATATGTTTTCAAATAGGCAGGCAAATGTTTGATCCCTTCTCTTGGATCAATAATAGTCTCATCGCTACTGTATAATCCGCATTGTAAATTATGTTGATTGATGCCATTAAACTTGTCTTGTATTGCAGCAGGAGTTAAAAGCTCAACGGGTCTTTGTGACTTTACAAAATGCTCGTATAATTCTTCAACTACATTTTTTTCCTCATTATCATATGCTAAATGAACACTCCCACAAGGATCAAAATTAATTTTAGCATCTTTTAAATATTCTTTCCACACTTCTCTAGACCTAATAGCCCTATCATACAAATGTCCATCAGGTTGTCCAATTGGCCATATCATTCCAAAATTGCGAATCGAAGCGCCTAATGATTGTTGTGACTTTTCTATGATGGTAACTTTGTACCCTTTTAATGCTAAAGCACGTGCAGTAGCCATACCTAAAATACCAGCACCAACTACAATTGCGGTTTTATCACTCATATTTAATTTTTTTAATTTTACCAATATAATATAGTAAAGAAATTATAGAAATAGCTAACCCGATAATTGAACAATAAAATACTCCTTTTGCATAAAACTCAGCCCAATTCAATTTAATATGCGCAGCTCCTTTTATACTAATCACTACTACAGAAGCAAAATAACCAAATGAATCCATTAAGTATATTAGATAACCTACATTGCCTTTTAGTCTAAATGTTGCGATCATCCTGTCAAATAAAATTGAATTGAAAGGTGTATACGCAATATACAAACCCAAGCCTACTAAAAGCATCCAATTAAACCCGTTTATTATATTATACTGAAACAAAAATGAACTAATGCCCACCATTAAAAAACCAAGGATAATCATGTATTGACTAATTAAAAATACAAGGGTATTATTTTTAATCATTATCATACTTGCAATTATTGTTAATACAACTATTGCAATTGGTAATTCAGTATTGGTAAATACACTTGCACTATTATTATAACCTAAATTTGACCAAATATCCGCTGCAAAATTATCCCTTAGATCCCGAAATAAAGTGAGTACCACATAAATGAAAATAAATGATACTAACCCTGGCATAAAATTTTTAAAAAAATGTATGCGCTCTTTCTTTGACATGGGTAATCTTTCCGATTTTAATGCTACTTCTTGAGGAGTTGGATGAGGGATTTGCTCAAGTAAATAAACTAAGATAATCATGGGGACAACAAATACCAGTCCTGTGTAAAAAGGAAGCCACATATCATTTATGTGAAAATATAACTGCATCCATTTTCCAATAGACTTTACAACTCCAGAAGATACAATAATACTAGCTCCCAAAGCTGCTCCAATAAAATCAGTCCCTCTTCTGCCTTCTACAAATGAAAATATAATGCCCCAAGTGATGCCCAAAGGAAAGCCATTTATAAAAAGACAAAGTATATTGAATGGAGCAGGTACAAGTGGGAATAATAATAAAGGAACTAAGGAAATTAGAATTAAGATTAAAATTAATTTTCCTCTACCTACATTTTTTAATTCAGATATAAATTTTACGCCAAAAACTTTACTTGCAGTATAACCTAACACTTGAGAAATTACAAGTAAGTTTTTAAACTCAACACCCCAATAGGATGGCATATTGGTATAAAGACCTACTGTAAAGGGTTTACGAAATGCAAAAATGCAAGAGTAGGTTAAAAAGCATACCATTGCGGTATACACAGATCCTACTATTTGATTGCGCTTTATGTTAGCAGTAGATGCGATCATTTCAAAATGCTATTCAATGGTTCTCCAACAGGATGCTTTGCATTTTTTTCATTGAATGATTCACCCATTAATTTTGCAATAGTAGAAGCAATTTGATTTTGATATAACTGAATGGGTTGTTTTATCTCCCCTTTTGGAGCTATTCCATTTCCTACTGCAGCAAGCCAAATTTGTGAAGACTCTTTCACTTCCTGTCCATGGTTTTTCCATGTAGCTTTTCCAGTACCTCCACGACCATGATCACAAGTAATTATTAATGTAGTATTATCCTTGTATTGAGGAATAGATTGTAGCGTATTCCACAAATTAGCTAGCATAGCATCCTCTGCGTGCAATGATTTCAAATATTGATCATACATTCCAGAATGGGCAAAGTCATCGGTTTCATCAAAAGAAATATACATCAACCTTGGACGATAAGCTTTTAAATATTCTTTTGCTGTAAAGTAAGTAAGTACATCTAGTCGGACATTGATTGGTTTTGATGCTACGAATTGCATTTCGTTTAACAAGCTTAAAGTTGGCTCTTTAAACGAAAGTGTATCTACGTCTGCATTTACATACAGTCCGCTTCTCTTAGCATTTAAAATATAAGGAAACACATCCCAAGTTGAAAAGGCTGCTACTTTATTTTTATACCCTGGTAGTCCATTAATATATTCTAGTACATTAATATTCTTGTTTAAGATCTTGTCATTAGAATTGACTGCATCGTCAGGAAAACCCGTAAAGATTTCATTATAACCTGGATAAGAAAACTGATACTTATTAGCAACATTCATATTGGCCTCATAATTTCTATTGCCAATCAAAACTCCATTTTGGGCAACTGTACTCCAAATAAATGGAGTCAATTTTTTTCTTCTTTCACTTAGATCTCTAGACCAATAATTATTTTTTACAAAGTCAATGTCCCCATTATAGTTTTTATCATTTAATAGGATACTGTCTGCACCATTAAATATTTCCTGCCACCTTAATCCATCTAAGGTAACTACAATTACATTTTTAGGCGCATTAGAAGTTTTAGGCGCATGAAAAAACAAAGAAAAAAAACTCATTAAATAGATGATAATAAGGTCAATCATAGTTGTTTAGATTTGAGTGCCAAACCTAACAAATGTTCTTGCTCTTTACATAAAAAGACTGTGATGAAACCGTTACTTTATTATTACCAAATCATTAATAAATATAAAAAGCAATAAAAAAGGTACACTAACGCATTGGCTGGTGTACCTTTTAAAATTCAGCACTAATATTAAATAGTCCTTAAATTAGCTAAAACAATTAAGCAATTCAATTATAATACTAGTATGTATAAATTGCTTGCAATGCTTTTATTTTTTGACTAGTCAAACCCATAACCTTTTCCAAATAATTGTCAACTGTTCCATACTGAGCTCTAATTGTGGCAAATGTAGACTGAATGTATTCTTTTTTAGCCCCCATCATACTTGAAGCTGTTTTTTCATCTAATCCGTAGTATTTTATCATTTGAGCAATTGCTTTTGCATTCTCATTTCTACGATAATAATTTGTGGCTTCATAGTCTTCAATAATGGTTTCTTCTTTTACGTCTAATGCATACAAAATAAATGCTGCAGCAATACCAGTTCTATCTTTACCTGCTGTGCAATGGAACAATATTGGACTAACCTGCTTATTAACTAACAGGCTGTCAAACAATGGTACATATCTATCTTTAAAGGGACTTAAATTAGTGTAGAAGCTTATTAAAAATGAATCTGATTTCATGTATCTACCCATGTTTTTCATATAATTACTATCTCCAATATTTTCACTTCCTGCAGGTAAGGAAATACGAATTGTGCCAGCTGGAATTTTATCTGGTGCTGTTTTAACTTCATATGGACCTCTAAAGTCAAAGTCATATTTAAGATGTAATCCGGAAAGTTTTTGCACGTCTTTTTCGGTAAGTGTATTTAGGGCTGCAGAACGATATAGCACACCACTCTTAACATGTTTGCCAGTTTTAGTTAAATAGCCTCCTAAATCTCTAAAATTAACTGCACCTTCTAATTTTACTTCTCTTTTGGCACTATCAGCAATTTGCGCATGAATAGACTGACTTACCAACAAGAAACATAAATAAATAAGTATTTTTTTCATTTGAAATAGTATTAATTTTTTAAAATAAAAAAGTGGGAAGCTATTACACTTCCCACTTCTATGATTGCACTAATTTAATAATTTTTAACGAATTATTTAATTAACCACATTTTTGCCGACAAGTCATCAGAACCGCCATATTGTGAACTGATTGCAGCAGTAACATTTGCACTATTGCTTGTCTTTTCATCGTTAGGATATTGCCAACGAAAAGGTACCATATTATTTGTAGTTCCAATACCAGGACCATTTTGAGAAAAAGTTGGCACTCCAGTTCTTCTCCAATTATAATATGCTTCAAATCCTGAATTCATAAAAAATGCAACATACTTTTGGGTTAAAATTTGAGTTAAACCTGTCGCATTATCTCCAGCATAAGCAATTGTTGATTTAAACGTAGCAACATCTGCTGTCACTGTACCGATATTTGGTTTTGTACCATCGCCATTCCCAACAATCAACACTTTACCATCAGTAATTCCATAAGTTGCTAACGAAGCATCTACACCTTTTCCATACCAAGTACTAGCTGATTGAGTGGTAATCCATCCTCTGTTAGCAGCTTCTGCAATATTAAAACACATTTCTGCATATCCAATAATTGTATAAGGTTCTGCATTAGCACCAGAAGCAGATGAAAAATATCTGTTCCAGCTCATAGATGCATGTTTACCATCAGCAGTAAAATTACTCATTAAACTTTGTGACTTTGAGTTATCTTCTCCAACATAAGCATTAAAATCTCCAACAGTAGTAGATGCTACCAATGCACTAGCAGGGCTAGTTAATACAAATGTTCTTGGATCTTTATTTGTAGTCAATAAATTCATGAAAGTTGATGAAATATTTTCACATAAATTGTATGGCACATAACCCGATCTGTTAGGAGGATAATAATTAATTGAATTATATTTATAAACTAAATTATCACTATTTGAAGTCATAATCGGATACTGAGATGGATTATTTATGATTGCTGCAAATTGCGATTTAATATTTAAATCAGCATTGTCATCAGCTCTCTTACTTAAACTAATCAAAGTTCTTAATTTATAGGTATTAACAACCTTCTGCCATTGTGAATAAGTCAATCCAAATATATCACCAGAAGCATCAATTTTACTATTTGCATTCGCAGTGGTGATTTGTGCTGCTAGTAAAATATTAGCACTATCTAGCAAACTTAAAGCATACTTATATACATCATGTTGCGTATCATATTTTGGAGTGATATAATTTGTATTTACTGCTTGTGTAGCGGGGATATCACCAACTCTTTGTGTATACCAAATTAAAGAATACGCTTTAAAAAATTTACTTAAAGCAAAATAAGGATTATTAGTTGTGCTGTTGTACTGTTTTTGAGCTTGTTCTTCTAATTTAACACAATATTTAATTTGATCATACATATTAGAACTAGTTCCCCAGTTATATGAGTTAGATCCAAAATAGTAAGGATAGTTTGAAACAATAAATTGGTCTTGCTTGTATACTTGAGAAATGATAGGCTCCTCTTCTTTCATCATATTTGAAGTAATATGATTTAAAATTAGTGAAGCTGGAATTGTAGAAGACTCAGCAGCCACATTTGGATTTGAAATTAAATCACCTTTTTGACAACTGCTAAATAAAGTAGCAGCAATGATTGCCATTAATGTGATTGATTTAAAATTTATTTTCATAAAATTATAATTTATCTTTTATTTTTTAATTAGAAGCTTACGTTTACATTAAACCCAAATCTTCTAGAAGTAACACTTTGTAAAACACCTCCACCATTTTGTAATGATAAATCACCAGCGTTATAACCCGAAGCAAATTGTTCAATATCAAAGTCATGTCTTGCAGCGAAGTATAATAGGTTTTTACCTACTAATGAGAATGTAATTGATTTAACAATTTTAAACTTAAGCATTGATTGAGGTAAAGTGTACCCAAATGACACTTCACGTAATTTAACAAAAGTACGATCAATCATCCATGGCTCAGTCATACCTCCAATACCTGAGGAAATGTAGTTTTGAACTGTACTTGCTACATCGTTAGGAGCAAATGTTAATGCAGATAAATTTGTAATTTGGCCATTTTGATAAACTGGTGTTCCAGAAACAATTTTTACACCTGGGGCTATATATGCAGGAACAACTGGAGTGGTTTGATTATTTGTAGATTTCCATTCTGCCAAACGAGCTTTTCCATAAGCACCAGTTGCACTTTCAATAGCAGTTCCACCGTTCATACCATCTTTATAAACTTCATCATAAATCTTACCTCCAAATCTACCATCAAATTGGAAACTAAAGTTAAAATTTCTATAACTAAACTTATTTGCAAATGCTAGGGTAAAATCAGGATTCATAAACCCTAAGAACTTATTGTTGCTTATGTCTGATGGAGCTCTCAAAGGTAAACCTCCACTCATTATATTATTTCCTTTACCATCAGTAACATAACCAGTGCTGTAAAAAGCATCTAATCTTTCACCAACTTGATAGTTATGCCCGTTTAAAGTCAAATATTTTTCTGACCCGTAAATAGACTCTAAAGTCTCCTTATATGTAGAATAATTTAACATTACATCCCAATTCAAACCCTTTGCAGATTTTAATGGACTACCATTTAAAGAAATCTCAAAACCATTTTTCTTTGTAGTAATACCATTCACATTCTGCGCACTATACCCTGTAGATGATGGAACAGGTAAAGCATAAATTTGTGGACCATTCAAAGAAGAGAAATAAGTAAAATCTAAACCTAATCTATTCTTTAAGAATTTCAAATCAATACCACCCTCATAACTTGTTCTAGAAAATGGCTTTAAATTTGGATTTGCTATTGTGTTAGAAAAATTTACTGAAGAAAGGCCGTTATAATAAGTAGCAATTGAATATGCATTCTGGTTATTATACGAAGGTCCGTCATATGATGAATATAAATCTGAATTGTAACCCAACAATCCACCATTAATACTTTGACCAGTAATTTGTGAAAATGCACTAGGCACGTTAGCCTGTGTCAATCCACCTTTCACATTTGCATAAGATGCACGTATCTTTGCAAAAGAAATGAATTTTGGTATGTCTAAGTAATCAGTTAATACCGAACTCAATGAAACAGAAGGATAATAAAATGCATTATTACCCGATGGCAATGTTGATAATTGATCTACCCTACCAGTATGTGATAAAGTAAAGAATTTTTTATACGTAAAATCCATTGAATAGAACGCACTATATACTTGCATTCTTGAACCCCAAGTATATTCCAAAGCAGGATTAATAGAGTTCGACAATGCATACAAACCTGGCACTGCTAAAGCTTTAGTAGTTCCAAAAAATGAATTATAATTAAATGAACGATCACTAATACCCGCAAAGCCAGAAACATTCCAATCTTTAAATCTGTGATCGTAATTAAGTGTTAAATCATTATTATTTTCAAACAAATTTCTTTTGTCTAAACGGTAGTCGCCATACCAACCAAAATACCACCATGGGGTATAAGTTTGTAGATTTGCACCAGCAGGAACATCTTCTGCTCTAGTTTGATCCCAAGTGGTAATTTGAGATTTAAAATTTAAATTTAATGACGGACTAAACTTGTAGGTAGCTTTTACATATCCATTAATATCTGTTTTGTCATGTGTACGTAGCCAATAATTAGCCATATACCATGCACTGTTTTCACGGCCATATTCCTGTGCATATGGCATTAAACCTTTAACCCCTGTTGGTCCTTTAAATACATCTTTTAAATCGTTGATATCATAATCTGATGAGCCATAAACCTTAAACATATAAATGTATGAGTTGGGGCCATAGTTAACATCAGGTATATTTGGAGAATGCTGTTGATTTAAATTTAAACTACCTTCCAATCTTAACTTATTAGAAATATTATAACCGCCTTTAATTGCTAAATTATAAGTATATAAATTAGTATTTGGCGCTGTTCCTTTTTGATACATATTAGACATAGAAATTCTAATATCTGATTTATCTGTTGCTGCTGACATTGACACATTTGTATTTGTAGTCAAACCAGTCTGCATGAAATTTTGAAAGTTATTAATCCCCTTTGCAGTCCACGGTATTGCAGTTCTTGTTTGTGTAACTGGATCCCAAGGAGAATTATATTGCTTTATCATTTGACCTTCAAAACGTGGTCCCCACTCTGGTAAACGTTGTGCATTATCATATAATCTATCGCCATATGAATATGTAAATACCTTACCACGTCCATACTCGTATTGGCTTTCTGGAACTGTTAAAAAACTAGGTTCAACAAAAGTGCTATTATTAAAATCAACCTGCCATCCTTTTTTCTCCTTTGACCCAGTTTTTGTAGTTATAACAATTGCACCATTTAAACCCCTAAAGCCATATACAGCGGAAGCATTCGTGCCTTTTAAAATAGTGTAAGATTCAATATCATCTGGACTAATATTCCAAGTATCAGAGTTAATTGGAGTACCATCAACAACAAATAATAAATCCTTTGAACCACGTAAAACTAATTCAGGACGACCTAGCATTTCGGCATTTCCACCTACTGTTAAACCGGCAACTTTACCTACTAAAGAATTAATTGGATTTGCATCTCTAGATTGTGCTAATTCTGCTCCTTTTAATTCCTGTATATCATATCCCAATCTTTTTATTTCTTTTTTAATACCAAATGCGGTAACTACAACATCGCTTAACACATTTTGATCGTCCTTCAAAACAATATTAAATGTGGTTAAGTTTCCGATGGTGATTGTTTGACTTACAAATCCAATTGAACTAATGTCTAAGGACTTGTCAGCACTTGTTAAAGTGATTCTAAATTCCCCAGTATTATCAGCAGTAAATACCTTTTTAGAAGGTAACACTCGGATAATTGCATTTGAAATGCCACTACCTGTTGAATTGGAAATTTTTCCTGTCACAATTTTACTGTCTTGAGAATAGACATTTGTAATTAAGAAAGCTAATAGTGTGACCCCTATCAATACTTTCTTGAATAATGCTTGCATATGTTAAATTTTGTGCAATTTTAACGCGACTAATATTAACAGAATATTATCAGTAGCAAACACAAGGCAATTTAATATTGAGGTAATATAAAGTTTATAATTTCATAACATTAACTACTTTTTAATGAGCTATATGAAGGATAAAGAAAAAATACAAGTTAGAGCAGTGACTGAGCAAGATATGTTAACTATATATGAACAAATATGTGCATTAGAAGAAAAAGAATTTAATATCAATGCTTTTCAATATGTTTTTATTCATAATATAAATGATAAAAACGTTTATTATTATTTGGCTGAGGACGAAGCAGGACTTGTTTTAGGTTTCATTAGTTGTCATATACAATACTTATTGCATCATTGTAATAAGGTTGCTGAAATTCAAGAATTCTTTGTGAAAGAAGAATATAGAGGTTTCGGTATTGGATTAAAACTCATAAAGCATCTCGAATTAAATATTCAATTGTTAAATTGCGACTCCTTTGAAGTAACTGCACAAAATAAAAGAATTCAAACGCACGAATTTTACAAAAAAACGGGCTTTACTCAATCTCATTTAAAATTCACTAAATCAATTTAATGAAAACTATTCTATTCATAGCAATTTTTGCCTTACTCCTTGTATTTACTCCTAGTATTGCTCAGCAAAATAGGTATAGTGCTGCTAATGCGCATTCTCATAATGATTATGAAAATAGCAATCCATTTTTTGGCGCTTATGATCAAAATTTTGGATCTATAGAAGCAGATATATTTTATTACAACGACAGTCTATTTGTTGGGCATATATTATCTGATATTAAAAAGAAGAGAACCCTTCAAGAGCTATATCTCGAACCTTTGAATAAGAAATTAATTGCAAATAATAACTTTCCTTATGCGGATACCGCAATGCAATTGCAATTACTAATTGACATTAAGACCGATCCAGAGAGAACTATTCGTAAACTAGTAGATGTGCTAAACAATTACCCATTCATTATATCATCAAAAAATATAAGAATTGTTATCACCGGCAATAGGCCGAATCAGAAAGAATTTACCAATTATCCTTCCTACTTATATTTTGATGGAGACCTAGACAAAACTTATACTCAGCAGGCGCTTACAAAAATTGGATTGTTTAGTGCCGATTTTACGCAGTACTCTAATTGGAACGGGAAAGGCATCATGGTAAAAGCAGATCGTTATAAAATAGATTCTATTATCAATGCTGTACATAATAAAAATAAAAAAATAAGATTCTGGGCAAGCCCAGATTATATCAATGCATGGCGTCAATTTATTAAAATGAAAGTTGACTACTTAAATACAGATCATATTGTAGAGCTTGGGACCTTCTTAAAAAATTTAGCAAATACAACTGCTATCTTAAATACAAGACAAGCAACCTATCAGCCTAAATTTACAAACGACGGCATAGATTTACCCGTCAAAAAAATTATCCTACTCATAGGAGATGGATGTAGCTTGCCGCAATGGTATGCCGGCTATACTGCTAATGGAGGTGCGCTAACTACCTTTAATTTAAAACATATTGGATTTTCAAAAACAAGTTCTGCCGATAATTATGTTACAGATTCAGCACCTGGAGCAAGTTCTATGGCTACGGGAGAAAAAATAGATAACAGGCATTTAGGGTTAAGCCCAAAAGGTGAGCAATTAGATCTGATTACCGACTATTTAGCTGAAAAAAAATTCAGTATTGGACTTATTAGCAGTGGTGATGTTTCGGATGCAACCCCAGCTGCTTTTTTTGCACATGAAAAAGATAGGGATAGTTCTATTGAAATTATTCAACAACTTAATAACTCAAATGTTCAAATTTTAGCCGGAGCCAGCAATGACAAGATTAATAATATAAGTATTTTACAAAAAAAGAATAACAAGCAACTTAGCAATAAAATATTAGACAGTTTATTGCCAAAGTATTCAATTTTAAATGCTATTGATAAATTCAGTACCTCTTCAAAAAATAAAACACTAATCATAGATAAGCTAGCGGGGCTATCCATACAAGAAGGAAGAGGAAAATGGTTAAGTAACGCGTTTGAAAAGACCAGTCAATCACTTGAAACCAATCCTAGTAAGGGATTTTTTATAATGGCCGAAGCTGCTCAAATTGATTATGGAGGCCATGCCAATAATTTAAGCTATGTAGTGAATGAGGTCTTAGATTTTGATTTGCTCATAAGTAAAGTGATAAAATATGCAGATGAGCACAAAGGAACACTAGTAATAATTACTGGAGATCATGAAACAGGTGGATTAACGCTTCAGGATGGTAGTTATACATCACAAACAGTGAATGGTCATTTTTCAACCAATGATCATACAGCAATTCCTGTTCCCGTTTTTAGCTATGGATATAGATCATTCTTATTTGATGGTGTGTATGAAAACACAGCCATTTTTAATAAAATAAAAGCAGCCGTAAAATAATTGACTGCTTTTAAAATGAAAGTTTGTTTTGGAGTAATTATTTCAAATTAATATTGGTCATTGATCCCCAGTTTATCAAATTCATATTTTGGTTGGCATTCCACAATATTTCCCTTACTGTCATCAAACCTGTATTTGAATTTATAGAGACTAGTTCAAAAGCCAGCTTTGTTTCGTCTTTTGCGGATAACCTACCCTTCATAGGACTATCCGTTCTAATGCAGTTAAGTGCTATATCTTTATTTGGACCAAAGTAAGTATAATACTCTGTAAAATTTTCATGTCCATGGAAATACACTTTTATATTACTATGCTTTTTTATAAAACTTACAAAAGCGTTCTGCTCAATAGTGGTAAGCCCCTTAACATCTTTACCATCTTTGTATCTTTCAGGTACAAGGTTTTCAAATTTATCTTCTTCGTTTATATCGTGTATTCCATTGGGGTTTTCAAAAAAACGAGGCTCTACATTAGGTATTGAATGAGCAAACAACAAAACAGGCGTTTTAATAGCTATATTTTTTAGATCCTTTTCCATCCATACCCGCTCGGCCGAATCTGGATATAAGCTTAAAAAAATAAAATGCACGCCATTCAAATCCTTTGAATAATGAATTCTACACACACTACTATCAAACTGAGTAACCTGCTGTTTTGGAAACATTAATTTATAAATACCTATCATAGAAGCTGGATCTTTTTTAGGATTCATTTTTCTATGAAAACCAATTGCATTACTCATATCATGATTTCCTGGCACAAGCAACAGTTGCGTTTTTTTATGATTTGCTTGCTTAATTTTTAAACTATCTATATAAACCTTTTTAAATTCTTCCCAGGACTTTGTTGCAGATTGAATGCCGTCTTCCATTCTATTTGCAATATCCCCCGTAATGACCAATGCCTCTATCCCATTTATTATTTGACTGGACTGAACACCACTATCGGATGGAATTTTTTGCCCTACTAAATGCTGCATTACTCCAGCCAATGCTTTATTTACTTCATATGCCGAAACTTTATGATTGCTTTTAAACTTATCCTTAGTAAGTCCAAAATGCAAATCGGAAGTAAAAATAAAATGTATAATTCTATCCTTTGACTGAGCAACTCCAAACTTACTCGTAAAAACAAATACTAACAATAGAACGGAGCACTTAAGTAACTTATTCATTTTGGATATAAATTTTGCTTATAAAAAAGGTGCCCAAAATTTTCATTAGGACACCTTTAATTCAAATTAAAAACAAAGAGAATATTAATTAGTGTTGGTTACCTCTACCATTACTTTGGTAACAACCTATATCTTTTCCTGGAGGTGTAATTTCTGTTGCACCCAATCTGTTATCTAAAATAACATCAGCTCTTGGTGTAAATCCAGTAAATCCAGCACCAATACAAGGTGAATTAGGTTTTAATGCATAATTAGAAGTTCCTACAACCGAAATGTCTTGTAATCTTAAACCTGCTGGTAAAGGCACAGGAGCATTAATAAATTGGGGATTGTTAGCGCCCACTACAGAAGCTGGTGCAGTATATGCTTGCCCAATTTGCCAACCTGCTGGTAAATAAGTAGAAGGCTTTGGAATATCTGTTTCCATTGGCTTGCTAATTGCTGTACTCACCGCTAAAGACGGAATAAACTGACTTGCTACAGAAATTGAATCGGCATAATAAAAATTATAACCGTATTTAATATTTGCTGTATCTGCAATTGGGTTTTGAACAATACGTAAACCAAATTTACAGTTTACAATTAAGTTATTATAAGACATACCACCTGCACCTTCTTCAAAATTGATAGAACCACCACGACCCGCAGCTGCTCTTCTATATCCACAGTTAATGATAGTATTATTATAAATACGTACATTAGAACCTGGCTTGCCAACTGCAACGTTAATATTGGATACTTTAGGTCCATTCGTAGCCATACCCACACATAAGTTATAAGCAAAATCACCAATAGTTCCTGCTTTTGAGTTCATTGCTTCACCACCTGTGTAACCACATTTTTCAAAAGTATTTCTCATTACATGAATTTTACCACCATTAATTCTAAATGGATCATCTACACTTCCGTAAATCCAAGAATCTTCTAAAATAAAACTTCCATCAGGATTAGCAAAATACACAGGATAAGGACTTGAACTTCCTGTAAAACTCTTCATTGCTGAACTAATTGTAGCACCTCCAAATTCAACATGAGTCCATTTAAGTACAATTAAAGGACAAGTAGTTGCACCAGTCACCCCTGTCCACTTACCCTTCAAAGCAGGATCTAAACTTGGATCAGCGCCAAATTGATCTGTTCTTGTAACACCTGGATAGGTTAAATAAATGGGAGCATCTTTGGTTCCTAAAGAAAGTAAGGTTCCTTTTACACCCAAGCCAACTGGCACACCAGCGGTTCCTGTAAAGTTTACAGTTACACCTGGTTGAATAATTAAAGTATCGCCAGCATTCACAAAAATGTCTCCACTTACTGTATATGTTTTACCTGCTAACATAGTTCCTTTAATGGCACCTGTTAACGGTGTTGACTCACTAATTGGAGAAGCTGGTACGATAACGGCTTGCCAAAGATCTTTTGTTTCTTCCGATTTAGTACAAGACGCAAGTCCTATCACTAAAATCGCTATTAAATATGTAAACTTTTGTTTCATTTTCTAGTATTGTAATTAATATTAAAGTTTAAAGCGTATTCCAAATAAATAGGTAGTTCTATAGTAATCCTTTTGTATAATGATTCTATTTGCTGGATCAGTTTGTAATGCCAATGCTCTTGCACCGCTACCTGCCATATAACCATTATAAGATTGGTGTAATGACAATTCCATTGGCGCATCGGTTAAGTTGTTGATTTTACCATAGAAAGAGAAACGTTTTCCAAATCTCTTTTCAAAAGAAAGATCTAACTGAGTGGTTGGAGACTGCCAGTAATTTAAACCAGCATATGGACTAACAAAACTGATTCTCTCTCCGGTATAAACCAATGCAGTTTGAAAATCAAAACCAAGTTTTGGATTCTTGTATATAAATGATAAGTTTCCTACGTGGTTTGACTGTCCTTGTAATGGTCTTGTTTCAGAAACACGCTTAGAAACAATTTGTCCAGCGGTATTACGATAAGAGAAAATTAAACTATCATTCGTAATACTTGAATTAGTGTAGGTATAGTTTGCAGAAATTCCAAATGAACCAAAGAATTTAGCAACCACTGCTTCAAAACCATAGTTAGTTGCTTTTCCAATATTTACTGGCATTAAGTACAAGCTATTAACGTTTTGAGGCTTAACAGCAGAAATTTCAATTGGATTATTAATATCCTTATAAAAACCACCTAATAACAATTGATCAGATCCTTTACTATATAATTCATAACGTAAGTCTAAATTATCCGCTACGGTATGCTTTAAGTTTACCGGATCACCCACTTCTTTAAAGAATTCACCATCCGTTCCGTCAGGTATCAACTCTGCAAAACCTGGTCTAGCAATTGCTCTGTAATAAGCAAAACGTAAATTTTGATTTGGAGTAATTGCATATTTCATTTGAACACTTGGCAATAAATCGGTATACTGAATAGTACCTGATTTTGCTTGTACATCTTTAGTCAACAAAGTTTCATAATGCTGATTCGTATTTTCTGCTCTAACACCACCTAATAATTCAAATTGATTTGTCACATTCCATTTCCCTTGTAAATAACCAGCAGCAATTTTCTCTTCGAATGTGTAATTATTTCCACTTAAGGAAGGGGTGCCATTGCTAGCTGGGTTAAACAAAAACTGTGCAGTATTGATACTATTATATGCTGCACCTAATACAGGTGATAATGTATAAGCAGCATAATAATTATCTCTATGTTTATCTCTATACAAACCACCAACTTTAAATTCAAAATCTCGATTAAACACAGAAGTATTCTTTGTGTAATTTAAATAAGCGGATTGATCCTTATCAGTATTGCTTGTCCAAATTCTTGACATAGACAATAATTTGTCAATTGTTAAACTTGTTGGAACAATTGGATATTCGTGAGTAAACATGGACTGGTCTGGAGTTTTGTTTTTTGCAATAGAATATACCAATGACCAATCTAAACGGTCTGTATTGCTTAATTTATGCTCTCCTTGTAAAGTTGTGCTATTGATAGATTGGAATGTCCATTGACTTCTTGCCGATTTGTCAATTAGTGAGTTTAACGCTACAGTATCCCAGACAAAACGTGTTTGATAATCATCTAAGTGAACATAGGTATTAAATAAAGAAATTTTATTATTCTTGTTAATACGATAGTCAAACTTTGCATTAACACCTTTTCTTTGGCTTTGTACTGAATACTTTCTTAATTGCAAATCAGAGAATAAAGGAATATTATTCAAACCTGGCTGAGAGTTAGGTAAGAAGAAATTAGATGTCGTGCCTCTATAGATATTTTGATAACTTCCAGAAATAACAAATCCGAATTGTTTTTCTTTTCCGAATCTATTTCCAACAGTCAAGCCCATAGTAGAATTCACTGGATTTGATTTATCAGTATAGTTCATATGCGCTACTGGCAAATCATTTAAATTAGCTACATATGTACTACCAAATCTTTGCGCAGGAGAAGAATGAAGCATAGTTGAATTATCAAACTGGCTAAATTTTTGATCAGGGAAAGATGTATTAAAACCTGCAGCAGCGTTTGCTTGTACTAATAAACGATCAGGCGCATCTTTCATTACTAAATTGATAGTCCCTCCAATTGCATCACCTTCCATGCTTGGTGTTAAGCTTTTACCAACTTCTAAACGCTCTAATAATTCAGAAGGGAATAAGTCTAATGGAATAAAACGATTCTTGTTATCAGGGCTTGGAATTTTGATGCCATTCACTAATGTATTAATATATCTTTTTTCCATACCTCTAATAATAGGATATCTAGCTTCCCCCGACCCACTCTTCTCAATAGTTACACCACTTACTCTTTGTAACGCATTCGCTACTGTAATATCTGGTAATAATTGTATGTTTTTAGAAGACAAGACATTTATAATTGGATCAGCTATTTTTTCTAATCTTCTTACAGACTTATCGTTGTCTTTGTTATTTGCACTAACTGTAACGGAAGTTAATGAAGATGAAGTTGACTCTAAATTAATATCTACAACTTTAGTTTCATTACTATTGTTTAATTGAATGTCTCTAGCTTCACTCTTGTAACCAGCATAACTAATTTTTAGGGTGTATTTTCCAGCACTTATATTTTTAAAATGATAAGTACCGTCTAACTTAACCATCAAAGTCTTGTTATTAACAGTTACGGTTGCACCTACTAAAGGCTCTCCATTATTTGCATCTACAACTCTACCCTTAATATCGCCTGCAAAGCTGTTAATTGAGAATAATAGTAAAATAGGAAGGATAACGCTTTTAATTTTTTGCGTTAATGATTTACCACTCATGTCTTTTTGTTTAATGAATGGCGAAAGTAATATGTGTTAATACTTAAACGAATATTTACGTATTATGCCTAAATGAACTTATTGTTACTAAATTGTTAATCAATATTCGTATGAAGTTCATCTTAAGATGATCGAAAATTAATACAAGATACTTCATCATTTTTAATGACCACTTATCCAAAAATTCAAGGCTATTTTACAATTTCAAAAGTATCCACTACTTTACCTTCAGCAGTTACTTGTTGTAGTTTAAAACTATTGCCATTAATTTGTACATAGGATAAGCTATGTGCAGTAGCAAAAAATTTTGAAGTGAATTTTTGCCAAGAATCTGGATCATTAGTCTGTTCGGGGTTATATAAATCTGCTCCTCCAGCACCAGTAACAACATAAATTACACCCTTTGGTTTTTTATTATTTACTCCATCATAGTTTTTATCTAAAGTCCATTTGCCATTTACCACTCTTACGCGATATGTTTTATTGTCTTTTCCTCCTACTAATAAAGTGCCTTTACGATCAGGCACAAAAGTTAGTGGATAAGATCTTTGATAATTATGCACATGACCATTAAAAACAACATCTACCTTCCCTGCTTCAAATAAAGGCGACAATAAACGCATTTGTTGTTGTTCAAAATGTTCTCTGGATGAATTAAATCCAGGATGATGAAACATTACAAAACGCCAAGTTGCATTTGCGGCTTTTTGCAAATCCTGTTTAACCCATTCAACTAACTCCTTATTGGTCCAGTCTACATAAGTGTCTGCATCAATCACCAGCCAGTGTGCATTGCCATAATCGTATGAAAAATTATTCATAACTGGATATGCTTTCCCTGCTGCTGCTAAGAATGCATTTTTATTTATTTCGCTTGCTTTAAAAGTAGGATAAGCATTCGCAAAACCTGATACTTTAGGACCATTTAAAGGTTGAGCCCAAAAATAATAATAAGCTAATCCATCAGGATACTTATCTAAATCGTTATTATCTGCATCATGGTTGCCAACGGCAGCTATAAAAGGAATTTTTCTCATTAAAGGAGCGCCATTACTATCTGCTTCGTCTGCATTATATATTGGCCAAAACTTTTTAGTATATTCAGAAATCAAGCCGTCATTGTATACAATATCACCCGGTACAGCAATAAAGTCTGGTTGATAATTATGAGCAATAAATGCTAGCTTTTTTTGATCAGGTTTTTCCGCACCAATATCACCAATTGCAATAAAACTATAGGGTTGGCTTACTGATTTTGGCGCTATTCCTTCTGATTCAAAAACTATCTTGTTATTCTGAAGTACTCTATATTTAAAAGCCTTGCCAGCAATTAAATTTTCCAACACAGCATGATAAACAATAAATGGATCTATATTTTTTACGCTAATCTTGTTCACGCTTAAACTAGTAGCCTTTCTCCAATTATTATTTGTAGCCAAATCCACTTCCCATTTTGCAGTTGAATCGGCAGTATGCCATAATAATTCAAGACTATTAGGTTTTGCTTCATAGCCAATTTGCAAATAAGGCTTTGCAATGAAACTAGATTGCGCGTTTGATAGAATAGCAACTAACAACAAGCTTGCTAGCAAATTAATTTTAGACAACATAAAGTATTAAAATAAATATAAACCAAATTACAATAAATGAAACAACAAAGGCTTTTCAGACCACCTATTGGTTTCAACAATCCAAGTGCAAGTATGTTCTTTGATATTCGATAAAATATCCCAGGCTGCTAACATTTGATTCTTCTTGAGTGCAATATTTTTGTACTCATCATTATTAACCACTTTGCCAACAACTTCCCCATTAATTAAATATGCGGTTTTATTAAAAATCTTACCAATTACATTATTTTTTCTTCCAAAAAAACAATCTCCAATTAAAATACCCAATACCAGCTCTTGCGACATATCCAAAATCATCATGTTTTGGATATGCGCCACTTTCTCTCCATTTTGATTCAAAATTGTATACATGTTTTTTTTATTTATGAGCGCTGTTTATAAGAATATCTACAATTTGTTCTGTAGTATGTGTTAAATTTAATTTGATTGGTTTTTGCTCATTCACCCATTGATTAAAATATTGTGCAAAATTTTCATCAATTTTTTTTAGTACCATTACACCCATTTTCCCCAATGCTGCTGCATTACACTCTTGTTCAAAATGTTTTAAAATTGGAATACTAAGTACTTTCTTATTCATATACATGGCCTCGGCAGGTGTTTCAAAACCACCCGCAGTAATAATTCCATAACAACGCACCATGCTGCTTGTAAACTGTCTATTGTTTATAGGATAGTATGTAATATTTTTTTTACATACTATTCCAGCAACTTCTTTGGTAAAAACTTCAAAATGAAATTTGCTTTCTTTCAACAAATGAGGCTCTAAATTTGCAATTGAGTATTGAGGCAAGTATACAGTAATATGACCATCATTAATTGGCATTGCTTCAATTATCTCATCTTTGATAATTGGATTATATATATTGTCATCATAAGCATCAAAATGTAAGCCGATATGCTTATTGCTCTTTACAAAGTTTTCAAGTATTAAATTGCCCAACGGATTTGACTTTGTTGGCCTTGGTGTTTTTTTACTTTGAAAGCTAGCTTGATGGCCAAAATGTACACAGGGTACTTTTTTCATTGAACAAGCTAAGGAAGAAACAAATTCAAAGTCATTAATCACTAAATCATATTCATTAACAGGTAATGCTTTTGCGTCCTTATATATGTTAAAAGACAAAGAGCTCACAATTTTATTATAATCAAGCCCCCCGGTATGTTTATAAAACAAACTAAGCCCTTTGCTCTTAAATTTGATAGGAATATCTGTTTTTAAATGAGCATTGGAACCACTTAAAAAAAAATCAACTTCGCCATATTTTTTTAAGTATGGATACAACTCTACAGCCCTACTTATATGGCCATTACCAGTCCCCTGTATTGCGTAAAATATCTTCATTTAAAAACTTATAGAGACACTTGAAAAGCCACCTCGCTTGTCATTACACTTAATTCAGTGTTTAGATGAACAATTTTAATTTTTTCTGCTGCAATATGTTCAAATTGCTTTGCATCATAATGATACAAATGCCATGCATTATCATAATACTCTAAGGATGTTGAATTTTCTATCCAATCACCACTATTTAAATATGTCACAGAACCATTTTCTGTTGTGACTACTCTTTGTTGAGGTTGATGAATATGACCACAAATAACATATTGATATCCATTCTCAATAGCTAATTCTGCTGCCGTTTGTTCAAAATTCCCAATCCAAGAAACAGCTTGCTTAACTCCATTTTTTACTTTTTTACTAAAGCTCATTTTCTCTCTACCCAACATTCTTGAAATCCAGTTAAATAAGCTATTTAATAAAATTAATAAGTCATAGCCATAGCCACCTAGTTTTGCTAAAATTTTAGCACTGCCTTTTGTGGTACGATCAAACACATCACCGTGAAATACCCAGTTTTTTTCTCCATTTATTTCAAAAACAATTTTATCAGTTAACTGAATATTACCCATTTCAAAATCAGCGTACTTTCTTAATGCTTCGTCATGGTTACCCGTAATGTATACTACTTTAGTTCCCTTACTAGCCATGTTGAAAATTTCCTTAATAACTGCCATATGACTTGCTGGAAAAAAGCGTTTACTAAACTGCCAAATATCAATAATATCTCCGTTTAGAATTAACGTGTTAGGCTTAATACTTCTTAAGTAATTTAAAACTTCTTTAGCCTGACAACCAAAAGTACCAAGGTGTATGTCACTTACAACACATACTTCCATTTTCCTTTTATCCATGGGTTAGAATTTTAGTAAAATACGTACATGTATATGACCTTAATATGACCTAATTATTAATAAATTATTAATAAATTAGGGCTATATTGGAACTAATGGCAGGAGTGATAAATTCGTGCTGAAATTGAATGCTTTATGAAAGATAGATTTATTGCAAGGGATATAAGTTGGTTAAGTTTTAATGGCAGGGTATTGCAAGAGGCAAATGACCCTAGCGTGCCTTTGAACGAAAGAATCCGTTTTTTAGGTATTTTCTCAAATAATTTAGACGAATTTTTTAGAGTACGTGTAGCCACGCTTAAAAGGATGGTTGAGTTTGCAGATAAAAAAGGACATATTCACAATATTGACCTTATTGAGTCACCTCAAGTTGTATTGGATGAAATTCAAAGAATAGTACTTAGACAGCAAAATGAATTCAATAGAATTTGGCAAAATTTAAATAAGGAACTTAAAGAAAATAAGGTTTATTTAATTGACGATAAAAAACTAAATGTAGAGCAAAAAGCATTTGTTAAAAACTATTTTGACGAAGTAGTCAGGCCTTATATTATTCCTTTGATGATTGAAAATGTACCAGAGCTCCCTTATTTAAGAGACAAAAGCTTGTATTTAGCTATTGTCATGGGCAATAAAACAAATGCTTATGATCAAAAGTTTTCTTTAATTGAAATTCCATCCAGATCCATTGGCAGATTTGTTGAATTACCCTCAAAGCCAGGAACGGCAAGCATTATACTATTAGAGGACTTGATACGCTATAATTTACCAATTATTTTTTCGCACTTTAAATTCAATAAATTTGAAGCACATGTTTTTAAAATAACCAAGGATGCTGAAATTGATTTGGATCAAGAAATTGGCATGAATTTTATTGATAAAATTTCCAAGGGAATTAAGAATAGACGTAAGGGAAAGCCAGTAAGATTTGTTTATGAAAAGGAAATGAATGCGGAAATACTTGAGTACTTAATTAAAAAATTAAAACTTACAAGAAAAAGTACCATCATACCAGGGGGACACATTCACAACTTTAGACATTTTATGGATTTCCCAAATGTCATTCCTGTAAAAAGCAATAGGCCAAGTCCGTTAATGCATCCCGCCTTTAAGAAAAAGGAGCTGGTGTCAGATATTGTTTTACAAAAAGACATTATGCTTCATTTTCCTTATCATGCATATGACCCAGTAATTGATTTATTAAGGGAAGCCGCCATGGATGATAATGTAATGAGCATTAAAATTACCGCTTACCGCCTAGCTTCCAATTCTAAAGTAATTAATGCACTCATTAACGCTGCTAGGAATGGAAAATCGGTTACTGTATTCCTTGAGTTAAAAGCAAGATTTGATGAAGAAGCCAATTTAGAGTGGAAATCAATAATGGAGGAGGAAGGGATACGTGTATTGGTGGGGGTCCCTAATAAAAAAGTACATGCCAAACTTTGCGTTATTCAAAAAAGAGTAAAGGGTAAACTTATTAAATATGGGTTTATAAGCACAGGTAATTTAAATGAAAAAACAGCCAAGGTATACGCAGACCATTGTTTACTAACTGCTAACAAACAGCTAATGAATGAATCTGCAAGAATTTTTACCTATTTGGAAACATGGCAACAAGGTGATAAACCTATTGTTAAAATGCGCAACTTACTTATTTCACCAATCAATATGCGTAATTCAATTTTACAGCTTATTGAGAATGAAATTAGGTTCGCTAAACAAGGGAAAACTGCAAAAATTATCATTAAGTTAAACTCCTTAACAGACATTACACTTATAGAACATTTGTATAAAGCAATTAAAGCAGATGTAGAAGTACACCTTATTATAAGAGGTATTCTAACATTGAAGCTTAATAATGAAAAACTGAATCAAAAACTAAATGCCATTAGTATTGTAGACCAATACCTTGAACATGCCAGAGTTATGATTTTCCACAACAATGGCAATGAAAAAGTATACATATCTAGTGCCGACTGGATGGTCAGAAACCTTGATCACCGAATAGAAGTGGCAACACCAATATTAGATAGTTCAATTAAAAAAGAACTTATTGAGATCATTAATATCCAATTAAAAGATAACCAAAAAGCGCGTATTCTAAATACTGACTTAGTCAATAAATATGTACCTTTAATTGGTAAAAAACACAAATCACAAGAGGAAACTTATAACTTCCTTAAAGTTAAAAAGTAAGCACATTGATACTGGCAGCTATTGATATTGGAAGTAACGCAGCAAGATTACTTATTTGCGAAGTTGAAAAAAAAGGAAAAGAAACTGCTTTTAATAGGTTAAATCTTATTAGAATTCCACTTAGGCTAGGTTTTGATGTATTCGAAAAGCAATTCATTGGAGCAAAGAAGAGAAAAATGCTAATGGATACCATTAAAGCGTTTAAACAACTCATGAAAGTATATGATGTAGAGCATTATATGGCTTGCGCCACCAGTGCAATGAGGGATGCTGAAAATGGAAAAGAGATTATTAAAGAAATTGAAAGTGACACTTCAATAGAAATTGAAATTATTACGGGAGAATTGGAAGCTGAAATTATTTACGAAAATCATATTGCCGAACTACTTGATAATGAGAGAAGTTATTTATACATTGATGTTGGCGGCGGCAGTACAGAATTAACACTTTATCATAAATCCAAAATAGTACTCCAAAAATCATTGAATATTGGAACTGTACGTATCCTTACCAACAAGGTAAAAGACGATACTTGGGATGAGCTGAAAGAAACTCTTAAAGAGGTTTCCAAAAAATACGGCAGCCTAATTGGTATTGGTTCTGGAGGCAATATTAATAAAATAATGTCTCTAATTGGGGCTAATAGCGGGAAGTCACTTTCTGCGCTAGCTATTAGAGAAATCTATAAGGATATGCAAGGGTTAAGTGTTGACGAAAGAATGAAGAAATACAATATCAAACAAGATAGAGCCGAGGTTATTGTTCCTGCATTGTCTATTTATAACAACATATTTAAATGGGCGGAAATAAATGAAATTCACGTACCTAAAATAGGATTAGCAGACGGCCTTATTCATCACTTGTACGATCAAATCGTGAACAATAAATAATTAATAGACGTCTTTTGCGTATTGTTTCTTAGAAATTTTAAAACCCCTTGTTGTATAAAAATTTTGATTTAAAGTTGAATTGATATTGCAATTTACTTTTAATCGATATGCTTTTTGTTCACGAGAAAACCCTTCCACATAATTATACAAGAAATCTGCGCCTCCTAATTTTCTATACTTAGGCATGATATATAATTCTTGTATTTCTATAATTGGCCAATAATCAGTTAAGTTTTGATATGATCTTGCCACTAATAAGCCTGCCTTAGTTGCCGACCTAGTATGTTCTTCTAATATAAAAATAAAGCATCCAGCAGTTTTTAATTTTGCTTTTAACAGCAATTCAAATTCATGCTTAGCTATATCAACCTCATTTATTGAAACAATTGCTTGATGAATAAAATCAAGATCGGCAATACCTGCCTTACGGACCTTAAACAATTGTGATGTATTCATTAAAATTAAATAGTGTTATGTATGAAAACTTGCATTTCAAATTTCATCATTTTATTATCAATTAACCTTGTAATAACATTATGTAATTGTTAAGTACTGAAAAAAAATGGCCCCCAATTGGAGGCCATTTTATATATACATTTTAATAAATTAGAAGATAAACTTGATCCCTAATTGACCTTGCCATCTTGAATTTAATGGATCTACAGTATAATAGTTTCCATTTAATCCAGTAGGCTTAACAAAGTTAAATGTTGGAGTATATCCAGATGATGGTTTAGCTGGAGCTATACCATTGGCATCTTTGACAAATTGCAACATATTAACTGTGTAGTTATTTACGTTTGTCACGAAAGTAATATGACCCCATGAGTTATTAATTAAATTTAACACATTAAATACATCAAAGCTAATTTGTAAAGCTTTTGATTTGTCTGTTTTACTTAATCTAAACTCATGCATTAATTTCATATCCAATTCTTGATTCCATGGCGTTCTCATTCCGTTTCTTTCAGCATACTGGCCTTTTCTTGTTTTTAAATAAGAATCATTATTAATGAAGTTAAAGAAATCTGTTGATTGATTTGCAGCGCTATAGGTAACATTCCCAGCAGCATCTTTAATATCTGCAAATTTGATATCAGATGGTCCATTAGGAATATAAGGTAAGTTAGTGTTAGCAGCGTTACCAAATGGTGCACCACCAGAACTGTATACCACTGTATATGGACTTCCAGATTGTGCAGAATAGAAGAATGACAATGAAGAAGAACTCATATCTTTTGCTAGTAAATTAAAACCTAAAGTACTTACAATTCTGTGACGTAAATCAAAGTTTGAATATGCTAACTGAGGATTATTAGGAGAAATAGCTGGGTTCACTTCATAGTTAGATTGGAAAGAGTTACGAATACCGTTACTCAAATCCTTACTCATACCATAAGTATAAGCAGCTGACCAGTTCATATTTAATTTTTGATTTCCTACTGCAATGTTATTTGTATTCTTAGATAACTGTGCCGTTAAATTGTATCTGTATCCTTGTGTTGTATTTGTTAACAAATAAACATTTGAATAGATACTATTTAATTTACCGCCTGTATACACAGGAGATTGAGTTGGTCCAGTTGTAAAATACTCAACTTGATCTTTAATATTTATTTGCTTAAACTGAACATCGTATAATGTTTTTGTATACATCGCATCCAATGTCAATTTATAGCCATTACCAAATTTAATATCCGTTGCCACATTTGATCTCCAAACTCTTGGCATTTTAAAATTATTATCAATCACGTCTACTTCACGTGTAGTTGCTGCATTAGCAGAAGCCAAAGCTGCTCCGTTAATAGTGCTATATAAATTATTTGGATTTAATGCTACTGGGATAGATACATTTCCGCCAACTGTGTTTGATGCAGATGGCTTAAAGTCAATGTTATTATAATTTCCACCATTCAATGTCTCGGCATAACCAATCCATGCAAATGGCATTCTTCCTACAAAGATACCAGTACCGCCTCTTACGATCCAAGATTGATCTCCTTTAATATCCCAAGTAAAGCCAACTCTTGGAGATAAAGTTGCAGTACCCAACCATTTGTTTGTAAATGCATTATACGGAGTAGTAGTATACGTTGCATTAGTAGTATTACTTACTGCAGTAGCAAATCCTTGATCTACTGGCACATCATTACCTAATTTAGGGTAATCTAAACGAATACCAGGAGTTACTTTAAATCTGCTGCTTGCAGCAATTTCATCTTGGAAATAACCACTCATCAATGCTACATTGTAAGGGCTTGGCGGATTATTATAAATAGCATCTCTTGTATTTGGCAAACTTGGATTTGTTGAATAAGCACCACGTATACGACTAGGCTTATCTGCAACAAAATTAGCTACGCTTGAATACTCCCAACGACCATTCCAAGAATTAATAAATCCATAAGTTAGGTTGTAAAACTCATTATGTGTTCCTAACGTAAACTTATTGATACCTTTAGTAATTGTTAAGTTATCGCTAACTTCTATAGTTGATTGCTTCATGTTATAAATAGAAGCTTCTCTCCATGTACCAACCCACACTGCACCACTACCAATGTCCATAAGTGGCGCTAGCGTTCCTGGGAAATCACGATATTCATGCACATTAATGTAACTAACATTAAACTGATTACTTACACTATTATTAAATTTAGTTTTAAGTTCAGCCGTCAAGTTTGTATTATTAGTATACTGTGTAAAGTCAGTAGATCCAAATTGGAAATTGGTACTTGTTCTTTCTAGGTTATTACCCCAACCTCTTGTATAAATACCTCTAAGCGTTAATGTACTTTTCGCATCTAAGTTGAAATCTAAACGACCAAAAATTTTATCGCTATTTGTAAATAAATTATAAGCACCTAGATAAGAACCAGCATCATAACCTTTACTTTTTAACTGATTATAAATTGTAGTTGCATCAGCAATTGACACTGCTGCACCTGGTTCACCAGCATTGTAGAAAGTAGGTTCTTGACGACGAGTTTGCTCAACGTTAACAATAAAGAATGCCTTATTTTTTACAATTGGTCCTGAAATAGTTGCCCCATTTTGATAGTCATAAAAAGATGAAGCCATTGGTGTCTTTAAACCGTCTACACTTTTACCAATTAAGCTAGCATTACGGCCATAGCTGTATACACTACCATGAAAATCATTCGTACCACTCTTTGTAACAGCGTTTACACTACCACCTGTGAAATTACCCAATTTCACATCATATGGAGCTAATTGAACTTGTACTTCTTGAATTACATCCAAGCTATATGGGTTAGTTCTTGTTCCAGCTCCTGCTGCACCAGACTGTCCACCACCACTCACTCCTCCAAAACTATTACTAAATCCAATTGCATCATTATTAATAGCACCATCAATAGTTAAGTTATTATAACGAAAACTAGATCCTGCAAATGAGTTATTATTAGATTGAGGAGTTAATCTTGTAAAATCACTCAAGCTTCTGCCTAATGTAGGCAAAGAATTAAGTTGTTTGATTCCTACTGTTAATCCACCATCATTTCTACGACGACTATTGCTGTTAACAACTACATCAGAAAGTTGGTTCACTTTTGAAGTCAAGATGATGTTTACATCTGGATTTGTACCTAATGTCAAAGTAACATCATTGTAGTCTTGTTCTTTAAAACCAACTGAGCTAATTTTAATTGAATAAGGGCCACCTGGTTTTAAGTTTGGCGCTACAAACAATCCTTTTGCATTAGATTGGAATGTAACTGTAAATCCTGTTGGAACGTGGGTTAACTTAATAGTTGCACCTGCCACGATCTCATTTTTTTCATTCAGCACACGACCACTTAACGTTGAGCTAGTCTCTTGTGCAAATGCATTGTTTAGGAATAATCCTAAAACGATAAACATTAGAAGCTTTTTCATTATTTCTTAATTTGAAACACAAAAGAAAGAATTAATGAATTGTTAAAGCCTAAAACAATATTACCAAATTGTTACGTTTGCCATTACTAACATAATAACTCAATATTACCAAATTGTTACCAAAAGAATTGTCATTTACATGAATCATTGAAAATCAATTCATATGATTATTTTTAGTCAGTTGAATCACATTGTCAACACCCTCAATTGGGATTAAGGAAACGTTAAGTTCAATCCCATCATTGGTAACACTTGTGTTAATTTTTTGATTCGAATTGATTAAATGTATTGAACTCAAATCATAATTTCCTGGAATTGAAACCACTCCATTTTCAGGCTTTTCAAATAAATGAACATAAACATGCTTAGCATCCTGTGTGGTTACTCCCCATTTTTCAGGTTTCATTGGCCCCCCACGTGTACCATAAATGGTATGTCCAAATTGCTTTATCCAATTACCTACTAAAGCCAAGGTATCGGTAAATTCATTTCCAATTTCTCCATTAGGCATGGGGCCAACATTTAAAAGTAAATTAGTGTTTCGGCCTGCCGCACCAACTAGGGTTCTAATTACTTCCTTATAGGTTTTAAAATGATGATCACTAATTCTAAAACCCCATGAATCATTCATTGTAATACAGGATTCAAGGGGTAATACCGAAGCAGATTGATAATTTAACCCAGCAGTATTTTGGCCAGGTAAGTCTTGTTCAAACATCTGAAAGTCTTCCCCATTGATGGGATCCAAATGATGGTTATTGCCAATCATGCAATTGGGTTGCAGCTTATGAATCAATCCATATATTTCATTGTATTTCCAATCAATTCTCGAACTCCTATCAGCCGATCCTTCGGGATTAGTTTGATCCCAATGACCATCAAACCAAATACATGTAATTGGACCATAATTGGTTAGCAATTCAGTGAGTTGATTTTTCATAAATTGCAAATAAGAGGCATAATTACTTTTTTGAGTACGCCCTGCTTTTTGTCCAGTCCTTCCTGTTTCGTATGGATAATCATTGCGACTCCAATCCAGTGTTGAATAATATAAACCTAATTGAATGCCTTGTTTTTTACATTCTGCTGCTAACATTTTCAAAACATCTTTTTTGTATGGTGTATTCGTAATTTTCCAATCGGAATATTTCGTGTCCCAGTTAGAGAACCCATCATGATGTCTAGTAATGAATACTATATACTTCATACCCGCACCCTTTGCAGTACTCACCCATTTTGCTGCATCAAAGTTAACTGGGTTAAAAAGTTTCAATAACTTTTTATAATCATCTTTTTGAATCCCATGATTTTCCATCACCCATTCACCATCTCCTAATACACTGGATGCACCCCAGTGTATAAACATGCCAAATTTACGGTCTTGAAATGCTTGTCTTGCGGCTAAATTACCTGCAGTAGGCGTATAGGATTGGGATTGCGCTTTTAAAATAAAAAAACAAGCGAGCATAGTGAATAGGTTTTTCATGTGGCATTATTTATCGTTCTTTAAATTTAATTAAAAAAACCAATAGCCACTTAACCAACTATATAAATATTGACTAGTCTAAATGATACACGCTATGTAAATCATCGGTATTAGTAAAATTAACACCAAGGTCATTAATTAAACCATCTTTAACATCATAGGCCCAGCCATGTAAGTGTAAGTCCTGCCCTCTTTTCCAGGCATTTTGGACAATTGAGGTTTTCCCTAAATGAAATACTTGTTCAACTACATTCAATTCAACAAAACGTCTTCCTCGCAAATATTCATCTTGTATGGAATCCAACTCTTTGTAATTAATACGATACACATCTTTTAAATGTCTTAACCAGTTATCAATCAATCCTAATTGTTTATTATTCATAGCAGCCAATACACCACCACATCCATAATGCCCGCAAACTATAATGTGTTTAACATTTAATACATCCACTGCATAAGACAAAACACTTAACATATTCATATCACTATGCACTACCATATTGGCAATATTTCGATGCACAAAAACATCTCCAGGCATGGTTCCTGTAATTTGATTTGCAGGTACTCTACTATCGGAACAGCCAATCCATAAATATTCTGGATGCTGCTTGTCAGCTAAATTATTAAAGAAATTGGGATCTATTGCTAATTGTTCAGCTACCCACTTTTTATTATTTTCTAATAATTTAAGATAAGATTTTTGCATGGGGCATTGACTATTTAAAGTATGAGTAATTACTTTACGAACATAAAAGTAGTTAATATTTTTTAATTTACTATTTGCTAGTTTACACACTAAAGCGAGTGGATTTAATTCAATTAGTGTATTTTTACTAAATGAATATGATTATAGAAAGCATGGGTTGGATTGCATCGGTGTTGATTGTAGGTTCCTATGCATTAAATATTACTGGAAAATTAGAAGCAGAAAATAAATGGTATGTCTGGGCAAATATTATTGGTGGATTATTTTTTGTCGTGAATACTTATTTCCACCAAGCCTACCCATCTATGATGGTAAACATTATTTGGGTCGTAATTGCTATTGCAATGATTATTAAACAAAAAAAGACTGTCTAATTTTATATATGAGTTATACCAATATTCATATAACTAATTTTTTAAAATGGACTTCCATTTGCATCCTTGCTGGTGTTAGCATTGGAACAGCCGCTGCTTTTTTTTTAATAAGTTTGGATTTTGTAACCAATTGGCGTGAAACCCATTTATGGATAATTTATACCTTACCAATAATTGGTTTCTTAATTGGGGCAATGTATCATTATCTAGGTGGTGAGTCAAAAAAGGGGAATAACTTACTACTTGAACAACATCAGGCGCCACAAACCAAGATCCCTTTTAAGCTAGCGCCATTTGTATATATAGGTACCATCTTGACCCACTTAGCAGGGGGTTCTGCGGGACGCGAGGGAACAGCTGTACAAATGGGAGGCGCCATTGCGGATCAATTCACTAATTTTTTTAAATTAAATGATAAGCAACGTAAAACTATTTTAATAGTAGGCATTAGTGCTGGCTTTGCTGCAGTATTTGGAACTCCATTAGCAGGTGCCATTTTTGCTTTAGAAATTATGTTGTTTAAAAATATTAGAATTGCAGACATCATCCCAAGTTTTGCTGCAGCATATATTGCACACTATACTTGTTTGGCATGGAATATTCATCATACTGTTTATACAATTCCAATTTTACCAAACATTAATGCCTTTACAATTATCTCTACGTTTTTAGCAGGATTAATTTTTGGACTCACTGCATTATTATTTTCAAGATGTAATATCATATGGAGTTGGTTGTTTAGCAGAATAAACTATGAACCACTAAGGCCATTTATTGGAGGCATCATACTAGTTATTGTAATTGCTTTACTAGGCAGTACAAAATATATTGGATTAGGTATTTCTAGCATTACAGATGCATTTATTTACCCAGCAGGTCATTTTGATTTTATCATAAAACTTTTATTAACCACATTTACATTAAGCGCAGGCTTTAAAGGAGGCGAAGTGACTCCATTGTTTTTTATTGGTGCCACTTTAGGTAATATATTGGTATGGTTTATTCCCCTTCCAATGGCACTATTGGCTGGAATGGGTTTTGTAGCTGTATTTGCTGGTGCTACGCATTGCGCGCTTGCATCTATTGTATTAGGCATAGAATTATTTGGTCTGAATGCCGGAATATTTGTTGGCATAGCTAGTGCGACTGCTTATTTTGCTTCAGGTGCTAATGGCATTTACAGCGCACAATTAAAAGAAGGTGCCAAGTACCAGTTTTACAATTACATAAAGCGCATTACAAATTTATAAAACTTAATCTCGTTGCATTAATCACGCATCACTGGTCGTGTTAGGCAGGTTGGACCTCCTCCTCCCTTCACACTAATTTCTGCGCCTTGGTATTCAATCACTTTACAACCTGCTTTTTCTAATCTTGATTTTGTAATTGGATTTCCTTTAACCATCAAACATACACGCGGTGCTAATGCTAATACATTACAACCCATGCTGTCAAACTCTTCATCAGGTACTTCCACTAATTCAAATCCACGAGCTAATAATTCATTTCTAAATACAATGGGAATTAATGGGGAATATACGACAGCTAAATTGCTATCAACCGGGCTTAATACAGACATTAAGTGAAATACGTCCGATGGGCCTTTATAGTGTGGCATTGGAACAGACATGACAGATACACCTAATGGAGCTAATAAATTGGTGAGTTGCTTGATTCCTTCTTCATTTGTACGATAAGTATGTCCAACAGCCAAGGTTTTATCATCTAACCATGCAACATCACCCCCTTCTACTGTTCCTGGAGCAGTAATAACCCCTAAAACAGGTATACCATTGGCCTCAAAAGCACGTTGTTCGGCAGCAGGTTCTTTCATTCTTCCTTCTTTACCCATATTGCAAATAATCATTCCCTTGCTTGTTGCAATGGCTGCGTCTCTACAATAAATAGAATCCATATTTACGGTATCATCCTGAGGTAAATACAACAGTTCTGCTCCATTATCTTTTAATATTTTTTCGAAGGCTTCATATTCTTCTAATGCAATTTTTATATCTGGCTTACCTAAATAATTAAGTGCTTCCCAATGTTTAGAAATATGTGCATCGTCAATAAACGCAGCCGATGCTTTTTTAATAAACAATGATTTTAATTTTCCTGATTCTGAATGTGCACTCATATTCACTTAATTGTAGGTTGAAAAATAGTATAGTTAAAAATACATAAATAGCTTGAAGAAAAATGATTTATTCCAATTGCCCTTTGCTTGTTTTTTGATCTCTTTTCCAAACAGCAAAAACATAAATAGGTACCGATGACATTGTTAACACAAAGCCCCAAAAGACAGTTTCTTGTCCAAGTCCTAACATGATCCAAATACAAAACAAAAATGTTAAAGATGCAAGTATAACTGCTCCTAAAATTGCAGTTTTAGAGATATGGGACACACGCAATCTCAATAACAAATAAGATGCTGTGCAATACACATAAGGAATTAAAATAGTTGAAGTGGTAAGCAAAATTAAAAACTGAAATTGTTCTACCAAACCCTTTGTGTAATTCATGGCCATAAACACAGAAACAAAAACACTAGATATTACAATACCATATACGGGCGCTCCTTTATTATTTCTTATTGCAAATATGGGAGGAAATAGACTATCCTTGGCAATAGCAAAAGGCAGTTGTCCTTGAATTAATATGTACCCATTTAAAGCCCCAAATGCCGATATAGCAACTCCCGCACTTACCCAATATTTTGCAGTTTGCCCCCAAATTAAAACTGCTGCATCCGCAAAAGGAGTAACACTATGTTTTAACTGAGCTGCAGGAATCATACCCATAATACTTACTGTACTTAATATATAAACTGTCGTTGCAATAAGGGTTCCAATAGTAGTTGCTTTCGCAACTGTTGATCCCGAATTAGTTACACTACCCGAAGGAATAGTTGCACATTCGATACCTAAGAAAGCAAAAAAAGTTAGAGTAGTTGTGGCCGTAATAGCAGCGATACTTGAAGTGCCACTTGCGTTAAAAGGTAAAAAATTACTCCAATGAATATAGAATAATCCAACCAGTCCAATAGTTACAATCGGTATAATTTTTAGAATAGTGGTTACTAGTTGTAACATGCCCGATGTTAAAATACCTAATGAATTTATCCAAGACAAAAACCAAATAGTGGCTAGTCCAGTGGTAATGGCTAATAAAGAGTTGCTTGCTAATGCTGGAATGAAAGTACTCAATGCACTTATAAAAGAAACAGTAATAGCAGCATTGGTACACCAAACTGAAACTAGATAGCCCCACGCAACTAGGAACCCTGCAAAATCACCAAGGCCTTTTTGTGAATAAGCATAAGGGCCTCCGTCTGCAGCTGGCAACATTTTGCTTAAATGTGCAAACACTTTTGCAATAAAAAAAGCACCAATTGCCGAAAATACCCAGCCCATTAAACTAATGCCGCCAAAACTTGATAAAGTTGCAGGCATCATAAATACGCCAGCACCAATCATATTACCAACCACTAAGGAAGTACTGGTCCATAAGCCCAATTGTTTTGCCTTTTGCATTCCTTTAAGTTAGGAAAACTATTGGGAAAATGAGAAATGAAGACATAAAAAAAGGTCCGCGCAAATGCGCGGACCTTTAAGTATAAACTAGTTAATAGTTTTTCAAATATTACCAGTTAGGGTTTTTAACAGCAGCTGAACCACTTGCAGGAGGATTCTTAACAGTTTCATCTGCAGGAACATCCCAATAGTCCATAAAGTTGTAGTTGATTGTAGCGTTATTGTAAACCACTTTGTTATAAATCAAAGTTGCACCATAACGTCCACCACCATTTGCTGTGCTATAAGTCCAACCCCAACGTCTTGCATCAAACCATGATAAACCACGGAAGGCAAGAGCAGCGCCTCTTTCATTAGTCAATGCAGTCAAAGCTTGAGCTGCAGTTATGCTTGTAGAAAGTGCAGCAACGCCTGCATTTTGATAAGAACGAACAGTGTTAATTAAAGTAACACCGCCAGCAATATCACCAGTTCTGATTTTAGCTTCCGCTAACATTAAAGCGTTCTCTTCATATGATGGGCCAATAAACACTTCTAATTTACCAGCTAAACGTGATCCTAATACAGGAACAGTTAAGCCTGCAGCTGCTCCATCAACTAAGCTGTAACGAGTTGTATTAGTGTTTGCATCACCATAGAAAGTACCACTTGCAGTTGTAAAGTTAGCTAAACGAGCATCACCTGCACCAAAATTAGCAACTAAACGCTCAGATACTTTATAAGTAGTGTTTTGGTTAGAAGATGCAGCAATACTTGCAACCGTACCAGCTGTTGCAGAAAAGAATGAGTTAGATGCTGTAGATCGACCAGTAAATACATAGTCACCTTGTTGGATACCAGCATTACAATAAGTAATAACAGCATTCCAATCAGCAGTAGTCATTGGAGCAATAGAAGCTTTTGCAATAGTTGCACTTGTGCTACCATTTACAAAAGGAGCTAATTTATTAACAAGAATATTTCTAGCTAATAAGGTATTGATTGACTTGATAAACTGAGCACTTGAAGGTGCTTTACCCAAACCAACTTGGTTTTGAGTAGGAATTAATTCAGTCATCATTGTACTATAATCACCTTGATTAGAAATACTAGAAAGTGTAGTTAAAGCTAAATTCAATTGCTTGTTAGATTCTGCAATAATTGCATTATGATCTACATACTTATTATTGATAGTAGCTGAATGATCTTCAATCAAACCAGCATAGTACATAGAACCAATTTGTGCATATGCGTATCCTTTCCAAAAATAAGCCCAAGCTTGAACTGTTTTTGCTTTGTCAGCAGATAATGATGTAATAGAGCCTAAATTTTCAAGCGCTATATTACAACCATTAATCATTGCGTACATGTTTGCCCACTCATAAAATAATGCATTGTTTGAGTTTGAAGTAGCTGCAGTTGTATTAAAACCACGGATAATTCCAGTTGCTTGAGGAGAAGGGTTTGTGAAAGTTGTTGTAGAAGGACTTGTAGGATCTGCTACAAAACTATCAGGAACACCCATTGTTGTGGTTTGGTTGTTAGAACCTTGTCCACCGCCAATAACATCTCCCATCAATTCACGGTAACCCCATGGCAATGAGAAATAGCTATCACCCAACCAGCCATCACCATAGCTAAATCCATTCCAATAAACGCTACCCATTGCATAGGCAGCAATTCCTTTTTCGGAATTTACGTTACCCGCAAAAGTCGGGTCGTTCGGGTCTTTCACATCAAGTTGCTTCTTACAAGAACTAGAAACCAACATGATGACAGCGACCGCCAAGATGTACAAACTGTACGATCCTGTTTGTATTGAATATTTTGATCTTTTCATCTGTTATACTTTTTAATTTAGGTTAGAATTAGAATCCAAGGTTTAATGAAATTTGGAAAGATTTCATATTTGGAATCGTGCTATGGTCAACTCCTCTATCATAAGAAGAGTTAGATGCACCTGAACTAATTTCTGGATCTAGACCATCATATTTAGTAAAGGTTAACAAGTTACGACCACTTAACACCAATTGTGCTTTTTTAGCCCAACTCATTTTAGTCAATTTAGCTAAGTCAACACCAACATTGATATTTCTTAATCTAACAAAAGATGCATCATAGTAGAAATAATCTTTTGTAACGTTGTTACCAACACCTTTAGCAGTATTACCTAATGCATAGTAAGCACTTGCATAGTAAGCAGACCAAGCGCCTGTTTGACCACCAATAGTTACTGGCTTAGTAAAGTCGCTGCTGATACCGTCACGATACATCCACTCCTTAGTTTGGTTGTACAAGTGTGCACCACTTACCCAATCAAATTGGAAACCAAAAGTAAACGCTTGCTTAAATGTAAAGTTGTTAATGAATGAAGAAGTAAATGTAGGGTTAGGATCTCCGAATGAAGTTGCTTCATCAGAGAAGAAGATAGCTTTAGTAGTTGAGTTAACCACACGGCCGTTTACGATTTCATATTTGCTTTGATTCGCAGCAGGGATAAATGGAGTTCCATCGGCTCTTAATTGAGTTATACTTGTTAAAGCTTTATAACCATAAATTTCACCAATCTTACGACCTGCAGCCAACGCTAAACCTGTAGAACCTGCATAAGAAGTTAATGGTATATCACCTCCTTGTACTTTATCAATCATAGAAGTTTGGTGACCGAAATTGGTTGTGAAATCCCAGTTGAAGTTCTTTGTAGAAACAACTGGCAAGCTTAAACTAAATTGAATACCATTTGAAGACAATGCAATTGCATTTGTCAATAAACTTGTTCCACCTGTACTTGGTGGTACGTTTTGAGCAAAGATGGCATTATCTGTGTGACGCTTCCAATAAGTGAAAGAGAAATTTAAATTTCTAAACCAGTTACCAGATTTTGCTAAAGCTAAAGTTAAGTCTGTACCAAATTCAGTCTCTGCAGAAACTTCCACACCTAAGTTTGGATTTTTAGCAGAAGATTGGTTAGTATAGGCAACTTGAGATCCAGTAGCTTGCAAGTTTAACACAGGGTAACGATCAAAAGCACCTGGTTGAATACCTGCCTCACCATAAGCACCACGTAATTTCCATGCTGTGATTGTATTATTCACTTTATCCATGAAACCAAATGATTCTAAATTAATATAACCATTATAATGAGGGAAAGTGAAAGGCTTAGAACCAGCACCGAATGCTGAAGAATAGTCAGTTCTAAAACCACCAGTTACACCACCATGATTAGACCAGTCAATTTTTTGATCCACTACATAACCATAAGTAACAAAAGTTTCGTTATAGTCAACATTGTAGTTTTGAGATTGAGTAGAAGTCAAAGTGAATGGCGGATTTAACTGCAAAGAATTACCATAACCATCCAATTCCTTATATTGACTTTTACGATAATCAAAACCTGCTAAAGTAGAAGTTTGGATAGGAATTTTCCAACCAAAGTCTCTTTGGAAATCAGTTGTTCCAACTGCAGTAGCATTAAAGTTTTGTTTTGTAAGATTATATTGGAAGTTATCAATCTCACCTGTATTATCAGCACCATTCATACGGCTAGCCCAGCTACCATAGTAGTTAGAACTTGCATCTTGAGATTGGTTGTAATATGTCCAAACATCATTTTCATTTTTATAGCTAATACCATATTTAGCATTCAAAGTGATATGCTTATTTAATTTGTAGTTTGCTTCAATATTTTGGATGATATCGTATTTCTTACTGTTACCATTTGTATAATCTACTTGGTAGTAAGGGTTACCTGCATTCACTGAAACGAAACTTGCTTTTTGGTATACTGGGTGCTTACCACCAAGAACCGTATCAGCAATACTTAAGAAAGGTGAAGTATTTAAGAAACCATAAATTTGTCCTACACCAGCATTTTGAGTACCCATACCATAACCAGTTCCACCTGGAGCACCTAAACCTGGATGCATTGTATTTTCAGTATAAGCGATATTTGTAATAGCGCGGATAGTGAAATTTTTGAATACTTCAGCACCAATATTTGCAGTGATATTTGTTCTATCTAAAGCACCATTGTTTCTCAAGAATGGAGAATTCTGGTGGTTATTAGAAACAGTAAAACTGAAATCATTTTTATCACCACCACCATTAATGTTAACGCTGTTGTTTAATGTTTGAGCAGATTGGAAAATTTCAGCAAAATGATCATGGTATTGTAAAGCACCAACATATGGCTTGTTAAATTGGTTTCTTGGATCCAAGATACCATAACGAGTATAGTTTTGTGTTTCACCTGGAGCAGCAGGATTGGTTCCTACGTTACTACCATATGTATACGCTAAAGAACCTGAACCTAAAATAGATCCTAAAACTGGGTCAACACTTATTGGAGCGCCAGCAGCAAAACCACCACTTGCATTAGCAGAAATAATGTTACCATTAGCGTCTGTTAAATAAGGGTGTAATTTAGCTTTACCAAAATTACCTGAATTAATAAAGTCACTTGTAGCAAAGCTAGAAGATACATTTACATTGATTTTTCCTTTTTGACCTTTCTTAGTGAAAATTTGAATTACACCATTCGCACCTTGCGCACCATACAAAGAAGCAGATGCAGCACCTTGTACAACCTCCACACGCTCAACTTGCGTCATGTCAATTGTAGTTAAAGATGAAAACGGAACTTCAACTCCATCTAATAAAATTAAAGGACGTGTACCACCTTGCACTGTGTTAATACCACGTAATACGATGTTTACTTGGTCACCTGGGTTACCAGACACAGAAGAAATTTGCGCACCTGGAATCTTACCAATCAAAGCTTGATCGATAGAAGCAGCAGGAACGATAGGTAATTTAGCGGCAGTGATTGACTCCGTAGAAATACCTAATTTCTTTCTAGATGTTGCAACTCCAGATCCTGTTACAACTACCTCGGCTAATGCTTTCACATCAGTAGCTAGTTTCACAGTCACATTCGCAGCAGCAGCTACTGTTTTTGACTCAAATCCAAGTGCAGATACCACTAAAGATGCACCGTTGGCAGCTTTAAGTGTGAAAGTACCATCAGTGTTTACTGTAGCACCAACTCTTGTACCTTTTACTTGAACAGAAGCTCCAGCAATTGGATCTCCTTTTTCATCAGTTACTCTACCATTAACGGTAGGATTTTGGGCCATTGCGGTACCAAAGAATAGGCACGATGCAAGTAAGCTCCATAAAAGTTTTTTTCTCATACTTGTTTTAATTTTTGTTAAACTGAACTTGTCTTGTATAACACGAGAAAATGAAATTATGAAATTATTAACAAATAACAAGTTTATTGACCTTAAATAAAACTTAATAGTATATAAATTTAGTAGACAATGTGTAATATTTGATATAACTAATTGATTATCAATAAAGGATTTTTAATTAACATATTACAATAAATCACATATTTATTTTTTCAACAGAAATCTTTGATTTTTTGGTAAGCAAGCTAAAATAAATGCATTTTTTTCTGGATGCTCAAAAGCAAGCTTATTTACACTTGGATGGAGCGTTTTGGTCTCATAATACTCACCTCGTCTAACTAGCGTTAGATAATTTGGTACATTCATGACAAATTATACTCAATGAAAAAAATCCTACTGCTACTAATTGTTATGGTGCCTTTTTTGAGCAAAGCGCAAAATGAGGATTCAACCTGGATAGTAAATAACTACACAAAGAAAGAAGTAATGATTCCAATGCGTGATGGAGTAAAATTATTTACTACTATATATGCACCTAAAGACAGATCGGAAAAACATCCCATCTTAATTCAACGCACGCCTTATTCTTGTACACCTTATGGTGAAAATAATTATGCCCAAGTTTGGAGTAAGGGCTATCCTAGAAAATATTTTTTTAAAGAAAATTATATATATGTAATCCAAGATGTTAGAGGCAGATGGATGAGTGAAGGTGTTTTTGAAGATGTAAGACCTTATATTCCAAATAAAAAAGGAAATGAAATTGATGAGGCATCTGATTCCTATGATGCTATTGATTGGTTAGTAAAAAACGTTCCAGATAATAATGGTAATGTTGGGGTTTTTGGAACTTCTTATCCAGGTTTTTATGCAAACATGGCTGCGCATAGTAACCACCCTGCTTTAAAAGCCGTAAGCCCACAGGCACCGGTAAGCGAATGGTTTTTGGGCGATGACTTTCATCATAACGGTGCATTTATGTTATTAGATGCATTTAATTTTTATTCAGGATTTGGGAAACCTCGCCCTAAACCTACAACTGTTGGTCCAAGTGGATTTAATTTTCCAACAAAAGACAATTATGGTTTTTATTTACACACAGGTGCCCTTCCTAATTTCACAAAATTAATGGGAGACAGTATTTTATTTTGGAAGGATTTAATGAGCCATCCTAATTATGATGCCTATTGGAAAGCAAGAAATGCAAGAAGCAATGTGCAGGATATCAATAGCAATATTGCCACTTTAATAGTAGGTGGTTTATTTGATGCTGAAGATTGCTATGGTGCCTGGAACTTATATCGTGCTATTGAATTAAAAGCAAAAAATAACAATAAAATTGTAATGGGTCCATGGCATCATGGACAGTGGGGCCGCAGTGATGGAAGTTATTTAGGTAATGTTGAATTTGGTTCTAATACCAGTGAATGGTATGGAAAAAATATTGAGCTCCCCTTCTTTAACTATTACTTAAAAAATAAAGGTTCAATTGATCAAATTAAAGAAGCGAATATCTTCATTACTGGTGCCAACGAATGGAGGACTTTTGCAACATGGCCTGCGTCTAATGTGAAAATGGTAGATTATACTTTAGGCAAGAATGGCAGCTTTAAAATTGCAACATCAATAAAAAAGCATCTCGCAGATACAAAATCATTTGATGAATATGTAAGTGACCCAGCAAAACCAGTTCCTTACGTGCCTGAAATTCATAGTGGACGTACACAGGAATATATGTTAGATGATCAACGCTTTGCAGCAAGACGTCCCGATGTACTCGTATATCAAACAGAGATTTTACAAAATGATATTACTTTGGCAGGACCCATTATAGCTAATTTATTGGCATCCACTTCTGGGACTGATGCGGATTTTATTGTAAAAATAATTGATGTGTTTCCAGATAATTTTGAAAATGCAAAACTTACCAACCATGTCATGAATGGATATCAAATGTTGGTACGTGGTGAAGTAATGCGAGGTAAGTTTAGAAATAGTTTTGAAAAGCCAGAAGCATTTGTTCCGAATAAACCTACACAAGTAAAATTCACTTTACCTGACATTGCACATGATTTTAAAAAGGGACACCGCATTATGATTCAAATTCAAAGTAGCTGGTTCCCATTAGTAGACCGCAATCCGCAAAAATTCGTAAATATTTATAATGCAAAGGAAGATGATTTTCAAAAAGCAACTATTCGTATTTATCAGGATGCATCTACCATTCAATTGCCTGTGTTAGTGAACTAACTGTTAAGTGCAATTATGATTTTGTAATTAATTAAACATCCAAACAAAAGAGGTCTGCATTTGCAGACCTCTTTTGTTTAACTTAAATATCATTAGGTTATTTCAAACTCATATAGTCTTGTAAATGTTCAATGAGTTTTTTTTGTGCTTCAATGGTATGTTTAATGATGTCACTCTGACTTATAATATTATACAGTGTGTCATGCTCAAATATGGGTAAATATCTTAAATTTTTTTCAGTCATTAACAAACTACATTGTTCAATAGAATCATTTGCTTGTAATTGTGGGAGATCTGTAACCATAACTTCCTCAACCGATGTAGTATTTGAAGCACGTCCTTCTAATACTACTTTACGCGCATAATCCCTTTCCGTAAATATTCCGGCATACTTTTCGTTTTTTAATACCACTAAACTTCCAATGTTTGCGGCAGCCATTATTTTTAGTGCGTCAATAATTGGCATCACATTAGAAACAGTAACAACAGTTCTGTTTTTGGTACTAACAATTTCTTTAACGGTTGGCATAACAGTAGGTTTTTTGTGAACAATAGAAAATATCTGTTTACAAATAAATGTAACTAACCTAATTTAACACTTTTTCCGATGCCAACAATACATGCATTAATTCTTTTACTTGATCTATTATCAAGGGCACCACGGCCTCTACTTGGGGTGTAAGCGTAATGCCTTGTTGCTGAATGCTTTCTATACTTACCACAAACAAATCAATGTCCGGAATAGTACCCATAATTTGCAAAGCACTTACCATATCCTTGAGGCCAATATCATGGGTACTCATGGCTTGCGGAAAATCTTTTGCAAATTTTGGTTTAATTAAACGAATGGTGCCAGGAGGATTTGAATCTAATGTCGCGTCTATTAATATTACGTTAGGGTATAGTTCAAAATACTCTAATAGATGAAACCCTCCTGTACCACCATCTAAAACATCCACCCCCTCTGGCAATGTTTCTTTTGCTAATCTTTCTGCAATATGCACACCAATGCCTTCATCACCCATCAAATAATTACCAATACCAAGTACTAAAATTTTATTTTTATATGCCATGAATAAATGCTTTGTGTTACTTTCTACTTTGAATTAATGTTTTTTAAGCTATCTATAACATCGGATGCATGCGCATCCTCTTCCTCAAAAACAGCATCCTCAATAAATTTCCAGCCACCACCCATACTACTTATTTCACCTCGGCCTTCTACATAATCATGGTAGAATACTAAGTAAACATGTATAACAGCAAATAAAATAAAAAACCACATTGTCCAATGGTGAATTTGTCTTGTTAAAATGTCTCCACCAAAAACAGAAGGCACCCAAGCAAACAATTTTGGCAACCACCATCCTCCCATTTCAGCATATAATCCAAATCCCGTTAAACATTGTATTGCAAAAGCAATAAAAGTTAAAAAGTAGATGAATCCCGCCATTGCATTATGTCCTATACTTATATGATGTTGCTCCTTACCATCTTTTTTTAACATTAAAATATCGATCTTAAACACGGTCCACATTTCTTTAAAAAACCGTTTAGAGGTTGGAATAAATTGTTTCCAATTCGCATATTTATTACCTACAAAACCCCAATATATTCTAAACAAGAAATTAAAGAAAAATAAATAAGCTGCTGCAAAATGCACATAACGTACCCAACCCATCGTATACACTTGTGTGGCTTCTTTTTGACTCATTAAGGCGAATGGATTATTGATATAAAATCCAGTTGCAATTAAGGCAATAATCACTGCTGCATTTAACCAATGATAAAATCTCACAGGTAACTCCCACACATACACTCTGCGAAGCCTTGGTAGGCGTAAATATTTCGTTTCCATAAATTAAATTATAAATAGATTTAACTTGATTAATCACCTACTACACTAATACGACTAATTGTTTTTCCATCCTCGTCATACAAATGCACACTACAAGCCATACAAGGATCAAAACTGTGAATGGTTCTGATAATTTCCAATGGCTGTGTTTCATCATGTACTGGTGTATCAATTAAAGCTGCTTCATATGCACTCATTTGACCTTTACCATCTCTTGGAGATGCATTCCATGTGGTGGGTACCACCAATTGATAGTTCGCAATTTTCTCGTCTTTAATATTAATCCAGTGCGCTAAAGCCCCACGAGGTGCTTCTGAATGACCCACACCCAACACCGCTTCCTTAGGCCATGTAGCGGGATCAAACTTGCTCATCTCTGCCATTCTCTTATCCCCAGCTTTAATATTGGCAATTAAAGAATCATAAAATTCCAATGCCCAATCTGCCGCCAATACAGCTTCCAAACCTCTTGCAGCCGTACGACCTAATGTAGAGAACAATGCAGCTACTGGAACATTTAGATCTTTTAATGTTTTGTCAACAATTGTTTTATAATCCTCTCTTCCTCTTGCATAGCCCACTAATACCCTCGCTAATGGACCTACTTCCATTGCATTACCCTTCCATCTTGGCGTTTTCAAATAACTATACTCTTTAGTTGTATCTAAATGTTCAAAAGGTGGTTTAGGTCCCGTATAATTAATTTTACTTTCACCTTTCCATGGATGCAATCCTTTGTCTTTACCTTCTTTATAATCATACCAAGAATGCGTAATAAATTCTTGCACTTCATCTTCTTTTCTTAAATCAACATCATACACTTTGCTAATGTCTTTATTTAAGATTGCACCTGAAGGGAATTTATAAGATGCAGTATCCTTATATCCTTTGGTTGGCAAATCACCATATACTAAATAATTACCAAGGCCACCACCAATTGCACCCCAATCTTTATAGAATGAAGCTACAGCCATTAAATCTGGAATATATACTTCGTTAATAAACTCCTTACCTTGTTTTAACAGTTGATGAACATACGCTAGACGTTCAGCATTAATACCACTTACGTCATCCAACCCAATTGCACATGCCATACCACCCACTAAATAGTTAGGGTGCGGATTTTTACCTCCAAAAATGGCCTGCACTTTTACAATTTCTTTTTGCCACTCTAGTGCTTCTAAATAATGTGCAAGGCCAATCAAATTAACTTCCGCAGGTAATTTGTATGCAGGGTGTCCCCAATATCCATTAGCGAAAATGCCTAATTGACCACTATCTACAAACTTTTTAATTCTTGTTTGAATATCACTAAAATAACCTGGAGAACTCTTTGGCCATTTAGAAATAGTTTGTGCTAGTTCTGAAGTTTTTTTAGGATCCGCTTTTAATGCAGCAACAACATCCACCCAATCCATAGCATGCAAATGATAAAAATGCACAACATGATCATGCATATACAATACGCAGTGCATTAAGTTACGTACTAATTCTGCATTGGGCGGAATTTCAATGCCTAAAGCATCTTCTACGCATCTAACTGATGTTAAAGAATGTGTTGAAGTGCAAACTCCACACACACGGCCTACATATGCCCATGCATCTCTTGGATCTCTGCCACGCAAAATTTCTTCCAACAAACGCACCATGGTACCGCTACTAAAAGCGTCTTTGATTTTACCATTTTCAATATCTGCTTCCACACGCAGGTGACCTTCAATTCTAGTAACTGGGTCTACTACTATTCTTTTACTCATAAAATTAATTAAGGAGGTGAATCAATTAAGAAGGTAATTCGTGTTCGCTAATTTTTCCTTCTGTTTCTAAATCATGGATGGATTTTTGTTTTCCAATATTGGTTGCGATTGCATGTCCCGCAATTGCTACAGCAGTTGCACCTAATGCAACTTTACCAATAGTATCTGCATCAGACTCAATACCAAATCCTGCAAAGGATGAAGCTCTATCATACAATCTACCATTATCCCAATAGTTCTCTTCACTACAACCAATGCATCCGTGTCCAGACTGAATTGGATAGCTTGTTCCTCCATTCCATTTGGTTACACCACATGCATTATAAGTACTAGGCCCTTTACAACCTACTTTATATAAGCAATATCCTTTCTTCGCATTTTCGTCATCAAATGTTTCTACAAATAATCCTGCATCAAAGTAAGGACGACGATAACAGCTATCATGTACACGTTTACTATAGAATGCTTTAGGACGACCAATTCTATCTAATTCAGGAATGGTTCCAAAAGTTAAAAGGTGTACAATTACACCCGCCATTACTTCCCCAATTGGAGGACATCCTGGCACTTTTATAATTGGCTTACCTGAAATAATTTTATGAATGGGGGTTGCTTGTGTTGGATTAGGTTTTGCCGATTGCACACAACCATTGCTAGCACAACTGCCCCATGCAATTACTGCCTTGGCGCCTGCAGCGGCTTCTTCTAATATGCTAATAGAGGTTTTACCTCCAATCATACAATACACACCATCTGCTGCCAATGGCACACTACCTTCCACACAAAGGATATACTCACCTTTATATTTAGTCATGGTGTTTTTTAAAGACTGTTCAGCCTGAACACCAGAAGCAGCCATTAAAGTCTCGGTATAATCTAATGAAACCATATCTAATAGGATATCGGCAACCATTGGATGTGAGGAGCGAATAAAACTTTCGCTACAACAAGTACATTCTTGGAAGTGCAACCAAATGATAGGAATACGTGACTTAGTTTCCATCGCTTTTGCAACTTGTCCAATAGCAGATTTTTCCAATCCAATAAAGGCAGCCATCATACTAGCAAATTTCATAAAATCGCGGCGATTGTATCCTTTACGTATAACCTCTTCGTAATAAGTAGGTTGTTTTACTTCGAGCATTTCGTTATCCATGCTGAAAAATTTAAAGGTGATTATTCGTGAATTCGAGCACTAATGTACTTACGCTTGTTATCCATGAATATGACAAAGCTCATTTATATATATGATTGTAGTCATATGGCTAATTTCTGAATGGTTATAATATTGATAACTATAAATCGAATACTATGAAAAAGTTTATTGCAATTGCATTGATGATTTTTATTGCATTTATGCCAGAATTATTATTAGCACATCCAGGTCATGGTGGTCATGAAGGTGGCTATACCATTATTCATTATTTTGTTGAGCCTATGCATGCAGTTGTGAGCATTGGTTGCATTGTTGCAACGCTTGCTTTTGTTGCTTATGCTCGTAAAAGAGAACAATACAAATAATTCAAATGCACGAGCTTTCCATAGTAATGAGCATTATTGATATTGCGACCAAACAGATGGAAAATGCAAATGCTACTTCAATTGAAGAAATTGAACTAGAAATAGGCGCATTAAGTGGTGTAGAAGAAAATTCATTTGAATTTGCATGGAAACAAGCCATTAGGAATACAGCTTTACAAAATGCGGTTAGAACTATTCATAAGACAGAGGGTATTGCAACCTGCCTGGATTGTATGATAGACTTTTCTATTCAGCAATTGTATGACGCTTGTCCTGTGTGTGGCGGACATTTTTTAAATATAAAAAAGGGCAAGGAGCTAAAAGTGAAAAGCCTTGTTGTGAACGAAGTGTAATTAATTTATAAATCATTTTATATGTGCGTTACTTGCGGATGCGATGGTAAAGAACATGAACATGGAAAAACAGTAGTAGATGTAGAACAAGATATTTTACATCAAAATAATTTATTGGCCGAAAGAAATCGTGGCTACTTTGAAGCAAAGAATATTTTAGCAATGAACTTGGTGAGTTCACCAGGATCAGGAAAAACAACTTTACTAGAAAGAACTTTAACTGATTTAAAAGGCGAGTTGGAATTTTGTGTTATTGAAGGTGACCAACAAACCACTAACGATGCTGATCGTATTCATGCAACAGGAACCAAAGTAACACAAATCAATACTGGCAAAGGTTGCCACTTGGACTCCCAAATGATTTCGCATGCATTACAAGGTATGAAGCCAAAAGCAAATTCGGTAATGTTTATTGAGAATGTAGGCAATTTGGTTTGTCCTGCCATGTTTGATTTGGGAGAAAAAGAAAGAGTGGTTATTATTAGTGTTACAGAGGGTGATGATAAACCATTAAAGTACCCTGATATGTTTTTTTCATCAACGGTTTGTATTGTAAACAAGATTGACTTATTACCTTATGTTCCTTTTAGTGTTGACAAAGTAAAAGAGAATGCACTAAAAATTAATAGAAACTTACATATTATTGAAGTGAGTTGTACAAGTGGCGAAGGATTACAAGAATGGTATGCATGGTTAAAATCAAAAGTACTAGCACCTGAAATCGTATAAATGCCTACTTATTCAATTCATATCAATGGCCTAGTGCAGGGTGTAGGATTTCGTCCTCACATATACCGAATAGCAAAAGATATGAACTTGAACGGCTGGGTAAATAATAATTGCAATGGTGTAGAAATTCAAGTAAATGCTTCTCCATCCCAAGCAGCACTTTTGCTAGAGGCGATTATTAATAAGGCACCTACAAATGCAATCATCACAAATAGTTCCATTAAGGAAACAATTAATGAGCAATTTCTTGACTTTAGTATTAAAGAGAGCGATTCAGCAACAATTCCTAATATCTTAATCACGCCTGATTTTGCCATTTGCGAAGACTGTAAAAAAGAGATAGAGGAGATAGGAAATAAAAGAAACGCCTACGCTTTTACCACTTGTATACAATGCGGACCCAGGTATTCAATTGTTGAAAATCTTCCTTATGACAGACCACACACTACCATGCACAAGCTGCATATGTGTTTAAGCTGTGAGCAAGAATATCTTAATATTGAAGACAGACGTTATTACAGTCAAACTAATTCCTGTCCCGATTGTGCAATTCCTATGCATTTATTTAATAGCAGTAATAGTTGCATTAATCATGATAATGAAAGTATTATTGATACACTAGTTCATGAAATAAAATCCGGAAAAATTGTTGCCATTAAAAATACTGGAGGATACTTATTAATTTGTGATGCTACCAATGAGGAGAGTATACAAACTTTAAGACTGCATAAAAAAAGACCTACAAAACCACTAGCTGTATTGTATCCGAACATAGAAACAATAAAGCAAGATGTTGCACTTCGCACTATTGAAATTGAAGCATTAGAAAGCAATATTGCTCCCATTGTACTTTGTACATTAAATGAAAAAGTAGGCTCAGGCATTGTAACAAATCTTGTTGCCCCTGCATTAGATAAATTGGGTGTAATGCTTCCCAACAGCCCACTATTGTATATATTAAGTAAGCGTATTAATACACCACTTATTGCAACAAGTGGAAACTTAAGTGGATCGCCCATTATTTATAAAGACGTAGATGCATTAGAAAACTTATTTGATATTGCAGATTTGGTTTTAACTTATGATCGCAATACTGTTACACCTCAGGACGATAGTGTAATACAGTTTACGACTAAAGGACAAAAAATAATTATTAGAAGAAGTAGAGGATTAGCTCCCAACTATCTACCTAACCCATTCTTAAACATAGATTCAACTATCTTAGCAACAGGTGGAGAATTAAAAAGTACATTTGGCTTATTAAATCAAGGTCAGTTATACATTAGCCAATTTTTAGGTGATCAGTCCAATGTTGAATCTCAAGAAGCATACGCAAATACATTTAAGCATTTTCAAAAACTATTCAAACAACTTCCTGAAATAGTTTTAACCGATAAGCATCCTAATTATTTTGTTGCTAATGCAGGAAATGAAATTGCAAAAACCCTAGCAATTCCTGTCTATACTATACAACACCATAAAGCACATTTTGCATCGGTACTTGCCGAAAATAAATTATTTGAACAAAAGGAAAGAATACTTGGTTTTATTTGGGATGGAACTGGATATGGTGAAGATGGACAAATATGGGGATCTGAATTATTTTCTTACAATGAAGGTACAATGAATCGTTTAGCTCATCTTAATTATTTCCCCATTTTGCTTGGTGATAAAATGAGCAAAGAGCCCAGACTATCTGCCTTTAGTTTATTACACAAATTGGATAATAAAGCATTTATAAGAAAACATTTTAATACTGTTGAATGGACTTATTATCAACAACTACTCCAGCAACCTGACCCATTAATGACATGTAGTATGGGTAGATTTTTAGATGCTATTGCCTGCTTAGTTGGTATAAATAGTAAAACAAGTTTTGAAGGAGAAGCAGTTATGCATTTAGAAACATTAGCAAGAAATAGCTATGCTCATAAAGCTTATTATTCATTTAATGTAAAAAATAATATCATTGAATGGGATGAATTTATAAAAGAATTATTACAGGACCTTTCCCTTAATAAAGAAAAAGATTTTATAGCTCGAAAAGTAATTAATGGATTAGCAGAACTTGTTTTTTTATTGAGTGACCTATCTAAATGTAAAAAATTAGCTTTTAGTGGAGGTGTATTTCAAAACGCATTACTAGTTGATACCATTATTGGATTAAATACATCCTCACGTGAATTATATTTTCAAAAATATGTAAGTCCCAATGACGAGGGCATAGCACTTGGTCAAATGGCTTATTATATTAATGAGCACAAACAATTTGGCAATTATTCCCAAACAAGTGCAGTATTAAATATTGAAAATCATTTAGAAATTTTATAAAATAATTATTATGTGCTTAGCAATACCAGGAAAATTATTAGCCATTACGGCACAATTAGATGAAACGTTTAGAACGGGAAAGGTTTCATTTGGTGGCATTCAAAAAGAAGTGAATTTGTTTATGGTACCAGAAGCCAAGGTAGATGATTATATATTAGTTCACGTTGGTGTAGCCATAAGTGTTGTGGATGAAGAAGAAGCCAAACAAACTTTTAAATATTTAAAAGATATGGGTGATGTAGAAGAATTAGAAACCCCTGGTTTTTAAAGCTTGTCATCTAAATCATTTTTAAAAATATTGTATGAAATTTTTATCTGAATATAGAGACCCAGAATTAGTGACTGCTTATCTTGAAGAAATTCATAAAATCACTACCAAGCCTTGGACCTTAATGGAAATATGTGGTGGACAAACACATAGCTTGGTAAAAAATGGAATTTTAGAAATGTTGCCAAGTGAAATTACGATGGTACATGGGCCAGGCTGTCCAGTATGTGTAACTAGCGTGAGTGTTATTGATGAAGCCATTTATTTAGCGATGCAGCCACAAGTAATACTATGTTCATTTGGAGACATGTTACGTGTACCTGGTAGTAAAAAAAGTTTATTAGAAGCAAAGGCAGAAGGGGCTGATATTCGCATTTTATATTCTCCACTTGAGGCAGTGCAATTGGCAATTCAGCACCCAGATAAAGAAGTAGTATTTTTTGCTGTAGGATTTGAAACTACTGCGCCAGCCAATGCATTAAGTGTAGTGCAGGCCGACCAAATGGGGTTAAATAATTATAGCATACTGGCATCTCATGTTTTAGTACCTCCTGCGATGGAAGCCATTTTGGGTGATGAGGAAAATAAGATTGATGCATTTTTAGCTGCTGGACATGTCTGTACTATTATGGGTATTGAAGAATATTATCCAATTTCAGAAAAGTACAACTGTCCAATGGTCATTACTGGCTTTGAGCCAGTGGATTTATTACAGGGCATTTTAATGGCCGTGCAACAACTAGAAAAAGGAGAATATAAAGTGGAGAATCAATATGCACGAAGTGTTCAACGTGAAGGAAACAAAATGGCACAGGACACAATTCATAAAGTATTCGCTATAAGCGATCGTGTATGGAGAGGTATTGGTAATATTCCTCAAAGTGGCTACGAGGTAAATGAACGATATCAGGAATACAATGCACGTGTTAAATTTCACATTCAAATTCCTTTAGCTGAAGAAAATAAGGAATGTATAAGTGGTGAAATTATGAAAGGATTAAAAAAACCCAAACAATGTCCCAATTTTGGCACAAAATGCAAACCCGAACATCCATTAGGTGCGCCAATGGTAAGTAGCGAAGGTGCTTGTGCTGCTTACTATCATTATGCAGGCGCAAATGATGCTGTTACGGAGAATGCACTTTAGTAAAATATTGCAAAATCATCTTATTATAATTCTATTATTACAACCTTATGTCAATCGATAATAAAATAAAAATGAATTTACAATGTCCAATGCCAAAATTTGACTTTGAAATCATCACAATGGGGCATGGTAGTGGAGGTTTACTAACACACAAATTTTTACAAAGTGGGGTGTTTGATATTTTGAAAAATGACATATTAGACCAACAACATGATGGTGCCATTTTTGAATTGAATGGGAAAACTGCATTTAGTACAGATAGTTATGTAATTGCACCTATCTTTTTCCCTGGTGGCAATATTGGTGATTTAGCCATAAACGGAACTGTAAATGATATTGCGATGTGTGGTGCAGCGGCAAAATATTTGTCATTAGGTTTTATTATTGAAGAAGGATTTACAATGACTGAATTTTGGGATGTATTAGTAAGTATTAAGCATGCCGCTGACAAAGCGGGCATTAAAATTGTCACAGGAGACACTAAGGTTGTAGAGAAAGGAAAAGGTGATAAAATATTTATAAACACATCTGGCATTGGGATTATTCATCCTAAAGCCAACATTCATCATGACAATATTAAGGAGGGCGATGTGGTTATTGTGAGCGGCAATTTAGCCAATCATGGAATAGCCATAATGAGCTTGAGAGCTGGGATTGAATTTGAAACCACTATAAAAAGCGATACTGCTAATTTAAACCACACTATTCTTGGATTAATTGAGGAGTTTGGAAATGATATTAAATTTTTAAGAGACCCAACTCGTGGCGGTGTAGCATCAGTATTAAATGAAGTTGCTGAACTCACACAACTAAGTTTCTATTTAGATCAAAATTTAATACCCATGAATGAAAGCGTTGAGGGCGCTTGTGAAATGTTGGGGCTAGACCCCTTATATGTTGCGAATGAAGGTTTATTTATAGCGGTGGTTAGCAAGGATATAGCTCCTGCTTTTTTAGCAAAATTAAGAGCCGATGAAAATGGAACAGATGCAGCAATTATAGGAAATGTAACAACAAGTCACCCAGGTAAAGTTATTATGAAAAGTAAAATAGGCGGAAAACGTATAGTAAACTATTTAACTGGAGAACAATTACCAAGAATTTGCTAGTCAAATAAATGTGTAATTAACTAGTTTTTTTATTAAAGTTTTAATTTTTTGAAAAAACTAATTTCATCTATTTCTACAACTTCGCCAGGCTGCATATTACCAAGTTCAATATCTTCAATTGAAACTCTAATAAGCCTAATGCACTTATGATTCACTGCAGCAACCATTTTTCTTACCTGATGAAATTTCCCCTCGGTTAATGTGATCAGTATCCAAGTTGTAATTACATTTTCATGCAATGGCTTCCCTAGTTCAAATAAACCAAGCGGTTTTTCAACTATGGTTACTTGACAAGGGGATGTTATAAAGCTATTTCCTGTTTTGGCACTAATTGCTATCCCTTCAGATAATTGATTGGCCGTTTCCTGACTTAACTTATTTTTAACTTGCACCAAATAGGTGCGCTTATGTGGTACTGGCCCTTGAAAAAGTAACTTAGTTATTTTTTTATTGGTAGTAAGTAATAATAATCCTTCTGAATTTTGGTCTAATCTTCCAATGGCATGTGTGCCTTCAGGAAAATCAAATGCAAGACTTCCTAATAAGTTCACTTCATGACTACTCACAAATTGTGAGACCATGTTAAAGGGCTTATTCACTAAAAAGTAGCGATATGTATGCATATAGAGTAGCAAATTACTTAATATTGCATATGCAACAAGTTTCAAAAGATCCTTTACATGGTAAAACGCTGGAATTTATTGTCACTGAACTAGTGAAATATTTTGGCTGGGAGGATCTTGGTCAGCATATTCCTATTAATTGTTTTAATAGCAACCCAAGTATTAAATCTAGTTTGAAATTTTTACGAAAAACTCCATGGGCTAGAAAAAAGGTGGAAAATTTATATATAAGAATGATAGAAGCCTAGATTTACTAAAACACTTCACCTAAATTCATAAATAAGCCTCTTGAACCTCCTTGTCCAAAGCCATAATCAAAGGCAACATTCGTATTTGAGTGCTTGTTGAACTTAATTCTTAGGCCTGCCCCATAACCTGGCAATAAGCCCTGTATTGGCTTTCCTTGATGTTGAGAGAGACTCTCAATATTTGCAAAAACAACCCCTCCAATTAACCCATTTTCCGTAATGCCAAATCTATATTCCGATTCTGCATAAACCATATTATTGCCTCTAAACCTTCCTTGAATATAACCACGACCAAAATTACTATAAGTGTCACCCGCAGTAACTGGCATATCTAAATAGGGGGAGCGCCCTTGCAAAGTAAAAACATCATAAGACCAAAATGCTAATATATTTTTACTATCCTTTGGAAAAGGGATATACTTTCTATAATCAATAGTCAATGATTGCCAATGTTGGTCACTTCCTAAAAAACTTAAATTATCTCTATAGGTTACATTAAAGTAGGCACTATTTGCCACTGGATTCACAATACTTTTTCTTGTATCGTATACTAAATTTAGGAGTATCCCAACCGAACTTGAACTTTTACTTAAACCATACTGCTGTGCGCCAACTACTGGTTTATTGATGGTGGTGGTATCTGTTATATTCCAATGGTGGTCTATATTTAAGCCTGGTCCGAAATACAAATTAGGTGCAATTTTTTTAAGAATGGATTGGTATAATTTTAAGTAAGAATAATCCAAATTATCAACTAATTTCAAACTGCTTTTATCACCAAGTCCAAAATCTAATTGAGGATATTTTAAATAAGACCAATTCGTACTCAATTTATATTCATCATTCTTTAACCATAAATCAGTTACAAACTGTGCAATTATTTGTTTGTTCTGCGTAAACTTTAATTCTGAAAATGCGGTAGAGAATTTTTCTTTCTTAGGAGTAGAAGGGAAAACCAAATTTGCATTCACTGACGCTGCAAATCCAGTTGAAAGACTATACTCGGCGCCAGGAATAAAAGTAAAATGAGGCCTATCATTCTTTTCATCCAATCCCCTTGGTTTGCTCATATTAAAAACTCTACGAAATCCATCCACAAAATCTACCATGGAGTCCTTACCTGGTTGTTTATATAATGCAAGCGTGAAAATATTTCTTTTATGTAAATTGTTTCTTAAGCTATCTGCGTTCTGCGCTATTGAAACGACTGTTACAAAACTCAAAATACTCGTAAATAAAAAAATTTGGAAAAATTTCATATGATTTGTTTGTGTCTAAGTGAAGATCTTGCAAAGTTAACCTAACTAGTTTGATTTAATAGTCATAATTAGAAAAGATATAGGACTTTATACAACAACGAATTGCAGATACTTTTTACTCAAAAAATTATTTATTGAACAAAACTGTTTTGATACATGAATGACAAGAAAGCTTATAAACTTTTTCAGGTCGTTAAAAAAGTTGGAAATTTTAATATAGCGTCTCTTTTTTAATGGAGACGCTATATTAATTAAAAACACTTATTTTATTTCATCATTTGCAATTGTGACTACTTTATCACCATCTTTAATTTTTCCAAAAATTTCAATTTTATCGGCAGACTCATTGCCGGTCATTACATCTATTTTTTCATGTTTGCCGTTTATATCTAATATTACATATTTTCGCTCAGTTGAGGTTACCACAGCAGTTTTAGGCACCACATATGCAGTACTATTGCCATTTAGCTCAATCAGCATATCGGCATACATGCCAGGAGAAAATAACTTATTACTATTCAATACATCCATTTCAAACTTTTCGGTTCTTAATTGAGGATTTATACTATTTGATTTTCTTTTAATAATAGCAATATTTTTTTTCCCTGGATAAGCACTCGTATAAAATTGAATTGAATCATTAACCCTCAACTGAGTTGCAAAAAATTCTGGCACATCTACTTGAAGTCTCAAATGATTTAGTTCTTTCAATTCTAACATTGGTTTATCTTTTACAGCAGCACTAACCAAAGCCCCTGGGTGAACATTCCTTTCAGTTATTACACCATCAAAGGGTGCAGTTACCATTAAATAGGACATCATGGATTGTTGTACTTCCCAATTTGCCTTTTCTGCTTTACTAAATGCACTGTCAGCCTGCACTTTAGATTTTAATGATGATAAATCAAATTGTGAAATAGCACCAGGAGTTTTAGCGGCTTCTAGTAAGCGTTGATAGTGTTCATTATCTATATTTAACTCAGTCCTTGATTTCAAATATCTTTCTTTTGATTGTTCCATGGCTTGAAGTAATTCAGGGGCTTCTAAAACCATTAATACTCTACCTTTCTTAACTTCTGAGCCAATATCAACAAGAACAGATTTTACATATGCGTTTACTTTTGGATAGATACTAACTTCTTGATAGGCCTCAAACTGAGCTGGTAATTTTGAACGCATGCTTAAACCTCCCTTTTGAACAATAGTAGTGGCAAGACTTAAATCTGTTTGAATTGTTTTTTCTTTTTTATTTTCCTTTGATGCTGTATCACAGGATGCGAATAATATTAAAAATGGTATTAAATATTTCATGTTATTTTTTTTAATCATTTGAGTTTTCAGGTAAAAGAGAAATAGATTTAAAACTAGATTTTTGTTGAATCCAGCCATATACAAGTGGTACAATAAATAAAGAAGCAAGTGTGGAAGCTGCTAAACCACCAATAACAGCTCTACCCAAAGGAGCAGACTGATCTCCAGATTCACCCAAGCCACTTGCCATTGGTATCATTCCTGCAATCATGGCTAAACTAGTCATAAGAATTGGACGCAATCTAACGCTTGCTGCTACACTTGCGGCTTTGAATGGATCTTTATACTCTAATCTTAAAGTTTCCGCATTTGTTACAATTAAAATTGCATTTGCAACCGATACACCCACCGCCATAATAATACCCATATAAGATTGTAGATTCAATGTGGCGCCTGTAGCTAACAAAAACAACATTGCCCCCAATAACACAGAAGGCACCGTTGATAAGACAGACAGAGCAAGTCCAAAAGATTGATAGTTAGCTGAAAGTAATAGCAAAATAACAATAATTGCTGCTAAAAGTCCAGTTTGTAATGAGCCCAAGGTTTCTGTTAATAAGGATGACATCCCTTTTAGCTCTGTAATTAGTCCAACAGGAGGTTTTCCTAATTCATCAACAGCTTTTTGAACTGCATCAGTAGCAGTACCAAGGTCTTTTTTATAAATATTCGCACTTACTGTTACAAATCTTCTAGGACCACTTCTGTCATATTCCCCTGGTAATGTATCTATTGACAGTTTTGCCACATCTGAAAGTATAGGTCTAGATTGGCCCTTAACTAATGAAATAGACTGCAATGCTTCTACAGAATTCATCATAAATTCTGGAACCTGCACCTGTGTTTGATAAGTATAGGATGTTTTATCATCAAGCCAAAAATTCTTGTTAATATACCTACTTGATGAAGTAGCAGCTGTAATACTTCTTGAAACATTATCGATAGATAGACCAGTCAAAGCCAACCTACTTCTATCAATATCAATATTAATAGAAGGAAAGTTTAGGGGTTGAGCAATTTGCACATCTCTAAAAAAATCAATGGCTTTCATTTTATTTACTAGTTTGTAAGCATATGATTTTATATCATTCATATTCTTCCCAGAAACCCTTACTTCAATAGGGGTGGAAGCTCCCTGTGCCATGATCTTTTCGGTTAATTCAATCGGCTCAAAAGACATTTTTAAATTTGGGAAACATTTGTTTATATTCAAACGAATTTTTTCTTTCAAATCGTCCATCTTCACTTTATAATCCTCATTCAAATTAATTTGGATAATTGACTCATGTGTTCCGCTATTAAATATGTACAAATTACTTGTTCCAAAATTACTTGGCACAAGCCCTACATATGCTGAACTAATCGCAACTTGATGATCAACTGTTGAATCTATTATATCCAAAACAGTTTTGGTTGCTCTTTCTGTTACTTCCAACCTAGTCCCATCTGGCTCTCTTAGTCTTAATTGCAATTGACCGTTATTGGTTTTAGGAAGTAGATCTTTCCCAATAATAACAAAGCAAAGCGCTGCTGCCATAATACAACCAACTAGATAAAATATTACTATGCGTTTTCGCTTTGGCATCCAAGCATTTAATTTATTGAGTAACCCTATTTTTATTTTTTGGAAGAACCCATTTTCACTGTTATGTGCTTTGTCTTCCATATTATGTAGATCTATTTCCAAAACCTCCTCTTTGTCAAGGGCTAAGCCAGCATGTGCATGTGGTTGATCATGATGGTACTGAAACTTTTTTTCATCTAATAGCCAATTGGTAATAATTGGAACAAGTGTTTGTGCCGCAATAAAAGAAACAATCATAGCAAAAGCTATAGATAGGGAAAGGGGCAAAAACATAGCTTTCGGAACACCGCTCATTACTAAAGCGGGAGCAAATACCGCCAAAATACACAAGAGAATTAATAACAATGGAAACGATATTTCTGTACATGCATCTAAAATGGCTTGTTTTTTGTTTTTCCCCATTTCAAGATGTTGGTGAATATTCTCAATTGTTACGGTTGCCTGATCCACAAGAATACCAATTGCCAAAGCCAATCCACTTAATGTCATAATATTAATAGTCTGTCCTGCCAATTTTAAAAATAAAACAGCACTTAAGATGGCAACAGGAATTGTTATAATCACTACAACACTACTTCTCCAATCTTGTAGAAATAATAAAACCATAAGGCCAGTTAATATGGCCCCTAATATGCCTTCTGTCATTAAGCTCTTTGCCGAATTCATTACAAAAACGGATTGGTCAAATTCATAACTAATATTAACATCATCTGGTAAAAGCGATTTCATTTCTGGAAGTTTTTTGCGTAGGGTTTGTACCACCTCCCATGTTGATGCGTCAGCTGTTTTAACCACAGGAATATACACTGAACGCTTCCCATTCACTAATGCATAATCTACGGTTAAATCTGCTCCATCAGCAACTTTTGCTACATCGCTTACATGTAATAAACCTATTCCATTTGTTTTAATTGGGATATCCTCAAACTGTTTTACTTTGCCTTCTAAAGTATTTACTGATGTCACATACATTGTACTATCAATTCGTAAATTTCCAGAAGGTGTAACACTGTTATTTTTCGCAATAGCATCAACCAATTCATCCGCAGATAAATTATAATTACTTAACTTTTGTGGGTCTACATTAATTAATACAGTTCTTGCATTCGATCCAAAAGCAGGAGCAGCAGACAATCCTGGAACTGTAGCAAATAATGGCCTAATCCTTGTTAAAGCCAAGTCAAACATTTCTTGAAGCGTCTTTGTTTTACTACTAAACACCAGCTCTCCCACTGGCAATGAAGAAGCATCAAATCTAATTACCGTTGGAGGCAATGAGCCTGGAGGGAAAAATGCTAACATCCTATTGGACTGAAGCGCTACTTGAGCGGTTGCTTCGGCCATGTCTGTATTTTCATAAAAAGTTAGCTTTACCATGGATAAACCTTGAATATTTTTACTTTCAATGTTTTTAATTCCATTTACGTATAAAAATTGGTCCTGCATTCTTGTAGCAAAAAATCCTTCCATTTGCTTTGCATTCATTCCCCCATACTGTTCCATTACATATATAGTAGGCGCATTTAACTTAGGGAAAATGTCAATAGGAATGGTTTTAATAGCTAATACAGAAAATAACAATAAACCAATAAAAAGTACCAATATGGTAATTGGCCTTTTAAGTGCAGCACGTACCATATAATTTAATATTTAAAATTTTTAATGAAACCAGTTAAACTACCCTCTGCAGTTGCCTTATCTAGCTCCGCATTATAAAAATCATTTAGCGACTCCAACCAATCCATTTGTGAACGATACAAAACAAAAGACGCATTGGTTAAGTCTATTAGTGAAATAACACCTGCACGGTATTGTGCAATTTTTTGAAGATAAGTATCATTGGCAGATTTTACTTGAATAGGTATTTCCTGCAAGTTTAATTTAGTAGTGAGTAGGGCATTATTTGATTGTGTTAATGCACTAGTCATTTGATTTTCTTGTTGTTTAACTTCAAAATCAACCGCCTGTGTTTGATATCTATTTATCCTAAGTTTATCGCTTCGGTATAACCCATTTAACAAATTATAGGATACTGAAACACCTAGTAAATAATTTGTTCTTTGAAAGTCAAAGCCAGTGTTAAAAGACTTGTACAAATCATTATATTGAATACTTGATCCCCTTGCCCAATAGCTACCTTCTAAAGAAATTTTTGGCAAATAGGTTCTCTTAATTACCTGATCATTCAAAATAAACACATCACGTTTCTTTTTATAATACTCAACCAGTGGATTTGAAACATTATCATTTAAAGATTTGCTTATATCAGGTATTTGAAAAGAAAGGAATTTGCCATTATCTATTACAATTTGATTCGCAGGAATACCTGTATACAGAGACAACTGTTCTTTTAATTGCAATAAGACACCCTGTGTATTGTTCAACGTAATTTGCGCCTTGGATAATTCGGCCTTTGCTAGAGATGTATCTGCACCCGGTTTTAAACCACTTATTGTAATTGCCTTAATGACTTTAAAAATACTATCATATCTATTTACATTTTGCTTGTCAGCCTGCAATTTAAATTGAACTTGCATGAGTGATAAATATAGTTTAGCAACTTGTAAGGAAAGTAAATATTTATCCCTTTGCAAGTCTGATAACTGTAAGTTAGCAATTGATTTTGCCTCCAATAACTTATGTTTATTTAAACCAAAATTATATAACTCATATTCTGCATACACTACTCCAGCTGAACCCAGCACAGATTGCATATTGTTGCTTGCCCTAACACCTCCAGATGTTGACGGCGTAATTCCTAAAGGGAAGACACTTCCAGCAATAGAGTTATCTGTTCCAATATTTACTTGATCACTCAATTTAACTTGAGGTAGGAAAGAATGTTTTACATCTATTACAGATACATTTGAAGCTTGATATAAAGCTTCTTTTTGTTTTATACCAGGATAGTATTTAATAGCAGCGTCTACCAATTGAGATAACTGATAGTTTTGCTGTCCAAAAACAGAAGCGGCCACGAATACCAATATAATCGAGAGCCTGCCTCCTAATGAAAAAGGAGTCATGTGAAAATATTTTAAATGAAAAATGTTGTTGTATTTCTATCCAACAACAGGCGGACCTCTTCTAGAAAAAGAGTCTAGTGATATTCCCTTAATAAAAGGATTCGCGTATGTGGGCGTATTTATTTCTACTATAGAAACAGCCTCAACAATAAGCTCAACCTTTGAAATTACAGGAGCAGACTCGGGGAAAAAACGTTTATTGAGTCTAATATTATGCTTATAGGAAACAGAAGAAAAAGTCTTTTTTATAGCATGATTGGTGCTATTAATTTGTATAAGTTTAGAAGGTGCTTTTGGTGACCCAACAAATTCTTGATTGCTCGATTGATTTTGTAAATCAAAATTTGCGGTAAGCTGAACAAAGAAAAATCCCAAATACAATGCTGATAGCATTACGTTTGAGATTATTCTGGCTATTTTATTGAAATCCTTCATTTATTGCTAACTTATCTTATGTAAAGTTAGGATTAATTATTTGATAAATGCTAAACCTTAGTTGCAATCATTCGAATGACATCTGCTGGGCCTTCATGAAATTTGCCTTCATTCAGAATAATATGATCATATGATAGTAAATCTATAGACAAGTTTTTAAAATCCCCTAACAATATTTCCTTGGTATAGAGTAGATTAATGTCTTTGGGGCCTCCGGAATTATTATTTAACTGGGCTGGACAAAATGCTTCTAAGATAATTTTACCGCCGGGTTTTAACCATTTAATAACATTACTATGTAGTATTTCTCTTACAGTGTTGGGCAAGTGAGCATAAATGAGGGCGACTGCATCTGCAGATTCATTAGGATATTTAGCCAATGCCGCATCCATAATTTGAAAATCAATTTGGGCACTATATTTTAAAGCTAAATGATCTGCTTTTAACTTACCCGCATCACTTAAATCAAAGGCTTGTACCTTCCAACCTTCTTTTGCAGCATATACTGCATTTCTACCCTCCCCATCACATGGCAAAATGATTAAGCCAGGTTTTAGTTGTTTTATTGTATCTGCAAAAAACAGGTTAGGGGATTCTCCATATACAAAATCTCTTTGACTATATCGTTCGTTCCAAAATGAATTTGTCATTTACTAAATTAGTTTTTATTTTTTACAACACCTATTGACTTCAAAATATCTTCCATTAAACACCATTTGGTAAATGAAGACTGCAAAAGATTAGCTCCTACAAATAAGGTAAACCAAATCCAATGAATGTTAACAAAATAAGCTAATAATACGCTAATAATAATAAACACACCTGCTATTGCTCTTATGTATCTGTCCATGATTCTATATTTTATTTTTTAAAAAAGTGATTTTTCAACTGCTAATACAAATGCTCTTATAGGGAAACTACTTGCTTGGGCTTGATTAAAGGTTTCTATCTCATGTAAAGCTTTATTCGTATTTTCTTCTGTTGTAAAACAAAATATAAAGACTGAGTCAAACTTACCTACACCTCGGCTAAACCAATCCTCTAATAAATTGGTATCTATTGAATTTTTAACACCTGTCGTATCCGTTATACTAAAAACTGGTATGGATGATTTTTTTAAAATTGCACCGACTGATTCAGTGTCTTCTTTAATTGCAGCTACAATTAATAATTTCATAAAAAATATTTTTAAGTTTTAATTTATTTGATTTTATTTCTCATCATTTTAAAATACAATAAAGGAACTACAATTAAGGTTAGGAAAGTGGAGGTAACCGTGCCACCCATTAAAGAAATGGCCAACCCTTGGAATACTGGATCAAATAAAATAATCACAGCACCCAATGCCACCGCTCCTGCAGTTAATAAAATTGGAGTGGTTCTTACTGCACCCGCCTCTATAATCGCTTGTTTTAATGGCACCCCCTCATCTAATCTAATATTAATGAAGTCAATTAATAGAATGGAATTTCTTACCATCACCCCTGCTAAAGCTATAAAACCAATCATTGAAGTTGCGGTAAAATAAGCTCCCATTATCCAGTGACCAATTAATATACCAATTAATGATAAAGGAATTGCTGCTAGCATAATCAATGGCACAGTAAAGTTTTGGAACCAACCCACTATAAGCATGTAAATGATTAAGATAACAACTAAAAATGCGATACCCAAATCTCTAAACACTTCTAATGTAATTTGCCATTCTCCGTCCCATTTCAAAGAATATTTGTCTAACTCAGTTGGTTGCTTACTGTATTCTTCATTCAATACATAACCTGCTGGCATTTTGATATTCTTTAAACTGTCAGACATTTTAGAAATAGCGTAAAATGGGCTCTCTAGTTTACCTGCCATGTCCGCCATAACATACACCACTTCTTTTTGATTTTTTCTATAAATACTCTTTTCTTTAAGTACAGAAGTTACTTTCACTACATCTCTTAAAGGAACCATATTGCCTTGCATTCCAACTACATTCAATGACAATAAATCTTCAATACTTGTTTTGTCCGCATCTTTTAATTGCAAACGAACTGGTATTTGACTATAAGAGTTTGGTTGACTAATATTGCCTGCAACCATTCCCGACAAAGCACCATTTACTAAAGAAGAAATTTGAGCAGTCACTACACCATGCTGCATTGCTTTTTCTTTATCCACTAGAATCTTATACTCCATCTCATCATCTTCCACCATCCAATCAGCATCCACCACATCTGGCGTTTTAGTAAATAAAGTTTTAACTTGTTTGCCGATAGCGATTTGTTGCTCATAATTAGGGCCGTAAATTTCAGCAACCAATGTAGATAATACTGGAGGACCAGGAGGTAATTCAACAATTTTTATATTTGCATTATATTTTGCACCAATTTTTATGATCTCAGCGCGCATACCTTTTGCAATGTCATGACTTTGAATGCTGCGTTTAGTTTTATCTACTAAATTCACTTGAATATCGGCTACGTTTTCTCCACGTCTTAAATCATAGTGTCTTACCAAGCCATTAAAACTTATAGGACCAGATGTGCCAACATAAGCTTGGTAATTTTCTACCATTGGTTGTTTTCCAACATAAGCTGCAATATCTGAAGCTACTGCCTGTGTTTTTTCCAAGGTTGTTCCTTCTGGCATGTCAATGACTACTTGAAATTCATTCTTATTGTCAAAAGGCAACATTTTAACTGCTACCGACTTTGTATAAAACAACAACATAGATGCAAGCAATACAACAACTGTTCCCATCACAAATGCCCAACGTTTCCAACGCACTTCTAACATAGGTTGAATAACGGCTTTGTATATTTTATAAATTCCTGTTTCTTCTAATTTTTCACCATGATGATCGTTGTGTGCAATGCCATGCTTCTCTTTTTCTCTTAAAAAGATATAACCTAGGTAAGGGGTTAATGTTAATGCTACGATTAATGAAAGTAACATAGCAATAGATGCCCCAATTGGCATAGGACTCATATAAGGGCCCATTAATCCTGAGACAAAAGCCATTGGTAGAACTGCTGCAACAACAGTAAATGTTGCTAAAATAGTTGGATTACCTACCTCATTAATAGCATAGATTGCCGCTTGCAAAGGCGGTAGTTTGCGCATTTTAAAATGCCTATGCATATTCTCTGCAATAATAATGGAATCATCCACTACAATACCTGTAATAAACACCAATGCAAATAATGTGATTCTATTTAAGGTATAGTTTAATGCATAATAAGCAAATAATGTTAATGCAAAAGTTACAGGCACTGACAGGAAAACCACTAAACCGCCTCTCCATCCCATAGCAAGCATTACAAATAGCGTAACTACAACTATAGCTATAAATAGGTGAAATAATAATTCGCCAACTTTATCAGCTGCAGATTCTCCATAGTTTCTTGTTGTAGAAACTTGTACATCTGCAGGAATTAAATCTTTTTTAAGTGCATTGATTTTATGTAAAATCTCTTCTGACAACTTCATGGCATCAGCGCCTTGTTTTTTTGCAATGGCAAAAGTTACAGCTGGATAAGTTGCTTTATATTTTGCACCCAAAGTGTCCGCTTTACCATAGCCAAAGAAAACATATTGTGATGAAGTAGCTGGTGCTTCTTCAATTTTAGCAACTTGCTTTAAATATACTGGCATTCCCGTATTCATCCCCACTACCAAGCCAGCAACATCATCGGCAGAAGTTAGGAAATTACCAGTTTGTACAGATATACTTGTATCATTATGCAAGATAGATCCACTTGCCATCTCTGTATTGCTTGCTTGTATTGCTTTTGTTATAGATAAAAAATCAACATGATTAGAAGTCATTTTTGTTTTATCCAAAACAACTTTAACTTCCTTACTTCTGCCCCCTAAAATATTGATATCAGATACATTCGGAATCTTTTTCACTTCATTTGCAACTTCCTGCCCTAATAATTTTAATCTATGATCATCATAATTTTCACCCCACAATGTAAACGACAAGACTGGCACATCATCAATAGCACGGGTTTTAATTAAAGGCATAGTTGTACCTTGAGGCATTTTATCCATGTTTTTTAACAACTCACTATATAATTTTACCATGGACTTTTCTACATCTTCTCCAACATAAAATTGAACAATTAACATCACTTGTCCTTTCATAGATGTGGAGTATACATATTCTACACCTTTGATATTAGAGATGATTTTTTCCATTGGTGCAGCTATTTTTGTTTCTACATCCTTAGGAGAGGCACCCGGATAACCCAAAAAGATATCCGCCATGGGAACTTTAATTTGTGGTTCTTCCTCTCTTGGCATTAACATAGTACTGTAAGCTCCAATTAGTAAAAAAGCAACCATCAACAAGATGGTTAGTTTTGATTGTAGAAATCCTTTTGCGATGTTACCTGATAAACCTTTTTCCATTCAATATGTTTTTATAACTCAGCTGAATTAATTATTTAATACTCACTTTAGCGCCATTATATAAATTACCTTCTGCTTTAATGACGTAAGCTTCATTTTTTGCAAGACCAGATAAAATCTCTATTTTATCACCTATTGTCTTACCAACTCTCAACCACCTTAATATTGCAGTATTTTGTGCACTAATTGTGTACACACCCACTAACTGATCTCTATAAACCAATGCTGATAAAGGTATCATCACTGTATTGCCAGTTTCTGTATGCTTACTAGTTGGCTTAGTTTCAATTTTGATTTGTGCATACATACCTGCCATTAATTTTTGAGCATTCGCATTTGGAATACTTAACTTAATAATGTACTGTCCTCCCGTAAATTGTGAAGAAGGATTAATTTGAGTCAACTTTGACTGAAATTGATTATCCGCTGCATCTACATTTACATTAGCAGCATCGCCAACTTTTAAATTAGCAATTTCAGTTTCAGGTACCATCGCAGTTACTTGTAAGCTTCCGCTTTGTTCAATAGTTACAATAGGCATACCTGGGTTCGCTAAACTTCCTTCATCTGCTAATTTTTGCGTTACAACCCCGCTAAATGGAGCCACAACATTCGCATATGTTAATTGAGACTTTACTTCATGTTGCATCCCTTTTGCAGCTTCTACCCCTGCCTTGGCAGATTGGTATTGTAAGGTAATTTGTTCTAGTTCTTTTGTTGACGCACTATTTTGTTTATACAATGCAGTATATCGATCATAATCTTTTTGAGCCACATGAAAAGAAGCTTCTGCTTGCTTTAACATGGCATCTACTTGAGATTGTTTTGCTTGAATATCATTACTATTTACTGTGAATAACAATTGGCCAGCTTTTACTCTATCCCCCGCTTTTACATAAATTTTTGTAATATACCCCATAATTCTAGTTGCTACATTAGTGGAGTGTGCAGCTTCAATTTGTCCAGTAATTGAAAAACCAGCCACTGCAGCACCGGCCGTTGTTGAAGAAGTAGTAACGACAATTGGCTTTTCATTGTCTACACTTTTATTATTTTCGCTACTTGAACAAGCATTCAATAATATTAGTGATGCAGCAATTGTAGGAATAAGGAATAATTTTTTATAAGTCATAGTTAATAATTTTAGTTTGTATGATTAATGCCTAGTGGGGGAAGGATAATTATTTAGTTGTTAAAAATTCTAAGTAATTAATGGCAGATTTTTGCTCTAATTGTGCTTGTGCCAGTAATAGTTTTTGTTGAGAAAGCTGCGTTTGTGCAACTAGTACATCATTTGTGCTTACTAAACCTTGCTCATACCTATTTTGCAAAATTCTCAATGCTTCCTCAGACTGTTGAACCGAAGTAGTTTTTTGAATTATTTTATAATTAGCATCTACAATACTTCTTTTTGTTTTTCTAATTTCTGCAGCACCACTCTCTAATTGACTATTAAGTTGTTCCTGCACTTTTATCTTCTCTAATTTTTGTGTTGCTACTTTTCTACTCACTTGATTCCCTTTAAAAATATCCCATGACAATTGAATGCCAGCTATATAAGATTTAGCACCGTCAATTGCAATTGATTTGTCATTCATGTTGTAATTTGCAAAACCATTTAATTTTGGCAACCATCCCATTTGTGTACTTTTAATAGCTAAATCATAACTATTCACAGCGAAACTTAATGCTCTTATGTCTGATCTTCCCAAGAAAACAGAATCAGCTATATCTACCTGCCCGTTAAGTGTGTAATGCTGTGTTGAATAAATTAGTCCTTTTGGAACACCCATTAAAACACTTAATTGGTCCGAAATATTTTCGATTTGAGATTTAGCTTGACTATGTTGTAACTCGGCAGCATTTACCTGAACTTCTACATTTAATAAATCAGATTTCTGCATCATACCTTGATTAAATCTATCCTTGGTAAATTTGTAAATTGACTGGATAGTTTTTAAACCCTCTATCGTTACTTTTTCATATTCATATGTAAACTCTAAATATAGATATGTTTGCACCACTTGCATTTTAATCGCTTCGGTTGTTCTTTGCGCTTGCGCAGCATACATTCCTACTTGTTCTTTTGCTGCTTTACGCATATATAATGCATCCAAATTTAAAATGGGCTGTTGCAGTGCAACTTGCGTACTGTAATTACTGTAATTATTAGGATTGTTCAACAAAGTTGGATTAAAATCTGCTTGTTGCACACCAGCTTGTTGCAACTTGAATCCAAATACATTTAAGGGATTATTTGTGGTATAAGCCGTATGTGACAAATTTACATTAGGCAGCCATATGGCTTCAGTTTGATTAAAATTAGACTTAGCAATAGCTTCGTCCGTTTTAGCAATAAGCACTTGCTTATTATTTTGAACTGCCGCTTGTATGGCCTCTTCTAAGGATAAGGGCTTAACGTTCAACTGCGCTTGAAGAGTTATTGTATTTGCTAACAATAATACCATCAAAGCTAGGTTTTTGAATGATTTTAATTTATCAAATTTCATCTGCATAGTTTTATAAAGAATGCAAATGTATATTTTGAAATTCCAGATGTTGGTGACATTTATCACCCAACTGTTTAACTATAATTTTTTGAGAATGATAATTATCAACATGACAATTTTCATTTACAAAACATCTTTTTCCTAATATAAATCAGTTTTGAATGTACCTTTTGTCACACAAGCAGGCATTGTGTCAAAATAACTTTGTAGTATAAATTAAAGGTTATGAAAACAATAGTAATTGGCGGTAATTTTGCAGGTTTTACTGCAGCATTAGAGCTAAAAAGAAAAAGTAATCCCAATGACCAAGTCATGGTAATTGACAAAAGTTCAGATTTCCTTTTTATTCCTTCTTTAATTTGGGTACCTTTTAAAAGAAGAGAAGTGCGTGATATTACTATACCCAAAGCGGAAATATTTAGAAAAAAAGGGGTAGAGTTTGTAGAAGCAGAGGCTTTGAAAGTAGATCCAAAAACACAAACAGTGAGTACAACTAAGGGAGACTATCAATATGACCAATTGATTATCGCCACTGGACCTAAGGTTAAATACGATGTAGCACCTGGTGTTGCTGAACATGCGCATTATGTAGGCACTCCTGCAGGGGCTATGAAAATTAGAACTGCTTTAGACGAGTTTAAGAAAAATCCAGGTGCAGTAGTAATTGGTGCTAGTCAAAGCGCTGGCTGTATGGGAGCGGGCTATGAGTTTTTATTTAATTTTGAAAAATGGTGTAGAGAAAATAAGATTCGTGAAAAAGTAGATATCCATTGGATTACTCCAGAAACATTTTTAGGCCATTTTGGTATTGATGGAATGGTGGGAGCAGAAACCCTTTTTAAAACCTTTTTTAAAATGTTTAATATTCACTTTCATACTGAAGTAGGCATTCAAAAAATGGATGATGATAAAGTATATTTAACCAATGGTACAGAGCTCCCATATAAATTCAGTATGATAATGCCTCCCTTTGTTGGCGTAGATTTTATTACCAATAGCCCAGAATTACATGCAACCCCTTCTGGTTATGTGCCTGTTGGTGAGGATTATAGACACCCTGAATATCCAAACATTTGGGCTGCAGGCCTGACTGTTAATTTTAGTCTTCCATGGAAGCCTGGATCAGTTCCTTTCTTTGCACCAAAGACAGGATACCCAAGTGATGTGACTGGAAAAATTGTGGCAGATAATATTCTTCGAGCACAAGCTGGCAAGCCATTAATTAAAAAACATTGGGGTAAAATTCCTGCTGTATGTATTATGGATGCAGGAAAAAAAGAAGTAATCATTTTTGCGAACCACTTATTTAAACCTCGTGCATTTGCAATTATGATTCCAAATATCTTTTATGACTTTAGTAAAGTTTTATTTGAAAAATATTTTTTATGGAAAACAAGACATGGTTACTCTGCTTTACCATAACAAACAATCCATCTATCAAAAAGGCCAGTTCTAAACAAACTGGCCTTTTTATTATAATTCGCTTAGATGATACACTTAAAGCCCCGATTTTAAATAACTCCAGCCCTCTTCTTGTTTTATAACAACTTCAACTACGCCCGAAGGAACCATTCCTGCTATTTTTAAAAGCATGTCGGGAGAAATGCCATGTTTACGCATTGTATTTTGACATGCATTGAATTTTACGCCTTGTGTTGCAAGTAACTGAATATCTTCAGAAAAGAAAGTTTTATCTTTTACTAAAAAGTCAATTGCCTTTCCATGAACAACAACTTCTATATTTAAATTATTGGGCCAAACTTTTTGCATGTTCTTTATATTCCCAATCACACTTGACCAACTTGATGTATCTGCAGTATTTAATTGAACTACAACCTTATGTATTTTCTGTATATCCTTTTGCTGTGCATTCCCATGAACTGAAAAAAGAGACATCCCCATCACTAAAATAATAGTAAAATACTTCATTGATATATATTTTTTGTACCTAAATATAAGAAACATCTATAAGCCTGATTCAATTTTCACAATAATGTTCTAATATTATAATATGAAGCAATTACAACGCAGTTTAATTTTTCTTGTTATAATTTTAATTGCATTCTTTGTAATTAAATATTCCTTTTTGAGGAATAAGATGCGAAACAATAAAATTGAGCAGCAATTGACTGAAGCTTGGATTGGACCAGATTTGGCTTCAGATGCCACTGTTAAAGGTGAAGAAAGATCACTAATAAAATACGGGCATGAACTTATTACTCATACTTCAAAATATTTAGGTCCTAATGGGAGTGTTGCAAAAATAACTAATGGAATGAATTGCCAGAATTGTCATTTAAATGCTGGCAATCAGCCTTGGGGCAACAATTACGGTGCAGTATATTCAACTTATCCAAAATTTAGAGACCGTAGTGGAAAAATTGAATCTATTTATAAGCGGGTTTCGGACTGCATGGAGCGAAGCTTAAATGGAAGATCATTGGATAGCAATAGTAGAGAATTTGTAGCCATTTATGCTTATATCAAATTCCTTGGTAAAAATGTACAAAAGGATAGTAAGCCATATGGTAGCGGCATTGAAAAGCTTAGCTTAATAAGTAGAGCTGCTAATCCTAAAATGGGACGCATCATCTATATTGATAAATGTCAAATCTGTCATGGCAATAACGGACAAGGGCAATTGCTTGCAACTAAGGACGAATATGCTTATCCTCCAGTTTGGGGAGATCATAGTTACAATGACGGAGCAGGCTTATATAGAATTAGCAATCTAGCAGGCTATATAAAAAATAATATGCCATTTTTACAAACCTCTCATGACAGGCCAATGTTGACAGATGAGCAATGTTGGGATCTTGCAGCATTTATTAATTCACAAACAAGACCACATATGAATCAATCCAATGATTGGCCAAATATTAAAAAGAAGCCATTCGATTATGCTTGGGGGCCTTATGCAGATAGCTTTAGCGAGGAACAACATAAATTTGGCCCATATCAATTTATTTTAAAAAATAACTCATTAAAATAGCGGACGTTTTACTGTGCAATATGTTTACTTAATAGCTGAACCAATGCGTTTGCTGGCTGTACGCCAGCTTGTCTCCATTTAATTTCTCCTTTATGAAATATAGCCAGGGTAGGTACACTTGATACATTTAGTTCCCCAGCTAATCGTTGGTTCTTGTCTACATCAATTTTGATAATACGTACTTTGTCTCCTAATTGTTTATGCACTTGCTCTAAAATAGGAGGCATCATTTTGCAGGGACCACACCACTCAGCAAAAAAATCAACCAAAACAGGCGTATCGCCATTAATAATAGTTCCAAAAGTTTCTACGTTTGACATAATCATTATTTTATTTCAGTAAAGTCAATGTGTTTCTCTTCTTCCTTAAGCGCAACCCTACTCGTATACCTTGGTGTATAGCCACAAGCATTATAACCACATCCCATTTTATACTTAGCGCCCACTATTGCATATATAGCAAAAAACAGGCCAAAAATTCCAGAGATATAATCATTTTGTACATAACCATTTATGCACATAGCTGTACTCAAACTCAATCTAAATAACAATATAAAGTCAATCTTGGACAATAGTTTTTGCATAAAAATTCTTTCGACAAAATTACAAGTTGACGTTTTGTTAATTGGTGACATTTATTACATTCCTACAAATACAGTATATTCACATAAGAATTGACGCACAATATGTTATCAAAAGAAGCACTTAAAAAAATATTCCCCGATTGGGAGGAAGGCTTATACGACGCCATTTTGAATGAGGCAGAGTTAAAAGAAGCAAAAGCAGGTACGACCCTATTAAAAATGGGGCAAAATATAAAATCGGCCATGCTTGTTGTGAAAGGAACTATCAAATTGTACCAAGAAGATGAAGATGGTGGCGAATACTTTATGTACCACTTAAATCCAGGGGAAGCCTGTGCGGTGACCTTGGTTTGCAATTATCATCATGAGCAAAGTCAAGTATTAGCCAAAGCCGTTACAGATATTGAATATTTAGCCATTCCCATAGAGTTTATGGATATATGGCTGAACGAATTTAAAAGCTGGCACTATTTTGTTATTAGAACCTACCGAAGCCGCTACGAAGAGCTTTTGAAAACCATTAATGAAACTGCTTTTAAAAATATGGATGAGCGCCTAGAGTTTTATATCAAAAGACAGGTAAAGCAATTTGGCCCTACTGTTAATTTGACACATCAAGAAATAGCAAACGACCTAAATACCTCTAGAGAAGTGGTAAGTCGCCTTTTAAAGAAAATGGAGCACAATGGCTGGATTGCTATGAATCGTAATTCTTTTGATTGGATCAAAAAATAGTGTGATAAATATCACCAAATAAAAGCATTATTTAAGTCAATTTTGTACTAGTAAATTTTAAACTATGCAAAATGTAATTAAATCCATTAAGGAGAAAAAAGGAACTTTATTAGATGTTAGAAGTGTGATGGAATTTGAAGAAAATCATATTCCTGGAGCCATCAATATTCCATTAGATACAATTGAAGCAAATATTAAGAAAATAGCAGAAATGCCAAAGCCAATCCTTGTATATTGCTTAAGTGGTGGACGTAGTGGTATTGCAACAGGTATTTTACAACAGAATGGACTATCTGATGTTTACAACGGAGGCGGTATCTTTAGCTTAAATAATATCATAAACAATAATTAATATGTTTAGCTTTTTAAAAAAACTATTTGGACCTGGAACTGATTTTAAAGCTTTAAAAGAAGCTGGTGCCATTATCATAGATGTTCGTTCTCCACAAGAATTTGATCGTGGTCATATTCAAGGATCAAAAAATATTCCTGTAAATATTATTCAAAGAGAAATAAATACAATTAAAAAATGGAATAAGCCAGTGATTACCGTTTGCCAAAGTGGTGCAAGAAGTGGCATGGCAAAATCTGCATTGCAAAATGCGGGTATTGAAGTTTACAACGGTGGTTCATGGTTTGGACTGAGGGCAAAATTAAACTAATCATGAACGCATTGATTCATAAATACAAACTAGATTTAATTGGTATAGGAATTGGCACTGTTGCTGGATTTTTATATTGGAGATTTGTGGGCTGCGCAAGTGGAACATGTATGATTACATCAAAGCCATTAAACAGTAGCTTATATGGAGCATTAATGGGATTTTTAGTAGCAGGTATGTTTAAAAAAGACAAATCTTAGTATCCAAAATAAATTAAGCTATAAATAATCACAAAATGAAAACTTTAGAATTAACCTTACAAAATATCAAATGCGATGGCTGTGTGAAAAATATTAAAACAGCTATGGAAAAGCATACGAACATTAAAGAAGTTAATGTTACCAAAGAGTCAGGAAAAGTGACAATTGTTGGAGATGATTTAGTAAATTCAACTATTGTTAAAGAGTTGTCTGATTTGGGTTATCCAGAAGTAAAAAAGGGATTTTTCTCTAAAATATTTTAACCAAAACAAACCATTATGAAAGCCAACATGGGGTCATTAGACAAAGCCATTCGCATTATATTAGCTATTGTGTTTTCAATGCTTTATATAACCAAAATGGTAGAAGGTATATTTGGAACAATTCTCCTCGTACTAGGAGGCATATTTTTATTAACTAGTATTATTAGCTTTTGTCCATTGTATGCCATTTTCGGATTGAGTACTTGCAAAAAGAAATAATATACCCTACTATTGGGTTGAACACAAAAGAGGAGCTAATTGTTAAGAATAGCTCCTCTTTTTATTTCTAAATTAAAGACGCTAAGATAAAGCTGCAAACTCCTTACTAGCATTACTCCACAATTGATACCCTCCAGATAAATTTTGTACCTGAGGATAGCCATTTTGCAATAAAATGCGTTGTGCTAAATAGCCTCTCAATCCTGCCTCACAATAAATAAATATTTTTTTGTCTCGTGGAATTTCTCCTAATCTTTCTCTTAGTTCATCCACAGGAATATTAATGGCATTCGCAATTTTCCCTTTTTGGAATTCATCATCACGACGAACGTCAATTAATAAATCATGATCTGTAATTTTTGATAATTCATTCCAATAAAAAATACGTAAGCGTTCCAATAAAATATTTTCAGCTACAAAACCTGCCATGTTCACTGGATCTTTTGCCGATGAATAGGGGGGCGCATAAGCATGTTCAAATTCAATCATTTCATAAATTGTGCTTTTTCTCTTTATAATAGAAGATAAAATATCTATTCTTTTATCTACCCCATCATACCCTGCAATTTGGGCGCTATACAATTCACCCGTTTTAGGAGAGAATGCAATTTGTATGCTCATTTGTTTTGATCCTGGATAATAACCGGCATGCGATCCATTATGTGTTGTAGATACAATATGCTCTATACCACTTGCAGTTAAATGCTTTGCTGCCATACCTGCTGTAGCTACAGTCATGTCAAATACTTTTACAATAGCAGTGTTAATAGCACCGTTATATGCTTGTACATTACCCAAAACAATATTATTAGCACATATTCTTCCCTGTTTATTAGCAGGGCCTGCTAAATAGGTAATTAATGCCTGACCAGAAATAGGATTTGCAAACTCAATTGCATCACCTACTGCATAAATATCAGGATTGGATGTTTGTAAAAATTCATTTACCCAAATACCTCTTGCTTCTCCAATTTTTAAACCCGCTCCAACGGCTAATTTTGTATCTGGCTTAACCCCTATCGATAAAATCACCACGTCCGCGTCAATAGTTTCGCCCGTTTTTAAATTTACTTTTAAATGATCATCCATTTTTTCAAATCCTGTTACAGCAGTGCTTAATTTTAAATCTACTCCCTTGCTACGTATATGTTGTTGCACAATAGCAGCAACAGGATAATCAATGGGCGCCAATATTTGATTACCCATTTCAACAATAGTAACTTCTAAGCCTAATTCATGAAGGTTTTCGGCCATTTCTAAACCAATAAATCCAGCTCCAATTACAACTGCTTTTTTTACTGATTTTTGAGTTACATAAGATTTAATAAAATCCGTATCATTTACATTTCTTAAAGTAAAAATGCCTTCATGGCTAATGCCAGGTAATGGAGGTCTAATTGGTTCAGCGCCAGGTGACAATACAAGTTTATCAAAAGTTTCAAAGTATACATCACCCGTTTTTTGATTGCTTGCCTTTATAGTTTTCATTTCTGCATTTATCTCCAAAACCTCGGTTTGAACACGAACATCTATCTTAAATCTTTGATTAAACGCTGCCGCTGTCTGCACAAACAATTTATTCCTATCACTTATTACGTTTCCAATATAATAAGGCAAACCACAATTGGCATAAGAAATGTACTCCCCTTTTTCAAAAATAATTATTTCAGCATGCTCATCCAATCTTCTTAATCTAGCTGCGGTGCTTGCCCCGCCTGCAACGGCACCAACTATAATATATTTCATTGTAATTATTTAGAATACAAATGTCAAAAAATATTACAATTTGAACTGTGACATCAGTCACATCTAGGACAATTCACAAATTATTGTTAAGACATTAAACCCTTATTAACATAACTTGTCTTAAGGTTATACTTAGTTCATTAAAAAAACAGTTTTTGAAAAAAGCACTAAAGTTAACAGCAATCTATTTTTTATCTATTTGCGCCATGATCAGCTGCTCTAAAGCAGATCTCTCAACAAGCGTTACAAATACAATTATACCAACTTCCTTAGTTGACCCTTTTTCTGCTACGAAGGCAAGTTTTGGGACAAATATTGACTTTTCAAACTTAAGCAACTACGCAAATCAACCAAAGCCCAGTTATATTACCAATGATAACACAGGCACCAATACAATTACTGATGCAAAAGCAACCTTAGGAAGGATTTTATTTTATGATAAAAATTTAAGTATTAATAATACTGTTTCTTGTGGAAGTTGTCATAAACAAGCATTTGCGTTTAGCGATACTGCTTTGGTAAGCGCAGGTGTGGAAGGGGGTGTTACAGCAAGACATTCAATGCGCTTAATTAATGCGAGATTCGCCAATGAAAGCAAATTTTTTTGGAATGAACGCGCAGCAAGTTTAGAAATTCAAACCACAATGCCCATTCAGGATCATGCCGAAATGGGCTTTAGTGGATTAAATGGACGAGGCAATATGATAACCTTATTGGCAAAATTGTCTGGCATCAAATATTATAATGAAATTTTTAAGACGGTTTATGGTGATAGTTTAATAACTGAAGCAAGATTACAAGAATCACTAGCTCAATTTGTTAGAAGTATACAATCCTTTGATTCGAAATTTGATGCTGGAAGGGTTAAAGTGAATAACGAACGAGATCCGTTTCCCAATTATACATCCACCGAAAATGCTGGAAAAACTTTATACCTCACCCCGCCGGTTTTTGACGGGAATGGCAACCGCATTGCTGGCGGTATAGGATGCAATGGCTGCCATCGTGCACCCGAATTTGACATTGATCCTAATTCAAAAAACAATGGAATAATTGGAGTGATTGGAAGCAGTGCTACTGAAATTAATAACACAAGAGCTCCCTCTCTTAGAGATCTCATCAAAGCCGATGGCACTATAAATAGTAAAATGATGCATACTGGTCAATTTACTACAGTTGAAGGGGTACTAGGACATTATAATAATATACCCAACCTTGGGGGTAATAATAATTTAGATGGTCGATTAAAAGCAGATGGAGTTGGCAACAAATTGAATCTTACTGCAACTGAAATTGCACAAGTAGTGGCGTTTATTAAAACAATTGGTGGGATAAATGTATATAGTGATAAAAAATGGTCCAACCCTTTTTTAATACAATAACTAAGCTTCTATAGCTCTATTTAAAAAATGAACTAAAGGAGCAATGGTATCAAAAACAGCTAATGTTTTCTTGACAATATTTTTATCAAGCAGCGCTGCATCGGTTATGGGCAAAATAGCTGTAAAGCTTTTTAATTTTAAGTATTCAATTGCAGGGTTGTCAATTTCATAGCCCTTTGGCGGCCTTGACAATGCACCATCTTTATGCATGCTGCCAAAGCATGTTATAAATTGCTTACCCTCAACTATTCCTCTAAATTCTTTATAACAATAATCAATCTCCTGTCTTACTTTTTTTAAATCAGGGGCCTGTGGCATCCACAATCCTCCACCAATAAAAGAAGCACCAGGCTCTAAATGAAAATAATAACCTGCAGTATCAATTTTCTTTGCCCCTTTGCTAAAACTGGCGCCAAAATTAGTTTTATACGGATCTTTATTCTTACTAAAACGGACATCCCTATTTATCCTAAATACACATTGCTTAGGTACTAATTGAGATAAGCTATTGTCAAATTTTTGTACCCCTTCCAATACAGTACTCACAAAATTCAAATAATTTGCTTTTGCCAGTTCGTAGTTTGACTTATGCAACAAGAACCAATCTCGATTATTGTTTTTCTTAAGTGCTTTTAGAAATTGTAATGTTGATTGCTCAATCATAGTTTTTGTTCTTTTGTAAGAAGATGTCTAAATTTAGTTAGAATTTTTCATTTAACAACTTTCGTATGAAAGCAACAAAAAAACCAATTAGTACAATTGACGATTATATAAATATCCAAGACAAGGATAAGCAAATTGGATTGCGAAAAATTAGGGAAATAATAAAAAAGATTGCACCAAAAGCAACAGAAGGCATTAGTTACCAAATGCCTGTTTTTAAACAAGAAGGCAATCTTGTGTATTTTGCTGCTGCAAAAAATCACTATGGCTTTTACCCTATGCCAAAAACAATTGAAACATTTAAAAAACAATTAGATGGAAAAGGATTTGCCTATTCTAAGGGCGCCATACAATTCCCTTTGGATAAACCTATCCCAATTGGACTGATTCAAGAAATGGTCAAATTTAGAATTAAAGAGAATGAACTAAAAGCAATTGCTAAACAAAGGAAGAAATAAAAAAGTAGGCTCCGGGGGGGAGACGGAGCCTACTTGGGGAAGGACTAAACACTAAATATTACTAATAACTATTATTCCTATAGGTTCTTATTAAATCCAACTTATTAATTGGCGAAACAATCATTGGAACGGCTTCAATAATCACATCACTTTTTTCAAGTCCAAATGCCTTTTCATCACTTTGACCAAGTTGTTTTAATTGAAAATATCCTTGTAATAACAAACCATCTCTTAATGCAAATTCATTTTCAATAGAAAGAAATTTTTCAATGACAACAAACTTAAAATCTGGTTCAGCATTATATTTAGTACTACCGTCGGGACGAATGTGCAAATTCAATTCCTGTTTAGCAACTAATTCTTGTACAATTTTCTTAAAATAAATTTCAGTTTTGGGTTGGATTCTAAAGCCCAGATTAATATTTACTTTAATCACTTTATCGTCCACTAATTCCGAAACATCATAGTTCATTGTAAATGGTTCTTCAGTTCGGTTAATGTGTACAAACCAATATACATCCGCACGTTTAGGTTTTTTAGCAAAAATAGATTTGATAATTTTTTCCTCAATCTGCGTCCTGCTATTGGCTTTTGTCAAATAAATTAAATGCGTTGAAAGTTTTGGGATTTCATCATCTTGACTTAATTCAATTAATTGAGGTGTGTATTTCCCAATATCCACAAATTTCATAAACTTATTATTAATTTTCCTTGCATTAAACCAAACATACATAGTCAAGAAAATAAATAATTCAAAAAATAAGAACATCCATCTTTCTTTAATTTTCGCCACATTGGCAATAAAGAACGAAATCTCTACTACCGCAAAAAGTCCAATAACCAGTGTTACGTAAATTTGTGACCATTTTAATCTGAATTTCAAATAGTAGTTTAATAGTACTGTAGTCATCATCATTGCTACTGTAATTGAAAAACCATATGCAGCTTGCATTGCCATAGAGGTTTTGAAATACAGTATCATTAGCACACACCCAAACCACAATATGGTATTTACACTAGGGATATATATTTGTCCCTTAATGTCAGAGGGCTGACGTACGGTTACTCTTGGCCAAAAATTTAAGTTCATTGCTTCACTAACCAAGGTAAAAGATCCACTAATTAATGCCTGCGAAGCTATAATAGTAGCAGCAGTAGCAATAATTACACTAGGTAACAAAAACCAATGTGGGATCATTTCAAAAAATGGATTTAAACCATGTAAGGTTGCATTTTTTACTTCATCTAAGTTTTTATAATGCATAATCCATGCGGCTTGCCCAATATAATTTATGGTCAAGCTTAACTTTACAAAAATCCACGTGAGTCTAATATTTTTTATGCCACAATGCCCCAAATCACTGTATAAAGCTTCGGCACCCGTGGTTGCTAAAAACACAGCACCTAATAGCCAAAATCCTTTAGGATATTTTACTAATAATTCATAGCCGTAGTATGGGTTTAAAATTTTAAGTATCGCTGGATTTTTAAAAACATAGCTAGCACCAAAAATTAAAATCATACCAAACCAAAGCGCCATGATGGGGCCAAAAAACTTGCCAATATTATGTGTTCCAAATCTTTGAAAAAAGAAGAGTGCCGAAATAATGGCAACGGTAATACCTATTGTTAAGCCATTACCAGGAACAATTATTTTCTCAAAACCGTTAACAGCATTTAATCCTTCTATGGCCGAGGACACTGAAATTGGCGGTGTAATAATACCATCCGCTAATAATGTAGTGGCACCTAGGATAGTAATGATTGCTAGTCCTTTGCTATACCTTTTCACCAATGCAAATAATGAGAATACGCCACCCTCACCATGGTTATCGGCCCTAAGGGTTAGCCAAATATATTTAACCGTTGTTTGAAAAAAAAGTGTCCAAAATATTAAACAAACGCCTCCAAAAACTAAAATCTCGTCTATTTTTCTATCCCCTACAACAGCACTCAAAACATATAGGGGGCTTGTTCCAATATCTCCATAAATAATACCTAGCGCAACTAACAATGTTGCCATGGTTACTTTATTACTTGTCGAATGATGACTATCCATTTAATTTATTTAGGATACAAAGTTTGACTTTTATGTATCACCAAATAATAAATATATTCGGCCTAGTATAAAGATTTTATAAAGAATTAGATAAATCTGTACCCAACGCCACTTTCGGTAATAATATGTTCGGGCTTATTTGGATTTTCTTCAATTTTCTTTCTTAATGTACCTACAAAAACACGTAAGTATTGCGTATCTGTTTGAAATCCTACTCCCCAAATTTCTTTCAAAATAAATTGATGTGTTAATACACGTCCTGGATTTTTTACAAATAAAACTAATAGTTTATACTCAGTAGCTGTTAATTTAACTCCTTCATTCCCCTTAGTTAAGACTCTGGCTAATAAATCAATTTGTAAATTACCAAATGTCAAAACCGTTTTACTATCTTCTACTTTATTTCTATTTAAACAGGCTCTTATCCTTGCCATCAGTTCATTTGTTCTAAATGGTTTAGTTATATAATCACTTGCTCCATTATCTAGTGCTTTTACTATCTCTTCTTCATTATCTAATACGGAAATAATAATAATGGATTGATTATACCAACTTTTAAGTTCTAATAGCAAATCTTGGCCACTCATGTCTGGTAGCCCAATATCTAATAAGATTAAATCTGGCGGATGATTCGCCGCTAGTTGTAAACCCAAATTTGCGTTTGGCGCTTGACGAACTTTATACCCATTACTCTCCAAATTAATTTCAAGTAATTTTCTTATTTGTGGTTCATCATCAATTATGAGTATCTCTTCCTTATTCATTTTTAATGTTTTTAATGTAAGAAGATTCAACGGGTAGTTTGATTACGAAACATGCACCGTCCCCATCTCCAGATGCAAGTTGTATACTTCCTCCATGTGCTTCAACAAAGCCTTTTACAATGGACAAACCCAATCCTGATCCCCCTGTTTTATGATGTGGTAATCTATAAAACATAGTAAATACATTAGGTAATTCAGATGAAGGGAAGCCTGGGCCATTATCTTTTACAATAATTTCACACTCATCGTTTTGCATTTGGGCAATAATGGTTATAGTCGTTTTTGGGGGCGTATACAAAACAGCATTATAAATTAAATTATAAAGTACTTGCTCCATTAAAATACTATCCAGTTTTAATAAGGGCATTTGTTCATTAGGCTCGAATATAATATTATGCTTTGTTGAGTAGGTTTCTAGCTTAGCAAGTACTATATAAATTAACTCGTTTATGTCTGACCAATCTAGTTTTAGTTTTACACTGCCCGATTCAAGCCTGCTCATGCTTAATAAATTTTCAACTTCTTTGTTAAGTCTTAGTCCAGCAATGCCAATTTGATTTACTAATTCAACTTTATTAGCTTCAGAAAGTACGTTGCCGTTTTCTTTAATGGTGTCCACTGAGCCAATTATAGTTGCAATTGGTGTTTTTAATTCATGTGATAAGGAATTCAACAAAGTATTATATAGTTTTATAGTATTCTCTTTGTCTTCCTTTTCTCTGTTAATTTTTTCTGCTTCTTTTATTTTAAAGCTTAAGGTAGTATGTACTAATGCAATAATAAAATACATTAAAAACATTAATCCGTCCTCACCATTTGCAATATGAAAAGTAAATAGGGGTGGGATAAAAAAGAAGTTCCATATGAGTGCACTAAGTATCGCCGTTATTAAAACAGTTTGAATATCAAAAACTAGTGCAAACAAAGACACCACCATTAATAATACTAAGGCTGGTACCCGATAACCCCAAAGAGGTACAGTGTAAAACAAACCAATTGATACCCAAAAAACCAAAAACACGCTTATAGGAATTTGAAAGCGTCTTATAAATGAATTTTGTTTGGTATTTACTAAGGCCATGGTTTAAACAGATGTTCAATCATTTTAAAATATCATGGATAATCTTAAGATGATGTTTTGTGTGAATGCCTAAAAAATGAATTGTCTTAGGTGTATTTAAATTCCCAAATTTTGGATGTAAAAAATATTTATTTTTTTGACATCTTACTAATTCGGCAACTGCCCATCTAGCACTTGATATTGAACTTAACAAACTAACACTATCAATATTCTCAATTGGGATGACCGATGCAGGTGCTTTAGCACGACCTCTCGGAAACTTACCTAGGGTAAAAACCATTAGTTTTAGGAAATTAAATTTCCAAGTATACTTTATTGGGTCGGAAGCTTTAACGGTTTCTGTAATTTTTGTGATTACTAAGCAACTGTGTTCAATGTGCCAACCTACGGAACCCTCCGATACTTCTAAACTGACTTTCTCGGCATCCTTTACATAATTCTCTAAATCATCAATATATTTTGATAGTATTTGTTGGTACATATACTACACTTATATTGTCTTTTTAGGAGGCAATGCAAATGCTTTTGCTTCATGCTCAAACTGACATCCATTATGCGCTCCATCACAAAAAGGCTTGTTTTTGCTTTGACCACATCTGCACAATCCAATGATTTCACGTCCCGCTAAATCATATTGATTCCCTTCTCTATCTACAATGGTGAATTCACCTTCAACTTTGATAGAACCGTTGTTGTTAATAGTAATTTTTGTTGACATTGATATGTATTTGAAAAATGAAAATAAGATAAAATGATGAATAACCTGATTTTATCTATTCATTGTCCACTGGCTTGATATATAAAATACTTGCTTGTACTAAAGTGGCTACAAGTTGAATGCATCCCATTACTATAAACAATGCATCAAATGAGATATAGTGTGCAATAAGTCCCCCAATAGCAATCGCAATACCGGAAATGAAATGGGTATGCCCAGTAGCCAACCCCCAATGAAAGGTGTTTTCAGTGTCTTCCATATTAGAGGCAAAAAGCGAATCCCATATAGGCGTACTTAATGCTTCTGCAATGCCAAGCCCAACCTGAATCAAAAACAAGCTTTTGGTATTATGCACAAATATATATCCAAATGTAAGTAGTGCATTTAATGCATACCCTCCAATCATTACTTGCTTTTTATACTTTGACGCATTCAAAAGCCTCCCTACTAAAACATAAAATAAACCAGTTACTACTAAATAAGTAGCCCAAGCCCAAGTTATATCCAAGATATCTCCCCCAATTTTTTCGGCATATATGGCAAATAATGGACCAAAGAGACCTTCTCCAAAATACCATAAGCTTGAAGCAATTAGTAATATTCTCGAAAACTTAGATAGTGTCATGAAATAGAAAAATTAGATTAGTAATATACAAAAAATATATTTTAAACTTTTACAATCCCCTGCTTTTAATCATCATTTATAGTTGTTAAAATGGTAAATTTGTATTGAACGCTTTAATTAAATTTCACTTGTATAATTACATTAAAAATATTGTCGCTCGTTCAATTTGGAAAGGCAAATTGCCGGATTATTTATCCGTGCAACCTGCTGGCTATAAGGCCGCAAAAACCTATCGTGCATATTTAATAACGCTCAAAAGACATTTAAAGGATTTTATTTTAATTAGTTTTGGAGTTTCATCCGCTGCATTTGGATTAAAAGGTTTTTTGGTTCCTAATCATTTTATTGATGGGGGCGCAACTGGAATATCATTACTTGTTTCAGCTTTGACAAAGATTCCAGTTTGGATGTTGATTATTTCTATTAACATTCCATTTGTAATACTAGGCTACTTTACCCTTGGAAAGCAATTCGCCATTAAAACTGCAATAGCTATAGGCACGCTTTCTCTGTGTCTTGCTATTGTTGAGTTTCCTATAGTCACCAAAGACAACTTATTGATTGCCATTTTTGGAGGAATATTTTTAGGCGCTGGTATTGGACTTTCGGTTAGGGGTGGCGCTGTGTTGGATGGAAGTGAGGTATTGGCAATTTATTTGAGTAAGAAATTTGGCATGACAATTGGAGACATTGTGATTGTAATAAATGTGCTTATTTTTAGTTCTGCTGCCTACTTTTTATCTCTAGAAACCGCTATGTACTCAATGATTACTTATTTAGCAGCTTCAAAAACGCTTGATTTTATTATTGAGGGAATAGATGAATACATTGGCGTAACTATTGTCTCCTCGCACTGTGAAGAAATAAGAAAAATGATTGTGAATGTAATGGGGAGAGGCGTAACCGTATATAACGGGAAAAGAGGATTTGGGAAAAGAGGAGAAGTTAAAGAGGTAGATATAATTTATACAGTCATTACCAGACTTGAAATTAACAAGTTGAATGCAGAAATTGAAAAAATTACTCCAACTGCCTTCGTTGTAATGAATACTGTAAAAGATACCAAGGGTGGTATGATTAAAAAGAAGCCATTTAAAGATTAATTGTTTTTTATTTTAAAAGGCATGGACCTTATTTCATCCTGAGCATTGGCACCAAATATAATTTTATAATCACCAGGATATACAACCCAATTGTGCTTGTTCAAATCCCATTTTTTTAATTCCGCTATTGGAATTTTTACAAGCAAATTGCTAGAGCCGCCTTTTTCAAGTTCTACTCTTTTAAAATATTTTAACTCTTTAATAGGCATCCTATCTACTTTAGGATATTCAATATAGGCCTGTACAATTTCTGCTGCATTTAAATTCCCGGTATTTACAACTGTTAATTTTACAGTTAGCGTATCATTAACATCATATTCATTGATTAATTTATTAGTTGTCTTATAATCAAATGTGGAGTAACTCAAGCCAAAACCAAATGGATACTGAACTTGTCCAGTATAATATCTATAGGTTCGGCCGCTCATTGCATAATTTGTATAATTAGGTAAATCACTTACCGACTTATAAAATGTAATGGGTAATCTGGCTGATGGCGAAACTTTTCCTAATAAGATATCCGCTAAAGCGTTTCCCCCTTGTTCACCAGGATACCATGCAAAAACAATTGCATCAGCGTAGGGCTCAATAGCTGCAAGGTTTACATTGCTTCCAGCAGTAATAACCGCGATTATTGGTGTTTTAACACTTGCTCTAAGCTGTTTCATGTATGCCACTTCACTAGCAGGTAAGTTAATATTTATTTTATCTCCTCCAGATTTTGACAAGAACGCATCCCCTGCCTCACCTTCTAAAACTGGTGACAAACCCAATATGGCAATAGTTAGCTTTGCATTGCCAGCTGCCCATATACCGCCAAAATGAACACTATCATTATAATCGCAACCCAAATCATATTCAATTCTAGTAGCTGGATCTAATGCAGCTGTTAATCCCTCTACAAAATTAACGGCCTTATCGGTTACTCCATGATAGTTGCCTAATAGTGCATCATAGGAAGTAGCATTAGGCCCAACAATCATTATACTTTCGTAACTATTACTTGAAAAAGGTAAAATATGGTGATCATTTTTTAACAAGACTAAACTTTGCTGAGCAGCTTTACGCGCTAAACGAACATGATATATATTATGTAAACTATCTGTACTATAATTTTTATAGGGGTCATTTTGTTTTTTATTAAAAAACCCTAATTTGAACTGGGTTTTTAATAATGAAAATAATGCATTATTTATTTCTTGTTCAGTTAACATTTTCTGATTGATAGCTGTCATTAAATGTTTTTGTAAAATAGTGGAGCAGTCAAGATTAATCCCCGCTTTTATAGCTGCAGCAGCGGTTTCAATGTCATTGGAAGTAAATTTATGACTTTCTGCTACACCATCTAATGCTCCACAGTCGGTTACTACATGTCCTTTAAAGACCCACTCTTTTCTAAGAATGGTGTCAAGTAATTTTGAATTAATTGAACTTGGAATACCATTAATACTATTATAAGCGCTCATTACAGACTCCACTTTTGCGTCCACTAGTTTATGAAATGCATATAAATACGTTTCTCTTAAATCTTTCTCATCAACAATGGCATCAAAGCTTTCTCTATTTGCTTCAGGACCACTATGTACAGCGAAATGTTTTGCCGTTGCTGCTGTTTTTAAATATTTAGCATTGGAACCTTGCATGCCTCTTACAAATGCGGTTCCCATACTAGCTGTCAAAAAAGGATCTTCTCCATAAGTTTCATGACCTCTTCCCCATCTTGGATCTCTAAATATATTTATGTTAGGTGTCCAAAAACTAAGTCCCATGTATTGCAAATGCCTGTCTTTTTGAATGGCTAAATTATACTTTGCTCTAGCTTCAGTGGAAATGCTATTTGCAATTTCATGCATAAGTTCATCATTAAATGTAGCTGCCAAGCCAATGGATTGAGGGAAGATGGTAGCAACTCCTGCCCTTGCAACACCGTGCAATGCCTCATTCCACCAATTATAAGCAGGAATGAATAACCTTGGTATGGATTTACTATTATAACCTAATAATGAAACCTTCTCTTCTAAACTTAATTTAGCAATTAAATCATTTACACGAATGTCAATTGGCAAACTTTCATTTTGATAAATTGATTTTGTTTGTGCGTATGAACACTTTATAGCAACAAAGCAAATAGTAATAACTAACAATAATTGGCGAAATAATTTTCCCATCTAACAAATATTAAAATTGTATTGAATTTAAGATAAAAAAGAGAAACAATTGGCTAATTTACATGGCAAAATAGAGTTAACATGTTTTTATTACAATTGAACCTAGGTTTTATACATAACCCATTTATAGAAATCATATTAAGAACACTTGCTGTGTATGTTTTTATGATTATTGCTATTCGTGTTTTTGGGAAAAAAGAATTAGCACAGCTCTCTGTAATAGACCTTGTATTTATTTTGCTAATAAGCAATGCTGTACAAAATGCCATGGTGGGTCCAGACACTTCTCTTAATGGAGGACTGGTTGCAGCCGGCGCCTTATTCCTTGCCAATTTTACTTTGAAACAAGTATTGTATCGTAATAAAAATATAAGTAAGCTCATTCAGGGAGAGTCAATTTTATTGATTTATGACGGGAAGCCCAATATGGAAAACTGTCAAAAAGCAGAAATAACTATTGAAGAACTAGAAGCCGCAGTGAGAGAACATGGTGCTAGGGATATACAAAGAGTTGACTTAGCGGTGTTGGAAGTTGATGGAAACATTAGCGTAATAAGCAATGATTATCAAACAAAATCCAAGGTTTCTCACCCACATAAACATAAGTTTAAAGGCCGTTTGTATAAGAACTAATTGCTTAAAATTTTCACTTTCTTTTCAATTAAATCTCCAGCAACAGTCACTCCTGTAACTGTAACCGTATAATTACTTGGACTATCTGATGTATAAAAAGAAATAGTTGCTTTCCCATTGGGGCTTGTATAAATATGCCCGTTCCAATAAATAGTTGATCTATGATCTAGTAATGTATTTGATTTTATAAATAAATCATCATAATCAGGACTCACAAAATTGGGCGCCAAGTGATAAGATTTTGAGTTATACTGTATAGTACCATAATTTTCAAGATGATTTCTAAAATTAGAAACACGATGTGTATTGACGATAATAACACCATTGCTGGATCTAGTGCCATAGTAGGCTGCTTCTGGCCCTTTTAAGACTTCTATAAAATCAATAATATCGGTTGGTATTTTAGACAATTCAGCAAGTACGGGACTTGATTCTGCATGCAAACCAGAGTCAACCTCCATTTGGGGGCCATTACCACCTGCAACCATCATGCCATCCACAATTAACAATGGTTCATCCTTCGCGCCTATTGTAAAGGAAGTGACACCTCCTAATGTTAGGTAACCACCTCTCAAATGCAAACCCGGTATCATGAGCATAGCATTACTTGCATCTGACCCAGTCATTTTTTGCAATGACTCACCAGTTATCAATTGTGAAAAATTACTAATTCTCTTTGTAGTATTATAGCTATTTGCTTTTACACTCGTTTTTACAATTACATCTTTTAGCCATTCCTTTCCCCTGGTTATAAATAAACTATCTCTACGTAAGTTTCGATATTTAACAACCTGGGCTACTTGTTGAGGAGTCAGTTTTTTCTTAAGCAAAACTGGTGTGTGAACCAGTGGAAAGTTAGATTGTAAGTCAATCGCAATTTTCTCATCTACTACGGTGCCTCTTAAATTAGCTACCTGTAATGTAAAGGGAATAGTATCATAATGTAGTGGGATTTTAAAAGAAAAATGCCCATTGATGTCTGTGGTGTCAGTGTCAAATAAATTAATTTTTTTGTTAGAATACAAGGTGACAACTCTATTCGCGACAGGTATTTTTTTTCTATTAAGCACTTTCCCTTGTATTATTTCATAATCCAATTCATTTAATGGGTAGTTTTTATCTTCTTTTTTATTAGCATTAATTGAATGAATGTTTTTACCAACGTATTCAGGTGGATTTGAAAGCATGATTAAGTCATTCAGTTCCCTATTGGTGTCAGACAAATTCACTGCTGCTCCTTCTTCATAAATTGGATCCTTTACGGTACTGTCATCTGTAATAGCTACTGACAAAGCCGTAAATAATGGATGCAAAACAGAATCGCCAACCATTAAATTCATTACCACTTTTTCTCTTGCCTTATAACTTGGCTTATCATTCATTACCACAAGTGACCCACTAGTACCTGTAATATAAATACTACGCTCACTTACAATTTCTTGATGGTCATTAAATAGAAATAATTTAGCTACCCCAGTAGGAAAATAATATTTAGGTATATTTAACTCATACATATCCTTACCAACACTGGCAAAACAGACACTATCTTTACTCATTCCTAATAGATAAGTGGTAGCTCCTTTTTTATACAATGAATCTCCTTGTGCAACAACTACTCTTAAATTTGCAGCAGATTCTTGTTTAATAGAAATTTGACTTGAAAAGTGATTAGGCAAGGGAAGTACATAATTCATTGTCTTGTCTTTGAACTGCACATGTGCAGTATACACTTTGTTCTTACCCACATAAAAATTAAACTTACCTAAACCTGTTTCTTTTGATGTATTAAACCAAGTTATCACAGAACTATCTGTATTATCTGTTAGATAGCCTTTCACTTCAACAGGGTTGCCTAAGCTGTCACTTGCTTTAATACCAAACATCATGTTAACACCAGTAACAACTGTGCCGCCCTCAGGTAAGAAAGTTACAACGGGTATTGCATTTTCTTTAAGAGAAGGCTTATTGGAAATTATATTAGGAATTGATTTTGAAGGATATTGTGGATTGATAATATATAAAGGCTTAACAAAAATTGCACTAGCATCTGAATTCAAAATATTTTTTGTAAAAGCCCTTAGCCAATAATGACCTTCGGTTATTGAATCTGATAATCTGATATGTCCTTCCGTTTTTTCGGAAGGTATATTTAATAAAAACTGAGCAATAGCTGTATCTCTATCATCTACTATATCTACATATAAATTCTGGCTATGGGAATAGAATTTATGTGAAACATTGTTTACTACCCAGGCCTTAAACCAAAGATCCTCACCTGCTGTGTAGTACCATTTATTTGTTTGAACAATGATGCGTTCAGACTTATCTTTTTGAAGTGCTTTTACAAACTGTCCTGCAATACTGTCGGCATAATTTATAGTGTTTTGAGCCTTTACATTATATAATGCAGTAAAGAAGAAAACAAAAAAAGCTATTTTTTTGGCAGCAAGCATATTTGTAAATATTAAAACAGTACGACTAACTTAAAGTTATTGAATTAAAAACCACATTAGTTATCTTTTTTTATAAACGGTTGGAATATCCTAAATGCTTAATTTTGAGCATTATACAAGAACATGTTTTCAAAGTTTATCCAATTTTTCTATAATTACGCAAAGGCAATTATTTCGCTCACAGTATCATTCTGTTTGATAAGGCTTTATGAATATATTTTTATTGCACATAAATCCTTTGTGCCGCATGCATATGTATATGAATTATTGGGTTGGCTATATGACATATGGGTTATTGGTATTTATGCTTGTATTATGACGCTCCCAGTATATTTAGTCTGGAGGTCCAATAAAAAAATGGGCGCTAGTTTTTTTCATGTCTTTAACGCATTATTAATTATTACTTACATTTCGTTATTGATTGTTTTTTCGGAACGTAATACTCCATTTGATCACGAAATTTATACAAGAAGTGTAGCGGAATCCTGGACTACTTCAAAGCAGATGATGAGTAGTGGGGTCTTGGTCTTATTGCCATTTATAATTTATATCTGTTTGTATTTATTTATTCACTACAAATGGATGAATAAATTAAAAATAAGCTTAAATGCCTTACGTGTAATTTCAGGTATTATGGTTTTTTCTTTAGTGTTTATAGGGTATGCAAACCCAACAGAAGAAAATTTTGATCAAGAAAAAGCTTATTATTTCACTGCCAATAAATTTACTTATTGGATAGAAGATACTTATGAATACTTTAGCAATATCAATCAATTTAATGCTGATAAACTAAGTCCTGAAGCACTAAAAGAACAAATTAATTTATATCAAAAAAACCAAGGCTTTGAATTCACAAGTCAAGAATACCCTTTGTTGAGAAAAAATAATAACAAAGATGTATTAGGTAGTTTTTTTAATTTGAATCCAACTACACCACCCAATATTGTTATTATTGTTGTAGAAGGTCTTTCAAGAGATTTTAGCGGTGATAATGCTTATGCAGGGAGCTTTACTCCTTTTTTAGATGATCTCTCAAAGCGAAGTTTAGTTTGGAATAATTTTTTAAGTACTGCGCCTGGCACATTTGCTGCTCATCCCGCTATTTCCGGCTCCTTACCCTATGGGAAAAGAGGCTTCTCGGTTATTAATGTAATGCCAGATCATCTTTCTTTAATTAAAATATTAAGGTCAAATGGATATCACTCAAAGTTTTTGATTGGATTCAATCCAGACTTTGACAATATGGGTGGTTATATGCGTTTACAAGGCACAGATATGATTTTAACTCAATATCCTGCAAAATATAAAATGATGGGGGTTGGCGCAGAAGGATGGACAATGGGTTATCCTGACGATGCGCTCTATAATAGAAGCTTTGAAGTAATGGATTCTTTAAAACACGAACCCTACCTGAATATATATCATACTGGCACAACGCATATGCCCTACTTATTTGCTCAGCAGGACGCATATGGAAAAAAGTTTGATAAGAAAATGCAAGGTATCCCTAATAATAATCCAATTAAAAAAACTTTAAAAGAAACTAAACAAGTACTTGTTACTTATATGTTTTCTGATGATTGTTTAAAGGCTTTTTTTAAACGTTATGCAAAAAGGCCCGAATACAACAATACTATTTTCTTTATAATGGGTGACCACCATATAGGCTCTTTCCCTTCTACCAACGGATTAGACGATTATCATGTGCCATTAATTGTTTATTCTCCAATGATTAAAAAACCTAAAAAGTTTTATAGCGTTAGTTCACATAATAATATTGGGCCTACTATTACAAATTTAATTTTAAGCAATTATCCTCAATTGGATCACAAACCCGATGAAGTACATTGGTTGACCGACGTAATAGATACAGCCCAAAGATTTAGAAATATTCAGTCTATGCCCTTTATGGAATGGAGCCGTGAAATAACAGACTATATTTATAAAGACTATTTTTTGTCTGGAAAGCAATTGTATAAAATGGATTCCAATTTAAATATCATCAAAATTAAAAATGATAGTTTAAAACAGCATATGACCAAGCTAATCAACAACTTTAAATTGATTAACGACTATGTAACCACAAAAAATAAAATTTACCCTGCTTATAAGTCCTTGGCCACTATTCAAAAAGATTTGTTGTTTAATTATGCGAATGATACAACACAAACTATTAACACTAAAAATGCAGACATAACTATTATGCCTGAATTTACTATTCCTAAAGGATATAAATTTTTATATGTAGAACTCAATGCAGAAATTAACTTAATGCTCCCAGGGATAGACGAACAGCCAGCTTATAGACTTGCACTTATAGATACGCTTAACAAAAAAAGGAATTTTGTTTTTTGGACCAATCACAATATTGTACAAATGACAAAGGGTGACTATATTGAAAAAGCATGGAATGCAACTTCTACATCCGACATGATAGCATTAGACAGCTATAAGAAGTTTAAGCATATGGTATTTGACTTATCCTTCTTTAATAATACCCGCCCAAATTATCTACAAATGAGAGGATTGAATGTAAAAGTTTATGGAGTGAAATAAGCCACCCTAAAACTGTTTTGTAGTATTCCTTTATTTTCAGTTTCTATTTTAATATTCGTAAAGGGTTTGTTGGGGAAAAATATATCAGTCATCATAGTTAAACCCAAATCTCCAAAAAATTCTATTGAGGTTTTATCAACTATTGCATAAAAGCCGGTGTTTTTTGAATTGGATATTCTTGGTGCAATGTGTTTAGCAGCAAAATCAGGATTGAATTCATGTTTACCCGCCGCCTTTCTATCTATAAAAAATTGATTAGTAGCCGCATCATATCCAAAGTCCAGGTGTTCCCCTAAATCATTAGATAACTTTACGGTATATGACATCAATCCTTCCTGCGCACCCGAAATTTTAAACGGAAGTCCAATGTTATTCGCTGCAATTTTCCCGGCTCCTGTTGGCAAGAATTGTATTTCTTTTACAAATGAGTTTAAAAAAGTTTGAGAAGAAGCATGTAAGTAGAGCTCTCCGTTTTCATCTGAAATAGTCAATACTCTTGGTGTTGTTAATGCGCTTCTCCATTGTATGGTTGGTACTTGTTGTGCATATAACCAATTACTCATCCAACCAATGGAAATTCTTTGTTCACCGGTATTTGAAAAAGTAACACCAGCATAATTGTCGGCACCATAGTCCATCCACTTTGTTTTATTGGAATTACTTGTAAAAGTATGTCCATCAAATTGTCCAATAAAATACTGCGTTGCAGAACCTTTGTTAGGCCCTCCTGGGTTAATACTTGAAGTAAGTACCCAAAAAGTTTTGTTGTTATATTTTAATGGGAATAAATCGGGACATTCCCAAACACCTCCATGGCTACCCAGGTTTTCTCCGAAATCAGATTCTTTTGTCCATTCTTTTAAATTTGCTGAGCTATAAAAAGAAACTTTATTTTTTACAGCTAGGGTCATAATCCATCTTTTTGATGGCTCATGCCACATCACTTTAGGATCTCTAAAGTCGTTAATGCCTGGATTTTTTATGACTGGATTTCCTGCATACATTTTCCAAGTATAGCCATTGTCATTACTATACGCAATACTTTGATTTTGCGCATCTACTCTTCCTGCTTTTTCTCTAGCCATATTATATTGTGTAAAAATGGCCACAATGGGCGCTTTACCATTTTTACCCAAGCCAGAAGTATTATTTTCGTCCACAACTGCACTTCCCGAAAAAATCATGCCAATACTGTCGGGATAAATAGCAATTGGCTCCTGTTTCCAATGTATTAGATCGGTACTCGTTGCATGTCCCCAATGCATAGGACCCCAAACTGTTGAGTCTGGATAATGTTGATAATACAAATGGTAAACTCCATCTTTATAAAACATCCCATTGGGGTCATTCATCCAGCCCTTTAATGGCGTGAAATGCATTGCAGGTCGGTATAAAGCTTCGTTTTGTATTGTATCGGTTTGGGCCAAACCCTTTATAGTTGCAGTAAGTAACAAAATAAATACTGCAATCTTTTTTAAGATAGTATGCATGTGATAAGTAAGGTTAATGGAATTATATATGTTGTGAAATATGATCTAAGACTTGGAAAGCAGTTTCAGCCATTTTATTTCCCTTGTTGTCCAATAAAGGATTGATTTCGGTAAACTCTATGCAACATACTTTTTTAGTAGTCAACAATAAGTCAATAATTTGCATGACTTCGGTTGGTAATAACCCATGCGGAACAGGCGTTCCAGTACCGTAGGAAATATTGTCACAGTCCATGGAGTCAACATCAAAGGAGATATAAATGAGTTCGCAATCTAATAATTTGCCAATGGCTTCCTTTACACAAACATCCAATCCGCGGTATCTTAATTCTTCAACTTTTACCAATCTAATATGGTTATTTTCAATCGCATATTGTTCGGCTTCTTCAAAATCTCGAACCCCAAAATAAATTAAATGCTCAGGTAATAATTTGGGGCCAGCAATGCCAATACTTTTCATATTGTTCCAATGGGTATTGGTAACGGTACCCGGTTCATTGATTTTGCAATCTAAATTATCCAAACCCATGGCAGCTGCAAGTGGCATTCCATGTATATTACCCGAAGGAGAGGTAAAAGGAGAATGAATATCGGCATGTGCATCAATCCAAATGACACCTAGTTTTTTATTCGGATTTGCTGCCTTAATACCGCTTATTGTACCCAGGGCTGAAGAGTGATCCCCCGATAATACAATCGGGAAAAATCCTTCTGATAGATTTTCACTTACTGCATCTGCAACCCTTTGGCATTGTTCCACCACATGCTCAATTCGTTTTGCGAAATTGTTATTGTTCTTATTGTAGATGGTTTCATTGTGTGTGACTAGGTCTTGAAATAAATGCTTGTGAAAGTAGTCGTTGCCTTGATTGATGGCTGCAATTTCAATAGCATCAATACCCATGTCTGAGCCGCGTGTACCCGCACCAATATCTGATCTATTTTTAATGATCTTGATGGTCATATTAAGCATTTTAATCTAATGTAAAGATACAAGATATAGAATGCAATTACGCCTAATCAAGCTTAATGAAAACCTAAAAAAATTACACTGCCTTACTAAAAGTTTGCTTCTGATGCTCGGCCGATAATAACTTAATGTCAAATGCCTTACAAATATTACGGATAAAGTGTTTGCCCAATGCAGTTACTGTTAATCCTTGCTCATTCCACTCTACAAAAGCATCTTTTGCTAGTTCGTTCAATACAGGGAAAGAATATTTTTGCAATACCGGTAAATCCTTGTCATCAAAATGAGCTTTACCCAAACAGGCCACATCTAAAATATATTGGCGCATTGCCTGATCTTCTTCATTTAAAAAATATCCTTTTGTAACTGCTAGTGCTCCTTTTTCCACTTCCTCATAATACTCGTGAATGGTTTTTTTATTTTGTGCAAAACCATAATAAATATCACTAATGCTCGAAACACCCAAACCTAATAACATGCCCGTTTGTTGAACGGTATAGCCCATAAAATTACGATGCAAAGTACCCTTGTCTCTGGCGCGTACCATTAAGTCGGTGGGCAATGCAAAATGGTCCATACCAATGTCCACATAGCCTGCATCGGTAAACAGTTTCGTACCTAGTTGATACAATTGCATTTTAGTTTCGGCATTGGGCAAGTCGGTTTCGTCAAATAACCTTTGGGCCTTACTGGTCCAAGGTACATGCGCGTAACTATAAAAAGCAATACGGTCCGGCTTTACCGATAAAGCATCCTTGATTGTTTTTTCAATTCGTTCTACATTTTGCAAAGGCAATCCATATACCAAATCTAAATTCACAGAATCATAGCCAATTGCTCTTGCCCATTCAACAACTCGCACTACATTTTCAAGTGGTTGTTGTCTATTGATCACTTCCTGTACTTCGGGATTACTGTCCTGCATACCATAGCTTACCCTATTAAAACCTAAGTCAAATAAGGTTTGTAGGTGTTCGCGTGTTGTATTGTTGGGATGCCCCTCAAAACTAAACTCGTGTTTTTCCGGAATAATAGCATCTGCAAATATGGTTGTAAAAATTCTTTTTAAATTCTCAGGCGAAAAAAAAGTAGGTGTTCCGCCTCCAATATGTAATTCACTAATCACAGGCTTACTACCCATTAATGCACGATAAGTTTTCCATTCTTTTAATATTACCTGCAAATATTCCTCTTCAACGCTATGATTGGTGGTAATTTTTTTATTACAGCCACAAAAAGTACACATCTTTTCACAGAATGGAAGGTGTAAGTACAAACTAATACCTGCTTCCTCATTGCATTCCTTAAAACGTTTTGTAAATAAAGTTTGCCATTTATTTATATCAATGGTTTCATCCCAATAAGGTACCGTTGGATAACTTGTATATCTTGGAATGGGCACATTGTATTTGTTCAATAACTGGGTACTTACTTGCATAAAATAATTTTATACTAATGATTGAATACTTTCTTCGGCTGCTTGAATGGTCGCATCCAAATCCGCATAAGTTAAGGCGTCGTTTAAAAACCAACTTTCAAAAGCTGATGGTGGTAGATATATTCCGCGCTCTAACATCTTATGAAAAAACTGATTAAATAATGCATTATTTGCAGCGGCAGCTGTTTCAAAATTCGTGACTGGCACTGCACTAAAATGCAAGCTAATCATTGATCCCATTTGATTGATTACAAAAGGGATATTGGTTTTGGCCAATACTTTTGTCAATCCTTCTTTCAAATAAATCGTTTTCTTTTCTAATGAATTATAATGATCCCCTTCATTTAATAATGATAACAAGGTATAACCCGCGCGCATTGCAATAGGATTGCCACTTAATGTGCCCGCCTGATATACATTCCCCAAAGGAGCAATATGTGACATGATTTCTAATGGACCGCCGAATGCTCCCACTGGCATACCACCTCCAATCACTTTTCCATAAGTTACTAAATCGGCTTTAATATTTAATAATTCCTGTGCACCGCCCTTCGCTAATCTAAAGCCTGTCATAACTTCGTCAAAAATCAATAACATATTTTCTTCATCACAAATGGCTCTTAAGGCTTCTAAGAATCCTTTATTTGGCAAGATACAGCCCATATTCCCAACAATCGGCTCTACAATGATGGCTGCAATTTGATCTTTGTTTTCAGCTACTAATTTTTTAACTGCTTCCAAGTCATTGAATGCGCATGTTAAGGTATCCATGCTTACCCCTGCAGTTACGCCTGGCACTGTTTGAATATCTAATGTTGCTAAACCACTACCTGCTTTTACTAAAAAGCAGTCTGCGTGCCCATGATAACATCCTTCAAATTTGATAAACTTATTTTTTCCTGTATAGCCTCTTGCTAAACGAATAGCACTCATACAAGCTTCGGTACCGCTACTCACCATTCTTATTAAATCCACATTGGGCGTCATGGATTTAATCAACTCTGCCATTTCAATTTCTAAATTCGTGGGTGCTCCATAAGAAGTAGAATATTCCACTTGCTTTTGAATGGCACTCACTATTTCAGGATGTGCATGCCCTAAAATCATTGGGCCCCAAGAAGCGATATAGTCGATATATTTATTGCCATCCTCATCAAACAAATAAGCACCCTTTGCTGATTTAATAAATACAGGTGTGCCACCTACACTTTTAAAGGCACGCACTGGAGAGTTTACACCCCCTGGTATTGCTTTTTGAGCTTGTTCAAATAAATGTTTGCTCTTTGTAAGTTGAAACATAAAATGTATTTATAAATATTAACCGTTAATTAATTTAACTGCGTCTTTCGCAAAATAGGTTGCAATCAAGTCGGCACCCGCACGCTTAATAGAAGTCAAACTTTCAATAATTGCTTTATCCTCATCAATCCATCCTCTTTCAGCGGCAGCTTTAATCATTGCATATTCACCACTTACATGATAAGCACTCACAGGAACCGTTACTGCATTTTTAATTTCGCGAATAATATCCAAATAAGCCATGGCTGGTTTTACCATTACAATATCAGCACCTTCTTCAATATCCATTAAAGTTTCCTTTATGGCTTCAACTCTATTGGCATAATTCATTTGATAGGTTTTCTTATCACCAAATCCTGGTGCACTATCTAATGCATTACGAAAAGGACCATAAAAACAAGAAGCATATTTAGCGCTATAGCTCATAATACCTACTCTTGTATAATTATTTTCTTCTAACGCTTTTCTTATTTCACCTATACGGCCATCCATCATATCGCTTGGTGCCATAAAATCGGCACCAGCAGCTGCATGGCTCAAACTCATTTTAATCAAAGCTTCTACTGTTTCATCATTCACAATTTCTCCATTCTTTACAATACCATCATGGCCATAGGAAGAATAGGGGTCTAATGCAACGTCTGTCATCACTACCATTTCAGGAACTGCATCCTTGATTGCTTTAATACTTCTTTGCATGATGCCGTCTGGATTCCAAGCTTCTTTTCCGGTATTGTCTTTTAATTCATCGGGAGATTTTACAAAAATCAAAACACTCTTAATACCCATTGACCACAACTCTTTTACTTCCTTAATGGTATTATCTAATGAATAACGATAATACCCTTTCATAGAACTAATCTCTGTTTTTAAATTCGTGCCGTCTTCAATGAACAAAGGGGCAATAAAGTCATTAGGTGTTAAACTATGCTCTGCAACCATTGCACGAATGGCCGGAGATTGTCTTAATATTCTATTTCTTCTTTGTAAGTACATAATTATATTTTAGAGTAGTCAAAGTTTTTAACTGTGTTCACAAAAGCCTTAGCATGATCTACAGGCACATTTGGCAAAATACCGTGACCTAAGTTAGCTACATAATTTTTCTTTCCAAAGGCACGCAACATATCTTCTGTTTCTTTCACAATAGTAGGAATAGGAGACAATAATTTTGCTGGATCAAAATTACCTTGTAATGCAATATTATTCCCTGCCAATTGTCTTGCCATTGGTGCTGTAATGCACCAGTCAATACCTAAACCAGCTGCACCTGTTTGACTCATTGCTTCCAAGGAGTGCCAAGCACCTTTTGCAAAAATAATGGTAGGCGCTTTGTCCTTAACTGCAGCTACAATTTGTCGAATATATTGTAAAGAAAATACTTCAAAATCGGCAGGGCTTAATAAACCACCCCAGCTATCAAAAATCTGAACTGTATCGGCACCCGCTTCAATTTGTGCAGACAAATAAGCAATGGTAGTATCCGTTATCATTTGTAATAACTGATGTGCTAATTCAGGTTGCGTATAACAAAACGCTTTAGCCTCGTCAAATGTTTTACTTCCTTTTCCTTGCACCATATAACACAAAATAGTCCATGGCGCACCTGCAAAACCAATCAATGGCACACGACCATTTAATTGTTGCTTAATTAATTTTATCGCATCCATTACATAACCCAAGGTTTCTTGAATTTCTGGGACACGAATTCTATTTAAGTCGGCTTTTGTTTTTATTGGATCTGGCAAAAATGGACCTTTGGATTCTATCAACTGCACTTCCAATCCCATTGCTTGTGGCACAACTAAAATATCAGAAAATAAAATGGCAGCATCTACACCCACTATGTCAACTGGCTGAATGGTAATCTCAGCAGCCAATGCTGGCGTTTGGCACCTTTCAAAAAAACCATATTTCTCTCTAATTTTTATATACTCTGGCAAATACCTTCCTGCCTGACGCATCATCCATACCGGTACGCGTTCCACATTTTCTCCTCTTAATGCTCTTAATAATAAATCGTTTTTTAGTGACATATAGCTTGATAATAATTATAAATAGTTTTAAATAATTCTGATTGACTTACACCTTCGGAAACAATTAGTTCATTATTGCTTCTCTTTTGAACAGCTGCTGCAGTAGTTTGCCCAATGGCAAATAAAACTACTTCCGGCCCAATTGAATGCTGATCAAAAAAACTGTTCACTGCACTTGGACTTAAAAATACAATGCTACTATATTGCTTTTGGATAGCTTGTTGTTTTGCTATGGTCGTATAGGCAATAAACTCATTAACGCTAAAGCCTTTTTCTTTTAAGTAATCGGGAAGCGTAGCCAAACGTTGATTGCTTCCCAAAAAGTGAATGGTAGTAGATTTTGGCACATAGGAAGCAATTTGTTTTGCTAACTCTACGCCATTGCTTGCGGTATATTGAACCAAGCCGCCCCATCCTTTATCACTCAATGCTTTTTGTGTTTGTCCCTTCATACATGCAATGGTCCAGTTGGGAATGGTAGCAATATTTTCAGTTACCCAATCCACTGCAACTTGGCTTGTAATGACTACAAATGCATTATGTTTTGCCAATACCGACAAAGCTTCAATGGTGATTAAGTCTTTAGAAAGCTTTGTTTGAATAAAAGGCAAAGCCTCAATGACAATATTTTTGGGTATTGATGCAGCAATTTCTTTCTCAAGATGCTGCCCTGTAAATAGTATCTGAATTGCGTTATGCACCTTGTTTAATTTTTTCAATAATGGGTGCACCTCCATTAGCAAGTAGCTCTAAGCCTGCATCTACTCCTATATTTTCAATAATTTCTTCTGCGCTTGTTAAAGGTAAAACCCTGTTTACTTCTATTTTTTCTTTGCCATCCAATGACATTAACTGTCCTACAAAATTTACCTGTCCATCTTCTACGCTAGCTAATGCACTAATAGGTGTCGTACAGCCGCCCATTAAAGTTCTTAAAAAGTCTCTTTCAATTTTAGTACACAAAGCAGTAGCAGCATCATTTAATTGTTTTACCAACTCAACCAATGCTTTATTATCTTCTCTTACAACTACTACTACCGCACCTTGTGCAGGAGCTGGCAACATCCATTTAATATCTACAGCATCATTTGGCAACACGCCAATTCTTTCCAATCCAGCTTTTGCAAAAATGGCACCATTCCATTCACTTTCGTATACTTTTCTTAAACGAGAATTAACATTTCCTCTTAATGATTCCAAACTATGATTAGGGAATCTATTTAACCATTGCGCTCTTCTTCTCACACTACTCGTTGCAATAACCAAATTTAAAGACGCATGAAATGTATCATGCACATCTCCTATTTGTTCATTGCATTTATTGTTAGCCAATTGATTGTTAAACACCAACACATCTCCATAATTCGCTCTTGGCAATACTGCAGCCTGTATAATGCCTTTAGGTAATTGAGTAGGCACATCCTTCATGGAATGCACGGCTATATCAATATCTCCCTTTAGCATAGCCACATCCAAGGTTTTTGTAAAAATTCCCTGTACACCCATTTCGTATAATGGAGTTACAAGATCAATATCTCCTTCCGATTTTACGGGTACCAATTCGGTTTGAACCCCATTTTTCATTAATAAATCCTTAGTCCAATTTGCTTGCCATAATGCCAATTGACTATCTCTTGTTCCAATTTTCCAGATTTTCGACATGATTAATTAAAAATAGGTTGAGCAATAAATTCCTGCACTGCTTGCATGTAGAAACATGTTGGGTGGTTATTTGTTCTAATGCTAGAAGCCACTTTGTTTACAATTTTAGTCACTAATTCAGGCTTAACATTGTTTTCAGGAAATGCCTGCTCATGTATTGCATTTAAATTTTCTTTTAAAGACTTTAACACAGGCGCGTATTTTCTTAACTGATGCCAGTCATAAAATTCAGCAGAATGCTCAGCAATAATTTCTAAAGCCATTGGCACTTGTGCTTTTCTAATAGACAATGTGATGTCATTAATTTTTGATAAATCATCCACATTCACTAAATGTTGATCTTGCACATTTACAACTGCAGGGTCAATATTATTAGGAATAGACATGTCTATAAAATGTCTTTTCTTATTGCCTACCAAATTCTTTTCGTTAATTATAAATTCCTTTGAATTTGTGGCTACAATTACTACATCCGCCTCGTTAGCAACTTCCACCAAGTCCTTGTAGGGCTTGAATTGTACATTAATTTGAGTAGATAAGATTTGTGCTTTTTCATCGGTCCTATTCATTACCCAAAGGTTTTTTGGATGAATATAGTCCAATATATTCTTACATGTATTTACTCCAATTTTACCAGTACCAATTAGTAAGAAATTCTTAGAAATAGCATGGTCAATATTTCCTAAAATATATTGAATAGCAGCAAATGAAACCGAAATGGTTCCACTACTTAGTTCTGTATTATTTTTAATTGATTTAGAAGCTTGCAATGCTGTATTAAAAAGTCTTTCCAAAAAAGCATCGATAGTCTCTTGCTCTTTGGCAATTCTAAAAGCATTTTTTAATTGACCAATAATCTCATAATCTCCTAAAATTTGAGAATCTAAACCCGCACCTACCTCAAATAAATGCTGAACCGCATCTTTTGCATGCTTCACATAACATTTTTCCTTAAGGGTTACCAAATCCCCAGCTGTATGTTTGGCTAATAACTCCATAATGCTTTGAGCACTATCAGCAATAGCATATAGTTCGGTTCTATTACAAGTACTCAACACAAAAATTTGATGAATGCCAACTTGCTTAGCATCATTTAATAAATGCACATTATCCTGGTCATCAATAGCGAATAATCCTCGCGTAGACGCATCGGTTTTTTTGTAATTGATCCCAACAAGATAGAAATGATGTAAATTCATGACTTATAATGAAGTAACAAAGGTATTTTGTGAAAAATCAGCAATTGTCATAGCAATGTCATAAAAGGCAAATAGGCCCCTGAAATGGCATGATTTGTATCATTTTTATATGAAATTTGCGCAATAACTAACTAAATGGAAAAACAGACTAAAAAAGGTATTCTTTTAATGAATTTAGGGTCCCCCAATTCACCATCTGTAGCAGATGTGAAAGTATATTTAAGAGAATTTTTGATGGATGAAAAAGTAATTGATATCCCATATATAGCAAGAACCTTACTGGTAAAGGGTATTATTGTACCTTTTAGGTCTCCAAAGTCGGCACATGCCTACCAGTCCATTTGGACCCCAGAAGGCTCACCACTGTTAGTTAATACTTATCATTTACAAAAGGCGCTTCAAAATATAGCACCTGAGTCAGTAGAAGTGTGTATGCGCTACGGTAATCCACACCCGGCAAAGGCTTTTGACAATTTACAAAAAAATGTGCCTGGCTTAGATGAAGTGATACTTTTCCCATTATACCCTCATTATGCAATGAGTAGCTATGAAACAGCGGTTGAATATGCTCAAAAAGTGCATGCCCAAAACAATTACTCATTTAAATTAACAGTTGTACCCCCTTATTTTGAAGACCCTATTTATATTAAATCCCTAGCATCCTCTATTGCTCCTTATTTGGAACAGCCATTTGACAAATTGGTGCTTAGCTATCATGGCATTCCCGAAAGACATATTAAAAAAGGAGATATCACTTGTAATCATTGCTTAAAATCAAAGGATTGTTGCGAAGTTGCTTCTGCAGCACATGAATTTTGTTATAGACACCAAACTTTTGCAACAACAAAATTGGTTACATCTGAATTAGGATTACAAGCCAATCAATTTGAACAGAGTTTTCAATCCCGTCTTGGACAAGATAAATGGCTAACCCCATATACAGCTGCGCGTTTAAAAGAATTACCAAGTGAAGGTGTGAAAAAATTATTAGTGGCTTGCCCTGCATTTGTTTCTGATTGCTTAGAAACCTTAGAAGAAATTGCAGAAGAAGGTAAAGAAATATTTTTAGTGGCAGGTGGTGAATCTTTTACAATGATACCTTGCTTAAACGCACAGCCCAATTGGGTTGAAGCTGTTGACAAACTTATCCAACCATTTCGTTAATCATTAATTTTCTATTATGTATCCTTATTTAAAAGCTTTGCATATTGTATTTGTAGTTACTTGGTTTGCTGGATTGTTTTATATGCCAAGATTAGTGATATATATTATTGAAGCAAATGAAAAAGCGGTGGCAGAGAAAAAGATAATACAGGATCAATTAAAAATCATGTTAAAGCGACTTTGGCTGGGTATTACATGGCCATCGGCAATTATTACTTTAATTTTTGGAATTGTTGTAACCATTAATGGCAACTGGCATACCATACTTTTCGAAGAACAAGGCCTATGGTTTTTACTTAAAATATTTTTAGTGGTGCTTCTTTATGGCTATCACTTTTCATTGCAATACTTGTATAAAAAATCAATGCAGGATGAGTACCCATACACAGCTCAACAAGTAAGGTATTGGAATGAAGTACCAACTGTATTACTTATTGCAATTGTTTTATTGGTTGTAGTTAAACAATTAATTAGTTTCTTCTGGGCCTTGATAGGCATCTTTGCTTTATTATTTATTTTATTTGCAGCAATAGGATTGTACAAAAAATATCGTGCTAAATCAGAAAACTAAGCATGGTATTTAGCCGTTTTTTCTTCACCTGTCATATCTCCATTTGATCTAATTTGAATTTGCAAATTACAGATCCACTCAAAGCATTCATTTGTGAAAAGATGCTCGTTTACATCATTAAAAAGCTTTACAACTTGCGCATAAGTACCCTCTAATTCAGTGGAGAATGGGCGCACTTCGTATTTTAAATCAGATGCTTCAATAACTGCAATGGCTTCATCTACCCACTCATATGGATGCTTATCCTGTGCTAATGGTAAAATTTGAATTGTGGCGTTTACAATATAGTTATGCATAAGAAAAAATTAATGAGTATAAAGGTACAATCAATCTACAACATAAAGCAGATTTACAGATTAGCATGTTTTTTGAAAAACCAAACCTTTAAAATATCTGCAGTTAAAATATAAACCAAGACTATAAGTAACATCCAACATAAAGACTGAATGGGCAGCGACACTAAACCTACCTGGGCATCAAACCCCATATATGGTAATCCAATTGTAATGCTTAAAGAAAAAATACTAAGCCAAACTAAATACTTTCCAGGTTTACTCTTAAAGAAATTCTTTTGTGTGCGAATTATAAATAAAATAAATAATTCCGTTAAAATGGACTCAACAAACCATCCTGTTTGAAACATACTTTCTTTAACTTTTAAAACATAAAGCAATACTCCAAAGGTGATGACATCAAACAAAGTACTGTGTATGCCAAATAGTATCATATAATTTCTAATCAATTTCAAATTCCACTTTCCTGGTTTTTCTAATTGTTCACTGTCTACATTATCAGACGAAATGGAGAGATAGGGAAAGTCTGTAATAAAATTGGTAAGTAATATTTGCTTTGGAAGCATTGGTAAAAAGGGGAGAATTAAGGAAGCGATTGCTACACTAAACATATTCCCAAAAGTAGATCCTGTATTAATAAAAATGTATTTAAGGGTATTTGCAAACGTTTTTCTTCCTTCTTTTATGCCATCCACAATTACCATTAAGTCTTTTTCTAATAAAACAAAATCAGCAGCCTCTTTGGCAATATCTACTGCATTATTCACTGATATACCTACATCTGCTACATTGATAGCCGATACATCATTAATACCATCTCCAATATAAGCAACTGTATACGACTGTCTTAACAATTGAATTATTTGCTCTTTTTGTTGTGGTTCTACTTCTGCAAAAATATGCGTTCTACTAACCTGTTCAATTAAATCCTTTGCATTTGATGTTGTAATTTCTTTGCCCGTTAGTAGGATTGGATTTTGAATGCCAATTTTTTGTGCAATGGACTTTGCAATGTTTTTATTATCACCAGTGATAATTTTAAGCTGTACTGATAAATTATTTAAAGCATCAATTGTATCAGATATACCAAGTTTAATAGGGTCTTCTAGCTGAATAAAGCCAGCAAAAATCATATTAGATTCGTCGCTCAATTTCATTCTACTGGTTTCAATGTCCTTATAACAAATAGCAATTGTCCTATAACCATTTATACCATACTGTTCATAGGCTTTGATTAACTTATCCTTATAAGATTCAATGGAGACCATCTCACCAGCTTCATTTTTAACCCATGTGCAAATGGAAAGAATTTCATTAAACGCACCTTTGGTGATAATTGTTTTATTATTTTGATCATTTACTAAAATGCTAATTCTTTTTCTAGTAAAATCATAAGGTAACTCATCTAGCTTTAGGGGTAGGCCTTCCTTTGGCATGCCTAATCTTTTCAAAGTATCGTCAATTGGATTACCATAACCAGACTGGAGATTGGCATTCCAACATGTAATTTTTTGTACAAACAAAGAAGGAACTCCAAAAACATCTACCAATCCTTTAACTGTAATCACACCCTCGGTTATCGTACCCGTTTTATCGGTACATAATAAATTAACTTCCCCCAAATTTTGTATTGAAGCTAATTTTTTAACAATCACTTTTTTCTCCAGCATTCTTTTAGCACCCGCACTCATTGCAATAGTTGTAATAGCAGGCAACAGTTCAGGGGCCATGCCTACCGCTAATGCTAAAGCAAATAAAGCAGCATCAATAATACTTTTATGCGCACTTAAATTCACTGCCATTATAAATACAGAAAGTATTAGTGTGATGATCATTAAAAAATAACCAAATCGTTTAATGCCTTTTTCAAAAGAGGTTTCAATAACATTAGAAGCGCTTTTAGCAATACTTCCAAATATGGTATTTTCTCCAGTATTGATAACCATGGCTTTTGCAGTCCCGCTTACCACACTTGTCCCTTCCCATAAACATTGTGTTCTATTGGTGAGTTCCGAAGCGTCAGATAAACCAATAACTTCTTTTCTTACTGGGAAAGATTCTCCAGTTAAACTAGATTCATTTACATGTAGCTCTTTACATTCCATCAATAAACAATCTGCTGGAACCATATCACCAGCACTAAATAGTAATACGTCACCAGGAACAATTGTTTTTGTATCAATTTCCTGCGATTGACCATCTCTTATAACATTACATTTAATAGCAATCATAGACTGTAGCTTTTCTACAACTCTACTCGCATTGCGTTCCTGAAAAAAACTTAATAACCCTGTAGATAAAACGATAAATAAAATAATATATACATCCGAATTGTCCCCTAAAAATGCTGATAAAATTACCGCTCCAATTAATAAAATCATGAGCGGACTTTTGAATTGTCTGATGAACAACAAAAGGTCTTTTTGAAATGTAGTTTTTGTTTTTTTTACATTAGTATGTTTTAATAAAGCTCTATTTACTTGAGCAGTAGTTAAGCCTTGTATACTACTTGAAAGGCTACTTGTCCAGTACTGCATATCAAAGTCCCAAAAATGAGAAGCCTCATTCTTATTTTGATTGATCATTTCCATAAGTTAAAAAGTATAAGACTACTATTAAAGTTACAATACCTGTTAGCATAAAAGTAAAACTAGCTCCAAATTGATACCATACCCAACCTGCTATAGAACTTGACAACATTAAACATATACTTTGAAGGCCAGAAAAAGTACCAATTGCTGTTGCCGTATCTTGCTGATTTGATATATTAGAAATCAATGCTTTTGAAATGCCTTCGGTCGCAGCTGAATAAAGTCCATAAATAAAAAAGGCAACAATAAATAAAGAATAATTATTGCTTATAGACATTGTCAAGTAAACTATTGAAAATAAAAACAAACCCAATACTAATATTTTTTTCAGGCCCACTTTGTCTGCTAGTACTCCAAATGGTAATGAAAAAATTGCATAAATCAAATTGTAGAATATATAAATTCCAATAACCACTTTGTCATCAAAACCTGCTTGTTTCACTTTAAGCAGTAAAAAAACATCTGAGCTATTAAATAATGTAAAAACTAATAATCCTATTAATAACTTTTTGTACGCTAATGAACTTCGTTTCCAATAACCCAGAAACGAAAACAGTTTTATTTTTTCCTTAGGCTTCTGAATTTCGATTGCTTTATCTTTTAATAATAATGAAGCTAAAAATGCTATTAACCCTGGAATAAATGCAATTATAAAAAGTGACTTATAGTGTTGAGGATAAAAATATAGATATACTAATGCTACAAGTGGTCCTATTGCGGCCCCAAATGTATCCATGGTTCTATGAAAACCAAATACAGTCCCTTTTGTTGAGGGTGTTGATTGGTCTGAAAGAAGCGCATCCCTGGCACTAGTTCTAACTCCCTTACCAAACCGATCCATTGTTCTTGCAAAAAAAATCCAAATTGGGTACACTAAAAATGCCATCATTGGCTTTGATATAGCACTTAAGCCATAACCTATTTGAATAAAAGGCATTCTTCTTTTAGTACTATCTGATAACTGGCCAAAATACCCCTTACTTATTCCAGTTGTAGCTTCTGCAAAACCCTCTAATAAACCTATAAATAAAATTGAAAAGCCAATTGATTTTAAATAGATTGGCATTACAGGGTACAACATTTCACTAGCTATGTCGGTAAATAAACTAACAATTGACAAGATCCAAACCGTACGCGTAATTATTTTCATTGCCATTGGAGTAAACTTTTAAAATGGGCTTATATCAATTTACAACTTGTTATCCAGTTTCTGCAAATAAAAGTTGATAACAACAAAAAACCACTTGCATTTTTGCAAGTGGTTTAATTACTTTTATATTTAAAGCTTATGCAGGTTGTTTTACAAATTGTATTTCTGCTGCAATTTTAACGTCTTCGCTAACTAAAACACCTCCTGTTTCTAAAGCTGCATTCCATGTTAACCCAAAATCATTACGATTAATTTTGCCGTTTAAAGAGAAGCCTGCTTTTTCATTTCCCCAAGGATCTTTGCTAATACCACCAAATTCTAAGTCAAAGCTTACTTCCTTAGTAATGCCTTTAATGGTAAGCTTTCCTTTTAATTGACCATTCTCGTCATCAAATTTTTCAATGGATGTACTTTCAAATTCAATAGTTGCATTGTTTGCAACATCAAAAAAATCGGCACTCTTTAAGTGACCATCTCTATCATCATTGTTGGTAGAAATAGACGATACATCAATCGTTGCTTTTGCAACTGCATTTGTTAATTTTTCATCGTCAGAAACCAAAGAAGCTTCAAATTTTTTGAATTCTCCTTTTACATTAGTGATCATTAAGTGCTTTACTTTAAAAGTAATTTCACTATGTGTTGGGTCAAAAGCCCATTTAACTTGGTTAGCCATTTTTTTAAATTTTAGTTATTATTGTTTTTTATTTTGACAATACAAAACTGGCATAAATTTTCAAGTGTTTGATTAACCTATGTTAATTAATGAATAAACAAATTGTTATCTTTTAAAGGCCAACTCTTTTCTAATTCTACTCAATGATTGTGGCTTTATCCCTAAATAAGAAGCTATTAGATACTGAGGAATACGTTGTACAATATCGGGATGCATTTTTGAAAATTCACTATAGCGGTGTTCAGCATCTTCACTATTGGTTTTTGCAAGTCTATATTGTAAAGCAACAAAAGCGTTTTGAATAAGTACCCTAAAATATTTATCAAATATGGGCATCGTATCGCATGCTTTTTGGAAACTCTCTTTATTTAAAACCAAGGCCTTTGTTGGCTCTAGCGCCTCCACAGTATAAATGGATTTTTTGCCAGAAAAAAAACTATATAGGTCAGCAATCCAATAACCCTCTAAGGCAAATTGAATTGCATGTGCTTCGCCTTTTTCATCTGTGATAGAAGAGCTGCATGACCCTTGCGTTATAAAATAAATATGCTTGCAAAAATGACCTTCTTCAACTAAAATGTCTTTTTTGTCAAAACTTTTTTCAAATAATAAATCTGAGAAGGTTGAACAATTGCCAGTAGGAATAGGTACACCAATAGTTCTTTCAATATTTTCTTTTAATAAATCAATCATAATTACAAATGCTTTTTGTCATCAAAATTTCTTCTTGGAGGAGCGGGTGTATTTGGTCTATCTTGAATTGGTTTGTTAGGTGCAGGTCTTTGAGGAAACTCTCTTTGAGCTTCTTCGTGCATAATAGGTGGCTTATAAATAAACAAATCTCTTTTTGTAGCAACAGATCCTGCAGGAGTAGGATGTTCATTAATACGAACGGGTCTAATATTCCTATTTACTTGACTACTTACCTCTTCTACTCTTGGGCCAATATTAATCCATGATTTACCATTTTCATGTCCTCTATCAAAATGAGAAGGATTTTCAAATGGATTAGGTTGCCTATTATGAATAATATTTACATTATGCGAAAAACGATCTCTTTCATTTCTTTCCATTATATAATGATCTAAATCACCTTGATACATATAGCGCCTTGGGACAAAATTCCAATATGCAGATGGAGGAACCCATCCATCCCCAACTAATGTGCCAGGACCCATTGGTGCCCAACCGTAGTAATCATCTACATTTCCCCATATTACCCAAGCTGGTCCCCATTCATGTCCTGGTATCCATAACCAGCCCCTTCCATTTTGATACGTCCAACGACCATAATGAAAAGTAGCCCAGCCCCAATTATAATTACTAACCCATGTCCATCCAACGCTTGAATACACCCAATGCCCATTCGTACTATATGGTTCAAATCCAATACCTACATTGGGCATCCATATATAACCATATTGGGCATCTGTAATCCAAGTACCATATGGTGCTAGCCCATCATAAAAAACTTGATAGGTTTGTTCTGTAGGTCCTGCTGCAATATTTTGGCTTGTTGAATATCCTCCATTAGTGGAAACGAGCATTGATGTACAACCTATATTAAAAGCAATTATGAATAAAAGCGGAATAAGTTTTTTCATAACAAAATAATTTATATTGTTCTGCTAACTTAAAGGTAGATGTAAATATGTCAACATAATGATAAATATACTATTGCAAAATACCCGTCAATAAAAAAACAGCACCAGCAAAGCCTATAAAAAGACTCACAACCCATAAAAATCTTCGCTTAGTTAAGATAGAGATTGCAGATATCGCAATAGCAATCTGAAAAAAAGTAACACCTTTTGCAAATCTTTTCTCTGCTTCTAAATGTGATTCTGATGCTTCCTGTAAAGAAGTTGCTTTTTCTTTAATTGAATTTTGTTCTTCTTTATACCTTTTATATTCTGCAGTGTCAGCAACTGCATTCCCAATTTTTAAAGCTTTGATTTCTGCTTTAATCCCTTTGGCTTGATAAAATGCCCATTGATCGGAGGACTTTATTTGATTTATTACAGCTTCATTAGAATGATGTCCCGCAAATAAACTTGATATAGCTGCTAATACAGCCATTAACGCAGTAGAAATAGCAACCCATAATGACCATTTACTTTCATTGTTATGATCTTGATGTTGTATATGTTCATGAATTGTTTCATGTAAGTGCTCGGTAGGAACTTCTATTTCGTCCATATATTAGCTTTTATAAATTAAAATTATAAAAAAGAAACTGTTTAGTAATTGGAAATTCAACAATTTATATAATTGATATTTCAAAATACGTAAATAATGTAAACTTTATATTTTTAAATAAAATTTTTTGTCCGTCTTAATTATAGCTTAATTAACAAAATGTTTAAACAATTTCAATTTTTATATCATCTAAATAATGATAAATTTACTTAAGCAAATAATCAAAATTTAAAGTCATGAAAAAGTATTTACAACTATTCCTAGGTATTCAAATTATTCTTTTTGCTTTTGCATGTAATAAAGAAAATACTTCCGCTTCAGGAAATTCAACCAATGCTAATAATGCAAATGGTGCACAAGCATTTAATATTTATTTAACTGATGGTCCAATAATGAACGACACTGTTAATTTGGATATTAAATTTGTGGAAGCAAAGCTTGATACAAGTATGCACAAAGGAGATGATCATTTTGGAGACAATGACGCAGACTCTTTAAATGATTTAAAGCATAAAGATGAATTTGGGCATTGGGATACTTTAAATTTTACGCCAAACATTTATAATGTTGCAGCTTTAAGGAATGGCATTGACCAATTATTAGCTACTGGCAATATTAAAGGCACGCTTAGAAAAGTTAGAATCACTTTAGGTAGCAATAATACGATTATTGATAGTGGTATAACTTATCCACTTGTTAATAAAGGCAAATATGTTTACGCAGACATTCATGCAAACCACCATCAAAAAGATTCTGTTAATCAATCAGCACAGGCAGTCTGGCTTGACTTTGACTTATTTAGATCTATAAAAAAAATTAATGGGACCTATTATTTATTACCGTTCCTAAAACCATTTAGCAATGAAAATTTTGCAAGTATACAAGGAATAGTTTTACCGCTTGATGCAAAACCATTGATTTCTGTTTATAATAGTACTGATACTTCTTATGGCTTAGCAAATAAAGCTGGCTTCTATAAAATTAGAGGTATTAGCCAAGGCACTTATTCTATCTACTTTAAAGCAAGCAATGGATATAAGGATACTACCCTTAATAATGTTGTTCTAACAAATGGTAAATTAACCACAATTGATAAAATAACTTTGCATAAATAAATTACAAAATAGTTAACCGCATAAAAAAAGCAGCCACTAAAATTAGTAGCTGCTTTTTTATTAAATAGCTTTTTACATAATGCCAGCATTCGGATTGCCGCTAATTGCTTTGCCATTAAAATCATAATTAATGCCAACATAAGTTCCAAACTGTATTGCTGGGGAACCAACCATTAAATTATAATTCCAATTGATAGGTGAGCCAACAGTACTTACAAATAAAGGTATGGATGCCCCAGTTAGGTTAGTTGTATTGGCGCTTAATCCTACCGTACCAGATTGTAACTGATAAATATTATTTGAATGCACAACTGTTCCATTGTTAAAATAACTTGGGAAAATATTAATACCCGTTGATAACCAAAAAATATTATTTTTTAAAACCAACATGCCAGCCGGCGGAGTTTTTAATGCACTATAAAATAAATACGTTGGTTTAGTAAACTGTGATACGGTTTCAACAAAGTCATTATTAAAATATTGAAAATTGGTTATTTTAACCGCAAATGTTCCAGCTGTTTGAAAAGTGCCTGTGCCTGCACAATTCAAAACTTTATTATAAGCAACAAGACTATTGTCACAAATACCACTAGAATTACTTCCAACTTCAATAAATCCATTGCAGTTATTAGCTGTGTTGTACATAATATTATTATTATTCATTGTACTTCCAAAAATTTCAACTGCACCACCATCATAGCCATAATCATAACTATTAGCCCAACAATCTGTAAAATTGTTATTCAAAATATTGTTGTAAGAAGAACCAATAACCATTCCATTAGCACCATAATCATCATTTGCATTAATGGAAGTTGGGGTATTTCTTACCATTCTTAAATTTGAAAAGCTATTATTTTTTATTGTTGTGTAATCAGAGCCAGCTGTTATTGCTATGCCAATTCCAACTAAGGAAATTGAACAATTAGTAATTGTGCAATTAGTTGAACTATTTATATTTATTGCATAACTCACATTTGCTTGAATAGAATGGTCAGTAGTACTCATTGTGTAATCAGTAATATTTATGCCATCAATTACTACATACTTTACACTATTCAAATTAATAATATCAGTAAATGCATTATTAAAAACAGGCAAAGTTCCTGTTCCATAATTAGTATACACAATTGGACTAGTAGCCGTACCTGATTTACTTATATTTAATGCGCCAGAAAAAACTTGACCACGTTTAAAAAAAACCGAATCACCAGCAGCTAGCGAAACGGAAGACAATTGGCTTATTGATTTAAAAGGTGCTGTAATTGACCCATTCACCGTAGCGGCAGTAGAAGAAGGATCAACATAATATTTAGTAGCGGCAATAGACGCCTGCACTGTACCAGTTCGTATTCTATCGGCAGCAGTAGTACTTGCAAGTGAATTGCTTGGAGGGATTGACTGATCCACTTTTGCACATCCAAATAGTAATAAAAAAGTTAGGTAAAGCATAGGCAGGAGGATAGGTTTTTTTTCCATGGGGGATGGTTTTGGTTAAATAAGTGCAAAGCTAAATTGAACATGACGCTGAACAGAGCGAAAGGCCATGTAAAAAAATGTTAATGTACCTATGTCATAAATAATGCATATAAAAAAACCACTTGCAATTTAGGCAAGTGGTTTTTAAAAAGTAGTATTTACGTTTAAATTAAACCGATTTTTTTACAAATTTTGTTAAAATCACAATAGTATCTCCATTTACTTTCCCCTCAATTTGTTCTGCATTGTCGGGAACTAATCTTATTTTTCTAACGATAGTACCCTTAGGAGCCATAAAGTTAGCACCTTTTACATTTAGCTGTTGTGTCAAAACAATAGTGTCTCCGTTTTCAAGTAAGGTTCCATTACTGTCAACATGTTTTGCCGCAACCTGATATGCAGACTCTGCCCATGTAACAACTGTTTCATCTAATTCAACTGAAGTTAAAATTTCATTTGCCCATTCTTGATCTTTTACACCATACAATATTCTATAACTAAGCGCCTGAACACTAGGTTCTGTATTCCAAATACTTCCAGCCAAGCATTGCCAATGAGCTCCTGCTTCAGCTCCTTCTAAAATGGAAAGACACTCATCACATAAAGCTACTTCATTCTCAATTACATCACTGTTTTTAGGGCTTACGGCATAAGCACATGTTGCTTCATTTGTTGCACATAATTCACATAATCCCTGTGCTCTTTCTTTTAAAGTATTGGAAAGTCTTGATTTCATAGTGTCTATAAGTTATTGATGCAAAATTTGAATTGCGCGCAAATTTACACTTTTATGAGGATTAATGATGGACATACATTTATTTAATTTTTATCCTCCATCCAGCATAAAACATCCTTCCTGTTGTTGGACCCCAAACCATTGATGCATCAAAATATGGGCTAAAAGGTTGAGAAGCAGCTACAATTGTATTTTGCTGGAAGTAATCTGAAATATTTTCCGCTCCAAAATAGATATCCATTGGATTGTGCTTGCCAAATGTCTTACTCACTTGCGCATTCATTAAAACAAAATTAGGTGAGTAGTTGGGTAATTGATACAGTGCTGGATTCAAACTGGTATTAGTGATTCTCTTTTTGCCATTATAGGTTATAGTATAATTAAACTTCCAAGCATTTGCTGTTGCATAATCAACACTTAAAAAAGCCCTGTTCTTTGCAATAAAAGGGCGTTCAAGTAAACTGCCGTTATAGGTTTGTTCCACATCAAAATACCTGTATGCCAATCTTACCTCTAATTTTTTAATTGGACTCATATTTATTTCAGCCTGAAAACTATTGGAAAAAGACTTCCCTTGTAAATTATAAAACCGAACTTGTCTTGCATTTTCTAAGTCAACCACCACTTGATTCACAAAATCATTTCTAAAATAATCTAGTCCAAGCGTTGCATTATTTCCAAATAGATTAAATTTTTGATCTACACTAATACCTTTGTTCCAAGCAATTTCAGGTTGTAATCCATAAGCAGCTCCGGCAATACTTGGAGTAATTACCACTTGCCTTGCACTTACAAAAACACTATTGTTTTCCGCAAAAATATTGGCAGTTCTTTGGCCTCTGCCTGCACTGAATCTCACCGTTGTTCCTTTAATGGGTTCATACCTCAAATTTAAACGAGGTGTTAAAAAAGTCCCATATACATTATTATTATCTGCTCTTAATCCTGCCACCATACTCCATTTGTCATTTGGTGTATAAGTGTATTCAAAAAAAGCACCTGGTACAATTTCCTTACGCGCATAATTATTGAGATTAAAGTTTTCATTATACTTGTCATATTGAAAACTTAAGCCAGTTCTAAATTTATGAATAGTAGAATTAATAATGGATTGATAGATTAAGTTACCGTAAATACTTTGCTGTTTTGCAATATAATTGGTTAGTCCAAAATAGGAGTTCTGTTGATGCTCAGTGGCATCTATTTGTAAGCCGATACTCTTATATTTTTGTTGTGGAAAGACATAACCCATCTTACCAAAAAACTCATATCGCTCTGTGTTAATGGATAAGCCATAACTATTTTGAGTACCCTTGTCTATATTGGGATCAAATGAAACCTGACCTCCTAATTTATTATCATTTAGTACTTTAATTCCAAATTGTGCAAGCACGCCCTTACTGTTATCATATTTATATCGATTCACTAAACTTAACTCATTACCAGTAGGCAAATCTTTAAAGCCATCTTTGTTCATATCCACAGCATGATTCAAAAAATCATCATGCAGCATTAAACCTGTTGACCACTTTGTATTTAATTTGGTTGCTAAATTTATATTCAAATCGGTCTTTCCTAAATCATTTACATATACATTCCCTAATAGTTGCTCGGCTGTTTCAGGTTTTTTCAATTCCACATTAATCTGACCTGCTATACTTTCATATCCATTCGCTACCGATCCTACACCCTTAGTAAGCTGAATACTTTCAATCCAAGGACCAGCAATTGAATTTAATCCAAGTGGCGTTGCCAAACCTCTTGGACCTGGCAAATTTTCCACTGTTAACTGCGTGTAGTTCCCGCTTAATCCTAATAATTGAATTTGCTTAGATCCTGTCACTGCATCATTATAAGAAACATCTACCGAAGGATTTGTTTCAAAGCTTTCGCTCAAATTACAACAAGCCGCTTTTAACAACTCGGTTCCTGTCATTACTTGTGTTCGAATAGGATTCAAGTAAGGAATAAAACTTCCTAGTTGACGACTAAAAACAGTCACTTCATTTAACTGCCCTTTTGATGCTAGTATAATTTTTAAGTCATTTGCATGTACAATTGAAATCGTATCGGCTTTAAAACCAGTATAGCTTACTACTAATCGCTGACTATGTTCACTTGTCTTAATTGCAAAAACACCAAGACTATCTGTAACAACGCCCTCATTCGTGCCCAGCCAATATACACTTGCATTTGTTAAAGGATCAAACTTGCCCTTAGTATTGTCTTGCAAAACAACCCCTTTAATAATGGCTTCCAAGTTAGTACTCGCCTTTTCCTCTTCCTCCATTTCTCTATAATGACAACAAGCAGGGAGCTCTTTGTAAATAATATCTTTGGCTTTTTTGTCAACCAAATCATGTCCAACTGCCAATATTTTATTTTGTATTTTCTCAAGTGAAACTTGATTGGCATCATATTCAAGCGTCAATATTTTTGTATCAACATCCCAAATACCCGTTTTAACGCCTTTTATTTTAACTGCTAATTCTATTCTTGCCTTACACTGCTCACAAGCTCCAAATACTTTAAAACTTGTTGCAGTATAATTTCCAATTTTTGCATCCTGTGCAAAATTTACCATGCTTGCAAATAGGAAGCATAGTAATAATATGTATTTATGAAATTTCATTTTAAATGCTTTATTCGATTATAAAATAGTTACACTATTAGATGTTCGAATTGCATCAAATTAAAAAAGTAGCAAAAAATGCTTGGGGATTTTTATTAAGGATTAAAGGCGGCGCATGTAAATAAGCAAAATTTTGCTTTGCAATGGAATCAAAATGCTGTGCATGAAAAACAGAAGTTCTATTCATTAAAACAACTGTACAAGTATCATTATTTTGATTGTATTCGGCTTTCTGTTGATCGAGTGATAATTTTATTTGTTTTTTTTCATCCTTGCAGCAACCGGTATTACTCATTCCACAGTTAGGACATTTTTCCTTTTTTTCAGTAGACAAAGACCAGCTAGCCAACTTATTCATGCAATAATGCATATTGATAGTCGCACCTATTGTAGATGCACTGTACAATACTAGTAATAATATGACTATTGCTTTTTTCACTAACACAAAGGTAAATACAATTTATCGTTGCTTGCTAAACCTTTTTTTATGATTTTGCTTAGGTGTATAATTGGGCGTTGGACCAAATTCTTCTGGAACAGCCCCTTTTGTCACTGGAACGCCAAGCAATTCTTCTATACTTGCAAACTTATTTTGCTCTTTTTCACCAATTAAAGTAAAAGCAGTGCCAGTGGTGGCAGCCCTTGCAGTACGTCCAATACGATGGATATAATCCTCCCCGTCATTGGGCACATCATAATTAATGACTAAATCAATATCATCTATATCAATACCTCTACTTAAAATATCGGTTGCAACTAAAATATTAGTTTTCTGATTTCTAAAATCTTGCAAATATTGTTCCCTGCTTTTTTGATCCAAATCAGAATGGATTTCTTCAACTGCCATTTTTGCTCTTTTCAATTCTGAAGTAAGCACTTTTACATTCTGTTTTTTAGAACAGAACACAATCACTTTTGTAAATTTTTTAGAACGCAGCATGTCTTTTATAATAGGCACTTTTTGTGCTTCATATACTACAAATGCTTTTTGTGTAATTTGTTCAGGGGGCTTTGAAATGGCTATATTAATTTCAATTGGATCTTTTAATATTTTATTGGCTAACGCGCGCATCTTTAATGGCATGGTTGCCGAGAACAATAAATTTTGTCTTTCCTTAGGCAAGAAAGTGATAATTTTTGCAATATCATCATTAAAACCCATATCTAACATTCTATCGGCTTCATCCAAAACCAAATATTTTAAACCTTTAAGCTTTACATAACCCATATTTAAATGGGCAATCATTCTGCCAGGTGTGCAAACAACAATATCAACCCCACTTGTTAATGCTTTTTTTTCGGTAATAAAAGTACTTCCATCTCCTCCTCCATATACAGCTATTGAACTTACGTCAGTGAAATAGGATAAACCTTCAATACTTTCTGCAATTTGTATGGCTAGCTCGCGAGTAGGTACAATTACCATTGCATTAATATCCCCAGCAGTGTGGGGAGAGGTTAATAGTCTGTGTAATAATGGTAATAAAAATGCTGCAGTTTTACCTGTACCTGTTTGCGCAGCGGCAATAATATCTTTGCCTTCTAAAATTGGCAGCATTACTTGTTGTTGCACTGGCGTGGCAGTTTCATAACCCATCGCGTCAATCCCATCCAAAATTTTCTGATCCAGCCCCAAATCGATAAACTTCAAAATATACAATTTAATAACTGCAAAGGTACAACTAATTAAACCAAACCTTGAAAGCTATGATTTAGTTATAATATCTTAACAAGCACTGCTAGTTTACTTTCAGTTGGCAATTTAACTGCTTTGACATTCAAGTCAAATTCAATTACTTGCTTGCCCTGTTTATTATATTTAGGCCAGTTAGCTAAACCCTTACCATTGGGATTACCCGTTTTAACAAAATTCACCCAATATGAGGACATTTCATCTGCAAGTAAATAATCTTGCTTTGTAAAAGGTCTATTCACGGTATGTAAATTATTATATGCATAAGGCACTTCTCCTGTATGAAAAGCACCAAAATCATTTGCTGGAGTAGCAGATGGTAATTTTCGGTTAAAATTATATACATACACAGGTGCTTTACCTTTCTCTGACTGCAAATTAGCCCAAGTAAATCCCTGTGCCCCAAATGTTTGGTCACGACTTAATGCATATTGAGAATTAGCTGCAATTGCATCATTAGTAGCTGGATATTGTGCCAATAATTCTGCTGCATACACTCCGAATTGTTTTTGCAACTGCTCAACATATTTTTTAGCTGGCAATGGGTTACCCATAATTTTATCATCTAAATTCCAACCTAGTAGCGTAGGAATATCATTTTGTTGATCCTTTAAATAAGTTTGTATCATAGAACCAGGCACTACATAGCCATCTTCAAATGGTGCACTCAAACCTCCTGTAGATTTTAAAATTTCATCTGCCGATTTATTTCTTAAATCTTGAATTGAATTACAAGCCATGCTTTTAGCATAAGAAATACCCATTTCTTCCGCTTCTTTTAAATGAATGCTTGGCCTGATTGAACTAGGTAAAATAGCTCCACCACTTTCTGCAATCGCACCATTGATTAATCCTTTTGTTAAAGGAGATGCTGCTAAAAAATTAACTGCAAATGCCCCTGCAGATTGACCTGCAATGGTCACCCTGTCTGGATCTCCACCAAATGCGCTAATATTATCTTTTACCCATTGTAAAGCAGCAATCATATCTAGTAAAGCATAATTGCCGGAAGTTTGATGTGCTGATTCTTTACTTAATTCGGGATGTGCTAAAAAGCCAAATACACCCACTCTATAATTTATGGAAACAAAAACAATATCTTTTTTGGCCATGGCTTCACCATCATAAATAGCACAACCAGCACCGCCACTTCTAAAACCACCACCATATATATAAACCAACACTGCTTTTTTATTGGCTGCCTTTTTAGGCGCCCATACATTTAAGTATAAACAGTCTTCGCTTATTGGCTCCTTGGGAATTAAATATTCTTCTGACCAACACATAAAAGGAACTGGGGCTGCTTGCATTGGACTTGGACCAAATTCAGTACACTTTTTGACATCTGTCCAAGCAGTTACTGGCTGCGGGGCTTTCCAACGCAAATCACCAATGGGCGCTTGGGCAAATGGTATCCCTTTAAAAATTTGTATGCCATTTTTTTCGGTTCCACTAATTGGACCTGATTTTGTTTTAATCATAGGAGACTGGGCAAATAGAATTGAAGGTGCAATTAAAAATAGAGCAAGCATTTTTTTCATAACAATCAATATATAGATACTTTAAGTTACTTAATAAATTTTAACAATTACGGTTATATAATGCTATAAATTCATCATTATCAAAATAATTAAAAGATAACTTATTGGTTTTTAGGACAATACAAACTGCTTGCCCAAAATGAATTCTATACCTATATTGCACTCTTGATGAAGATTAAAATTGCATATATTTTCTGCTGTTTGTACCTGCTTTTTTGCAATGTATCTTATGGGCAACAGTCCAATATTATTCGTGGAAGAATAATTAATGGTTTTACTAAAGAACCTATTGGCTATGCTTCTGCAAAATGGAAACTCGCAAAATTTGGAATTATTAGTGACAGTATTGGATATTTTACAATTCAACCAAGTAACTGGCCTAAAGATTCATTGATTATCGAATTTGTTGGCTTTGAACCAGAAAAATACCAAATTAATCATTACACAACTGACACCATTCCTTTTATCTTAGAAACTGTAAAGCTTAATGAAGAAGCAGTCGTAAAATCAAAATTTAATAAAGGGTTAAGGTGGTGGAAACAAGTAGTTAATAATAAAGAAAAGAACAACCCATATAAGCATCCTTATTATAATGCTCAACTTTACAATAAACTTGAACTGGATTTGAATAATGTAAAACGTGAAAGTTTCCAGCATATAAAATATTTAAAACCTTTTTCATTCTTGCTTGACAATATTGATAGTGTTACAGAAAGCAAGCCATTTTTGCCCATCTTTCTTACTGAATCAAAATCGGATTACTATTTTACAAAAGCACCTGAAAACTCCAGAGAAGTTATTAAAGCAACACTCACTCATGGCATTCAAAATGAAACGCTCATGCAATTTATTGGTGGCGTAAATCAGCAATTGAATATCTATGATAATTATATGCGCATTTTTGGTAAAGAATTTATAAGTCCAATTAGCGAATTTGGAGACAAATATTATAAATATAGAGGAGCTGACACACAATACATAGACAATTCAAAAGTATATCATTTACACTTTTCGCCATTACGACAAGGAGAGAACGTATTTTATGGAGATGCATGGATAGACGCAAATTCATGGGCTATTTATAAAATTAACATGAACATATCTGCCACAGCAGATATTAATTATGTTAATAGACTTAGCATTATTCAAGCATTTAAGCAACAAGATAATGGGAGCTTAATGATTTATAGAAATAATATTGTAGCTGATCTTTCACCATTTCCAAAAGACAATCTAACCTTCATAGCAAGAAAGAGTACCTATTACCAAAATTTCAATTTTGATTCTTCTTATATACTTAAAAACATTAAATTAAATAATAGAAAAAATGAAATTGTAGTTAGTGAAAATGTGGCAAATAACAATGAAAGTTATTGGTCATTATCCAGACCTGAGATGCTTGGCAACAATGAGCGCAAAGTGATAAAAATGATTGACACGTTAAAGTCAATTCCACTTTTTAAAGAGTATACCAAAAACATTGAATTTTTTATTGATGGCTATAGGAAGTTTGGAAAAATTGAAATAGGTCCTTGGTATAAATGGTTTAGCGGAAATCAACTAGAGTCATTAAGACTTAGATTTGACATTGGTACCACAAACCTTTTTAGTAAGTACTTAAAACTAAATGCATATGTTGCCTATGGCACAAAGGACCAAAGGCTTAAAGATAGATTTGCCATTCAATATAAGATTCCAAATAGTAATGGATGGGCTATACAGGCATCCTATTTAAATGACTTAGACAATGGAAGGGTTAGCTTTAATGAGGAGGATGCCAGTATTGACAATATATTTAGTCAAGCACTAAGAAGACCAGGTATTCCGCAAAAATTTTTAGGTGAAGAAGAAATAAAATTAGGTGTTTCTAAAGAAATGAAATCTGGATTCTTGAACTCATTCACCTTTACAAACACCAACTACGATCCATATAATCCATTGCCTAGAAGAGAAAGTTTTAAAAATGGAAATAACCAGCAAATCATTAATACTGATTTGATGTTTAGAATTAGATATGCACCAAGTGAAAGAAAAATTAGTACTGGCAGAAAACAAATCAGAATAAATGGAACGGATCCCATTTATGAACTAAGGATAAGTAAAGGTATTGATGGCTGGGTGGGTGGATCTTACCAGTACACAAAATTGCATGCTGGTATAAGTCAAAGAATCAGAATCCCAAGATTGGGTATATTAAATTACAATGCCTACGCCGGAAAAATACTTGGAGATAGTTTGCCCTTTATGTTGCTTGAATTACATCCAGGCAATGAAGTATATATGTATAATAAAAATGGATTCAATCTTATGAATCGATTTGAATACTTTAGCGATACCTATGCAGGTTTCCAAGTAGAACATAATATTGAAAAAAAATTAATCAACTTAATACCCATATTAAGAAAAACAAAAATTAGACAATTTTGGACCTTAAAAGGTGTTTGGGGTGAGATGAATGCAGCGAACAGGGTATTTAATAAAACCGAATTTGGTCCTTACCAATTAAGATCGTTAAGATCCCATACCTATCTTGAATACGGCACAGGCTTTGACAATATTTTTAAATTCTTTAGGATAGATTTTCTTTGGAGAAGTGCTCCACCTTATCCTCCTAACTTCTCGCCATCCAGAATGCAACCCGTACAGAATTTTGGCGTTTTTGGAAGTCTTAGAATTCAGTTCTAAGCTTCATTGGCAAAAAAATGCAACACTTCATTCCAGTCGTTCACCCTAAAATGATGCTTGTGGTGTACATTATGAGATGCGGTAAATAAAATGGGCTTCCCTTTAAAATAATCCAAATTTTTACAATGATCGTCAATTAGATAATGTGTGGCAATAATACTTTTGTCGCCACATAAAACAATATTTTTCCAGCTAATGAATGGGAAATGTTCTTTAAGCCACTCTGTTTTTTCAAATAAGGACTGAGGAAACTCCATAGCTGCAGAAACTACATATATCTCATAATTATGCATTAAAGCTTTGATAGCATCTAATGCACCAGGCATAATTGGTGCAGTCCGAAAAAAGCCAGGCGTGTAGCAAAACTGCCTTACTGCTTCTTTGTTTGGGAACGCTTCCGATTCCGGCACACCCAACATTAAAGACTTGTCTATTCTATAACCATAATCACGTTCATACCAATCAATCATTTGAGATTCAATGTCTACAAGTACATTGTCCATATCCACTGCGATAATTTTTTTCATAACTGCATGTTAATTGCAACCCAATTTAATAAAAAATGACAAATTGGATATCAAAACAAGATCATAAAACAATTGTACCTTTGAATTGGATCACTAAAACAAGTAATAATGTTTAGGCACCATGGAAAACACAGAACACTATCACATAATTTAAAGGCTGCATCTTTGTTGTCATTTGTAGCTGGACTTGTGAATGTGGTTGGATTTCTATCGGTACAAAAACTTACAACCAATGTTACTGGACATTTTGCTTTTTTTGTAGATGAGTTTTTCAGATTTCAATTTTCAAAAAGTATTATCTACTTATTGTATATTATTTTCTTTTTATTTGGATCATTCTTGTCTAATTTTTTAATTGAGATAATTGACAGGACAAAAGAGCGGAATATATTTTTTCTACCCGTTTTAATTGAGATTATTATACTATTTCTTGTGGGAGGTTTTGGGCATTTTTTTGTACAACAATCTCCAGACCTCATTGCGTTAACCTTACTTTTTACGATGGGTTTACAAAACTCATTAATTACAACACTTTCAAGTGCCATGGTGAGAACAACTCATTTGACAGGTCTTTTTACCGATTTAGGCATTGAGCTATCACAACTCTTTTTTTACAAAACAGAGGACCATAGAAAAAAATTATTAGGGAATATAAGATTAAGGGCAAGAATCATATTTTTCTTTTTTTTGGGCGGTACTTTTGCTGGCTTTATTTATACACCCCTGAAATTATATTCACTTACTATTGGAGCAGGGATTCTATTTGTTGGGCTAATGTACGACAGAGTAAAATATAAAATTATTACTTGGAATAAACATTAATTAGTTAACATAGATTCATTAAAAATGATGGATATTCGCTGAAATTTGTATTCTAAATATATTTTATGAAAAATGTAATTGTACATAAAGCTGCAAGTAGGGGTGAGGCAAATCATGGTTGGCTACATAGTTTCCATACATTTAGCTTTGCTGGTTATTATAATCCTGAGAGAATTCATTTTGGTGCTTTGCGTGTATTAAATGATGACACTGTAAGTGGTGGCATGGGCTTTGGCACACATCCACATGATAATATGGAAATTATTAGTATTCCGTTACAAGGTGATCTGGAGCACAAAGATAGTATGGGGAACACTACTGTAATTAGGAATGGAGATATTCAAGTAATGAGTGCAGGCACAGGCATACAACATAGCGAGTACAATAAAAACAAAAACGAATTAGTTAAATTTTTACAAATATGGGTGTTTCCAAATAAAAAGAATGTAACTCCAAGATATGATCAAATTACTTTAAAATTAAGTGACCGTTACAATAAATTACAACAAGTGCTTTCCCCTAATCCAGAAGATGAAGGTGTTTGGATACATCAAGACGCTTGGTTCCACCTTGGTAATTTTGAAAATGAAAAAACTTTTCAATACCAAATTATGAAAGAAGGAAATGGAGTTTACGCTTTTGTATTAAAGGGGAAATTTTTGATTGATGGTATTGAGGCCGAGACCAGAGATGGTATAGGATTTAGCGATATGAATCAAATAGATTTTAAATCATTAAGTGACGATGCCGAAATTCTATTGATGGAAGTGCCTATGCAATTAGGCTAGTTCTTAATTAAGCATTGCTTAATTCCAATTTCATCATTATATCGGTTTGCTCGTCGTTGCCTAACTTGAAAATATGTTTATCAAATGGCACAAAACCATTTTTTTGATAAAAAGCCAAAGCGCGGTGATTTTCTTCCCAAACACCTAGCCAAACATATTTTGATTTTTTAGACTTTGCTAGGTCAACTGCTTTATTAAAAAGGAGTTGACCTATTTTTTTACCTAAATAGGCTTGGTCTACATAAATTCTTTCAATCTCAAAGCCTTCATTATCCTTGTTTTCGGTTTGTGCAGTTCCTATATTTACTTTCAAATAACCCACCACAGTTTCACCATCTACTGCGAAATAAAATTCAGAATTGGGATTATTGATTTCTCGAGTTAATTGGTCAATCGCATAGCTCTTATTCAAATAAGCTTCCATGTCCTCGGGACTATTGTGTTCAGCAAATGTTTGTGAAAAAGTAGTACGACTAATGGCTTGTAGTTTTTCAACCTCATTTACAGTAACGCTTACGATTTGAATATCATTCATAACTGCCTGATTAAAATGGAATATTAATTCCGGTGTTCCATATAAAATCACTTTTTGGAGTAACTTGTATTGGAACAGTGGTTTGTACAAATATATTAAATTTCCATGCAGCTTGCTGAAAAGTAGTGGTTTGAATTATTTATGTTTATCCAAACTGAACAGAAGTCATAGTTAATGAACCACCAACAGCTTTATCATTAAAGAACTTCACTGTTTCATTTTTACCTTTTAATCCTAAAGTATATATTAATGGTAAATAATGTTCTGGAGTAGGGATGGCCAATTGAGCTTCTCTTCCTAATTGCTCATAATGAATTAATTTTTCATGCTCGCCATTTAAAATATAGTCCTTAAATTTTTGATTCATATGAATAGCCCAATCATAACCATATGATGGCTCTTTTAATTTATCCCATGCAACCATTCTTAAATTATGAACCATATTACCACTACCAATAATTAAAACACCTTTTTTTCTTAATTGATATATTTCCTTTGCTAATTCATAATGAAACTGAGGATCTTTGGTATAGTCAATACTCAATTGCAACACAGGGATATTAGCATCTGGATACATATGTCTAACAATAGTCCAAGTACCGTGGTCTAATCCCCAGTCATGGTCCAATTCTACTTTTGTTGAATGTATTAAAGCAGCAGTTTCCTTTGCCAATGCTGGATTACCTGGCGCAGGATATTGAACCTGATACAATGCTTCAGGAAAACCACCAAAATCATGAATTGTTTTAGGAAAATCCATTGCCGTAATTTGGGTTCCTTTTGTAAACCAATGGGCAGAAACAACCAATACTGCTTTTGGCGTTGGAATTTCTTTTGCGATACTTGCCCATCGTCTACTAAATTCAGTATCCTCAATTCCATTCATTGGTGAACCATGTCCAACAAACAGCACTGGCATTAAATGTTGCTGCTCAGGCAAAGTGTCTGTAAAGCTTTTGAAGCCGCTCAAGGTATTTATAGTACTCATAAAAAGTATTGGATTAACTATTTTTAAAAAATCTTTTCTGTCCATCAAAATTATTTGATAACACAAAAATCCAACAAAAATACGGGGTTCTAATTAACCTATGTTAACTAAAAGAAGCAACTTAAACAAACACTGTATTTATACCAAAAGCGCCACTTATCCTAGGATAGTGGCGCTCAAATTTGTTCAAATTTATGTTACTTACTTTTTAACAGCATATTGTATGGTTCTCGCATCATGAATTACGCCCTTCCAGTTTAAGCCATAACCAAAGTCGTATACATGCCCTTGTGCATCCTTATAAGGAGTCATATCATGGGGCTTGTCTTCAAATTGTTTTTCAACAACACTCATATTTAATGGCATTTGCATTGGTAGTAAACCAGATGGTTCCACTTTGCCTGAAATAATATCCATTTGTGCATCTACTTGAACACCAAATTCTCCAACAATAGCATCCACTTCTTTTTCAAATTCACCAAATACCATTGGATTGGAAATGGCAATTGAAACAATAACAGGCTTGCCATGCATTGCTTTTTTAGTATCTAAAATTGTATTTAAGTCAGGATATGAGTTTGATTTAGAAGTCTTCCCTTTATAAGATCTATCCTTAATAGTAGAATCAATTACTGGATCGCCAGCGGCAATACTATGTTCACGTGCATCAACAGCTGTATAATCTTTTAGTTGTAAACTAATAGGCACATATCCGTTACCACCTGCTTCTCTATCGGCTCTACTGTAACCACCACTCATTGGACTTTTAATAAACACAATAGCAAAGTCGGCTTTTGTTGGGTCATCAGTTACCGTATAGTATCTTTTAATTAATTCTAAATTTACGGGGTAATCAATTTTTTCTGGAGAAGGTTGTCCAAAGAAATTAATGCTTGCTGGTGTTGTTCTTTTAGGAATATATACAGTTTTGCCTTTTGCAATTGGCAAGGTCTTATTTTGGTTCTTTATTAAAACAATTGATTTTAATTGAGCTTCATAACCTGCTTTCATAAACTCGGGTTTACCTACAATTGCTTTGGACTCATTTGGATCCAAATAAGGATTTTCAAATAAACCTACTCTAAAAATATTTAATAGTAAACGTACTGCAGACTGCTCAAAACGTTTACGCATATAGGTTTCACCATGTTCCTTAACACCCATTTGGTAAGCTTCTAATACTGGTTTTGCATCATTATTACCTCCAAATTGATCAACACCCGCCATTAATACTTTATAATGTCTTTCTGCTATAGATAATTTTTCAACGCCCCATGATTTTCCCATAAACACATCTGGTTTTGGACCTTCATTAGCAGTAACCAACCAGTCAGTGCAAACCACACCATCATATCCGTATTTATTTCTTAACAAATCTGTCACTAAGTATTTACTATAACCATTTCCTACATTCTCCCCATTCTTTTTATCTTGGTTATAAGAGATAGTATAATATGGCATTACAGCAGCCGCTTTTTTAGTACTTCCATTTAATTTAAATGCGCCTTCGGTAAAAGTTCTTAAATGCATTTGAAAGTTATTCCCTGGGTACACTGCAAATTTTCCATACGCAAAATGTGCGTCGCGACCGGCTTCCTCTGGACCACCACTTGGCCAATGCTTAACCATTGCATTTACACTATAGTTGCCCCATCCATTATACTCACTAATTGCTTGAGGCGAAGTTTGAAACCCATCTACATACGCTCTTGCCATATCAGTTGCTAGATTAGGGTCTTCTCCAAATGTACCAACAAACCTATTCCATCTTGGTTCTGTTGCTAAATCTATTTGAGGAGATAATGCCGTTGCAATTCCCAATGCTCTGTATTCTTTTGAAGCGATTGATCCAAATTTTCTTGTAATACTTGGATCAAATGTAGCTGCCAGTCCTAATTCTTCGGGCCATTGTGAAATAGTACCCCCGCTACCGGCATTGTACTCTGCTTCCTTATTGGCTCCGTTTCTTGGATCAGAACTATTATTAGCAGGTATACCCATGCCAATTGCTTCTACTAGTTTTTGAACATTGTTATTCCAAGTCGCTGCCACTATTGGATTGGCAACAGAAGTAACTAAAACATGTCTTAAATTGTCATTCGTTAAAAAAGCAATTTGTTGATCTGATAAATCAGAAGGCTTAGCACCACTTTCTGCAAATGCTTTCCCTCCATAGGTAGCTTTAAACATGCCAGCAGGTGGCATTGGAATTGCTTGGTGACCGCTATATAGCATTAGACCTGCAATTTGATCAATGCTCATTTTAGATGCCAAATCCTTTGCACGCTCATTTACATTAACTCTCCAATCCTCATATACATCTACTATCCCATTCTTATTTAAATCCTTAAATGGCAATCCATCTTTTAAAATAATCTTTACACCCGACGTTTCAGCAAACGCAAGTGTAATTTGATTATTTACTTTAATTTTTTTAACCCCATCGGCTAAATTTGTTTCTTCCCATTTTTGCTGTGCATTTAAAAGCATGGGAATGAATACCAATAAGTTTACTAGTTTTTTCATATGGTGTTTTGTAAAAGATGAATATAAAGCGGCAAGCTTTTATAGAATAAATATAATAATTATTGTGTCTTACTAACGCAATAAAATCTACGATTTTAATCCCCCTCAATATTAAAACTTGAATTTTTAAAGCTCCATTTTACAGTTTTACATTCTTAAACTCATAAAACCAGGGATTTAAGTAAATTTTATGAAATCTTAATATTAAAATAAATCAATTTAATTTAAGTTTGTCCAAGATGAAAATTACCCCCCTAAATATTATTCTTCTAACTACAGTTTGTATTGCAGTATATGCATGCAAACACGATATAATAAACAATCCCAATGCTACGGCTGCCGACACAACCCTAATTGTTGCCCCTCCTATTGGTGGAGGTGCAGGGACGGGCACAACTACACCTGCTGTCTCTGATACTGTTTGCTTTAATACCGACATCTTACCGCTTTATTCAAGTTACTGTGGATCGGCAGGTTGTCATGATGTAAATACGCATAAAGAAGGCATAATCCTAACCGACTACAGTCATATCATGAACGGGATTAGAGCAAAACAACCTAGTAGTAGTATATTTTATACAATTATTGGAGGTTCTATGCCTCCAAGGTCCTCTCCTCAAATGACAGCTGCAAATATCGCAACTATTAAAAAATGGATTGATCAAGGTGCTTTAAATACACAGTGCACAAACGTATGTGACACCACCCTATTTACCTATTCAGGTGCTGTTCAAACCATATTGGCTAATAATTGTGGCGGCTGCCACGGCAGTGCTCCTGGTACTGCGAATGTGTATTTAGGTGATTACACAAGTACAAAATCATACATTGCTGCCAACAAAACAATTTTTTTAAACGCTATTAATTGGACCTCTACAACCGCAGCTATGAATATGCCTCAGTCAGGTAAAATGGTTGCTTGTAAAATTACACAAATTCAAAAATGGATTCAAGCTGGATATCCTCAATAATATATGAGTCATAAATTAACTATATTTTTTACAGTTGCTGGTATCTGTCTTTTTTCTTCATGTTACTATGACAAGAAGGATCAGATATATCCGCAAGCAGTTACAGCCGCTTGCGATACTACAAATAGTACTTATGCTGCTGTAGTAGCGCCTATTATAAAAACAAATTGTTCAAACTGTCATGCAACTGCTGTAGCCAATATGAGTGGTGCGGGAATTGTATTAGATAACTATACATCACTTAAACCTTATGTGACAAACAACTTTTTATTAAACTCCATCATCCAAAACGGTACAGTACCTCCTATGCCCTTAAATATGGCAAAGCTTGACGCATGTAGTATTAATAAAATTGCAGCTTGGATAAACAGAGGTGCATTAAACAACTAAAAAATAGCATATGAAAAAAATAATAACATTGTTAGTGGTAATTATTACAGCAGGTAGTTTTCAGCAATTAAATGCACAAAAAGTATTTGCAACTAAAAGCGGTCAATTATTTTTTAATGCATCGGGCGGGATTGAAAAAATTGCAGCAGTGAATAATCAAGTAGATTCAAAATTTGTAGATGCTACTGGTCAAATTATTTTTGGTGTGCTAGTAAAAGGTTTCAAGTTTGAAAACCAACTAATGGAAGATCATTTTAATGAAAACTACATGGAATCAAGTCAGTTCCCAAAAGCAGATTTTAAGGGCTATATAAAAAATATTAAAGAAGTTGACTTTACTAAAGATGGTAAAACACCTATCAATATTGAAGGAAACTTAACTATACATGGAGTTACGCAAAAAGTAACAACAAATGGTGTACTTGAAATAGTTCAAGGCAAGCCAACAATTACAGGAGAGTTTAGTGTTAAAATAAAAGAATACGGAATTAAGGGTATGTATATTGGAGAAAAAATTGCAAGTGAGGCAAAAATAAGAGTGAACTGTAAATACCAAAACTAGTTGTATGCAAATAAAACCTATTGGAACAATCATCACAATTTTATTGTTTACAAGTATACAACTGAGTGCACAAAATATTGACTTGTTTTCCGAACAAAATAATAACCAATCTCCTGATATTGTAACTGGCACCTTTAAATCAACTAGGGTTGTAAATGGACAATCTATTGAAAACGTTGGGGCTGGTGTTTTAGATTTTAGAATCTCACATCGATTTGGCGCAATAAGTCAAGGTGGCTATAATTTATACGGACTTGATCAAGCTACTATGCGCGTTGGATTGGACTATGGAATTTTACCAAGATTAACAGTAGGTGTTGGGAGAAGTACATTTGAAAAACAATACGACGTTTTTCTAAAATTTAAACTGCTACAGCAACAAGACGGTGAAAGGTTTATCCCTATTGGTATAAGTTATGTAGCGAGCACAATGTATAAAAGCTTAAAAGAAGCAACTACTACATATACTCCATACACATCCGATAAATTTTCATTTGCTCATCAACTAATTATTGCAAGTAAGATAAATGATTATATTTCAATACAATTATCTCCAACATTAATTCACTACAATTTAGTTGACAGTGTTAAAACACCTAATGATTTTAAATCGCTAGGTATTTCATCAAGAATTAGAATTAGCAAACGTGTAAATTTAACTTCAGAATATTTTTATAGATTTGACAAGCTAAACGGTTATTACAATCCACTTTCTTTAGGCATTGATATTGAAACTGGAGGGCATGTATTTCAATTGCATGTTAGCAATTCTAATGGCATGACAGAAAGAACATTCATTAATGAAACAACAGGAAGTTGGAGTAAAGGTGATTTATGTTTTGGTTTTAATATCACACGTGCATTTACAATTCGAAAGCCAAAAGAATTAAGAGGAATGAATTGGTAATTATAAACACCTATTAAACTGCTTTCATATGAAAAAGATTTTTTACCTACTTGCAGTGATAATTGTAATAATAGGAGGCGCATATTATTACACATTTGTTTATTCAAAAACACATCATCGTGACGCGCAAGCAGAGTCTTCAATATTAATAACTGCCGACTCTTTGTCTTCAGCATATCAAACCAATGAACAAGCGGCCAACGCACGTTTTTTAAATAAAGCAATAGAAGTAACAGGCACAATCATTTCTATTGGTAAGGACCAGGAGAATCATACTACAATATTAATAGGCAAACAAGATGCGTTTTCAAATGTTTCAATTACACTAGCTAGTGCTAAGCCAATCCAACAAAAAGTAGGTGATAAAATTACCTTAAAAGGCATTTGTACAGGAAACTTATCGGATGTAATCATTAACGAAGGAGTTATAAAATAACCATTTACTTATCACAAAATAAGTCTTCGCAAACCTGATTAGCGCTCTCTGTTTCTAATGTAATATGTTGAATATTCATGTGTAAAAACTGATGTTTCAAATTCAGTTTAATGGCTAATACTTGATCAGTTGTTAAATGCTCATCTAATACTAAGTGGGCGGTCATCGCATTTTCGGAAGTGCTAATTGCCCATACATGTATATGATGTAAGTCCTTTACGCCATCTATATTTAATGCTGTTTGCTTTAATGCATCAATAGAAATTTTTTCAGGTACCCCGTCAAGTGTAAGACGTAGGCTTGACCTTAACAAAGACCATGTACTCATTAAAATCACTATGGCAATAATCATTCCCAAAATACTATCAATGATATACCAACTAGTGAAATAAATAATTATACCTCCAATTACAATCCCCAAGGAAACTACCGCATCACTCATGAGGTGCATGTAAGCACTTTTAATATTCATATCATTTTCCTTATCTCTAAAAAACATGAGTGCTGTAAATGCATTAATAAAAATTCCAATTCCAGCAACTATGGAAATAATCTTGCCAGGCAAAGGCTCCGGATGTATAAATCTTAAAACAGCTTCATACATAATGGCTCCGATAGAAATAAGTAATACTGCTGCATTCAATAACGCAACTAATATGGATGTTTTTCTATACCCATAAGTATATTTATTAGTGGATTTAATTTTTAATAATCTAAACGCTAATAAAGAAAGTGCTAATGAAGCTACATCTGCCAAATTATGTCCTGCATCTGTTAACAATGACAGAGAACTAATTTTTAAACCCATTACTACTTCAATGAGTACAAAGAGCATGTTAAAAACAATCCCTACTATAAAAGCTCTATTAATATTGGTTAGAACAACTGGATGATGATGGTGACCATGATGGTCGTGATGATGGTGAGACATTTACGTAAGTGATATAAACAAAGTTAGTACAATTAATTATTACCAAGCTTGGTCAAAAGCTTTTCCATATATACTACTCCCTTGTTAGGATTATGATAATAAGCATCAATCTCATAAAACCCATTGTCTCTATATAATTTAATAGCAGGAAGCATAGTATCCAAGGTATCTAATCGCATTAAATGATAATCATGCTCAAATGCTTTTGTACATAACTTTTCAAGTAAGCATTTGCCAATACCTAGCCCTCTAAATGCAGGTTTAATATACATTCTTTTAAGTTCACAAATACCAGGAGCTATTTGTCTATACGCAGCACATGCAATTGCTTCGTTTTCATTGTAAACAACAAAAAGGCAGCCCGTTGGGCTGCCGTACATACTACTAATTATAGTAAGCTCTTTATCAAAATTTTGAAAATCAAGACTAATGTTTAAAGAGTTAGCATATTCTTTAAATAGGCCTACAGCATCTGCTAGCTGTGCATTATTGGATGGTATAATATATTCCAGATTCATTAATTTATTAAAACCAGCACAATAGATGCTATTATACCAACAACAGTTAAAATTACACCGCTACTAAATGCTTTTGTACCTGGCTTAAACATCCAAAATGCCGAAACACACATAAAGAATAAAGCAACTGCAAATAAGACTGTGAAATAATGTACTATTCCTTTACTATTTGCCTTATGTAGTTCTGTAAAAGGTTTAATCCAAGAATACCATTCTTTTGTAACATATTTAACTTCGCCAGTTGCTGCATTATAGGATCCATCTTTAAAATATACCATATCCCCCTCGGTCTTTGTCACTTTAAACTCACGCATTTTTAAAACTGGCCCTAATTTATCTGCAGATAAATGTGCATCCACTACTTTCTCATTTTTTATCTCATGCTTTAATAAAGAAGTATCTCTATAGGTTTGAATAATACCACTTAAAGCATAAATTACCACTAATCCCACAATTAAGAATCCAACTTTATTGTGTAAGTCACGCATTGTTTTGCGCATTTTTGATTTGAAATTGTCCATTAATATTTTTTTATATTGTATAGACAACAAGTTATTAAAAAAGTTTATTCCAAGCGAATAAACAGATAATATTACACGAATTATGTTGATTACTAAATTGTTAACTAATAGGCATTAGTTATTGGATAGTCAAATTAGCGCGTTATTGCATTTACTAGTAATTTCTAAATTTCAACGGACTCATCTGCAATTGCTTCTTAAAGAAATTATTGAAATGGGTTACTTCGGTAAAACCCAAGGCATAGGCAATTTCTGAAACATTCCAGTGACTGTGTTTGAGCAAAATTTTAGCTTCTTGAACCAAACGTTCTGCAATAATTTGAGTTGTCGTTTTTTCAGTAATTGCTTTAACCGCTCTATTAAGATGGTTAACATGTATATTTAATTGTTGAGCAAAATCAGATGCATTCCGCAATTGAACCATTTGATGATTTTCATCTATAGGAAACTGTCGCTCAAGCAACTCTAAAAATAAAGTAGCTATTCTTTGGCTAGCATTCACTTGTTTTTGGTTTGCTATTACATTGGGTTCAATTTTCATAGCAATATGTAATAATTCAAAAACTAAATTTCTTAAAACATCATACTTATGTACATACTCAGAATTAATCTCTTCGAAAATTTTGGCATATATAAGTTCTATCTGCAGATACTGCTCATCGGTTAGTTCAAATAAATGTGTGCCATTGGGTTGAAATACTGAATACTGATTTAAATTTCCAAACTGATGAAAAAAATGTTGATTGAATATACAAAATGCTCCATCCCTAATGGTGTCTAAATGTTCCCACTTATAAGGAATAAAAGGATTAGAAAAAGAAAGTGCTTGTTTATTAACTTCAACCACTTTATCTGCATAATGTACTTTACTATGACCCTTCACTAGCATTATTTTATAAAAATCTCTACGTTTATATGGTAGTGGTTGTGGGGCATTGCCTAGGATTGGCATTAATTTGAAGACATTAAAATGCCCTATCTCATTTTTTAGATTATCGGGGATCCAATCAAACTTACGTTTGTAAAAGTCTTCAATGCGCTCAATCTTATTCATGTTATAAATTTACAACATTCAATATGTAATTTGCTTGAATTTATTTTCTACTAAACTTATTATTAAAAAAATAGGCAACTGTAGCATTCCATACAAAATCATTACTTGGGATGTTTGAATTAATGATTTTATTGCCTACCGCAGTTAAACTAAATGGACAGTTTTTCTTAGAAAATGTAATTGTGCTAGTAGCATAATAACCATCTTTAGCATCCATTTTTAAATAATACAACTGAGGTATAATTCTCATATTTAAATCATTAAATAATCTGATATTAGAAATACTACTATTAAGGGTTATAAAATGAGTATTCTTAGTTGCACCATAATCTAAACCATGTGAATACAAATAATAAACACCAATACTTACATTATTAGATATAATATAGTTGGGTACAATTTCAGTTGCTGCATAACGCACGGCAGTTATAGATTTTGTTGAGATACCATTTATATTAGACTCAATAGTTTTAAAAGAAAGTGCAGGGTGAGCTCCCAAATTAAGTTTGAATTTTTTGTTATTTAATAATTTATAGCGCCACCAAAATATATATGACCATGGTCTGCCTTCTAATGAAAACCTCAATTCAGGATCAAAACTTAATCTAGGCCCGCCAATTGATAAATTAAATATGGTAGCAGGCTTTCCCAAGGAGAAAGTTGGAATGAAAGAAATACCATTATTGGTTGCACTTATGGTTCCAGAAAAATGATACTCTTTATTTAAGGTGTCGGCCTTTTTTGAATGTAAACTATCAAATACTTGTGCATTTAGATTTGTAATAAACAACAAACTTATCAAAACCAAAGCTCCTTTAAATTTTCTAACTAAACTGTTCATAGGTTTTTGTATATCATTATTATAATATGCAAAAGAACTTGAATTTAGAACCCTAGACTAACAAATATCAATGCTATCATTACAATTATCAAACAATTCTCGATACCAATTATATTATTTAAGCAAATAGGGCTCTATAATTTTTTGCCAAATTACATAACCCGCTGGCTTCATGTGCAAGCGATCATTGATGTATAATTCTTCACGCATATTCCCGTTCACATCTAGCATGGCATTATATATATCAATAAATGATGCATTTTTTTGTTGTTTTAAATATGCTTTAATTAATTTATTCACTTCCTTTACTTTGTCTTGAATACTTGCCCTAACAGGACTAGGCTTTATTGAAACGTAAGCTATATTGGTGTTTGGCAAATTAATGCGCATCATACTAAATAAGGTCTTGAATCGGTTAAAGACTTCTTTTACCGAAATGCTATCAGCACTTGCTAAATCATTTTCTCCACAATAAATAACTACTTGTTTGGGATGATAGGGAATGATAATATCATAAGTATATCTTATCACATCTTCCAAAGTAGAACCCCCAAAACCCCTATTAATAATCTTATACTCAGGAAAATAGGCATTAATATCCCGCCATTTTTGGAAAGAAGAACTTCCAACAAATAAGATGGCATTCTCTGGCGACTTTTGTGCGGAATCTTTTTTCTTAAACGCTACTATATCTTGCCAAAAAGCTGGTGCAGTTTGAGCATAAACTTGTTGCATTAAAGTAGTCAATAATAAGGCAAAGAGTATTTTTTTCACAAGCAATAGGTTTAATACTAAACCAATTTATGAAATTATTACGGATTCATCATATTAAATCCTTGCACAATAGTATCATTATTGGCTTTTAATCTACCCTCACTCATTCCAAAAGTCAATTCATTGCTACCATTCTTTAATTGTTCAAAAATTGTTTCAATAAACTCACTTACTGGAGGGTATGCATCATGAATACCCTTGCCCCCTAAGTCCGTATTTAGCGCAGGTGGTATCATTTCAATTACTTCAATATTAGCATCCTTAAGTAAACGTCTTAAAGAGAGGGTAAATGAACGCATAAATGCTTTTGTAGCACAATAAACGGGTACTTTAGCAAGTGGGATAAATGCTAAGCCTGAAGTAACATTAATAATAGTTTTGATAGATTTTAACCCTGAAAACAATTGCGCTAAGTGAACGGGCGCCAATACATTTGTGATAATCTCGTTATTTGCTTTTTCATAAAAATTTTCGTCATCTAAATCCATCCAGTTCTGAATACCTGCATTGTTTATAAGCACATTTAAATCAGGATGCATTTGGGCCACCCAATTTAGTAACTCAATTCTTTCAGCCTCATTAGACAAATCACAAACTTTGGTAATTACTGTAGGAAATTTTGCAGCCACTTCGGCTAAAACGGATGCTCTTCTTCCGCATATTATCACCGTATTATTTTCTTGAATAAAACGCTCAGTAAGACCAAGACCAATGCCAGAAGCACCACCTGTAATTAATATTTTATTTCCTGAAATTTGCATAATAATGAGTTTTGGCAAAGATAGATTAGAACAAGTTAGGATGCCTATAAATTGTCAAAATACAAGAAGATAGCATTAAGAATTTATACAATTTGAAATTATGCAGTGTATTGTGTAAATTCAATTTTCGTACATAAATAGAATTAATTATGAGTAGTCCTACACCCAGTATACAAGCCAAGAATCACTATAGTATATTAGATGGTCTACGTGGAGTTGCCTCAGTAATTGTGATATTTTTCCACGTATTTGAGACACATGCATTGGGTGATAGATTTAAACAAATTATCAATCATGGATATTTGGCTGTTGATTTTTTCTTTTTATTGTCAGGCTTTGTTGTAGCTTTTGCCTATGATGACAGATGGGGTAGTTTAACGCAATGGGATTTTTACAAAAGAAGACTTATTCGTTTACAACCAATGGTAGTAATGGGTTCTATAATTGGCGCTGCTTTGGTTGGATTTCAGCATAGCAGCTTGGCTTTCCCAGGATTAGAGACTGCATCCATAGGGAAAATTCTTTTGCTCATGATTATTGGTGCAACCCTCTTGCCCGTTCCAATTTCAATGGACATACGTGGTTGGAATGAGATGCACCCTTTAAATGGACCAGCATGGTCATTATTTTTTGAATACATCGCCAATATTTTATACGCAATTGGGATTAGACGTTTTTCAAAAACAGTGTTATCTATATTTGTGTCCATTACTGGTCTAATGCTAATAGCATACTTAGTTTTGGGAGCACAAGGTGATTTAATTGGTGGGTGGTCATTAAGTAAAGAGCAATTGTTTATTGGATTCACAAGAGTATTGTTCCCATTTTTTGCTGGTGTATTGCTATTAAGAGTTGGCAAGTTAATACGCATCAAGAATGCTTTTTGGTGGAGTAGCTTTTTAATTGTGATTGTGTTAAGCATACCTCGCATTGGAGATGCACAACATGTATGGATGAATGGAATATATGACGCATTATGCGTAATTGTGTTATTCCCTATTATTGTATCTATTGGCGCAGGAGGAAATTTAGAAAATGAAAAAGCAAAAAAGATTTGTAGTTTTTTAGGTGACTTATCCTACCCACTTTATATTACTCACTATCCTATTATGTATATTTATACAGCATGGGTAGCAAACAACCATCTTGTAATGCAGCCCTATGCACTCTTTGTGGGCTTATTGGTAGTTGTACTAAGTGTATTATTGGCTTACGCTTGTTTAAAATTATACGATGAACCCGTTCGCAAGTGGTTACAAAATAAATTTTTGAACGCATAATTTAACACCCACCTATTCATTACTCAATGGAATATCAGCATGTATTAACCGAGGTGATTGATGGGTTAGCTATATATATACCCGAGTCCGAAAAAGTAAGAACTACTTACGAAGCATTATTATTAAATGATAGTTTAACTCCTTTTCCTTTTTGGGCTAAAATATGGCCTGCTGCAAAAGCTATGACTTCTTTTTTAGCATCTAATCCAAATTGGATTGAGGATAAGTTAGTTTTAGAAATTGGTGCAGGAATTGGGCTTCCCTCTTTTACTATTGCCAATAAAACTAAAAGCTTAATTATATCAGATCATGCTTTTGAAGCAGTGGCCCTCATTGAAAAAAACATACAATTACTAAAACTTGACCAGACAAAAGCAATGTGTTTGGATTGGAATAATTTTCCTGAAAATATAAGAGCAGAAACCATTTTATTAAGTGATGTAAACTATGCACCAGAGCAGTTTGAATCCCTTTTAACATTGATAAAGAGATTTATTTCAGCATCTTCCACTATTATTATTGCAACTCCTCAGCGCATTATGGCAACTCCATTTGTTAAAGCTATTGAGCCTTTTGTAAAACACAATCTTCATCAACGTATAATAGATTCAAAACAAGAAGTTGATGTAAGTATTTTAATCCTCTATAAATAATTATCAAACTACGGCTTTTTCAAAACTACAAAACACAAAATTTTGAACAGCACCGGCCGGAGTAATGTGATCTTCTCTCTTACATTCAATGTTTTTAAAAGAAGCAGATTCAAATTGGCCTTTCATACTGTCCTCATCATATTGTTGAATCGCTAAGCCACTACACTTTTTAGGACCATCCACCGAAAATGTACCAACAATCACTTTCCCAGATACAGCATTCTTAACAATTTTTAAATACTTCTTTATTTTATCCTTATCGGTTTGAAAGTGAAATGCAGCTCGGTCATGCCAAATATCATATTGCTCTTTTGGCGAAAAATCTAAAATGTCATTAATTATCCATTTAACCTTATTTGCCTTTTCACCCAGTCTTTTTTTAGCTCTTTCAATTGCGCTTTCCGAAATATCTAATACTGTTACATTGGTATAACCCTCTTCAATTAAATTGTCAACTAATTTACTATCGCCACCTCCAATGTCTATTAGTTTTGCTGATTTGGGAGGATTAAATTTGTGTATAAACTCCAAAGATGCTGTTGGCACTTCTTCCGTCCAACTCACTTCATTAGGTTGTTTAGTTTGATAAATATGCTCCCAGTGTTGTTTAAGATTTTCTTCCATAATTTAAAGTTGATAAAATAGTATTAAGATTATAGTGACAAATGTCACTTTTGTACATTTTTTAACAATAAAGACGCCGGAAATATATATGAATAAAGGATTTAGATTAATTTAGGACTGGTCTAAATAGTCAAGTTTATGAAAAATAAAATACTTCAAAATATAGACAACCCAAGTGAATTGGAACATTTATATAGACTAGACAAGGCGCGCTTTAAAAAAGAATTTAACAATATATACCCCGACTATAAAGAAAATCAAAGTTTTCAATTCTGGAACCTAAGATTAAATTACAGTAACGACGCGATTAAAGTAGGAAGTCATAAAGAATTCTGGTTGGTGTTTATACTTACACTTATTGCAGGACTCATTGCGAATATTTCAAATTTCCCGAGCTTACATGCGGAATTATTTTTTACACGCAATACGGCATTTGTCACAATCCCATTTATGAGTATTTACTTTCTAAAAAAGCAACAATTAAGTCAAAAAATTTGGTGGATAGTAGGCAGCATATTTGTTTTAGCAGCAGTATATATTAATTTGATTCCCGATATTCCTCAAAGCAGCTCAATTAAACTAGCTTATATACATTTACCATTGTTTTTATGGACTGTGTTAGGTTATAGCTATTTAGGGAACAGCCCATTTAATTATGAAAAACGGATTGATTTTTTAAAATACAATGGCGATTTAATTATTATGAGTGCTGTCATTGTATTATCCTGCTTTTTATTTACTGCAATTACAATTGGATTGTTCCAATTGATTGGATTTAAAATAGAAGAATTTTACATGAAGCATATTGCTATTTGGGCAATTGGAGGCATTCCAATTTTTGCCACTTATTTGATTAACAATAATCCCAATATTATTAATAAAGTCTCTCCCATTATTGCCAAGATTTTTACCCCTTTGGTTTTTATTAACCTAGCCATTTACTTAGCCGCTTTGATTTATGCAGGCAAGTATCCGCATAACGACAGAACGCTTTTATTAATTTACAATGCATTGTTGGTTGGCGTTTTAGCATTGATATTTTTTTCGGTAGCTGAATCCGAAACACTAAATAAGCGTAGTTATAAAACCATTTTATTATTAGGCTTGTCCATTTTAACCATTATTGTAAATGCTATTGCCCTTTATGCAATTGGATTTCGTATCATGGAACTTGGCATTACCCCCAATCGAATAGCCGTATTAGGTGGTAATATTTTGATATTTATTCACCTGCTACTCGTATCCTATTGCATTCTAAATGTTTTAAGAAATAAATCGGAAGCTAACGCAATCGAAAACAGTATTGCCAAATACCTTCCAGTATATGCAGTATGGACAGGCCTTGTTGCTTTCTTATTCCCTTTACTGTTTAGCCTTAAGTAATAGTTGCAATTTATTATTTAGCAAACTTATGTGAACCATCGCAATTGGGCATTCTTTTGGATAGACCACAGGTACAATCATTTAAGCCCTTTCCACACATAATTTTGGGCATTGATTTTTCAATTCTTGCAACCCGGGTTGAAGCTTGTTTTGCGCCATCAAAAAATAAGATATAAGCCTTTTGCCTACCTGGAGTTAGCGCTTCAAAAGCCTTTTTAAGTGATGGATTCTTTTTAAAAATAGTAGATAGCTCCTCCGGTATTTTAGTAGCTCCTGGCTTTTTGAGAACGACTTTTGCACCCGATTTTTCTAATGCAATGGCTTCCTTAATATAGGACTTGATCATTGCTTTTTGCTTTATGATTTCCTGCAAACTAGTAAATCGAATTTGCCTTGCAGCTTGAACCTGCTCTGTTTGTTGCACTAATATACCCTTACTATCATTTAGCAAAGCACCTTTAAAAAACAAAAGGGCACAATATGTTTTAAACCCATGTATTAAAACAATATTTGCGCCATCTTGCATATAACAGGGATGCTTCCATTTTATAGTTTCTTCCAACTTACACTCCATCACAATGTCTCTTAAAGCATCAAATTCTTTTTGCCACTGCTTTGCGTTTAAAATAAATTGGTCAACTAGCGGATCCATATCTGTTTTTTAGGAATCAAAACTATTTCAATTTCATGTTAATTGGATCCCACTGAATAATTTTTTTATTAAAATAGCTCTCATTACAAGCCAATGCAGGTGCTGCAGCTCTAAAACCAAAAGCAGCATCTTCAACTACTGGCTTGCCCGTTCTAATCGAATCAAAGAAATTAGTAAAATGATCTAAATGTTCATCATATCCAGCTGGTGCCTTATATACTACATCCTCTTTGGTTTTTCTTTTCTTTTGCGCATCCGTCCATTTGGCATTATATTCTTTAGTCATTTCCTCCTGCATAGTTTTAGAGAATGTAAATACGGAATCATACCCTCCAAAGCCAGGTGCTTCGGGCATATAGCTATGCTTCACGGTTATATCATTTCCTTTAACATCCATTACTCCTTCTGAACCAATAAGTCTAATTACTTCTTGCCCTCCTGTTCCACTTACAAAATTCACTTGTAAAGTCATTTGAAAAGCAGGATGGTTGGCATTGTTGCCATATTGCATCACACCTGACATAACATCGGGCATATTTCGTCCATCCTTCCAATGGCTAAATTGTCCGGTACTATAAATTGTTTCAGGCCCTTTTGAATTTGTTATAAAGTGTGTGCCACTTAATAAATGAATAAATAAGTCTCCGGCCACACCTGTACCCACTTCCTTAAATGCACGCCACCAGAAAAACTTTTTCGCATCAAATTCCATCTTTCCAGTTACTTCAATAAATTTATCCCAGTCAGTTGTCATAGCATTGGCGTCCTTTGGAATGGTATATTCCCAGGCACCTATCGAGCTTTGACGATCATAAACAGCATTCACCATATTCAATTGGCCAATTTCACCAGCAGCTAATAATTCCTTTGCTTTTGCTAAACCAATGCTACTTACTCTTTGACTACCCACTTGTAAAACCTTCCCCGATTTTTTTGCTGCATCCATCACAGAATAACCTTCAGCAATTTTATAAACCATTGGCTTTTCACAATACACATGCTTGCCCTTAGCTAAAGCATCAATTGTTATCTTAGCATGCCAACAGTCAGTGGTTGCAATAATCACTGCATCAATATCAGCTCGATCCAAAATATCTTTATAATTTCTAGTTGTAAATAAATCATTGCCAAATTTTTCTTTGGCATTCTCTAAACGTCCAGTATATAAATCACAAATCCCTGCTAGTTCAATGCCTGGAACTTTTAATGCCGTATTCAAGTCAAAATGTCCTTGAACCCCATACCCAATCACTCCTAATCTTATTTTTTCACCAGCCGATATTTTCTTTTCATACATCAAAATTCTTTCTTCTGCTTTTTGTTTTGCAGCTAATGAACTTAATGGGGAAGCAACCGTGGCAATACTTGTAGCGCCAATCAGTTGCAAAAATTTTCTTCTAGAAGAAGCAGATTCGTTTTTCATAAAGAGTTAATTTTATTTAATTGAAGTAGATTAATCAATGTATTTCTATATTTTAAAAAAGATTAAGGGCGTTTTTTAGTCCATTAATTCATAACGCACATATGCGAATTTTTTTCCTTCTGGACTCCATGAAGGAACATTAATAGTACCTTGACCACCGTAAAATGGTTCGGTTAAATCAGTCACTTCTTTTGTAGAAAGATTTAACAAACGTAATTTAACCTGTCTTCCAAAAGGATGCGCTTGTTTTTGATCTTCCACATAAGTTATTATAGTTGCTACTTTATTATTTGGAGCTATATGTGCAAACCAATTGGAATGGGCATCAAAGGTCATTTGCTCTGGATGAGACCCATCTGCAAACATTCTCCAAATTTGCATTGAGCCGGTACGATAAGAATTAATATAAATGTATTTGCCATCAGGCGTATATTCTGGACCATCATCTAGTCCTTCGGTGTTTGTTAATCTTATTTCTTCTCCTCCATTAACACTCATTTTATACACGTCATAGTTGCCGTTTCTGTTGGCGCAGTATACTATGAACTTTCCGTCAGGAGACACACCGTGCCAATACGAAGTTGTGGTAGGCGTAATTTGAATAGGCATTTCACCTTCAGATGTAACTTTAAAAATAAAAGAATTATGTTCTTTTATTTCAGGCTTGCCACTAGAGATAAATAATGTTTTACCATCAAATGAAAAGCCGTGGTCATTATTAGCGTCCTGTATAAACCCAGTATTTAACGCTCCTAGCTTGTCTCCAGTGGTACTTATTTTTTCCAACTTACCTAAACTATTAATTAATAAGTATTTGCCATCACGTGACCAATTAGGGGCTTCAAAATGACGCATTTCACGTAAAATTAAATTTGAATTACCCGTGGCTAAATCATAAATATAAAGAGAACTAATTACCTTTTTCCCCTCGGGCACTTGGGCGGAAACCGAAAGTTGAATACATAATAATGCTACAATGAGCTTTTTCATAGGCAGTTTGATTTTAGCAAGAGGCAATCGTAAAGTAGAAAACCATACTGAATTTAAGGCATTTGATTAAAATTTAAAAGTAATCATCTAATTTTTTTATATGCGGTACAAGCAATTTTACTTGGAAAAATAATCATTGGCTTAAAATTAACCTTTCAACTAACCAAGATCAATGTTTTATGCGTTGAATAGTTCTAGTTTTAGTAAAACATTAAATATGAAAAAGTTGTATAAAATACTAGTCATGAGTGTGGTTGCGTTCTCTATGATTTTTTCTACAAATTTTGGTTATGCCCAAAAAAATAAACAAGATAGTAGAATAGTGGTTGATAGTAAAAACGCGCAAATGGAATTCATTAAAGCAGATCCGTTAATGAAAAACTTATTTAATACAGCGCATGCCTATGTAATTTTTCCAAATATTGGAAAAGGTGGTCTAGGTATTGGAGGTGCAATGGGAAAGGGAGTAGTGTTTATGCGTGGGGTAATTATTGGAACAGCAAGAATGACACAACTTACAATTGGTTTTCAAACTGGAGGGCAAGCTTATAGAGAAGTTATCTTTTTTGAAAATGAATCTGTATTAAAAGATTTCAAAAATAATAAGATTGAATTTTCAGGACAAGCTTCTGCTGTTATTGCTACAGAGGGTGCAGCGGGCAATGTAAAGTATAAAAATGGGGTTATGATATTTACACAACCCAAGGGCGGTTTAATGTATGAAGCATCAATTGGAGGTCAAAAATTCAAATTCAGGCCAAATTGAATTAATTAACTTAAGTTAACTTGACTTATCTAAACTAAATCCAATTTTGTACTGTCAATGACAAACAAAATTTTTAAAAAATAAAATCAAGAAAATGAAAAAGTTAATCCTGTTACTTTTTGTAACAATTGCAAGCACTAGCATTTTTGCTCAATCTAATGTGGCTCAATTAAAAGCAGCGTAAAAAAAATACAAAGACGCAGATGCGCTAGTTGAAAAGTATTTAACCAAGTTTGATACCCTGGATTTTACTGTATTTAGTAATCAAGAATGGACAAGACTTCACGAGAGTCATGCTAAAGACATCAAAGTATATTGGCCTGACGGTCATATGACCCAAGGGATAGAAGTACACATTGCAGACTTAAGTCAATTATTTGTCTATGCACCAGACACAAGAATTAAACAACACCCTATCCGTATTGGATCTGGAAATATTACAGCAGTTACTGGTGTATTTGAAGGAACATTTACAAAACCAATGCCAATTGGTGGCGGTAAATTTATTCAACCTACAGGCAAGAAATTTTCAATGCCAATGGCAACCTTTGGAATTTGGAAAGATGGAGTGATGGTTGAAGAACATTTATTCTGGGACAATAAGACCTACATGGACCAAATTGGCTTAGGCGCAAAGTAATTTTCATAAATTTTAATTAGCTTACATATAACTAAGTAGTTTAACAAGTTTAAGCTACTTAGTTATATTTTGTATTGAATTTATAAAGCAAATATTTGAAGTTTTTTTATAACATATCTAAGTCTAGTTTAGTATTATCATTGTTACTTATGGTAAATACTTTGGTAGCCCAAACTAATAATTACCCTAAAATTGGATTAACGCTTAGTGGTGGAGGAGCAAGGGGTTTAGCACATATTGGTGTGCTAAAAGCTATAGACTCGGCAGGACTCAACATTAATTACGTGACGGGCACGAGTATGGGGAGTGTTATAGGCTCGTTATATGCAATGGGCTATAGTGGTAAAGCAATTGAAAAGATTGCAAGGTCTACAAAATGGGATAAGTTACTTTCTAATCAAATTTTGTTGCGTGCCATTTCAATGGAAGAGAAAGATGAGTATGATAAATATGGCATTGAGTTGCCATTAAAAAATGGAAAATTAGGATTGCCAACTGGGGCATTGGAATCAGAAGAATTATGGATAAAACTATCTGAACTCTATTTCCCAGTTTATAAGATTAAGCAGTTTAAAAATTTAAAAATTCCATTTGCAGGTATAGCAACAGATATTACCAATGCAGAACCTGTGGTTTTAGATAGTGGGGAAATGGTAACAGCCATTAGAGCAAGTATGGCAATACCAGGTGTTTTTACAATGGTAGATCGAAATGGAAAAACATTGGTTGATGGAGGAGTGGCCAGAAATTTTCCGGTTTCTGATGCAATTAATATGGGTGCAAATTTCACTATAGGCAGTAACGTTTCGGAGGGGTTTTTACCAAAGGAAAAACTATCAAGCCCTATTCATGTATTGTTACAAATAGCTTCGGCACGAGAAAAACAAGACAATGAAAAACAGATAAAAATAACCAATATCTATATAAATCATTTATTAGAGAATTATTCAATTTTTGATTTTGCAAACGCAAACGAAATAATTGATTCAGGTATCTTAAATGGAGCTAATTATTACACACAGTTTAAAATAATCGCAGATTCATTAAAAAATAAATTCGGCATTTTACCTGTTCAAAAATATGATGATCCAATTCAAGATTCCGTATATATAACTGAACACAAAGTGCGTGGTTTAAAAAAAATTAGCGAGTCCGCTTTTTTACATAGTATCCATTTTGACGAATATAGCTACTACAATGCAGAGCGAATTTCAGAAATGATAAGAAGAGGCTATGCTACCCGTGATTATAATTTTATACATTATAGATTAGAGGTATTGCAGGATAGTAGTTCAATGATAATTTTTGAAGTAGAAGAAAATGACCCCTTAACAATAAAAGCAGGCATTCACTATAATAGTTTTTTAGGTATTAGCCTAATTGCCAATCTTACAGGAAGAAATTTTATTACCCCCAATTCTAGATCATTTGTAACATTCAATTTGGGAGAAAATTTTAGAATAAAGGGTGAGCACTTACAATATTTTGGAAGACAAAAAAACTTTGAAGTCATCCCCAGCTTTCAATACGAACAACTAAGAATTAATAATTATGTCAATTTTATTAAGGAAGGAATATATAAAATGAACTATTTTATTGGTGATATAAAATTACAATTAGCTAATAAGCGTGATTTTACAGTTGGATTGGGTAGTAAGTTTGAAACAGAAAGATATGCCCCTGATATCACTTCCACCATTGAAATTAATGGGCGCGATCAATATTTTACAACCTACGGTTATTTTCATTTTAACACGCTTGATCAAAGTATTTATCCAAACAAGGGCCTTAAAATAAATTTTGAAACTGGATTAGTATTTAATCAAACACCTAAACTAAGTTATACCTTAACAGGCAATTTTTCAAGAGCCATTGATACAAGTGCTACCAATGGATCTAATTTTACAAAGAGTTTGTTGCAAATTGAAATGTATAAATCCTTGAATAATAGATTAACCATTTTTGGTTCATCACAAACTGGCATTAACTTCACAAATGCTCAAAATAAATTTAATAACTTTTTTATTGGAGGACTAAATTCATTGTACCACAATCAAATTACTTTCTCTGGGCTACAGGATGTTCAAGCTTATACACTAAGTGTTTCATCTATGATGATTGGCTTTAGATATAAATTATTAAATAAATTTTATATTATAAGCAAGTCCAATGTTTTGGTTAGTAATTTTATGCAAAATCAAAATAGCAATAGCAATATTCCTAGATGGATTACGGGTAGTTCATTGACACTTGCCTATAAATCCTTGTTGGGGCCTATAGAATTTAGCACTATGTATAGTCCACAAGTTGGCAGTCTATTATCCTATGTAAATATTGGGCTTAATTTTTAAAGCTTTGTTTTAAGATTAGTTACTGAACTCTAAAACCATCTGATTACTCATTAACTTATTTGACAATGCTTCATGTCTTTTTTTGTGTGCTTGAATTTCCCATTCAAAATTCACTTTATCATCTACTTTATTTATCCTAATTAATCTAAATTTTACTTTAGATGCCTTCAATATTTTTTCTATTTCATGTACAGCATTGTCGCTATAGTTAGTTACAACCGAATATTCTTTTGACTGGTTTAACTCGTCAATATATCTTTCTAAATAAGGCAGTATAGCCAAAATTAAAATCATTAATACACTACTACAAGCAGCAGCAAAGTAATATCCAGCACCAATGCCCATCCCCACGGCAGCCACCACCCATATGGTAGCAGCAGTTGTTATTCCATTTACTCTATTGTCTCCTCTAAAAATTACACCAGCGCCTAAAAAGCCAATTCCAGAAACGATATTAGAGGCAATCCTGTCACCATTATTCACGCCTCCAATTAAGTTGGATATAATAGTAAAAAAACAAGCTCCCAATGATATCATTATCATTGTTCTAAATCCAGCCGATTTACTTCGATACTGTCTTTCTGCGCCAATAATTCCACCCCATAAAATGGCCAGGGCAAACCTGATTATTAATTCGTTATTCATTTTTAAATTTTAATGCATTGGATCTTCTGTATCAACATCTTTTGGCATGTCCTTGGAATGAGGATAATCTTGATTCATATCTTCTTCAAACTTTTTCTCATCAGCCATATTTCTTTTTACTAAAAACACCACTAGTGCAATTAATAAAATTCCTGCGATTATAATGATGTACCAATTCATAATGCTTGTTTTAATTACTCTAATCTACTACATTATTGTGATGTATTCCCATATCAAAATCATGCGCTATATTAATTATCATTCCTATAGGTATTTGTAGACCCTTGATATTCACTAGATTAAATGTCCTCTTTTGTACCCTAACTTGGCAGTGGTCCTATTCAGGGCCTTCTTTAACTTTTTTTTTGGGGGGGGGTATAAATAAAGTGAATTGGCTAATGCTCCCAAAAAATAAATTCTATATTTGGAATCAGTAAAATGCTGCACTATGAAAAAAAGTATCTTACCAATATTTTTACTTATCGCGTATCTTATAATACTGATTGAGATTTTGGTCTTTAAAAACATAGCGCTCATTAGAATTGGTCATCTAAGATTCAATTTTGGTGGCATACAGGAAGGACCAGCCAACCTAATTCCTTTTAAAACAATTTTATATTACTTACTAGGTCATAATGGATTATTAATTGGAGGTATTAATATTGTTGGGAATATTATTGCGCTAGTACCACTTGGTTTTTTAGTTCCAATGGTATTTTCTAAAATTAATTGGAATAAAATATTCTTAATTGCGTTAGGAACTGGTTTGATAATTGAAGGAATGCAAGCAGTATTGCATGTAGGCATTTTTGATATTGATGACGTACTATTAAATGGATTGGGTGTTTTAATTGGTTTTAGGAAATTTAATTTATTCGAAAAATTTTCAAAAAAGACAAAATTTATTTTAAGTACAATTGTTCTAGGTCTAATTGGATTACTATTTTTACTTTATACACTTTCTTATTTCAAGTTAATTCATTTGTCAATTGGCATTGAATCAAGTGTTGAAAAAAACGTGTTGCCTTCAATTCACACACTTAATAATAGACAAATTGGCAATGGTCAATGCTGTGATCCTTGTAATGGCACTGGTGGAACGGGACAGATAGTTAGTATTGGCACTAATGCAATTAATATTATTCGTAGAGACGGGAAAATGAACTAATTAAGTTAACTAAGCAAACCACTATCAAAACATCTTCGGGACCGGCTAACAATGCTGTATTAAAAATAGGTGAACACGTAACCGTAATTATAGACGAGACTGAAACAGCATCCGCTATTTTAGTTTGTGGTTTAAAATAATTTTTACTTAGAAGTAACACATAAAAAAAGGCCATCATTTTTGATGGCCTTTTTTTATAAATTCTTGATACTATTTAAATCCAATGTTTGCTAATCCTTTATGGCTAATCACAATTGCCTCTAAAGGAGTTTCATTAAAACATGCATCTTGTTCTACATAATAATATTTCATGCCAGACAATTTCTTATTGGCCAAAATTCTCTTAAAATCAATATGTCCATTTCCAACAGGAGCAAAACGACCTTGATCATCCATGTCCTTTACATGCCATAATTTGAAACGACCAGGATAACGTTTAAAGTAAGCAACAGGATCTTGACCTGCTTTAGTTACCCAGTATAAGTCCATTTGAAAATTAACAACACTTGGATCACAGTGCTCTAACAAATAATCAAGCACTACATTACCATCATCGTCCTTAGAAAATTCAAAATCATGATTATGATATAACAATTCCAAACCACCTGCTTTACATTTCTCTCCTAATTTGTTTAAAATATCAGCTAAATTTTTAGCACCACCTTTCATGCCCATTTTCTTATTTACCGCATCATAACTAAACAGTCCCATTGGCGGCACTGGAATAACAAAATATTTAAATCCAACAGCTTTTAAGTCCGCAATTTGTTGATCAATATTGTCAAAATTTACAGTTCCTTGATGAGCAGAAATGGGTGTTAATTTCATTTCATCCAATAAAGCTTTAAAATCGGCTGGAGATAAATTATAAAATTTACCATTATTGTATCCTGCTGATTCAACATTTACATATCCAGCCTGAGCAACTTTTTCTAAAGTAGCTTTAGCATCCTTAGTCATTGCATCACGAACAGTATATAAAGCCAAGCCTCCAAATGGTTTAGGGCCACTTGTTTTTTCTATAGGCTTAAAAGCAAGTAGTGCAATAGCAAAAACTGCACATAATGATAATAGGGGTTTAAAAAATTTGTTGATTTTCATGGCAAGCAATTGTTTAGATTTTTATTAAGTTTTACACATCAATTTACTGAATTTGATTATAAAAGCAAAGATTAATTGATGGATTATTGGTTTTGATAATCAGGGATTAAGCACAAACAAAAAAGCACCTATAAAATTATAAGTGCTTTTTTAAAATTAATAAGTATTACCATTTTTCTAAACCTAATAATTTCTTACCTAATTCAGTAAGCACGGCAGTATCGTATTTGGTTTGTTCCCAGTTTCTTGGATCCCCTGGGAAAGCATAACCCTCTGGAGCAATTCGGTTTTTCCAAGAATTCACTCTCCAATCTCTAAGGGATTGATTGTCCTCCTCGGCTGGCATCATAGAAATATATTGTGCCATACGTACTTTATCACCACTATTGTTGGCTCTAATGCCATGAGGTTGGGTGCTGTTAAAAATTAACAGGTCTCCTGCTTCTAGCTTTACTTTTGTTGGAGTGAATCCAGTTGTGTCAGGTTTAAATCTATCTCTGTCTTCTGGTTGTGTTAGCTTCCAAGTATCATAAGTTCTAAATAATTCTGGAATGCACTGGAATCCTCCCATATTTTCATCCGTTTGATCGGCAAGAGCTAATACGCCTTGCACATTTACTGGCTTGGTTTCAGGATCATAATCCCAGTGTATAAATCCTTTGTACTCGTGTCCGGGTCTAATTGGAAAATTTAAATTCGCTCTATCAATTGTCACCCAAAGTTTTTCAGTTCCCCAAATATCCACAAAGGCATTATATACTCTTTCCATTTGACGATTATTCCAAAGATGTTGATTGTTATAACACTCAACCATTCCCGTATTCGTCAACTCTTTCATCTTCATTTCAGCACGAGGAGCAGTGTACCAAGTGTCTTTGTTATTTGGGTCTTTTTCTTCAAATTCCCATAAAAACTTTGCAGTAGCTAATGCTTGTTCACGAGGAACTGCGTTCTTAATAATTATATAACCATTGTGTATCCAAAAGTTCCAATCGTCCTCACTTAATACACGAAGTGGTTTACCATTTGAACGATCATTTAATTGCTGGGTACTGCTTTTTGCAGTAGATGGATTACCTGGAATGTCCGTATGGGCATTATTAGGAATCATAGTAGTTGCCATAGTTGGTTGTTGCATAAAATGTGTTTTGATAAGACAAAAATCATGACTTCTATATCCAATTAAAATATCTGAATTGACTAATTTTTGACCTGTATTGACATTTTAGCAAATATTTTATGCATATTATGTTATTTTGGTACTATGAAACTAACATTAGAAACAATCAAGCCTGATTCAGGAAGTTCATTTAGAATTCTATTGACACCTAATTTGAATGATATATTCTTTTGGCATTTTCACCCTGAAATTGAAATAGTATATGTTGAAGCAGAAAAAGGAATTAGACATATTGGGGATCATATTTCAAGTTATCAAGAAAGCGATTTAGCATTGATTGGATCATATATTCCGCATTTGAACTTTGATTATGGAGTTAGAACAAGAGTGGAAACAGTTGTTGTACAATTAAGAGAACATTTTTTTGACGAAGGATTACAACACTTTCCTGAATTCAACGAAATAATTGAACTAATTGAAAGAGTAAAAACAGGTGTAGCATTTTATGGTGAAACCAAAAAAATAGTTGGCTTAAGATTAAAAGCTTTGAGCTCATTAAATAAATTCAACCAATTTATAGAACTCATAGATATATTTCAATTGCTTGCAAAAAGCAATGAATACATAAAATTAAAAGCGAGGCCCGTATCCAATCAGACAATTTTAAAGCAACAGGATAGAATGTTACAGATATACAAACATGTGGAAGAAAACTTTAAAGATAAAATTGACACCAACTTGATTGCCAGCAAATCTAATTTATCCCTGCCTGCATTTTGTAGATATTTCAAAAAAGCAACTAAACTTACCTATACAGATTTTGTAAACCAATACAGAATTACCTACGCTAAAAAATTATTATTACAAGATAAAAATATTACAGAAACCTGTTTTGAATCTGGCTTTGAAAATCTTTCTTATTTTAATAGAGCCTTTAAAAAAATTACTGGAGTGAGCCCATCTGTATTTAAGAAGAAGAATATTGAAAATTGAACTTGTTTTATAAGTGCTAATTGCGTGTTTGTTCCTAAATAGTATTTTGGAACATTCATTTTGTTCCCATACCATATTATGGAACATATTTTAAGTACCCGTTGAATAAAATGAATTCCAGCTAATCTAGTTTTGAATTCAATAAAAAATTTATTCTATGAAAAAACAATTTCATGTTATCGTTTTAACGATAATGGTACTTTCGGCAACAACCGTATCAGCCCAAAAAGTGGATCAAGCCACAAAAAATATCAAATTTTATGGTCATGTATGGGATGTGGTTATTAACCAAGGCAGGGTCAATATATTAGATTCCGCATATGCCGATAATGCTGTTTTGCATACCGTGCCAGAAACCAAGGGGAAAGCCAATTGCATGGCTTATTATGCTAATTATGTAACAGGTTTTTCGGACAGACAATTTATTGTAAAGGAAACTTTCGCACAAGGCAATAAATTGGTAAAATACTGGCAGTTTAGAGGAAAACATACTGGCACTTTTTTTGGTATTCCTGCGACTAATAAAAATGTGGATGTAATTGGATGTACAATTGCAACTATTGAGAATGGGAAAATCACAGAAGAACAAGACTTCTTTGATAATTTAGAATTTTTACAACAATTAGGTTTAATGGCGCGCTAATCCTTAGCAGCAATTGATTTTATAAAAGCGGAAGGGGTTACACCCTTTCGCTCTTTAAATGCATCTATGAATTTGGATCTCGATGCAAAACCTGCATTAGCTGAAATGGCTTCGATGGTTATGTTTTTAGACTCGCCCGCCTCAATTAATTTGCAAACATGATCAATTCTTAAATTTTTTCTCCATTCACTAAAGGTCAGGTTTAATTCATTGTTAAAATAGTTGGATAAAAAACGTTCAGGGATTTTTAAATCGAAAGACATTTGGGAGAGTGAAAATTCTTTTTGCACATATGGTGATGCTAGTAAATAGGCATTGATTATCTTTTCAATATCTTGTATGGTCCCTGTTTCCCTAGCTTTTTTGGGCAAATTAGATTTAATCTCGTCTATAATATTATCCTTTCCTTGCTCAATAGTGTAAGATACATTTCCATAGAGGATTTTAGGAAATAAGAATAAAAATATATTCTGAAGAAAGAAACCGCCGCCACAGATTAAAAAATAATATTTTTCAGTAAAAAAATCTTTAGCCGGAATGCCAAAAACCGAGTAATGGAAAGCATATAATGTAGACATATGACCAATACTATTAATGGCAATTACAATTTGAATACCGCATAATAAATACATCCATCTTTTTAAAATATTATGATTAGAAGGAAGTTTACCAAACTTTTTCTTAGTAGTTAAACTATGGCTAACAAAATAATAAATAGAAAAAAGTGCGTAAAAAAGTAAATGGGCCGATCGGGACAATAAAATAAATTCAAAAGAAACGAAATTAAAATGTAGGGTATAGTTCTCAGTTACATTTACAATTTCATGAGCAATTTGCTTTTTTTGCTCAAATGGTAAAGTAGTGAATGGCAAACAATTAATGATGGTTAAGAATGCCGGTAACAAATGCAGCCAATCCCATTTTTGTAATTTATTGCTATCAGATAAAGTGGTCTTAACATAGTAAAATAAAAACGGCCCCAATAAATAGGATAAAGGCAGCCAGTTTACAAAACAAACCCCTTCCCAGAATATGTCCTTTGTAAAATGTAGCCCATAATACACAAGCACAACTAGGTTGCAGCATAAAAAAAACAATGCAAGGAAAATATTGGATCTATTTAAGGAGCTTAAATAGTAAATCAGAATAAAAGAGGTAAAAATCCCAAATAAAGGAAATAAAATGGCCATAAATGGGTAAATACTGTTTAAATCAAGGTCAAGATAGTAAAAAATCTATCAAATTAGGATTAATTCTATATAAAAGAATTGCTTGGTTCTTTGTTCCATTTCGGCCAATTGGAACATATTTCTAGGTCATATAAATGGTCAATTAAAGTCAAGTGGATACTTTCAATGCTCATAAAATTCATATAAATTAAAACACAACACATGAAAAAATTTATGGCATCTCTTGCCTTATTAACTACCCTTTTTGCTTGTCAGTCAAAAACAGAAACTTCGGCTACTGCAAATTATCCTACAAATGCGGCTGGGTATAACTTAGATAGCACAGCGAATACCGATTTGGTAATAAAAACAGTAAAAGCTATGGAAGCCATGGATACTGCTACTTATCGTTCAATTTATGCAACAAATGCAATATTTCATGATAATTTAGATTCAATGAACTTGGATCAAAATATGAGTATGTTTAATCTGTTTAAATCAAAAGGGATTACAGTTAAAGTTTTAGAGATTCAGCCAATTTGGGAAGCGGTAAATAAAGTACCCTCACAAAAGGGAATTACCAACTATGTAATTTCATATCAAACTGCTCAATTTACTAAGGGAGATAAGAACATTAAGGTAGTAATGAATGTAGTAGATGCAATGAAAGACGGAAAAATTACAGAAGAGTGGATTACTTATGATACAAAAGGTTTGTCTGAATTAATCAAATAGTTTTCTCTACTTAAGTTTGGTATTTAAAAAGGGCCCATATGATGTGGGCCCTTTATTATTCTATTATAATCACAGAAATTATTTCATTAGATCAGCTAGGCCAGATGCATCGTAATAATCATACTCTCTAACAATTTTTCCATCTTTTAAGGCATTTGCCTGATAAAACTGAATAACTACTTTTTTATCTCCTTTGTTGAATGTGAATTGACAGTAAATATGTATATAGTTTTTAGCTCCATTTTCAGGGTCAGCTACTTTATTTACAGTTTCAAATGCGTTATAAATGGTATCTAATTTAATTTCAATACCCTTTGCTTTCATTTCATTGAAAATAGCAACATTTTGAGCTAATGTTTCTTTAGCAGCATTATCATAAAAGATAGCAGTATCTGCATATAATGCTTTGTAAGCATCTAAGTCTCCTTTTGCAGCATTAACAATTGTTTTTTTAGCGTACTCGATATTATCTGACTTGTTCAAAACATAGCCATCACTTTCGGGTGTTGTTGTACTTTCTTTCTTTTGGTCACAAGCTGCAAATAGGGTCACAGCAAATAATGAGCCTAATAATAATTTTTTCATTTTTAAAATTTTAGGTTGAATTGAATACCTTAAATTAATAAATGAACCCACTATATTAATGTTTAGGCCCATCTCATATGTTCCAAATTAGGAAATTGGAACATATTTTGGCCCTTTCGTCTATTATTCAATCTTTGTTTTGTCCCCTCTTATTATGGTATCAACATCAACTAACTCAAGAGCAACTACCATATCTGCAACGGTAGCCTTATATTTTTTAAAATGATCTGTTTGAATATGTGACTTGTAGGCATCCAAACTTGCATAGTTTTCAAAAACTGTCACATGAGTTGGTTCAGCTATACTGTAAACAGCAATCATTGAAATAACTCCTGGTTCTTTTTGCAAAGCGGCTTTGACTCCTTCTTTGAGTGCCAACTTATATTCGTCTAATTTATCTGCTTTGATGACTATTTGGGCAATGCGCAAGTAATTAGTTGTCTTTTGGGCAAAAGTATTCATTGAGGTAAAACAAATAATGGTTAATAATAGAGTTGCTTTTAGTACTTTATTTTTCATCTATACGATTTTTGAATTTTTCTACATCCAAGCACATAATGCCAAAAGTATATCCATCTGGATCTTCAATAGTTCTGAGTTGCATAAATCCTTCATCCAATGCAGGACTTGGCTCGGTTGCGCCCGCTTGTAAAGCATTTTCAACCATTTCATTTACCTTTTCATTGCTTTCTACAGGCAGTGTAAATGAGGGGATTTGCAATTTTCTGATATCAACTTTGGTTTTATTTACATGCAAATTTGAAAATTTCCTTGACTGTAACATAATATAAATTGAATCACTCCAAACCATACATTTTTGATCTTCATCTGTGTATAAAGGATTCACGGTAAATCCTAACCGAGTGTAAAAATGCATAGAATTATTTAAATCCTCAACAGGTAAATTGATAAAAATTTGTTTCATTGTAAATATTTTATAATAGCGTAAAGAAATTACAATAGTTTCTAGCTTTAGTAAATTTAATGCTATTATTTAATTTATGAATCTAATAATAGCGCTATTTGAGCCTGCACATCAAAATACCAATGAAAGACAACACGTAGGTTGGCAAAAGATTTTAGAAAATTTAAGCAATAGGTAAAAGCATTGCGTTAAAAGAAAAGCCCCGCATTGCGAGGCTTTTTAAGTTTATTACTATTAAGCGTTATTTGTTTGAAATTCTGGATCTCAGTTCAGGAAAACGATACACTGCAACAATCCACAAAAAAGCTTGAATAATACAAGGCGCAATTACTGACTGGCCATGTTCCAAGTGCGTAGCGATAGCACCTCCCAAATAAGCAACCAATAGTAAAGTGCCTAATATTCCTGTTCTTGGAATAATAAAAAGGATGACTGAAATAATTTCAATCAAACCCAAAACGTAATAGGATTGTGGGTTTAATCCAAAGCTTGCCCCCATTTTTAATGCTTCTGCATTAGCAGTAAACTTGCCAATTGCACTTCCAATAAATACAAATGCAATTAAACCTGTAAGCACCCAATTGATAATTTTTTTTGTCATAGTGTTTGATTTAATTATGAATCATATTGTAAATATAATAGTTATAGATTTAGTTAACCAAACATAAGTTATCTACTTATCCTTGAAACCATTCAAATTAATATATTCACCATTTTAAATAACTATATTTTAAAATTATATAACTTCAATTAAATATAAATCTATGGCAAATATTAATCCACACATTCACTTTAATGGAAATGCAGAAGAAGCTTTTTTATTTTACAAATCTGTATTTGGTGGAGAGATTAAAAATTTAGTTCGATTCAAAGAATTGTCCAGTGAGGGATTTACATTCCCCGAAGATGAGTTGAACAAAATAATGCATATTAGTTTGCCTATTGGCAATTCAAGTGTTTTAACTGGTAGCGATGTTCCAAGTATATTAGGTATCGTTAGCGAAAATGAAAATAGGAGTAAGATTACAATCACTGCAGATAGTAGAGAAGAAGCAGATGATTTATTCAATGGACTTTCTGTTGGCGGAACTGTTGAGATGCCCATAGGTAATAGTCCCTGGTGTACTTATTTTGGCGCATTCAGAGATAAATATGGTATTGAGTGGATGATAGAATATTCAAAAAAATAGATAATAGCTCATATTAAGATAAAGAGTTAGACATTTAAAACCTGCATTACTTGAACTATTTTAATATAAAGCGAAAAATGCAAGTACCCTAACTCACTGATAGACAAAGAAAAATTCATCGTTGCTGATGGCTTGTCTAGTTTGGTGTAAGGACAAAATTAATTAACTGAAACTTCCACTTTCTTACCTAATCCAAATTCAATTAATCTATATAATGTAGATAGCTGGATATCTGTTTTCCCGTTTTCAATACGAGATATAAAACTTTTTTTAGCGCCAATCTTATCAGCTAACTGTTCCTGTGTCATTTTAGCATTTTTTCGTTCTTCTTTAATTAATTCTCCTATAAGAAATGTTTTTGCTTTAATTTCAAATTCAGTTCTCTTCTCTGTTCCTCTTTCACCATAACGTCCTGCTAAATGCTGATTAAATGTTGTGATGTTATTTTTTTTCTTTGCCATAATATCTTTAATTAGTAGTACTAAAATATTCTTTCATTAGTTTGTTAGCCATCTCCATTTCTTTCTTAGAAGTTTTATTTGTTTTCTTTTGATATCCATTAAATAAAACAACAACTTTCCCTTTATCAAAACAGCAGAATATTCTAAAAACATTGCTATCATGCTCAACCCTTATTTCATATAATCCTTTATACCCTTTAAGATGCTTTAGAAATTTTTCAGGTACTTTTTCTAAATGCGTTAATAAGAATAATACATAATCCACTTTCTCTTTTACCTTATCAGTTTGCTTATCAAAAAAGTCATAAAAATGCCTTTTATAAAAAACCAATTCTCTTACTTGATTCATTGAATCTTAGTTTACAAAGTTAACTTAAAATGGAACTTCTAGAAAATAAATATCCGTAGTAAGATGAAAAGAAATTAAAGTATTTATACTTGGATGAAACATCCCTAACTCACTGACGGACAATGAAAAAGCCATCATTGCTGATGGCTTGTCTAGTTTGGCTCCCCTTCACGCATAGAAATTGCAACATTTCTTAAAATATATTCAATTTAGAAAGTTTTCTATTAGTAAACTTATTAATTTTGTAAAGTGTTTAACATTATTACCAGAAGAACGCTATTAGAATATGCCAAAAAGTATCCTTTGGCAAAAATTGCATTATTTGAATGGTATCACGAATTGATTAAATCAGACTTTAAAAGTTTTAATGAACTAAAAAAGGTATATGGGAAGGTGAGTTTAGTGAGTGATGATAGAGTAGTATTTAATATAATGAGTAATAAATTTAGATTAGTAGTAAGAATGGTATTTGAATTTAAAACTATACAGATCAAATGGTTTGGAACACATAGTGAATATGATAAAATTGATGTTAAAACCGTACAATATAAAAAGTAAGTATTATGGAACTCAAAATTATAAAGACTAAAAAACAGTATGAACAATATCTTGATTGGGTAGATGTTCAATTTGATAATAAGGTTAAAGCGAACACGCCATTGGGCGAGAAACTACAAGTAGCACTTTTATTAATTAAACAATACGAAGATGCCAACTATCCTATACCATTGCCTGATCCTATTGATGCAATAAAATTTAAAATGGACGAGTTAGGATTGAAAAATAAAGACCTTGTTGGCAAAGTTGGTAGTAAAGGGTATGTATCATCCTTATTAAATAAAAAGAAGCCATTGACTCTTGAACTAGCCAGGATTTTTCATCAAGAACTAAATATACCTGCAGAGATTTTATTATCCTAATTTCTCTTGAAGTCGCAATTTGCGACCTCAAGTATGGAATTGATTCTCAATAAAAAAGCCCCGCAGAATGCGAGGCTTTTCTTTTTTGGCTCCCCTTTTAGACGAAAGATGCAACTATAATGCGATGATTGAGTATGTGTCAATTAGGAAATAGAAGGGTTAACTAACTGGTGTACATATTACAATTAAAAATCCATCTAAATCCCTAACATATCCAACCACTTGTCCCCAAGGTTTTTCTTTCGGTGCAGCATATAATTTTGCTCCTGCTTCAATGGCCTTATTGATGGTTGCTTGAACATCATTTGTAGTAAACCCAATTTCAATTCCAAATGGCTTTTCATTAAGGCTACTTTCTGCAAACCCGTCTTTTAAATTAGATAATGCTAATGTTTTAGATGCGAATGAAAGTGTTGTTTCTCCTGTAATAACTTCTCCATAAGAATTATCAGGAGTCACAAATTTTTGAGTGAATCCAAATGCTTGTTCATAAAAATGAATAGCATTTAAAACATTCACAACATATAGGATTGTATATGCGAACTTAATCATTGTTTTAATTTTGAAGTAAATATAAAAGATGCAACTAACCTAACTAGCTGACGGACAAAGAAAGCGACATTTCTGTCGCCTTGTGCATTCTTGCTCTCCTTAATCACCAAAGTTGCAGTAGGGACAAAAATCTTTTTACTTAATCATAATGAAATCTACATTTGAAAATTTGAATTTCATCATATTCCACTTTGTAAATTAATCTGTGCTCTTCGTCAATTCGTCTTGACCAATAACCAGCATATTTAAATTTCAAAGCCTCTGGTTTTCCAATACCTTCAAATGGGCTTCTAGAAATATCTTTTAATAGCTCATTAATTTTATTAAGTTTTTGCTTATCATTCTTTTGCCAAAAAAGATAATCTTCCCAAGCTGCATCTATAAAGGTATAGCTCATCATTCTATTATTTTACGCTCCCTCTTTTTTCCTTCTTTAAATTGCTTTATAGATTCATCTAATACTTCCATATTTCTTTTTGAAGACATCTCATGCAATGTTGCATTTAAAGAGTTGTATTCCTCTAAAGAAATAATTACAACACCAGTGTCCTTACCTCTATTAATAATTAAGGTTTCACGCTCATTAGTAACCTTGTCAAGATATTGCTTGGTTTCTTTACGAAAATCTGAAAGTGTAGTAGATAACATAATTACATATTTATGTACAAATATATGTACATATTTTGAAGATGTAACATTGAAATCAAATTTCAGGAATATAATAATGTAAAAACAGCGTATTTATACGCAGAGCAACTGCACTAACTCACTGATGGACAAAGAAAAAGCCATCATTGCTGATGGCTTGTCCAGTTCTGCTCCCCCTTCTGGACTTGAACCAGAGACCCTCTGATTAACAGTCAGATGCTCTAACCAACTGAGCTAAGGAGGAGTGTTCCCTTTAATGGGTGGCAAAAATAATACATTTTGGCAAAGTACAAAAACTTTAAAACAAAGAATTCTTCTTAAAACCGATAAATATTCCCTCTGGGCGGGTTTCAACCGGGTAAGTTTTCAAAAAATAGCCTTCTCCCGTAGTATTTCGGCCATTTTTCATGTCAAAAGCGTATCTGTGTAAAGGACAAACTACCTGACCAAGAGGATTTATATAGCCGGAAGCCATTCTTCCACTTGCATGTGGGCATTTTTGGGCAAATGCGAAATATCCATCCTTCCAGTGGGCAAGAGTAAACTTGCGACCCTCAAGCTCCATTTCAAGCATATTATTATCCGAAAAATTTAGTTCCAAAGGAAATTCAGTTATCAATACCCATTTCATATAAAACAGTTTAAGTAAAGAATACTGTTTTATATGGATATTTCACTTGATACATATCGCGCACTTTATGTAAAATCACCGTCCTTAATTCTTCAATATTTTGTTTTTCAATGGCAGATACAAATACACATTGATTGTTGGTAATGCCATTCCATCTTTCTTTCAATTCTCTTAAAATATCTTCTTTCACTTCGTCTTCCAACCACTCGTCAAAATATTTTTGCTTGTACAAATCCATCTTATTAAAAATAGTAACCACGGGTTTGTCAAACGCTTTTAGTTCTTGTAAAGTTTTATTAACCACAGCAATTTGATCCTCATATTGCGCATGTGAAATATCTACTACATGCAATAATACATCGGCTTCACGTACTTCGTCCAAAGTACTTTTAAAACTTTCTACTAAATGATGCGGAAGCTTACGAATAAATCCAACCGTATCACTTAATAAAAAAGGGGTGTTTTCAAAAACCACTTTACGTGTTGTTGTATCCAATGTTGCAAACAATTTATTCTCGGCAAACACATCACTCTTACTCATTAAATTCATGATCGTACTCTTGCCCACATTGGTATAACCCACAAGGGCAACGCGTATGAACTCGCCGCGCTCCTTACGTTGTGTGAAAGATTGTTTATCAATTTCCTCTAGTCTTTTTCTTAATAAAGAAATTTTATCCTTAACAATACGACGGTCAGTTTCAATTTCTGTTTCACCCGGACCTCTTGAACCAATACCCGCACCTTGTCTTTCCAAGTGCGTCCACATTCCTTTTAAACGAGGTAAAATATATTGATACTGTGCTAATTCCACTTGCACTTTTGCTTGTGCGGTTCTTGCACGTGAGGCAAAAATATCTAAGATTAAATCACTTCTATCAATGACTCTGCACTTTACTTCTTTTTCAATATTTGAAATTTGAGAACCTGTTAATTCATCATCAAATATCACCATGTCAATATCCTTAGCAGCAACATATTGTTTTATTTCTTCTAATTTTCCTTTTCCTACAAAGGTTCTACTGTCGGGATGTTGTAAACGTTGTTTAAAAGATTTAATGGTTATGGCTCCTGCTGTTTCTGCTAAAAATGCTAACTCATCCAAATACTCATTTACCTGTTCCTCGGTTTGTTCCTTTTGTATAAGACCTACCAATACCGCTTTCTCTTCCTTTTTTATAATCTGCTTCTTCTCTATCAAAATACAATGTTTTTACAAAGATAAACTAATCCTTGGGGTAATAAAAAACCCTCCGTTAAGAGGGTTTTACTAATATTATTTTGTGTGTTTTATAATCCACTGATAGTTAAACCAAATGACACTTTATTCATTACTGGACCAAATCCATCTCTTAAAACTGGTGTAACTTGATAACCCATATCAAAAGAAACAATACCATAACCAATACGGCCAGTTAATGTTACATCCGAAGCATCAAAGAAACGCTTGTCAATTTGTTTTTCAACATAGGTTTTTCCATAAATAGAAGCACCACTTGCCGTTTCGTAATTTTTTGCCTTTGAATACGCTTTTAACAAGGTACCCAATTTTATACCTGCTGCAGCTTTCCATGATTTACCAGGATGTGCAGGATCACTATAATATCTTAATTCTACAGGCGCTTGTAAGTAAATTGTTGTAATTTTTTGTTTAGCAAAATGATTTGCTGTTGAGTCTAAATGCTGAAATGGCAAAGTATTTGCACTTGTCTTTAAATTAGCATAAGTGTGAGGATCCATGAAAATATTACTTGTACCTATACCCGCACCAAATGCCACGCTGTAATGCTGATTCTTTTTAAAAGGCTTGTCATACATAAAGTACATATTAAAGTGTCTACTAAAGCCACTTGTTTTAATACTATCAGGTCTGCTTGTCCAAGCATCAGATCCAAACTGTAACATTAGATGGTCGGCCGCACGACCTGTAAGGTCAAATTTATTATTACTAGTACTTGATGTTTGCGCTTGCGCAAAATATCCAAGGAATAAAATAGAAATAGTCGATAAAATTACTTTCTTCATCCCGCAAAAATAGCTGAAAAAAAGGGTAGATAACCTTAAAAAAGGTTAAAATATTAGGCATTTATGCGTAAAAACATTGTCAATTTTACTATTTTTGCAGCCTGTCATCGAAAGATGCGGGCCTATAGCTCAGTTGGTTAGAGCACCTGACTCATAATCAGGGGGTCCCTGGATCATGCCCAGGTGGGCCCACAGCCGAAAGGCAACAGAATCAAGGGTTTATGAAGTAAAATTCGTAAGCCCTTTTTCTTTTGGATTAGGTCTCTGCCAAGTTCCTGCCAGGTTTTGTGTTTTAGGAGGGAAAACAGGGGTGAATGGAGGTGAAGGGGTGGAATATTAATAATTCAATTTATTTGAACATGCTACTAAAATAATCGTTGGTTTCCTTATCTACAAAATATACATAACAACCTTTCATTCCTCTTGTCATTAGTGTTCTATAAGTATTTTTGATAACTAAGTCAAGCATTGCATTAGTTTCTGAAGGATTTTCTAGAAGTTGTTTTTTATAGCCATGCACCGATTTGTCTGAACTAGCACGTTTAGAAGCATCTGTAATAACTTGCCCATTTCTTACAATTAAATCTTCCCCAATAATCACTCCAACATAATCAACCTCTAAACCCTGACAGGTATGAATGCAGCCAATTTCATTAACCGATTTAGGGCTAATAATCCAAGTACTTCCATCTTCTGTTAAGTTCCATTTCATTTTAAAATCATATTCCGGGAACTCAATATCATATTTAGTCGTGTCTTTTTTACTTGGCCATTTCCAGCAGTAACCTGCAACTAATCTTGCCCTATTATTTATTTCATTTTTCTCGAAAATTTTGTCTCTTAATTCAGATGGGCTATCTACTACTTTAAAATCGTATTCAATATCACCTAAGTCTTCATTTGCGGTTTCTTTTATTTGTAAAATATTATCAAGCCAAGCTAAGTAACCATCAGAACCGTTGCACCTAAACTGCGAGTTTAATTCCATTTCTGTTACACTGGCACCTAATTTATGAGCCCATAATTCGATCTCGCTTTTTTGACCAATATCTTTAAGTGTTACACGCTGGTCCTTATCAATAAAAAAAATACAAAATTTTGAAGCAGAAATGATTTCCTTTATTTGATTTTCACCAAGATTACCATATAGCCCACTATGTTTATTCAAGCGATGGGCTTCGTCAATAATTAAGGCATCATATTCGTTTTCTGGAGTTCCAATAAATGCTCCAGAGCCTTTGAATAAATTCCTAATTATGGTGGGTTTAAGACTCCCTGTTAATCTTGACTCATAAACGGCTCTTGGGGCAGCATTTTTAGACACATAATGTGCCAATAAGCCAGTTTTTGTTAGTTCAACCAATAAATTAATTGCAACCACAGATTTTCCAGTACCTGGTCCACCTTGAACAATTAAAACTTGCTTATTAGTAATACTTGCTTTTTTTGCTAATGCTAATGCGTTTTCGTAAACAACTTTTTGGTCATCAATCATTACAAATTCTTGATTCCCCTTAATCATTTTCCCAATACTATCTGCAAGCATTTTGGATGGTCTAATCTTTCCGTTTTCTATGCGATATAAAATATTTGACCTGTCACCATACTTAACATGGCTTTTTATAAACTCCCTTAACTTAAGTGCATCACTTTTTAAAAAGACAGGCGCCTTTTGTATATACTCAGAATAAAAATCGTTTTTAATTACATTGTCGTCAATGTAATTATGCAGGTATGCACAAGGGTGTAATTGAATGTTTTCAGTATAAACGACTTCATTAAAACCTTGCAATAAAGTTGCATAGGACCAAGCTTGATATGATGGATGTGTATGTTCACCAAATCTGCCCCCTACATAAGTTTCAACAATAGAATCTTTATTTGTCAATTTAGCCTCAGACCATTGCTTTAGCTCAACTAATAAAACACTATCTCGGTTGTTTTCATCTTGTCCAGAAATAATAAAATCTATTCTTTTCCCTGTTTGAGGGATTTGGTATTCTATTGCAACACCACAATCAACAGGAATTTCTTGATCTTGCATAATTCGATCCATATAGACTAATGAAGCAGCCCAAGACCTAATTTCAGCAATACCAACACCTCGGTTCAACTTTTGTTTGACATTTTTTAATACAATTCCTTCAATGTCGTTAGTTAGTACGTCATTTAGAAATTGTATTTTATTTGCGCTATAAACTATCAAAGCTCATTATATTTTTTTGCAGTCCCTTTAGACTTCTCTACAGGATATTTTTCAGAATTCTGTTTGATTTTTTCTAAAACTATTTCCCTAACATCCAAGCCGCATTTATCTGCTAATAAAAAAGCATATGCGAATACATCTGCCAACTCCTCTCTAATTTTAATAGGATTAGCTGCCTTAGAGTCCTTCCAAATAAACGATTCTAATAATTCGCCCGCTTCGATATTAAGCGCAATAGCTAAGTCCTTAGGGTTATGAAATTGCTCCCAATCTCTCTCATTTCTAAATTCAACTAAAGCATTGGTAATTTGTTTAATGTCGTTCATAGTATGATTATATATACCAAGATAATACTATATCTCTAAAGTATTTCGACCTAATGGTATCTTAAAATCAATTATTTCGAATAATTTACGCAATATATTGCACATTTATATATTATTTTATGAAACAATAGCTTATTTTATAAAATAATATGCAATATATTACACATTTTAATTAAAAAATGTAATTAAATGTCATAATTTTAAGTACAAAATGCAATATAATGCAACATCTAAGTTTACTAGAACAATTAAAGCAAAGAAGGGAAGTATTAGGCGTAACGCAAGTAAAGCTATCTGAACTATCTGGCATTGCTTTAAGGACTATTAACCTAATAGAGTCTGGAGCGCATAATCCTTCAATAGATACTTTAATGAAGTTAGCTAGTGTATTAGGTATGGAATTGAAATTGGTAATTAAACACCCACCTTTAATTAGTTAATCAAAAAATTAAATGAGAAAGGCACAAGTATATCGAAATGGCATCTTAGTGGGTGAAGTAATACAACACCATGCTAAGAGATATGAATTCATATATGATGATGAATACTATTTGAAAGAGTATTGTCCAGCTATTAGCCTAACAATGCCTAAAACAAAAAAGGTATATGAATCTGATATACTATTTCCTTGTCTATTTAATCTAATATCAGAAGGGGTAAATAGAAAACTACAATGCCGTCAATTACAAATAGATGAAAATGATCATTTTGGTGTATTACTTGCAACAGCGAATAATGATACTATTGGAGCATTAACAGTAAAACCTATTGTAACTACCTAATTATTTTAAAAGCATATTATGATGTCTATAACAAGATGCCCAGGTACATTAGCAGATGGATATAATACCTATAGTAATATATGTTTACGTAAACTATATAATGGCAAGAAAGTAAATCATATACTTCCTTATAATTCTCCTAAATCAAATGATGATAATGCAGCAATATTTATAGAAAATAGAAAAAGAATCTCTATTTCTGGAGTACAAGAGAAAATGTCTCTATTATTAGATAAGAACAAATTAAGATTAACTAAAGAAGGGGAAAAAGGAACATATATACTTAAACCTATTCCTATTGATTTAAAGAAAGTAAGTCAGGTGCCAGCTAATGAACACCTCACTATGCAAATAGCGCGACAAGTATATGATATCAATACAGCAGAAAATGCATTAATATTCTTTAAAACAGGTGAACCAGCTTATATAACAAAACGATTCGATGTTAAAGAAGATGGTACAAAATGGGGTAAAGAAGACTTTGCAACATTAGCAGGTAAAACAAGCGAAAATGCAGGTGCTAATTTCAAGTATGATTATAGTTATGAGGAATTAGCTAATCTATTAAAGAAATATGTACCCTCTTATATAATAGAAATAGAAAAATTATATAAGCTTATTGTATTTAACTATCTATTTTCAAATGGAGATGCTCATTTAAAGAACTTCTCTTTATTAGAGACTAAAAATGGAGATTACACCTTATCACCTGCTTATGATTTGATTAATACACGTATACATTTAGATGATAGTGATTTTGCATTATCTAAGGGTCTATTTAAGGATAATTACATTTCTAATGAAAAAAAGAAATCTGGAAAACCAGGAGTAGAAGACTTTATTGAATTTGCAATAAGAATTGGAATAGATAAAGAAAATGCAATGAAGCAATTAGCACCTTTCTTAGAAAACCAAGAAGCAGTATTAAAATTAATCGAAAATTCCTATTTAGACGAACCTACTAAAAGAGCCTATCTATTAGACTATCAAACAAGACACAATCAGTTAAATAAGATCTAGGGAAATCAGGTGAAAATGGTGGTGAAGGCTGGAATTATTGGAACCGATTACAACTTCAAATTACTAAGTAACTGCAATGCCTTTTCAGCATCTTCCTTAAGCACAAATAAATGATCGTGATAATATCCTGCAACCACATTACAAGAAATATTGTTTTTTGCTAAAACAGTTGAAAAAGCTGCTGTTAGCCCAACCGCTTCTAGTGAAGAATGTACTTGCAAACTAATCCATGACATGATGGTTGAATAGGCTAAACCAATTTGGTCGGCATACGTTTTTGTAATAATCAGCGTAATACCCTCTGCCTCTTTGAATGAACCAATAATTTGATCTAACTCAATGTTATCCCTATTTGAAACAGTACAAAAAACATAATCACCTTCATTTAAAACGGGTTGCATGTTTTTAAGCAAAATTGCTAAATTTATTTCTCCGCTCATTTATAAAATTATTTATAAAAATTCAGTTATCTATTTCAACTTCTTATCCTCTATTAAATTCACGTCAATATATTCAAATTGGTACTTATCTCATGCTTTCATTTTTCTTCTTACTACATGAGACTTATCCGTTCTTAACCAGTTAAGTTACAAATTTACTGATTAAGTATTCACATGTTTCTTTAAAATACGTTTTGCCTCTATTTGTACTTTAGTTGTTTTCTTTAAACCCCATACTATCTCACTAGCTACTTTACGCGTAAGCTCTATATCTACTATAGGTGGAGGATAATGAACACCTATATGTACCCCATACAAATTTTGTTCCATCAAGCTCATTTTCCATGGCTCGTGTACTAAATTGGAAGGTACTGCACTTAATTCTGGAATCCATTGCTTGATAAAATCACCATTAGCGTCATACTGCAATGAGTTTTTGATAGGATTATAAATACGAATGGTATTAATCCCAGTTACACCAGATTGCATTTGTAATTGTGGATAATGGATGCCTGGCTCGTAGTCTAGAAACTGTTTGGCTAAAAAATGTAATGAACGCCAGTCCTGCCATAAGTTAAAAACAAAAAAAGATACAACAAGTGCCCGCATTCTAAAATTTAAATATCCGGTACTTACAACACATCTCATACATGCATCAACAATAGGGATACCAGTTTGTCCAGTTTGCCATGCTTGAATATAGGTATCGTTTTGAGGCTTTATAATTAAATCATAAGCGGTGTTGATATTTTCAAACTCCATTCGGCATTCATCTTCAAATTTTTGAATAAAATGACAGTGCCAATTTAAACGTGAAATAAAATTAGACAATGCTCTTTTATGAGTTGATTCAGGATAATATTGCATAGTCTTTTGATATACCATACGCATACTAATATTTCCATAAGCCAAATAAGGAGAAATGCGACTGCAACCTGTTCTACTGAGCAATGGTTTGGAAATGTGTGCTGAATAATTATGATATCTATTTTTCAAAAAGCTTTCTAAATACTTCCATGCATAACCCTCTCCACCATTTTGAAAGGATGAATTATGTGTAGTAATTTCTATAGGAAGCGCTGATCCTTTTATGGTATTATAAAAGACTGGATCTAAATTTAAAAATTCTGTATTTTCTAAGTTCACAAATTCAGGACTAGCCTGCATTTTTTGTTTCCATAAAGCCGCCCAGTTTTTTCTTGACTTTAATCTTCTAATTATGCCATTATGTTGAAATTCATGCCATTTAATTTGATTATGCTTAAAATATTTTTTGAGACTCAAATCTCTTTGATATGTTAAGTGATTGCCAACCTCCTCATGAGAATAAACAGATTTAATTTTATATTTATCATGTAAGCTTTCAAACACAAATCGCGCTTCCTGATGAAAAATGGCAATTTGTGTATTAAATTTAAGAAGTTGTCTTTGAAGGTCTTGTAATGATTCATACACAAAACGCCAATGGCGATCATCACTATCTACATAATTCATTATTGTCGGTTCAAAACAATACACAAATAGTTGTGGGAGATTTTCTTTTTGAGCGTGCAAAAGAGGGGCATGGTCAATGAAACGCAAATCTCTTTTAAACCACACTATAACTATTTCTTGCCTTATTTCATCCACTCCATTCATACTTTAAAATATGTCTCTTTGTCAATTAACTGCCACGGTTAATCCCTCTGCTAGAATAACCGATTGGGGTTTTTGTATGACTGAAACATCTACATGTAACAAATATTAGAATAGATTGTTCAGTAGAAAACAATGATTAAAACACTTTCAAAGAGACATAAATTGATATATTATTTTTAATTTTATAACTATGAAGTTAAGACTAGCAAGTATCACTGAATTAGATACTATTTGGAATATTTTACAACAGGCTATTGCTCAAAGAAAAAGAGATGGAAGTGATCAATGGCAAAATGGTTATCCAAATGAACAAACAGTTATAGATGATATACAAAAGGGAATTGGATATGTGTTAGTTGATAACAATATAATAGTTGCCTATGCAGCCATTATATTCGGAATTGAGCCTACTTATATTGACATTAAGGGTACTTGGCTTTCAAATAAAGACTGTGTGGTAGTGCACCGTGTTGCCACCTCTGAGGATCATAAAGGGAAAGGAATTGCTACAAAGTTATTTTTATTAATAGAAGACTTATGTATCGAGAATAGTGTTTTTAGTATCAAAGTGGACACTAATTTTGACAATATTCCTATGCTTAGAATTTTAGAAAAGTTAAATTATACCTATTGTGGTGATATATTTTTTAATGGCGCTTCAAGAATGGCATTTGAAAAATTATTAAAGTAATAGTTTATAGCACCAACTCCATTTGAATGTTACAACGCTCATACGGAGTAGGTCTACCAAAAACTTCCACGAATCCTAGTTTTCGATATAAATTTATGGCTGGCGTTAATAGGGTATTGCTTTCTAAATAAAGTGTTTTTGCCCCAACTTGTTTTGCTTTTTCTTTAATGGCTTCTGCTAAAATCCATCCAATTTTCTTTCCTTGCATTTTTGGCGACACTGCCATTTTAGCTAATTCAAAATCATAAATTGGATCATTCATTTTTATTAATGCACAAACGCCAACTGGTTCATTATTAAACAATGCTACTAAAATATAACCTCCTTTCTCTATGATATAGGCATCTGCATTATCTAATGCCTTATAGTCCGCCTCTTCCATTTTGAAATATTTGGAAATCCATTCCTTATTCAAATTTGAAAAAGCTAATTTGTATTCAGGTGTATATTCAACAATCTTTACTATTTCGTTCATTGTATTTATTGAGATTTTAAAACTTTATAAAGATAGTTAATTTGAATGCGTATAAAAAGAACCACTCCCTAAATGATGCGTGTATTTTTAACTTAAATAACGTAAAATTATATATGTCAAGTTCCTGAAATTTAACATATTTAGCAATTTAGATTGCCTAATTTTAAATTATAAAATTATCATTATGGAAAGGAAAGATTTTCTTAAATCAAGTTTAATAATTGGCACCGGTTCAATTATTGGATCGTCTAAAGCTTTTTCTCAAAATTTAATCACTAATGATATAGACAAGCTAGTAGATGCGAATGGAAATTTCATACAACAACCGCTTCCTTATTCCGAAAATTTTTTAGAGCCCTATATGGACGCTGAAACATTGCATTTACATTATACTTTTCATCATGGCGGAGCAACTAAAGCTGCTAATAAGGATGCTGCTATGATTAAAAAAGCTTTGGATGAAAATAATCTTGAAACTGTTGATTATTGGACCAAAAAACTTACTTATCATTCCTCTTCTCATATTTTACATTCTATTTTTTGGACAAATTTGACCAATAAAAAAACGGAGCCCACTGGTGAATTATTAAAAAGAATAAATAAAAGCTTTGGCACTTATGATAGATTTAAAGCACTGATTGCCGAAACTTCAAAAAATGTGGATGGGAATGGCTGGGGAATTTTAGCTTATCAGCCTTACACAGATGGTTTAGTTATTTTGCAATGCGAGAATCATGAAAAATTAACTCAATGGGGTTGTATTCCTTTACTGGTAATTGATGTATGGGAACATTCCTATTATCTGAAGTATAAAAATAAAAGAGCAGATTTTGTAGATGCCATCTTTAACATCATTAATTGGGATAATGTTGCACAGCGATTAAATGAGTCGTTAAAACTTATTCATTTTTAAAATGCATCTCCTGAGGGATAACAGCTAAAATTTCATCCTGCAATGCCTTTAAAATCCTTTCTTTCACATAATATCTATATGTGACAAATCCAATTTCTCTTCTAGGTATAGGATGCTGAAACGCTCTAGTATTTTTTAATTGTGCTTTTGTCATACCATTTAATGCCAATTTTGGTAAAATGGTAATGCCTCTATTGGCTTCTACAATGTTTTTTAATGTTTCAATGCTGCCGGCAGTTAATTCAAAATGTTTATGTTCTTTCTCAATGGCTTTTAAAGCACACAAATTAATGATCTGCGTTCTTAGACAATGTCCTTCTTCTAATAATAAAAGTTGTTCAGTGTCTATATCCTTTGTGGGAATATATTTTTTATTAAGCAACTGGTTTTTTGCTCCGCTATATACAATAAAGTCTTCCTTAAATAATGGATATTCTTTCATGCCTTCAACCTCTAATGGTATGGCCACCAAACCAGCATCTATTTGGTTTTGCTCTAATTGGTGAATAATATCTACAGTCAATAATTCTTTTATTTTTAACGAAACGCCTGGATACTTTTTCAAAAAATTATTTAAGAACAATGGAACTATATAGGGTGCTAAAGTTGGAATAACACCCAAACGTAATTCACCTGCCACTTCTTTTTTTTCTTGTGTAACAATCTCATTAAGCTTTCTATGTTCCGCAAGAATCACTTTTGCTTGCTCAATAATTTTTACCCCTACATTGGTTGGTACAATAGGTTGTTTAGACCTGTCAAAAATTTTACTACCTAATTCTTCTTCTAATTTCTTTACCATCATGCTAAGCGTAGCTTGTGTGACAAAACAGCTATCGGCTGCGGTAACAAAATGCCTATGTGTATCTAAGGCAACGACGTACTCTAATTGTTGTATATTCATATAGATAAAATCTATATAAAGATAGAAAATATCATTTGTATTGATGCTTGAATATGCCCAATTTTGTTCATACAAACACTTAAAAATAAAACGAATTAAAATGAGTAACGAAAGCAAATGCCCATTCCATCATGGCGCAGCAACACCAAAGCCTGTTGCTGGACACGGCACCAACAATTTAGATTGGTGGCCTAATCAATTAAAATTGAATATTCTGCGACAACATGCAGCATTGTCTAACCCAATGGAAGCTTCTTTTAATTATGCTGAAGCTTTTAAACAATTGGATTTACAGGCAGTGAAAAAAGACATTTTTGATTTAATGACCACATCGCAGGATTGGTGGCCAGCAGATTATGGACATTATGGTCCTTTCTTTATACGTATGGCATGGCATAGTGCGGGTACTTATCGTACTGGCGATGGCCGCGGAGGTGCTGGTGCTGGAACACAACGTTTTGCTCCACTAAATAGTTGGCCGGACAATGGCAATTTAGACAAAGCAAGATTATTGTTATGGCCAATCAAACAAAAATATGGCAAGCATTTATCATGGGCCGACTTAATGATTTTGGCAGGCAATTGTGCGTTAGAATCTATGGGCTTTAAAACTTTTGGATTTGCGGGAGGAAGAGCTGATGTTTGGGAGCCAGAACAAGATATTTATTGGGGTAGTGAAAAAGAATGGTTAGGCGATAAAAGATATACAGGGGAAAGAGATTTAGAAAATCCATTAGCAGCTGTTCAAATGGGACTGATTTATGTAAATCCAGAAGGCCCTAATGGAAATCCAGATCCGTTAAAAGCAGCTATTGATATTCGTGAAACATTTGCAAGAATGGCTATGAATGATGAAGAAACTGTTGCCTTAATTGCGGGTGGTCATACCTTTGGAAAAACACACGGCGCTGCAGATCCAAGTAAATATGTTGGTCCAGAGCCAGCTGCTGCTGGTATTGAAGAACAAGGTTTAGGATGGAAAAATACATTTGGTAATGGAAACGCCGAGTATACTATTACAAGTGGCTTAGAAGGTGCATGGACTACCACACCCACTAAATGGAGTAATAATTTTTTTGAAAATCTTTTTGGATTTGAATGGGAATTAACAACAAGTCCAGCTGGTGCTAAACAATGGAAGCCAAAAGCAGGTGCTGGTGAAGGCACCGTCCCTGATGCACATATTGCTGGTAAAACACATACACCAATAATGCTAACAACCGATTTAGCACTACGTGTAGATCCTATATATGGCCCTATTTCTAAAAGATTTTATGAAAATCCTGATCAATTTGCAGATGCTTTTGCGAGAGCTTGGTTTAAACTAACTCATCGTGACATGGGCCCTCGTGCATTGTATCTAGGAAATGAAGTGCCAACAGAAGAACTAATTTGGCAAGACCCTATTCCAGTGGCAAACTATATTCAAATAGATGAGAATAATATTGCATCATTAAAAACAACCATTACAAACAGTGGGCTAAGCATTAGTGAATTAGTATCCACAGCATGGGCATCTGCTTCTACTTTTAGAGGTTCAGATAAAAGAGGTGGTGCAAATGGTGCAAGAATTCGTTTGGCTCCACAAAAAGATTGGGCAGTCAACAATCCTGCACAGTTAACAAGAGTTTTAAATGTGTACACAAAAATGCAATCTGAATTTAATGCAGCTAACAAAGAAGGTAAGCAAGTTTCTATTGCAGACTTAATCGTATTGGGTGGTAATGTAGGTATTGAATTAGCTGCTAAAAAAGCGGGTAAAAATATTACAGTTCCATTTAAACCTGGAAGAACAGATGCAACACAAGCACAAACTGATATAAGTTCTTTCTCTGTTCTAGAACCTATTGCAGATGGATTTAGAAATTACCTAAAAACATTCTACTCCGTTTCGGCAGAAGAGTTATTAATTGATAAAGCACAATTATTAACCTTAACCGTTCCTGAAATGACCGTACTTATTGGTGGTTTACGTGTATTAGATACCAACCATGATCATTCTAAACATGGCGTATTCACAAACACACCTGGGGCCTTAACCAATGATTACTTTGTGAACTTATTAGATTTTGGTACAAAGTGGGCAGCAACTTCGGAGGAACAATCATTATTTGAAGGTAGAAATCGCAAAACAGGTAATGTTCAATGGACAGGTAGCAGAGTGGATTTAATTTTTGGATCCAACTCCGAATTAAGAGCAATTGCTGAGGTTTACGCTTGCAATGATAGTCAAGAAAAATTCTTAAACGACTTTATTGCAGCATGGACCAAAGTAATGGAACTAGACCGTTTTGATTTAAAATAATTAAATAAAATTTTATGATTAGAAAAGCAAATGCCGTTTGGCAAGGAACAGGTAAAGAAGGTAAAGGACATGTAAGCACGGGTAGTGGCGTGTTACAAAAAACTCAATACTCCTTTAATACAAGATTTGAAGATGGTATTGGGACCAATCCAGAAGAATTGATTGGCGCTGCACATGCTGGATGTTTTGCAATGAAATTAAGTTTCAATTTGACAGCTGCTGGTTTTCCCCCAGACCAGTTAGTTGTGGATGCTGAAATCAAATTTGAAAATGGAGCAATTGTAGAATCTAAATTGATTTTAAAAGCGTCCGTACCAGGTATTGACGAAGCTACTTTTAATGCTCAAGTAAAAGATGCAGAACAAAACTGTCCAATTTCAAAATTGTTAAATACAAGTATTGTAGTTGAATCTACATTATTGTAGTAACAATTTGGTTTTTAAGTGTTGTAGAGTCCTCAGCAATTGTAGCTGGGGACTCTTTTGTTTTTATTAAAATATTATTAATTAGTTTTCGCAGGGGGTGGAGGTGGAGGGAATGGAGGATGGTGTTCTTCTAAAACTACTTTATCCAAAGGCTTTGCAGCTCCTCTATGACAAGTATTACATGTTACAACTTGTAATGGTTCTTCTCCTGTATGTGCAATTTTAGACATATACTTTTCGTTCAAATCCCTCGTCATCCTTATCATATCCCTAGCAATTTCTTTTTTGGGATTGTCATCATTAGCCATATCCAAACGTGGTGCACTCTCTTTGGTTTGAGCGTGACAATAATTACATTTCACTCCCAAGGCAATTTTAAAAATATCCATTTCATGATCTACCTCATTGTAAGTCATAGTAGATGGAAATGCTTTTATGTTTTTAAGTACACCAGGAGGAGTTTGATTTACATATCTAAAAGATTGTGAGGCAAAAGCTACAATTATAACAAGTATACTTAGAACAAGTAGTTTATTTTTTTGCATAATAGGAGTTTGATTTTGAATATAAATTAGATGTATTCTTTAAATCTTCTCTGTTTTTTTTATGATTGGTATTCGTTTTAACAATATTTAACAATTAACTTAAAATTAATCCCATTTTCTTAAGTTGTAAGCTGCATCCCAAAATGACCATTCTAGTCTACTTGCTGTAATAAAGGCATCTGTCATTAATGCTTGTTGTTGAGGAGTGCATTGCTTTGCTACTTGGTCACACATGGTAATGGCTCTTTCTACTAATATCCCAAACGCTTCACCCGCATAAGTTTCAATCCATTTTTGATAAGGATTATTTTTAAGCGTTTGATTTTGGTAAATATAATCACCTACTTTTTTATAAATCCAAAAGCATGGTAAAACCGCTGCCATAGCAACTTCAATTTGGTCTAATGCTGCTTTACTTTTTAAATAATGTACATAATGATGACACGCCGGTTGTATTACTCCTTTTTCTTGAATATTAAATTCAGTAAAAAAGGATTGATGTAGTGCATTCTCAACTACAATGGCCCCTTCACCAAATTTTATAAAGGACAATGCATCTTCTATACTTTGCGCTCTTGCTCCTATTAGGGCCAAGGCTCTCCCAAAATGATCCAGGTAAAATGAGTCTTGGGTAATATAGAATTGAAATTTTTCAATAGCCAACTTACCTTCCATTAATTCTTTTATAAATGGCATTTCTAAAATTGTATTGTAAATAGGCTTAGCAGTTTCCCATGTTTTAGCTGACCAACTCATTGATAATTAATTTTTGTGGATGATAAAAATGATTCAATGGCCCATTGCCTTTACCTGTAATAACATCCTTCCCATTTTCAATGGCACCATGTACATATTCCTGACCTTGTTTTACTGCTGTTTGCACATCCAACCCTTGTGCTATATAACTGGCAATGGCCGAGGATAATGTACAGCCAGAACCGTGGGTATTTTTTGTTTCAATTTTCTCAAAATGAAATGGAACTATTTCATTTTTTGATGAAAAATACAATGAGGTTAATTCTTTGGTTGGCAAATGCCCCCCTTTCATTAAAACTGCTCTACAACCTAAGTCCATAATTTTTTTACCAGCTGTATACATATCCTCAACAGTATAAATGGGCATATTTGCAAGAATAGATGCTTCGTCCAAATTAGGCGTTATGAGTGTTGCAATTGGAAAAAGTTTTTGAATAATAGTTTGAATGGTACTATCCTCAATTAATTTATGACCGCTAGTAGCAACCATTACAGGATCAAATACAATTGGTGTTGTTGGGTGTATTTGTAAAGTGTTTACAATTGTTTCGACTAGTTCACTTGTATGTACCATGCCAATTTTAATGGCGTCTGGAAAAATGTCTTCTACAATGGCATTAATTTGTTCTTGTACAACGCTTGATGGAATGGGGAAAATTGATTTTACACCACAAGTATTTTGAACTGCAATAGCTGTTAAAACAGAAGTTGCATAACAGCCTGTAGCGGATATGGCTTTTATATCACCCTGAATACCCGCACCTCCACTTCCATCAAAGCCTGCAATGGTTAACACCGAAGGATATTTATAGTATTTCATAATATTAATTTTTTACGATTATACTGCTTTTTCAATTTGATTTCTTATTGCATATGCAGCTTTAGTTGGATCACTTGCTGCACAAATAGCTGAAACTACAGCAATACAGTTGGCTCCAGCTTTAATTACATCATAAGCATTTTCTTTATTCATATTGCCAATTGCTACCAAGGGCTTTTTAGTTTTAGAACGAATAGCACTTATCCCCTCAAGACCCCACTCAGTAACAGTATCTAATTTTGTTTTGGTATTAAATACAGGACTTATTCCTAAATAATTAGCATGTATTACTTCTAAATTTGATAACTGTTCAAGATATTCAATTGAATAACCAACTATTTTATCTTTTGGCCAAATAGATCTAATTTTTGAAGGCGGGATATCATTATTCCCAACATGAATACCTTGTGCATTGTTTGAAATAGCTACTTCAATATTATCATTGATAATTAAGGGTACATTATACTTTGACATCAGCTCTGAGAGTTGATTTGCCTTTGTAAGAAATTCTCTAGTACTGCATTTTTTTTCACGTAACTGAATTATATCAACACCTCCTTTAATAGCCATTTCGGCTACATTTAGTATGTTTTTTTCTTTGCAGTCTTCTTCAGAAATAACTAAATACAATCTATATGGGAAAGGATCCAAATTCATTAATCAATATTTAATTGAATGTGATGCATAAACTCTTTATCATTCATATTATAAAGCTTGTCTAAAATATTTAATTGTAAGGAACCTGGGCCTAAACTATTCTTTGCAGCAATTTCACCAGCAATACTAAATAGCGACATGGCCGCAATAGTTGCTTCAAACTTATTTTCAATAATCGCTGCAAATGCGCCTATCACAGCTGTAGAGGAGCAACCTAATCCTGTTACTTTAGTCATTAAAGGATCCCCGTTAGATAGATATGCCTTTTGACTACCACTTACTATAATATCAATGGCTCCCGAAATACATACAATAGCACCAAATGTTTTATTTAAAAATATTGCAGCGTCAACCGCTTCTGTACTTTGAAATGTACTATCAACACCTTTTGTTTGCGCTTGACTATATTTAGCTAAAGACAAAATTTCTGAAGCATTGCCTCTGATAATTGTTGGTCTTAATGCTACTAATTTTTCAAGCACTTCGTTTCTATAACTAGTTGCACCTGCACCAACTGGATCCAATATCCAAGGTTTATTTAGATTATTCGCTTCCTGAGCAGCCATTAACATGGACTCAACCCAATATTCTTCCAATGTTCCAATATTAATGACTATTGATTGACAAATAGCAGCCATGTTTTTAATCTCAGGATGTGCATGTGCCATAATAGGTGATGCACCAATAGCAAGCAGCGCATTAGCTGAATTATTCATTACTACATAATTAGTAATGTTTTGTACAAGTGGGGATTTTTCACGAACTGCTAAAACGTGTTGCCAGATTTTCTCTTTCATAATAATATTTTTTAAAAAATTATGGCTAAAGAGACTTCTAGAACAAGAAGTTTTCTGACAGACAGGTGTGTATCAGACTTTTTCCTACGCTGGTATTAACCAGTTCAGGTTCAAAGGGACTCTCTCAATTCTTTTCAGAATACCCCTAAAGCCAATCCAAATGTATGTTAAAATTTATATTACTCAAGCGTATAAAAATGGAAATACAAACTTTAATCAAAAATTAAGATAAATAATATCCAAAACCAATCTTTGTATGAATGATTTTTGGAATAAAGTTTTTATCAATTTTTTTTCTTAATGAATTAACACATACCTCTACTACGTTTTCTCTAGTCTTTTCTTCTCCCTGCCATAAATCATTGATTAATTCCGACTTATGTAATATTTTACCTCTAGACTCGGCAAGCGTTTTTAAGAGTACAAACTCTTTTTTTGTAAGTTCAATTTCTATGTCATTTCTATATACTCTTAAAGTTCTAATATTAATTCTTAAGTTATGAATCAGTATTTCATCACTTAAACCAAACTTATTTAAATCAATTTTCTTTATTAAAATTTTCATTTTAATAAAGACCTCCTCCATTGAGTTTGATTTTAATAAAAAATCATCTGCGCCAAGCTTATAAGCAAATAATTTTTCAGTAAGATTATCGTTTACACTTACAACTAAAACTGGAATAACCATATTCAATTCCCTAAGCTTGCTAATAACTGCATAACCATTAATTTCTTTTAATTCTAAATCAATGAGCACAGCATCAAACTTGTGAATATACTCCTTGGTAATAGTTGATAAAGGATGAGTAAATACTTCTACAAAAGAATCGTTTTGTTCTAAAAAACTTACCATTTTGTTTAGATATTCACTTTTATTTGAAAAGAATAAAACGTTTATCATAACATGAATTTTTAATTATTTTTCTTATGCTTCGTATCAAAGTTTTTATATGCCCAAGAGAAGATATGAGGAAACACTAATAATGAAAATAACATTGCACATAAAATTCCCCCAATCACTACTCTAGCCAAAGGCCTTGAACTTTCAGAACCAATTCCATGTGAAATAGCGGCAGGCAATAATCCTATTGCGGCCATAAGTGCAGTCATCATTACTGGTCTTATTCTTGAGTTTACGCCAAGTTTAATGGCAGTAGCTAATGTATTGGAATCTCCATGTAATTTTTCTAGATTTTGTTTAAATACGGTAATCAGCAATACCCCGTCTTGTATACAAATTCCAAACAATGCAATAAAGCCTATACCTGCAGAAATACTAAAATTAGTTGCTGTCAAATGGAGTGCAATTACACCTCCTACAATTGCAAAAGGTACGTTTAAAAAAACCAATCCGGCATCCTTTAAGTTGCCAAACATGATAAATAATAACAAGAAAATAAGTACAAGACTAATAGGAACAACTTGTTCTAATCTTAATGTAGCTCTTTGTTGATTCTCAAAGTCCCCCTGCCATTCCATTGAGTAACCCCTATCTAATTTTACTACTTTATTTACTTTATCCTGAGCTTCCTTAATGGTACTTCCCATGTCTCTACCTCTTACCGAAAATTTTACTGCAGAATACCTTTCATTTGCATCTCTAAAAATTAAACAAGGTCCTGTTTTCATGGATAATGTTGCTATTTCTTTAACCGGCACTTTTGATCCATTTTGCGTAGGCACCATTAAATTTCCAATATCATCAATAGACTGTCTAAAATTTTCTGGGAAGCGAATTCTAATATCAAACTTTTTAATTCCTTCATACAATGTAGTGGCAGCTTTACCGCCAATTGCCATCTCAATTACTGCATTTGCATCATTTGTTGATACACCATACAATGCCATTTGCTGCTGATTCAAATCAATATCTAGTTCAGGTTGGCCTAGGTTTTTAATGGCACCTAAGTCCTCAATCCCTTTTACTGTTTTTAGTACCTCATAAATCTGCATCATTTTGGGTTCCATGTAATTCAATGAATCTCCAATAATTTTTACACATATTGACCCTTTCACACCAGACACTGCTTCCTCTACATTATCCATAATGGGTTGTGAAAAATTAAAATTAGCTCCAGGTATAACTGCTAATTTTTTACTCATGCTATCCACTAATTCATCTTTGGTCATTTTAGACTTCCACTCTGACTCTGGATATAATATAATATCAAACTCATTGTTATAAAATCCGGCTACATCAGTTCCATCATCAGGTCTACCAGTTTGTGCACCAATTGTTTTTACTTCAGGAAATTGGATTAGGATTTTTCTAATTTGAGTTCCAACTTCAATGGATTTATCCAATGAAATTGAATAAGGCAACTGCGCTCTCATCCAAATAGAACCTTCATTAAGTTCAGGTAAAAATTCAGATCCTAAATACTTAAATGAAAACAAACCAATTGCTATAATTACAAAAGATAAAACAATTGTGATTTTTTTAAATCTACTTGTAAAACGAAACCCTCCAATCATTATTGCAGTTAGCTTATGTAAAAATGGATTATGTTTTTCATGTACATTTTTTCTTAACAAAGCGTTTATTAAAACGGGTACAAGTGTAAGTGTTGTGATTAATGCCCCTAACAACGCAAAGCCTAATGTATAAGCAAGCGGAGAGAACATTTTACCCTCTACTTTTTGGAAGGCAAATATGGGTAATAGCCCTGTAATGATAATTAGCTTTGCAAAAAAGATAGCTTTGCCCAACTGAGCTCCATGTTTTTTAATAAGGCCCATCTTTGCTAATTTATTAAATCTTTCCATTCCAACCTCGCGCGCTTTTTCATCTAAAATAACAAATAAGCCCTCCACCATAACCACAGCTCCATCAATGATTATCCCAAAGTCAACCGCTCCTAATGAAAGCAAATTGGCACTCATACCCATAAGATGAAGACATATAAATGCAAACAATAAAGAGAGCGGAATGATAATAGAAACAATTAAAGTTGTTCTCCAATTAAACATAAAAAGAGAAACCAATAATGTCACTAATAATATTCCTTCAATTAGGTTATGCAAAACGGTATGTGTTGCAAAATCAATTAAATCTTCTCTATCGTAATAGGGTACAATTTTAGTATCAGATGGTAAAATACTTGCATTGATTTTTTCAATTTTATTCTTTACTGCTCTAACCACATCGGTAGGATTTTCACCCTTACGCATAATAATAATGGCTTCCACTACATCTGGCTCGTCGGTGATTATTCTTTTACCACTTGAATCTATTTTTGAATCGGCACGTGCAACCAATCCTAATCTAGGCACATTTGAGATTTCAACATCCGCCACATCCTTTACTAAAACGGGAATACCATTTACATTTTGAACAATTACATTCTTAATTTCATTTATATCATTTAATAATCCAATACCACGCACCACATAGGCCTGATTGTTTTTGTTAATTACATCACCGCCAATATTAATATTGCTTTTATTAACAGCAGAATAAACATCTAAGGGCGTAATGCCAATATTTGTCAACTTTTGTGGATCAACTTTAATTTCATAGGTCTTTACTAGTCCGCCAAAACTTACAATGTCCGCAACTCCAGGAACCGCTCTTATTTGTCTATCAACAACCCAATCTTGAATAGTTTTTAATTCTCTTACGTCTCTAATTTTACTTTTTAAGGTATATCTAAAAATTTCACCAGTAGGACCTGTGGGGGGCTGAACAGAAGGCTGTACATTATCGGGTAAGTTTGCATTACCTAATAAATTCATTACCTGTTGTCTCGCTTCTGGATCTTTTACATTGTCTTCAAAAATTATTTTAACATAAGAAAGTCCAAAAATGCTTGTTGATCTTAAACTAACTTTTTTTTGAACTGGGTTCATTGCAATTTCAATAGGAATGGTTACAAATTTTTCCACTTCCTCTGCACTTCTACCAGGCCACTGTGTAATAATGCTAATTTCAGAGTTAGTTACATCTGGGAATGCTTCAATTGGCATATTCTTAAAAGTAATTACCCCAGCTACAACTAATAAAATTGTTGCAAAAAGGATAAAATATTTATTCTTTAAAGAAAATGCTATGATATTTTTTAATGCTTTGTTCATTTATATATAGTTCAAGAGTTAGTTATTTAATGCATCATATATCAAAATGGTTTGAGAAGCAATTACCTTATCTCCTTCATTAATACCAGTTTTAATAAAAGTCTTATCCCCCATTACATTTGAAACAATAACGGGTGTAATAACAATATCTTTTCTTGAATTGTACTTTAAAACATAATATTGGCTATTGTCAAACACTATAGCACTAGAAGGAACCGATAAAGCTTTCTTATTCTCTTTGTTCGTTACTGTTACATTGGCGAACATTTCGGGCTTTAATAAATAATCCTTATTTGGCAAAGTAATTCTAACCTTCATTACCTTATTTGATGGATCTAATACATTCATAATTTTATCAACCTTACCACTGAATTTTAAATCAGGATATGCTAGTGTGCTTACAGAGACCATATCCCCTTGATGTACTAATTGAATATTAGACTCATAGACATTGGCAATTACCCAAACGTTTTGCAAGTCAGAGATAGTAAAAATGTTGGTCCCATTATCTGCTCTTATACTTGTATTATTAGTAATGAATTTTTCTACTATAAAGCCGCTAATTGGTGCACGAACAACATAATCACCTTGTGCATTTGCTTTATTTATTTTAAGTACTTGATTTACTTTACTTAGTTGCGCATTGGCTTGTTCAAAATTTGTTTCCGCATTTAAAATGTCAATTTGCGAAGCCAATCCACTTTTAAATAAATCACGTTGGACTTCCAGATTTTTCTTGGCTAGGTTTAGATTTGTTTTCGCATTCACTAAATCGTTACTATAGCCAGCCATTTCTGTACTTTTTATAACAGCAAGCACTTGTCCAGCTTTAACATAATCACCAAGCATTACTTTTACATCCTCAACATTACCGCTAACCATTGGGTAAACTTTAATATTATTTTCATCATTAAAAGTGACCTTGCCAGTAAATGTATTAGTATTTACAAGTTGGCTATTTGCAACTGTATCAATTCTTAAACTTTTAAATAATGAATCTGGAACAATATAGGGTGCTTTTACATTTGATTCATTATCCGAAGTACTACTACAACTAATTATAGAAAAGCTGGTTAAAAGAATAATTACAAAAGAACGAATAGAGATGTTTTTTTTCATAAAATATTTTATAATTAATTATAAAGACTTGATCCTGTGTAAAAATTTATTTCTTCAAAAGCATTGATACGATTGGACTTAATACTATTTACTTGTAATAAATTTTGTTTATAGGCATCGTAAAAGTCAAGGAATTCTAAAAGATTAATGTTTCTTTTTTGATAGTTCAAAAACACTTCGTTTAAAAGGTTATCAAATTTTTGGGAGAAGGTGTTATCAATACTTTTATATAATTTATCGTTATCAATAACTTTTTGCAATGACCTGCTTATTTGTTCCTCAATAGTAACTACTTGTAATTGCTCATTTACTTCGCTTGCTTTTTTTAATGCTTGAGCCGATTTTATATTACCCTGATTACGATTAAAAAAAGGCAAGTCAAATGAAATACCAATAGAATGAAAGTTTTGAGCATAACTACCTTGTTTGTCATATGAGGCAGAAGCTGTAATATCTGGAATAGCTAAAGATTTTTGATAACTATAATTAAGGTTACTTACATTGGTATTCAATTTGGAAATAGCTAGGTCAGGTCTATTGGTATATGCTGTATCTACAAGGCTACTAAAAACGTATTTGCTTGGAGAAAGGTTTGTAAGTTTAACTTCATCTATGATTGGTAAAATATAAACTTGCTTTACCTGCAGAATTAATCTTAATTCGCTTTCTGTATCATTGATTTGGTTCACAAGATCATTATACTCACTTTTTAGTGCGTACAATTGTGCTTTAACCCTAACAACCTCTTTTTGAGAAATATAACCCTTACCTTCTTGTTCATTAAATGCTTTTACTATAAGTTCAAGATTCGCAATTTCCTTATTATACACCATTGCTGATTTTTGTAAATAAGCAAGGCTATAAAAATCAGATCTTAGTGTAAATTTTAACGTCCTTACTAAATCATAAAATTGATACTCAGATATTGCTGCAGAAGTTTCTGCAATTTTAATTTGCTTATTTCTTTTTCCTGCTGTTGTGATTAATTGTGAAATAGAAGCCGAGTTTTCACTATTTGAAAAAAATGAAGATTTAGGATAATTAGAATTAGGATCATTCAATGGGAATACTGGACCCCTTCCATAAGAAAAATTTGGGTTAGGTAGCAATTTAGCCTGAATAATTAGTGCTTTTTGAGACTCAATATTATACTTTGAAGCCAATAACTGATAATTCTTATTTAAAAATATAGATTCAGCACTGTCTATCTTAATACTTAAGGTATCAACCTTAATTACTTGAGCGTTACTCCATTTGCTTAATAGTATAATTACCATTAAGACAGAAATTGTTTTAATTTTAGACACGTTTTTTAGAGTTTATTTAGAAGGAATGAATGCATTAACCCTATAACATAATAGGGTCTACATTACAAAAAGAAATAAAAATAATTGCTATTAACAATTAGGGGGATGTGGAATCACATCAGGCGAAAATTTTGATACTAAGCTATCGTTATATAACAACTTATTGTTTTTAGATTCAATGAAAACAATTGGAACTTGTAATTGATTGTTAGTATAAAAAAGCTTTAATCCGTTATGCTTATGAGATTGAGATTTATTTGAATTAGGGGCGGTATTATATTCAGGAAATGAATCTCTATGTTTTAAAACTTCTTCAGATATAAATTCGGTAAAAGAGTTAAAATAATTAAATTCGGTAATTGTATTACAAGTATAAGTAGGCTCAAATTGAATTGCGTCAATACTTAAGTTTAATACTTGTAATGCTACAAATAAAACTATGATTGAAGTTAATATGGCTTTACTAGTTTTCATTTCAATATTACAAAGTACGTATATGCATATTAAAATAAGCTGAATTAAAACTTAAAAAAATATTAAAATTATATTCAAACTTAAATTATACTTGAATATTTTATAAATTGATCCTACCAAATATTTAAACTATGAAATCAATTTTATCCAAAAGAGTTGTGAATGCTACGATTGAAAAAGTGTATAATGCTTATTCAAACCCAGAACTGCTCATAAAATGGTGGGGGCCTCATGGTTTTACAAATAGATTTAATGAATTCAATTTTAAGGAAAATGGATTGTGGGACTATATAATGATAGACGAATCAGGCAAAGAATATCACAATCAAGTAATATTCAAAGAAATTATTCCAAATACAAAAATAGTAGCAGATCATATAAGTGCACCTGCTTTTGAGATTGAAATAGATTTTAAAATTATCTCAAATCAACAAGTTGAAATTCAATTTAAGATGAATTTTAATGATGAAGTTGTATACAATGCATTGATTAATTTCGTACCTGAAAAAAATGAAGAAAATTTCGAAAGACTTGAGGCTGTCTTAAACTAAATAAAACAGGGTAAGCTTTTTCAAACCTACCCTGAGTCAATAGCTACAGTTTATTTTTCTTTTACGACAGTTATTCTGTAGTATCTTCTTTAATTATTTTAGCATTGATTGTTGCGGCAAGTTACTTCCTACCTCATGGCTAAGCAGTTTACTGTCTTTTAAAACAGGTATATCTGACCACCCTTACATCCAATTACTTAATAATTAATCTGATGTAAAGCTACTATGCAAATGCAGCCAATCCAATGACCTTAATACGAGGATAAATTGTTTGTCGTAAACCCTTAAACTGATAACGGTCATTGTAAAACCTATCTGCCCGTAATAACTTTGATATGCATTAAATAATTCATTAATTATTTAAAATATATAAAATGAAAAATATTAGATGGGTTTTTTTAGTTTTTATGATTGTCTTTTTTGCTTCTTGCAATAGCTCCAAAATTACGCATACATGGAAGCTTGCCAACATGCCCTATAAAAAATATAATAAAATATTAGTGATTGGAATAAATGGAGGCGATGATTTAGGCAATAAAGAAAAAATGGAATCTGAATTTGTTGATGACCTAAGATCAATGGGCTATAATGCAGTTTCTGCCATTCAAGAATATGGACCTAAAACCTTTAGAAAATTAGATGAGGATTCAGTAATTAGTAAATTCCAAGGGACTGGTATTGACGCTGTAATTACTATTGTGCTCTTAAATAAGGAAAAAGAAAAATATTATGTTCCATCCCAGGTATACTTTTCGCCTTACGTAATGTACCATCGACATTTTTGGGGATATTATAATACTATATATACAAGGATTTATTCGCCAGGCTATTACGTAGAAAACAAAAAATACTTTTGGGAAAGTAATTTGTACGACTTAAGTGCGAAAGAATTAATCTACTCAGTACAAACAGAATCCTATAATCCAGGATCATCAATGCAGCTAGCACATGAATATGGCCAAAAGATTGTAAATGACATGGTCAAAAATAACGTTCTTCGAAAAGACTAAGTAATAATAGTTACTTATCTTCGTGAAACTGTTAGAATATGCCAAAATATAGGAGCATCATTGCTGGACTGCTTTCTTTTTTTTCAATTGCTGCTGTTGCACAAGATTTTAGAAAGATAGACAGCATTATAAGTGCAGAAATTCAATTAAAAAATATTGCTGGAGGAGTTGCATTTGTTTATCACAACAATCAAGTAGTATTAGAAAAAGCATACGGATATGCAAATTTGGCAGAAAATAAGCCAATGCAAGTAAACAGCATTTTTAGAATTGCATCCCAAACTAAAGCAATTGTATCTATTGCCTTTTTACAATTAGTAGAAAAAGAGAAAATTGGACTTGACGATCCAATTGAAAAATATATTCCATCTTTCTATAATCAACAAGTAGCTGTTCTTGAAAATGATAGCTTTAAGCTTGTTAGTAAAGTAAGGTCAATAACTATTCGTGACTTATTAACGCATACTTCTGGAATTTCATCTTTAGATGAGTATCCAAAATTCAAACCATTATTTGAAAAATATAATTTAAACCAACCTTTAAACCAAGGGTTCAATTCTTTAAAAGAAGAAGTTGATCAAATTGCAGCAATGCCCTTGGTTCATCAACCCGGCGCTAGATTTAGCTATGGTTTAAGCACAAATGTAATTGGAAGACTCATTGAATTACTATCTGGATTAACATTAGAAGAATATTTAACAAAAAATATTTTTGTGCCTTTAAATATGAATGATACCTACTTTTATTTGCCTGCCAATAAAAAAGACAGACTGGTAAAAGTGTATGTTAAACTTAAAAAAGATAGTTTAACCGAAATTGACCCAACTGTATATCCAGTTGATTATCCTTTGCAGGAAAAGAAACAATATTTCTCAGCCATTGGTGGCCTTGTTTCAACAACACATGATTATGCACAATTTTTAACATGTTTATTACATAATGGCAAAACAAAAAGTGGCAAACAATTAATTAGTGAAGCTATGCTTCAGCAGTTTTGGTCAAATCAATTAGGGGAAAAAACATTTGTATTTGGAGGGGCTAAATCATTAAACAATTTTGGTCTTGGAGTTGGCTTGACTACCAAAGCGGGTCAAATTATTAACAATGCTTCGGAAGGGAGTTTTTTTTGGGGAGGTGCTTTCAATACCGCCTATATGGTTGACAAAAAAAGAAATTTAATTACTTTATTTTATTTTCAACGTTCTCCCTTTGTGCTGCCACCTTTATTATCCAAGTTAGAAAAAACTACTATTCAAATTATTGACGATGCAGCAAGACATTAATTTATTTATACAAAATGCATTAGCAGAAGATATTGGTACCGGGGACATAACTACTTTAGCAACCATTCCTGAGCATCAAATTGGTGAAGCTGTTTGTTTTGTTAAAGAAGATTGTGTAATTGCCGGCATAGAACTTGCCATCTTAATTTGTAAGCATGTTGATACTAGGTTAAGTGTACAATTTGATGTTATAGATGGAGATACCATTAAGGCCACTCAAGCAATTGGTAGTATTAAAGGACCTATTCATTCTATTTTAAAATTAGAACGTCTTTTACTTAATTGTATGCAAAGAATGAGTGCCATTGCAACAAAGACCAAACATTTTGTAGAACTCATTGCTCCGTATAATGTACAACTCTTAGATACTAGAAAAACAACACCTAATTTTAGAATTTGTGAAAAATGGGCTGTAAAAATTGGAGGAGGTATAAATCATCGTATTGGATTATATGATCAAATTTTAATCAAAGACAATCATATACAAGCAGCTGGCGGTATTAAAAATGCAATTGAGTCTTGTATTAAATACTTAACTAACAAACGGTTAAAAGTGCCTGTTATTGTAGAAGTTAAAAATGTGGAAGAATTTAATATTGCTAAAGAATTTACAATTGTGGATAGAATACTAATTGACAATTTTAAGCCGAGTGAAATAATTGGACTTTTAAAATATAATAATACAAATAAACTAACAGAAGCATCTGGTGGTATTAATGCTGCCAATATTGTTGAATATGCCAAAACGGGGATTGATTATGTTTCCCTAGGCGACCTAACACATCATGTTTCTTCGGTTGACATATCATTAAAAATTGTGTAAGATGTTATTTGCAAATGAAATTGAGAAAGTGGGTTATTTAAGTAGATCTGTTCCGGAAGGGGTTGATTTAAAAGAGGCCATTCTGAAAATGAAAAAAGAAAAGAATGCAGTTATTCTTGCACATTATTATGTAAGCGAGGACATACAATCTATTGCCGATTTTATTGGAGATAGTTTAGCATTGGCGCAGGCTTCTAAAAAACAATCATCTGATATTATAGTTTTTTGTGGTGTGCATTTTATGGCAGAAACCGCAAAAATTTTAAATCCAACGGCTAAAGTACTTTTACCCGACTTAAATGCAGGTTGCTCATTAGCAGATTCAGCACCTGCCGCGGAGTTTCTAGCTTTTAAAAATAAATATCCTGATGCTGTTGTAGTAAGTTATATAAACTGCAGCTCTGAAATTAAAGCATTAAGTGATTATATATGTACTTCATCCAATGCAGTGGATATAGTGAATGCTATTCCAAAGAATAAGCGCATCATTTTTGCGCCAGATAAAAACTTGGGGATGTATGTTCAAAAAATGACGGGACGCGCATTAATACTTTGGGATGGCGCCTGTGTAGTACATGTAAATATTTCTGAGGAAAAACTAAATGCATTAATTGCAGCAAATCCCGATGCTGAATTAATTGCACATCCAGAGTGCTTACCTACTATATTGGATAAAGCAAGCTTTATAGGATCTACTAAGGCTTTACTGGAACATGTACAAACAGCTCCTTTTAATAAATTTATTGTAGCAACTGAAGCGGGTATACTTTATAAAATGAAACAAGCTGTGCCGCATAAAAAAATTATTCCAGCTCCTGCAGTGGAATCAAATTCATGTGCCTGCTCCGAATGTCCTTATATGAAAATGAATACTTTGGAGAAATTATACAATGCATTGTACTATGAATTACCAGAGATTACTATTAACGAGAAAACCCAAGCTGGTGCTTTAAAAGCATTAAATAATATGTTATCCATTTAAGCATGAGGCAGTCTTATGACATTGTAATTGTTGGATCGGGCATTGGCGGCCTTTGTACCCTATTATACTTAACTGAAACTGATTTTTTTAGAAAAGATAATCTAAGCATTTGCTTAATTGCAAAAGACAGTTTGGAAACAACTAATACCGATTGGGCCCAAGGTGGCATTGCAGCAGTTCATGCTTTAGGAGATAATTTTGAAAAGCATATTCAAGAAACAATTATTGCCGGTGCATTTGTAAATAATAAAGCCATTGTAGAAAAAGTTGTAAAAGCCGCTCCGGAACTTATTAAAGATTTAATTAAATGGGGAACTAGATTTGATAAGAATAATCAGAATGAGTTTGATCTTGCAAAAGAAGGTGGACATAGTGAAGCAAGGATTTGGCATAATGCCGATCAAACTGGCCATGCTATTGAATCTGCATTAGTTACAAAATTAAAAGATTTAAAAAATATTGATGTATTTGAATATTGTAGTTTGTTACAAGCGATGAAATTAAATGAAGATATTTTTGAACTACAAGTTTATCATATAAAGCACAAAAATTGCGTAAATATAAATTGTAGACAGCTTGTATTAGCAACAGGGGGATTAGGAATGCTCTATGCAAAAACAACTAACCAACAGGTTGCCACTGGAAACGGCATTCATATTGCCAAAGGCCTTGGCGCAAGCATTGAAAATTTATCTTTCATACAGTTTCATCCAACAGGATTATTCCAAGAAGGAAATATCTCTTTTCTAATTTCAGAAGCACTAAGAGGTGCTGGTGCTATTTTAAGAAATGAAAGCGGAGTAGCATTTATGGGTAAATATGATTCTAGATTGGAACTAGCGCCAAGAGATATTGTATCAAGAGCAATTACTCAAGAAATTGAACATCAAAATTTACAATTTGTTTATTTAGATGCAACAAATATTGACTCAACTATTTTAAAAACTCATTTTCCAACTATTAAAGCAGCATGCTATGAAAGGCTTGGAATTGATATTGAAAAAAAATGGATACCTGTTGTTCCAGTACAGCATTATTCATGTGGTGGGGTAAAAGTTGACGAGTATGGAGAGACTAGCGTGGCTAAATTATTTGCTATTGGCGAATTGGCATCAACAGGGCTTCATGGTGCTAACCGCTTAGCATCTAACTCATTACTGGAGGCCATTGCTTTTGCAAAATTTGCAACCAAGAAACTTATTGAAAACAAAATAGCAAGCCCCAAGCTGTTAACCGAGGAATTAAAGGCAGATAATAAATACAGTAAAGCGCTAGCCATCCCTATTACAAGAAATATTGAGAAAACTGAAATTCAGTTTTTAGTAAGCAAATATGCGGGTATTGTTAAAACAAATGATGGGCTTAATCAAGCCATGAGTAAGCTTTTAGCAATTCAAAATAATGCAACTATTGATACAAGTTTTAATTATAATCATTTTGAGGCCGCTTCAATGCTGGAAGTTGCAATACTATTAATACAGGACGCGCTACATCAAAAATCAAACAGGGGGGTCTATTATAATGCCAACCTTGTTTAGCTAAGTTTAGTTTAGTTTTGATTTGTTTATTTAAGTACTTTATATTTCACTAAAATATCCGAGTCAAAAATTTTGGTTTCAACCAATTCAAGTTTTTGGCTATTGGCCATTAAATGCTGTTCATTACTACTAAAAACATTTATAGCATCATTGTCAAAAAGTAAACTTGGGCAAACAAACATATACAACTCGTCTATGCAACCTGCCTTCATCATTGATGTATTTAAATTTGCTCCTCCCTCCGCCAATACCTCACAAATATTTCTACTTAATAATGCATTATTCAATAACACTAAATCAAAGTAATCGTTGATTATAGGGATATGTATGGTTTCAATATAATTCGGTATTTGTCCCTCAAATGATTTATCAGATACTAGATACAGTTTGGTATTTTTTCGTTCATAAAAAATAGCCAAATGCTTGTTTTCCTCTTTTAATAAATCTAAATTTTTATCAAACACAACAACATTTAACTCCTGCTCTTCCTGCCCCTCCACTCTAATATTCATTGTAGCATTGTCTTTAAGGACAGTTTTAGCTGTAGTCAAAATTGCATCGGCATTAGTTCTTAGTACCTGATGGACAAAGTTCCGGCTCTTAGCATTTGAAATCCATTTACTATTTCCCAACCTATCTGCAATTTTACCATTCAGTGTTATTGCTGATTTTAATATGTACTTAGGACGCTTGTAAATTTGATTAATATTAAACACAGTATTCATTTCAACTATTTCAGGCAAAATACATTTTTCAATCATCACTCCATTATCTTTCAATAATTTGGCACCAGAGACTAAAGGATTGGGATCCATTGAGCCTATTACTACTTTAGGTATTTTATGCTGCATTATTAAGCTAGTACATGGGGGCGTTTTACCTGTGTGTGAACAGGGTTCTAAGCTTACATATAAAGTGCATTCTGATAAATCATTATATTTAGTTAATGCATCTTCAATAGCATATACCTCTGCGTGTGGCCCTCCAGCTTTTTGATGGTATCCTTCACCTATTACATTGCCTTCCTTATCAACAACAATGGCTCCAACAAAAGGGTTGGGTCTAATATTTTTAAAATTTGCCCTTTTCGCTAATAAATAGGTGAGATGTAAGTAGTCGCTTGCAGTCATTTAGGTATATCTTTGCAACTCAAATTTACCTACAAAATAGCATATGTTTACAGGAATCGTATCGAATGCATTTATTGAAGAGATTATACCAAATGAACAAGGTTGGGAATTAATTATTAATGCGCCTGAAATTACTTCAAAAGTGAATATTGGAGATAGTGTTGCTATAGATGGTGCTTGTTTGTCTGTGACTAAAATTGAAGGGTCCAATTTAAGTTTTTACGTCTCAACCGAAAGTATTGACAAGACCATTATTAAATACTACAAAAAAGGGGTAAAAATTAATATAGAACTACCTATGCAACCTACTGGTTATTTAGGCGGGCACTATGTATTAGGCCATGTTGATACTACGGCTAAAGTGGCCAAAATAGTTCCAGGTGAAAAAGCCTGGTTTTTTACCATTCAAATTCCAGCACTTTTTACAAAATATGTTGTTTATAAAGGGTCTGTAGCGATTAATGGAATTAGTTTAACCATTAACAATGTAATTGAGAACGAAATTGAATTGTGCATTATACCAGTTACAATTGAAAAAACAAATATGTCATTTTTAAAAGTAGATGACTTAGTGAATATTGAATTTGATATTTTAGCAAAATACACTGAACAATTGTTGAACAAAAGAAATAATTAAGATGTTTAATACCATAGAAGAAGCTTTGTTGGCATTTAAAAATGGAGATCCCATTTTAGTAGTTGATGACGAGTCTAGAGAAAACGAAGGAGATATTATTTTCCCAGCCGATGCAGCTACTCAAGAAAAACTTAATCTTTGTGCAAGTTTTGCAAAAGGTTTGGTTTGTATTGCTATTGATCCCAAAATAGCGCAAAGGTTGAATTTGTCACCTGTAAATTCAAATCACTCCGATCCATTTCATACTGCTTTTTATGATTCAATTGACGCTGCTGAAACTTTTGGTATCACAACAGGCATCTCTGCAAAAGAACGAGCTATTACAGCTGCACAAATTGCCAACCCCAATAGTAAACCCCAGGATTTCATTAAGCCTGGTCATTTGTTCCCCGTTGTTGCGAAAAGAAACGGAGTATTAGTTAGACAAGGCCATACCGAAGCAGCAGTTGATTTATGTAAATTAACTGGTCACCAACCTGCAGCAGTGATTTGCGAAGTAATGGACAAGGATGGGAATATGATGAGAAGGGATGGCTTATTTGAATTTGCTGCAAAACAGTCTCTTAAAATAATTACCATACAACAAATAATTGATTACCGAAATAACACGGAAAATCATTTACTTTTTGTTTCTAAGGCTTCTTTACCTACTAGCTTTGGCAATTTTGATATTGAAGTATTTGAAAACTTTTTGACAGGCACTGAACAGGTTTTAATATCAATGAAAAATAACAATAATAAACCTATTGTAAGAATCCATAGTGAATGCTTAACAGGTGATGTTTTTGGAAGTTTAAGATGCGACTGTCAGCAACAATTACACAAATCATTATCACTAATTGCAGAAAATGGGAATGGCTACTTAATTTATTTAAGAGGACATGAAGGAAGAGGTATTGGAATTGGAAATAAAATTGCAGCCTATGCTTTACAAGAGCAAGGCCATAACACTTATGAGGCTAACGAAAAACTAGGCCTTCCTAAAGATAATAGAAACTATATTGATGCAGTTTGGATGTTAAAAGCTTTAAGCATTAACAATTTTACTTTTATAAGTAATAATCCTACAAAAATAAAAGTTTTATCGGATGCGGGTTTTACCTTTGATATTATGCAGGTACCTGTACAATCCAATAAGGAAAACGAACAATACTTAGCTGATAAAATAAAATTTGGACATCATCATTTAAAATTCATGTAAACTTAATTACAATGGTAGCCATCGTTAAAGCACAATTCAATAGTCATATTACTGATTTACTAGAAGCAAGTTGTTCCGATTATCTAACTGAACAAAATATGCCATTTGTAACATATGAATGCCCAGGTGCTGTTGAAACAGTTGTATATGCGAATAAGTTAATTAGCACTGGGAAATACAAATCTATCATTGTAATTGGCGCAATCATAAAAGGTGATACCGATCATTATGAATTTGTGTGTCAATACGTAACCAATGGCATTAGTCAATTATCTGCACTACATACTACACCTATTGTGTTTGGCATATTAACAACTCAAAATGAAGAGTTGGCTTATGAAAGAGCTGCAATTGACAGAATGAATAAGGGAAAAGAATTTGGTGAGACAGCTATATTCATGATGAATGCATTTGCAACATTATAATCTAATATTATAATCTCCTTCTGTTTTCCTTATATATTGCTACTTAATTACTAAGGTAGCAATATATTTCACCAATTCTTTTGGATGATCTGTTTGTATGCCTGACAAGCCCAAAGCTACGCCCTTACTCCAATAGTTTTCATTCTCATTAGCCGATTGCATATCTGCCCAAACAGTTACTCCCTTTAGTTTTGCCGCATTTACGGTTTCATTGATGTATTCGCTCCAATTGCCATCTAAAATATCAATTTTAGTATAGTCCAAATATTTATTCATTGCTAAGCTATCTTGAACTTTAGTGTTTAAGCTAAGGATTAGTGGCATAGTAGGGACAATGCTTCTCCAGTCTTCAAACTGCTTAGGTGAATTAATATACACCACTATTTGATTTTCCATATGCGCATTTAATACTGCCAAATACACTTGTTTAACATCTGCATCTTTAAAATCAAGATAAATATTTATTTTGTTTTTGCAAATCCTTAGTGCTTCTTCAAAATTGGGAATTTGTAGGGTATCTGAATTTTGTATATTTCTATTAAATAGTTTTAAGGCACGAATGCTGTCATAACTTAGCTCAGCTATTTTGCCATGACCATTCGTAGTTCTATCAACCGATGCATCGTGCATTAAGACTAATTGCTTATCCTTACTTGTTCTAATATCCAATTCTACATAATCTGCTCCGTCATTAATTGCATTTTGGATGGATAATAAACTATTTTCAGGGGCGATAGTATGATCACCTCTATGTGCAATAACAATAATTTTATTTTTTGACTTAGGAAGTATGGGCGTTTTTTGTGCATACAAGGATACAACCATTACACTGCAACTAAAGGTCAATAAGTATATAAATTTCATATGATTTTTTTAAACAAAAGGGTCCCCAAATGGAGACCCTAATGACAATTTAACAAGAATTATGAGCACATTTTTATTGTAAGATCCACATCTTCGCATTAATATCATCCTTTCCTCCATACTGAGAGGTAATTGCAGCATTAACATTTGTTGTATTTGTAGACAACTCAGAAGATGGATATTGGAAACGCAAAGGAATAATATTGCTGTTACCAGTACCTGCACCTACGTTAAACGCAGGAACACCTGTTCTTCTCCATTGATAATACCCTTCTAATCCAGAGTTACGTGCTAATGATAAATAGCGTTGAGTTAAAATTTGATTTAAACCAGCTGCGTTGTCACCAGCATATTTAACAGCTGTTTGATTGAAATAGTCTGCATAGCTAAAATTAACTGTATAGTTTACATAATCGCCAGGGGCAGTTCCTTTTAAGAAAGAAACAGTATTTGCACCATCTGTAATGCCATAAAATCCAAACATAGCTTTAACACCTTTTTGATACCAAGTATCTGCAGAACCAGCTATCCAGCCTCTATTTATTGCTTCTGCGATATTTAAACACATTTCAGGATAACCAACTAGGAATGTATTTTCTGCAGTGAAACCATCGTAATAACGCTTACGACCAATTGGAGATATTTTTAATGCAACAATATTTCCACCTAACACCGACATGTCTTCACCAGCACCACCACCTACAAATGATTTGTAAGATGTATCTGGGAAACCTAATCCACGAGCAGGGTCAGCAACTTTCATTGCTCTTAAGTCATTTAAGCTACTTAATGTATTTAACCAAGTTGAAGCTACGCACAAACGTAAGGCATCATTACCATAGTTACTTTTATTATTTGGGTATTGGTTGTAAGAAGCATTATAAACATATTCCCAGTTATCAGACATGTCTGTCATAATTGGATACTTAGTTGGGTTTCCAATTACATCTGCAAACTTTTGCTTAATGTTTAAATCGGTATCAGCAGATTTTTTACTTAAATTAATTAATACACGTAATTTATAGGTATTAACTACTTTTTGCCATTTCTTCAAAGCTGTCAATGGATCAACACCACCTGAAATTTTATCTTGGAAATAAAAATCTCCTAATAAAGATGTGTTAGAGCTAGCGATTAAAGTTGTCAATTGTGTATTAGCGTCTTCCAACAATTGTAATGATTGTAAAAATACTTGTTTTTGTGAATCATATTTAGGCTTTGGATTAGCTAAACCTTTTAAAGATTCAGACATAGGGATATCACCCAACTTCATACTCATATTAATATAAATATAAGCTTTAAAAAACTTTGCTAAAGCGCTGTATGGAGTAACGCCAGCTGAAGCTTTTGCTGCTTCGTTTTCCATTGCTACCACATTTTCCAAAGTATTATAGTTTAATGAAGTACTTCCACTCCAATATTCATTAGTACCATAATAGGTATAAGTTGACAATGTGTATTGAGACCAAATGTCTTCACTACCTCCAGGATAAACCATTACATTGTTTTCAATTTGTCTTAACAATAAATAAGCCGGTACCGAAGTTGGTTGGTTTGGATTTTGAGTATACTTCTCAAATGTTTTTGTACAACTACTAAATGTAATTGCAATAATTGCAACAAGTAGTGTTATTAATTTATTTGTTTTCATATTCATTTTTTAATTTTTTTAAACAGTTATTTTTATTTTAGAAAACAATGTTTAAGTTAATACCGTAACTACGAGTAGTAGGTGTTTGTAAATTGTATTCCTTACTATTGCTACTATTGTAATCACGACCAGAGTATTGATCAATATCCATATCCTTAAAGCGCTCTGGGAAGAAGTATAATAAGTTACGTCCAACCAATGAAATGTCTACTTTAGAAATAAATGATTTTTTACCAATTAATTCTTTAGGTAAAGAATAAGTGATAACTACTTCTCTTAATTTTCCATAAGTCTTAGAAACCGAAGTATGTTCAAAATCATTAAAGAAGCTACTTACATAGTCTTGAATGTAATTAACTACACCAGTATTTTTAGTGAATTGTAAAGCACTTAAGTTGGTAATTACACCTGTTGTTGGGTCATAAGTAATGGCTTTACCATTGCTAATTTGAACACCCTCTCCAACATAAGTACCTTTAAAGTTAGGATCATTGTAATGTGCGGCTTCATAAGCTCTTGCAGCACCTACAGCACCTTGCACTGTGAAAATGTTAGATCCACCTTCAATACCTTTTCTCATTACACGGTCTTGAACTACACCACCCACTTTTCCATCAAATTGGAAAGCAAAACTAAATGCCTTGTAGTTAAACTTATTGTAAATAGACCAGCTCCAATCAGCATCTGCATTACCCACATATTGAGCTTTTGGTAAATACACTGGGTAACCTGCACTATTATTAATTACTTGTCCATCTGCAGTTTTAGCTGTTACACCTGCATAAATTTTATCAACGCGATCGCCTTGGTGGAATTGATAACTTTCAAAGTTAGAAGGTAATTCCTTGTAAGTTTCCTTAAATGTTGACCAGTTAACCATCACATCCCAGTTTAAACCTTTTGCAGAACGTAAAGGTGAACCTGTTAAAGATAATTCCGCACCTCTAACCTGTGTTTTAATAGCATTTGTTGTAAATGCAGTAATACCAGTTGTTTGAGAGATTGGGAAATTACGAATACCAGGACCATTAATATTATTAAAATATGTCGCTGATAATCCTAATCTATTTTTTAAGAATTTAACATCCATACCAAATTCAGTACTTGTTACTTGAGATGATTTGATATTTGAGTCAATTGCGTTTAATGGAGCACTTGCACCTGTACCATTATTATATACAGTACCAATTGAATAAGCAGGATTTGATAATGAATAAGAAGGACCTCCATAAACACTTACATATGGTTGACCATATCCTACTGGGTAGCCAGCTGGTCCAATGTATTGTGAAGTATTTGGAGATTTTGCTGACGCATAACTAGCTCTTACTTTTAAGAAGCTTACCACTTCTGGTAACTTAACATAATCAGAGATTACAGAAGCTGCAGAGAAAGATGGATAGAAGTAAGTGTTGTTATTCAATAACAATGTAGAACTCTTGTCCACTCTACCTGTAGTTGTTAATGTTAAATACTTTCCTAATTCAACTCCTGCTTGATAATAAGAACTTAATACCAACATGTCTGAATGGAAATTATACGCTTTAATTGCATTCAATGAGTTTGCAAAAGAATATAAACCTGGTACGTTTAAGTAATCGGTTGTTGTAAAGCTAGACTGATAAGTGAAGTTACGTGCGTTCACACCACCTACCGCATCTACAACTATACCATTGTTAAATTTATGATTGTACTTTGCTAAAGCTTCAACGTTGTTGTCAAATAATGAACGAACATCTTCTCTATAATCACCACGATTCAATTCACGACCATAAGGGTGAGCAGAATAAGGTAATTTTTCAGTTCTTAATAAATTATTCGTACTGATATTGGTTCTTAAAATTGCTTCGAAATCAGTATTTGGCTTATAGGATAAAGCAATATTACCAGTTACATCGTTTTTATAATGACCACGTAACCACTCATAGCTCATGAAGTATGGATTATGGTAACGTTGGTATTCAGCAAATTTTGATTGAACACCTTCCTTACCTGGTTGCCAGTAACTTTTCATATCATCAATATTCCAGTCAGCTCCAGTCCAAATAGTCATTGAATAAATCACGCTATTAGGACCATAAGATATGTCAGGCGTGTTTGGTGAAAACTGACGGTTATAATTTAAGTTACCATCAATCTTAAACTTGCTGCTTAAATTATAGCTTGCATTAATGTTAAAATTGATTGTATTTAATTTAGTATTTGGAATAATACCTTGTTGGTTAGTATTACTTAAAGACATTCTAACACTTGAACGATCATTTGCTGAAGAGAAACTTAAGTTATTTGTAGACAATACTCCCGCTTGAATAAAACGCTCTAAATTATTTTTACCTACTGGTAAATATGGAGTTGCTTTACGAATGCCTGTTACAGGATCAATTGGGCTATTCCATTGAGGAATTAATTGGCCATTCAAAGCAGGTCCCCAAACGTCATAGTCGCCATCGTTAATACCACCACCTTTACCATCACCAAAAGCATATTGAGAATAGTCTCCACCGCCATATAAAGCTTGTGTTTTAGGTAAGGCAATAAATCCTTTATCTACTTGTGTAGAAGAGTTAAATTCAATTGTGTATCCTTTTTCGTTTCTCTTAGCTTTTTTAGTGGTAATTAAAATCGCACCATTTTGAGCACGGCTACCATAAATAGCAGTTGCAGCTAAACCCTTCAATACAGTATATGATTCAATATCATCTGGGCTTAAATTCCAAGTATCAGAAGTAACTGGAATACCATCTACAACATACAAGGAGATATTATAACCACGTAATGATACGTTTGGAGCAGCTAACATTTCACGATTAATAGCTACATCTAAACCAGCTACTTTACCTACCAATCCATTTACTGGATTAGGCTCTCTTGCTTTAACTAAGTCAGCACCTTTTACTTCTTGTACTGAGTAACCTAATTTTTTGGTTTCTTTTTTAACACCCAAACCTGTTACAACTACATCCTCTAATTTGTCAACAGAAGGAATTAACTTAACAACTAATTCAGTTCCGTTCACAACTACTTGAGCAGTTTGAAAACCCACATAAGAAACAGATAATGATGCACCTTTTGCTGCTGTAACAGTAAAAGTACCAGTTGAACTTGTTAATGTTCTTTTACCATTTTTCACAGCTACGTTTGCACCTTCAATTGCATTTGATGTAGTGGCATCAATTACTTTACCACTTACACTCAAATTTTGCGCATGTACCTGAAACGCAAAGCAGATAAGTGCTAGCGGCATCATCAGATACTTTAATAAGTTAGTTTTAACTTGATTCATAAATAAATATTTTCAATTTTGAAGCGCTAAGCTAATGGATAAGGTGAGTGATTTATTTAAGAAAGCATTAACAAAATATTAAGTCTGATATAAGTTTTAAGGGGTAACAATTTGGTAACAGAACAGTTAATGATTTGGTATTACTAAGTTTATTATTCATAATAAATTCATATTGAGTGTGCTCTTGAAACTTTACATTGCGACTCAATATTTTAATATGAAAAAGATAATTTTTATAGCACTGCTTATTTTTATAGGAAGCCATTTAGTATATGCTCAAAAAACTTTTAGTTATTTGTCGGTGCCCGGCACAAATGAGTACACAACTATTGACAAAAACAATCATACTGTTTTACCAAGTGGAAGATATCTTACACCTGCGGGCTTAACTATTCAAATTACCAACGATCCTTTTGGCATGGCGGTTTCACCCGATGGGACTAAAACGGTCACATTGCATAATGGGGTAATTACAATAATTAACAATAGTACTTTAAAAGCAGTAAGAGTTCCTAGTTACGATAAAACAATTGTAAGTCCTATAAAAAAGGGGTCGTTTTTAGGTGTGACATTTGTTGGCTCTAATAATGATCTTGTTTATTTAAGCGCGGGTGACGCTGGTGCTATTATTGCATATGATATCAATCAATATAAAGTAGTAGATTCTATTTCATTAAATGGGAATATTAATGGAGAAAACTTTGACGATAGTTTTACTTCTGATATAGTTTACAATGAAAAACAAAACGAGCTACTAGTATTAGATAGAGGTAATTTTAGATTAGTAAGAATTGATTTAACATCAAAAAAAATAAAGGCCTCCATTAAAACAGGAAGGCAACCATTTAATTTAGCACTTAGTCCTAATAAAGATATAGTAATGGTGGCCAATGTTGGTATGTATGATTATCCACTAATACCAGACATTACAAAAGAAAATTATGATTCAATGTTAATGCCTTGGCATCCTTATGGAAACAATACAAAAGAGTCAATTAATGGTACCACCTATAATGGTAGATTTATTCCTGGTGTTGGAGATCCTCATTCACCAGATGCGATGAGTGTATTTAGTATTGATTTGAATACAAACAAAGTAATTGACAAGTATAAAACAGGATACCAAATTGGAGAAATGATTGAAGGTGCAGAAGTAGTTGGTGGTGCAAGCCCTAATTCAATTGTAATTGGAAACCAATTTGCATATGTATCCAATGCAACCAATGATAATATATCAATCATTGATTACAAAAATCACAAAATTGTTGGTGCTATTCCAATTAAAATGAACGAAGCTATTGATGCCTACAGAGGTTACTTACCATTTGGTATTACAATGAGTAAGGATGAAAAAACTTTGTATGTTGCCCTACTGGGATTTAATGCAGTTGCGGTAATTGATCTAGAGCAAAGAAAAACAATTGGTTTTATTCCAAGCGGGTGGGGGGCATCTAAAGTAAAAATGAGTGCTGATGAAAAGGAATTATATGTTGTTTCTTGCAGAGGATATGGCGCTGGCCCTAATGGAGGCGTTAACTTTAAAAAACCAGAACAAGGAACCTATATTGGCGATATTCAATTAGGTAGTTTTCAAAAAATTAAAACCCCAACCTTAGCCGAACTAAATGCATTTACCAAAACATGTATCAATAATACTTTTAAAACAGTTTCAAAAATTGATAATGAAAAAAATCCATTGCCTATTAAACCTGGCACTAGAAAAAGTCCAATAAAGTATGTTGTTTATATCACAAAGGAAAACAGAACCTACGATGAAATATTAGGACAATTAAAAACAGGCAAAGGAGATTCAAGTTTAGCAAGATATGGGACAAATGTGCGAATGGCATTTCAAAATAAAAATGCAAAAGGTTATGACATTACTCCCAATCATTTAAAGCTTGCGCAAGAGTTTGCCTATTCAGATAATTTTTATTGTGATGGAGATGCTTCCATTCATGGTCACCACTGGATGATGGGTGTAATTCCTAATGAATGGGTGGAAGCCAATTCGAGTGTTAGTAAAAGTGCAAAGATATATTCAAAAGCTTCTGGAAGAAGATTCCCTGGTACAACTGGAAGTATTGACCCCGAAGATTATGCAGAAAAAGGTGGTATATGGGAAGCACTGGAAAGAAAAAAAGTTTCATTTTATAATTTTGGAGAGGCCAATGAAACTGCACATAATAGGGAAGAGTGGAATGATACCGCAACAGGTGGAGCACATGCTGTAATGGTGCCCATGCAAAATGCATTATGGAAAAACACAAGCCATAATTATGCAGGGTTTAATTGTAATATTCCAGATCAATTTAGAATGGAACAATTTGAAACTGAGTTTAAAAAATTGTGGTTAAATAAACACAAGGAAATACCTAGTCTTATTACCATGCAAGTGCCTAATGATCATACTGCTGATCCAAGACCCAAAGATGGATACCCTTACCACGAATCATATGTTGCAGATAATGACTTAGCAGTTGGCAGGATTTTACATTTTTTATCCAGAACACCTTATTGGAAAAATATGTTGGTTATTGTCACAGAAGATGATCCACAAGGAGGTGTTGATCATATTGATGCACACAGAAGTATTTTAATGATGGCTGGACCTTACGTGAAAAGGAATTACACTTCCAATACACATGCAAATTTTGGATCAATCCTTAAAGTCATATACAATATTTTAGGAGTGCCTTATGTAAATCAGTATGATGCAACAGCTAGTTTATTAGATGATTTTTTTACAGACAAGCCAAATTTCAAGCCATATAGCTTAGTGTTTCCATCTAAAGAAATATTTAATCCAACCAATGCAATGAAAAGATACAATAGAGATATTGATTGGAGAAAAGTACAAAAAGGACCTGATATGGACGATGAAGATGAAATTAGAAAAGTACATTATAAAGGAGATAAGAAATAGTTTAGATTTGCAGTATGGGAAATGCAAATAAGTATGATGTTGTAATTATTGGTGGAGGACCTATTGGTATTGCTTGTGCTTTAGCATGCAAATCAAATCATTTAAGCTATCTGATTCTTGAAAAAGGATGCTTAGTAAACTCTATTTATAATTATCCTCAGCATATGACCTTTTTTTCAACTTCTGAAAGATTGGAAATAGGTAATATCCCATTTGTTTGTATCAATGCAAAACCCAATAGAAACGAGGCTTTGGAGTATTACCGAAGAGTTGCCAAAGTAGGAGATTTACATATTAACTTGTTTGAAGAAGTCATAAACATTAAGGACCAGTCTAATCAGCAAGCCGATTATAATTATATTGTTGAAAGTAAGAAAAATGAATACCAAGCAAAAAATATTATTATCTCAACTGGTTTTCATGATATACCTTATTTATTAAATGTGCCTGGTGAAGACTTACCAAAAGTTACTCATTACTATAAGGATCCACATTTTTACGCGTTTCAAAATGTAGTTGTCATTGGTGCTAATAATTCTGCGGTAGATGCTGCTTTGGAAACTTGGAGAAAAGGTGCGCATGTGACCATGATTATTCAAAATGAAGAAATTGGCCAAAGAGTTAAATATTGGGCAAGGCCAGATATAATTAACAGAATTGAAGAGGGATCTATTAAAGCCTTTTATAATTCAAATGTAATTTCAATTTCAAACAACACCGTAGCTATTAGCACTCCTAATGGTGTAATTGAAATACCGAATGACTGGGTGATAGCAGCAACAGGCTACCAACCCAACCTAAGTTTTTTAGAAAAAATTGGCGTTACATTAGCCAATGACGAAAGCAAAAAGCCTTTTTATAACGAAGCGACTCACGAATCCAATAAAAAAGGAATTTACTTAGCCGGCGTAATATGTGGAGGCATGAATACCCATAGTTTATTCATTGAGAACTCTATTGTTCACGCCGATTTAATTGTTACAGATATTGTAGATAAGCTTTCCAAGTAATTTTTTTGCTCCTGCAACTTAGAACCTTCTTATGGCTCTTACATGATTTGAAGCTGAAGTCCCTTTATCCATTGTACTTTGAGTTGTTGTTGTATCAAAATTCTGCCCCCAAGCTGTATTTGCATCATTTTCTGTAGAACTCCAATAAAACGAACTTGAAAAATTTCCAAATAAATCTTTGGCATTTCTTAAGAGATTCAATTCATACTTTGAGGGTAGGCACCAATCGCCATAGGTTACACCTCCAACAGATGCACTGAATTCGTTACAAAGTCTTGCAGCATAGGTTGCACCATCACCAATTCCCAGTCTACTTATAATTAAATTTGTGTTATTTGTTCCGGCCCCTATACCATTTCCATATGCCATAGAAATTACATATCCTCCATTATAAGCATACCACCTCATATCAGTTGCTAGATCTGTAGCTGCTGCAATCAAACCATGCTGACCATTATCATATAAATAAAATATTATACCTCCACCATAACTTTCACCAATATAATGTGTAGTAGGTACCCATGCAGTTCCATTGTAAAATTCAATACCTTTTGTAGTTGTGTTATAAATAGTTGACCCTTCAGAAACATTCGTTAATGCATCTCTTTGTGATTTAGTTAATTGATTTAAACTAAAGTCTGACCAATATGCTTGTCCTGAACCATTAGTCATTAAAAGTTGTCCTGCACTGCCATCTGCATTGGGATAAGTAATTGCACCTGTAGTTAGTTTTCCTGCAGTAATCACTTTTCTGACAGCAGGACTTCCTAATGCAATAGTATTACTTTCTCCAACAACAGCTTCACTTCCAATGGCCGTGGCGTTGGTTAATCCAGTAACAGATACGTCTGCTTTATAGCCAATGGCTGTATTTTTTGTACCTGAAATGTCGTAAAATAACGCATTTGAACCTAAAGCTGTATTATAATTACCATCACTGTGCGACCATAGTGAAGCTGCCCCTATTGCTGTATTATCACTACCAGTTGAATTGCTATATCCTGCGACATATCCTGAAACAGTATTATTATTTCCAGTTGTATTATTGTATAGAGAGTTTAAACCTAATGAAGTGTTGTCATTCCCTGATACATTATAAAATGCAGAATTTGTTCCAATTGCTGTATTTTCATTTCCAGTTGTGTTAGTAATTAAACTGTGATATCCAACTGCAATATTACTTGCTCCAATCGTATTTCTATATAATGAACTTGTTCCAACACCTGTATTTTGAGAACCAGAAATATTAGCTGATAAAGTACTTGCACCAATTCCTATATTTAAATTACCTGTAGTATTATTTTGTAAAACTTCATTACCTATTGCTGTATTTGCACCACCAGTTGTATTAAATTTTAATGCAGTATTACCAATAGCTGTATTGTATTGACCAGTCGTATTTACTGATAATGAGGAGTTTCCTAAAATTGTATTTCCATATAAATTTCCAGCCCCCTTACCAATTGTTAAACCATTAAATTTTCCGTCTACACTAAATGTCTTATTACCCCCAATAGTTTGATCTGCAGTTAGGTCTACAAAATTTTGTGTGCTAGTACCTGTACCTCCTTTTGTAATAGATAAAACACCAGTAATATTTGATAAATCAGTTGTTTGCGGCGTTGTCCAAGTTAAAGTTCCAGCACCCGTGGTAGTTAGTATTTGACCACTAGAACCATCTGTATTAGGATAGGTAATTGCACCTGTTGTTAATTTTCCAACTGTTTTAACATCTGTAATGATTGTATTGCCTAGTTGAATAGTATTACTTGCATTTACAATAGCACCAGATCCAATAGCTGTTGCATTATTTAAATTTCCTGATGCAACATCAGCTTGATTTCCTAATGCAGTATTATTGCTACCTGTGATATTTGAAAGCATGGCTCTGGTGCCGAATACAGCATTTAAAGATCCTGTAGTATTATAATACATTGCTGCATTCCCAAAAACGGCATTTGAGTATCCAATACTATTACTTAATAACGCACTAGATCCAAAAGCAGAATTTATATAACCTTCAGTATTATTTAACAATACATTAGATCCAAATCCTGTGTTTTCATATCCTGTAGTATTATTTAACAAAGTTGAAGTTCCAACTACTGTATTAGTGGCTATTTGACTGTTTCCTTTCCCAATAGTAATGCCATTCACAAACAAATCATAACTACCTAAGTTTACCGAACTAGTTGCACCAGTATAAGGGACAAAATTGGCCGTAGCAAAGGCTGTTCCTAGTTTATTATTAAAAGTGTTCCAATCGGCAGAACTAAGATATCCATTTGTTGATGTACTTGCTGCAATAATTGAATTATTATTCGTCCAAGTTAAAGTTCCAGCACCCGTGGTAGTTAGTATTTGACCACTAGAACCATTTGTATTAGGATAGGTAATTGCACCTGTTGTTAATTTTCCAACTGTTTTAACATCTGTAATTGATGTATTCCCTAGTTGAATAGTATTGCTTGCATTTACAATTGCGCCATATCCAATTGTGGTAGTATTATTCAAAGTCCCATTTGCAACATTAGTTCCATATCCTACTGAAGTGTTAGATGAACCCGTGGTTAAATTATTTAAAGCTATAGTTCCAACAACAGTATTATTTGAACCACTAGTCAAATTAAAAAGTGAATTTAAACCTAATGCCACATTTTGATCTCCAGTACTATTGTATAATGCGGACCCCCCAATAGCAGTATTTGCTGTTCCTGATGTATTTTTCATCAAAGAGTTTGTACCAAATGCACTATTCCAATTACCAGTTGTATTAGCATTCATTGATCCATTTCCATAAGCGGAATTTGAGTTACCAGTTGTATTTGAAGATAATGAAACACCACCAATAGATGTATTCCAACTACCAGATGTATTAGAATATAATGCATCTCTACCTGCAGCAGTATTATTGTTACCAATAGTATTTTTAAATAAAGAATTTGTTCCAAGCCCAGAGTTACTTGAACCAGTAGTATTTGATAACAAAGACCATTCTCCTACAGCAGCGTTACCCAACCCTGTAGTATTTGACAATAATGATGTACTGCCGACAGCAGTATTAGCATAGCCACTTGTATTACTTCTTAATGCATAGGCACCTATTGCAGTATTTACATAACCAGTCGTATTGCTATATAGTGATTCAAAACCTAGGCCTGTATTGGCCGCACCAGTAGTATTTGATTTTAAAGTTCTAATCCCTACAGCTACATTTGCAATACCATCTGTATTTGATGTTAATACTCCAATTCCATTTGCTAAATTTTCTGCAGTACGAATGTCAAGGCTAGATCCATTTAGTCCAGTCTCTATAGTTAAATCAAAAGGACTAGATAATGATGTAGTAGTTATAGTTTGACTTGAAAGACCTGTCAATGTAGTCCAACTCAATGTTCCAGCACCAGTGGTTGTTAATATTTGTCCAGCAACCCCATGTGTATTTGGATAAGTAACAGTACCTGTTGTTAATTTAGCAGCGGTATTGACTGATTGTAAATTCAAATCTCCTAATTGCATAGTATAACTTGCATTAACAATGGCGCCATTACCAATGGCTGTTGCATTTGTTAAATTAGTAGAAGCAACATCTGCTCTATTACCCAATGCAGTATTATAAGACCCTGTTATATTAGAAAATAATGCAGAAGAACCAAGGGCAACATTTTCTTGACCTGTTGTGTTATTATATGATGCAAGATAACCAATTGCAGAATTATTAATCCCACTTCTATTTGACATTAATGAACCCACTCCAAATACGGCATTTCCAGCACCGGTAGAATTATTATACATTGCATCCATTCCAAATGCGGCATTATTGTAACCTGCTGTATTTGCGAACATTGCATTATATCCGAAAGCAGAATTTCTACTACCAATTGTGTTAGCATACATTGCACTTATTCCAAATGCAGCATTACTACTATAACCTCCTTTTCCTCTTCCCACTGTTATCCCATTCACCGTTAAATCATAATTACCTAAATTCACGGGGCCCGTTGCACCTGTATAAGGCACGAATGTGGCAGTAGCCAAGGCGGTGCCAATCTTGTTATTAAATGCTATCCAATCGGTATAATCTAAATAGCCAGCCTGACTCGAACTTGCTCTTGGAAGCGACATAGAGCCCGATGTTGCATCATAGGTTAATGGAGCGGTTGCACTAATAGCATTGCGTGCAAGAGTATTTGAATAATACTTATTAGTTGTACCCTCTGCGATATTATTGGTAGTTAGAGATACATTTGGACCAGCAAAACCATTTACACTGGTTACTGAATTAGGCGTAGCCAATTCTACCCAATTACTTAAAGTTGCTGCTGGTGTTGCACTTAATACATAGTTTTTATTATTGTCCGTTCTAATAGCAATACTACCCACTACTGCATTACTCAATGCAAGCATTGCAGCTTCACTTGACACCACATTAGCACTTTGAAAAGAAATAGCTGGTATTTGTACCGAAGGAATTTTACCATTAGCATCCAAACTAGCTACACCATTATTGGCTGCTTTTTCTGATCCATTTATTTTACTATTAAAAGTAGACCAATCGCTAGATGATAAATATCCATTTACTGAACTACTCGCAACTGGGATACCAATCACATTGGAAACTCTTGTTAAAGGACTCGCCACAGTTAATGGGAATTCCACATTCGTTCCAATGGTTAAGCCCAAATTTGTTCTTGCATCATTTGCATTATTGGCTCCAGTACCCCCATTTGCAATGTCTGCCACTCCTGTAATGTTAGTAGCTTTGCCTGCTATATCACCACTTAGTTTATTACCATCTATTGAAACAATTTTATCATTGGTAACACTCATCGCCTGCAAATGATTTGTAGTAATAGCGTTGTCTGCTATCATTGGTAGGTTGGCTGTACCCGTTAATGCTCCCGCTAAGGCAATTTTACCTTTTGTTGTTGCTGTTGCATCAGGAGCACCCGATACTACAGCATCATCAATATAGGATTTAACTGCTTTTACAGTGGGGTATTTACTATCGGATTGTCCATCTATGAGGATACTTTTTGATTTATTCAATGTATCTTCTTTCCCATTGGTTAATTCAAGACTCGCCTTCGTATTAAGCTCTACAATACTAGCTTTTGTATTTAAATCAACAGCATTGGCTTTTAAATCTAATGCAACTTGTGTTGCATTGCTTATTGGCTTATCAATATCCGACGTATTATTTACATTGTTTAATTGTAGAGAAATTTTTAAATCAGTTAAACTAGTTTTACCTGTTCCACCATTTGCAACGGGTAAGACTCCATTTATATTCTGAGCATCTACACCATTTGAATACATTGCATAGGCTACACTTTGTAATTGCGTAGTTCCCATTAATAGGTAATTATCTCCAGCAGCTGGATCCATTTCAATTTTTAAAAACTTAGGGGTTTGTTTCCAATCTATTGAGCTAAAATTTTTCAAAGTACTTATTGCACCTGTATCTCCAATTACAACCGAAAACAATCCTTGTGCATTTGTATTAACCTTTCTTGTTTCACTATACTCTATATTGCCATTTTGTGTGCCTTGAATAATACTCAATCTTAAAGATATTTGTTGCGATGCCAACACTACACTATTTGTATTTCGTGCCACTCCCTGAAAATTAAGTCCAGTTTGCGCTTGAGTTTGTGTTGTTAAAATAAAACATACTGCAATGAGCAATAGATGTATTTTTTGCATAGAAAAGATTTTATAACTTGATAATTTTATAGATACCTGTTTGAAGCGCGCCTGCATTAGATTGATAATATATTTTTATATAAAATACGCCCGAAGGGAAATCCCCTAAGTGGATGTCATGATAATATGTGCTATTAATATTACCTACCTCTGTATTATTTAGTATTTGTGACCTTGCATCCATTAACTGCCACTTTAAATTTCCTGGACGGTCAAACTGTGTTTTTAAATGAACAAGATTAGTAGTAGTTGGGATAGGTCCAATGATAACCTGATGGCCAAAAACAGCTGGGCCAAATTCGTTAATAGCTGTAACCACACTGGTTTGAGGTTGCAATAATCCAGTATTTAAAAAATAACTGCCGCCATAAAAGTGTCCAATGGAAGCAGACTCTCCAATACTCCATTCCATCATACCAGCATAGCCGCCACCCATGTTCAAAGCTAAAGGCGTGACAGACTGCGCTTTCAATGAAATAATTGAAATAAACAGAAAAATTAAATTAACAAATATTCGTTTAACCAGCATGTATTTAAGTAAATGATAACTTAAAAAATAACACCCTAAATTTGAACCTGTTTGCCCCCCCCGAGCGACAGGTACAAAAAAAAGGGTGTTAATTGGTGGTAAAACTACAATGAAGTGGTACTATATAAAATAGACCCTAAGGTCCATTTTTATAAAAATTAAATTTCAGGATTATTGGCTGCCCATTTTAAAAGACTATTAGGCTCGTTGGTCAAATTCAACTTCTGTATAATATTATGGCGATGATTTTTGACTGTTTTTTCTGAGATAAAAAGTAAATTAGCAATTTCCTTACTTGATTTTTGTTTAGCAACTAATTTTAAAATTTTATACTCCGACATAGTCAATTGTTCTATTGAGCTATTTTTTTGCTGCTTACTTGCTATGTATTGAAAGGCCATATGAATGGTAACTTTTATTTGTTCCTCCTTCCATGGCTTTACTATATAATTAAGCGGTTCCATTTCTTGTGCTTCTTCAATAATTGCTTGCTTAGTAATCGCAGTAATAAAAATAAATTCAGCTAGAGGATAAAAAGTAGCAACTTCCTTAGCAAAATCTATCCCCGTATTATCCGCTTTCAAATTAATATCACAAATAATTAAATGAGGTTCAAACAAGTTTATTAATTCTATACCTTTTTCAAAGCTATCAGCAATTTGCGTAGCATATCCCTCAGCACTTAAAAATTCGCTTAAATCAAGTGCCTGCAACATCTCATCTTCTAATATCAATATTCTTTTCTCTTTCATCTTATGCTTTAAATTTTATTGTATGTTCAACGCCATTATCATGTTTGATTGTGTATACTGCATCTAACTGTACACTCATAATTTGTATTAGTTTTAACCCCAAACTTTTTTCATTTACAGAACTGCTTTTAAAACCTGGGCCATTATCTTTAATTGTTAAAGTATATGATTCATGGTTTTTATCTAATTCAATTATTAAATTAAAAGCATTCTTTCCAACTACATATTTAAATGCATTAGATACTGCTTCATTTATAATAAGTCCAAGTAAAATGATTTTTTCAAGCGGTAATGGAGTGGGGTGAATTTCATATTGAATTTGCAGCTGTTGGCCTTCCTTTTCAAAAGTGAGCTTAATATGTTCAATTAGATTTTTTACATATTGCTCAAAATTGATGCCATCAATAGTGTCGTCACTATATAAACTTTCGTGAACAATGGCCATTGAATTAATCCTATTTTGCACTGATGTTACAAAATTAATCGTGTCTGGATCCTTTATTCTTCTTTTTTGAATACTCAATAGACTATACACGTTTTGTAAATTATTTTTTACGCGGTGGTGTAGTTCCTTTATTAATTGTTCATTATGTCTGCTCTTTTGAAGATTTTTTTCGGCATAAGCTGCTAGCTCAATGTTCTTCGCTTCAATTAGTTTTTTACTTTTATTTTTTTGACGATAGTTAATTAATATTAATATAGTTGAGATGGCAAATAATAACAATCCAATTAAAGAAAGGTATAATTGTCTTTTTTGAATCACCGACGCTAACTGGGTTTGTTTCAAATCCTTTTGAGTCAATTTTAATTCAACACGTCTTTTATCAATTTCCATTTTCCCTAATAATAATATGGATTGATTTTTCAGTAAACTTTCATTATATAAATCTCTTTTTGTATTATAAGCTTCTAAGTAATAATATGCAGAGTCTTGTTGATGAATTATATTAAAATAGTCAGACTTTGCCTTTAGAAAGTTAAATTCAGTTTGACCGTACATTTTATCTGATATATAATAGTGTGCACTATCTAAATATTGTTTTCCTTTTTTAATCTCACCTAAATGTAAATAACACAAACTTAAAGGCAACATACTATTCATTCTTTGCTCACTTGGACTCATTGTTAAGAAATATTCTAATAAAGGCTTTGCTTGGGCATACCTACCCCTTTCAACTAAGCAGTTCGCAATTAATCCATTAAACCAACCTCGCCAATACAAGAAATTACCCTCCTCAATTATTTCTTTCCGCTTTATTTTGTCCAAATAAATATCCGTTTCTTTTAACCCTATTCTATAATATTTTTCAGCACTATCCAATTGTTTAGCCTCAAAATACATATCCCCTAAATGCAAGAAATAAGTCATTCTCTCCCTAAACGGTTTTTCAGGAATTGGTTCGAATAGTATAAAATCCTGTATGGCCTCATTATACAAACCAGCTGAATAATATAATTCCCAAAAAGTATTGATAAATCTATTTTCTACCCTTTCATTTCTAATTTTGATTGCCTGTCCTATGTCCTTGTAGAAGCGATAACATTCTTCTATTTTTATTAATACTGTTGCGTATTGTTTTTTAGACAATTGACTTTTATGGGAATATAAATATTCAAGAAGGGGGAATGTTTCATTTATTTTAGACTGTACATAATAAACATGTGCAAGTGGATATGCTATCCTTAAACGAAGTGTAGTGTCTTTCTTTTTGATTGCATCCTTATATTTCTCTTCAAGCATTTTCTGCCATTGGATAGCAGGTAATAATTGATAAATTACATTGTGATGATAATTATTTAAACTATCCCATACATTTACGAGTTGTATTGTAGCTTCTTTTGAACTGTTGCTTTCAATACCCTCTAAATGGAGCTGTTTTATTTGATCTTTTAAAGTAAGGGTTTGGGTAACGCCACATAAAGTGGCTATTAAAAACAATGCAGTTAATACAAGCTGGGGGGCAATTCGAATCTTTATCATAAATCTATATTCAAGATAGATTTTTTAAACTAATTATTGAAAAAATAATTAAGCCCACAAGTACAAAATACTGCTTGCTTTAATAATTACAATTGTTTAAAGGGGCTTTAACGGGTTAGTAAAGACTTTTGTAAATAGTCCTTACTAGGAGCATATATAAACATACATGAAGCTCCTTGTATGGTTTCAATAATATCACCTACTTTACTATAGGGCACTGCAGGACAACCCTGGCTTCTTCCAATATAGCCTTGTTGTTGGATAAACTGCTTACTTACATAGTCGGCACCATGAATAACTATGGCTCTGTTTTTTGCTTGGTCATTAATTCCCTCTTCTACTCCGTTCAACTCAAGAGAAGTACCATGCTTCCCGCTATATGGATTGCCTGTTACATAAAATCCCAAACTACTTTGATGTGATGCATTTTTATTTGAAAAAGAATTGGCAAACAAAGTACCAGAGTTACGCCCATGTGCCACTAATGTTTGTATAACCACTTGTTCTAATAACATATCAATGACATATAATCTTTCCTCACTACTTGGCTTGCTAAAGTCGGCAATTGTCAAATAGCGCATATTACTAATCCTCCCAAGACTTTTTAATTTCTCATATCCTTTTACTGCTAATCTGATGGCTTCGTTATTAATGTTTAGCTTTTCAGACAAATGCATAACTTTTTCCTCAACACCATTAAATGGCAGCAAGAATTTATTACTAAATGACTGTACTGAAAAAAAGGACAGTAGTATCAATAAAATAGATAGTTTCTTCATAGTGTAGGACTTGCAAAGGTACAAAATACATGGCTGCGTATTTGTTAAAATGCTACGCTTCGCTAAATCTTTCTACAATACACTGAGAATCAGACTAAAGAATATTAATATAAATCTTTGATGACAAACTTCTTCATCTTCATAAATGCATTTCTTGCTTTCTCTGCAGTAGCCGGATTGCTCATTAATTTATTTAATTCAATGGGCACAACCTGCCATGAAACACCAAATTTATCTTTCAACCAACCGCATTGCCCTTCATACCCACCTGCACTTAAGCTATCCCAATAATAATCAATCTCCTCCTGGTCTTCACATTCAACAACAATGGAAACCCCTTCATTAAATTGAAACGCATGATTGCCTGGACCATCCATCGCAGCAAATTGAGCGTGATTTAATTCAAAACTTCCAAACTTTAATTTACCAACAGGTTGCGCTTCTCCTTCCTTATATAGTTCTGTAAACAATACTTTGCTTTCTTTAAATATGCTACTATAAAAACGAATTGCTTCTTCACCACGTCCATATACTTCATTGGTAAATAACATACTTGGTATTACTTTTTGCTCACCAGCTGCCAATGTGCTTAAAAATAATTGCCAGGTCATACCATATTTATCTACAACCCATCCATAATATTCGCTCCAAGGATATTTATCTAATGGCATCATTATTTTACCACCATCTATGAATGCATTCCATAATTTTTCTACCTCTTGTTTTGTTTCACATTTTACAAATAATGAAATAGAGGGATTTATTGAAAAAAGTGCGCCGCCATTTAATAACTTAATAGGAGTACCTTCCAATTCAAACTTGGATATTATTGGATTACTTGCAACAAGTTTGGATGTATCAAACAGGGAGCAATAAAATTCAGCAGCCTCTGCTGTGTGACCGTTAAACCATAAGCAAGTATATAATTTGTTTGCCATTTTATTAAGTGGTTTTTATTTATCGTAAATGTTTTTATAAAATTTCAAATTGCCATTGTTGTCAAAGTCTACTAAACTATACCAGACAATAATTTTAGTGGAAAGCGTTACAGGTATTGACTTTGGCGCTGGGTCTCTGTAGCATTTATTAAAATCGATGGTGTCAATTGCTTTGGCATTATTTTCCAATAACCATCTACCCATATCTATTGGTTTCTCCATACGCATACAACCATGACTATAAAAACGATTGGCGGTTCCAAATAATCCTTTTTCGGGAGTGTCGTGTAGGTAAATGCCAAATGGGCTATCAAACTCAACTTTTAGTAAGCCTAATGAATTATCACATCCGGTTCCTTGTCTTATTGTAAATGGAAAATATTCCTCTGAGTAATTTCCCCAGTTAATTTTACTTGGTGCAACAACTTTATAATTATCATTCAATACTTGCAAATTATTTCGCTCAAAATAAGCTAGGTCTTTTAAGATTTTAGGGAGCATTTCCTTGGTTGCAATACTCTTTGGAACCATCCAATATGGATTGATCGTAATTTTTTCAATGGGTGAAGAAAGTGTATTTGTTGGTGTTGATTGTTTGCCCACTATCACTTTCATTTTAAGTACGGTTCTGTTATGATCAAAAGCCCTTAACTGAGCCGAGGGGATATTAATTAGAATGATTCTATTGTCTTGCTTAATAGCGTTTAACCATCTAAATTCGTTGGCTGCTTTTTTAAGCAACATAATTTTTGATGCAATTTGCTTTGACGAGTCCTTATAAATTTTTAAATTTTGTAAAATAGTGGCTACTTCCGGGTTTGAATTATTAAAGTAATGTACTAATGCTGCCAAAGATTTATGGTTGGCATAATCGTTTACTAAAACTGGAATATTGAAAGCATTTAATTTAAAGTCTACTCCTTCGTACTTTAATACTGGAGCATGATTTCCATAGGCAAGGTCATGAAAAAAATGAATTGCAATTTTCATTAATAAGGAGTCGGCTTTAGTGCCCGCATTTAAAGCCATATCAAACCCATGTTTATACTCATTTTTGTTAAGTGCTAAACTTTCGGCATGCTGTATAAGACTATCTAATGTATTAATTCTATCTGAATGACCAACAAATGTATAATTTGTCTCTGCTTGTGCTTTCATGTCCTGAAAAGCGCAAACCAATATTATTATTAAAACTGTATTTATTATTCTGCTCATGTTATTGTAAAGATAAATCGTTTAATTTTATGATACTTAAATATTCAAATGAAAGCAAAACATTTTCTCGCTTGTATTTTTTGTACTATCACGCTCATAGCTAATGCGCAAAATATTAACAAGGGGTTTACAATAATACCACTAGGTGTTAAAGGAGGACTGGATGAATCCAACTTATCCTCCTATATGGTTGCAGCTAATGGGAGTGAAGGATACATATGTTTAGATGCTGGTACCCTTAATGCTGGTTTGCAAAAAGCAATTCAAAATGGTTTATTCGCAACCTATAATGCAGAAACAATTCAAAAAAAATATATTCAAGCTTATTTTATTTCTCATGGCCATTTAGACCATTTAGCCGGACTAGTATTAAATGCTCCTAATGACATTACAAAACCCATTTATGCCTTTCCATCTGTTATTGATGTTTTAAGAAATAATTATTTTACCTGGAAGAGCTGGGCCAATTTTGCTAATGAAGGGGAACCGCCTATTTTGAATAAATATATTTACAAGCCACTGGTAGCCCAACAGGAAATAGAAGTGCCTAATACTAGTTTACATGTAAGTACTTTTTCTTTAAGTCATGTTAATCCATATGAGAGTAGTGCTTTTTTAGTTAGAAATGATAATGACTATTTATTATACTTAGGCGATACTGGTGCAGACACTGTTGAAAAATCAACTAAGCTAAAAAATTTATGGAGCGCTGTGGCTCCTTTAATTAGCGCAAATAAATTAAAAGCCATTTTTATTGAAGTATCATTTGACAATAGTATGCCCGACAAGGCCTTATTTGGACATTTAACCCCTAAATTATTAATGCAAGAACTAAACAAGTTAAATAGCATTGCCGCTGATAATTTAAAAAATGTGAAAATTTTTATAACCCACATAAAGCCATGTGCTAATTGTACCGAAAATATTAAATCACAAATAAGCTTAGCGAATAATTTAGGATTAAATATGCTCTATCCAGAACAAGGACAATTAATTGAATTAAAATAAATAATCTATGTACTTGTCTGTTCAGCAACAATTAAATATATGGGGTAAAACTAGAACACCTTTTGTTTTTTTAATTGACTTTGAATGTCAGCAACCTAAATGCTGGGAATTATCAAAAGCTATTGACGAATTTAAATATAATTTTCAGGGGGTTTCAAATTTTGATAACCAAACAAAATCAAAACAAAAGATAAATTCAAATTTGATTGAAAGTAAATTTCCTATTGAATTTTTAACCTATAAAGAAAAATTTGACTTAGTTAAAAATGAGATTGAGTATGGGAATAGTTTCTTAGTGAATTTAACCGCTGAAACAAAAATTGTAAGCTCATTATCTATTGAAGAAATAGCGCATCAAGCAAATGCCAAATACTTATGTTGGTTAAAAGATGAATTTGTTTGTTTTTCTCCAGAAACTTTTGTTCAAATTCAAAATGGCAAAATTGCTTCTTATCCTATGAAAGGAACTATTGATGCAAGTATCCCAAATGCGAAAGATTTAATATTACATGATGCGAAAGAAATAGCCGAGCATGCCACTATCGTGGATTTAATTAGAAATGATTTAAGTAAGGTTGCAAGTAACGTACGTGTTACTAAATATCGCTATTACGAAGAAATTCAAACACAAAATGGCATACTTGGGCAGGTGAGTTCTGAAATTGAAGGAACACTTGCTCAAAATTATCATGAAATAATTGGCGATATTATTTTTGATTTATTGCCGGCTGGCTCAGTATCTGGAGCTCCAAAACAAAAAACAAAGGAAATAATTTTTAAAGCAGAACTAAAAGAACGTGGATATTATACTGGTGTAGCAGGTTATTTTGATGGTACTAACTTAGACAGTTGCGTATTAATTAGATATTTACAAGACAACTTTGTTTATAGAAGTGGGGGCGGTATTACAGCCCAAAGCAATATTGCAAAAGAATATAACGAAATGATTGATAAAGTTTATGTTCCCATTTTTTGAAACCATTAGATATATAAACGGAATAGCAGAAAATCTTTTTTTTCATCAATTAAGAGTAGATAATACACTTTTGCAATTGAATGGCAACAAGTCTATTCAACTATTAACAGTTATTACTAGTCAAACCAATAAACCTTCTATCGACAATCTTGTGTATAAATGTAGAGTTAAATATAATATAGAGGGAGACACCCTTGTAACATTTGAGCCCTATTCTATTAAAGAAATTAAAAGTTTATCTATTAAAGATATTGGCGACAATAACTACAATTATAAATACACTAATAGAGATTGGTTAATAAGCATGCTGAAAGAATCTCATTCAGATGAAATAATACTAACCCAAAATGGCTTAGTTAAAGATGCAACTTATGCGAATTTGGCTTTTTATGACGGTGTGCATTGGATAACACCCGACAAGCCATTACTTTACGGCACAAGACGAGCTCAATTATTGACCGAAGGTATTATCATTGAACAACCTATCCATATTCATGATTTGTCTAGGTTTAAATATGTTAAGCTCATCAATGCCATGATGCGCTGGGAAGAATCACCAATGATAGCGATCTGATAGATTGTGCGACATAAGCCATCTTCTGTTAGAAATGAGCACAAAGTATTACATACCTTTTTTACCAAAAGCGAATATACATTGCGGCAACAAATCCCAAAACAAAAATCACCATAGCAATATGTGCATTGGTTAATTTATATTTTGAGTTGTCTTCTATCATATCATTCGCATGTGTTTGACCTTTTACATCTATCAAGCTTATAATAATAATTAGTAAGGTTGTGAAAAAGAAAACCCATCCCATTTGAATTAAGTAGGGAATTTCAAATCCTCCATGACCATTAGGCAATGCAGTATACAATATAGTTTCATTTCCTAAGATACTAGGTAAGAACTTATCAAATAAGATGGCTAGCACCAAACCTATTACTATCCCACTTATGGCCGCTTTAGAAGTGGTTTTCTTCCAAAAGAATCCTAATAAAAACACAGGGAAAATGGCCGGTGAAATATACCCAGTGTACTTTTGTATAAATTCAAAGCCACCTTTACCTCCAATCCCTAATGCGTCGTTCCAATTAATCACAATTGCAATGATTAAAGAAACTATAATCATAATACGACCAGTTGAAACTGTTTTGTTATCGGATGCATTTTTGTTAATGTATTTCTTATAAATATCTAAAGAATAAATAGTAGAAATACTATTTGCTTTACCTGCTAAAGATGCAACTATTGCTGCCGTTAAAGCGGCCATTGATAAACCTTTCAATCCAATAGGTAAAAAACCAATTACAGAAGAATATGCATTGTCCTGATTCACCACACCTGCCGTTAACATTTCCTGTTGTAACTGCCCATGCTCATGTAATACATAAGCAGCAATGCCGGGCACTACTACTAATAATGGCATAAATATTTTTAACATAGATGCGAAAAAAATACCAGACCTAGCCGTTTTTAAATCTGCACCCAAGGCTCTTTGTGTAATATATTGATTACATCCCCAATAGTTTAAATTAGCTACCCAAATGCCTGCTGCCATCATTGCCAAACCTGGAAGGCTTGAATAATCATCTATTTGTTTTTGTGTCGCACCAGGACCTGGTTTATCAAATATCATTTTAAAATGATCGGGTGCAGCTTTTATCAAATGATTCAAGCCAGCCAATGCGTTATGTCCATAGCCAAATGTATCACCAACAACCGTTAATGCAATATAGGATGTAATTAAGCCACCTACTGTTAAGACTAATACTTGAATCACATCGGTATAACCAATTACCTTCATGCCTCCTAATGTAATAAACAATGCAAACAATGCAAGCCCAATCATAATTAAATGAAAGTGCTGTCCACCTGTTAAATTATTGATAGCAATTGAACCTAAGTATAAAATTGATGTAAGGTTCACAAAAATGTATAAGAATAACCAAAATATGGCCATAATCATGGCTACAGTTTCATTATACCTAGTTTTTAAAAACTGAGGCATTGTGTATATTTTATTTTTTAAATACACTGGCATAAAAAATATCCCCACCATGACCAAGGAAACTGCAGCCAACCATTCGTAGGCTGATATGGCAAGACCTAATCTAAATCCATTACCACTCATACCTATAAACTGTTCAGCAGAAATATTAGATGCAATTAAAGACGCCCCAATGGCCCACCAAGTCAACTGACCCTCAGCTAAAAAGAAGTCCGTAGTATTTTCATTTACATTCTTTTTTCTTTTGTAAATCCAAAATCCATAGCTGACAATTATTATAAAGTACAATACAAATACCAAGTAGTCATAAGCTTGCAATCCTTGTGCCATAATCATTAAGTTTGAAATCTAAATTTAAGGTTTATCTATTAAAAAAAATAGTCATAAAATCAAAAAGGCGCTCAATGAGCGCCTTTTCTTTATCAAAACATCAACATCTGTTCTATTCAACACCTAACTTTTTAATATTTTTTATTTGTACAAGTAAGAATATGATCACTGACCATACAGCCACAACAATTGCATATGCAAGTATTTCTAGCCAAATGGGTGAATGACCTCTACGTGCAAATAAAGTACGGTGATCAAAATTGGTCATATATACAGACTTTGTTCCCCAAGGCACCACTAATTGTGAAGTTAAGTTGCCATACGTTTCATTATCAACTACGCTTGCAACTAATACAATATTTCCCTTTTGATCCCCTGGCAAACTATCTCTTTTAAATTCTGCAGTAACACTACCACTTGAATCTGTTGGATAAGTTTGTGTTTCATTGGCATTTAAAATACCACCTAAACGTTTTACACCAACAATTACATCCACACCTGCAATGGGCGTCCAAGTTGTATCCACTAATGCAACTAATTTAGCATTGATAATTCTACCTTCGGCAGTATCCACTTTAATTTTTGCTTTAGTTACTGCCAACTCACCACGACCCTCATCAAATTTTTTAGTAGCAGTTGAAACCACGACAAAATTTTGATTTGGCGACTTTAACCATTCAGCTTTTGCTGCTGGTGGAATTTCAATCAATGCTTCTCCTTTTTCATTTGTTACTCCCTTGCCTAATAAATTTGCTTTATCAGCATCTGATGTAATATAAAACTGAACAGGGATATTAGGTATCTGCTGGAACTTTCCATCAATTTTTGATTTTGCCTGAACCAATAAATGATGGGTTACATTATTATCATTATAATATTTAAGGTTTAATGATAAACTGTTTTTTTCAACGGCCTGTGCCATTAAAATGCCTGGTACCAATGCAATGACTAGTACAATCAATTGAATTAATTTATGCTTTCTCATGGTGCTCAGTTTCAATTATGGTTTCATGAATAGGTATGATTGGGAAAATTCTAGCAAAAAAAGTAATTACTAATAATGCTCCCGCTAATGATCCGCCAGCAATGGCCCACTCTTCCCAAGTTGGGAAGTAGGTAGTGTAGCTTTTAGGCACATCATGCATTGGTAAAAATGGATGCAATAATGTTGGTGTTACAATTAAGAAACGTTTAAACCATGAACCCACTACTACAAGGATACCTGCAATAAAAGCTAGTTTTGGCTTTCTTCCTTTTTTAAATATCAAAATAACAATTGGAATTAACATGGATGTTGAAATAGCAAACCAGAAGATAGGTGAGAATTCACCAGTAAATAATCCCATTAAATGCTCTTCTTCTGCTTTTTTCATTTTGAAAGCTGGTACCAAGAACTCATTTATATTGAAATATAAATAAATCAACGCTAATAGTACAACCACTTTACCCATCTTATCAAAATGGTCATCGGTAATATATTTTTCCAATTTATAATGCGATCTAAAAACATACATAGCAATTAATACACCACCTGCTCCCACTAAAAATGCACCTGAAATAAAGTAAGCACCAAAGTTGGTACTATCCCATCCTGGACGATAAGTAGTGGCAAATAACCATGATGTTACAGTGTGAATGGCAAAAGCAACAGGAATAATCGTTATAGATAAGATATTAATAGCCTTATCGGTAATCTTAAATTGTTCTGGTTTGTTTTTCCAAAATGATCCTAAAAATTCATACAGCTTTTGTAAAAATTTTCCATTACGTTCTTTGAAGCCCATCATTATTTTTAAATCTGGTAATAAAGGAAAATACAACAATAATAAACTAATAAACAAATAAGTAGTAATCACAATTACGTCCCAAATAATGGGTGATTGCAAACGGCCATGTAAAAACAAATTGTAGAAACGATCTGGACGACCCATATCCACAATAATAATTAAGCCTGCAAAAGCGATAGCAGAAACAGCTATGATTTCTGCAATTCTTGTTAGTGGTGTACTCCAGTGTACATCTGTTAATCTAAGTACTGCTGTGATTAAAGATCCCACCAAGCTAATTGCCACAAAGAATACGAAATTAGAAATATAAATACCCCAAGATGCATAATCTCTTAATGCAGTTACTTCTAATCCATAGTATAATTGTCGGCAATAAGCATAAAAGCCTAAAGCACATACTGCCAACAAACATGCCACCCAAATTTGACCTTGCTTACCAAATTTCTGAGGTAATAGGTCTTCTATAATTTTATTTTCTGCTAACTTTTCCACGTTATATTATTTTAGTTAACTATTAATGCTTTCCTTCTTTAACTGATCCTTGCATCTGCGGGTCAAAAAAACCTATGCTTTTTCCTTCTTCTCAGACTCTTCTTTATTTTCAAAAGGAAAATTTCTGTTTACAGGAGGCAAGTAATAAACACTTGGCTTAGTACCCAAATCTTCCATTAATCTATATCCAGATTTGTCTCTGATTAAATCACTGAATCTAAAGGTTTCAGCACCATTAGTAACTGAGTCTTCTAAAATATCTCCAAAAAAGAATACACCATTTGGACAAGCAGAAACGCAATGTGGCAAACCACCTTGACGTACCATGTCTGGACAGAAATCACATTTACCAACTGTACCTTTCTTTTGAGGAACACTTGTTTCACATGAATAAGGTTTATCCGCAATTTCTTTTTCTAATTCTGGTTCTTCCCAGTTAAACACTCTTGAAGAATAAGGACAAGCAGCCATACAAAAACGACAACCCACACATCTATCACTATCAATTAAAACAATACCATCTTTTCTTTTAAACGTCGCATCTACAGGACAAACTTTCACACATGGTGGTTCATCACAATGCATACAAGTAGTAGGTTGCCAATAAGGAGCTGTTTTGTCCGCTTCTTGCATTGGATACACTTTAATCCAGTTTTGACCTGGATGTATATGGTGCATATGATTACATGCAGACTGGCATTTTTTTAAACTTTTACATCTTGACAAATCAATTACCATTGCAAATTTCTTCCCTGGAATGCCTACTCTAGCTTCTGTATTTGCTACAGGTGGCATTTCAGGAACTGGCTTTAAAAACGCCTTATCTACTTCAATAATTTCTCCATCAACAGATAGTAATTTAACCATTTCACCAGAAGGTTTTACATCTGTTACTTCATCAGGAGTAAACGGATTACCACCGCATCCCGCTAAAGCAGCACCTGCCAACAAAGTAGTGGCAAGGAATTCCCTTCTTGAATTTTCGTTCGTTTTCATTAAAATACTTTTTTAATTACAATTCTTTTTTAACCCAATCTTGTAATTGCTTATTTGATATTTTTTCTTTTGCCCCTTGTATTTTGGACATATCTACTTCCACTAGTCTGCCATCCTGTGTTAACATTTTCATGGTTTGATTTTTTGTTTCAGGAGCGCAACTAATCACGTCCTTTTTTTTCGCCAAAAAACCAAATTTTAAAATAGGAAACAAACTTAGTGCCCCCAGTCCTGCTAACAGTTTTCTGCGCGTATTGGTTTCCTTAGGTAAGTTGTTCTCGGTATTCATAAAATAAATTGAATAAGATTGAAAAAATAATAAGCCCCAAATGGAGGCTTATTATTTACGATTGTACTATTTTTTTAAAGTACGCATAAAGTTTACCAAGTTCCAGATATCTTCTTGATCTGCGATTTTCTTTTTAAAGCTTGGCATATCACCTCTTCCTTCTGAAGTTTTAAAGAATAAAGCACCATCGGTTTGTCCTTGAACTGCTGCTTTGCTAAAATCAGGAGGCGCTGTTTCTAATTGAGCAGCTTTAGAACCATCTCCTAAGCCAGTTTTACCATGACATGAAGCACAATGTTGATTCCATAATGCTTTACCAGCAGCTACAGAAGCTGGGCTTGTTTTAACAGCGTTGGCAACTTTTGCTTTATCCGCTGGTACATTCCAAGGTTTAGTTTGTAATAAAGTAAAACTTGCACTTGTAATAAAAATCACGATTAGAGATAAAACAGATAATTTTTTCATTTGAATTCGTTTTTGTTTGATGTACAAAGGTTAAAATTTAGTCTGCGATAGTTCAATGATGGCTATCATTGAAAAATATGACTTTACTCATAATATTAATTTATTGACAATCAATAAATAAGAAGGGGATTAACCAGTTATGCACCGGAAAATCCCCTTTCTGAGTTCAAGTAATCAAAACACACACAAGAAATAGTTCTATCTCAAATAAACTAGAAAATTCTTGAGATATTGAAGCCCACTAAGAATTGGCTTTTTGTAAAATCATTATGATTGTATACATTATTATTTTGAGGTAAGATGTATCCATAGTTACCCATAAATACTTGGAAATCGTGACCGCTTGTTTTGAAGTCCAATCCTAAGCTAATGTTTGGATTTGGATTATTCATTGGATGTTGTGTTAAAGGTTGATCATAACCTGCAATAATAGACATACCGTCGGTTAATTTATATCTTCCAGAAGCACTAATCGCTAAATGGGCATTGTTTGTTTTAGGCTTAACTACATTATTCGCATCATAATATGCTTCCACATTATTAAAATAAGATAAACTTGGAGCAACTTGTAAAGATAATTTTTCAGTTATTTTTCTCGCAATAATTACTTGAGAGAAAAAGCTAAATCTGTCTTGTACATTTACAATAGGTAGTGCACTATTTTTTGCTCTTGTATCCATAACTGAATTTGCAAACAATGTTACACTTACTGGCATTTTATTGTCCTTTGTTTGTTTTAACAAAGCATATTTTAAATTACCATCTACTTGCATTCTATCGTTGGTTGCACCAAAACCTACTTGCAAATCTTTCACTGGAACATAACTAAATCCTAATAACATATTGGCGCCTGCAAATAAACCTGCAAGGTCCTTCCACCCATTTTCAATGGTACCAAAACGGTGTTGGATGTCAAACTCAAAGGTTCCTTTTATAGGTACCATTACAGTTTGGTTATCGATGATATAGTTACCCTCAAATGTATTTTTTACATAGGATTTCTTTTTAACAACAGGAGCTGTAGCCTGTGTTGAATCTTGCGCTATCAATTGTGTAGCTCCCATAATCATCACTATTAATAGTAATGACTTTGCTAATGAGCTCATCAATGATTTATATGATATTGCTTTTTTCATTTGAATTTATTTAATTGTTTTTAGCTCCTTGTTTAATCCATGCATAAATTTTAGCATTGATTTTTTCATCAGGACCTGCACCTAGTGGCATTACTGGACTTTTTTTACCAGTTAACCACAACATCAACACACTATTATCAGGATCGTTGGCTTTGATATAACTACCATCAGTTAAAGCTTTATAAGCATTGGCTGCAGATAAATCGGGGGCTTTACCTCCCGAAACGTGACAACCTGCTTTTGCACAACTATTGGTAAAAATGGGTACAATATCATTTGAAAAACTCATTGTTTGAGTGATACTGTTACCTGGATTTACAACGATAGTTTCGGTCTTATAACATCCTGTAATAGCAAGCATGATTACGGCGAACAGGCCAGACAATATTGCTATTTTTTTCGTTAACATACTTTTACTTTTTATCGATGAATCGACCTACTAATTATTTTGCAAACTTCATTGTCAAGTTAGGCTGGATAGCATGTTGGTTATTTGATCTATCCCATAATGCAACACCAAAAACTTTATCCTCAAGACTAGAAAAATCAACGTCTTGTTTCAACACATCAGCAGTTTTCAATTTTCTTTTGAACTCAACAATCCATCCTGTTCCAGTATGTACTGCATTTGCAGAAATGTCTGCTCTTTCACCAAGCAATGCTGAACCAATATAGCTAGGAATTGCTTTTGGTGCTGTTGCACCAGATACACCATCTGTTCTTAAATAGTCTGTTCCAGTAGTTGGGTCAATTGTACCACCGCTATATGTTAATACACCAGTAGAACTTACACCAGTAATTTTTTTAGCTTTACCGCCAGCTAATGTATCAGTAGCAAGGATATAGTAGTTTGCCTCACCTGGCACTACCCACATTGGAACGCTTACTGAAGTACCAGTTCCATCTAATTTTAAGTTTTGCTTATTACTGTATCCACCCTGTGCTGGAGTAGTTGTATATGTTGGAGCATATGGCCATGTAGTGTTTGCACCAGAAACTGTGATACCGTCTACATGACGACCATTACCTGATCCACCCACTAAACCTGTTACACCTGGACCACCTGCCCAGTCTTGATAGTTGTCATCCATTTGCCCGAATAAAATATCCTTACTTAAATGCGCCCACCACATATCAATTTTTTCTTGTGCACCATTTGTATAGTGGTTACCACTACCTGCATTAGACTTCATGGCTGGAGTAGCTAATGAATAATCTAAATAAGGAGTAAACACGTGACAGCTAGCATAACAAGTTTGCGTTTCAAACTTAGGAGTTGACTTGTCAATATTCCACAGCATTGCAAATTTATCTTCTCCCCACCCTTCTCTTGTTAAAACACCATTTGCATCATAAGTACGGCTGCTTCCTTCCTGAGCCCATAACTTAGTTGTTGGATTAAAATACCAAGGTTGTATGTTTACACTCTTATCAGGGTCATTGTACTCTGCTAAGAAATAAACGTACTGATCGTCATACATTGCTCTTAAAGTTGCTTTGTATTGGATACCATTATAACCTGCAAATAAGTTATTACCTGGATCTGGAACTGTCATAGTGATACTCAACTTTTGAGCCTTGTCCCATCCTGCATCAATTGCACCATCCAATGTTGGGGCTGTAGTTGTTTTCAACGCTATTAAATCGGTAGTGTTTGGTGTAGCAGATACAACAACTTGGTCAGTTTTTGTACAGTACGCGAAAAACATTACTATAAAAGCGAATAGCGAAGTGATCTTTAAAATTTTCATACAATTTTATTTATAGTTAGTGTTAAAATTCCAAAGGCAAAATTTGCATTATATTAACATACTATACATGACCTACCTCACCGTTTTTAATGATTTACATCAGTTATAAATTCTTATACTTAATTTTAGTACCTAAAACAAGCTAATGAATACCCTTTTTGACGCTTTTATTAAGAAAATACAATCCCCATTTAGATTTGGTTTCTTTTTAGCCACAAAATTGCCAGCAGCATTCTTTGTAGGCTTGGGTTTACATTCCATAACTGAAGATCATTGTATTATTAGCGTTAAGCATACTTGGCGTAGTAAGAACCCATTCAAATCTGTGTACTTTGCTGCTGAAGCGATGGCAGCAGAAATGAGCACTGGCTTATTGGCATTTGGACATATACATAAAAGAAGTCCTAAAATAAGTATGTTGGTTGTTAAAATGGAAGCGGATTATTATAAAAAAGGCACAGGTAAATTGTTTTTCACTTGTAATGATGGATTGGCAATACAAAATGCAGTTAAACAAGCTATCAAAACAGGAGAAGGTATCACATTGGTTTGTAGTTCGATAGGCAAAAATGAATTAGATGAAACAGTCGCCGAGTTTAAATTTACCTGGAGTTTTAAAGCGAAAAAAGAATTATAGTAAAATAAAAATGAACAAATATGAAGAAAACAATCATTGTAGCCTTAGTGCTTTTTGCTCAACTAGGATTAATTGCACAAAAAACAACCGTTCCAGGATTAGCATTAATTAAGGAATCAGATCTTAAAAAAGATCTATACGCTTTTGCTGATGCACATTTTAAAGGAAGGTCAGCTGGCACTTTAGATGAATTAAAAGCCTCAATGTGGTTAGCAGAAAAATACAGAGCTATTGGTTTGTTGCCTGCGGGAGATGATGGTACTTACTTGCAATTTTTTACCATGTGGAGAAATCAGATTTCGGAAAATTCAAGCATTCGTATCAATAATAAAAAAATGAATTTATGGAAAGATATTACGGTAGCTCAAATGGCTAATATAAATATCAATGCACCCATTACATACCTTGGCAATGCTGAAAATATTGATACAGCTACTGTTGATGTAAAAAATAAAGTAGTTGCATTTAATGCTTCTAGCAAAGGAATTAATTTAAATGTATCCTTACCTACTTGGAGATATAGTAGAAGTGTATTAGCAAAATATGGTATGCCCTTAATTAGAAAAGGCGCTGCAGCAATTATTATTGTGGCAGATGATATTGCTGAAAAAGCATGGGATGATGCCAATGAAAATTTCAAAAGAGGATCTTATGATATTGAAGGCGGTCCAAATACGCAGGTGAATACTATTGTACCCGTATTATGGTTACATCAAAATGAAAAAGCAACATTTAACGGAAACAATGCAGTACTGGAAGCTAATTTGGTAGTTGAAAAATATCCTTACCCTTCCGTGAATATTGTAGGAAAAATAGAGGGCACCGATCCAAAATTAAAATCAGAATACTTATTATATAGTGGTCACCAAGACGCACATGGTATTCGCAATGCAATAAATAACGATTCTACCTATTATGGTGCCGACGACAATGGAAGTGTAGACGTAGCTATGCTTGCTAATGCACGTGCATTTGTAAAATATCCAGCAAAGCGTTCCATTCTATTTGTAATTCAAGGCGCGGAAGAGAGAGGTTTATTGGGATCTAGATATTATTCATCTCATCCCACTGTGCCTATAAAAAATATTGTTGCAGTATTAAATGGTGATATGATTGGTAGAAATAATATTGATAGTGCAGCTGTTTTAGGTACCCAAGTACCACATCGCAATTCTTTAGACTTGGTTAAGATGGTATTGGATGCCAATAATGAAGGCCCTAAGTTTAAATTAGACACTACTTACGATAAAGTAACACATGTTGAAGGATGGTATTTTAGAAGTGACCATCTACCTTATGCAAGACTAGGTATCCCAGCAATTATGTACACTTCTCTATTGCATGATGACTACCACACGCCAGCAGACAACGCAGAAAATATCAATTACCCTAAATTAAAAAAGATGGCAGATTGGATGTATCTAACTGGATACAAGGTTGCCAACGCTCCAATAAGACCAGCCACCGATGCAAATTTTAAACTAGAACGATAACAATCACTACTAGCTATTCAAAATAATAAAGGCCTCCAATGGAGGCCTTTATTATTAATTGATATTCAAAATTCGTTCAATTGTTTTTACTTCTGAAGAAGTAATAAAATATTCAAAAAATCTTTTATCATCTTCCTTTCTACTACTACTAATTAATAATTTATCAGATTGTGTTATAAATTCGTACTTGTCATTTATTGCATTAATTACATCGCTTCTTACTTTTTTCTGCAAGCCAACGTTTTTGTCTTTAATACCTAAAACATGATTGATTTGATTAATCTCTACAATTGAATGCTTGTTATAAGCATTCAATAATAAATTAATTAAAGCTAATTCAGTCCCAGTAAATGCTTGTGTTATTCTTTTTGTTTTTAATATTTTAAGTTGTGCTGCCTCAAGCTTTCGTTTTACGCTTCGGTTAAAAAACCAAATAATAGCAACTACTAAAAACGTTGATATTAAAATGCCAAAAATAATTAAATACAACTCATTCTCTACACCCCAAATACTTGTCCTTAATAATTCAAACTCGTTGATACTTATTGGGTACTTGTTAAATTGCTGTGAGCCAGGATGATAACTATAAATGAATCCTTTGTACACGAACATGTTTTCCATTGCAGCCCTTCTAATGAGGAACTGGTTTAAATCTGCATTTTTTGATTTGTAAAATTTATTATGCCTAAAGTCAAAAATATAAGCCTCATCGTGTGAAAGTTTTAAAAGCCCTTCATTGGTATTCAAAAATCCCATGGAAGCGTCATCTTCAATTACAAATTTTTTCATGTCCTTTTCAAGTTCACCCAGCTTTACCCATTTATGGGTTTCCATATCTAAATAATAACTAGTAAATATGGCTGCACCCTTTACATTTTCTTTCCCCTCAATACCCGCATTTACAATTCTCTGAAAGGGTACATATAATCTACCTTGTTCTGGTGAGTACCATACATATAGTGTATTAATAATTTCAGCATTCAAAGGGATAATGTCCCATTCACTATCCTCAATATTAAATTTTCTCAAATGACCATTGGTTTTCCAAAAACCATAGCCTCCATAACTGTACAACTGGTTTTTATAAAAAAACACTTTACAGTCTATATTATAATTCAAATTAACAGTGTGATCTATCCTTTTAAAAACACAAGTATTTGAATTACAATTAGTTAACTTATAAACAAAGCCTGTCTGGGCAATCAAAACATATAAATCCGAGCCTTGCTTAAGCAACATTTGTGCATTAGGTGCCAAAATGGTGTTTTGTAAGGGTATTAATTTTGTCTCAGGAGACAATGTAATTGATGTATTTAAATCGGTAATTGATATTAATTGCTTCAATAAGGGGTTATTGGGTAATGAATATACCGAATCAGGCCCTTGTGCCTTTGCCGAAAATGGTAAAATAGTAGTTACTATGAGAAAAAATACAAAACTGTACTTATAAATACATTTCATTGATAATCAATTATTTAATTAGGAAAGTAACTTACTATATTATAATAATATTTAATTAAAGATAGGAAATAACCAATTACTCAACTTAATTAGTAACGTTTTAACCTAATCACTTCAATATAAAAGGAGAACTTGGACTAGCTTTTGGGGGAAAGCTATGGATTTTTAATGGGGGAGTAGGCTACTACTTCCCCATTTTTATTGCTTTGAATTGAAACTTAAATGCATTTGTTAACAATTTAGTAATTCACAATTCAATATATTTAAAGCTCAAAACAGCAATTTTACAATCTACAAAAAACTAAAAAACCTATTTATGGACTTCAATTCTATTATGAAGATTTTCTTGCCAAAAGACAGAGTATTTTTTCAATTATTTGAAGAAGTTGCTGAACATGTTCAACAAATGGGTGGAAAATTAAAAGAAATGGTTAACGAGCCAGATGCTGATGTTAGAGCAAACATATTAGCACAAATCGAAAATCTAGAACACAAAAATGACGACCTAACACATAATATTTTTACAGAATTAGGTAGAAATTTCATCACTCCATTTGACAGAGAGGACATCCACTATCTTGCCACTTCTTTGGATGATATTGCGGATTATATATACGCATCTGCTAAAAAAATCAATTTCTACAAAGTGAATCCTAATGATACCGGTATTCACAAATTAGCTGAGTTAATATTACAAGGTACAGCCGAAACTAAAAAAGCGGTAATGGGCTTACGCAATATGAAAAATATTAAGGAGATGACCGAGGCTATGATAAAAGTAAATAGCATTGAGAATCAAGCTGATGATGTATTTGACATGAGTATTGAAAAATTATTCGAACAAGAGAATGACTTTAAAGAAGTAATTAAGAAAAGAGAGATTTATCAAGTATTAGAAATTGCTACTGATAAAATTGAAGATGTTTCGAATGTTATTGAATCTATCATTATCAAGTACGCTTAATTTAATACAAGATGACCTTATTAATTATCATTATAGCGCTTGCGCTTATTTTTGACTATATCAATGGCTTTCATGATGCCGCCAACTCAATTGCAACCGTGGTATCAACAAAGGTATTAACTCCTTTTCAAGCCGTGATTTGGGCTGCATTGTTTAACTCGGTTGCATTTTGGATTTTTAAAGACCATGCTGTTGCCAACTCAATTAGTAAAACAGTTTATAAAGACTTTATTACTTTACCAGTAATTTTTTCTGGTTTATTGGCTGCCATTTTTTGGAACTTACTTACTTGGTGGTATGGCATTCCGTCCTCTTCTTCTCACACATTAATTGGTGGATTTGCTGGTGCTGCTATTGCTCATGCCCTTATGCTTAAGGGTGTTGATTATTCTTGGGCTAAGATTGTAGATGCTGACACTATTATTAAAACTATATTATTTATTTTCTTAGCACCGATTATTGGAATTTTAATTTCTGTATTTATTACACTCGTAACCATCATGCGTAATATATGGTGGCGTTTAGTAATTATTTCCTTAGCTACTGCAGGTACTGTTTTAATGTTTGATCATTTTGAGGACAGTAAGATTAAAGAAAATGTTCAAAAGTTTTATAGTGTAGATAAATACGAAAAAGAAATTAAAAGTTTAAAAGCTGATTTAAAACAAAATACATCTGACACGGTCTTGCTATCAAAAATTAAATTAAACGAAGAAAAATTAGCTAAGGCAAATGAAAATTACAATCATATTGAACCTTATTTAAGTGACTTTGATAATTTAAGTGCTAATAAAATTGCAAAAGTAGCTAACGATAGTGGATGGCTAAAAAGCGTAGCTGCAAGTAAATTAAAAGATGCGGTTCGCAACTCCAATGATTTCCTTGTATATGAAGCTAAAGCTCCAGAAAATAAAGAAGCTAAAGCCGAATACGATATTGCTAAGGAAAAAACTGAAGGCTACAAAGCACCCATTCAATCCTACTTAGCACATAGCATTTCATTGGATTCTACCATGACAGCAATGAATGCTATTTATCCAATTCAACAAAAAAATGTCGAGAAAGTAAAAGCAAAGCTTACTAGCTTTAATATTGAAAAAATATTTGCAAGTGAAATTGACAAAGCAGACAACTCGATAATTGTTTATGGTATAATTGGCGCTTCTATTATTTTCATGATGATTTACTTATATGTAGAAAAGATAAAATCTCCTACTGCCTATACAGTTGCCAACATGTTCAAAAAATTACAATTGTTTAGTTCTGCCGCATTTAGTATTGGACATGGCGGAAATGATGCACAAAAAGTAATGGGTATTATTGGAGCTGCATTAATTGCTAATGGAAGTATTCAAGAGTTTGGTCAATTACCAGGATGGGTACCAGTAGCTTGTTATTTATCCATTGGCTTAGGTACCATGAGTGGTGGTTGGAAAATTGTAAAGACAATGGGATCTAAAATAACCAAAGTGACTCCACTAGAAGGTGTTGCTGCAGAAACTGCGGGTGCATTTACATTGTTTTTTACAGGGCAAATGGGTATTCCGGTTTCTACTACACACACTATTACCGGTTCAATTATTGGTGTAGGTGCTACCAAACGTTTAAGTGCAGTAAGATGGGGTGTTACAACCAATCTATTATGGGCTTGGGTGTTGACCATACCTGTTAGTGGTGTTTTAGCTGCAGTAACATATATGATTGTACACTACTTTTTTAAATAAAAGTTTTTCAAACCTTATTTAGTTTTAAAATCCCTCGAAGTTCGAGGGATTTTTTTTGCATAAATAATAGCATTGCAAACGATTGAGAGCGCACAATTTTATAGAGCGTTTGTTAGTATACGTTTTTAGAATCTAATTTATTGGGTTACCTTTTTTCCTGTTGAGTATTAAGTGTAGGAAAACATACAACCATGATTGAAAAAAAATACTTTAAAACTAAAGACTACGTTAAGGTTAAATTCACTTTAAATGCGGATGCAAAAAAAGTAGATATATTAGGCTTAAACAACGAATGGAAAAAAGGCGTTGCAATGACCAAGAAAAAAGAAGGTGTTTTTACTGCAGAGGTAAATTTACCGAAAGAGAGCTCACATGAATTTAAATACTTTCTTGACAAAAAAACTTGGTTAAATGATGATCAAGCCGAAAGTCATACTCAGAATGTATTTGGAACAAGTAATAGTGTTGTTACCGTTTAATAAAAAGCTGGTTTAAAATAAATAAAAGATAGAGAAGCCCTTGCAACGCAAGGGTTTTTTTATTGTACCTGCTTACTTATTAAGGATAGGCTATTGTAATAATTTGTGTTTGACGACCATCAATATAACTAAACTTATCTCCATCAAAATACCCATTTTGTTCAAGTGCAACTCTTACTGGCTTATCCCAATCTTTTAAATTGTAAACAGCATTTAATTCAATAGAATAACAAGTATTAGGGTGCATCGCATAATCTCCCGAGCCTGGCACGCCATTTTGCATATCCCATAATCCAATGGTAGGACCAGCTGCATGTCCATGGTATCCTATGGGGTGTGTATAAATGCTAGCTTGGATTCCTTTTTCTTTTGTTTTATTCAGTGCAGTTGCTAAAATCTCATTGCCAGTTTTGCCTGTTTCAAAACTATTGGTGAGCATATCTTGTACTTGATTGGTTTTTGTAAAAGCTTCGACTAACTCTTTTGGTGCTTCTGTTTCATTTGGTAATAAAATATATGCTTGTTCTTGTACATCTGAGTTTAATCTTAAATAACTAATACCAAAATCAACATGTAAAAAATCACCTCTATGAATCACTTCATCATTTACATTCAGTTTTGAATTTCGTCTTTGAATTTCAACCGAAGGATGAAACCAAGTAGTTAAACCCATATCACTTAATTTTTGTCTAAACCACCATTCTAAATCTGTGCTAGTTGTGGTATCTATTTTAATTACTTTATTGCTAAAGCCCTCTTTTATAATTGCATGTGTTATGGATAAAAGTACTGGATAGTAATCCATTTCCTTTTTTGTTCTAGTCTCTAACCACGCCACAGCTAGGGGTTGTGAAGATACTACCTTGCTATGCAGTTGCTTTGGTAAATAATGCATAAACTCATTGTACTCAGTATGGTCTAGACCATCGGCATGTGCAAAATCTTGAGAGCTATTTAAACCAATTGTATTAGGATTCAACTTTTTAATTAATTGAATTAAGGCATCCCACTGATTCGGCGTTTTACTAGGATCCCAAGCTGCACTAATTTCCTTTCCTACTTCGTATCGCGCAACTGCATACTTTTCTAATTTGCCAGTAGTAGCATTATTAAAAAATACCAAAATGGTTCTTCTTCTTGCGGCCAACCATTCAGCAGGTAGGAATGTTTTTACAATGGGATCTTCATTGTATTCTCTCGTAATCATTACCCAGCAGTCTATATGCTGCTTTGTCATTAGGTTTGGCAATAAATTATTAATTCTATCCGATAATATTTCATTAACAATGACTGCCTGTTCTCTAACAGTCTTTACCTGGGCAAGCAACTTTGTACTTATACAATTCAATACAACAAGAACAGCAATAAAATACAATTTTTTCATACGTTATAATTTGGTTATCCTATATAGACATTAACTAAATTAACTACTAAATTTGCAAATATGAACTTTGCACCTAAATTATTCCTTTTTCTATTTGTTTTTATTTCAATAAGTAGTAAGGCTCAGGATACTACATCTAGCCCATTAAGCACCGTAATTGTTACCGCAAATAAATTGATAGAAAAGAGAATTGAAGCCCCCATTGCCATATCTGTATTAAATAAGTCGTCTATAAATGAAACAAAAGCAAGCAGAATTGATTTTTTGTTAAACAAAATTAGTGGGGTTTATATGCCTAGCATAGGAAATGAACAACATATGATGGCCATTCGCCAACCCATTTCTTTAAAAGGGCTGTATTTGTATTTAGAAGATGGCATGCCTATTAGAACCAGTGGCTTGTTTAGTAGCAATGCATTAATTGAAATAAATACAAGCAATATTGAACAAATAGAGGTAATCAAAGGTCCAGCTTCTGCATTATATGGAGCAGAGGCCATAGGTGGAGTAGTTAATATAATTACTACAAGTGTGCATGATTCTTCAGCCATTCAATTAAATAGTCAAATCAATTCTATTGGTTTAAAAAAAGTAGATCTGTTACTTGCCAAGCCATTTGCAAAGAACAGCTGGAATATGAATTTAAGTTATGGTGCACAACAAAATGGCCCAATTGATTATAGTGACTTTTCTAAAAAAGCATTGAGTATAAAACATGAATTTAAAACCAATAGCAAACTAAGTGGATATCAAACTATTCAGTATATAAATTACTTTGCGCAAATGACGGGATCGGTTGATAGTATACATTTTGTTCAGCATAATTTAAGCTCAATGCAATCATTCACTTATCGAAAAATTAATGCATTAAGAGCTAGACAAAATTTGGTTTACAAATGGAATGAGCGTGCTAGTTCTATTTTAAATTTTATGTATAGAGACAATACAATGGATCAAAATCCAACGTATTCTATAGCATCTACTAATAATCCAACTAAATTTAAGGGGCAAGACAATAGCAACCATTTTAATTCATTTGTATTGGACCTACAACAGATACTGCGCATGTCCAGCATTAAAAGTAAATTAATAGTTGGCGGGACAATAGATATAACCAATCAAAATTTGGTGGCACATTATATTGATATATTCAAAGACACGGCACTAGGCAAGTATACAAAATTTACTTACCCAATAAAAGATAGTTTAGTCACTTCTTATCAAACCAAAATTTACAATCAGGCAGCCTATTTAAATGTAATTACAAATATGAGCAATAATGTAAAAACAAATATTGCATTACGTTATGATCATTTTGAATATCAATTTCAAAATAAATTAAATAGTGGAACACCTTCTTCAAATAATAATTTTACTCAATTCACTCCAAAAATTGGACTTACTTATAATAAACCAAACTGGGGCGGATACATTAACTATAGTGAAGGATTTGTACCTCCACAAATCACTGAAATATATAATGCAATTCGAATCCCCTTCTTACTTCCACAATCTTTTAAAAATACGGAGATAGGTGGCTGGTACCAAAGAGGGAAATGGTATGCTCAGCTTTCATTGTATCAGTTATTGGGTATGAATGAAATAATTTCGGTTCGACAAACTGACGGCGTAAACTTAAATCAAAACTCAGGTAGTACAAAACACGTTGGCATTGAATACCAACTAAAATATAAATTTAGCAAAAGTTTAGAATTGAATTGGAATGCAACAAATGCACAACACAATTATACAAGTACTATCATAAAAGGAGTGGATGTAAGTGGTAATGAAATGACCGCTGCGCCACATTTTTGGAGTAACCTTAGTGCAAATTTGAAAGCAAATAAGCATTTATATACATTGTTTGAATGGCAACACCAATCTAGCTACTTTATGGATGAAACGAATGCAACAAAGTATCCTGGTTTTGATTTAGTAAACATTAGATTTAACTATACATTTAAAAAATCGGAATTATGGCTGCACTTTTTAAATATAACCAACACTTACTATTCAACCATGGCCACAAAAAATTTTAGTCTAAAAGGAAATGCTGCGTACTCCTATTATATTGGGGAGCCACGCAGCATTGCACTTGGTTGGAAATGGATAATACGCTAGTTGATATTAGTTCATTCTAATTCTCATACCTCCCATACCTCCACTTTTTTGCATGTCTTCTATAATTTTTTTCATGGTTTCTTGAAACTGAGCTCTGTTCATTTTATCTCCCTTAGTAGGTTGCACCAATTCTTTTTTAGCATATTTAGTACTTACCTCCGTTGCAGTAGTTACATTGGCTCCATTGTCCATATCAACTTCTAAAATGGCACCTGGTAATCCTCCAAAAGTATCGGGTCCTATTGAAGCTTGTATATCTTCGGCATACCAAACTGCAACTTCTGTTTCCTTTGGAGCAACAGGAGTGTTTGAAGCTGTAGGTGTTTTGGGAGTCATTGATGAATTTGATTTTGAGCTAGTATCGGTCATATTATTTCTTGCTTGTCTTCCACCGCCCATTCTTAGCGTTTGTGCTGGCACTGTAGTAGTTGCTTTTTTACATAAGTGCTTTGCAATAGTTTTAGTTTCATCAGAAATTTTCCATTTTAATGGCTTTAAGGAATCAACTATCAAAAATGTTTTTTCAAACATGGCTCTTGACTCATATTGTGTTTGTGTAGTCAAATTGGTATAAGTTGAAGTTTCTGGCATTCTAAACATAAAACGTTGGCCTCCTCTGTCACCGCCGTTATTTGCAAACGGATCCGGGGCTTCGTCGTCGGGAACTGTTCTAAACAAACTAGCTTGTTCATTAAATAACAACTCAAATTGAGAAGTTCTAAATTCAGGAATTCTAGCCCTCATTTCTGGGTCTGTCACCATTCGGTACATGTTAATTTTTCTCTCATATACAATTTTCCCCTCTTTCATTTGTGCAAAGGATGTTGTTACAGTAACAACAAAACTTACAAACAGGATAATAACTTTTTTCATACAGATTAATTTATTTTCAATTTTTTATTCATTCGGTTTGTTTAAAGCCTCCAACTATTTAGGCTTGTAGATCATCTTTAAATATACAATAAATAAAGCCTTAGATGGCTTAATACCTTACATCCTAATCATCATTCTTGGGCCACCTGTATTACCACCTACTAATCCGGATTTTTGTAAGCTATACGTAAAGCCAATTAAGAAATATTGATTAATTACATTATAAGACTGATCTACGATTTGATTTTGTGATACATTTCTTGATACGCCAACATTTTTATTTAAAATATCAAATGCACTAATTTTTAATTCAGCCCTTTTGTTTTTCATAAAAAATTTAGAAATACTCGCATTCCAAATAGGTATTGCCGTATTATAACCTGCCGCTCTACCTTCATTAATTGTATAATTCATAGATTGATTTAGTACAATTTCAAAAGGCAAATAATTAGTTATATCTGCTCCGTATACTCTAGTCACATAATTCGTATTCAAAGCAGTGTTTATTGCATTATTGGTAATACTATAGCTATGCCTAGCGGTTATGTTAATGTCTATAACCTCATCCAAAGAATAGGTATAGGTAAAGCTTGGGCCTGCCGATTTGACAATGATTGTATTTAATACACCATTTGCATATGAAATATTATTGCTTATTCCTCCACTCAATCCAAAGTTAAATCTTGAATATAACTGCTTTACGCCAAAACCATAATTGGTAGTGGCGTTTATTCTGTATGCACCATTTACATTCACTGGCTTAGACAAAATTGCTCTACTTGGCAAAACACTATCGTAATTTACAATTGAATTATTTACAAATTGAGCATTTAACAAAGCAAAGAAATTACGTTGTGCCAAAATTTTTGAAGAGAAATAACTTAAATTAATATTATTTGTATAGCTTCTTTTTAGATCAGGATTACCAATTGTTTGATTATTAATATTACTCTGATCTAGTACTGGCTGTAATTGAGAAATAGAGGGTTGATTTGTTGATGTACGATAATTAAATCGGAAATTTTGTGTTTGTGAAAAATTATAAACAAACATTGCCGAAGGCAAAATGTCTTTAAAGTCATGTTTAATTTTTGAATTTGCACTTGTATTCTCTCCATTTAACATGGCATCCTGTAAAGAAAAGCCTGTTGAAAAGTTATACTTTTTTTGATTGTAACGATAGTTCATGCCGCCGCCAGCATAAGTATATTCACTATTATATTCGTTAGTTAATTTAGTATTTAATGCATCATATAAATTGGTAAGTCCATTTTTGTCATACACCAACTTACTACTCAAACCAATATTCTTATTTAAAAAACCATTCAACTCAAGTAAGGATTTTTTACCCAAAGGCTCGGTATACACAAGATTTGCCGAATAATTTTGATTCACCCCTTTTCGATTATTCTTTTGGTCTAAAATAGAATCTTTAGTTTTCAAACCCGCACTAAAAAATGCTTGATTGGTATATTGACTACCATTTGATAAAGAATTATTATAACCTTGAGAAATGGTTGAAGAAATGGTACGCCCTTTTTTAGCAAACTTTTTTCTTAATAATAAAGTATTTGAAAAAGAATAAGCATCAGTTACACTTGCCGAACTTGTACTTGATGTATTTATTAATGTACCATCAGGCAACATCGTATTACTAGTAGCTAAACCGTTAGAGGTATTGTGCTGTGCCGAAATAGATGGTGTGTACTTGTACGAAAATGATTCAGATACTTTATTGTCAATGGTGGAACCTAATTTAACTTGTTGATTTCTTGTGGTTGTATTCGTGTAACTACTTCTGTTAAATAAATTACCAGGCGTTAAATTTTGAGTATACGCATTACTAATATTATTTCTTTCAACATCACTACTATTTGCGTTTATATTAAAATCCATTTTTTTATCATTCAACAAATTGGAATAATTTCCTCCTAATGAATAGGTATTAGCAACTCCTTGTGTGCTAGCATCTGAACCTCCGCTTGGCCCGCTAATGTTAATAGTCATTCCACCTCCGCCTCTACCGCCACCACCGGCTCCTGAAAAATTAGAAATATCGCCGTTTGAAAATGATTGTCTGTTGGTATTATTGGCGCTTCCTATTACAGAAAATTGTTCATCATTGTTTATTCTATTTACATTTCCTTGTCCATCAAACCTACCTGGCAAACCCGCACTGCCTGTCAATTTTCCAAAAGTGGATTGTTTTCGATCTTTTTTAGTTTTAATATTAATAGCCGTTTCTTCGTTGCCATCATCAATACCCGTAAACATAGCTTGATCCGATTTACGATCGTATACTTGTATTTTATCTACAGCATCTGCAGGTAAATTCTTTGTTGCCATTTTCGGATCACCTGTAAAAAACTCTTTACCATTAACAAACACCTTGGTAACAGATTTCCCATTCACTGTTATAGCTCCAGATTTATCTACTTCTATCCCCGGCATCTTCTTTAACATGTCTTCAACAACCGCATTGGGAACAGTCTTAAAGTTTTCCGAATTAAATTCAATTGAATCGCCATTAATTACAACTGGAGGTCTACGAGCAGTGACTGTTACGCTAGAAGTTTGACTTGCATCCACTAAATAAATATTCCCCATGGAAAGCTTTGAACTAGTGCCCACTTTAATTCCTAACCATAAGTGTTGATAGCCCACATAAGAAACAGACAATAAATACTTACCAGCTTGTACATTTTTAATTTGAAAAAAACCATCATCATTAGCCCTGGTAAAACTAATTAAAGAAGAGTCTTTTGCGCGCGCTAATGAAACAGTTGCAGAAGTCAAGGTTCTTTTTGCGCTACTGTCCATTATTGTACCCTCAATGGTAACCGTTTGTGACTGAGCCTTAAAGCTTACCAATACACTTAGCAAACAAATGAAAGACAGCTTTATAATTGATTGATTTGTCATATTGCTAATTTACGATTGAATTCGTAAACCACTTAGTTTTAGCTTTAAAAGGCTAAAAAATTACACCAAAAACAAATTTGAATGATAAGCGGTACTTGGTTGATTAATGGATAGATTTAAATTATGGATACAGCACAATTAGACCAATTTTCTTTATTAAAGTTTAAAGTAAAGATGTAGGTTCAAATTTTAATTTGTAAGTTTAAATACTAAAACGATTGCTATGCAAAACTCAAGAAGAAAGTTTATTCAAAACGCATCTCTTGCCTTAGTAGGTGCAGGCTTATTGCCAAAAGTACTATGGGCTAATAATGCTGCCGCTAAAGCTGAAAAGGGGTTGATTGGTATTCAACTTTATTCGGTACGCGAGGACATGTTTAAAAAACCCTTGGAAACTTTGAAAGCCTTGTCAGATATGGGCTACGAGTATGTGGAACATGCGAACTATGTGAACAGAAAATTTTATGGACACGCTGCAGCTGATTTTAAAAAAATACTTTCGGACTTAGGTTTAAAAATGCCCAGTGGCCACACTGTAATGACTGCTGCACATTGGGATAAAACAAAAAATGATTTTACCGACGCATGGAAATACACAGTAGACGATGCAGCTACCATGGGTCAGCAATATGTGATTAGTCCTTGGATGGATGAAAAACTAAGACATAGTTACGATGGTTTAATGTTACAATTAGATGTGTTTAATAAGTCGGGGGAATTATGTAAAAAACAAGGCATGAAATTTGGCTACCATAACCACGATTTTGAATTCACTGAAAAAATCAACGATACGCCTATTTATGATTTAATCATCAAAAACACCGATCCGAATTTAGTAATTCAACAATTGGATTTTGGCAATATGTATGGTAGCGGCGGTCGTGCTAAAGAGTGGATTGACAAATACCATGGTCGTTTCCCTTCCTTGCATGTTAAAGACGAAATCAAATCTGCCGGCAAGGGAGAGATGAATGATGGCTATGATAGTACCATTATGGGTGATGGAGAAGTGAATCCAAAAGCATTATGCCTTTTAGCTAAAAAAGTGAGTGGCGCACATCACTTTATTATTGAGCAAGAGTCTTATCAAAACAGAACACCATTAGAATGTGCTAAAATCAACCTAGACAGAATGAAAACCTGGGGACTCGTATAATTTAGTATAGTCTTAGCTTCTAAAAGCACAATCTTCCGAGGTTGTGCTTTTTATTTTTCCTAACTTTAAGACCACACATTAAATAGTAGTTATGAAAAATAGATATGGTCTTGTTTTAATTACATTCCTCCTTTCAATCTCCAATATTTCTTTTGCTCAAAAAACCTTCAATGCCGAAAAAGCAAGATGGGAGAAGCATGTTCAACAAACAACCATTATTCGGGACGAATGGGGCATTCCACATATTTATGGCAAGACCGATGCCGATGCAGTGTTTGGTTTAATGTATGCACAATGCGAAGAGAATTTTCCGCAGATAGAAAAAAACTATTTAGAAATGCTGGGTCGATTGGCTGAATTAAAGTCCAATGATATTGCTAAACTAAAGCGTAGTGATGTTATTTATGCCGACCTTATGATGCAGTTAATACAAGACAGTACTAAGGCTATTCAAGACTATAACAATAGCCCAAAATGGTTTAAAGATTTATTGCAAGCACATGCCGACGGGATAAATTATTATTTGGCAAAACATCCGCAAGTTCATCCCGAAGTAATTACTTATTTCAAACCCTGGTATCATTTAATGTGGACCGACGGAAGTGTTTCTCCAACTAGAACAGGTGGGATTAAAGAAGCCGATGTTGCTGCATTTTATGGTGGCACTCATACCTCAACTACCTATCATCAAAATGAAAAAGTTGCTCCTTATGATATGGAAGAAAAAACATTGAAAGGGTCTAATGGATTAGCCATTGCACCCATGCATAGTAAAAATGGAAATGCGATGTTGTATATTAATCCCCATGTACCTTTTTATTTTAGATCCGAAATGCATATGGTGAGTGAACAAGGTTTAAATGTATATGGGGCTGTGACTTGGGGACAAATGTTTATTTACCAAGGGTTTAATGAACACTGTGGGTGGATGCATACAAGTAGTTATGCGGATGTGGCAGACGTATATATGGAAAAAATTAATAAAAATGGAGCATCGCTTACTTACGAATACGAAGAACAGCAATTGCCAGTAAACACAAAAGCTATCACCATAAAGTATAATGAAGAGGGTATTATTAAATCAAAGCAGTTTATTACTTATAAAACGCATCATGGACCTATAATGGGCGCGCAACAGGATCATTGGCTAAGTTTACATGAAAACAATCGTTCCTTAAATGCATTGTTAGAGTGTTGGACTAGAACCAAATCAAACAGTTTTTCAGATTATCAAAAAGCATTATCCTTACTTGCCAATAATAGTAACAATACAGTGTATGCTGATGCCCAAGGAAATATTGCCTACTGGCATGGAAATTATATGCCAAAACGAAATAATGCAGGATATGATTATTCAAGACCAGTACCTGGTAACATTAAAGCAACGGACTGGAATGGTGTACATTCCCTTCATGAAATTGTACAAAGCGTAAATCCTCATAATGGTTGGCTACAAAATTGTAATGCAACTCCATTCACTGTTGCAGGAAAATATAGTCCATTAGAAAAAGACTACCCAGCCTATATGGCACCTGATGGACAAAATGCAAGAGGACTCAACGCAGTAAGACTATTAGAAGGCATTGACAAAATTAGCCTGGATGAACTCATTCAACTTGGATATAACAAACACTTAACCGCATTTGATATTTTATTGCCTTCTTTTATTACTTATGCAAGAACAATCTCTTTAAATCCAATTCAAGAAAAAGCGGTAAGCTATTTAGAAAAATGGGATCATAATGCGGATACGAATTCAATTGCACAAACTATTGCTGTAGAGTGGGCCACCGAATGGGCCAAAAAAATTCCTCCACCTAGCACCGAAGAAGAAGGCACACAGGCCGTAAAAAAATATGACCGTATGGTAAATGAAGTTAGCAATAGTGACAAGTTATCTTTACTTACAATAACACTTAAAAACTTACAAAGCAGATACGGAACATGGGAAATGCCCTGGGGTCAAATAAATAGATACCAAAGAGTAAGCCCTGGGGCAGCATTTAATGATAGTGCCTGGAGTCTTGCTGTTGCACAAACTTCAAGTAAATGGGGCCAAATGCCGGCATTTGAAAGTAGACAAATGGCTACGAATGAGCATAACACAACTCAATACAGATATGGTTATTCAGGCAATAGTTTTGTAGCGGCTGTGAGTTTTGGTAAAAAAATTGAAGCTAAAACCATTATTACAGGAGGACAAAGCAGATGGGCCAATGACAAACATTTTACCGATCAAGCACAAATGTATATAAATGGCAATTTTAAAACAGTTCATTTTTATAAGTCAGATGTTTTAGCACATAAGGTAACATCATATAAACCAGGATTAGAAAGATAGTTTTGATATAATTTTGAAATGCATGCTATTTTAACTAAACCGGCTACATTTTTTACTTCAAATAATTGCATCATTCTGGTACGATGACCTTCTATTGTTCTTTTGCTATGGCCAAGTTCAGAAGCAATCAATTTACTTGGCGCTTCTTCACAGATGCGTATTAGGATATACTTATCATACAAGGTCAATTGATTAACCTTATCTACTAATTGTATATCATCCATTTTATTCACTAAGGCAAATACCTTGTCTGCTATCTGAGTACTAAAATATACCTTCCCTTGTTTTGCCATATCCAATCCTTTTAACCATTCCTCTCTTGAGGCATTACGTGAAACAATAACAGTTAATCCATTATCAATTATCTGATAAAGCATATTGTCATCTGCATTATTAAATATGACCATAATAGGCATTACTTTTTTTAAGTTGGCAATTTTTTCGCACAAATGCTTTTGTGAAAAATCCAGCATATTGCTATCTACTACAAGCACTTTTGGATCTTCAAAAGTATCTGTATCGTTTAATTGTCCAAGGTGTTCAATTATTTTAGCTTGTTTATAAGATGGATGTTTTTGTACCAATGTGGCACTGCCTAGTGCATATACGGTTTGCTGATCACAAATAATAACTTGACTTTGCATAATTAATAGTTTGTTTGATTCATAAACCGAAAAAAGTAAATATTTATAATGATTTGATTAACAGAGTAGTATCTTATATAAATGGCTATTTATTTTATTGCAATCAACCCTTTATGCTAAATCCTAAATACCCATCATTAAGTTCAAATACATAGTAAATACGCTAGCAATCTTACTCGTATATTAATATTTTATTAGTAGCATATATTTTATAACTTCAGTAATCATTTACAAAATCTATTGCTAGAGCGTTGAGTTCACTTAGAAATATATTTCACCCATTTGTTCCTGTTGGACATTTAAAAGTTTGGGTATTAGCACCTGCATTAGAAAATCCAGATCCTAATTTGGCATATTACTATGACTTTAGTCAAAGTATTGAGGAGTATACAACTGTTTTTGCAAATTTAAATTTGCCATGGGAATGGCAGCCAGTTAATTTGCAAAATTATAAATCAATAATTCAAGACATTGCAAACGAGCGCCAAAAGGGGAATCATTTTCCTGTTGTTTTAAATTTATGCGATGGAGATGAAGTGAACGGCGCACCAGGTATATCAGTTATTAAAGTATTAGATGAAAAAAATATCGTGTACACAGGTGCTGATGCTTTTTTTTACGAAATAACTACTTCAAAAATTCCAATGAAGATTGCATTTGATGCAGCTGGTGTTTGTACTCCAAAGTGGGAAGCAATTGAAGAAAGAAATATTATAGCAAATGAGCTTATCCATAAATTAGGCAGCCCCTTAATTGTAAAACCTGCAGTGTCTGGTGGTAGCTTAGGCGTTGGTGTAAAAAATGTTGTTGAAAATAGCAAGGATTTAAATGATCAATTAGACAAAATGTTTGAAGGATATAGGGGCTGGAACCTTTCCTCAGCAGGCATTATAGCTGAATCATTTATTGATGGGCCTGAATATACTATTATGATTGTGGGTAGTTATACACAACCTGCTTTTGCAAAAATTTATCCTCCTGTTGAAAGAGTTTTCCATGCTTCTTTACCAGCAAAAGAAAAGTTTTTATCTTTCGATAGGCTATGGGAAATTTATGAAGAAGAATCACCAATGCCAGAAAATGAAAATTTTTATGAGTATGAAGCAAGTAATAAAGACGTTCAATTAGCTATTCAAAAAATAGCTTGGGATGCTTTTGTTGCAGTGGGTGGAACAGGATATACAAGGGTTGATATTAGAGTTGATCAAAATACGGGTATGGCATATGTTTTAGAAGTAAACGCGCAATGTGGTATTAGCGAAGATGAAAATTTTACTTCTATTGGTGCCATTTTACGATATGCTAATCAAAGTTTCACCGAATTGATTATTCATATCATTAATGATGCTTTTGCTAGACGAAGAAAAAACTAAAAATATGCCTACTCTTGGACAAGCTGAAAGTTTTGCAAATTTAAAAATCTGTGTATTACAACCAGATTATTCAACCTCGGGGGTAGATTATCAATATTATGATCCTAAGCGAGATTTATCATTAATAATGCCAGAAGCATTTATTGATCATGTTTTTTTAAATAAACTCACTACCTATCAACAACTCAAAGAACTAAAAAATCACAACTACGATATTTATATCAATCTTTGTGAGGGATACCTTGAATGGAAAGTACCCTCCATTGACGTTATAACTTGCTTAGATTTATTAGAACTTCCCTATACTGGCCCCAGCGCTAATTTATATGATCCACCAAAAACCATCATGAAATACTTGGCTTTTTGTGAGGACATTAATACACCTGCACATATCTTAATTGAGTCAGAGGATGATTTAACACAATTACCAGGTAGCCTCCATTTTCCTCTTTTTATTAAACCTGCAAAAGCAGGGGATAGCCTAGGTATTGATGATGCAAGCAAAGTGAATAATAAGAAGGATTTACTTATAAAGACTAAAGCCATTTTAGATGAATTTGGTTCGGCATTAGTTGAAGAATATATTGAAGGGCGTGAATTTACCGTATTGGTTTGTGCTAATGATGACGGAAAAACTTGTACTAAATTTTTACCTGTCGAATATATTTTCCCAAAAGGTTTTGCTTTTAAAACCTATGCCTTAAAAACTTCGGAATTACATCCAAATGCGAATATTCCTGTAACTGACCAATTACTTGCAAAAAGATTACAAGACATTGCTGAACAGATATTCATGTCTTTTAACGGAGTAGGTTATGGTAGAATGGACTTTAGAATGAACGAAAAGGGGGAGCTATTTTTTTTAGAAATTAATTTTACATGCTCTGTATTTTATGCACTAGGCTATGAAGGTTCTGCTGACTACATATTAATGCACGATGGAACTGGACAAAGAGGATTTTTAGAAAGGATAATTATTGAAGGTATTGCGCGTTACCAACGTAAACAAAAAAAATTTACTATTAAAGGCAATGCCATTGCAGGATACGGCATGTATGCAAAATTTGATTTACCCAAAGGCAGTTTACTTTTTAATGGCGAAGAAAAAGCGCAACGTATTGTAACAAAAAAATATGTAGACGAACATTGGGATGAGAGCGCCAAATTAAATTTTAGAAGATATGCCTATCCCATTAGTAGTGAAGTATATATTTTATGGTCTGCTTCTCCAGAAGACTGGTCTCCTCAAAACCATAGTTGTGATGCCAACTGTAAATACATTGGCTTAAATGTTTATACCAACCGAGCAATACAAAAAGGAGAAGAGCTTACTTTAGATTATAGTACATTTTTAGATGAAACGATGGAACCCTTTGAATGTAGGTGTAAATCGCCTAATTGTAAGGGGTTAATAAAGGGAACAAAACGCTTTTAAAATATTATTGTATTCTTTGTTGATTATAAAATATTGGTATTAAATTGCTTTACACTTTAAAATTGCCTTTATGAAAAAAATTGCTCTACTAACGCTGGCTTTTTGTTCCTATACATTTGTTGCCAATGCTCAATCAAAATTTAAAAGCAGACAGGATAGTCTTGAATATGAAGCAGCAAAAACCGAAGAATGGAATCCAATTCCAAAATTGGTAACACCAGGCATAACTGTTTCCGATGCACCCTCAGATGCAATTATTTTATTTAATGGTAAGGATATAAATTCATTTCAAAAAAAGAATGGTGGTGCACCTGGTTGGAAATTAGACCCAGATGGCGCATTAACCGTTGTGAAAGGTAGTGGTGATTTAGAATCTAAGCAGGCTTTTGGAGATTGTCAATTACACCTTGAATTTAGAGAGCCTGCAGAAATTAAAGGCAGCAATCAAACCAGAGGGAATAGTGGCATTTGGTTTATGAGTCGTTATGAATTACAAATTTTGGATAATTATAATAACCCAACTTATGTAAATGGAGAAATTGGCAGTATCTACAAACAACATACGCCTCTTGTTACTGCTTGTAAAAAACCAGGTGAATGGCAAACCTATGACATAATATTTAGTGCTCCTCAATTTAAAGATAATGGTGACCTAGCTACACCTGCCCGAATGACTGTTTTATTAAATGGTGTGCTAGTTCAAAATAATGCAATTGTATATGGAGGTGTTGAATGGATTGGTTTACCTAAATATGTAAAGCATGCCGATAAAATGCCACTGATTTTACAAGATCATGGATTAGATGGTGGAAATCCAGTAAGTTTTAGAAATATTTGGATTAGACCCCTTTAAAATTGTTAAGGCTAAAGTTCTTCAATTCTTTTAGCTTTATCATCTATAACTAAATCAAAATTAGGTTTAGTGGGACCTCCATTTGGGCAATAGCCAGTGATAATATCATGAAACTTACAACCCCATGTTGTTAGCTGTTCTAAAGTCAATCCTTTTAAATCACGCTTAGAGCTTTCACCTCTTCCTGTCCAATAAGTAATATGCCAGCCTTCTTCATATAACTTATTAATCTTGGCAATATTATCAAAATTAGGTTCGGCCAATTCATATACTCGCTTATCTGAATAAAAACAAATTGTTTCATCAATATCTATTAACGCTTTTTTTGAACCAAATCTTTTAGATTCTATCATATTTTGTATTTTATAAGTATCAAATGTGTAAGCAAAATTAAATCTTATAATCTTGCAGTAACTAATTTTTTGTCTAAAATTGACTTCGTATCATATATGACCGACTTAGGAGTTGACATTAAATTTTCATAATCTAAGGCCTTGAAAAAATCATGTGCAACAGTTAATAAAATTCCATCATACTTTTTTAAGCTAGTAACTAATTCAATTTGATGTTTTACCTGAACTTCATTTGCATTGGCAAAGGGATCAAAAGCATCTACTTCATAACCCATCATTTTTAATTGATGATAAATTTCAAAAGCTTTTGAATTTCTAGTATCTGGGCAATTTTCTTTAAATGTTACTCCAAGTAGTAAAATTTTAGCACCCAATGTATCAACTCCATTGGTTTTTAATAAGCTTACCAATTTATTGGCAACAAAACTGCTCATTTGATCATTCACTTCTCTACCTGATAATATCACTTGCGGATTATGTCCTAGCTGTTTTGCTTTATAGGCTAAATAATAAGGATCTACTCCAATACAATGGCCCCCAACAAGTCCTGGCTTGAATGGTAAGAAATTCCATTTAGTGGAAGCTGCTTCTAAAACTTCCTGCGTATCAATACCCATTTTATCAAAAATAAGTGCAAGCTCATTTACAAATGAAATATTGATATCTCTTTGGGCATTCTCAATGGATTTAGAAGCTTCCGCTACTTTTATGCTAGAAACTTTATGCGTACCAGCAGTAATAATACTTGCATACAGGTCATCCACAATATTTGCTATTGCTGGTGTTGAACCAGATGTTACTTTTTTAATAGTAGGAAGCAAATGTGTTTTATCTCCTGGATTAATACGCTCGGGAGAATAGCCGCAATAAAAATCTTGATTGTAGATTAAGCCACTCACATTTTCTAAAACAGGAACACAGTCCTCCTCAGTACAACCCGGATATACCGTACTTTCATAAATAATAATATCTCCTTTTTTTAAAATGCCGCCTAGCTCACTACTAGCACTTATTAAATGAGTCAGATCTGGCTGCTTCATAGCATCTACAGGAGTGGGGACGGTGACAATGTAAATATTACAATCTTTGATTGCTAATAAATTCGTCGTAAAATGCAAATTGGCTCTTTCTTGAATTACTGCAGCTGTTGTTTGTAATGTTTCATCATTGCCCTGTTTTAAAGCATTTACACGATCAGCATTAATATCATAACCAATTACGTTATACTTTTTGCTAAATTCAACTGCTAAAGGAAGACCAACATAACCTAATCCTATTATTGCAATAGATGGATTTAAAATATTTAATGGTTCACTCATTTGCATCCAAAGTTAATGGAGTCCTTAGTGATGACCATAATTTTTTTCACCTGCTTCAATATTTAATTGAAGTCTATTTTGTGATGGTGGTAATGGACAAGTTGCAAAAGGAGTGAATGCACAAGGTGGATTATAGGCCTTATTAAAATCTATAAAAGTATTTCCTTCGGCATCTGGTTTTTCAACATCTATAAAACGGCCAGCTCCATAAGTGGTATTACCCGTAGTTTTATCTGCAAATGCAACAAATAAAGTTTTATCACCCTCATCAATTGCATCTAAACTATACGTATTGCCATCAACTGAAAAAACAAGCTTTCCGGCATTTTTTTGTGCTGTAGTTTGTCCAATAATATTTGAGATCATTAAAAAATCCTGTGTAGGTTGAACTAATTTTGCTTTCACTTTCCATTGAATATTAACTGGGAAATAGCTTAATCCATGAAAATCAGTTAATGTCTTTGCTTTATAATTCCTAAAACGAATTCCAATTTTATCTTCTCTCTTAATTACCACCCAGGAAAAATTGGACCAATCCATTTCTGCACTTATTCCATTTGTTTTAAAAACAGTCACTGGGCGTTCAATAGTGTAAGGGTTGTTATCAATTTTTATAGATTGACCTTTCTCATTTTTCCAGCTTACAGAATCTCCCTCATAAATAAAACTTCCCAAAATGGCAGGGAATGCAGCATTATCATAGAAACAGTCGGCAGTTCTACTTTTTCCAAATGTATTTACACCTTTATGTAACCAAAATAATCCTTCCAAATTAAGCCATCCCTTAGGCTTTTTTAAATACTCGGCTCTAGCTTGATGCCAATCATTTATTGATTTTGTATATCCATCTTCCTGAGCAAAACCTACAAAAGAAAGGATAAGAAGAAGTGCTAAGCTGATTATTTTTTTCATGACTGCAAATTGTACAATTATATAGTAGGGAACAAATATAATACATTTTATCTTAAAGTCTACTTATTTAATAGACTTAACAAATAAGTAATATTATTATAATCGGCTACTGGTAATGGTTGACGATAGAGATATTGTGTCTATGTTGTGTTTTTTTGTAACTTGAATCTCTAACGAAAACTATATGAAATACATTTTTTCTGGATTATTATTATTTATTACAATATTTGGATTTGCTCAAAACAAAACCCCCAAAGCACATATTAATCATACTGCCATTTTTGTAATTGACATTGCAAAGTCTGGAGATTTTTATTCAAATCGAATTGGATTAGATACGGTACCCGAACCCTTCCATGACGGAAAACATATTTGGTACAAAACAGCAGCGCATACCATGCTGCATGTAATTCAGGGAGCAAATGAAAAAAAAGAATATTATAAAAATCAGCATACATGTTTTACAGTACCCAATTTTGATGCATTTGTAAAAAACTTATTAGTAGACAATTGGTCATTTGAAGATGTTGCAGGTAATAAAAATAAAATTACTACCAGAGTTGATGGGGTACATCAAATATGGTTGCAAGATCCTGATGGATATTGGATTGAAATAAATGACGACAATTTTTAAATAAACATACTATATGCATAATGACATAAAAGTGTTTGTGACCGGTGGAACTTTTGACAAAGAATATAATGAGTTAAACGGAAGTTTATACTTTAAGGAAACACACCTGTATGAAATGTTGGACCTTGGACGTAGTAGGTTAGATCTATCGATTGAAACCTTGATGATGAAGGATAGTTTAGACTTTGTAGACGCTGATAGATCCCATATTGCGGTAACATGTAATAACTGCGCTAGTAATAAAATACTAATTACACATGGCACAGACACGATGGCACTTACTGCCGAATATTTACTAGCAAATTGTAAAGAGAAAACCATTGTACTAACAGGTGCAATGGTACCTTATAAATTTGGTAGCAGTGATGGCTTATTTAATTTAGGCAGCGCATTGGCCTTCGTGCAAGTGCTTGGTCCTGGAGTATACATCGCCATGAATGGAAAGGTATTTGAAGCGGGTAAAGTCAGAAAGAATACCAACAAAGGAGAGTTTGAGTCTTATTCATTTTAAATAAAAAACACACATGAAGTCAACAAAAATTATGTATTGGGTGAGCACGAGTATCATTTGCTTATTTGCATCCACCGCAATTTTTATGAATTCCGAAATGGCTATAGAAAGTACAAAGCATTTGGGAATACCACGTTATTTAGGACTAGAAGTAAGTATTGGACAACTTATTGGCCTGGTACTATTAATTATACCTGCAATACCTGCTCGTATTAAAGAATGGGCCTATACAGGTTTTGGTATTATGTATTTAACAGCCCTCAATGCACATATTGCAGTGGGGGATCCAATAGGTCACTCCATTATGGCGATCGTATTTTTTGGGTTGCTCTTGGTTTCTTATACCAGTTTTCACAAATTACAAAAAGCAAAAAGCTAGTTTCCTTATTAGCATTAAATAGATGGCATTAAAAAAGGGTTCCTATTAGGGGACCCTTTTTTAATTTGAATAAAGTCAATTGGAATTATTTACTTGGCAATGCACTTAGAAGTATTTTTATAAATCCATCCATTTGTTTATCATCAATCCATCTTACAACTGCTACTATATCATTCTCTGGATCAACATAAATAGCATTTGTTCCATTACCAATATGTGCATAGGCTTTTTCTGGAGCAGAAGGATACATTTTTCGTTGTGTATTTAAAAAGTAATTCATAAATCCATAACCCGTATTCGCCGAAGTGGGTGTGGTTGCTTTTTGAATCCAATCTTCAGATATTAATTGTTTCCCATTCCAATTGCCTTTTCTTAAAGTTAATAATCCAAAACGAGCCATATCATATGCATTCATAAACATACCACCTCCAAAATGTCCACCACCACTTACCGATTGTATTTGCTTGCCATCTAAGACAATCCATGCATTTTTATAACCAGTCCATGCCCATGTATTAGAAGCACCAATGGGATTCATAATTTGCTCTCTTAGTACTTCGGGCAAAGGTTTTCTCCAAATAGTGGTAGCGGCCAAGGCTAATGCATTTACCCTTGTGTCATTGTATTTATAAGTAGTTCCAGGTTCATTTCTCTTTCTAGTTGTCCATTCATCTGCTTTATCGGATGGTCGGTCTGCCCAATCTGGCTTACCCCATAAAACCCCTTCCCAATCACTTGTTTGTCTAAGCATATGGTTCCAACTAATGGTTCGATTATGTGCTGTTTCAAAAGGATATATAAAAGAAGATTGTGCAATTGGGTTTTGATCTACTGTCTCTCCATTTTTTAATACTTCAATAGGTGGCAAGTAGCTATATACTTTGTCGTCAATGGATTTAATAAGCCCCTTATCCACTGCTAAACCCACAACAGTAGAAAGCATACTTTTTGTAACACTATTCACCATTTCAACAGAACTAGGATCACCCCACTGTGCAATTATATATCCTTTATAAACTATCAAACCTGCAGCAGGTCCTCTGTTTGCCATAGGACCAACTGGATCAGAAAATGGTTCTTTACCAAACTGCATTGCTTGTGTTAACCACAAATTTTTGGGAAACTTTGTTTCATTGCCTTTTGCAAACTGAATGGCTTGACCTAAAATACTACTATCTATCTTAAAAACACTAGGAGATTTTTTTTCCCAAGCTCCAGCTGCAGGATAATAATTTTTTACCTGTGCATTACTCCATAAACACATTCCTAATAAAAGGATAGATAAGATTTTTTTCATTAAATAAAATTGTAGGCATTATTTTAATTGTGTTGTATCCACCCTAGTTGGCGTGTCCTTACCCGAGATAATAGATTGAGAACTTAAGGCAATGGCTTTTATAATTTCATTCATATTATCCATATCCAAAGTAGCAAATTCGTCACTTGGTTTATGGTAATTAGGTTCACTGTCCATTTTGGAAGTGGATATGGTATGGGCTGGCACGCCTAGTCTTGCCAATGTAGCATTGTCCGAACGATAAAATAAATTCTGATCCGTATAGGGGTCTGGGTAAAATTTAAAAGCAGAACCCTCTAAGTTTTTTTGTAAAATCTCACCCATATTTGTTTTTTCATAGCCTGTTATATAAGCGCTATTTTTCCCCCATTTACTTTCTGTCCCAATCATTTCTAAATTGAACATTGCTTTAACCGTACTAGGATCAAATTGTTTTGAAAAATATTGGGCACCAAAACCGCCAACTTCTTCGGCTGTAAATGCAACAAACACAATGGTTCTGGCATTATTATTTAATTGCTTAAAATATTTTGAGAGCATGATCATGGCAGTAGTACCTGCTGCGTCATCATTCGCGCCGTTATAAATTGAATCGCCATTCACCGCTTTTGCACTATTAATACCTAAATGATCATAATGTCCAGAAAATATTACATACTCATTAGGCAGTGTTTTACCTGGAATCACACTTACTACATTGGTTAAACCCAATTCCTCAATTTTATGACTTGCCTCAATATTGTATTTTGTAGGCACTTGACTTCCTAATACAAAAACGATTGTTTGCTGCTGAGGAGTAATATTTGATTTTAATTGTACTAGTCGTCCAAAATTAGCAGCAAAAGATTCATCCACTAAAACAAGATAATTTTTATTCGCCATAATTAATTTTCTGGCAACCATTCCAAAATTATCTTCCTTATTAATTTTAACTATTTCATAACCACTCGCTTCATTAATGTTAAGGGCTGGTTGTGCCGTTACTACCATTAAATTTTTTGTATCAATTGCCATTCCATCAAAATTCCCATTGGCAGAAATAAATTTTGCACTTAGTCTTATAAATTTTTGCAAATACGTACCGCTATTATTCAATGTAGCTAATCCTGTTTGCTTAAATTCATTTGCAATAAAATCTGCAGCTTTATCAATTCCTTTTGAAAAAGTACGACGCCCTTCAAGCTCATTGGAGGATAAATATTTTTCAATGCGCTCGGTTTCTGCTTTATTGATAATATCATTTTGGGCATATAAGTTAAACCCTAATAAGCTACTTATTAAAAATAGTCCAATAATTCTCTTTTTCATGTAGTTAAACTTTGTAAGTTGAAGTTTAAAGATAAAGCATTAAACCTTTAATATAAAGTATTGTCTAATTTTGAATTTATGAGAAGTGATCAAGAATTAATTATTGAGTTTCAACAGTCTATACAAAAAGAAGCTGCGTTTACTCAATTATTAAACAGACACCAACAAAAGGTTTATTACCAAATAAAAAGAATGGTTGACAATCATGCCGATGCCGACGATATTTCCCAACAAGTATGGATAAAGGTTTGGAATAAGTTAGATGGATTCAAGATGGAAAGTGAGTTTGCTACTTGGTTGTTTAGGGTTGCCTACAATGAAACATTGAATTTTATTCAAAAGCAAAAAAGAAAGTCGGATCAAAACTTAAGTGAGGAATTTATTGATTATAAAAATGCATCTAAAGGGTCAGATAATCCAAAAAGCACACAAATTCAAATTGCATTAGAGCAAGCCATTAAGCAACTGCCTGAAAAACAAAGATTTGTGTTTATGCTACGTTATTTTGAAGAATATAACTATGAAAAAATTGCCGAAATTACTGGCACCACTGTAGGCGGGGCAAAGGCAAATTTCCACCAAGCTATTAAAAAAATGGAAGAAATTTTAAAACCGTATTAAACTTACTATAAAATACAAAGTCAAATAACTGTGATACAAGAACAAAACGATACGAATCTTTTAGATGATAAATATTTAGCCGAAAATTTGTTTAGCAAAGAGGCCTTTGATCAACTTGAAAGCATTAACAAAAACGTACCTGTAGATTACTTTCATAACCATGGAAAAAGTATTTTAACTGCTATTCATGCATCAAAAAATAAAGGAATTGTATTTAAGCTAGGAGTAAGGGGAAAGATGGCTATTGCTGCTACACTACTTACTATTGCATTAACAACTTATTTTTTTGTTCAGTCAAACAAAAAGGAGACTGGCTTGGCAAATAACCTTACCATTCAAGAAATTCCAACTGCAGAAATTGAATCTTATGTAAATATAAACGAAGCCATTGCTGAGATTGATTGGCAAACCGAAATAAATAAAGAAACTGCCAATTTAGATCTTATCACTAATGGCATGAAACAAGATAGCAATAACACACAATAATAATTTTTTATTTTAAACTTCTATTATGAAAAAGATATACCTAGTATTAGTAGCCTTTTCTTTAGGCTTTACGGTAAACGCGCAAGTTGGCCCACCACCAAGACCCCCAATGGAAACAGAACCAAGAGAAGGTAGACATCCCGGCGGCAAATTTGGTAACGCAGCCAATAAAGAAAGAATTGAAATGTACAAGGTTCAGTTTATAACCGAGCGCTTATCTTTAACAACGACCGAGGCCGAGCTTTTTTGGCCAGTATACGAAAGCCATAAAAAAGCTGTTCAAGAAATCATTGCCAATAAATCAACTGACGAAATTCAACTACAAGAGGCCATGTTAAATGCAAGAAAAAAATATAAAAATGATTTAAAGCCTGTTTTAAAAACAGACGAAAGAATAAACGAGGCTTTAAAAGTAGATCGTGAATTTTTAAAGAAAGTTAGATTTGAAATGATGAGACGAAGAGGATTTCAATCCTAATGATTATAACCATCTTAAAATGCCTTCGAATTATCGAGGGCATTTTTATTTTCTGCAATAGCTTTCGTATCTTACGGTACAAACTTTTTAAATGAGAAAAATTTTAAGCATTCTTGGAATTGTAGTGCTAGCTTTAATGGTGATTGTGGTTATTAGAACCATTGTGAATAAACCTGCAACTAATCAAAAGGAAGTTAAACTTGATCCACTACCACAGCACGCTATAGAACACATGAGTGCTGCTATACAGTTTAAAACTGAAACGCCAAACGATGACTACCAATTTGATACAGCTACGTTCATGAACTATCGAAAATTTTTGGAAAAATCATACCCATTAATTCATCAAAATCTACCAAGAACAATTATTGATAGCTTTAACTATATATATGAATGGAAGGGCACCGATACTAGCCTTTTGCCAATGGTGTTGATGGCACATTATGATGTAGTTCCGGTAGAGGAATCTGCTATCAAATTATGGCACGCTAAGCCTTACGGAGGTGAAGTAAAGAAAAATTATATTTGGGGTAGAGGGGTGTTGGATGATAAGTCAAGTGTAATTAGTATTTTAGAAGCAACAGAAGCTCAATTACAAAAAGGATTTAAACCAAAACAATCCATTTTACTTTGTTTTGGTGCCGATGAAGAATCAAGTGGCAAAGGAGCTACGGCAGTCGTAAAATATTTTAAAGCTCAACATAAAAGATTTGACTTAGTAGTGGATGAAGGAGGGGAGATATCTACTGAAGATAATAAATCCATTAAAGCCCCAATTGCTTCTATTGGTGTTGGCGAAAAAGGATATGTAACCCTTGTTTTGACAGCACAAAAAGCAGGTGGCCACTCATCTATTCCTGCTGATAAGACTGCCATAGATATGCTAAGTAATGCAATTGCAAAAGTGAGTCAAAACCCAATGCCCACTAAATTAACGCCTCCTATTGAAGCTTATTTAAAAAATATTAGTGCCTACAATGATAATTTCCTTGAAAAAATGGAATTATCTAATTTATGGTTATTTGAATCTTTGGTTACAAAACAAATGACAACGGTGCCTAATAAAAATGCATTAGTACGTACAACCCTTGTTCCTACCGTATTTAACAGTGGTGTTAGAGATAATGTAATTCCTACTTTTGCTACTGCATATATAAATAGTAGGATATTACCTGGCCAGTCAACTAAAGATGTTTTTGACTATGTACAAAAAATTGTAAACGACACTAGTATCAAAATTACCTACTATAAAAATTACATGACTGAACCTTCTCCAACTACAAATGTGAATAGTAAATATTATAAGCGTGTTGAGAAAGTTGTTCGTGAAGTTGTAAAAAATGTAGTTGTTGCACCTATGTTAATGGTTGGCGCAACTGATTCTAGAAACTACCGTGAAATAAGCGATGGTGTTGTGAATTTTTCACCACTAACAGATGCAAAAGGGTATCATGGAATTGATGAACGTTTGCAAATTTCAGATTTCGAAAAGTGCTTTAATTTTTACACTTTATTAATTAAAGGAGAAACAAATACTCATTAACTTGTTGATGATAAGAAAATATGAATGCCTTTTTGGATGATTCAAAAAAATAAATAAAAATATACGCATGAGAAATATAATTATTGCCTTACTACTTGTATCCACTATTCCTAGTTTTGCTCAAAAAACTATTCTTCTTAAATGTGGAAAGGTATTGGATACGAAAGCTGGTAAGGTTTTAGAGAATCAATACATACTAGTAAAGGGTAATAATATAATTTCATTAAGTACTAAGCCAACACAAGCAGACAGTACCATTGATTTAAGTAACTACTTTGTAATGCCAGGAATGATTGATGCGCACACACATGTTTTGCTTCAAGGAGACATAACTTCAGAGGATTATGATGTACAAATTTTAAAAGAATCTATACCATATAGAACACTTCGTGCTAGTAAAAGTGCAGAGCAGTCAATTGTAAATGGCTTCACGACCATAAGAGATTTAGGCACAGAAGGTGCTGGCTTTGCAGATGTTGATATCAAAAAGGCTATTAATAAAGGAATCATAACTGGTCCTAGAATGCAAGTGGCTACATTGGCAATGAATACCACAGGACACTATCCTATCAAGGCCTCAGATTATGCTTGGGAAATTAAATTGCCAAAAGGGGTAATAGAAATCACTGGTGCCGATGAAGCTAGAAAAGCAGTTAGACAACAAATTGAACAAGGTGCAGATTGGATTAAGATCTATGCCGACAGATCCTATTATAAATTACCTGATGGTTCCTATAGAGGTTTACCCAACTTTACAACAGAAGAAATAAATGCAATTGGAGATGAAACTATAAGAAATAGAAAAAAACTAGCTGCGCATGCAATGACCAGAGATGGTATTTTGTCAGCTATTCGTGCTGGTGCAGTTTCCATTGAGCATGGCTCTGGAATGGATGAAGAGTGCATGAAATTAATGGCAGAAAAGGGAATTTATTGGTGTCCTACATTATTTGTAAATGAATATGTAGCTGAAGGGAGAGCTAAAATGGGCAGTCCAATTAATTTATATTTTCAACAATCAATGGAAGCGACTTTTAAAAAAGCAATTCAATTAGGTGTGAAATTAACTTACGGCACTGATATTGGAGGTTATGGCTGGAATTTGCCACAAGCAAAAGACTTTACCTATTTTGTTCAATGGGGTTTAACCCCTATACAGGCCATACAAACAGCAACCACCACTGCTGCAGAATTATTAGGTATGCAAGATAAAATTGGAGAAATTAAAGCAGGCGCATTTGCAGATATTATTGCCCTAAAAAAAGACCCAACAATGGATATTAGTGTTCTACAAAATGTTGATTGGGTGATGAAAGATGGTAAGGTATACAAGCATTAATAAACTGTCTTTACCTTAGATCCTTTCCAACCAAAATAGGCAACAACTAAAAAACAAATGAGTGGAACAAAATAACCCATTTGTATATTGCCAGTTGCATCACTAATTAAGCCAAACACTCTTGGTAAAATGGCGCCGCCTACAATGGACATAACTATTAAACTACTTGCCATTTCGGTGTCTGCTCCTAAGTTTTGTATGCCTAATGAAAATATAGTTGGAAACATAATGGACATAAAAAAGCAAATACTAATTAGTGCATAAATAGTTATGTTGCCTTTGGCAAATATAGCAATTAAACAAAGTAATGCACTTAATAATGCATAGATAGTTAATAGTTTATTGGGTGCAATAACCTTCATAAGTGCTGTACCTAAAAAACGGCCAATTAAAAAAGCAAGTCCGCCCATTCCCAAATAATCTGCAGCTTGAACCTCGGTAATATGTGCTACCTGCGTGGCGTATAAAATAAATAAACTTAATACACAAACTTGCGCACCAATATAAAAAAACTGAGCAGTAACAGCCCAGCTTAAATGAGAATGTCTAAAAGTCTTTAACAATGAACTATTGTTATTTTCAGCTTGTTTATTTCTTATATCTGGCAATTGAATAAAGTAAAACAATATTGCAATGAGTAATAACACAATACCTAAAATGGTGTAAGGCATCTTGACGCTATAGGCTTCTGTTGCCAACGCTATTTTTTTAGCAGGCTCAGTCATGGTGGCCAACTGTTCATCTGTAAAACCTTTTGTTAATATTACCCTAGCTCCAATAGCGGGAGCTAGTGCAACTGCAAGGCCATTAAATGACTGTGCAAGATTAAGACGTTGCGTTGATGTGGATGGATCACCTAATGCAGAAGCAAATGGATTGGCTGCTGTTTCTAGTATGGTTAACCCACAAGCGATTACAAATAATGCAATTAAAAAATAACCATAAGATTGATGATTAGCAGCTGGAACAAATAAAAATGCACCTATTGAAAATAAAATGAGTCCAGCAATAATACCCATTTTGTATCCCCAGGTTTTCATGATAAATCCAGCTGGTAAAGCCATAAAAAAATAAGCTACAAATACGGCAGAGTCAACAAGTGTTGACTGCGTAGTAGTAAGTGTAAAAGACCTTTTTAAATGTGGAATTAAAATGGGGTCAAGATTATGGGCAAAGCCCCACAAAAAGAATAGACAAGTAATTAAAATAAATGGGATTAGTTGATTACTATTCTTTTGCATACAATCATAATTATGGATAAATATAATAAATATTCACATTAGATTTTAGATTCCTTAAATTTGGATAACAAAATACGCCATTATGAAAAAAATTGTTCTATTCGGTTTACTGACTTTTATTTTTGCATTTGCAATTTCATTGAATGCCAATGCTACTCCAAGAGAATTCTATTTAATTCAAGTGTACCATTGTAGTACTCAAAAACAAGTGGAGCATATAGATGCTTATTTAAAACAAAATTACTTGCCCTTTTTACACGCAAATGGCATAAGCAAAGTAGGGGTATTTGCTCCTATTGTTAATGATACGGCTTCTGATAAAAGATTATTTGTTTGGGTACCATTAAAATCATTGGATATGCTTGACAAACTAGATCAAAAAGTAGAAGCTATCAATCCATTAGGTAATGATGAACTTATACATTTGGAAAACGCAGATGGCAGCCTACCCTATAATAGAATTGAAAGAATATTGACAAAGTCTTTTAAATTTCAACCTACTTACGAAAAAAAATCTGACTTAATTAAATCTGCTGCACGTATTTATGAATACAGAAGCTATGAGAGTGCAACTGAAAATTTGCACCTAAAGAAGGTACATATGTTTAACGAGGGCGATGAAATTGGATTGTTTAAAAAATTAAATTTTAATGCCATCTTTTATTCCAAAGCAATTGTTGGCGCCAGAACCCCTAACTTAATCTACATGACTAGCTTTAATAATATGGATGACCGAAACGCACATTGGAAGGCATTTGGAGAGAGTGCAGATTGGAAAAAATTATCTGCTATGGATATATACCAAAATACAGTCTCAATGAATGACACTATTTTGATGACGGCCCGTGATTATGCCGATTTTTAGTCAACTAATTGAACTCCCATTAATTTCAAAAGTTCAATTTGAGCATTACATAATTGATATTGAAATTGTAACTCATTCAATAATGCTTTCTGATAATCTGCATTTGTTGAGGTAATTTCCAAAGGAGTTGCAGTACCATTTTTTAACTTACTAGCACTTAATTTTTGCGCTAATGCGGCTTGCTCAATTTGAGTAGCCGCATTTTTTATTCTATTTTGACTACTATTAATATCAATCAATGCTGCTTGAATATCTTTTTCAGTTTCATGCATCAAAATGGCAACATTAGTCTCGTTTAAAGCTAAACCTCGCTCCTGAATCTTTACTAATTGCTTGGTTTTACCACCATTAAATAAGGGTAGAGAAAATCCAACACCTGCATTATAATTGAATCTTGGATCTTCTACATTTGGAATATAACCATTTCTGTAACCTGCACTTGCTTTAGCCCCTATATAAGGTTTATCACCTAATTTACTAATGCTTAGATCTGATTTAGCGATACTTAATTTGTCTTTAGCAATAGCCATAGATGGATTATGAGCAATAGCTAATTGCATAGCTTCATCAAATGTGTAATTTTTTGAAGCTACAATTAATTGACCTTCTTTAATTTCTTTGGCGCCAGTAGCATAGGTCAATAAATTAAGGAGTTTTTTTAAATTGGTCTCTAAATCTATTTTTCTATTTTGCTCATTGTCAATTTTAGATTGAATGGTTAAAACGTCCAGCTGAATTGCAGTACCGTTTTTTAATTGTGCTTCAACAACTGATTTATTCTCATTTAACAATGTCAACACTTGACGCTGAATCTCTATCGCTTTTTGTGCATATACAATTTGAAAGTATAACTGACTCACTTGTGCAAACAAACTATTTTTAAGCTGGTCGGCTACATGGTGTGCGGTTTGAACTTCTAATTTTGATTTTTCAATGTTAGCCTTTAATCTTCCGAAATCAAATAATGAGTAGGTTCCATTTAATGCTCCATTTAAGCTGTGAACGGGCGCAAATTGAAATGTACTTGATCCAAATGGAATCTCAACCTTAGGCTGAACATATGCATAACTCGCATCCAATGTGAAATCTGGATATTTATTTAATTCTGTTAATTTTAATTTATCCTCCGCCAACTGAACGGTTTGTTCCACTTCTTTCACTTTTGGAAAATAAGTTAATGACTGCTGTAATAAAGACTTTAGCTCCCCATTTACAATTCCTTGTGCGTTTGCCATTCCTGACAATACCAATATTGCGTAGGCAGATGTAAGTATTTTTTTCATATTCATATCAATTTTAATGCGCTTCGGCAGCAGCTTCTAGCGCAGCTTTGTCTAATTTTTTTCTAGTTCTTAAAAAGAAGACTAACGGGATAACTACTAAAAAGAAAATGCCCACTAATCTAAAAGTATCCAAATAAGATAAATAATAGGCTTGTCTGTCCACTGACAAATCAATCATTTTATATGCACGCTCAGTTGCACCATGAAAATCACCGGTTTTAGAAGCAAAGCCCTGCGAAATAGCACCAACTCTTTCCTTCCATTGGGCTCCATCGGCTGGAAGGTTTGCAATTAAATTGGTTCTATGTTTGAAATATTGTTGAGCAACATAATTATTGGCAATAGCAATACCAAAAGCACCACCTAATTGCCTAATCATATTGTTTAAAGAAATACCTGATGCATAATCCTTAGGTTCTAGCCCAACCACCGCTTGATTAATTAAGGGCAACTGACTCATTGAAATACCAAAAGCTCTGATTAATAATGGCCAGAAAAAATCCCACTTACCTGCATCGGGAGGCATGGCTGCACTATAAAATGCATATACTGCAAACAGCGTAAAGCCCACTATTACAAATGGTATGGGTGAAACTCCCTTACTCATTAGTTTTCCAATAATTGGAAACAAAATTACCCCTGCCAATGTTGGAGGCAATAAAGAAATACCCGTCTCAAAGGAGGTATATCCCATTATTCTTTGAGCAAGTACTGGATAAATAAATACCGATGTAAATAAACCAAAACCAGCTACAAAAGTAAATATAGTTGTGAATGCTAGGTTTCGATTACCCAATACCCTCAAATTCACAGCCGGCTGTTTAATACTTAACTCATACCAAATAAACATTCCTAAACCAACTACAGCAATCATGGAGCAATAACGAATAGTTTCACTCGTAAACCATTCTTCTGATTCTCCTCTTTCTAAAACATATTGCAAACATCCTATTCCAACTGCCAAGAGCAGTATGCCAGTATAGTCAATCTTAATCTCTTTCTTTTTCTTGCCCTCTCCTTCTTTTTTGTCTATAAAAGTAAAAGCTAAGAAAGTCGCAATGATACCAATGGGGATATTGATCATAAAAATCAAAGGCCAACTTTGATGTTCTATAATCCAACCACCCAATGTTGGACCCAAAGTAGGACCTAATACAATACCCATTCCAAACAAGCCTGCCGCCATGGGTCTGTCTTTGGGCTCAAAAGCATCAAATAAAATTGCTTGAGAGGTTGACAATAATGCACCTCCACCTACACCTTGTACAAATCGCCAAATAATTAATTCTACCAAGCTGTCCGACTGACCACAGAGATAGGAGGCTGCAGTAAAAATAATCATCGAGACGATGTAATAATTTTTACGTCCAAAGTATTCAGCCAAGAAACCAGTTAATGGAATAATAATCACATTAGCAATTGCATAAGAAGTAATTACCCAGCTAATATCTTCAATGCTAACGCCTAGGCTTCCAGAAATATCTGTTAAAGCCACGTTTACAATAGAAGTATCAATCAACTCCATAATGGCAGCTGATACTGTTGTAATTACAATAATTGCTTTTGCTATTCCCTTAGGCGTTGCCATTAAACTATTTGTCAACTGTGATAAATACGCTCATACCAGCTCTCAATTTGCTTTTAAAAGCAGCTTGATTGTCGATTGAAATTTTAACAGGAATTCTTTGTGTTACTTTAATAAAGTTACCACTTGAGTTATCTGGAGGCAATAAAGAAAATTTCGCACCAGTTGCATCACTTAAACTTGTTATAGTTCCTTGTATATCTAAATCAGGAAAAGCGTCTACTCTAATATTTACTTTTTTCCCTTCGTGTAAAGCATCTAATTGACTTTCCTTAAAATTGGCGACAACCCAATAGCTACTATCGTTTACAATAGAGAAGATAGGAGTGCCCGCTTGTACAAATTGGCCAATGCTAATATTTTTCTTACCAATTTTTCCTGTACTTGGTGTCTCAATTTTGGTATATGATAATTTTAATTCAGTCTCTTTAATTTTTGCTTGCTTCATTTGAATTAAAGCATTGGCTCTGTTCACATTCTCCCTTAATACGGTGATTCTATTATTAGCAGTAGCATATTCAGTTTGAGCATTACTTGCTTCCTGATTTGCAGCAGCCAATTGATATTCGGTTTCGTCTAATTGTTTTTTTGTAATTGCTTGCTCTTTAAATAAATTTTGATCTCTTTGTAAATCATTAGCAGCCTTTTTTTGACGAATAGTTTTTAAATCTATTACCCCCTTATTATTTTTTAAAGATAAAATAGCATTCTCTAATTGTGCTTTTGCATTTGAAACATCGGCCATTGATTGTTGTAAATCAGCTTTTTGCTCCTCTAATTGCATTTGTAGCTCTGCGTCATCTAATTCTACCACCATTTGATGCTGGCTTACAGAATCATAATCTTTAATAGATATGTTTTTCACATATCCTGATATCCTTGTTAAAACAGGCACAATTGAAGTTTCAATTTGCGCATTATCTGTAGTTTCATGCGTTAATGAAAAAGCCACTTTTTTTATGCCAAAATAAAGTGCAATAACCAATAAAACACCAATAACTACTTTTCTGATTGTAGCCTGTTTTTGCTTTTTTTCTTGCTCCATCTTTATATTTTATTATATGATTCTTATTAAAGTGCAAATTTATATAATTCTAGTAGAAGCTTGGGTTAAATTATTTAAACCAAGGCCTGTTGAATCTTAAACTAACTAATTAGACAGGGAATTGCACCAAAAATTCATTCGTATGCTCATTAATGGCAGCATAGGTTATTTTGGCTCTATGTAAATTTAAAATACGATCAACTATACGCAAACCAATACCAAAACCTGGTTTCCCTATGGAGTTCTCCCCCCTCATAAATGGCTCAAAAAGGCGTTTTTGGTCATGCATACTAATAGTTTTACCTGTATTTGTAATAATGCATTGAATTTCCTGTGGCTTTTGGATAATTTTAATATGTACTTCCTTATTATCACTATAGGCGTATGCATTTTTAAGTAGATTAATAAAGACAATCTCTAATAATGTCCTACTGCCTCTTAATTCCTGAATATCATCAGCCGCTTGCTCTACTATAATATCAAAATATACTTTACAATCAGGATAAATCATATTCATCTTAGTAATACAGTCATAAATGATTTCGTCTAACCTATTCATTTGCTCATGACTAGATATGGTTTTGTCGTTTTTAGATAAAATCAATAAAGAATGTATTAATTCTGAGATCTGATTCGTATCCTCTAAAATATTTTGTAAAAACAATTTTGTATCAGCTGATATGCTTTTATCATTCATCTTATTTTCTACCTGTGCAATAATTCTGGCAATTGGGGTGCGTAATTCATGTGAAGCATTGGCTGTAAATTCGGACTGATGTTTAAGGGAATTGTCAATTCGTTTTAACATTAAATTAAATTCTGAGGCAAGCAAATCAATTTCATTTTTTTCTGATTTTACTTCAATAACCTCTTCTAAATTATTTTCGTTAATTAATTTAATTTTTTTATGAAAATGATCAAGTGGTTTCAATAACTTTTCAACAGTTACCCTAGTTGAGAACCAAGCTAATAATGCAAAAAGAATAAACGAAAAGAAAAGTACATACATTAAATAATTTAATTTTCTAAAACCAGAAATGTCATTGGCAGACACAATAATATAGTAGTCTTCATTCTTATAACGATACTGTGTGCCAAATGTTTCTACATTATCCTTTCTCTTAAAAATTTCATGCTTTTTATTTAATTCTCGAAGTTGCACTTTTTCCCAATTCAAAGCCGTGTCGTACAAACTTGCGTAGACAAGCTCAAATTTTTTATTGAATACAAATGTTTTTTCGTCAATTAAATTATCCGCTTTTTGTTTTTCAATATTTTTAATAATTTCTTGATTTGATTGTTTCAACTCAATCATCAATTCAATTGTTGAAACTGCTTTCTGCTTAAGCCTATCTTGAAATTCTTCTGCTCTAAATTCTGAAAAAAGCACAATGACAGATACTGCCATTACTGCGTATAACACAACAAATAGACTAGTTACAAAAATGGAAATTTTAGATTTTAAAGTCATTTATCACTTTTTACAAAATAGCCATATCCAACTTTTGTGTGAATTAATTTATCGTCGCTATTCTTGTCAATTTTTTTTCTTAAAGAATTTATGTATACCTCAATGGTATTTTGGTTGGTTATAATTTGATAATCCCATAGTTTTTCACTAATTGCATTTTTGGAAACGATACGTCCATTTGCAGTAGCCAATATTGACAATAATTTAAATTCCTTTGGCGTTAATTGTATTTCAATTCCTGCTCTATGCACACGCAATTCAGTATTAGATATAACTAAGTCACCAATAATAATATCTTCTTCTTGTTGTGGAATATCTATTCTTTTAAGCAATGCATTCACACGTGCAAACAATTCTTCAAAGTGAAATGGCTTTATTAAATAATCATCTGCACCATTGTTAAATGCTGATAACTTGTCGGTTATTTCACCAAATGCAGTAAGCATTAATATAGGCGTTTTTTTATCTACATTTCTTATGTGCGAACAAACCTCTAGTCCAGATTGACCGGGGACATTGATGTCTAGAATCACAATATCATACAATTCCTTTTTATATTGTTTGATGAGCTCTGTTCCGTTTAAAATTGCATGACAGTCAAAATTTTTTGAATTAAAAAATTTTTCTATTTCCGCAGATAATGTTGCGTCGTCTTCTAATAATAATACTCTCATATAAAATTGCTTAGCTCAAAGTTACTACTATTGAAATAAGTTTTTTTATTGCACCTAAAATATTTAACATATTTCTAGTGAATACTACTCATGTACAAAATACTTAAGATTGCCTTAAGGTACATCAAACCATCTATTAGTAAAATATTATTGTGGATAGACTTTACCTTACTTACTTGTATACTAACCCAATAAGTAAGCAGTATCAAAAATAAATGAATGATACAATAAGCAATAGTATAGTGTACATAAAAAAATAGGAACAAAGAAAATAAGCCATAAATAATTAGTAAGGGTATTATATAAATCCTTACTGTTTTTTCAATGCCATGTTTTACAATAATTGTATGAACTGCTTCTTCTTTATCTCTATACAAATCCTTAATATCAAATAAAATAGCTAGTATTAAAATAAATATAAACAGCTGAAAAAAATAAGCCCAAAAATTGAGGCTATTTAAGTGTATTGAAAATAATTTATTTTCATCCAGCCACAATGGAACAAAACAACAAGTTATTGACCAAACCCACGCAATACTTATACTTTTTAATAAACCTAGTTTTCTAAATGAAACGGTTATAGATAAAAATTGATCCGGAACATAATATACAGCTGACAAGAAAAATGCTAATACGACAACTATTTTTGTAGCTATAGGAGCAGTCCAAAATAAATTCCATCCATTAAAATGAATAAAAATTAAATAAAGGCAAGCAATTGAAAAAACAACTTGTCGCACATTAAGGTAAAAATTATTTTCTTGATACCATTTGGTTCTCTCGCCATATATCCCTCCATTTGCCTCCTGCAAATAAGCATGCGTGTAAAAAATTATTGTAGTAAGGTATACCAAAAAAAGTGTAAGTGGGCTAGGAGGCCTATGCAGTATACTCATGCCAGCATCTACTGCTAATAGCACCGCGCATATTCCATAGAATTGATTACTCCATAGTAGTATACCTTTCCATTTGAGTTTCACGTTTATGAGACCTTATTGTTATTACAAAATTTGATTAAACTCTAACCTTTCTCCATCTGGCCCAAGTATATTAAAATACTTACAACCTTTACTCCAAAAATTTAAAAATATAGGTGATGCTTCTAAAATTGTATAACCATTAGATTTTAACAAAGTAAAGCTAGCGTCTATATCATCCACATCAAATGCAATATGATCAATATGTCCGTTTTTTCTTGATTTTACTTCTTCTAATTCAGCTGGAGGCATTTGATAAATTTCAATTATTAAAGCGTCCTTTTGCATCATTGACACAAAACCTTTTTCGTTATTTATTTCAAACTGCGAAGACATTACGTTCTTAAATCCTAGACCTTCATAAAATACTTCGGATCTTTTCAAGTCCGTTACCGGAATGCCAATATGTTGAAGACCATTAATTTTTAAATGCATACTATTCTTTTGTTAAGTGGTATTCTTGAATTAATGCTGGATTTTCAGGAGACAAGGTAAATGATAATTTAATATTTCCGTGCACACACTCAATAATACAAAATCCTCTTAATTGGTTTTCAGCAACCATTGGGTTTACTTTTACGATTCTGCCAACTGTATTAAATATTTCCAGCGATTGTTTTTTTAGCATATCAATAGGATAGTCATCAAAAAAGTTTTCCGCAAAAATAGGACCTGCATTTTCCCAATTAACAATCAGTTTTGTTAATTCTTGTTGACGTTTGGCCAAAATAGGCGAGATGCTTATTTGACGTGGCTTTAATGCAGCTAAATGAACTAAAGTATCCATGACGGCGGTATTGATTACCGAAGTTGGGGCGTAAGTAACGTTGGCAAATAGCATTACACCAATGCCATAGTCTGGTAAAAACTGCCAGTTACTTCCAAAGCCAGGTAATCCTCCGCTATGCCCAATACTTTTTTTATGTTCTGCATCTATCATCCATCTTAGTCCATAAGTATAGGAACCCGTGGTAGCTAATTTTTTACCGCTTGGAAATGTATAGCTAGGATTTAAAGCAATAAAACGGGCTGGCTGATGCATTTCTCTTATAGTAGCTCTTTTAACTGGCATGGTCTCTTTGTCATTTCGCTCTGGCCAAGCCGCTTCATGCATGGCCACATATTTCCCAAACATATCTATGGAAGTAATCATACCCCCCATTGCTCCATAAATACCGTCCTTTAAAGGTTGTTCTTTTCTCCATTGATCATTAATATAACGATACCCGTAGGCAAATACTTTTTTGGGAACAGTGGTATATTCATAGGTAGTTGTGTTCATGCCCAGGGGTAATAAAATATTTTTTCTGATATAGGCATCGTAAGTCATTCCAGAAACCTTGTGTATAATATATCCTAGCATGGCAAATCCTAAATTACTATACTCATATTCAAGACCTGCAACATTTGAAAAAGAAATACCCCCCTTAATTAGCTCATTTAAATCTTTTTCAGAATCGGCTAATTGTCTATCCCCCCAGGGATTATCTTCTGGAAAGCCAGCGCTATGGCTCATTAAATGTCTAATCGTAATGAGTGGTGCATCCTTAGTTAAGCCCTGTCCCTTTAATGCTGGAATATACATTTCAACAGGATCGTCAAGTCTTAATTTACCCGCATCTCTTAAGTGTAAAATGGCTAAAGCCGTAAAACTTTTGGACATGGAAGCTATCCGAAACATAGAACTTGTAGTTGCTGGAATTTTTTCTTCAAGGTTAGCATAGCCTGCTGCGCCCTTAAATAACAATTGACCGTCTACAACAACTCCATAGGCATAACCAGGAAAATGATTTACTTCCGCAAAGTCTTTATACATTTTCTCAATAATGGGCATTGCTTTTTGAATTCGCTCTATGCGAGTAGCATCATTGAAAGAAGCTGGTGTAAAAGCAGCTGGATTTTGTGCACTCAACAATTTTGTACTAAAAACAAATACAACTAATATTTTTTTCATTTTGTAAACTTTCTATTGATAAATTCAAATGTTGCTTGATCTACTTTTAACCAACTCTTATACATTAGAAACCCATGTATTTCATCTGGTAATATTTTTTCTTCTACTTCAACACCTTGTCGTCTTAATTGGTGAATCATATGAACTGTTTCTGTAAACGGTACATTCCTGTCATCGTCACCGTGCATAAACAAAACTGGACTTTTCCATCCACTTGCGTAATATACTGGTGATGCCTTGTAAGCTATTTGACCATAAGCAGGAACACGTAAACTATCATACCATGGTGTAAACGTTGGCTCTTCATCATTCCAATTATGCACACCATGTATGTCCACTCCAACAGCAAATAAATCACTTCTTCTTGCTAGACCATGTGCGGTTAAGTAACCCCCATAGCTACCGCCCCATAGTGCAATTCTTTTGCCATCCACATCCTTTCTCGATTTTAAATATTCCCCTGCACCAATTAAGTCATTTACTTCTGTGCCCCCAGTCATGCCGTAATGATCCGCTTCTCTAAATTCCAATCCATATCCAATACCACTTCTATAATTTAAAGACATTACAATATAACCCTTACTTGCAAAATACTCATTCACTGCATAAGCATTTGAATAATAAGCGCTATAATTAAAACCTTCTAGCATTTGTCTTCTACTTCCACCATGTAAAAAAATAAGTGCAGGATATTTTTGGTTAGGATTATAATTATTGGGAAGAAAGATTTGCGCAGGAGCTAATTTTTGATCCGTGGCTTTTACTAAAATAGTTTTAGGTGTTACTAAATTGGATGGAAATTCCTTAGGAAATAAATTTGCCGCTAAGCTATGTATACTGCTGTTTGATTTATAAAATGGCCAAGCTGGCTTAATGGCTGAAGCTGCTAAAAATGCAATTCCATTTTGTAATTCAACCGGTGCATATTCAATACTTTTTCCAGGAGTTAATAACTGTGGGTTTGAGGTGGCTGAAGGTGTATACCATATATGTCTACGATTACTATCAGCAATATTGGATACATAATATATACCCATTCCATCATTTGCTAAACGCATGGTTTCAACCTCACCAATGCCAGGTGTTAGTTCTATTAATTTTTTAGTGTCTAAGCCAATGCTATATAAATGCAACCAACCCTTTTTTTCCCAGGGAAAAATTATTTCATTATTTTTTGTCCAAAGTAATTTTCCGGCAACCGCAGGTAAGTCACTCACTAAAACCGATCCCTTTCCTTTTTCTGCTGTAAAAATGGTTGAGCCAATATTGTTTTGTACATCTACAACTCTTATCTGCCAGGGTTGTGCAGCTGTTTTTTTAGGATCAAACAATACATCCTGTCTTATATAGGGTCTTCTTAAAAATGCAATTTTAGTACCCTCCAAGTTCCAAACGGGATCTGAATCTACATAAGTTGATGGATCTAAAAACTGTATGGTATTATTTGAAAAAGTATAAACACCAATAAATGCATGTTCATCCCTATTAGACACAAACGAAACCTGTGTTCCCATTTTATTAAAATGCAGTGCTGATATAGTACCTCTACTTAAAAATAAGGGCTTAGCAGTAGCCCCTTCCTCTTGTAAATTTATGCTCCAAGGCTTCCCTCCTTGTATAAATAATAATACATCACCATTAGGGCTAATTACAAAAGCGTTGCCTCTTGCAATTTTTTTAATCTGTTTTGTAATTAATGAAACCGAAAATATATTTTGTTCTGTGCTGTATTGAAGTTGAGCAGGGTTGGCAGCTTCCCCTTTCCCGTTCATGCTATTGCCTCTCAAAAAATATATAACAGAATCATTGGGAGCATATTGTAAGCTATTTATTTCAATGCCATCGTCCCCTATATAATTCGTGATTTGTTGCCAATCATTTTTAGCAGGATTACTTATAAAAATATTTCTACTACCTTTATTATTAAACACCCATGCAATTTCATTTCCTTGATGATTTGCAATTAAATCACTAGGAAAGGGTGCCGATAGATAATCAACTATATCCTGAGCATTTGAAAACATTGAAATAAAAAAAGAAGCAAAGAGAAATATTTTTTTCATAAAATAAATTTAATTAAAGTAGTATACTACCTTAAATTTAAATAAATTTTACTCAACTCATTCGTATATGTTATAAATGGACAGAATAAATTATTGCTGTTGTGCCATTAAAGCTGCAATTTGTATTTCTGCAATTTTCTTATCACTTAATTGCCTCTCCATTTGTACTTGTGTTGTCTCTTCAAAAACATGTCCATCTTCATATCCAACAGAAACAAAAACATATAATTCTTGTTTGGCTACTCCCTTAAATGTTCCTTTAACTACACTACAGTCTTCAAAATTTCTTCCTACTGCTAATTTAACATGATGATTACTCACCCATACATTATTAGTAGGATCTATTCCCATCCAACCAGCATCTGGAATCCAAGCTTCTACCCATGCATGGGTGGCACCTTCTCCACGCATGCCATTCTTGTTGGGACATACATAGCCACTTACATATCTACAGGGTATACCTATTGTACGTAATATTTGTAATAATAAATGAGCAAAATCTTGACATACTCCTTGTTTATGATTCAAAATTTCGTCAATAGTGGTTTCAATGGTAGTAATTCCTTTTGTATAAGTATAATTGGTAAAAATATAGGCACTACAATCCTCAATCACTTTTTTTACGGATAGTTGGTCATTAAAATATGTGTTCACTATTACCTGAATTTGATTCTGCGATTCGATACTATCCGGTTTGATTAATTCAATTAATTGTAAACTATCCTTTATTTCATTTGCAAGCGTCTCAAATCCAGCAACTGAATTTTCAAGAGTAGATTGATCATATATGGTTCTCACCACAAGTTTACTTTCAATCACTAACTCATGGTGTGACTCATTTATATTAAAAGTACCTGCCTTATTACCCCAATAGTCCTTATAAATATTTACAGTTGGTTGATTGGTGATTATTAAATCATGCTGAAGTAATTCTTGTTCATTACATTGATACGGAAATATTCTTATTTCGTTTATACTTTCAGCAATGGGCTTATCGTAATGATATTTAGTAATATGATGAATTTTGAAAACAGACATATATTGATATTAAGAATAAGAGAAAAATGTTTGACTGAGTGTATTGGTAAATTGTAATAAATTATATCTTGATGTTTGCAAGTATACCGACATACCTGTTTTTTTGATCCAATCCAAATCAGTGAATTCTACATTGCTATAAATCCTACCAAATTCTTTGATAAGTATATTTTTATCTTTTACTTTATTTTCATCAATTATTGTTTCTACATATTTTTTGATTCTTGTTAAACAATAAAAAATACTATACGGAAATTGTTCGTTGAAAATAATTTGATGTGCAACATTAAAATTAGTATCTGTATTTCGATAATTTTTTAAATGAAACTCATAGCCTGATACAGAAAACAATAAACTTCTCCAATACAAAATATCTTTCTCGGATTCAAAATTGTAATCAATATTTGCATAGTATTTATCAAGCAATTCAATGGTGAGTAAACATCTTTCTAAATACTTTCCTAAGTTCATAAAACACCAACTCATTCCTCTTGGCATAGTACTATCGGCAATACCTGTATATAATAAACAGTTTTTAAGTAGATATTCGATAGTAGGGAGCTGATCAGTCCCATTCAATTGTTCGACCGTGTTTTTACTATTAACAATATGATACAAGTGATTGACTTGCTCCCACACTTCTTTTGTAATATGGTCCTGCATCCCCCTGGCATTTTCTCTGGCTCGGTTTAAATTCATCTGAAAGGAATTCGCATTATCCGCATTCATTAATAAATAACCAATTACTTTTTGATTACTTTGTTGCAATTGTTGTTGTTCATTAGCTGACAGACCTGAATAGATTTGCAATAAGGGTTTCCAATTGTTCATATCAGAAGGTCCTTTATCTAATGAAAGTACGTAGTTGGTTCGCATTAGCCTTAACATACCTTCAGAACGTTCTAAATATCTATTTAACCAAAATAATGAATCTGCTATTCTACTTAACATAATTAGTTTTTTCTTAATCAATAATCCAAGTGTCCTTGCTACCGCCGCCTTGAGATGAGTTTACAACTAATGAATCCTTTTTAAGTGCAACCCTTGTTAAACCACCTGGAACAATTTCAATACCCGATGGACCACACAAAGCATAGGGACGCAAATCCACATGTCTTGCTTGAATTTTTCCATCAATGAAGCAAGGAACGGTTGATAGTTTCACAATGGGTTGTGCAATAAATTCTCTAGGATTTTCTTGCACTTTTTTTCTAAACAAAGCCACTTCCTCTTCGTTTGTATTGTTTCCCATTAACATGCCATACCCTCCTGACTGGTTAGTTCCTTTTATGACCATATTATTAATGTTTTTAAAAACATACTCTTGATTCTTGGGATCAATTAAGGAATATGTAGGAACATTCGGAAGAATTGGCGTTTCATTTAGATAATATTTAATCATTTCAGGTACATATGCATAAACAGCTTTATCATCTGCAACGCCCGTGCCTACTGCGTTTACTATAGCAACATTTCCTTTACGATATGCACTAATCAAACCAGGTATCCCTAAAATACTATCTGCCTTAAAAGTAATAGGATCTAAAAACTCATCATCTACTCGTCTATAAATTACATCCACTTGTTGTAAACCACCTGTGGTTTTCATAAATACTTTATGATTGTTCACCACTAAGTCACGGCCTTCTACTAGTTGGATACCCATTTGACGTGCTAAAAATGTATGTTCGTAATAAGCAGAATTAAATATACCTGGTGTAAGGATAACTACATTAGGTGTTTTAACATGTCTTGGTGATAATGATAATAAAATAGAATGCAACAAAAGCGGATAATTGTTTATCATGCGCACTTGGCTCTTAGTAACCATTTCCGGAAATATTCTTTTGGTTACTTCTCTATTCTCAAGCATATAGGAAACTCCTGACGGTGTTCTTAAATTGTCTTCTAATACATAGAATTTCCCATCTTCTCCTCTAATTAAATCTATTCCCGAAATATGTACATATAAATCATGAGGTACATTAATTCCAAATACTTCCCTAGTAAAGTGTGGACATGAAGCTATCAACCAGGACGGAATAATTTTGTCTTTTAATATATGTTGCTCATGATAAATATCTTTTAAAAATAGATTGAGTGCCTTTAATCTTTGTTTAATTCCATTTTCTATTTGTTCCCATTCCGTAGAAGTGATGATGCGCGGAATGATATCAAATGGAAAAATGCGTTCAATGCCTTCATTATCACTATATACTGTAAACGTTATTCCTTGGTTCATAAACAACTCACTAGCTTGCCTGTTTTTTTGTGCTATCTCAGAAACTGGCATGTTTGCCAAAGCATTAAAGAGTGGCTGATATTGTGGGCGTACTTGATTGTTCACCATCATTTCATCCCAAGTGTTTCCTTGGATATAGCTAGAAAGCATTTCTTGAACCGTCATAGGCTAAGGGTTTAAATAAAAAATGGTTGCTACCCCCTTGTACAGGGAGTGCAACCAATAATATCAAATATAAGAAATATATTTATTTAATACAAATAGGTGTATCGATTAACGCTAAAAAAAATGGCCTCCAATAATTGGAGGCCATTTAATATAAAGCTAAAATGAATTATTAGTATCCAGGGTTTTGAACCATATTTGGATTTACTAAAATTTCATCGTTAGGAATAGGGAAGATTCTATTGATATTACCTGGAGCAACTACTGTATAAGTGTAGTTGTTGTTTGCGTCTTGAGTTTGTGGCTTATTAAAAGTCAAGCCTAAGCGAGTCAAGTCAAAGAAACGGTAACCTTCAAAAGCAAATTCTTTAGAGCGCTCTGTTAAAATATCTGCTAAAACTTGTGTACCTGTATTAGCATATACTTGATTAGGATCTCTATTAACAACTAATTGGTTTAAAGTAGCATTAGCACCAGCAATATCACCTAAGTTGTATTTAGCTTCTGCTAAAATTAAGAAGGCCTCAGAGTAACGCACAATTTTCACGTCATCATAGTTGATTACGTCAATAGGATACTTAGTAATATAATAAGCAGTACCTGCTTGACCAGAACGTGAACCTGGAGCTATTAAACCCTTTCTAACGTCTGTTGCAGTGAATGAATCATAAAATCCTTTTGTTGCTAATTCATCACCATAACTTCCTGTAGGTTTTGGAACATATAAGTTAGCCAAAGTACCATCTGCAACACTATTGTTAGCATCAGAAGTAACTTCAAACATTGTTTCAGTCTTACTAGTTAATGGAGTTGCACCTTTCCAATAAGAAATTAAGTTTGCTGCACTTACTAAAGAGAAACCGCTATTCGCGATAACATCACTAGCAGCTGCTTTTGCATTAGCCCAATCTCCTTTGTTTTGATATACTCTTGCCATAAACAATTCAATTGCATATTTGCTCATAAAAGAAGAGTTAACCGCTCTTGTTTTATTTGTAGCAGCAAAAGTCATTGTTTCTCCTTGGTTATTCTTTGCTAAAGACATTGCTTTAGTTAAGTCAGCTAAAACCTGAGTATATACTGCAGCTACAGTTGCTCTTGAAGGCTTAATAGTCGCATCAAAACTAGTAACAATAGGCACACCTAAAGTCGTTGTAGGATCAGCAGCTGTATAAGGTAATGCATAGTTTCTTACTAAATCAAAATAAAGCATCGCTCTAATTGCATAAGCTTCAGAAAGTAATTGACTAACGTTTACACTTTTAGCAGGATCCAAACCTGAATTGATAATTAAATTTGCATTCTTAATTGCAGCATAAGCATTTAACCAAACTGCAGAAGCATAAGCGTCTGTTTTAACAAAGTTATAGTTGTTAAAACTTAAATATCTACCAGAGTTTTGGTTAGATAAGAACATATTGTCCGCCATTAAATCGCCTTTTACAGCATAGGTACGACCGTATAAATCCGTAGCTCTTAAAGAAGAGTACAAACCGTTTACAGCAGTGTTCATATCGTCTTCGCTATTAATTGCCTGAGACAATACTACCGAACCATAAGGTTTTGCATCCAAAAATGACTTTGAGCAACCGAACATGATAATTGCGGCTCCGACTGCTAAGAACATTTTTGAAATGTTGTTGAAATTATTTTTCATATAAAAATATTATAAGTAGTGATGAATAATTAGAAAGTAACATTCAATCCAAAAGTAATTGATTTAGAAGCAAATACTTGTTGGTTGTTTACACCAGTAATACCTTGCTCAGGATCACTTAACAAATTTGAATCGTATGTTTTAGTCCATAAATTGGTTCCTCTAGCATAAATATTCACACCATTAATGTGGAATCTATCAAGTACTTTTTTATCGCTGTATTTATAAGATACTTGAACGTTTCTCAAACGGATATAGTCACCTTTTGATAATAAACGATCAGATCCAGATGCAGATACAACTGATGAACTTGCTACATATTTAGGCACATTAGTTATGTCACCTGGCTTTTGCCAACGTTGTAAGTTAATTTGATATTTACCACGAGTTGAGTACGTACCATCTAAGAAGTACTGAGCGTAAGCTTCTTGAATATAGTTACCAAAGTTATAGTAGAAGTCAAAATTTATAGAGAAGCCTTTATAAGTAAATGTGTTACCAAAACTACCAAAGTACTTAGGATCTGCTTGCTTACCCACTAAGAATAATTGAGCAGCTGTTTTGCTTGTTGTAGTACTAGTTCTTGTACTATCTGTATAATACAATGCATTACCGTTAGCAGGATCAACACCAGCCCATCCTCTATTATAGAAACTATAGAAAGGTTGACCAACTCTTAACAAATAAGAACCATTTAATTGATCACCGGTTGGTAAGCTAGTAACTTTATTTTGGTTATGTGTATAGCTAGCATTTACTTCCCATGTAAAATTCTTAGCTCTTACCGGTACTAAGTTTAATGTTAACTCAATACCTTGGTTTTGCATACTACCAACGTTGTTGATAAAACCAGAGAAACCTGTTGTACGAGATAAATTTTGGTTTAACAATGCACCATTTGTATTACGAACGTAGTAGTCTACAGTTGCATTGATTCTATTATCCAAGAAACCTAAGTTAGTACCTACGTCAAATTGGTTATTCTTTTCCCAAGTTAAAGCCGTGTTACCGATATTGCTGAAAGTACCACCCGCTACACCATTGTAGTTATATCCAAAAGCGTAAGAAGGTCTCCATGTATAGTTACCAATTTCAGCGTTTCCGTTTGTACCATAACTAGCATGTAATTTGAAAGTAGACAATGCTTTAATGTCTTTAAATCCATTTTCTGCCAATACGTTCCAAGAAGTACCCACTGACCAGAAATTACCATAAGGATTTTGAATACCAAAACGAGAAGATCCATCACGACGGAAAGATCCGTATAAAGTATACTTATCTAACAAAGAGATAGTAGCATTAGAGAAATAACCTTCAAATGAATAATCATTAGCGTAAACTTTACCATTTGTAGAAGTTGCCGCATTTGAGTTTAAGTATAAATCAGAGCGAGGAGGGAAACCAGTTACGTCACCAATTTGTTGGAATTGTTGACTTTTAATAGCTTCTTGACCTGCTTTAAAGTCAGCATAAAAATGCTTAGCCTTATTCAAATCAACGTGATAGTCCAATTGGTTAATTAGGTCATATAAGAAAGTACGAGTGATAATAGAAATACCTTCTCCATTTGAACCAGCACCATCACCATGGAATGGGTTGTTGAACTGATACTCTTCGTTGTTTGTATATTGTAAGTTAACAGTTGTAGTATATTTTAAACCTGGTAAGATTTTATATTCTACATTTTGATTTGCAATTGCATTTAAACTCTTTAACCATCTTTTATCATTTGCTGCTACATACAAAGGATTGTAGTGAGCAGGGAAACCTAAGTTATCCGTTCCAATGTTTAAAGAACCATCAGCACGGTAAGGATTTTGTGTTGGTCTTAATACCAAAGACACATATGCAGGGTTACCAAAATAACCACCACCACCTGAAGGACCTGAAGAAGCTAATGCAGAGTTTTGCAATACACTACCTACAGTTACTTTAGTTGAAAATGATAATTTATCTGTTGCATTATGTGTAACTTTTACGTTACCAGTCACTCTAGTTAAATCGGTACCAATTGTAGTACCTTCTTGTTTAAAGTAACCGCCTGAAGCAAAGAATTTTGTTTTTGCATCACCACCACTCACGCTTAAGTTGTATTGTTTTTGCTCACCAGTTCTAGTAATTAAACCATACCAGTCAACGTCTACACCATTACCAAAACCGTAACCATTTAAAGTTGTTTGAGCTGCTGCAGCAGTTGAACCATTGTTGATTAAACCTTCTCTTAACATCTCCATCCAATCGTTTGTTCTTAATGGACGACCAGCTACTGGAGGTAAAATAACATTATTTTGACCAACTTCTGTATCAAAACGGAATTGAGTCTTTCCTGTTTTACCACTCTTAGTAGTAATCACAATAACACCATTTGCACCTCTTGAACCATAGATAGAAGTTGCAGCCGCATCTTTTAATACGTTTACACTTTCAATATCATCAGAGTTAATTGTAGATAAAACGTTTGTTGAAGGGTTAATGCTAAATCCACCGCCATTACCGTTTGAAAGGTCACCGTCGTTAATTTGAGCACCATCCACAATATACAATGGACGAGCACCTGCATATGAGAATGAACCAACTCCTCTAATACGGATTGGTGTCACCGCACCAGGTTGACCAGTTGAAGATGAAGCCTGTAAACCAGGAGCAGCACCTTGTAACATTTGATCTAAAGAAGCAAAAGGCTTGTTTTCAATTTTAGTAGCATCAATTTTAGAAATAGAAGCTGTTACGTTTGATCTCTTTTGAGTACCATAACCTACCACAATAACTTCGTCTAATTGAGAAGAAGTTGCTTCTAATTTAATTGTAAAATTTGTGTTGTTACCAATTGTAACCTGAGCCTCTTCAAAGTTAATTGACTTAACTACTAGGACTTTTGCTGTTGCAGGAACAGATAATTTAAAAGATCCGTCATCGTTTGTATTAGCACCTGTTTTTGTGCCTTTTACAATCACCGAAGCATTCGCTACAGGGACGCCTTTTTGATCGGTTACTCTTCCTGTTAACTGACGAGTTTGTGCAAAAACACTAACTACCGTCAATAAACTTAGAGTTAACATCAACATAAGTTTTTTCATATAAAAAATTTAGAATGCGAATTTAACAATTACTTAGCATATTAATTAACAAAACCTTAAATTATATTCTAAGTTAATTTGCTAAATATTAGCATCTAAATATTATGATAAAAAATTAACTGTTTGTTTATCTGATAATTATGTATAATATTAATAAAATATATTATAAATTTATTAATTGTTCCAGAAATTAGTCTGGCATTAGTCTATAAAAATAGATCGCAGTAAACTACAACAAAAAGGTAGTTGGCGTGCTATATTCGGTAATCGTAAATTTACCCGATTCTTTAATTTCTTTAAAGCCGCCTTTAACATCTATCAATTTATCAAACCCCCTTGCTTTTAATATAGAAATGAAAATCATGGACCTATATCCACCTGCACAGTGAACAAAATAAGTTTTATCCTTGTCAATATGGGACATTCCATCATTAATAAAATCCAATGGAACATTTGTTGCGCCTTTAATGTGTTCACTTTTATATTCAGATGCTTTACGAACATCTAAAATCAAAGTGGCTACATCATTTTCTTTTTGAGCAGCTAATTCATTTGCAGTAATAGATTTAATTTGATCTACTTCTTTTCCAGCAGCTTGCCATGCATTAAAGCCGCCTTTTAAAAATCCAATGGTATAATCATAACCTACTCTAGCTAATCTCGTAACCACTTCCAATTCACGACCTTCCTCTGTAACTAATAAAATTTCTTGTTTAATGTCGGGAATCATTGAGCCCACCCAGGGTGCAAAATTGCCATCAATCCCAATATTGATGGAGTTAGGAATAAAGCCTTTAGCAAAGTCTTGTGCATTTCTTGTATCCAATATAAGCGCTCCAGTTTCATTTGCTGCTACTTCAAAAGTATCTGGGGTAAATTCATGTTGACCTCTTGCTATCACATCATCAATGCTATCATAACCTTGAATATTCATCATCACATTTAATGGAAAATATCCAGGAGGCGCAACCAATCCATCCAACACTGCCTCAATAAATGCTGCCTTACTCATATTTGGAGCTAAAGCATAATTAGTTGCTTTTTGGTGCCCCAGTGTATCCTGTGTTTCCTTACTCATTTTTTTACCACAAGCACTTCCTGCTCCATGTGCAGGGTAAATAATAAGCTCATCTGCTAAAGGCATAATTTTATTGCGCAAAGAATCATACAAATGTGATGCTAAAATGTCCTGCGTTAATTCGGGCTTTACTTTTTGTGCTAAATCGGGACGGCCTACATCTCCAATAAATAATGTATCCCCACTAAACAATGCTACTTCTTTACCTGTTTCGTCTATTAATAAATAACAAGTACTTTCCATAGTATGGCCAGGGGTATGAATGACTTTTATTTTTATTTTTCCTAGTGTTAAAACTTCCCCATCCTTTGCTGAATAAAAATCAAAAGCAGGTTGTGCTGTTGGACCATACACAATTTTAGCACCCGTTTTTTTTGCAAGATCCAAATGTCCCGAAACAAAATCGGCATGAAAATGGGTTTCTAGAACATATTTGATTTTTGCTTTGTCCACAAATGCTTTTTGTATATAAGCATCCACTTCTCGCAATGGATCAATAATAGCAACTTCACCTTCACTCATAATATAATAAGCACCTTGTGCAAGACAGCCCGTGTATATTTGCTCTACTTTCATTATGTAACTATGTTAATCTTGTTTAAAGATCTTATATAAAATTAGATTATCTCGTGACAAAAATCACTTTTGTCCAAATTTATTAATTAAGTGACAAATAGTACATAAATTGTACGTTCTTAACAGGAGGTTTGCAATAAATTTAATTCATGGAATTATTAGGATACGCTGCATCAATTTTAATTGGCATTTCACTCGGACTAATTGGTAGTGGGGGTTCCATTTTAACTGTACCCGTTTTAGTGTATCTTTTTCATGTTGACCCTGTTTTAGCCACCACATACTCATTATGTATAGTTGGAGTAAGTAGTATTGCTGGTGTAATTTCACGCCTAAGACAAAAGTTACTCGACATCAAAATAATTTTAAATTTTGGGATACCTTCCATTTTGGGTGTATTCTTATCTAGAAAGTTTATACTACACGCCATTCCTACTCAGTTTACATTGTTTCAAACCATAGCTATCAGTAAAAGCAGTTTTATCATGGTTTTCTTTGCTACATTAATGTTAGCATCCGCTCTTTCAATGATACTAGGAAAAAACCACACAGAGATTGAAGGCCAAAAACCTGTTTATGGATATTCGCTTTTATTTGTTGGACTAGCAGAAGGACTCATAACAGGAATTGTTGGAGCAGGTGGTGGTTTTTTAATTATTCCGGCATTGGTGCTTTTGGGAAAACTTCCTATGAAAAAAGCAATTGCATCTTCTTTATTTATTATAACTATCAAGTCCTTGGTTGGTTTTGGAGGCGATCTATTGCATATAGCTGTGGACTGGAAATTTCTTTTAAGTATTGTTGTTTTAGCTACATTAGGTATTGTTACTGGAAACTATTTAAACAAAAAAATGGATGGGGCTAAGCTTAAAAAGGGGTTTGGCTGGTTTGTCCTATTCATGTCAATTATCATTTTAGTTGAACAATTTTTAGCCTAAGTAATTTTGGAACATTCCATAGGATTGATGGCTCAAATAAAATTTAATCTACTATATTTGTAGACTAATTAAATTTTATACCAACTGTATGCAATCCTTTATTGACAAACTAATGGCACCTTGGCCCTGGTACGTTGCAGGAACTGTTATTGGACTCATTGTACCCGCACTTTTATTAATAGGTAATAAGACTTTTGGTATTTCTTCTAACCTGAGACATATTTGTGCAGCATGTTTTCCTGCAAACCTTCCATTTTTTAAATATGATTGGAAAAAAGAAATATGGAATTTCTTTTTTGTTGGAGGCATTATTATTGGCGCTTTAATAGCAACTACTTATTTGACAAACGGGGCACCCATTGTGATTAGCCCCAATTTAAAATTGACACTTGAGGCAGCTAACATACATGACTTTAATCACTTGATTCCAAATGACCTTTTTAGTTTTGGTTCTTTAACTAGTCCTAGAGGCTTTATTGTAATGATAGTTGGGGGTTTTTTAGTTGGTTTTGGAACTAGATATGCAAATGGCTGTACTTCGGGTCATTCTATAATGGGGCTCAGTAATTTACAATGGCCTTCACTTGTGGCTACCATTTCTTTTATGATTGGTGGTTTTATTATGACCAATCTAATTCTTCCATTCATTTTACAACTAAAATAATCCTATGTCAACAATAGATACTGCTCATAAAAAAGAGGAAATACTAGACGAGACCTCTGCATGTATAAATCATTCAGCAAAAAAAGAAGGTTTTTTTAGTTTATTAAAATATACAATAGTGGGAATTGCATTTGGAATTGTATTTGTAAAGGCAGAAATTATTTCTTGGTTTAGAATTCAAGAAATGTTCAAGCTACAAAGTTTTCATATGTATGGAGTTATTGGCACTGCTGTAATAGTTGGTGTAATTTCTGTTGCTATTATTAAAAAATTTAAAATAAAAACAATTCAAGGAGAAGAGATAGTAATTATTAAAAAGAAGTTTGATAAAGGACAAATATTTGGTGGCTTACTGTTTGGATTAGGTTGGGCTATGACAGGAGCTTGTCCTGGACCTTTATTTGCACAAATTGGGGCAGGCGTAGCTGCAGTGATAGTTGTCATTGCAAGCGCTATTGCAGGAACTTGGACCTATGGTTTACTTAAAGAAAAATTGCCGCATTAATAATTATGTGGAGGTGCAATATTATAGCGTAAATATTTTTTGCATCAATACCCATTTTTCACCTGGCTTTGCAATGGGTAGGGCTTGTTGATATTCCCACATAGTTTGTTCCCATTGTTGCACAATCTCGTTTTTTTGATCAAGTAGCGCTTTTTTTTCAAAACTAAAAACAGCTCCTGCTTCAATTATCATAAATAAGCGATTAGCCACCCTGTAAATTTCTAAATGGTCTATACCCGATTCTTTAATAGACTGGATAATTTCCGGCCAAACCGATTGGTGGTATTCATCGTATACTGCTATCAATGCTGGGTCATCTTTAAGATCTAAGGCTAGGCAATATCTCATTATAATAAATTTTTTCTGCGAATTTTAATTTGAATTGCATTGTCAATAGCTTGTTCGCTTACCAAAATTAAATATCCTCCACCTCCAGCACCGGAAAGTTTATAACCTAGTGCATTAGCAGTTAATTTTTGAATAGTAGACAGTAATACATCATCGACCATATTGGGGAACATTTTTATTTGTGCATTAAATGAAGCAAGAAAGGATTTTCCAAAATTTTCTAAATCCTTATTTAATATACTATTCCAACAAGCCAAAGTAGCATCAGACAATTCTTTGGCGCCTTCTTTTGTTATGTTCGTATTTTTTAAAACATCATAGTCATTGTCTCTAGGATCAAGCGGAATTAAATATAAGTGTTTTTCTATCCAAGCTAAAATCTCTTCCTCGTTTATTGAATCAATTTTATAAGGCCAATAAGATTGATCATAATGCAAATTATTTAAACCTGGTAATACAATACCTAGTGCATCCTGTGAACCTGAAATATTTTTTGTGCCAGGAGGATTTTCGTAACTAAATAATATTTTAGCAATCTGTTCGTTATCGCCTTCGGGTAATTGTGCTTTCCAAAGTTCTATTGCCTTATTTCGAGTACTGCTTGACATGCCACTTCTGTTGTTAAATTCAATAGTTGGCTCAATTGAAACCGTCAACACAGATCCTGCATGTAAACTATTTACACTTGGCTGATCCAACCAACCACCCGCCAAGTCAATTCTAAATGGTATAACTGAGTTTGTCCTTAAGCTAGTTGTGGATCTTACTGGCAATCCTTTGGATGGAATTCGTTCTAGTACTTTATATTCAATACCAAATGATGCGCAAAGCGCCGACTTAGCTGGTGTATTCCCATCTTCATTTACTACAAAAAGCGCAGGTTTTATTTCAATTAGCTCATTTTCAAAATCAAGTATGCCTGAACCTTTATTAATTCTACATTCTTTAACACATTTAAGTGCTTGAATCATGTATCTTCTCTCCTCTTGAGTAATAACAGGATATCGGCCTTTCAAATCATAAACGGTATGATCAGATCCTATACAAACATATAAATCACCAAAGCTTGCAGCCTGTTCCAAAAAAGCAATATGTCCACTATGTAACAAATCAAAGCAACCACTCACAAATACTTTCTTCATGCAATTCTATTTTTATTTCCATAAACAAATGTTTCCATTACACTCATTGATTTAATAGCCTCTGCTGCAGAACATGGATTTGGTCCATTGCCTAAAAAGTAAGATACTACTTTTTCAATATGATTTTGTTGAATATGGGCTGGTGGTTCAAATTCAAAAATTTCTAGGTTCCCCTGTTTTTCAACTTTTAGGGAATGACCAAATACTGAAAAACTAATCGTACCCTTGCTTCCAATAATTTTAAATTCATCTTTTTCTTCTTGGTCTTCAATTGCAAAACACCAGTCTCCTGTAAATTGAATATCATTTTCCAAATGTATTTCCCCTTTCACTGTGTCTTCAACCAAATAATGACCTCCTATATTAAAAGCTTTACCCGAATACGACATAGCATTTTCAAAAAAATAAAAAACTAAATCCAATTGATGAGGTGCTAAATCATAAAACAAACCACCTCCAGCTGCTTCCTTATTTACGCGCCAATTGTTTATATAATTTTCGGGTTTGTCTGCTAATTTGCGCATCGTAATTTGAACAGAATTAATTTTGCCTATATAACTTTCCGATAACAGCTTTTTTACCGCTACAAAAAGCGGCAATGCTCTTCGGTAATGTGCAACAACTAATTTTCCATTTAATTCATTGGCTACTTTTTGCATATTTATACATGCTGAAACTGTTGTAGACATTGGTTTTTCTACGTATACAAATTTCCCCGCCCTCAATGCTTCTATCGCAAATTTTTCATGTACATCTGGAGGTGTTGCTATATAAACAGCATCTATCTCTGGATGATTAATTAGTGCTGATGCACTCGTAAAAGTTAAAGGAACATTATGTCTTGTTGCATAGTCCTTTAACAATACTTCATTTCTTCGCATTACTCCCAATAATTTCGAATTAGGGACTTTGTTAAAAGCTGGTCCACTTTTAACTTCTGTAACATTTCCACAACCTATAATACCCCATCTAATTATTTCCATCCAGATTCATTTGAACCAAATTTAATTTTTTTTATGCAAAAAAAGGCGAACTCATTTATGATGGTTCGCCTAAGTGTTTATTCAATATACTTTCTATTTAAAAGTAAAATGGAGAGATATTACATTAGAATTTAAGTCAGTGGTTTGGACATAATGACCATATCTTACTTCCAGTGAAGCCAAATAGGTGTTTTTAAACCCGCCTGGAGGTGCAGAACGCATTCCAAGTCCGTAATAGTTACTGTTAAAAGCAGAAGAAGCATAATTACTTGTGTAATAGCTTTCAACTGGATTGGCTGCTGCATCCACTTTATGTTGATACAAAGGTGCAAAGTACTTAGTTGCTGTTTGTGTATAATATCTATAAAAAGGAGATACAGAAAAGAACGGTGTAATTTTATATGGAATTTCTATACTTGCCGTATGAGAAGTTAATCCCCAATCGTCTGTATAATATCTATAATAAGATCTAATAATTACATCATCTCCTATAAAATAATTAAGTCTAAATCCAATTGGTAATTTTGTTCTTGAATTTGGTAGTTTTTCATAACGCTCTAAATGATTATTAAAAATCACACGGTGAAATGGCAAACTTAAATAACCTTCTTGCTTTACCGCGTCAAACAAAATAGCCATTTGCAAGCTTTTGTTAATTACTTGGCTATAAGATAATGAAGCCGTAAATGTATTTCTTGATGCAGTTGGATAACCCGTAGAGCCAGAAGTAGAGCCAGGTAAATAAGAATATACTGCACCACTACTAGCATTGGTTTTAATAACAAATTGGTCGTAGGGTGTTACCAAACTATTTGTTCCTGTTTTATATAAAGTAGAATCATCTTTTGGATAAATTAAAACAACTTGGTCTAGGTATGCAGAAACCTTAGCACCAAATTCACCTCCCGTTTTATTTTTAAAACCCACATGACCATCTAATGCAAAAGAATTATAGTTGTACTCGTGTGAGTAATAAGTTCCTATACCTACTTCTGTTCCCTTATTCAAATTCTCCATTGTCCAATTTAAAGATGGATACACTCTTGTGCCATCAGGACTAGAAGCGCCGCTTGCAGTGATATATTTTTGTGATGCTGCAGTGTGATGATCAATACCTAATCCTGCTAAAATAGTATGTCTATTACCTGTTTCGCCATAACCAACTAATTTTAGTTCTAGCATATTTGAAAAATCATTTAGTTTTTCTGAACCAGGTAGGGTAACCGCATTGGCACCAAGCCCTAATAATGAAGTTCCTCCACCAGTTACAGCAGAATGAGAACCATTTTGGCTATAGTAGCTTGTTACTAAATTAATCTCTTCTAATTTTAGAGGTTTAGATTGAAATATGTCTTCATATTTTTGTGATACCTGTGAAAAACCATGTAAAAACAATACATACAATCCAATAAGTGTTAGGGATAATTTTTTCATTCAATACTTATAATAATTAATCAATTAGTTACAGCCACAACCGCCGCCAGTTTTACCACCATTTGCACCAGCTGCACCTTCCTTATACGACTGGAAATTCATTTCGTTTTTTTCAACTTTTCTAGAAGACAATGCCATCTCAGCATCATTCAATCTATTCTTTTGATATTCTTTTACCGTCTCACAAGAACTCGCAAAAAGAAAAACCAACAATAAAGAAAATAGGGTGAACTTTTTTGATATCATATTTTAAAATTATAATTTAGTAAGTAAAATATTTTTTGAAGCATATAAAGTATTGTTATCATCAATCACTATAGCTTCAATATCTTTAATTTGATTAATCATATGTAAACCCGCTTCAATTCCCATAATCATTACTGGCGTTGCCATTGCATCCGCAATTTCTGCATTGGTTGAAACAATAGTTACACTTTTAATACCTGTTACTGGTAAACCAGTTTTAGGATTAATTGTATGTGAGTATTTTTGACCATCAATTACAATGAACTTCTCATAATTTCCTGATGTGGCCACAGACAACCCACTTACATTCATGTAAGAAAAAACACTACTAGCCATTTCGGGATGTACAATTCCAATTGTCCATTTTTCACCATTGGGCATTAAACCCCAGGTGGTTAAATCCCCCGAAGCATTTACAACACCATTTTCTACACCAGCTGCTTGCATTACTCTTTTTGCTTGCTCTGCTGCATATCCTTTCCCTATACCTCCAAAGCCAATACGCATGCCTACTTCTTTTAAATAAACAGTAGACTGCTTTTTGTCAATAAGTATATTTTTATAATTAATTAAACGCACAGCTTGTTTAGCCTCTTCCCTTGTAGGCAAGCTTTCCATGTTCGTATCAAAATTCCAAAGTGATCTATCTACAGAACCATATGAAATATCAAAAGCACCTTGTGTAACTGATGAAATTCGTAATGATCTTTCAATTAATTCAATTATTTCATTGCTAACTTTTACGGGTGCAACACCTGCATTTGCATTTATTAAATTGGTTTCACTATCAGGCGCAAAAGTGGTCAATAATTTTTCTATTCTTTGAATTTCTTTAACACCTAAATCAATTTTATCGTTTGCCCATAACTCATCATTAGCAACCACTGTTATTTCAAAGTGGTTACCCATTAATTTCATTGCTCTTTTAAATAAAGACAATTGAGGCATTACTTTTGATTGTCTTGAATGGTTTGCATGATATCAGCTATAAAGTCATTTGGAGAAGCTGGAAAGCCCTCCCAACTTTTAATTTGCCTCCCATTTTGATCCAATAAAACAGTTAATGGAAAAGCTCCTTTATTATTATATTTTTCTGCTATTTCATCATTTATTTTTTGCTGAGCGGCAGGCAGTTGATTTTTTTTATATCTAGGAAAATCGGCATTTAATAAAACCAATTTTTCGTTGGCAACCTTTATAAAGTCTTCCATAACAAAAACTTCCTTGTGTAATCTAATACAAGGACCACACCAATCTGATCCCGAAAAATTTACTAAAATATATTTGTGCTCTTTTTGCGCTGTTTGAATAGCTGTATTTAGATTATGACCCCATTCTGGTTCATTACCCACAAATGAGGTTGTTATAAGAAACAAAACAGCTACCAATAATTTCATAGTTCTAATTTTTAATTCATGACTTGCTGCTTCAAATATCGTTTAAATTAAATGTTTAAACACGAACCATGACCTCTTTTAACCTTTTTATATATGTTTTAAGGTATAATTAAGGTAAATTAATATGTGTTAATTATTATTAATCATAAAAAAAGGGCAGTATAGAAATACCGCCCGTCTTAACGATTGCCTGCCTATGTATATTCCAGCTGTCATAGATGGGATCGAACCATCGTTAAGGGTTTTGCTGACCCTTGCCTCTCCACTCGGCCACATGACAATATTTTAGGTCATGAAATAAAAATATTCATGAGGATTTTTTTTCTATGATTAATAATGGGATAAAATACTTGCATCTTGTTTTATTTTGACTTTGTCCTCATCGTTTTACCACCGCGGAGTAGACGCTCTCGGTTGGCACCCATTCAAGGATTCTTGATGACAGCACAAATATAGCTATTATTTTCAAATTGTCTACTATTTTTATAGACTTTTATTGTATTTTTTGATTATTTTATATATTATTGATTTTCAATATTATACATATATGATTAATCTGATTGTATGTCGAATTTTATAATTTTTATACTAGAAGCAGTTTTAAAATCGTTATAGTCCTACACTTAGTCTTGTGCTAAGTAGACATTAAGTAAACATCGATGCATTTATTCCCTAGCCCTTTTAAAACAATAATTGTTTTTATAATTACCATAACAATTAGTCAACAAAGTATTGGACAGGTGTTAAATACCGATAAAACATCTGGCTTAGATTCTACGAAAAAAATTCAAAGTGTAATTTCACTTGCCATTGCAACAGATCAGCAAAAGAGAAGTCTAGTGGATTTGTTTTATGCTGGTGACTTTACATTTGTTGGTAAAAAAAATGCCACTACTTTATATACTAAAATTGATCGTGTATCAAATGGTGGTCAGTCTATTCAAGATGTAGGCACTTTTCAATTAAAAAATAATCATTTTATAGGTCATAAATTATACTGGGAAAGTTTTTTGCAGTACCAGTGGGATGGCGGATTGGGATTAGAAAGTAGAGCTTTAGCAGGAATGAATTTGGTACACTATTTTAAAAACACACAGACTGAAGATTTCTTTTTAGGTGCAGGTGTATTTTTGGAAAAAGAAGATTGGAATTGGAGCGCTGTTAATATTGATGCACTTGTTCACAATACACCCATTCATATTACACATCCTAAATTAAATTTAACTGCTAAATATTCGATTGTCAATCCAAGCAACAATTTTGAAATTATTATTCGAGCTTTCAATCAGTCGGGATGGTACGAAAAACAATTTAGCAATAGAACCTCTTTTTTCACTACGCTACAACTGCCAATTAGCAAGCGTTTAAGCACTTCGTTTAATATAGATTTTTTATACGATACAGCCCCAATTGTACCTATTGATCATTTTCATTACAACTATGCACAAGCACTCTCTTTTAGTTTTTAGTAATTAGATATTATTAAGCCTTAACTTTAGAATAGAAAATTATATATCTAAATGCAGCTCCATTTATTTTCAAGCACTTTGTTATTGTTAATTTTTTTAATTTCCACTATCGCAATTTGGGTTAGTGGAATTAAATTAACCAAAGCGATTGATGCCATCACTGCACATTTTGATTTAGGAGAAGCTTTTGGTGGCATGGTATTTTTAGCCATTGTCACAAACTTACCCGAAATTGCTATTACAGCAGTTGCTGCTTTTAATAGAGATTATGATATTGCCATTAGTAATTTACTAGGTGGTATTGCTATTCAAACTGTAGTATTGGTTTTAATAGATATTTTTGGCGTTGGACGTTCTGCTCCATTAACTGAAAGAGGACATTCTAAAATTTTAATTGTAGAAGGTGTCGCACTCATTTTTGTTTTATGTATGGTGTTAATTGCAAGTCAATTTCCGAACTCCTTATTTTTTGCAAGAAGCACTCCATTTGAATGGATTATATTAGCTATTTGGCTAGGAACCATTTATTTGACATCTACTTTTATGCATAAAAAAAGAACAACAGTTTTTAAAAGTCAAGATAAAGCTAGTTTAGAAAAACTTAGACTTCCAAAGTCAAGATTTAAGGGTTCTATCAGAGCAGCATATTTAGTTTTATTGATAGGCGCTGTTATTACGCTGATTGCTGGATGGGCTTTAGAAGTATCAGGAGAACAATTAGCCATTAGATGGGGCATGAGTGGTGTCTTATTTGGTGGTACCATACTTGCACTATGTACAGCACTACCAGAAATATCAACTGGGATTGCTTCAGCCAAAATTAGAGATTACAATATGGCAGTGAGCGATATATTTGGTGGCAATGCGTTTTTACCCGTACTTTTTTTAATGGCTTCTTTTATAGGTGGTGATGCAATACTTCCCAATCTTAAACCGTCTGACATTTATTTAACTGTTTTGGGAATTATCTTAACTGGTATTTATATGATTGGAATGGTAGTACATTCAAAAAAACAAATTTTTAGAATGGGTATTGATTCTTTTATAGTGGTGGTGGTTTATTTGCTTGGGCTATGGGGTTTAATAAAATTGGTTTAGACATTTACGCCTAAACCAATTCCTACATTCTGCTACAAGTAATGAATACAAAATTATTTTTTCCCGAAAACTAAAATTTGAAAAGTACCAGGGATCATTTTAGGTCTTGATTTATCTCCAGCAGCTTGCGGCTCAAAATCGGCTGTTGGTAGATAAACAAAATGGCTAGTTTCATCATTTCCAACAGTTCTTGCGCCTTTCTTTGTTTTTATGTTATCAATTACTTTAAAATCATTTGCACTATTTTCTTTAATAATTGTCATATTACCTTCTCCATTTGAAGTATAAATGTATTTTAAAGCATTATCAAATGCTACTCCATCACATCCATCTCCAATGGGTAGATTCGCAATTACTTTACCATTATTTGCATCTACCACTATTAATTTTTTATCCGTACCTGCAAATAATCTCTTGGTTTTAATATCAATGGCTAAACCAGTTGGCTCTTCACCAGGCTCAATTGACCAATGAGCGACTACTGTATTATTTTTGATATCAATTTTTACGATTTCATTTTTATCTTCAATGTTTACAAACACATTACCACCATTATCACTCACTGCTGTTTCAGGTTTACCACCAACTGGAATTGTTGCAATCACCTTATTTGTTGCAGGATCAATTATACTTAGGTCTTTACTTTTACCATTGCAAGTAATAATATGTTTTGAAAATTCCTCATAAAATATGGCATCAGGATTTTCTCCGGTTGCAATTTTAGTAATCACTGCATTCGTATTTAAATCAAAAACAGTTACATCATTGCTTCTGCCATTACTTGTATATCCTTTTTGTAATTCATTAATAAAAGCAATACCATGTACGCCATTTGTATTTGCAATAATACCTAATGAGTCGCCAGTTTTCTTATCCAATATATTTACTTGTGTTCCATGTGACATATATAATTTGTTACTGGCAGGATTAATAGTGATATAATCCCAACCTCCAGCACTTGCAATATGAAAAGTGCTTAACATTTTATAATTGCTTGTTTGTGCATTTACATTGTTGATATGCAATACACTAACTGTCAATACTAAACTCGCAAGAAGTATTTTTTTCATGATATTTGTTTTATAGATTGAAATTAACTTAAAGTTATTTGGTTTTATATACCATTCGTATAAAACTTGGCAATACTACAAGCAATAATGGTAGCGCAATTATAAAGCCCCCAATTACGGCAATTGCTAATGGTTGATGTAACTGTGCGCCCGTTCCAATGCCAAGTGCGATTGGCATTAAAGCAATGATAGCCCCCAAGGCGGTCATTAATTTGGGTCTTAGTCTTGTAGAAATTGAATAAATAATAGCTTCATCTACATTATTAGACAATAAATAAGACTCTTTAAATTGTAAAAATGTGAAAATGGCATTTTCTCCAATTATACCCACAATCATAATTAGCCCCGTGTAGCTTCCAACATTTAATGGTGTACCTGTAATAAATAAACCAAGGTAACTTCCACTTATCCCCAATAGGGAAACTATTAAAATAATAACTGCAATTTTAAATTCTTTAAATAAGAAAAGTATTACACCAAATACCAATAAACTAGCTGTAATTAAAATGAATAATAATTCACTAAAAGACTGTTGTTGATCTGCATAGGATCCTCCATATACTACTGCATAGCCTTGTGGTAATTGTATGTTTTTTTGAATAGTACTTTGAATATCTTTCATTACACTCCCTAGGTCACGACCTTCTAAGCGTGCGGTAACTACCCCCATTGACTGAAGGTTCTCCCTTTGAATTTCAGCATCCCCTTTATTTAATTGTACATTAGCTAATTGGCTAATTGGCTTTAACTTACCATTAGGTAAAAAGATAGGTGTATTATGAATTTGACTTACACTTAACGTTCTACTACCAGGGTATACCATTCTAATATTGGTAAATTGTTCTTTATCATACACTGCACCAACTAAATTACCTTCCAAGCTAGATTGCATTTGATATTGTAAATTGGCTGGTGTAATGCCATATTGCGCAAGCATTGTTTGTTTGGGTTGAATATCAATGGAAGGACCTGCAATTACCACACCGTCAAAAACATCTGCAGTACCTTCCACTTTTGTAATTGCCGCCGCAACATCATGTGAAAGCACTTTCAATTTTTCTTGATCAGTACCAAAAATTTTAACTTCAATAGGTTGAACCGAAGTCATCAAATCACCTAGCATATCTCCAATTACTTGGCCAAAATCTATACGTAACGCAGGTTGAGTGGATTCCACTTTTTGGCGAATGTCACTTATTACTTCTTCTGTAGTTTTGGATCTATCTTTTTTTAATTGAATTAAATAGTCTCCTCTATTGGGTTCTGTAATAAAAAATCCCATCTGTGTTCCAGTACGACGACTATACGCTTTTACTTCTGGTATTTGCACTAAGGTTTTTTCTACTTCACGCAACATTCTATCAGTTTCTTCAAGCGATGTTCCTGGGGGTGAGCTATAATCAAATACAATGCTGCCTTCGTCCATTTCGGGCAAGAAGCCAGTCTCTAGTTTCGGAAATATATAAACAGTGGATAAAACAAGCATTACTAAAATAGCAATACCAATTATTGGTTTTCTAATAAAAAATCCAACCCATTTTTGAGTTTTAACTTTTACTTCTTTTTCTTGAGTATTCTTAAAACTATTGTTATTAGCATTTTTGGTTAATAACAAATAGATAATGGGCAAAATAATCCAAGTCACAAAGAAAGAGCATACCAAAGCTATAATCATTGTATTGGTAAGCACTTTAAAATAGGCACCTGCTACGCCGCTCATCAATTCAAAAGGCAAAAAAATTACAATGGTACTTAATGAAGAACCAATCATTGCTGGCAACAAATAATTAATTGCTTTAACCACCAAGGAAGAAGTAGGCTCGTTTGGATGTTCTTCGTGTGTTCTATGTATCTGTTCTACCACTACAATAGCATCATCAATTATTAATCCAATGGCTGCTGCTAGTGCACCCAAAGTCATAATATTAAATGTTTGGCCAAATGCATACAATAGCAACAAGGTCAAACATAATATTATTGGTATCGTGATTAATATAACTGTACTAGACTTTACAGAACGTAAAAACAAAATGGCAACAAAAATGGCTAATCCTAGACCAATCCACAAACTATCAGTTACACTTTTAATAGAGTCTTGTACAAACTCAGCTTGTACATAAAATGGTTTTATAGTTACATCTTTTGGAATAATTTTCTTAAGTGCTTCTAACTTTATATTTAATTTGTCGGTCAAATCAACCAGATTACTATTAGGTTGCTTAATGACAGCTAATAACAACCCCTCTTTACCATTGGCATTAATTTTTACATACTCTTTAGCTTCTTGTATTTTAACATCGGCAATATCCTTCATTAATACAATGCGTTTGCCATCATTACTCAAAACTAAATTTTCGAGTTGTGATTTTGAAGTAACAGATGCATCCGTTGTAGTAAGGTATAATAATCTATAATCAGATAAATAACCGTTGGATTTAATGAAGTTGGTTTGGGACAATGCGTTATTTATAGCATCTGGCGTAATGCCTAGACTACTCATTTTTTGAGTATTTAATGTAACCCAATACTCTTTGGACTTTCCACCAATAACTCTAATCTCTGCCACACCTTCTACTTGAGATAAAAATGGCTTAATGGTGTACATTGCCAACAACTTCATTTCAATAGGTGAGCGTGTATTGCTTTCTAAAGAATATCCTGCAATTGGTAGTATTGATGGGTTCATTCGCTCCACGGTAATATTGGTCTCTGGAGGAAGCGTATTGCGAATTTCGTTGATTTTGGATTCAATTCTTTGTTGACTAATATCAATATTGGCTCTCCAATCCATAAAAGCAGATATTTCACAACTACCTCTACTCGTTGTGCTCCTAATCATTTTTAAATCAGGTACCTGTTTCACTGCATTTTCCAATTGCCTTGTTACAGTAACCATCATTTTTTTAACGGGTACCTGGCCAGCATCGGCAATAATTTTTATCTTAGGAAATGTAATTTCCGGAAATAATGAAGTTTGTAATTTGCTATAAGCAAAAAAACCACCTAGCAAAATAAATACAGCTACAACGGTGATAGGATTTTTATAGGAAGAGAAAAATTTTCTCATAGGTACTCAATTATTTTATGATAACCACTTTTGCAGTATCGCTTAAACCATAATGCCCTGTCAGTACAATTTTATCACGCGGAGAAAGTGTTGGTGTTAAAATTTCTACATTAGTATTATTTTCAATCCCTTTTTTAACATCAACACGGATTGCTGTAATACTATCCTTCATTTTCATAATCCAAAATTCAGACTGTGTTTCATCAGATAGTAATGCTGCTTTTGGAACAGAAATTGTATTAGGTTTTGATTTTTTTACCAAATTTAGCTTCGCAATTAAATTTTCAGGTATGGAAGAGCTTGTATGCACTCGAATAATATAACTCTGCGTCTGAGATACAGGATCCACAGTGGGCAAGGGTGCTTCTATATTACCGTTTACAATATTTCCGTCAGGTAATTTTAATTGTACTTTTTTATTATTAGGTAAATAGCTTTTTAACTCATAGGGAAGGTCTAATAAAAACACAAAACTTTTTGCATCCGTTATTGTCGCAATTGCTTCTCCATCCTGTACATAATCCCCAGCTCTATAATTTATTTGTGAAACATAGCCTGTGCCAGGCGCTTTTATATGAATTGCACCATCAAAATGCATATCTGTATTTAAGCCATTTACTGTATTTCCAATGGTACTTGCTTCTTTTGTTTTAATCACGAATAATTCTTCTCCCTTATTAACTAGTTTTCCCAAACTTGCATTAACAATTTGTAAATATCCGTTGGCATTAGACTTTACATTGGTTTTAAGTAAAAAAGAAGATACAGCATTCACTTCTACTTCTTCCTTCATATCACTCAATATTGGACTAGTTAATGTAACGGGTGTCCCTAATAACTCAACAGGTGTTTCCTCTTTTTTTTCAGACTTACAAGCCACTATATTTGAAAAAACAAAAGCTATTATAAATAATTTGTAATGGTTCATACTCAACTTATTTTTTATTCCAATAATTAATTTGGTTAATTATTTGGAATTTATTGATTGTGTTTTGTGTTATTGCATTTTTAGCAAACATATAATTGTTGATTGCTAATATATAATCGGTAATATGGACTTCTCCAACTTCCAATAATTTTTTATTGGCCTCAATTAGTGTTTCCGAATAATTAATTTGCTTTTCGGATTGTGCTAATATTTTATTAGTTGTATTTAATTGCTGAACCAATTGCAAAATTTGTTGGTCATATTGTTTTTTGAAAAAATCACGATAGTCCTGTCTTGTTTGTTCAGAAATTTTTATCTTATCAATCTGCATTTTTTTCTGATTACCATCATATATTGGAACAGTGATACTAACTCCAGCGCTAGCTCCAAAATTTTTATATGCCGTTTGCGCAAATGTACTCAAATAGCCACCATCCGCATATAAATTTACTTTTGGTTTATAGTTATATTTAATTTGTTCGGTAGCATTTTTTAATTTAAAACTATCTACAATAAATTGCTGATAATATACTGTACTTTCTAACTGAGCTAAAGGTTCAATTTTAATATTTGGATCAGCTAACTGAACTTGTGTAGTATCCTTCAAACCACATAAATAATTAAGAGCTGCAATTTCATTTTGATATTGTGCATTTAATTGTTCACTAACAATTTCTTGTTGCTGAGCAGTTACCAAAAAATTTAGATAATCAGTTTGCTTATATATGCCCTTTTCAGTAAAATTTTTTAATACTTCTTTTTCTTTTTTAAATAATTCAACAACGGATTGATTAAAGCTAATTTGTTGATACACCCCATATGCTGTGATATATTGTGCAGTGATTGTTTTTATTAAATCCTGCGTTGAAATTTTACCTGCAACTTTAAGAGACTCATTTAACAACCTTATCGCTTCATGCTGATTGTTTAAATTTTCGTTACTCACTAATCGCTTTGTGGCAACCAACTGTTGTGTAAAATTAGTTCCATTGGTAACAGCATAATCATATCCCCATCCATTTGTAGATGGTGCATAGCTATTATTACTAACGCCATTTACCTGTAACTTATAGCCAGCCAAAATTTTTAAACTATCTATTAAATTAGCCAGCTGTTGATTTTGAAGATCCTTTAATAAAGGGCTATTATCAATCCCCACTTTAACATAATCATCTACCTTCCTTTTTTGTATTTGTTGCGCGTAATTATTATGCGCAAAACCCCCTATAAACAATAAAATCAATATGATTCTCATTACATGCATTTTAAAATGAATTGACCTAAATGTATTCTCAATTGAAATTTTTTGACTTAAAAATTCGATGAATGGTTGTTTTTGGACATGAACCGCTTAAATGTGACTTAAATTCACAAATAAAAGGGCACAACTCATGCATATTAACGAATATTAAATTGATATATTTTGTTAACTTAGGTATATAATTATTAATATGACAAATCGTCGCAATTTTGTTAAACAGCTTGGATTAGTTGCTGGTGCATTTTCTGCAAATAGTTTGTTTAATCAGGCACATGCCGCTCAGTTTGAACACCTAAATCTTGAAAAAAAAGATATTGATGCAAAAGCATTAGCTATGGATGAAGACTATTGGTCCGTAATTCAACAAAGTTATTCTACAAGCCCAGCTTTAATTAACCTTAATAATGGCGGGGTTAGTCCAAGTCCCCGCATTGTACAAGATGCAGTTGAAAGATATAATAAAATGACAAATGAGGGACCATCTTATTACATGTGGCGCATCTTGGACCAGGGCAGAGAACCGCTTCGTTATAAACTTGCACAATTAGCAGGCGCCGATACCGAGGAAATAGCTATCAATAGAAATGCAACCGAAGCCTTAAATACCGTAATTTTTGGTCTTAATTTAGTAAAAGGAGACGAAGTAATTGGCACTAAGCAGGATTACCCAAATATGATAAATGCTTGGAAGCAAAGAGCACAAAGAGAAGGAATTGTATATACTCAAATAAATTTTCATTTTCCTATTGAAAATGAAGACGAAATTGTAAATGCATTTGAAAAAGCTATTACACCTAAAACAAAAATTATTCATATTACTCATATCATTAACTGGATAGGTCAAATACTTCCTGTAAAGAAAATCACCACCATGGCTAAGAAACATGGTATTCAAACTATTGTTGATGGTGCACACAGTTTTGGTTTGTTAGATTTTAAAATACCCGAACTAGGATGCGATTATTTTGGCACCTCCCTACATAAGTTTTTATCAGCACCAATTGGAAGTGGAATGTTGTGGATTAAAAAAGAAAATATTGAAAAAATATGGCCATTGATATGTAATGACAAGCCTAATGGGACAGATATTAGAAAATTTGAAACCCTTGGTACAAGAAGCTTTCCTATTGAACAAGGGATAGGCGAAGCAGTTAATTTTCAAAACGCTATTGGTAGTAAAAGAAAAGAAGAACGTATTAGATACCTAAAAAATTATTGGGCCACACGTGTACAAAATATACCTAAAGTAAAAATTCATACCTCTCTTAAAGACGCATATTCTTGTGCAATTTGTGGAGTGAGTATTGAAGGTATGACCCCGGGAGAATTAGATAGCGCTTTATTTAATAACTATAAAATTCATACGGTAGGAATTGTTTGGGAGAATATCAGTTGTGTTAGAATTACACCACATGTCTACACAAGCATTCGAGATTTAGATAAATTAGTTATGGCAATTGATAAAATAGCCAATAAAGTATAAGAATGAAATGTTCTTTTAATACTTGCACTTCGGCAAATACTTATTTTAACCCTCATACATTTGAAAACAATAAATCAAGTGTATGGGGGTTTCTTGTTTTTTAAAGTTAAGCATAGGTATTACTTTCTTCTTGGTTACACTTTCAAGCAAGGGCTTGACACAGGAATTGGGAAGAATAAAATATCTAGATCCCATTTCAATGAATGTCAATGGGGGCAGTAGTTTGACCATTAATTATTTATTTGATTGGAGTTTCGGAGAAGCCCCAATCATTCAAACACTTTCAAGAAATGGATGCCTGGTCTTGACTACTGGTTTTTTACAGAATTTTTACGATCCCCTCTTATTGTTTAATCAAATTGACAGCTTTGCCCTTCAAATAAAAGTAGGCCCTAATCCATTTTTAGATCATATTGTAACAAGTGTTCATCAGGACGGAATAAATATCAAATCCATTCAGGTATTAAATTTTCAAGGTAGGCTTATCTATTATCAAGAAGGTATTTTTTCTGGCCTATCGTTTTATCATGAAATACAATTAGGTAAACTAAATAACCCGGTTTGTTACTTATTAATTCATTATACCCTTGCAAGTAAAATTGATAAATCCAAAATAATTAAACTTATTCAAAATTAAATATGAAAACATCTTTCCTTTCCATATCCCTTTTTACTTTTTTAGTGATAAATGTTAATGCACAAAACAACAAAGGGATTCACTTACAAGCAATTGCAAGAAATGAACAGGGTATCATTATTCCCAATAAACAAATTACGCTTAGGTTAAGCATACTTAATGATACAATACTAAAGAACATTGAATATCAAGAAATAATATCCGTAACTACCAATGTCCTTGGTTTGTTTTTTGTAAATGTAGGTGCGGACAATTCTGGAAAAGTAGTTACTGGAGATGCTTTTAATCAAATTCAATGGAATAGAGGCGAGCACTTTTTACAGGTTGAAGTGGATCCAAACAATGCTTTATCTTTTACAATTGTAGGTGTTGAAAAAATAAATTATGTGCCGCTAGCCTTATATGCTGAAAAAGCAAACACAGTGAATAGTATTATTCCTATTGAGCTTGGAGGCACTAGTGTAAGTAGCATTAAAGAACTAAGTAAACTATTAAATATTGACAAGGTAAATAATACACCTGATAGCTTAAAGCCCATAAGTGCTGCAGTTAACATTGGGCTTAACGATAAATTAAAAAAAGCAGACACAGCTAGTTTAAGCAATAGAATCAATACCAAAATTACGATTGGTAATATTACTTTAAATGATATTACTAATGGACTTGGTTATACTCCAGTAAAAAATAATTATGGACAATTTTATGATACTGGAAGACAAACTGCATTGGTTAATACTGCTACTGCTATAAAATTTAATTTTCAACAGCTAAGCAATAAAACCATCATAACAAATAATACGAATGGAAATCCAACGCGCTTAACTGTTACAGATGCAGGGATATACCATATCAATTATACCACGCAATTCATTAAATCCGATATTGGTAATGATGAATTAAGTATTTGGATAAGACGAAATGGCTCAGCCTATCCTAATACTAATATTATATATGTCATTCAAGGAAATGGTGTTAAAAATATTTTTAGTGGCAGTTATAATATTGACTTAGGTGCTAATGATTATATTGAATTATTCTTTAGCATAAAAAACATAAATAGTACTCTAGTTGGAAGTCCTTCCACAACAGTAACGCCATCTAGACCTGCTACCCCTTCGGCACTTATTAGTTTACATGCAGTAAATTAAATGAGAAGCCCTAGCCAAAGGGTTGTTCAATAGAAATGCTTTGCTTTGTAAAAAAGTGTGGGCCATCCTCACTTATATATAAGCAGTCTTCCAATCTTATTCCAAATTCACCTGGTATTGAAATTGTAGGTTCATTACTAAAACACATACCTACTTGAATTGGTGTTTTATTGCCTTTTACAAAATTTGTCCATTCATGTCCGTCCAAACCTATTCCATGGCCAGTTCTGTGTGGAAGTCCTGGCAATTGATAGTTTTTATGAAAGCCCGCATTTTCTATAACGGACCTAGCAGCAGCATCTACCACTTCACATGGTGCTCCAATTTGAATGGCTGCAAAAGCAGCATCCTGCGCTAGTTTTTCAGTATTCCATACATCCACTTGTCTTTGCGTTGGCTTCCCTACTACAATTGTTCTTGTAATATCAGATTCATAACCTTCACATGTAGTTCCTCCGTCTATCAATACAATATCTCCTTCCTGAATTGTTTGGGGTGCAATACTACCATGAGGCAGGGCAGAATATTTACCCACTATCACCATTGCGCCTCCACTAAATCCAAGTTTTTTAAATGCATTGCTAATATTAGCACTTAATGCTGTTTGAGACATGCCTGGTTGAATGGTTGGAAAAGCCATTTTATAAGCCTCAATAGTTACATCATTTGCAATTTGCAATAATGCAATTTCAGCCTTGCTTTTGATCATTCTACATCCAGCAGTAATGGGAGTTGCATCTACAATTTCAAATCCAGTAGCTAATTTTTTTACACCTTCTGCAATAAAAAACCGAACTCTTTCTTCCATTCCAATTTTATGGTATTTAACGCCTCTGTCTTTTACAGCTCCAAGAATTAATGCATATGGACTTTCATGTTCTTCCCAACAACGTATCTCATCACCAAATTCAGGTTTGATTAATTCTTTTGCTCTGTCTTCCTCAAATTTTGGACAGATATAAACTATAGATCCCTTTGCAGGAATCACTACTCCAAAAGTTCTTTCACTCTGTCCCCATCTCATTCCAGTAAAATAAAAACAAGAAGTACTACCTTCTAAAAATATTGCATCCATCTTTTCTTTAGCCATTAATGCTTGTGCCTTGGCAATCCTTTCTTTTCGCTCTGCTATTGTTATTGGAATAATTTTATCCGCAAACATATTATTATGTACACTTAACACATTTTCCTGTCCAATGGCAAACTTACTTAAGGGCAATGCAGCCGCAGTTAATGTTGAAAGACTAATAAATTTTCTTCTATCAAAATGATTGGCTTTGTTCAACTTCATGCTTAATGATTTATCGTTTAAAGATATTACTATTTCGGATTGATTTAATTAACAATAATAGTTTAAATTTAGTAAGACATTTTGAACATAAAATATTGTCAATCTAATTACACATGTCAATGAAAAAAATTAATTTACTTCTTTTGCTTTTAGTACTTGCAAATAGCACTCTATTTGCTTCAATTCGTTTACCTAATATTTTAGGATCTCATATGGTGTTACAACAAAAATCTAAAGTTAAAATATGGGGATGGGGTGCGCCAGAAGAAACTGTTACCGTCAAAACAAACTGGGATACTATAACATATAAAGCACAAACCAACAATGGAGCAAAGTGGATCACAGAAATTCAAACGCCTGCTGCAGGAGGTCCCTACCAAATTACCATTCAAGCAAGCAATCAAATTGTATTAGATGATATATTAATTGGTGAAGTATGGTTGTGTAGCGGACAAAGCAATATGGAATGGTCGGGTGATCAAAAATTGCAACAATCTATCAACGAAGCGCCCAATGCAAACAATAAAAATATTAGATTCTTTTATGTGCCAAAAGCAACTGCTCATTATCCCCAAGAAAATACCGCAGGACATTGGGTAGTTTGCAGTCCTGAGGAAATGCTACACTTTAGTGCAATTGGCTATTTTTTTGGTAAAAACCTAACTAATTCATTAAATAGTCCTATAGGTTTAATCAATTCCAATTGGGGTGGAACACCTGCAGAAACCTGGACACCCAATTATATCATTGAACAAAGTACAGCCTTAAGTGATGCAGCAAAAAAACAAAATTCAACTCCATGGTGGTCGCCTAGAGTAGCTGACACTTATAATGCTATGATAGCACCGCTTACTAATTTTAATATTGCAGGTACTATTTGGTATCAAGGGGAAAGTAATACTGACACTTACTATGGTTACGAGGAGCTGTTTACTAAAATGATGGGTGCTTGGCGCGCAGCATGGAACAAAGACTTTCCTTTTTATTTTGTTCAAATTGCACCTTTTTCATACGGTCGTCAACACGTAGGTGCACTCTTAAGAGAAGCGCAAACAAAAGCATCCCTTTATCCAAACACAGGAATGGTTGTTATTTCCGACCTTGTATCTGACACAAATAATATACATCCAACTTTAAAAGTAGAAGTGGCTGAAAGGCTTGCCAATCTTGCATTAAACAAACATTATGGTTTTAATAATATGAATGCACTGAGCCCAAGTTTTGCATCTTATTCAATTGAAAAAGATAAAATAATTATTCAACTTGAGCATGCAGAAAATGGATTAAAAATTAACGGAGAAGCAGCAACTTGTTTTGAAATTGCAGGTGATGACAAGCAATTTTTACCCGCAGTTGTTAAATTAAATGGCAATAAATTAATCGTTAGCAATAAATTGATACAAAAGCCAATAGCAGTACGTTTTGGATTTAAGAATACGGCTATACCCAATTTGTTCAGCAAGGAAGGACTACCTGTGAATTTATTTAGAACGGACAACTGGGAGGTATCAACAAACCCAAAATAGCGCTATTGTATTTCAATTAAATGCTTGTTTTTGTATAATTTGCTTGGATGAAAAAACGCTACCAAGTATTATTGATATTGTCTTTGCTGTCTATGATTACATTTTTAGATAGAATTGCTATATCATCTGCTAGTAGTAATATTATGGAGGACCTGCACTTAAGCACTGTGCAGTGGGGATGGATATTAGGTATGTTTACTTTGGCCTATGCAAGTTTTGAAATTCCTACTGGATTTTTAGGAGATAAATTAGGGGGCAAAAAAATACTCATTCGAGTTGTTATTTGGTGGTCGGTATTTACGGTGCTAACAGGATTTGCAAATGGATTTATCATGTTGTTAGCAGTAAGATTTCTTTTTGGTGTTGGTGAAGCTGGTGCTTATCCTAACACTTCTATCTTATTATCAAAATGGTTTCCAGTTTTAGAAAGAGGCAGAGCACAAGCTATTATTTGGGGAGCTAGCCGTTTAGGTGCTGCATTGGCCCCGATTATTGTTATTCCTATTCAACAAAAATATAGTTGGCATAGTTCTTTTTGGGTATTGGGTTTGGTGGGGATAGTATGGGCAATTATTTTTTTCTACTGGCAAAAAGAAGACCCTGCACAGAGCAATACCATATCTGACATTGAATTAAAATTTATTCAAGATAATAGAGACCTGCCTTTAGAAAATGACCATCAGTATACTTCTTTTTGGAGTGGATTTAAATCAAAAAATTTGTGGTATCTGCTTGGGATGTATGTTTGTTATGCTGTTGGAGCCTACTTTTTTCAAAGTTGGTTTCATACCTATTTACAAAAAGGCAGACATATTCCACCCGCTCAATTAATTTGGGCATCTTCCTTGCCTTATGTTTTAGCAGCTATTGGTTGTTTTACCGGAGGCTGGCTAAGTGATATGGCTTGTGTTAAGTGGGGAAAGAAATGGGGCAGACGCATTGTTCCTATGATTGGACTTTTTGTAGCGGGACTTTGTATAATGGGCGCAGCATTAGTGAATGATAATTTAACTGCAATTATTGCACTTGGACTAGGTATGGCATTTATGGATCTCACCGCTCCTGTTGCATGGGCTGTGGCTATGGATATGGGAGGCAGTAGAAGTGGTACCGTTTCGGGGTCAATGAATAGTGCTGGTCTTATGGGCGCATATTTAAGTACCGTTTTTTTTGGATACCTAGCTTCAACCCACGGCTATTATTTACCCATTTTATATATTGGTATTATCGTTTTATTGGGTGCCTTTATTTGGTTTAAAATTGACGCAACTCAAAAAATTGTATTTCAACCAAAGCCAATATTAACAAACCAATAAACCTTTTATTTATTGATACAAGCATAAGCCATATTCATTAAATTGTAGCAAATTTTTACAATGAAAAAAGTTGCTACAATTTTTATATGCTTGTTTGTTATATTATTTGCAAAAGCACAACACAATACTGCCGTTAACAACAAAACGATCATACTCCCAAATGGTTGGGCGCTTAGTCCAGCAGGGAAAAGTTTACCACTTGGAGATCTTCCCTTAAACATGGCCGTATCCAATAGTAAAAAGTGGATGGCTGTCACCAATAATGGACAAAGTACTCAAACGCTACAATTAATTGATTTAGCTACAGATAAAATTGTAGATAATATTGTTATTAGTAAATCCTGGCTAGGACTCGCATTTAGTAAAGACGAAAAATATTTATATGCATCTGGTGGAAATGACAACTGGATACTACAGTACGCAATAAAAAATCAAAAATTAATTTTACAAGACTCAATCATCTTAGGACCCAAATGGCCAAATAAACTATCACCTGCTGGGCTTTGTATTTATGAGCATAATAGGATGTTTGTTGTGACAAAAGACGATAGTGCATTGTATACTATTAATCTTAATACTAATAAAGTAGTTTCAAAATTAAGCTTGCCTGCTGAGGGATATACTTGTATTTTATCGGCCAATAAAAAAGAGGTGTACATTTCTTGCTGGGGTGCAAGACAAGTGTTGACGTATAATATTGCCACACAAAAACTTGTCGAAAAAATAGTAGTAGGTAGTCATCCTAATGATTTATGTCTCTCAAAAAACGGGGTTTATTTATTTGTTGCCAATGCCGATGACAACAGTGTTTCAATTATTAATACCAAAACAAAAAAAGTAGTAGAAACTTTAAATGCTGCTCTATATCCAAATGCGCCATCGGGTTCAACTACAAATGGTGTAGCATTAAGTGCCGACGAAAAAACATTATATATTGCCAATGCAGATAACAATTGTTTATCTGTTTTTGATGTAAGTAAAATAGGAGCAAGTCATTCAAAAGGTTTTATTCCTGTTGGCTGGTATCCAACAAGTGTTAAAACAGTGGGTCAAAAAATTTATGTAACTAATGGAAAAGGATTTAGCTCATTTGCAAATCCGTTGGGACCTGACCCCTACAAAAAGAATGCTCAATTAGGCGTTCAAAAAGGATTATTAAAAACCGAAAAAGATGTTCAATATATTGGGGGATTAATGAAAGGAACCATGAGTATTATTAATACACCTTCTAGCAAACAATTAGGATTGTATTCCCAAGCAGTTTATCAAAACACTCCTTACACAAAAGAAAAAGAGCAGTTATCAAACGCTGAAATGGGATCAGTAATTCCACAGAAAATTGGAGATGCCTCTCCTATTAAGTATGTGTTTTATATTGTAAAAGAAAATCGTACCTATGATCAAGTTTTAGGTGACCTTCCTGCAGGAAATGGAGATACTAGTTTATGTTTATTTGGAGAAAAAATTACACCTAATCAACATGCATTAGCAAAAGAGTTTGTGCTTTTAGATAATTTTTATGTGGATGGAGAAATAAGTGCTGATGGCCATAACTGGACTTTAGGTGGTTATTCAAATGACTATTTAGAAAAAAACTGGGTAACAAGTTATGGTGGACGAGGGGGCACTTATGATGCTGAAGGAACGCGTGAAATTGCGAATAATAAAAATGGATTTATTTGGGATTTTGCAAAAAGAGCTGGCATTTCTTATCGTACTTATGGAGAATTTGCAGATGACTATAAACCTAATTTACCTGTATTAAAGGACCATTACTGTACTTATTTTACAAGTTGGGATCAAAAAGTTAGAGACACAACAAGAGTGGGCCAATGGAAAAGGGATTTTGACTCTTTATTAGCATTGAATGCAGTACCTAGATTAAACACATTAAGGCTAATTAATGACCATACCGAAGGAATGAGATTAGGAAGGCCATCACCTTATGCGCACGTTGCAGATAATGATTTGGCTGTGGGTATGTTTGTAGATTATCTTAGCAAAAGTCCAATCTGGAACCAATCAGTTGTATTTATATTGGAGGACGATGCACAAGATGGACCTGACCATGTTGATGCACACCGAAGCCCTGCCTATATTGCAGGAGGTTTTGTAAAAAGAAATTATATTGACCATACCCCTTACACAACTAGTTCGGTACTTAAAACAATTGAACTTATTTTGGGTATGCAACCAATGAGTCAGTATGATGCGGCAGCCAATACACTTTGGAAATGTTTTGACAAAAAAGAAAATTCAACCGGATTTGTTGCAAAGCCATTACAATGGGATATTAACGAGAAAAATACAGTTGAGTCTGCTATGCAGCGCAAAAGTGAAAAGTTTAATTTCAAAAAAGAAGATAGCGTGAATGATCATGATTTTACGGAAGTGCTTTGGAAAGGCTTAAAAGGTGAACAAGCACTTGTCCCTGCTCCAAAACGAGCTGCTTTTATAAAATCAAACCCAAGTAGGGATTTGAATGACTAGGTGGTTATTAAGTTTCTAAACTGATAGGTAAAAGGATGCGTCTTTTTACCTATTTTTTTATAAATAAACTACCTTCGTGTACCGTCTTAGCATACTATCTTTTGTATGCAATAAAATTGAAATGGTAAGCATATGAGGTATTCTTTCAGTAAGTTATTCATTGTAATTAGTATTCTAGCGCTAACAGCTTCATGTAAAGGCAAGCAAGAAACCATTCATCCATCAATCGAAAAAATAACACAGTCTGTATACGCTTCTGGGACAATTAAGAGTGTTAGTCAGTATGATGTTTACACTAAGGTAAATGCGGTAGTAAAAAATGTATTGGTCAAAGAAGGTGATCTTGTACAAAAAGGGCAGCCCATTATTCAGCTTACCAATACCGCTCAGGTTTTAAATTTAGAAAATGCTAAATTATTAGCAGCCTATTCATCTCAAAAAACAAATCAAGAAAAATTAACACAAGCTCAGACCGAATTAGATGTTGCAAAACTAAAATTAGAAAACGAAACCTCGTTATTAGATAGACAAAAAAAATTATGGGCTAGTGAAATTGGAACAAAAAATGATTTAGATGCCAGAGCGCTTTCCTATAAAAATGCACTAAGTGCTTTTAATGCTAGTGCTTTAAAATTAAATGATTTAAAAAAGCAAATTGATTTTCAATCTCAACAAACTCAGAAAACAGCCGCTATCTCTAATACTACCTTAAATGACTATGTAATAACCAGTGATATTGCTGGAAGAGTATATAGTTTAAATAAATTAGCTGGCGAAATGGCTACCACCCAAGCTCCTATTGCAGTAATAGGTAAAGCCAATCAGTTCTATATTGAATTACAAGTAGATGAATATGATATTGCTAAATTAAAAATTGGACAAAAAGCTTTGCTAACAATGGACAGTCATAAAGGGCAGGTATTCGAAGCAATTGTAAAAAAGATATATCCTCTAATGGACCAAAAATCAAAGTCTTTTAAAATTGATGCCTATTTTACAGATCAGCCTAATAATTTATTTCCCAACTTAAGTGCCGAAGCAAATATTGTAATTGAAACAAAAAACAATGCAATGACCATTCCAAGAAATTACTTGATAGATAATGAATTTGTTCTATTGGCTAACAAAGAAAAAAGAAAAGTAAAAACTGGAGTAATGGATTATGAGAAAGTGGAAATATTAAGTGGCATTACTAGCACAGATGAGCTTGTTAAACCAATACAATGAGGAAAAAGTTATTAATAGACATTGCTAAATCCTTATTGTTAGCAAGGTGGAAACAAACCTTAGTGGCAGCAGTTGGGGTGACTTTTAGCATCACTATGTTTATTGCATTGCTAAGTTTTATGTCGGGAATGAACGACCTACTAGATGGTTTAATTGTAAATAGAATTCCGCATATTCGCATCTATAACGATATCAAACCCAATATACATCAGCCTATTAAAATGGATAGTGCATACAAAGGTGCGCATCATTTTATAAGTTCAATTAAGTCGGATGCAAGTAGGCAGTCTATATACAATAGCGCTGCAATAATGGAAACCATAAAAAAAGATAAACGCGTTTTGGGCTTTTCTCAAAAATTAACTGCACAGGTTTTTTTTAATGATGGCAATATAGATATTACAGGTAGTATGAGTGGTATTAATCCCATTGAAGAAAGTAGGTTATATCATTTTGATGAATATATTACCTCAGGGAAATCACAAGACCTCACTAAAGTAACCAATAGTGTTATTTTAGGGAAGGGGTTGGCTGAAAAATTATTGTCAAATATTGGAGATGTAATTCAGATTACTACAAGCAAGGGAGAAAGATTCCAGTTAAAAGTAGTAGGCATTTATCAATCTGGTTTAAGAGATATCGATAATGTACAAAGTTTTGCATCGGTAGCCACTGTGCAAAAAATATTATCAAAACCTAGTGACTATATTACCGATATTCAAGTGAAGCTTGTTGACATTAATCAAGCGCCAGCTATGGCAAAGGAATACCAGCAACTTTTTCAAACCGACGCAGAAGATATTCAAACGGCTAATGCACAATTTGAAACTGGTAGTACCATTAGAACCCTTATTTCTTACTCCGTGGGAATTACTTTATTAATTGTTGCAGGATTTGGTATTTATAATATCTTAAACATGATGATATTTGAAAAAATGGATTCTATTGCCATTTTGAAAGCAACAGGATTTTCGGGAAAAGATGTAAAAAATATATTTATTTATATTGCCATTAGCATTGGTTTATTTGGCGGTTTTGTGGGACTTATTTTTGGATTTGGATTATCTACTATTATTGATCAAATTCCTTTTAATACAGCTGCTCTTCCTACCATAAAAACATTTCCCATTAATTATAACCCAAAATTTTATTTAATAGGGATTGTTTTTTCTTTTTTAACCACCTATTTTGCTGGATGGTTCCCCGCACGTAAAGCAAGTAAAATTGATCCAGTCATCATTATTAGAGGTAAATAACATGAGCAATACCATACTTGAAGCAAAAAATATTAATAAGTACTTTAATGATCCTATTCGTATTCAAGTACTTTCTGATATTAATTTTAGTATCAACAAGGGAGAGTTTGTTTCATTAACCGGCAAGTCCGGATGTGGAAAATCTACCTTGTTGTATGTATTATCAACAATGGATACAGATTATGAGGGAGGACTTTATATTGATCAAGAACAGATGCCCAAAAAAAATGAAGCTTTTTTAGCAAAAATTAGAAACGAAAAAATTGGATTCGTTTTTCAATTTCATTATTTACTCAATGAATTTAATATTTTGAAAAATGTAATGCTACCTGGTCTTAAACTAAATAAATATAGTGAGGAAGAAGTGGAATATAGGGCAATGGAAAAATTAAGAATTTTAGGTATTGAACATCTTGCGTTAAAACAAGCCAATCATGTATCTGGCGGGGAAAAACAAAGAGTCGCTATTGCAAGAGCTTTAATCAATGATCCACATATTATTATGGGTGATGAGCCAACAGGTAATCTAGATAAAAAAAACAGTGATTTAGTATTTGATATATTTAATAGGCTTTCTAATGAATTTAAACAAACACTACTAATAGTTACGCACGATCCAAGCTTTGCAGAACGCACACATAGAATAATAAAAATGGAAGATGGAAAAATAATTTAGTAAATTTATACTATAACTCATTTATATGAAATATAGTATATTATTAATTTTCACCTTTTTAAGTCAGTTTTTATTTTCTCAAACTGCCGATTATATCATTAGAAATGGAAGATTGATTGATGGCACTGGAAATAATTGGCAAATGAAAAATATTGCCATCTCCGGTAATAAAATTGTGGCTATTGGAAATTTAAAAAACTGGAAAGGTGTAAAAGAAATTGATGCACATGGACTAATAGTAGCACCAGGTTTTATTGATGTACATGCACACATTGAAGGGGGAGAAATTAAAAACCCTTTGGCTACAAATTTTATATATGATGGCGTAACAACGGTTGTAACAGGCAACTGTGGTGGTTCTGCTGACGACATGAACACCTATTTTAATTTTATAGACTCTTTAGGAACTTCTATTAACGTTGCTGCACTTATAGGCCACAATAATATTCGTAAACAAGTTATGGGAACTGCTAATAGACAAGCAACTGAACAGGAGTTAGAAAAAATGGAAGCAATTGCAGACAAGGCAATGAAAGAGGGTGCAGTAGGTATGTCAACTGGACTAATATATATTCCAGGAACCTATGCTTCAACCGAGGAAGTTGTTAGATTGGCGAAAGTTGTTTCAAAAAATGGAGGTGTTTATGCTTCTCATATTCGTAATGAAGAAGATAAGGTTGCAGAAGCGGTTACAGAAGCAATTGAAATAGGGAGAAAGGCAAATTTGCCAGTAGAGATTTCACATTTTAAAGTAAATGGTCAAAATAATTGGGGGAGAAGTAACGAAACCCTTGCATTGGTTCAACAAGCAAGGAAAGAGGGAATTGATGTAACTATTGATCAATACCCTTATACCGCAAGTAGTACTAATCTTGGCATCCTATTGCCTGATTGGGTTTTAGCAGATGGACAAGATTCCATTTTAGCAAGATTAAAAAACCCATCTATTAGAAGTGTCGTTAAACAACACAGTATCAATTTAATTAAGCGTAGAGGATTAAAGCATTTTGATTATGCCTATGTTGCCAATTTCAAATCCGATACAAACTACAATGGGAGAAACATAAGAGAAATTAATCTTTTAAGGGGTAATAAAGACAAAGCCATTGACGAAGCAGAGACCATTGTACAAATGATTGAATTAGGAGGTGCTCAAATGGTATATCATGGAATGCAAGACAAAGATGTAAAAAACATTATGGCTTATCCATTTAATATGGCAGCAAGCGACGCAGGTATTGCTGTTGTTGGTGTAAGCAGACCCCATCCTCGTGCTTATGGAACCAACGCGAGAGTACTGGGTAAATATGTTAGAGAAGAAAAAGTAATGTCACTAGAAGATGCAATAAGAAGAATGACTTCCTTGCCTGCCGATAAATTTAATTTGAAACAAAGGGGATTAATTAAAGAAGGTTTCCTTGCCGACATTGTAGTATTTGATGAGAACGAAGTGAATGATATGGCAAGCTTTGAAAACCCTCATCAGTTTTCGAAAGGATTCAAATACATATTTGTTAATGGTGGACTGACTCTTGATAATGGCACACACAACGGAACTAGAAATGGAATGGCCATCAGAAATAAAAACTAATTTCAACCTATAATTATTTTTGTATGAAAGCAATTATGCTTAGCTATAAAACTGGTATTTATTTATTTTTAATTTTCGCATCTATTAAGGTTAGTGCGCAGCAACTTAATATGGATGTGCGTGACGTGGACGGAAATATTAGAGTATACGATCCAGCAAGTGCCAATGAAAAAAAATTAGGTAGTCTAGCTTATGCAGATGTGCTTGGAAGCCCATTTTGGGATGAAAATTGGCATCCAGCAATTATATATTTCAACAATGGCACTAAGGCTAAAATAAATCAAGCTAGACTAAATTTATATACTGACGAGATTCATTATATCAACAGCCTTGGTACAGAATTAGTCGTAGAAAATGAAGGCATTACTAAATTGGTATTTCTAAATAAAAATAATCTAACCCAACCAATTGCATTGTTTGTAAAATTAACCAACCATGTAACGGAGGCTGGCACTGCATTTTATAGAGTTTTGAATACAGGGCTTTATCAACTTCTTTTATTGGAAAAGCAATTTGTAAAAACGGGTGCTTATGATCCAATGCAAGGAAAAAGTGTAAGCAGTTTTTATGCTAAAAAAAATTATGCAATTTACAATGAAGGCAAGCTTACACCATTGCGCGATTTGGACCGCTCAAATATATTAAGTGCTACTCCCTCTAATATGATGACTACAGACTGGTTAAAGGATAAGAAAACTAAATTAAAAACAGAGAAAGAAGTTGTTGATTACTTAGTAATTCTAAATTTGAGTTATGCCAAAATTGGCGAAAAACAATAATACTATACTTATGTAATTGTTTTAAGCTTGTATCAATTTAGCAATTACAAATGCTGCGGCAGCAGCTGTTGCACCAATAATCATTACTTTAACACCTCCCCACCAAGGATTAATACCTGTCATTTTGCTTTTGAAGAATCCGAAAATGTATAAGCAAACAAGCGTAATGCCTGCAGATATTTTTAAACCATCTAATGAATTATTTACAAAAAAATAAGGGGTAAGTGGGATCAAACCACCAACAATATAACTTAAGCCAATATTAAAAGCACTTCTTCTTGCACGCTTGGGATCGGGCTCCTCAAGCCCTAATTCAAATTTCATCATAAAATCCACCCAACGCTTTTCGTCTTTAATTATTTCTTGTGTTGCTTCTTCTGCAACTATAGCTGTTAAGCCCCACCCCAAAAACACATCACGCACTTCTTGTATTTCTATTTCTCTTTTATGTTCTAGTTCCCAGTATTCTCTTTTTAATTCACTCTTGTAATGATCTATTTCTGTCTTCCCGGCTAAATAACCACCCAGACCCATCGCAATAGATCCTGCAGCTACTTCGGCAATACCTGCTACCCAAATTAGACTCACATGATCACCAACTGCACCACTCAAACCCGCTGCCAAAGCAAATGGGACTGTTAAACCATCACTCATACCAATTACAATATCAGTTAACAAATCACTGCTATGCATATGTTCTTCAAGGTGTAAGTGTAGGTCACTCATATTAAAATGTTTATTGGCTTAACAAATGGAATAGGGTTCAAATGTAAACAAAATGAATTATATATTTAGAATATGTACGACAACTTAAAGTTAAGTGTAACGTCCTAAAATAGGTTGACTGATTTTAGGTAATAATTGAAGATACCAAGGGAGGATCACTTTGCAAAGTGATCCTCCCTTTTTTGTGCCATAACTTGGGTATTATTTGGCATTGTTCGTG